>Ga0209348_1000019_pt1 | contig 194481 bp, 194 predicted proteins | sample ETNvirenome_2_30_FD_184065 | JGI IMG/M metagenome (GOLD analysis project Ga0209348, IMG submission 184065) | Marine viral communities from the Pacific Ocean - ETNP_2_30 (SPAdes) (version 2) | ecosystem: Environmental > Aquatic > Marine > Oceanic | place: Pacific Ocean | collected 2013-06-22 | reverse complement strand
TCTTTACCTTAGGAATTACATTCCAATTTAGGGATTATACTATAGGGTCATTGTTAAGTTCCTTATGTATAACCATTATATATAGGATGTATCCTTTTACTGTATGGTTATATATTATAGGAACTGGGTTAAGGTATATAACTTAAGTGTTTACTATAGGATTATATATAGGGATTATACTTATACTAATATTAATTTTACCCCCACCAGGTGGATAATAACAAATGAGTGAGTCCACATTAAACGGAGGGAATGAAATGACCGTAGTGACCCTGACCGAAACGTTAGTGGAGGGATAAGGGATAATGGGGAGGAACTTAGTTGTTATTATCTCACACATTAAACTATTTATACTATAAACAATATTACTATGAAAAATCGATTTTTAATCTCAGACTCAGAGAAGAGTAGAATCTTAAGTCTACATGAGTCACGTAAAGACTTCCGTGGTAGTTCTTCACTTTTAAATGAACAAGTTGGGCCAATGCATAATCCTCCTGTATTTCTTAATCTAATAAACCAGGACAACAATATAAATTTTGACGAAGGTACTACTGAAGAAACTAGAAGAATAGATATAGAAAATCGTGACGGTGAACTGTCCACAGAACAATTAATGGAACTTTCTAGATTTCCTAACTTAGAGGTATTACATATTGACGGTGGGACTATTCAGTCTTTACCCGCAGAAGCAATATCACCTAACTTATTGTTTCTTTCTTTACCTGGTGCTCATATAGGTTCTTTACCTGTGGAGGAAATAGTGAATTCTAATATAAATGTATTGAATATTAGAAATACAAAAAACAGTGTAAATCCTGACGATATAATGTATATGCAAGAAAACGGTATTGACGTAATTACATAATCTTATATAGTATCGGTGATTAAACTATTAAACATATTATCTGAAGAAATAAATGGTACTGGTACTTTACCTCGGGGTTGTACTAAATACCCTAATGGTTCCGCATCTAAAAAATTGTGTAATACGTTAAACAAATCACTTTATAGAAAGATAACGTATCCACTGATTAGAAAAGTTTTTGATATGAAAAAACAAAAGTGGAATGAGGTAATGTCACCAGAAGAACAAGAAAGAACTTTATCTACATTATCTAGACTTAAAGATTTAGACCCTACTAGAAAATGGCAGTGGCCTTCTGAAACAGGTAAGATAACTTATGGTACTATAGATGAATTTATTAATAACCGTATACCAGAACTAGGTTTTCTATATAGAGAAGTAGATGGAAACTTAGAGTGGGACCCAGTAAACAAACTAGACACTAACTATTCTGACTTGGCTGTTTTAATTACAGACATAGTAGAACAATCTAAAACTTTCACTGTTGAAGATTTGTTAAATGATTTAAGTGAGGGTAATACAAATATACTTCAGGATGTTGTTGATACTGTAGGTAATTACCCAGAAATTTTATATGATAGGTTTATTAGTGACTCTGATTTATATACCACACAATCTTTATATTATTCTTTACAAGGTGAGGAAGTTGAGGATTTTGTTCTTGAATCTATGTTGGATTGTGGATGGGAACTTATACACCAGGGTGGTGGTGGTGACATAATAGATGTATTTTTAGGAATAGATTTAATTATGGAAAAAAATGGGGAATTAAAAACTATACAATGTAAGAAGGTGTGGAAAATTGAAAACTTACCTTCCACACGAATGAATCCAGATAGTGGAGCATATAGGATAACAGGAAATGTTTATGTTTCTAAACAAAGAAATGTAGACTTGGTAGGTTATGGTACTTTAGAGGGTCAAACTATTATAGGTGGTAGACAAAAAGAAGTTGTTATTAGAGACAAACAATATGTTTATACTGATAAAATGGTTTTACCTAAACCTGAAGGTAGTAGATATTTTTATATTGATAACCCTATTTGTACAAATATAGGTGGTACATTATCTGAACAGTTCAATAGAGATAGGAAACTTATATTGACACTACAAACTTTATTAAACCAATCTTTAGTATCCGTCAGTAGAGAGGATTGGGTTGATGTGGAAACAAGGGCCGATATAGATTCTATAGAAAGTATTGTGGTAGATGAGGTTTTTCCAAAATTTGGACCTTATGACTTTATGGTTTTTGCTACACTTAATGTGAGTACTTCTTATATGCCAAATTACGCTTATGAAAATATCATGTATTATATGGAAATGGAGATTAATAAACTATTACCTAACTCTAAGGTTGAATTTAAAATAAACAATAGTAATAAAAATCTATCTGAACAGGTAAATTCTAACTCCGATAAACTTATTAAAGGTATACAATCCATTATAGACCAGTCTCTAATAAGAATGGAGAAAGAAACTGAAGAAATGGGTCTGGGTGAAATGGAATTTATTAATGAAATAGAATCAGTTGAAGGTGTGATAGTAAAAAACATCCAGAATATAGATATGGAGGGTTTTGGTAACAGGTTACATGTTGATATGTATGTGAATGGTCCTAGGTATGGTTTTGAAGACTACAGAAACACTAGAAGTGAGATTAGATATGATATTAATAAACTTATCCCTAACACTGACGTTTATTTCACAATAAAAGATACTAGGACGTTTGGACCTGGTATAGACTATTAAAAATAATATGACACCAGAAATAGAAAAAGTAATTAACGATTATATTAATTCACCAACCGGAAAGATTAGACAAATCTATCCTGTGGTAGAAAAAATTGACTTGGTGTACCACACTAATCCTGAAGTGGGAAGAAGTTACTACGGTGACAGTAGAAGTGAGGACTGGTTGGATGTGAACGTCTATCTTAATTCACCTATAGATATGGAAGAAGATTTATGGGACACTCACAATTTTGACTGGTCTTATATGATGGACCACCATATTACTAACGATGTGGTTAAATTGTTTGGTGGTAAAAAATTACCTTATGAGTTAAAGATATATGCTCCCAGAGATGAAGATGATTATAGTAATATGTTAAGAGCTAATTCCCCCGAAGACTCTTACTGGAAATATATAACGGGAACTGGTGGATTAACCTGGTAATAATATTTATATGATATGAAAAAGAGTTTATTAGAGAACGACATTAACAAAATGAAATCACTTATAGGTTATAATATAGGTGAAACCATTAGTGAACAAGAAGAAAAATATGGGAATTGTAGTGGTAGCAATTCTATTGAACCTCCTATTATTGGTGAAATAAAACTTGGTAAAAACAAAGAAGGTAAACCAACTAATATTAGATTTTCGTTTAGAGCTTACTTTGGAGCAGCTAAGTCTAGTGAAAAAGTTTACTTAGAAGCTTTATCATCAGTAAAACAAAAAATGACAGAGATTTTAGCTGCTGAAAACTTAGAGGGTCTTTATAATTTAGACTTAGTAAGTATTGCTGATGTAGTAGGTTCAGCAAGTAATCATTTAAGTGGACCTTTACAACCTACTTGGAAAAATGATGGATATAAATACAAACCTGAAGAACTTTCTAAACCACCTTTTGATACTTTACCTAAACCAGGTGATAGTAACTGGGATAAAAATATGGGTTACGCAGAAAACAGATGGAAAGGACTGGTTAATGTAATTAAAACAAAAGGTAAAGGATTAGGATTTAGTGTAAAAGATGGTATTGAACCTAGAAAAATAACCTCGAAGATTACAGATACTGGAGGTTGTACTGATGAGAAAAGGAATTCTTCAAAATATCCTAAAGCTGGACAATATGTTCAGATTAAAGGTTTCATGAAATTAGTTCCTAGACCATTAACTGTAGGTGAAAAAGAAAAATTATTTAACTGTGCGAAAGGACTTAGAGTAATTGTAGGTTTCTTTGCCCCTAAAGAAGGTGGAAGAGTAATTTCTCGTATAGAAGTCCCAGCAAATAGTGGGCCACACGCTTGTGATTACGCGACCTTTGATATTAAATGTAATGGTATACCTGTAGGTGTTGCTAATATGAACAATGGAACCCAGTATTTTGCGAAAAATCCTAAGGCTACAATTGGTACGGATAAATCAGATAACCCTAATTTGGTTGAGAGGATAAGTCCATCTGAGAGAGGTGGTTCAGCAATTAATGTATTAGGTGTAAGTGATGACTTATTAAAACAAATGATAGAGAAGTCACCTAACGGTTTATTAAATTTAACTATACAGGGTAAAAAAGGAACCTTAGTAAGAGAGTTATATCATGGTGACGCACCTATGGTTTGTGCGTACACTGTAGATGATAAGGGAAAACTAATTAATAAAATTTATGGTCCAAAAGAACCTTTTGGTGCATCCAAAGGGGATGTTGGTGGTGGAGTTAGACGATTAGTTAAATTCAATCCTTGTACTAAAAAATCAGTTTAAATTTAATTAGATACATTAAGAGTAGACAACATCCACTCGTAACTATTACCATAAACTTTTAGAATACCTGGTCCACAACTAACTGCACCACTATTAAAATCATTATCTAACATTATAGAATTATGTGTAGGTGAATTTTTCCAATTTTGTACGATTTCATTTGCCATTTCGTTTACACTTAAAGGAGAATCCTCATCTAGTAATACTGAAGTACAATTTTCACCAGAAATATTAAAATCAACATTATAAAGTAAAAGTCTATCACTTGGTTTTGGTGTATTGTTTTTTTCTCTATGTAATACGTCACCAACTTTAACCATGTATTCTGTATGGTGTTTACTAGCAAGATAAGTTTTATCACACCACTCTAATTTGGTTAAACCATTTTCTATACGATACTCATTAACTTTTTCTAACACTAGGTAATCTAGTTGAGTCTGTGCACTCAAACTGAATGTTGTTAAAATAAAGGTTAAAATAAATATTATGTTTTTCATAGTACAAATATAATTAAAATTTATTACTTTACCAAGTTTTTATATGTGTCCTCTAATTCTTTCACAATAACGAATGATTCATTTTGTGTAAGGTTAGTTGCAAATCTTTTCTTAGCTAATGCTTTGATTAAAGAAGCGAAAGCTATAGTAGGAATTCCGATTGTAGGTTTAACGGTTGGTTCAACTACCTCCTCTTCCTCCTTCATGTAAACCATTTGTCCGTTATCAAGTTTATAGTATAACTTAACATTGGATTCACCTCTACGGTTTTTACTGAATTCTAAATGTCTCTCAGTACCATGACCTCTACGGATATATAACATTCCTGAAGTGTCAAACTCAATAGACGAATCTCCTTTAAAGGTTCCACTCTTAGTAGCTTGTTGAATGACTAGGAATCCAGTGTAGGTGTTGGTAGGATTATTCCCTCTCTTATGTTTGAACATAAGGTCCATGACCCACTTTAAACTTTGTTTAGAGTTAAGGTCTGTAGTAGTCTGAATACGTCCTGATACTACCTCTAAGGAATCCATTAATACCATATCCCATCCCTGGTCTAGAGTATCTTGGATAAGTTTTTGTGGATTTTTAACACCTGCAAGATAAAGAGTATCTAATTCTAGTAGACCAGGAATAAAAGTAGATAGTTCATAGTTATCTATCTCGTCCTGTTCTCCTGAAATATATAAACATTTTTTAGTCGGGTTGTTACTTTGTAGTTTAGATAATGTATCTATAGCCCAAGATGTTTTACCACTACCTGCACCACCAACAACAATATAAACTGTTGAAGGTAAAAATCCTCCTCTGGTAGAAACAAACTGGTCTAACTCAGAGTTGGTTTTCATTGGTTGTAGTACTTCTTGGGGAATATGTAGGTCTTTTAATCTTACTGGTTTCATAGAATCTTTATTTGAGTGGTTAATTATTATTAATACAAATATAAGAATTTATGTCGAAACTACCAAATAAATTACAACATATATCTATGAATATTAATGTCATTTTTAACATCTAAAAGGAACTGACATTTTTCATATTCTTCAATATCTGGATTTTCAAAATACTCAATCATTAGGTCTAATTGAGCTATTTTATCACTATGAGAAATAGTATAATTTTGAGTCCATTGTTCTGGTCCCATCTCAATTAAATCTTTAAACGACTTTTCAACTTGGTCTATTTTCCTGTCATCCCAGTTTTTTATAAGTCTTTTTCTTCTTTCTTTTGGATTCTCCATATTTATAAATATAAAAACTTACTCACATATGTACACATCAGAATGTAATTTAAGTTACTTAAAACAGTTAACAGACACCTTAAATGACAGAGATGCTGAGATGAAAAAGAGAGATGAATTGGTAAAATTAGTCTTTGAAAATTGTCCAGCTGGTCTGGTAATATGGGCGGTTGATAAAAACTTAGTTTTTACCCTTTCAGGTGGTAGAGGACTAAAAAATTTAGGTATAAAAGAAGGTCAAAGTATTGGTAAAAGTTTGTATGAATACTTTGATACGGTAGACGATTCTTTTGACCCTATTCAACACCATATTAAAGCTTTAGAAGGTTCCCCAGTCAAATATGATTATGAACATCTGGGGAGAGTGTGGCATACACATTGTACACCAATTTATAATAACAAAAACAAAGTAGTAGGAGTTGCTGGTTGTGCTTTTGACATTACTCAATACATAGACCAACAAAAAAAGATTGAGGAATTAGAAAAAATTATTAAAGACCGAGAAACTTGTTCTCAGGATAAAATGGAATTGATTAGAAAATTGGTGTGATATGTCAGACGGACAAAACGGATGGAACGAATACTCAAAATTAGTTATTAATGAGTTAGAAAGACTTAATGAAGGAATTACTGTTCTTAATGGTCAAATAATAGAGTTGAAGAACGAAATAGTAGAACTCAAAGGTAAAGAAGAATCTGTAAAGGAATTAAAAGCTTGGAAACAAGCAGTGGACGAAGTAGCTTCACCCACACAACTTAAAGAATTGAGTGACAAGGTTACCGAACTTAAAACTTTTAAAACTCAAGCGGTAACCATATTTTTAATAGTACAAGGATTGGTTGGTGTTGCTTTAACACTGATTCAATTCTTTAAGTAGTCTCTTCCTCTTCCTCACCACCACTTAGAATAGCGTTTACCCCTAGAATCACCAGTATACCCAAAATTACATATTTTATTAATTTCATATTTTATATTTTTAATTAGTTAATAATACAAATATAGGAAAAAATATTTAATAATACAAATTTATTTGTTAATAAGATACTCGGGAGGTGTACATTTAGGACATAAAGTCATAAGTTCCGTAAAAGGACTACATTCAAAGTTTTCTTTATCTGGATTACCCAAAAACCCTAATTCTTCTATGCCATACATAGGATAATTACACTTATCACAAATAAAATCTGGTTCTATCCCCTTATCTTCATTCTCTCGTGTTTCCATGTTTTATTTTTATATGTTTCTTTTACTAATTTTTTATCTAATTTACAATCATCTTTAAACATATCCATCCAATATTGAACATCTCCAAACTCCATAGATATTTCATTTATAAAATCTTTATGGGGTTTATTATGTTGTTGTAAAAGTATTGTTGATAGTTCATTTAATTCTTCTATAAGTTTAAGTGTTATGTATTCTTTATCCATTTTTTTTATTGTTTCGATTAATATCAAATTTTTTAATGTTCCGTAGTAGGTCATTATTTTGGTCATTATACTTAGAAAGTACTCCCAATCTAATTACCATTACAACTATTGTCATAATTACTATTATCCCTAATGTTCCCATATTTTAATCTGTTTGGGGACCTTCACCTTCTGCCCATTTTTCTTTTTCTTCTAGTTCTTTTAGAGTACTACTGACTAAACGTTTTTCTTCTTTTAGTATTGATAGGGGTAATTTAACTTCACAATCCAACCCTTTACCAGTGGTGTCACCACCATCTCCATATAAAGATTCACCATTGTAAGTTGCCTCGTTAACTATTTCATAAACATTGTTAGGTGTTAAGATGACATTTATTTCTAATTTAAGTTTTTTAATATCAAATTCTTCCCCATCTTTTAGTTCTAATTCAAAAGTTTTTAAATTACCTTTTTCAGAAGATACGTAAGTTACTAAAATGTTATCTGGTTTACTTTCTATTTTAGATATCACTTCACTGTATTCTATTTCACAAACATCGTATTCACCTAATTGTTTGGTACCTTCATATACCATTAATTTGCAATCTGGGCTACTTGGTCCGTAATAGTGACCCAGGTTATCAAAATCATACCAATCGTTCCCTGTATCTAAGGCATCACCTATCTCATAAAGTATTACATCTTCTATTTCTTTATTGTTTTCTAAAGCGTAATCTTCAATCTTTTTATATTCTTCTGGTGTGAATTCATTCATTGTTAATTCATGACCCCACCTACCAATTATTAGTTCTAGTTTTTTTGACATAAGTTTTGTTTTTTAAAAATTAATCTTTTAAGTTCTGAGTAACCAACCATATCAGAAAATAAGTCATTATAGTTTCTAACATAGTTTACAGCACTATTAAGTTGTTCCAAGGTTTTACAACTTTGGATTACTCTAATAGCTTTTTGTTTAGCTTTTAATTGTTGGTGTATATTCATAAGTCTTTTACTTGATTTTTACCTTTCTGTGTTAACCACATTACTTCATCACCATTTTCATTTTCTATTGAGTCTATAGTACCTTCATTTTTTAACTCTTCTACATGGGTTTTAACAACCACTTGAAATAAAAGTATTGTTAAATCTTTTTCTTTTATTGTAACCTCACCTTCTTTTAACCAGGATTGTAAAGCAGCATCACCTAAAATTTCTTGGAAATGGTTGTATACTTTTTCATCTGAATAAAGTCCTAGTTCCTGGTCTTCAAAAAACCCTTCTTTTTTGAGGTTAGAATATAAGTTTTCTAACCATTCTTGAACTGTGTTTGGGTAACTATTTTTCATTTTATACACGTTTTGAATATCCTACAATTTGGTAAAAGTCTTTGGTTCCTTCACAATATTCTTTAACTAGATTAAGTAATCCTTTAAACATAAATGCACCCGTAGTTTGTTTTTCACATTTACAAAATAATTCTACTAAGGTGGTCAACATTTGCACTGAGTAATATCCCGCATTATCTAATTCTCCAAATAATGCCACGGTAGTAGGTACGTACTTCAGGGAATAATTATTACGGTCTTGTTGATTTTTAAAAGGTTCTATTTCTTCATACATTTTAATTAAATGTTCTACATACAATTTAACTAAGTCTTTATTGTATTCACATTTAACTAATAAATCGACTATCCAATGGGTATGAGAAGGTGTTCTTAATCTTTTACCAGGACTTCGGTACTTAACAATAAAATCTAAGTCTGGGTTTTCACCTCTAAAACCTTGGTATATAGCTACAGCTGTTTCGTCTGGCATAACCCACCACTTAAGTGGATGATTTCTTCTGTCTTCATTTTTTATTTTATATGATAAATCCATACGACAAATTTAATAATATTTTTTTAAATATTCAACTTTCTACGTAACAATCTAAAAATGGTAGGAATTGTGAATAAAAAAGATATAGGCCACAAAATTATAAGGAAAAAAACACTTAACTCGTTGAGTAACTGCCTATTATAAATTTTGTAGTGTAAATATACCCATAAAAATCCTAACATAAGGTAACTAAAACCCATTATAAACGTCATCATATCCATATTATTTATCTTTTTTGTCCATTGTTCTACTAGCTAATAAAAGCAAATTTAATATAACTAATATGACACAAGTACTAATTAGTGCTCCCATTTTTCTTTATATATTTTTTAAGAACTTTACCGAAAGCGTGTTCCCACCTAGTTCTGGTGTCCTTATACCTGTGTTTATGTTTAGTGTCCATCTTTTTAAGTTCTTTATTAAACTCTTCTTGTAGACCTAATTCTTTTAATTCTCTGGTAGTATCCCACCAAAAATCCTCCCAATGTCCCATTTTAGTAATTTTGTCCTATAAATAACATTAATAACATTAAAGTTACATAAATTACGTGATAATGTTTTCTTTTCATTTTTCGCATATTTCTTTTACTTCGTAAGTCCAACCACTATCGGAATTTTCATTAAAAACTTTAACTAGTTTTTCCGCTTTCTTTTTTTCTTTTATTTCCATTATTTCACTTATACCGTTATTTAAAACCGTAAAAGTGGTTTTACCCGTTTTTGGGTTTTTCATTTTTTTAATAATTAGATAAGGCATTTATATGTCTTTTTTTAAGTTAATATTTTGTTCTTGATTTTTTTCACACCTAACTTCATACGGATTTTCGGTTGGTGGTGGTGACTGTATTTCTGTCAATCTTGTTACTACCGCTGGATTAAAGGGAGTCGGTTCTTTTTTGTTAATTTTTACGGTGTCCATTACATCTACTATTAAGTCCCAAGTTTTTTTAGTTGGCATAAAATCAGTAGAGTCAACTATACCCTTTAACCAAAACACAAATTCATTACTGTTCATTTTTTTAATCTTTTTATAAATTTAGATTGGGATAAAATTTTGACATATGTTTTCACAACATCCCAAATTTCTTCTATTATAATTCTACTAATAATAAATGGTAATGACAAGCCTAAAACTAATAAACCTAAAGTTATTTGAAATAAGAATGATAATAATTCTAAAATAACTTTTAATGGGGGTGGTTTAAGAGGCATTTGTTTTACAGGTATCGAGTAATTCTGTTGGCTTCGTTTTCTAATCTTAACAAAGCCTGTTTATACTCATTTATTTTTTTCTGATTAGTTTCATCGTACTCTACTAAATCCACTCTTTTGGATTGTTCTTCAATGGATAACTTAGGTATCCTTCTCATCATTTCTGATATTTTACCATGTTCAGACATTAACCATTGATAGTAGTCTGCTTTTGAATTTAAATTCATGTTAATTATTTTTTAGTCTTTTTTTATTGGGTGAATTATTTATCCTATCGTGATAATTTTTTTTCAAATCGTTTTCAATTTTTTTAACCTTTTGTTCCATATTTTGTGCTGTCTGGATAGCTTTGTGATATCTTCTTCCCAACCTTCTATCTACCCATACTTTTATGTAATCATTTTCTTTTTTGTTTTCTGTTAAAATAAAAAATCTATGGTTACCGTTTGATATGTTGTATATGAATTCATTAGTACTTTTATCTAAGTCTAAATGAACTACTATAGAAGGTATATAACCCCTGTTTAAAGACTTTCTAAGGTAATTCCAATCATATACGGTATCAGTAAAATAATTATCTCTACCTACTACTTTTAATTTTCTATACTGTATTATGTCTCTAACTTGAATTGCTTTTAAATAGTAGTTTGGATTTAATACTTTACCTATAAACTTAAATATTTCAATAACATATCTCATTATATTATAAGTTTAAATGTTAGTTAATAAAATGTAAATGATTAAGGACGAGGCCATCCTCTTGGTACTAACTTACCTGGTCTAATTTTTTCATTATTATAATTGTCTCTTTGTCTCTTCCATGGTTTTCTAGGGTTCCTATTGATTAAAGCCCGACTTACACCAAATAATTTAGCCATACTATCTAATTCATTTTGTAAGTTCATTCTTTTGGTTCTCCAAATCATTTCATATTGTGCCCCAGGTTCATTAAGTAAATTGCTATCACCTAATTCTTTTTCTAAGTACTCAATATATTCTGGATGTTGGTCTTGAAAATCTTCATAGTATGTAAATTCAGGAAATTTTTGGTCATAATCAAGATTATGCAGTTTCTCTTTTCTTCCTTGGTATATCATACGGTCACTAGACCCATCCTGGGTTCTTTCATAATAAATTCTATCCTTATTCCAAATATCATCCGCAACTGCACTATCATCCATCATGGGAACATACACATCGACAATAGCTGATTGAGGCATATTACCTGGAACTGCACTTAGATAAAAATCAAAACCTTCAATTATAAAAGGTGAATTCTTAACCAAATAGTTATTAAACGCCGCAACGGGTTCGTTAGGTGTATTTTCTACATTCATAGCGTAGTGTTGGTCACCACGTCTTATAGACCAGTCTGGTTCACCTTCTGGATGGTCCCTTTCTATATCTTTGTTGTTGGGATTAAAAGGGAACTGTTGTTCATTTAGTGGTTCGTTACTTACCTTGACTGGTAATGGTGGGTCTAATAAAAACTTTTGATTTAAATAATCTCTTAATAAATTTTCAACAAACCAATCTGGAACTGGTTCATCGTCAGGTTTACTTGCTGCTACATCCGCAACATATTTCGCAAACTTTAATTTGTACTTATCACTAATCATATGTAATAGACCATCGGAGATAAAAAATACTTTGGTAAGTGGGTCATCACCTAAAACCATATTAGGAAAAGCTGTTCCTTCCGCAACATTCATAGTTTTCATAACTACTTGACCCCACCAGGATTTATAACTTCCAGCTTCCTTTAAAGCTGGAGATATTATTTTGTTAATGACTCTTGCTAGTTCTGCTCCAACAGCAGCTAATAAAACTTGTGGTATAAAGAATGGTACTATTCTCCATAGTTCTCTAAATGTACCACGTCCCATGTCAGATTTAAGTCTTTTACTACTTGCAGCTTTCACTAATTCTCTTAATTGTCCAAAAGTAATAGGTCCTTGTGCTTTACAGAAACCTTTTACTTTACATATATTATTGGTGACTTCTTTAGATGGGGCAACAAATCCTGTTGATGGGTCAGTTATACCTCCAACATATTCATAATCATCTTCTATATCTAATACCTCATCTGAATTTAATGTTACCATTTCTTCCCATTCTTCATCCGTACCTTCAAACTCTTCTGGTTTAATGTTATTCATTAAACCTTGTCCAAAGATAGTAGTCTCTTCATTTAAAGTTTCAGTTAGTCCAAATTTACTAAGTTCATTAAACTCACCAGTTTTTATCCACTGGTATACCCAAGGATATAAAAACTTAGCATTCATTTCTATAAGGTTTCCTGTCCAATCTGTATCATAACCAGGGGCTAAATTTCGACCAGGAACACTTTTCACATAACCTGGTCGTTCCTCCATTAGTTTAAGAATTTTTTCTAAAAATCTCTTTTCCACAACCACGTATTTCCAACGCCATTCTGACTGATGTCCATTAGAATTTTTTTCTACAACCACATAAGGAATATATCTTTCTGATTTACGTCCTGTAGGTGGAGTCGTGTACGATGTCTCACCACTTTCTCTTTCACTATTTACATCCACTACCATAATTTCATCCCCCATTTTTAATTCAGGATTTAATTCTGTGGGTTCTCTTTGTTCATTCAGGGTTTCAGTTGGGTTAACCTTTATCCAGATATCACCGTGATATATTGTTTTAGAATCATTCCTAACATCCCTTTCTCCAACCTTTTTCTGTTCCCTAAAATTTTCTGGAAGCAAGTCATACCATTCTCCCCTCACTCCATTTTCATTCACATTCCTTCTCCAACTTCTTATAACTTCATAAACTGTTGTAAATAATTTAGGCATTCTTCCGTGTTCACCATCAACTTCAATTACTTTAATTTTATCACCGATTTCTAACTCTGGGTTAATTTCTTGTTGTTCATTTAAATATTTGTCTCTTGTGTATTTTCTAAATCTTTGTGGGTTGGCTTTTATAGCAGGTTTTGAAAATCTAGTTCCAATACCATGTTTTCTTGTGTTTGCTAATGTTCTAGCGGCCTCGTTTGGTTGTTCACCTAATTCATTCTCGTGTTCCCCGTCGATTTGAATTACTTTAATTTTATCCCCAATTTCTAACCTAGGACTGATTTCTTGTTTTGATTCATGTAAATTATCATACCAATTTTCTGGTCTTTTTTGTAGTATCCAAGTATCTCCTGGTATCATATGTAAACCTCTTCTTTGGCCTCCACCAGATATCATGTCTTGAGTTCTTTCTTCGTCAGTGATATCTACAGGTTCTAATTGATAAATTCTTGTATCTGCATCTGGACCCTCCCAGTTTTCTCTTCGTCTGTGTGTGATTCCAAAAATCCTATAAGGTTTGAAGGTGTCTGGTGTTACCATAGATATAGGAAGTCTACCAGTCATGTATCCTTGTGTACTATGGTCTAAGTCTACAATCATAATCTCATCACCCCTATTAAGTGGTTGGTTTGTTTGAGTAGACTCGTTTAATTTATTTAATCTTTTAGTTTTTTCTTTTGACCTTTCTTTTTTGTTTGTAATATAATCTAAAGCTCTTTTAAGTCTTTTCTTGGTTTTAGGGTCTTTTGCGTTTTTATGTGCAGCTCTTACTCTCTGGTGTATAAGATTAATGATTTGTGATTGTCTTTTGTGTGATTTAGATTTAAACGAAGGTTTATTTAATGTGTCTACAATGTCTTCTTTAGTTCTAAACTTAACTGATACTGTGTCACTAGGGTCTTCATCTGTATATAATCTTCTACCACTACCTTTTGGTTTTTTTCCCGTACCTTTTTTAGGGTCAGACTCATTTAAATGCATACGGTGATAGGACTCTAAACCCTCTTTAAACGCTTCCAACCCTTCTTCTTTTGGTACTTTAACCCAAGTATCATGTGAGGGAAATATATAATATGGACGACTTGGGTTCATGTCTGGTCCCATTAATACATAAATTTTTTCACCCTCTCTTCCAAACTGTGTTGTTTTATATTTGGTTACCAACATAACAACATAAACTTTAAATATTTCTGGTATACTATCACCACCATACATCGTATAACGGTCTTGGTCTGTATAACCTTCCCGACTAATGATTGGTGAGTCTTTATCAACATCATAAATTCTTATAAAATCACCTTCTTTAAGTTCTGGATTGAATTGTTGTTTTGATTCATTTAATGGTTCTGTATGATTTATCATTAACCATTGGTCACCTCTACTTCTTCTTATTGTTCTTAGTTTTTTATGTAAATGTCCCGGTAACCCTTCATCTTCTGGCTTTAAGTGTCCTAATTTTTGTAACTCAGATACCTCATCGAGAGGTACTATAATGTAAGTTCCTTCTTTTTTTGGTGCACCATAACTTGGTTTCCATACCCAGTAAGGTTTAAATAATTCTGGTTCTCCAAATGCATAACTTTGTCTTTTTTCTCTAGGTACATCCTCCCAAAAGCCAATTTCGGGTGTTGGTATATCTAGAATGGTTATTATATCACCATATTTTAAAACTGGACTAATTTCTTGTTGTTCGTTTAGTAGATTATCATTCTGTGTAACATCTATATAGTCATCTATCCCATTACCATCTTCGTCTTTACTTCTCTTTCTAGGCATAATAGAAATACCATACTGGTTTAATAGTTTTTCTAAACCTACTGGTATTACAACTGATACAGCACCTAAACTAATTAAGGCGATAATTCTCGCTATATCTCCTGATTGTTGTTTTAGAAATGTGAGGTCCTCTTGGGTAACACTGTCTCTATTTTTAATAAGTCTTGCTAATATCTTAACTGCTTCTGCCGTTTCTTTACGTTCACGTTTAGCACCCTTTGTTAATTCAAACCAAAACTTTTTTAAATCTTCTTTTTTTTTCTGTGTAAAACCTTTAATTTTTTCACCGAACTTACGTTCTTTTAATTCTTCACCATGAAATGCATATAAGTCTTGTAAGGCTTCTGGTGAAATTTGTTCACTCAAGTCATAATATGCGTCATGAGCATTTCCTAAATCTTTATAACTCACCTCATCGTTATCATCTATAAAAAAACCTGGGTTAATCTCTTGCATTATGTCTTCTACCCATCTATTATATTCTTTTGGGAATGGTTTTACTAACATACCATTATCATTCCCTTTTAAAAATCCCATTTTAATTAGTTCCGCATCTAAAGTTTGTAGTATCTCATCCAATAAGTGAGTACAATCATTACAATTTGATTGTAGTTGAACTAATTCTCCATCCTCGTCTACCATTGAAAGATAATATGGTTCACCTATCTGATAACAAGTCCTCTCAAGACATTCTAATACATTACTCATTTCATTTTTAAAATCTTCTTTTAAATATGTGTTAGCGTACTGTTCCAAGGCTTTTATTGGTACGAGAAGTTTGTCTCCACCATATTCTGAAGAAGATTCTTCAAAGTGTTCTTGTAGTTCTACTTCTCGTTGATATACGAACTCATACAAATCATTACCTAACATTTTACCAAACTCTGAATCACTAGGGTAGTGAACCTTTGCCATGTTTCTACTGAATGCAATATCCTCACCTATCTGTCTTAATTCTTTTTCGTACTCTGGGTATAGGTCAGCTAGATATCTACCTAAGAAAGTACCTTGTGTTGCATGTCCAGAAGGATAGGAAGGTGTACTAGCAGACTTTAAATTTTCTGAATCTAATTTTAAATTTTTAGCATCCGCTACTTGATAAGGTCTAGGTCTGTTGTAATGGTACTTCAATTGGAGTATTATAGATTTAACTCCTTTCATTACGTCTTTTAATTCTTCTGTTGGAAACTCTAACCCTTTTGGTTCTAAAAACTTTTTGAAATGTCCATCTACATCGTCTGCACTATTAACAAATCCTTTCTCTACTGGAATACTATCAAGATAATCTATTTCTTCTTCAGTTTCTGTGGACTCGTTTTTAGGTGGAGGTATGTTTTTGAATTTCTCTATCGGGAATCCCTCCAAAGGTCCCAAAGGACGATTCATTCTTCTGACATGTTTTTCTTTGGGTTCATCCCTATAAACCATATCATTTATATTTTCTTTTAAAAATTGTGTGAGAGTTTCTCTGGTAACTCCACCAACAATTCTAGGTGTGTACTTTTCACCCAATTCACACAATTTAACTAACTCATTAAATTCTTTTTGTTTTTCTTCACTTAATACTTCTAAGGGTCTAACACCAGTAATTTCACTATCATAAGTTTCATAATCACCATAATCATTAGTCTCCATTTCACCACCCCAGTCCCAAAACTGATTATTTGCGGTATCACCTGCCATGTCTTCATCATATGCAATTACAGTTGTTGAACCGTCTTTATATACTACCTGGGAACCTGATTCTTCTCGGTCAACTTCATATCTTTTAGGTGGAACTTTTATTGGTTTTTCTATAGAAGCATAGTCACCGTCTTCAGTCCAATTATCTAATGCCCACTTAACATATTTTTTATCATATGCAATATCATTTATTGAATGTCCTTGTTGAATACTATGTCTTAGACCAACTAATTTTGCAATGTTAATCCATTTCTTACCCACGTTTCCAGGATAAGCGTGGTCACGTAGGACATCCTCCATATTTCCTTTAGTTAAGTTTTGGTGGATTAATTTGAGTATGGCTAATTCAAAAGGGGTGAAAGGTTTACCGTCTCCTTCATTTGTTTCGATAGCATCTTCATCAGACCAAGAGTCTTCATTACGGTCTTGTTCTTGAATATTTAAAATCTTTCTTATTTCTTTTAGTGTATACATTACGCGTAAGAAGTCTTTTTACTATTATATATATCCACCCAACTATCCATAAACTGACATGGGTGGTTTCCTTTATTACCTCTCATATTTCTATATATTCTACTACCCACTCTCCTTCCAAATCCTAAACTGTTAGAAGCTTGTTGTAAAGATTCTTTTCCGTCTAAATTACCAAACTCTTTACAAGCAGTGTATATTATTTGAAAACCCTGACTCCCTTGATTGTGTGCCATATAAATTTGGGGATTTGTGGGGTCAATACCTAGTTTACTATTTATACGATTTATTTTTCTATTTAATCCCTTAGCAGCTGCATCTGCATTTGTGTAAGGGTCCCAAACAGTAGTTCTTGTAACTCCATAATCACTAAAATATTTAGGCATTATTTGATAAAGTCCTGATGCTCCACTTCTTCTATTTTTAGCAGTAGGGTTACCACCTGATTCTATATTAGCTATAGTAAACATTAACTCTCTACTTAACCCATTATCATCACTAGCTTTATTGATGGCGTCTATTACGGCTGGGTCAAAAGGTTTTATATTACCTTCTCTAGCTTGTCTTTTAATTTCTTTTGGGTCGTTGATTTCAGGATTTTTATTTATATTTTCAGAATTCTTCATTGCTTTTAAAGTCTCTTCATCAACAATATTACTTTCCTCAAATCCGTGGTCAGACTGAAAAGCGTTGACCGCTTTTAAAGTTTCTGGACCAAATTTACCGTCAACCCCAAATCGTGGTAATACATAATTAAGAGTAATTAGGTCTTGTTGCATTTCTTTTACCTGGGGTCTCATTCCTCTTCTACCTTTACCCATACCATCATATAAGGTAATAGAACCTTCTGGTACTTGGGTATTCTTACCATGTTCGTCTGGAGCTACATTATTAATTATGTCTGCCCCACTTAAATATGGTTCTGGGTCTACTGTTTTACCATCTTTATATACTTCATAATGTAAGTGAGCTCCAGTCGACCTTCCTCTACCTCTATCACCTCTAGCACCCCCTGTCAATCCTACAACTTGTCCTTTAGTTACAGTATCACCTTTATTAACATCTATTCTTTTTAAATGACAATAACGAGTTTTTAAACCGTTCAAATGGTCTATATATAAAGTTCCTCCACACGCGTTTCTTCTTATCTTTGCATCTATGACTTCTCCATCTGCTGGAGCTACTAGTTGGGTACCACTTGAAGCTTTTAGGTCTGCACCATGGTGCATTCTCCCCCATCTTCCACCATAACCACTATTTATTTTTACATCTACGTTAGCTAAAGGAGAAGCTAAAGCAGCTTCATTTAAAGTTGACTTAATCTTTAATATTTTTTGAAGTTGTTCTTCTGTAATTACAATTTTCATATTTTTTAATCTTCGTCACACTCTATATTATACGGGTTGAATTTTTCATTTCCTTTTATCATACTACCAGTTCCGTCCCACATCCTTTTACCGTTCTCAGATGCGGATATCCATTCTTCATCACCAATAAAATCCTCATCTATGACTTCCCGATTAATAATTTCTGGGTCGTAACCCCAGAAGTCTTCTTTAACCCCACACATAAACCCGTTAAAGTTAGTGTCTTTACCTTCGACTTCATAATCTTGTGCTACTCTTTGTACTGTAACTGAATTTTGTACTACTCGGTATGTATTTAATGGTGGAAGTAAATCACCTACATTGTTTTCAGTAACATTATAATTATTATCATAAATAAACTGTATTAATTGTTTTGGTTTCATTCCTCCTAAGTCATGTTCACCGTATAGTTTTAAAACATTTCTTAAATCCACATCATAAACGGAAGTGTTTACCATCTCCTCTATTTCATTTTTACTATAATCTTTAATAATGTGATTCATTATTTTAACATCCATAGGTGTTATAGTTTCACCCTCTGAAGATTCCACTTGTTCTTTTAAAATTTCTTTATTTTCCTTAAGATACCTTAATTGGTTATGAATTACTTCTTGTATTAACTTTAATTTATTTGGGTCTTTCTCTTCATTAATTAAAGTTAGTAAATCTCTACTCTGTGCTGGAATACTAAATGGTCCTTTTCTAAGGTTAGGTTTGAAATTATTTTCTTTTGGTTTTACCTGAGCAGGGTCATTATAAGTTTCTTCTGATTCTGGTGTTACATCGGATAAGTGAAACTTTTGTGCAAAACCATGGATTATATTGTGTCCATCTCCTTTAAAGATGTCACTTATTCCAATATTTTCCCCTTTATCTTGACAAAAGAATTTCCCTTGGTCTGGGTCTGCACAACCAGTTTTATCCCAATTTTCATATATGTTTACACCAGTATAACCAAAAGCTTTTACTAATTGTCCAGCTACAGCATTTGCTTCATCTTCAATTTCACCACCAACATCCTGTGGGGGATTGTTAATGTCAATTCTACCATCTTCTAATTGTTTGTGGTGAACTAGTTCGTGTGCTATACTTCTTAGTATATCTGCAAGTGCTCTATTTTTAGAGTATACCCTTACACTGTTGTCATTTAAGTTGTAAGAAGCTAAAGTAACTAACTTATCTCTATCTGTTACTAATTCTACAGACGCTGGTGTTTTGTAACCTAAATTATCTTGACAAAAATCTAGGAAATCACCAACAATCTCATCAGGAGTTAAGTTAGGTGTTTGTTCTTTTATAGTTTTTCTTCTTTCCATTAACTATAAATACTTCATATTAATGGAATTTATTATTATTTACTACTCAAGTCGTATGGGTTAGGTGGAGGTGTTACAGCAGACTGTGTTTGTTGTTCTTCTTGTGCTTTTTTTAACATTTCAACATATTGTTCCATTTGTTTCTTTTGTTGACTTCTCATACGTAAAGTACGTTGTTTAGCTTTTTGTTTTTGACCTTTTCTGTGTTTACTTTTTGGCATAATCTTTTTTTTTAAACTTATATGAATTTTATACTATTGTCAATAAAAAAAGCCAGAGTAATTAAACTCTGGCTTTGGGGCCGAATTGGATTCGGGTTCCACCACCCTTTCGGGAAATTAAGAAGTTCGACGGTGTCTCTCATACGCTATTTAGGTATTTTTTTCGATACCCACCGTGACACCCGATAGTTTGTATTGCGTATCCCTTATAGTTTACTGCAACCTCTTAATTTAGAGCGGATGGGTAAGATTTGAACTCCCAATTCCTAACTGGATGTTAGGTGTTTTACCGTTAAACTACACCCGCTTATAAAGGAAGGTTCTTTTTTAAAGTTACGTAGTTCCAGATATCATTGCGTAACTCCTTCCTTGTATAGATTGTTGTGCCTTAATACGTTAGTTAAAACCTTCTTTCACTTTTATCAATCGGTTTGTCATTTGACATAACAAATATAGGTATAATTTTATAAACCGTCAAGGTAAACTTATTTTTTCTTTGATATTTTTATAATATCTTCCAGGTAATTGAATCCTCCCTGACTTTCATAGTCACTAATCTTAAGACCATTCCATGAAGTCGTGTCAGATTTACAACATGTAGACTTTTGATACTTTGCTGCTGGTACAACTCTTTTTGATGTACTACAGGACCCTAATAAAAATACTACAATCATAAGTGTAACATATACTAGTGGGGTTATATCAATTTTTTTTCTTTCCATTATCTTTTTTTTATTTATTTTATTTCTAACAATACATACCTTATGGGGGTTACTAATATTAAATTATTAAGTTAATTTTACGTTAACAAAATGTTAACACATTACATGAGTTTTGGATTATAAAAAAATAAAAAGGTTAAGAAGAATTTATATAATCATTTCTATCATTATAGGTATGACAGCACCTCTCCTGTGTTACTTTTTATTACCAGACTTTAACATTCAAAGTGAACCCCTTTCAAAGTTCGGTATCTCCACCCAAACTTCTAAAATATGGTTTTGGTCTTTAATCGCTATATCTTTAGGATTGTGGTTAAATGGAGAGTATAGGATAAAGGAACTTATAAAGAGAGAACCATGGAAACCTTTATTAAAAATAATACTAAGAGTATCGGTGTTATGTTTAGTCCTAACTGCGGTAATAGATATGTCTTATCACTGGACCCACAAAATTGTGGCTCTAATTTTCTTTTGTGGTTACAACCTTTTTGTTTTTATGTTTGGAATTGTAAGGTCTTTAAATTATTTAAAGAAAGGGATTTTCTCTGTGGGTATGGGAACTTTAATGTTACTTACCTCATTACTGGTTATACCTTTCCCTAGTTATGGAGTTGCTGAAATAGCTTTTATAATTTTGATTAGTATATGGAATACCAGGATACTACTTAGAAATAGTATTTGAAGTTTCTTTCCAGAGAGTTACAGTTTGTTTAGCTGTCTCTAACAAATCTCTTTTAGTTTCAATAAAGGAAGGGTTATCTAATTTTAGTTTTGTATTATTAAATATGATATCTCTTACCTTATTAGAGTTTTCCTTGATGTCATCTAAATCTATTGAATTGGATACTGTAAGTCTATCAGTCCAGGTTCTACCACCAATTAAAAGGTTAGGTAACTCTTCTTCTTTTATTAGATTCGTTTTTGTGATTCCATCTAAGTAATTAAATAATATAACTCTACTTTCTACCACACTTTCTTTAATTGGTGTAATATCTTTTTCGGTTAAATTGTTTATTGATTCCATAAAAGATTTTTTTAATGTAAAATCTTTTTGTCTTTCAATGTTCTTGAGGTCGGTGATTTTTTTAATCTCTTGTAGGTTTTGTTTGTTTAGTTTAACCCACTTATCTCTACCTCCACCATCATCGGCATAATGGTTATAATCTTCCACTCCTTGGTATAGTCCTATCAAACCTGAAGAAGTGTCTATAATGTATTTTATACCTCCTCGGTACTCACCTCTTCTCTGTTGTATATCATCTGGCATTACTTCTGTCACCACCCCAATAACTGTAGAAGGGATAATGTTAGAAGTTCCACCTGGTGGTACGGGGTCAGGTGTTATATCCCACACAAATACTTTGTCACCTTCAACTAAGTCAGGACTTATCTCTTCTTCTGGTAAATTTTCAGTATCTATGATTTGTTCTTTTAAAACATTGTAATGTTGGATATCTCCAACATCAAAATAATCAGGGTCCATATCCCCATAATCATAAGTTTCAAAGTCAGGGTCATATTCCCAGAAACTATTTTGACCTCTATTGTTTGCATCTTCACTATCAAATGCTGGTATGTGTACTGTAGCTTTTCTATATTCTTGTTGCCATATACGTTCATCTCCTTCTACTTCATAAACCGATGGGTAATTTTTAGTTAGAATGTCCACATTATTAAAATCAATATTAATTTCACCTTCTTCATTTTCATACTCTGCTTTATCAAGGTTATCCAACATCCATTTTGCCCATCTGGTACTTTTAGTAAATGTTTCTGGAGTATTTGCCGTTTCACCGATTAACTTAACAAAATTTATCCACTTATTTTCAACATCACTCCCTATTTCTGCTACATCATTTGACACTAATTCATTAAGTTCTTCTATAGAAAATCTATCCAATACTAAATTAAGAATAGTAGCTTCTTGTTTTGTAATTGGTGTTTCTTCAATGTAAGCGTCATTACTCGTTAGTTCTATCTCAGCATCGTAATTTTTTTGTTCATTTATATTTCCTCTTAGTTCGTCATAATATTCCTCCATCATGTACTCCCTAAAATCTTGATTAAAGTCATAGTCTGGGTACCAGTAACCGTCTGTAAATTTACCGTCAATATCTAAATAATCTTTTTCACTATCCCACCAAATTGCAAAATCATTTTCCATGAATAAATTGAATATTACATCAGAAAGACTTTGTTGAAATCCGTCACGACCTTTATACCTTAAGTCAAAATCATATAAAATATCCTGTAAGTGTCTATCTCTAAACTCTTCATGGTTATTAAATCTTTCTATGTTGTCCCAAGTGTCGGGGTCTTGTACGTAATCTTTTAAATCTCCTTTAATTTCATATACAATACTACCATTATGGTCGTACTCAAATTTTCCTTCATTTTCAAAATGTTCTTCTATTTCATCTTTAATATCTTGTCTAATAGCAGAAAAGGTAGTGGCAGCTGCTGCACGTTCATTGGCCCACCTCATTAAGTCTTTAATCCTATCAATATCATCTTCTTTTTCTCTCCATATCTCTCCCTCTTCTTCAGTTGTGTAACTATCATCTAAAAGTTTTTCTGCTGTAGATTTATCTACACCTAGTAAAGTGGTAATATATTTCCAACTCATATCGTCTAAGTTATCCAACATCCCATCGTACCACTCATCATATCCGTACATACTCTCATAATCAAAGTCTTCTTCACACAAATACTTTTGTGCTGTGCTCCTATCTTCATCATTAAATAAGGAAACTAAATCATCACAGTCCCACACTCTACCAACAGGAATAGGTCTGGTGGTATTTTGTAAGTACCTCACTATTAAAAATAATAATAATCTCTCATCTTTAGGTAGGCCAAACAACTTAAAATCCCTATCATCCATTCTAAGAGGTTCTTCTTTGTCCCATCGTTCAAATATTATCTTGACTATAGATTCGGGTAACATTCTTTCTAACTTTTCTAATTCATCTTCTTCACCCACTGGTAGTCTCCATTCTCCAGTTGGAAACAAAGACATCTGTTGTTCGTTAAGTTTAGTTGGTTTATCAGGATATATTTCATTTATTTTATTTATCATATAACTCCCTGACCATTCATCCGTGTCTATCTCATACTCCCATGAATCCACTATTGTTTGGTCTTTATCCCATTCGAACTCATCTTCAATGACCCTATCAGTATCATCTTCATGCTCTTCACTCATTACTTGTACTAGTTCATCGTCAACTTCTAGACAATTAACATAATCATCTAGGTCATGGTGACTGTCGTATACACACCCTAACTCATTTGGGTCAGATGTACTGTATACTGTTTTTCTATATATTGGATAATAATATAATTCTATTGTTGGGTCTTCCCAATTATTACACTCACACTCATCATCATAGTGGATATCCTCTAACTCCTGTTCATCACAAGGTCTGTATTCCGCCTCGTCTTCATCCATAATTTCACCCTCAAGACATTCACACTCCTGCCCATAAGCTCCACTCATACCTTCTTCATCACACTCATCATAATAAGATTCTGTGTCATAATCACCATAAACGTAAACTGTGGATTCATAAATGTAGGGTATAACCCATTCTTCTACTTTTTCATTACCCCTTGCTATATTGTATTTACATAAAAAAGTTAACTCTTCAGCGGTAGTAAGAGGTATGTTAAAAAATTTAACTAAGACTGACCTAAACTCTGTAAACTTATGATTTGAATCTTTCGACATGGACCACGCAGTGTTTAATACTCTCTCTGCACTTTTTGTAAACTTAACTTCCTCTTCACTTTGTTCGTCTAATCTTCTTCTAATGGTACTAATAGCTTCAGGATATTTTGGTCGAACCGTTTCAGTATCTTTACCATCATAATCTACTTGGTCTAACACATGTCTCATAGCATTTAAAGCAGACATTCTTTTATCATTAGAATCTAGAACCACCCAAGGTGCACCACTGTGAGAAGTATCCTTTAATACTCTTTCTTTGTAGTCAGTATATTCATCCCATTTTTCTCTGGAAGCTTCATCGTTTGGAGAGTACTTCCAATATTTAAGTGGAGATTGTTGTCTAATTGTAAATCTTTGTTCTTGTTTTCCTTGAGTGATTGATAACCAGAACTTAATCAATACTACACCTCTACTTAATAAACTTTTTTCAAAAGGAACAACTTCTTTCATAAACTGTTCGTACTCTTCTTTTGAAGAATAACCCATCACTGGTTCTACTATTCCTCTGTTATACCAACTCCTATCAAAAAAAGTTATCTTTCCTGGTTCAATATATTTTTCATATCTCTTAAACCAGTTCTTTTTTTCGTCTTCACTAGGAATTCCTAATGCGACAATATTAAAATATTTAGGGTCTAAATATTCTGTTAACTTTTTGATTGTCGAACCTTTACCCGCAGTATCTCTACCTTCAAATACTACCGCAACGGGTACGTTATTTTTCTTAACCCATTCTTGTAGTTTTAATAACTCTATCTGTAATAGTTCTTTTTCAGTTTTAAATATTTTTTTGGGTATCCTAGATTTTTCTTGTTCTACCTCATCGTAATACTCACTATCTTGTGGTACTTGACCTTGTAATAATTTCTTTTCGTATTTAGCTCTTTTAGGTAAAGAGTTATTTAACCTAGTCAAATAGTCTATAACTATTTCATTATTTTCTCCACTTTTTAAAAGTTTGTTTTCTAATCCTCTTAACATGGTAGGGAAATCTACCAGGTCTATATAATCTGAATCTTTTAACTGGTCGACTAACTTGGAAACTTGTTCATCATAAATTTCATTTTCATCCAGAGTATCCTGTAGTTGTTGTAGGTATTGATTTAACTCGTCAGGAGTGTCACTTTTTTGTTCTGGTCTTTTAAAAAGATTACTAAGGATGTCAAAAAATCCTTCGTTTATAATTTTTTTACTTTCAGTAAGTGGTAGTGGGTCATTTGTTCCCAAATCAATTAACACGTAATTACCATCCTTCATCCCTACATTATCTATACCGATGTCTACCCATCTTCTCCCTGTCTTTTCAACCTCTTTCCTAATATTCATTATATCATCATAAATCTTATTACATTTATCATAATCATCCACTGGTGGATGTACTACAGCATCACCATTAGGGTCAGTAAAATCTACATATATGGGTTTATCCTCACTACAACAACAATCAAACCAATCCTTTTCTTGTTGGGGTGTGGGAGAATCTACTTTATCCATTATAATTAAATATGCTGGTTTACTATCTTCGGTATAAATACTCTGGTCGTCTGGGTCTATAACTTTACTTTCATGAACTTTAACTATGTGTTTACTATTAATACCCTCAAGTTCTTTAGCTGTTATATATTCTGCTTTATCTCCCGTAATCTTAACTACTAAATTTTTATCGGTTATTATAGCTACACCATTCCCTCCCCGCATTGTAGTTACTACATTACCTAAATCGGATAGTCCTGTCAGTTTTTCTAATATTTTTTCTGGTGGTAATTTAAATTTTACGTCCCCATGTTCCACATTAACAATGTATGAATCTAAATCATCATCACTTAAATAATCTAAAATTTCATCTCTCAATTCAGGATTTGTGCGATATTGATTATCTATAGCCCATTGTAACTCTGGGTCAATATTTTCTTTGATATGTGGTGAATTTTGTCTCATTAATCATAAATATCTGAGACTATAGAAGATTCGCTCTATGAAATTTATTGATTAATCTATGTTTTTCTTTTTTGTTTTCTGTAGTAACCACCTTTTCTTCAAAAAGTGCCCACAAAACTTCTTTTTGTAGTTGTGGTTCGGTGATACCAAAAAGTTTAAGGTCTGACCTCTCTTTAATTTGGTCTTTAAGAATACACTCTACTATTTTATCAAATATTTTATTTTGATTTTCAAGTGATTTAATGTTGTCCGTATTTTCTTTGTTCTCTTTCGAATTGTTCATATGACATAACTAAGGGTCTGGGGTAATCAGGTACCGCAACTAGTAATTGGTTACTGGTTAAATGTCTTATAATCATGGGTACATGTACTTTCATGTAAATAAATACTTATTTATAAATCAGAAGGGTCTAAACCTTGTCTTTTTAATTTTAGAGACTCTGCCATTTTTTTATTTTTTTCTACACTCTCTCGTCTTCTTTTTTGTAACTCTTCAAAATGTTTTTTTTGTTCTTCTTCTTTTTGGAGTTTTTGTAGAATAACATCTACTTTATCAACTAACATTTTTGTCATGTACATATTATTTTTAACAAGTTCTACCACATCTTCAATTGTTTGTGCTCTATGTTTTACAGTCTGGTAATACTGTAACGACTGTATCGCTTCTTGTGGACTATTAAAATCTCTATTGGGGATGAGATACTCATTACCTACAGTAAAGGTTGGGAATACAGCACTTCTAGTTAGGGATTTAATATGGTCCCAATCTTCTTTATACTCTTTATAATCTCTTTCAATGTATGAGACACCAGCCTCATTTAATTCTTGTTTCATTTTTGCACAATAACCACAGGTTGGCATTGTATACATAAAAATTTCAGGTTTCTCCATAATCTATTTTTTTACTACACTAAATTTATCACCTTGTTTTATTTTGTCAAGTATTTCTATACCTTTTACTATTTTTCCAAAACACGTATGTAGCCCATCTAAATGTTCTGTGGTGTGTCTATTAAGACAAATAAAGAATTGTGAACCACCAGTATCTTTACCTCTGTGTGCCATAGACAATATACCTTTATCATGATACTGTTTTTCACTATCACATTCACATTTTATATTATAACCTGGTCCACCTGAACCGTTACCGTTTGGACATCCTCCTTGTACTACAAAACCTGGAATGACTCTATGGAAATTTAAATCTTTATAAAAATTATTATTAACTAAATTTTTAAAATTTTTAGTAGTTATAGGAGTTTCATCATATAATGAAATTATCATGTCTCCGTGTTCAGTTATTATTCTCATTTCTTTTATTTTTTAATTTTTTTTAACCCAGTTACCACTACCACCAAAAGACCCCGCACAACAAGGGAAACAATCTGCTGTACCCGCACCAACACAATTACCATGACTACCCCAAGTTATTTCAACTGCACCTCCTTCATCACCAGCAAAGAACACACCAAAAGTTGTAGTTGCTAGTAAAGTATCTAAATCATTATAGGTTGTATTACCTACTTGGGTCATTCCTCCAGGAAGTCCTACACCACCAGAGTTCCCGTAAAAAACATAAGTGTCATCTCCCACTTGCATTGTTATTTCAATATGGGTATAGAATAAATAACAATCCACCTCAATCATAGATTGTGCATTTGCAACATCTCCTTTAGGTTTATAAACTGGTTTTCTATCTAAGATTCTTTCTTGATGCATATTACCTTTAGTGTCAGGATTAATACCTAATGAAGCAAAGTATTTATCAGCTTTTTTTCTTCTTTTTTTTATTTCTTTGTTAGTTAACTTAAGTCCTCCGTATTTCATTTTTTTCTTTGTTGTTTTTTTAATTCTTCTTCCATTCGGTTTTTTATTTTTTCGTTTACCCTAACTCTCAAAGCCTTAAGTAATTTTATACTTATCATATATAAAACATAAATTATTGAAAGTCCTATGAACATAGTTCCTAGGTTTAAAATAAGTGGTATTATAAGGTCTATTAAGTAAGTTTTAATGTTAGTGTATGGTACGAATACTAATTCTTGATTGGTAAACTCTATTAACTTTTCAGTATCACCTTCAAGACTTTCTATTTTTTCTTTAGTTACAATTTCACAATTAATACAATGTCCCCTATCATAAACTACATACATTGTTTCAATAGTTTTAAATAAAAAGAAAAATATTATTATTTTCCATTTATTGGATTTTAAAAACCCTAATATCTTATCTTTATTATTAAATTTTTCTACTATTTTATCTAAAAATTTTATATATCTATCAAACATTTTAAAGAGATTTTATGTATTTTTTTATCCATTGATTTAAGCTAGTAGACGGTCTCCAGTCTAATTCTAAATCAATTTTAGAGGTATCAGCTAAAGTTTGGAAGGGTTCTATCACTTCATTACCATAGGATTTTTCACCACCCATCATATCTACTAATTCGTTAACGGACACATTAGTACCATTTCCAATGTTAAAAACATCACCTTTAAATAACTTATCTGTAGTAGCTACCATTATGTTAGCTTTAACAACATCTTTTACATTAACGTAATCTCTTTTTTGGTTTCCGTCATTATTAATAGTACAAGGTTTACCTTCTTTGATTTGAGAAGCAAATATCGGGATTGCTAGTCTGTATGCACCATCCAATGACATTCTATCCCCGTAAACATTAAAATACCTAAGTGAAACTGTGTTCATACCGTACAATGTACTAAATAATTTACAGTATTGTTCACCCATTAATTTATGCATTGCATAGGGTGAGATTGGATTAAGTGGGTACTCTTCGGGTGTTGGGAACCTTTTAGCGTCACCATATACCGAACTTGAAGAACTGAATACAAACTTTTTAACATCAGCATTTTTAGCAGCAACTAATAAATTATGTGTGACTGTAACATTTACATTGTGATACTCAATAGGTTCATCTATTGAAGGTTGTACCCTAGGTAACGCAGCTAAATGAAAAACTGTATCAACACCTTCCATGAATTTAGTTAAGTATTCAATATCTATAGTAGTCAAATCTTGTTTCCAACAATATGCTGCTTTATTAACATTTTCTTCTTTACCTGTAGAGAAGTTATCTATAATGGTAACTTGTACTCCCATTTTAATTAATTCATCTACTATGTGAGAACCTATAAATCCTGCCCCTCCAGTTACAATTACTTTTTTCATTTAATCTAAAATTTTATCTACTAAACCATATTCTAAACATTTTTCAGCATCCCACCATAAATCGTGTTTAAGAATTTCATCTAATTCTTTATCTGGTACTTTTGTATATTCTTTATATAATTTTTTTATCATTTCCATTAACCTTGTATTGTTTTCCATATCATCAACAAGGTCTGAATACTTACCCCAACTACCAGCACTTAACTGATGTATTAACATGTAAGCATGTTTATGCATGTATCTTTCTTTACCCACAACACTTATCATTGTACCTGCACTAGCCGCACATCCTTCGATAATTGTAACAACTTCACATTTAGTATTTCTAATCGTGTCCAGGGTTGAAAGTCCAGCAAAAATACTACCACCATATGAATTAATGTGAAGATAAATTTTAGGTAATTCTGTGCCTAACTTTAAACTAGTGGTTTGAAGTTTTACATCTAACTCATTTAGTTTCTTATTTAATTCTAACATCTTAGGTCTTTCTACTTCTGAATAAAAATAGATATGGTTATCTACATTTGTAATCTGGTTATTACTATTACTGGAAGCGTTAGATTCTTCTTCTCCCTTACTTCCCCAAATTGGTTCTTTTTTCATTTTAACTTCTTTTTTGAATTATTTCATCGATTATTCCATAGTCTAATGCTTGTTTTGCATCTAACCACAAGTCCCTTTGAGCGTCTTTTTCTACTCTTTTTGCTGTTTTCCCACAAGCTTTACCTAAGATTTCAAATAAAATCTTATTAGTTTTTTCCCATTCATCCATAGTAATACGAGCGTCTTGGATATTACCAACCGCACCACCACTAGACTGATGTAACATTGTTTTACTGTAACGTAAAGAACTTCTTTTACCTTTAGTTCCCACACCTAATAGTACTGAACCCATTGATGCTGCCATACCAGTATTTAAAGTTCTGATATCACATTTGACATATTCCATTACATCTACGATACCTAAACCAGCTTTTACTGAACCACCAGGAGAATCTATATGTAATGTAATGTCGTCATCATTAATTGTATCTAAGTACATTATTTGTGCTTGTAATACTTGTGCTGTTATATCCATCACTGGACCAGACAACCATATTATTCTTTCCATCATTAATCTAGAAAAAATATCCATTTGTGTTGCTCTCATTTCCCTTTCTTCTAATATGTAAGGAGTTAAGGCATTTTCATAATCCCACAAAGTGGTAGAACTTATAGGGTTTTTCATACTTCTAGCGTATAAACTAAAATCTTTAATTATATTATCTTTCATATTTTTTATTTATTTTCTGTTTTCCATTCCTCACCAAAATCACCAATGTTTGCTCTGTGTTCATCTGTTGGGTCATACTTTCTAGTAACATAATATGCTAGAATAGTCCCGGGTTCTAAAGCTTTATAACCATGATATATTCCTGGTGGTATTTCTAGTACTTGGGGATTTTTATCTGATAGGTACTTAAACTCACACCCATCTTCTTCTGTAGCCCAACCAACTTTTAAACTTCCTTTTAAACAAATCCAATAGTCAGTTTGTTTTTCATGTTTGTGCCACGCAACTATATGTTCTGTTGAGTTTATATAACTAATATTAATTTGTCCTTTTTCTAAAGGAAATACATCTAACAATCTTTGTGCTCTGTCGTCTTCGTGATAATTCATACTTAATTATTTATTATTTTACTTATTCTTTTAGCTAATTGTATAAACCAATCCTTATTTCTACCTCTAGTTGTTTCAGCAGCAGTACCAATTCTAATACCACTTGTTTCTATAAAACTTCTTGGGTCATTAGGTATACCATTCTTATTGAGTGTTATCCCATTTTCTTCTAATCTGTCCGCAATTACTCGTCCACTATATTTTTTATTTGATAAATCAATTAAAATTAAATGTGAATCCGTACCGTCTGTTAAAATTGGTATATTGTTTTCTTTAAAAACATCACACATATATTTTGCATTTTGTTTTACCAAAAAACAATAATCTTTAAATTCTGGTTTATTTGCTTCTATAAAACATTGTGCTTTTGCAGCGATTATATGCATGAGAGGTCCACCTTGGGTTCCTGGGAATATAGCTCCATTTATCCTTTTTGAATAATCTGAGTTATTCCATATTATAATTCCCCCTCTTGGTCCTCTTAAAGTTTTGTGAGTCGTCGATGTTACTACATCTGCATATGGGACTGGATTAGGATACTCTCCACCCGCAATAAGACCAGAATAATGAGCCATATCTACTAGTAAAGTTGCACCTACTTCATCAGCTATGTTCCTAAACTTTTTCCAGTCTATTACTCTTGAATAAGCACTGGCACCAGCTATAATCATTTTAGGTTTAACTTCTAATGCTTTAGTCTTTATGTCGTCATAATTTAAATAACCATTTTTATCGACACCATATGAATGAGCATCGTATACTTTACCCGATATATTTGGTTTACTACCATGGGACAAATGTCCTCCACTGGCTAAATCCATTCCCAATATAGTATCACCAGGTTTTAAAAATGCTTGAAATACCGCTGTGTTAGCATTTGCACCACAATGGGGTTGTACATTAGCAAAATTACATTTGTATAACTTTTTAAGTTCTTCAATTGCGAGATTTTCTATTTCGTCCATGTGTTCACACCCATTATAGTATCTTTTACTAGGATAACCCTCAGCATATTTGTTAGTGAATATAGAACCCGTTAACTCCATAATAGAATCAGAAACAAAGTTCTCACTTGCGATTAGTTCAATAGTATTAGATTGTCTATTTTTTTCTTTATTTAATATTTCTACAATTCTTTTATCCATATTGTAATTATACTAAATAATAACAGTTAAGAAAAGTCTAATGCAAAAAAAATGGGACCGAAGTCCCATGTAGTTCTTAACACTCAAGAATATACTTCATATGTCCCATCGCATTTTTAATATGTGATTTAGGAATCCAAAATTCAAACTCACCCATTTCTTCGATTTTTTCTTTTAAGTTTTTATTGAACTCAGCAATTTCTGCTTTAGTAGTTGGTCTTTTAATCCCTAAATATTTTGCACATACTGGTCCCATTCCTGAGGCTTTTGATATCCAGTCGGTTAAGTCTCTCCCACAATTACGACAACATCCGACATCAGTAAAAGTCATCTTTCCTTTCACTCTTACCGCTTTAGGAGTAAGTGCATTAATTTCAGAAACAGTAACAGTAATAGGTGTTACTTTACCTAGTTCATACTCTTCTGAAATTCCTCTTGCTACATACCTTTTTAAAACAAGGTCAACATTAACTTTAATAGGTTTGATAGTACCTTTAGGTTTTTTAGGGGTAAAAAACTTTTTAACAGCTTCCATTTGTTTTGGGGTTAGTCTCCCCCAACGATTGTATCCGTTTAGTACAGATTTAATAAATCCGTTATCTCCTGTATAGTCTTTAAGTTTTTGTATTGTCTCCTGGTCTGTCATGTAAAAAGTATTAAGTGTGAATAATTGAACAATACAAATATACAAAAATAATTTTAAAATACAAACTTAATTGTAAATTATATTACTAAACTAGGTTGTGAATTCAAATGTTTTAATATTGATAACTCTTTGGCTTTTGCTTCTACCATAATATCCACATCATGACCATAGGTATCTGGTATCTTGTCCACATAGTCGGAGTGTGCTTGTGGTTTTATTTTTTCATTACTTTCATGTAGTGATTTAGATTCGGAATAATGTACCACAGGTGTAATATCTGTAGGCCATGTAGAGATTGCCAATTCCAAAGCTTCTTGTTCTGAAAGACCTCCAGTACAAAACTTGTGGTGGTGATAGTCAAAGACTATTGGGATACCTATCTTTTCATGTATATACATTAAGTCTTTAACTGAGTACATACTCGCTTTGTCATCATTTTCAACTGTAAGACGAGTCTGGACTGACTCAGGTAATAATTTGAAGTTTTCACAGAATCGGTCCATAGCTGCCTTTTTATCACCGTAGACACCATTACAATGAATATTAATTTTATTATAAGGTGTACGTGTTAGTTCTAATAAATCAAAAACTTTACCATGATTGGTCAAATCAGTTATAGTATTTTTTACTACATGTTCTCTGGGTGAAACTAGAACATTGAATGGACCTGGATGTGTAGTGAGTCTCAAACCGTTGTCCTTAGCGTACTGACCACAACTACTTAGTATAGTTTGAATCATCCCGTATTGTGGTAGGTCTTCTATATTGTATTCAGAAGCCCAAGGAAAGATATCTGAAGATATTCTAAAAAATTTAACTCCATTTTTTACATTCCAAAGTATAATTTTGTATAGGTCCGTACAATTTAACAATGCTAGTTCTCCAGCATATTCTATACCCTTACTTAAAAAGGTTTTTTTAATCATTGACCTATTTGTAGTAATTTTTGGTTTTTGACCACTTAGGGTCATGTTTATACAAGCGTATCCTAAATCCATAATAATGTAATTGCGTAATAAATAATATAGATACTGTAAACTAGTTTGACAACAGTACCCAAAACAAATCCAACAAATGCACCTAAAGCAACTTTTAAAGCTTGTGAATCATTATCCGTTTCACTTTGTGCACCTATAAATGCACCTATCAGTGCACCTATTAATATCCCTACAGGCGGAACTAATAACCCAATTATGGTACCTATTATTGTACCTCTAATGGCATTTTTACCACCACCTAACTTCTTGACTCCTAATATCTGTAAGACATAGTCACCTACAGTAGATAATAACATAAAGAACCCTAGTATCCACATCATTTCAGTAGACACAGGAAAATCAGTAGTTCCGTATATTAAAACCAATCCCATATAACTTATAAAGGGACCTGGTATTCCTGGAACTATTGACCCCGAAATTCCTATCAAAAAAATTATAAAAGATACTATATATATTATTTCATCCATATTTCAAAAGTAATTAATATTTATTAATAAAACAAATCAAATGAGAAATCAAATTATAAAACTATTAAGAGAGTTTAGTATTGATGAAATTAGTAGAACCGACTATAAAGATGGTGAACTAGTTGTAGAATACACTGACGCTTTTGATTACCCTCGTTATATGATATATCATGAAACTGATGACTCAAGTGAAATAGTAGCAGAGTTTGATTCTAGATATTTTGATGCTGGAATGGTACAGTTAATAACTGACTATCTCAAAAGTAGATAAAAATCTACTCATTTTTATTTTTTAGTTGTTGGTAGTAGCCACATGTTACCACCAAACATAATTTCTAATAATCTAGGTTCTGCTTTATCAATCTTAGAAAACAATCGTAAAGTTCTTACTGTGTCATGTTTCATCATTTTAATAACTTCCCCTTGAATTCGTTCTTGTGAAACAACTTCTTCCAATTTATCTATAAGACCTGGAGTAAAAATTGCTTCCCATACAGTTTCGTGAATTTGGAAACCTCTGGTGATGTGAAATCTGAGTGCACGAATCATACGAAGAGGGTCATCTAAAAAGGTGGTAACTGGGTCCAAGGGAGTAATCAACAAATTTAAAATCAAATGAAGTTGTCCGTCAAATAAATCTATAATGTTACCATCTAAATCTTTTGCTAAAGCGTTAAGAGTAAAATCTCTTCGAGTTAAGTCATCTTCTAAAGTACCCAACCTAAGAACTGGTTTTCTAGTACCAGGAATTACACCAACTTCTTTTCTTGCCATTACAAAATCTGCAACTAGACCTTCGTGTTGATGTCCTTTTGGGAACTTAGCTCTCACAGTAAAACAATCTTTTGTCTCCAAAAATATTTTAAATCCTGTGGATTTTAAGTGATTTAACATTTGTTCCCACCCTTCATCTACTGTCTGATTAATATCATCTAATACAAAAGTAAAATCAATATCATTAGTGTGAACCCCTAATAGTTCATCTCTAACACAACCTCCTACTTCAAATATCTTTGGCATAATTTCTAATTTTAATAATACGAAGATAAGAAAAATATTTTAAAATACCAAATAAAAAAACCCCCAGTCGTCACTGAGGGTTTAATAATTCAGGAAGGGGGTCATTTGTCATATTTGGTTACAATTTTAAGATTGCTGTAGCCTTCCTTTGTATATAAACGTGAACACTTTTGATGTACCTTCCAACCGTGTCACGATAGTTGTCAAATCTTCTGGGTAGTCAGAATCAAGTTGTGGACTCTTATTTTACTTAGGACTCCTGAGACTAAGTACCCCTTGTTTAGTTTGGCAGGTGGGGAGTAACTTCCACCTCTCTTCTCTGGTTTTGATTTAAAGTTAAATTTTGCCGGAGAGATTCTTTGGTCTACCCATCAGACCGTGATTGGTTCGTATCGAGGTGAGTCGATAGTCTCCATCATCATTTTGTAAGGTGTAAACTCCTCACATGTTAAAACACTTTTCATGATTGAAGGAGAGAAACCAGATACTAATGCTGTTCCCATCTCATTAACTGAAGTAGGGAAATTGTCATTCCTAGCGTTTAAGTTCCAGTAAACGACATCTGGCATTTCGTATCCAGCATCTTTATACATTCCTTTAATCATTTGTTGTGCGGTTGGATTCCAGTCAGTTACACCATCCCAATTTCTATGTCTACCTGTAGCAGAATCAAACTCCATGTCTGACAGAATCAATACCTTTGTTGGCATTTCATCTTGTGAAACTCGATGTTTGACAGCTTGGTCTAAAATCAGTTTAAAGGTCGCTTCTAGGTCCGTGTTCATACCCCAGTCCGCTCGTCCTAGTTGGTCCATTCTGTCCCTTAGGTTACCATTAAGTACTTGAAGTTGTGGTCGTGCCGAGAACGTTATAAACGTATCGTGGAATTGACCTACGTTTCTTTCCGAAATGTATAAACCTAGGGAGATGGCCACATCCATACAAGTAAGGTTAGGATTATTTCCCGCAGAACACCCCATTGAACCTGAGACATCAACTACTGGAAGAATTCTTTCTTCGGAACCTTCCATATAGTTAGGTAAAGCTTTCCATTGTTCACTAGAAACATCGATATCACCGAATCTCAGAGACTTAGTGATGTCGTAAGGGTACACCGCTCCCGCGTTGATTTTAGCAGTTCCTTTTTTCAAAGACTCTACATACTCACGATATCTTTCCCCGTCATTTTTATGAAATGCTTTTTGATATCTAGATGATGCCAAGGATGGTAATTTAGAATAATCGATATTCTCCCATTCCTTAGAACACATACTGGTTTCTACCACATTAGTTAATCCTACTAAAGTTTTACGATACTCTTTAGGTGTCATTTTCATATACTTTCTAATAGTATTGGCTTTAACTCCTTTTCTAGGCATCCACTTTGCACATAACCCATCTTTGTTCTCCAAAGCGGTTTTGATTAAGTTTAGTGGTTCCAACCAACAGTTAGTACTACCAACAAGTGTCAAAATGTCATCCCATCTTCCATATTCACTAATTAAGTGAACATTTTTGTTCAGTACATCACTGTGATTTCTACACAACCAACCTAGTAAATCTCTAAAAATTTGTCTTTCACCAGCTCCACCTCTTACGTCTCTTGCCCAGAATAAAATTCTCATGGCTACTAGAGCGTCTTCGTTGTACGCTTTTGAGAATTTAGAAAAAAGTCGCTTCTTGTCCATACCTCTCATCGCACCTATCTGGAAGAATAGGTCTACACAGTGATTTAAAGTAGATGAGTTAGTTGTCATCCCGTTTTCGGTTACTGTGTCTTGTGTCTGAAGTGCGTCTCGTAAATTCATAGTTTCTAGTGTTAAAGTAATTTTTGAATAGTATTATAAGTAGTTAATAAAATAGTAAAAGTCACTAACGTCCTTCAATTATATAAAAAAATATCCCTCCGTCAACCCCCAGAGGGTATTTTTTTTAATTTTTTTTTTATCTGGTTCCGTGCATTCTATCTTTTTCAATAAATCTTTCCAGATTTTCTATTTTGTCATTAGCTGCAGCAAGTTTATCCAAAGCTGCCATAGCTTCTTCAACTTGTTGTGGGTGTTCCCCAATCCCTACACTGTTCATCATGTAGTTGTTAAGTGTGAACTCAGCTTCTGCTTTTTCTGCTTCACATTGAGTTTTGAGTGCGTTGTACATTAATTGTTTTCCGTCCATGTTTGATAATTTTTTTTAATTGTTACTGGGTAATTCTAAAAATATGGGTCCGTGATTTCCGAAATAACCATCAGCTATGTTATAGTCATAAAATTCTCTAGCTTCAGGTAATGTCATTTTGTCACGTTTCATAAGGGTTAATATAATAATGTTAACTGAATAAATCAACCTAGGTTCTAAATCTTTTGAATGTCCTACTCCAACTATAGCGTCATCTAAACCATCTAATACTATAGCTTCGGGATTTAATTCTCTGATATGTTCTAGGGTTGTATTTTCTTCGGTCATCATTTTATGTTTGATAAAATAATAAGAAAAATAAAATGAATAGACAAGGGTTAGTGGAAAGAAACGAATCCACCCTTGGATGCGGATTCAAAAGCTTTTTTCCAATCTTCATATTTAGATAAAAACCATTTAGTGTCATCTACACCATATGCTTTTTCTGGATGTATTTTAAGATACCACCTATCTACTTCTTGTTTAATTTTGTTTTCGTAATTAACAAAATCATTATAAAGTTTTTTACTTACGTCAGGACCTATTACGCCCTCTGAATCTGAAAAGTTAATTAATTCTAAAAATGGTGGACTATCTGGTTCATAGAGTCGGTCACTCATTGACCACACTTCTTCAGCTCCTCCTTCATATCCTGCAGCTAATGCAAGGTCATTTCTCCAATTATTATATCCAGAATAACTTCCCGCTCTAAAATAATTAACACTACTATCATCTCGTGGGACTTCATACCAACCAGGTTCTATACCTTTCATATGACCTCCAAAATAACCCCGGTCTGGGTCTAAATAATATAAGTAAGTGTTATTACCTTCATTAAATCTCTTTTTTTCCCACTCCTCATACTCTTTGTTGAATGCTTCTACACCTTCTGGAACTTCTTCATCAGGTATACGTTTTACATTGGGGTAATATGAAATATCTAATCCCATTATTTCATTAATATTTTAATTTTTTCTACACCTTCTTCAATTTCTTCGAAATCTACATCTGGTGTTAAATAAGTTTTACTTTTTTCTTGGTGGTCTACTATACATGCGGTGGGTATATAGTCAGTTTTAGCTTCTTTACTAACTTTTTCCCATTCTTTATCATATCTATCAATGTCCCTTACTAAAAATTTTATACCATTTTCTTCTAACATAGCTTTCATTTTAGTACACCACGGACATCCTTCCTCTGAATATATTAATAATGTTTTCATTTTAATTTAAATAGTAATTAATTTTATCTTTATAGAATGTTTTGTCTCTTAATCCCACTAATCTTTCCACTTCCTCACCATTTTTGTATATAATAACAGTAGGTATACTTCTTACTTTGTATTGGGAAGAAACTTCTGGATTATCCGTAACATTAACTTTACCTACAATAGCTTTATCTTTAAAATCTATTTCAAGTTCTTCAATTGTGGGTCCTAATACTCTACACGGTCCACACCACTCTGCCCAAAAATCTACTAAGACTACTTTATTGTCTTTCAATGTAGTCTTTAATGTATTATCTGTTAATTCCATAATTATAAATATTGTTTTAGTTTGTCTAATGCCTCTTCAACTGTATCAAAATCTCTACCAGCGGAAACATATGTAGCTTTTCCATTATTTTCTACTAATAGTGTAGGTGTATACATTATACTACTAGGGTCTACTTTTAATTGTTGTTGTCTTATTCCCTCCCACAACTCTAGATGTTCTAGAACTTCTATTAATTTATAAGGTAGGTTTTCGTCTTTTAATTTATCTTTTAAAGCTAGACAAGTTTTACATTCCCATTGACTAAATAAAGTTAATTTCATTGTTATACTTCTATTGTTCTAAATTTATTTTCGGCTCTCACTAGACTAGCGTAAATTGTTCTGGTTAACAAATAAGGGTCCGCATTACTCGCTGGTCTTCTATCTTCTAAATAACCTTTCCAGTTATTTTCTACAGTAGAAATAGGAATACGAATACTAGCTCCTCTATCACTTACCCCATAACTAAATTTACTAATATGTTGTGTTTCGTGTAAACCAGTTAATCTTTTTTCATTTTCTTCACCATAAACATCAATGTGTTCTTTATGGTTTTTTCCCATTTCTTCACAAATAGAGTTAAACATTTCATCACCTCCCACTTCTCTAGTTAAGTCACTTGAGAAATTAACGTGAAGTCCTGAACCATTCCAATCTCCCTCTACTGGTTTAGGGGTAAAATCTACTTTCAAATCATATTTTTCCGTAAGTCTCATTAAAAGGAAACGAGATAACCACAATTCATCACTAGCTTTTTTTGCCCCTTCAGAAAACAACTGGTATTCCCATTGTCCTAACATAACTTCAGCATTGGTTCCAGTTATGTTAAGATTAGCCTCTAAACAAACTTGTAAGTGTTCTTCCACTATATCACGTCCAACGACATTTTCCGCTCCAATACCACAATAGTAATCTCCTTGTGGTTTAGGGAAACCTTCAACTGGGAAACCTAGAGGAACTCCTCCCGTTTTAGTTAAAGTATACTCTTGTTCAAATCCAAACCAGTACTGGTCATCATCTATTAAGTCATGCCTTTTATTACTAACGTGTGGTGTCCCGTCTGAATTAAGAACTTCACACATTACTAGATAACCATCTAATCTTTGTGGGTCCATTATAACGTGAACTGGTTTAAGTATACAATCTGAACTATTCCCTATAGCTTGTTGTGTAGAAGAACCATCAAAACTCCAGTTAGGTAATTCCTCAGGACAAGGTATCACTCTACCGTTATATGCCATAGTTCTTTTAGTTTGCATCTTAGGATTATTCATTGGGTCATAATCCCAAACTTTGGTTTTACTTCTTAATTTTTGTGTTGGTTCATTTCCGTCCAACCAAATGTACTCTAATTTTACTTTCATCTTATTTGTTATAAAAAAATTTATTTTAAGAAAATATACAAATTATGATTAAAAAGGTAAATCATCTCTCATATAATTTTCATGTCTAACTCTAGGTATTGTAGGTAAAGTAACATTTGGGTCTTGGCGGATTACCTCATCATCACTTATATACCTATTAACCTTCACATCATATTTTAAAGTCTCAATGTGGTTTGTCATTTTATTACTTATTTTAATAATAGGTCTTGTATTATTTCTAGGTTTGCAAGTATAATCTAAAAACTCTTTTCGTAAAACTTTCATAGCGACTTCCCAATTACCTACTGGATTATTATTATATTTCATTCTAGCTTGAACCAGGGTTGGTGTGTTGGAATAATCTTTAATATGTCTAATGTTGGTAATTTCAGAATTACTAACAAATTCACAGGTCATTCTTTCCATCCCACTTTCGTGATTTTTTCTTACTGAAATTATAATACTTTTGTATTTATCCAAATAAGTTCGTACACAGTGATTTTGTATTTGCCCTTCTTTAAAATAATCATTATCGTCCTTTAATACTTTTACAAAATATATATCACCATCTAATTGTATAGGTTTTTCTATGTGAGTAATAAAATCATTAGGGTAGATATAATTGACTTGTGTGGTTCTTTCACATTCATGAAGTAAATTAGACCATTCACTATGTTCCTCATTAAATTTATCCAAGGTTTTAGCTTTTATCTTTTTAAGAATACCGTATCCTTGTAGTTTATTTTTAATTTTAAAATGGTCTAACAGTAAATCTATAAAACCTCCAATACGTGTAGGGTCTTTACAGGTATTGTATATATTGATTATATTATTTTTCTCATACTTGGATAGTTCATCACAATAACCAATATTAGTAATTAAATGTTCTGGTTGAGTAAACTTACTATCCTCAAAATTTTTACTATAAGCTAGTAGATGGGTCGATATTCTTTTTACCCCATCATCACCTAAAGTTTTTTGGAGGAAGTGTAGGTCTGTTATATTAATCTCTGGTTCTAGATTAAGTAATTTATTGTAAAACTTACCTTTAAGTTCTCTTTCACCTAATATAGTATGAATTAAGTTCATATCATATTTTCTTAACTTTTTAATCCCAGGATAATGTTTGAGTAAATAATAAGTGTAATCGTTGGAAGTTTTAATTCCCCATACTTTAACAAACCATTTTACAATAATTTGACTTAATAGTTCAGAGGGGGAATTGATATCATGTGGAACCACACTAATATCCACATCTAATTCTTCTACTAATTCTATCAACGCTTTTATGGGTTCTACTTTGGGTGTTGGTCGATGTAGCGGATAAAATGAGTTACTTGCTGTAGTTTGGGTGGGGTGTACTAACCCACCAAATGTATTAATGAACTTTAAAGGGTTAATTATGTTTATAATTTTTGAAAAATCGTTCTTGGTTGTACTAGTTCTTTTACGTCTATTAACAAAAGTAGAAGTAGTTATATAAAAGTTTTTAGTTTTTAAATTAAAGGTAATGTGAATGTCATTACTTTGTTTAGCAAAATACCTATGACCGACACTTCTACTTTTACAAAAATTAAATAGAGATAATTTAATCTTATCTTCATTTTTTTCTAAGACTAGTGTTGTTCTCCTAACCAAAGCACTATTGAGTATGTCCACAGATTTTTCTAACCACTCTTTCTCCCCTATAAATTGGATATCACTTTTAGGTGTAAAGAACCCCACCTCCACATGTTTTATACCCTTAACATCTTTTTTTTGCACGTAAGGTACACTAGTTTTTTTTGCCCACTGGTCACTAAGTGGTCGAGTGATTACTCTATTACCATTCAAGGCAAACACTTCTTCTTCTTCGTTTTGATTATTGTCTGTGGGAATTAAATTACTGTCTTCATAAGATAATAGTTCAAATTTTTCGTCTACATCTTTAAAAATTGTTTCCCATTTTGTGGTTTTTTTACTCATAAAACAAATATAGGTAAAAAATTTTATAGAAACAAACCTATTTTTTGTCGTAAAAAAATAGTTTTTACAAGACTATCAACTGTCATTATTAATAAAAAAATTAAAGGTTACTTAAATCAAAACTCAACATATAGGTTTTTTATAAAGATTTACGATAAAAAAAATATCTTTACAGTTTTAATTTTTTTAAATTAAGTTCTTAATTATTTGAGTAGTGAACAGGAAACTAGTATTTCTTAACACTAGTACAGAGCACGTGTATGTACCTAAACCTTTAAATAAAAAAATGTAAAATGGAAAATGTTTTTGGTATGATTAAAGGATTTTTTACGGGAGTATCAGATTTATTGATTACTTTCTTATCAGTAGGCGTATTAGTCCAAGTATTATTCGGTGGACCAGTTTTTGGTATGGATGTAGTGGGTAATGTTACTGGACTTATCGATTCTTTAGGGAATTCTGGGTTTGTAGGACTTATCGCTGTAATTCTCCTGTTAAAAATCATTGACAGAAAATAAGATGATGTTATATTAGGCCTCGGTTAATTCCGAGGCTTGATATATAAGAGGTTTTTTATTTTATTTTCCTCTTTAATAAAAAATAAAGTATAAAAAATTAAAGAAGATTAAAACTATGAAAAAATTATTTTTAACCTTCATTATATGTTCATTATCATTGTTCTCTTTTTCACAAAACTTTTTAACAGTAACTACTGTTACAGAACCTGGAGAAGGAGAAGAATGGGGAACATCCAATTTCACTGAAAATATAGGTATAGCTTACAAAGTAGCTGATAACTGTTTTTTTGGACTAGTAAAGAATGGTGAAGACTATGATTTGTATAGTCGTTACTTATGGAAAGAAAATGTATTTGTAACAATACAAGCTCCAACCGAAGAAGTAATAGACAATATGGAATTAGGTCTTGGTTATTCACTAGATGTGTGGAAAGGGTTGTGTTTTGAACCTAGATATAATGTTGGTTTAAAAGAAAACGAAAATGGGGATAGAGATGGAGCAATTAATATTGGTTTATCCTATACCTTTTAAGTAGTACCAATCTAAACGAAAAAACCCTCCAGTAGGAGGGTTTTTTTTATTAAATAAGTTTTAACTTTTTACGACACATACTCTTCCGCTAGTGTCCAAAGTTTTTTGTTGACGTTTAATCGTTGGTCAATGTTGGTCAACTCTCGAACAGTTTGTTGTCTTCCCGAAGCCAAGTAGTATGTAATTCCCCCACGAATAATTTTCTCTTGGATGATATTGAATACTTCCCAAAGTTTATTTCCTTGGTCTGCACCTCTGGTTGGTTTAAGGATTTCAGATAGAGGTAGATAATCTTGACCATCTTTCCAACGAGTAAGGATAGCTTTTTTAGCGAAATCTTTTTTAGCTGCCTCAGTTAGGTTAGTTTTTTTGAAGTTATCTACACAACCCATAATTTTAGGAATTGAAGTTACTACTTTATCTGTAATTTCTTGAACATCGTTAAGGTTATACCATTGATGTTTAATTTTTACTTTTTCAAAAGTTTGGTCAGCGATTACCAGTCCGTTAGAACAAACTAAACGAAATAGTCCAGCGTGTAGGTTAAAAGCGTTTCGACCATCGTGTGAATTAGTTAGAACGATTTCTGGAACAATACCGTCTACCATAGGTACATCATTGTTTCTAAATCTCAACATATGTTTAGTAAACATTCCTTGTCCAGTTCTAGAGTTACGTTGACTAGCGTCATAAACTTGCCAACCTTCTTGTCCCAAATCATTCATTATTTGGGTTGTTGGGATAAAACTGTATTTGTCAGAGACATTAGTTGAGGGTGATGTAGCGTATACTGAAGGTGCTACTGATTCGATGTGAGTTTTTGTTAGAGGTTCCATAATTTTTTCTACCATTTTTATTTATTTATTCGTGTTTATTAATATGATTACAGTACAAATATAATAAATTAATTTGGTAATACAAATAAAATCTAAAAAAAATATGAGTTTTCATAAAAGGTGGTTAAATAAAGATAACATTATACGAGTTTACGAGGACCGAGGTCTGTTAGGTTTAGAAAAGTATATAGGTGGAGCAGACGCATTAATAACCGAAGATGATTTATCTTCTGAAATTGTTGATGTATTATTGAGTGAAAAATTAAACTTACCTGAAAAATGGAATAAAATTGCAGAATTAATATTAAAAGAAAAAAATGGAAGAGAAAAAACTACTGTCTAAATTAGAAGATTTATTAAATGAAAAATATGAACCTATTTTGGTGGTTCAACTATTAAGAGTTCCTCCACAAGAAGAACTACAAGCTTTTGCAAAGGGTCTTTCTGAACAATTTGGTTATAAGGTATTAGTATTACCTGGAGATATAGAAACTAAAGTAGAATTAATTAGTGTACTTAAAACAGATGTTAAAAAGGTAGAGGACCTAACTAATAGAGTTTTAGATTTAATAGGTGACTTAGAAAAGGAATATAAAGATGTATTAATGTCAGTATCAAATGATGACGAAGAAACCTCAAAGTAACTGGGTAAATCACCCAAAACATTATGGTGGAGAAGATAACCTATATGAAGCTATAAAAGTTATTGAAGCATGGGACTTAAATTTTAATCTGGGGAATGTGGTTAAATATATTTCACGTGCAGGTAAAAAAGATGACATTAAACAAGATTTAGAGAAAGCTCTTTGGTATCTAAAAAGAGAAGTAGAAAAATAATCATTATTACTTATTATAGTATTTATAGGTATGAAACTTATAAATCAACTTACTTTATTAATCGAACAGGAGTCCGTTAATTTTTATGACTGGAATAAAAAGTCTGCGGGACAACCAATATTTGATTATTTAAGAAGAAATGAAGGGGACGTTAAAGGTAACCACATACCTTATGTTTATGATGATAAAGTAAAGTGGGTTTATAATAAACACAAAAAGATGAAAATGCCTCCTAAGTATACTGGAGGAACTACATATGGTACTTTAACTATAGGGTGGGGAACCACTGACCCTGCTGTTATTAAAACTTACATGAACAAAACGATGAGTGTTAGTGAGGCAGAAAAATTAAGTAAACCTGATATCCAAGAAGCGGCTAACTGTATTAAAAGATGGCAAAATCGTGCGACTGATAAAGACCATAATGAAAGAAAATTAACTACTAGTATGTATATAGCGATGTCAGATATTGCATACAACTTAGGTTGTTCTGCATTTATAAGGACTCAAGGGATATCTAAAATTGAAACTGGTAAATTTAAAAGTGCTCAATCTTGGATTAGAAATGATTTAGATTGGGGTCATCCTGAAAGAAAAAACGAAACCGCAGATTTATTTTGTAGAGATGGTGGTTGTGTAGATAACTAATTAATATTTATATTATATGAAAAAGATAATTAAAGAAAGTGGAATACAGGATATTAATAAGATAGCTAAAAGATATCCTAAAGCTGAAATTTATTTTCACCAGGACTTAGATGGTGTAGTATCTGCAATAGCAATGAAAGAATACTTAGAAAAGTATGGTATAGATGTGGTAGATACTCATGTTATTCAATACGGTGATAAAGAATTTTCTGTAGCTAAACCTAAAGCTGAAGGAGACACAATGCAGGTTTTGGTAGATTTTGCTCATGGTAAACCTATGTTCACTATACATACTGACCATCATGATAGTCAATCGGGTGTTGAGGGAGACACTTCGACTCAATTTAGAGGAGCTAGGTCCAACGTGGAAACTCTTTCACAAATAGTGAGTCCCCAAGATATTTTTACAAGTGATGATGTGATGAGAATATCTACTGTAGATAGTGCTGATTATGCAAAACACGGTTTAACTCCAGACGATGTTATGAATTACATTAAAAAGTTTGACGCTAATGGTACTGTTCCTAGTAATAAATGGATGTTAGCTCTTTTAACAAACAAGTTATTATTAGCTTACAAAAATAAACCAGGATTCTTAGAAGCGTTAGTTGATAGGTCATCACCTTCACTAATGAATATTTTTCATAACATTAACTCGATAGCTGGAGATAGAAATTTTGCTAGTCCAGAACAAATGAAGGTTAATCAACAAGAATATATTAAATCACAAGAAGAAAGTGATAATCTAACTTTAGAGGATAATATTATAGTACAATATGGTGGAGGTAGTCTTTTTAAACCAGGGTCGTATGACCGTTATACACCTTTTAAAATATATCCAGATGCTGACTTTTTAGTTATAGCTTGGCCTATGGGATTGGTACAAGCGTCATGTAACCCGTTTAAGAAAGACAGAGCTTTAAAGGGAATTAACTTAGCTGATATAGCTCAAGAAGTATTAGGTGGTATCGAACCTCAACTTAAGAAAAATCAAGTACCTGTTTCAGTAATAAAAAGAATAGGTGAGACTAAAGCTGATGAAAGTAGTATAGGTTTCAAAACATCTGATTTGTTTGCTTTATATAAAGACAAACTTAATAACATGCCACCCGTGAACTCACCTTACTACAGTGAAGCTGTAAAAATTATTGACACACCATGGCAAAATTTAAGTGAAGAACAAAAACAAATTTTAGATAATATAACTGTATCTGCTTGGGACGTAATTCAGGCTAATAGTGGTGGACATAAATGTATAACTAATGTAAGTGGACTTAATTTCTTTTCAAGAGCTACCAGAAATCCACAAGGGTCTTACCGAAAACAAGCTGGTCAAACAACTCGTTATGTAGAGTTTGTTAAATGGGTACAGAAACAAATGGTAGAAAAACTTAAAGAAAAAATAGAACAGAGTTCTATTAATGAAATTAAACATAATATAAAAAATACTCTTTTAGAAACTTCTTTTGTTTCAGACGCGTTAGGTGATTTGGGTGCTGCAGCTATAGGAGCAACAGGTGTGGTAGGTATGCCAGTCATGGTCGCCTTAATAGGTAAAAATATTTATGAGGTTAAAAAACATAATACTGATTTAGAAATAGCTCTAGATAAATTTAAAAATAATCCTACAGCTAAAGACCTTAAAACAATAGAAAAAGAAATGTTTACTGTGACTTCTGACCTTTTGGATTTAACTTCCAGAATAATTCAACTGGCTCCTGACCCAACAGGTATTAGTGACTTCGCAGCTTTTGTAGGTGAACAAGGTCTTGAAAGATTAGCTATAGATGAGGTACCTGGAATTTTAGATAAGTTAAGAGGTTTATTAGATAAGATTCCTGTTATTGGGAAAAGTGATGTAGTTAAAGCTATGGAAAATGTTGGTTTAGCTCACGAATTACTTAATAAAATAGGTAAGGAACTTAGATAAATTCTAACTCATCCCCTATTTTAATGCCTAACTTTTTACACTCACCTCCATTCAATTCTAAAACTTTGTTACCAATTCCTTGGTAATGTTTACAAGGATTACTAGTACAAGGTGGACAATTAGAATGAATTTTAGTTACTTTATTATCAACCAACATAAGTATATCCAATGGAATTAGACAGTTCTTCATCCAAAAAGATTGTTCCTGTATTTCTGGGAAAGTAAATAACATACCACCATTCAATTTTTTTCTACCCATCATCCCTAAACTCTTCTGACTAGGAGTCTCCATTACTTCTATTGGTATAGTCTTTCTATTTATTGATAATTCCATATACATAAATAGTTTTAAGATTATATTTATTAGTAAAAGAAATTAAATGAATATCAGTTTAATCAATAGTGTTAATCAAAAAGGATTAATTTTAGAAAAGATAGAGGAAAAAGATTCTGTAGTTAAAAAAACCTTAATGGATTTGGGTGATGTTATAGATGGTACCTTTACTTTCGGAACTGGTATTACAGCTATGTTACCCGCGGTTAAAGAGTTAATGTCGGGAACAATGCCTACTTTAACTGAACAAGATGTAATCTTACTGTACATAACAGCTATGTGGATTTTGGTGGGGAGACATAAAGATAAAGTTCAAAAACTTATGGATATTATAAGAGAAAAAGGACTTACTAAAGGACTGTCTGTAGTTTTAGATTTCTTAAAATCGGTTGAAGATATAGCGATTAAAATAGGTGAATCCTTAGGTTATACAGCTAACTCATTAGCTGATGTAGTAGCTTTTACATTTTTAGCTTTCCCTATATTAGATGGTTTACTTTTCTTAATAAATCAGGGTCTCATACATCCTGGTTCACCCACAGGTTACTTAAAAAGTGTTCTTGTAGGTGTGGGCATAATAGGATTTAAAAATGTGTTTAATCATATAATAAAGAAATTAGGTGGTAAATTAAAATCATTAGATAGAGGTAGAGATAACTTAAACGAACAAACTGATTTTTATAATGAAACTTTAATGATGGTTGATGACGTTATGAAAGTTGTTAAGGACACAGTTACTGAACCAGAAACTAAGACTTACTTTTTACCTGAAGACCTAAGACCAGATGAAATGCTTTATGCAATAGAAAATTATTCATTCACCTTAGAACTAACTCTTGGTAGAGATGAAGAGATAGAAGATGAATTTAATATAGATGCTTATTACGCTGGTGATGATACAATAGAGATTGGTTTAATTATCAATCCACTTATGGAACCTGAAAGTTATACACATATAGAAGATTACTTAACTGAATATATTAGGCATGAAATTAGACATGCGGAACAAGAAGTTATGGGTACTCACCCTGGAGAAACTGAAGAAGATTTAAAAGGTTTACCATATTATACTCAAGACCATGAAATCGATGCACAGACTTCTGGTCTTAACGCAAGAAGAATAAAACAAGGTAGGTCCTTCGAGGAAGTCATTAGAGGTTCTGTAGAGAATACAAAACTAAGACATGGGTTAAGTAATGAAGAAGGAGAACAACTTTATGATATACTTTTAAAAGATATTACAGAAAGGTATGGTAAAGAGTCTTTACAAGAATCTAAAGATTTAAAAAAAAACATGACATTAGATGTGGGTGATGAAATTATAATAATCCACAAATCTCTTGGTTCATCTAAACACATGGAGTTATTCAAACCATACGTAGTTACTGGATGGAATTTTGGTGTTCGGTATCATCCCAAAGTGCCAAAATCGGGTTTACCGAATTATGACAAGAGAATTTATAACATAATGCCAATAGATGGTGACGGTCCAGAAATCACAATGGTAGGTGGTGAAGGTTCGGACGAGTGGATATTAAGACCTGGTTTTAGAAGAGGTGAAGATTTATATGAACAAACAGATAATAAAGTAAACATACGTAAAAAGGTGGTCCTGGATAACGAAGATTACAGGATATATGTACCACTTGACAAAGATGGTATTTGTAATATACCAAACACTAAATATTGTGAGTCCTTAAATACAATTTTACAGAGTCAAGCAAGTATGGGAACTCCTTATATTATTGAATTTAAAAAAGATTCATCCCCTGTTAGAATAGGTGGCCCTAACCAACTTTTACTTATAGATAGAGGTAAAATTCCTTTTTTACGTGAACCTAAGAGTCAGAAGTATATGTATAATACTAATGGTATGGTGGAAAATCTTAAAGAACTCCTAAGTCAAGAAAAAGAATTACAAAAGTTCTTTCATGTAAAATATAGTTTACCTGAAAGAATTAAATACAATATGGAATTTGATGAAGATGTTTTATTGGACGGTAAAGAACATAGTAAATTGGGTGAACTTATATACAATATAATTAATAATAATGGTGACCCTGCAGATTTAGAAGAATATTATGGTGAGTTTGAACCTTATACGGAAAGTTATTACACTCGAGGGGGTGAAGATGAAATAGAGATTGTTCCTGACGGAATTAACGTTTATTTAAAAAAAGATGACTGGATACAAAACGTTTTAGTAATTGGTGATGGTGAATATTATTATAATTTAGCTCATGATTATGGTTATAGTGATTATTATGAGGAGATAGATGATGACGAATTAAATTATATGTCTTGTTGGTTTAATGATAGTCAATTGAGAAAAGTAACCGAGTTAATGAATCTAATAGAGGGTACCGACAAACCTATAGATAGACCGTGTCATCAATTTGAAGATGGGGAAATAAATGACTTTTTTGAAAAGTACTTTCCTACAGAATGGGACAACGCTGCTCCAGATATATTATATGAAGTAGGTAAAGGTGTTGGTGAAAGTAGAGTAGAAGAAATGAAACAATTCTTCAAAAATGAAATATTTTTAGAATATGACCATATAGGAGGAGACAGTGTAAGAATACATATAGGTTGGGAACCTTTACTTTATCTTGTTAGTGAAAACTTACCTTCAGAGGGTGGTACTTTAGATACACTCTTTAGTCAAGATAAACAAATCAACTACATCCCTACTGAACCTCAGGATGTGTATTATGACACATATGAGTGGTCAGAAGGAACAGAAGAAAATGTTGAATCTGAAATTGATAGCTTTTTAGAAAAAATAGATGACGTGGATATAGAAAGAAGAAAAGATTTTATAAAAAAGGTTAATGATTATTTAACGAAAGAAAAATTTGAATCTCATGACTGGGGTATATATAACTTTAGTAAAAAGTATGGTAACCCCAATAAACCAGATAGGAAAGTGGGTATTAGAAAAATAGATACTGAGAACGAAACTATTGTTTTTGACGTGGAGGTAAGGGAGAACGTAGGAAACGACAGTCGTATGAATCAAGAAAGGTATGTTAAATCATTTGAGGATTTTGTAACTTATGTACAAAGTCCTACCATGTTTGAATCTTAATCTTCGTCTCCAAACTTTTTTTGTACGTAACTTGCTTTTTGAATTTCATCTCTTCGGATGATTGATGGTTTGGTAAAGTGTTTTCTTTTTCTACACTCTTTTAGGAGTTGTGTATTAATTACTTTTCTCCTCATCTGTTTGATGGCTCTATCTATGTTGTTTTTTTGTACTTTTACTATTAGCATATAATGTTATTGTCAGGTTAATATAAATATTTATACAAAATTAAAAAAATTTTTACACTTAACCAATAAAATACAACATTATTTTTTCATCCAATTCTCTATCTCTTGTTGTGTGGGTATGTTTAACACTTTTTCACATATTTTGCAGACCCACATCGGTTTAGATGTACTTCCTTTGTCATCACTTATAAACTTAATGTGTTTATCAGAATGAGAACATTCGTTTTGAATTTGTTCTATCTCCTTGGTGATTTTGTCTTTTTGAGAAACTAGGTCTCTCAGTTTTTGTTTTTCTTCCATTTAAAATTGTTTGGATGGCCTTAAACATCAAAACCATCTTTACGAGCATTTTTTTTCATCTCTACACTAGATTCTTCCCACAACTTATTTAGCTCGTTTATACTCTCTTGAATAGATTTTTCATTTTTTTCAGATTGTGCTATCCTTAATTTTTCAATAACTCTATCTATTTTTTTATTTAATGATTCTTGTTTCATTATGATACTATTGAAAAACCTGGATTGTGTAAAACATTTTTAATGTTATGTTTAATGGCTAAAGAGTTTGCAACACTAGTACGTTCATCTTTATTTTCTGCCACTAAACTCTCAAGAGGGTGACCAGTGACATCTACTAGATTAACTAGATATACAATGTCATTATCTGTTCTTTTAAATTTGTGTGTAATTATCTTCATAACTTATATTTTTATAAATTATACACAACTAAATGTTAAGCGTAAACCTTTAAGGTTTATAATTCACTTAACATTTCAATTAACTTAGGTTGTGGGGATAAATCAAATTTATCTTTTCTTACATTAGTATGTGTCCATACTCCTTCCGCTCCAACTAAAGCTTGTTTATTCAATGCAAAAGCATCTCCTTTTTTGTCATGAAGATAAGAATCTACAGCGTATTGTGTATTTCTTCCATCTACACCATCTTCCGCTAATACCCTACCGTTAGCTCCTAGATATCCTTGAATGTTTAACCATTTTTGTTTTCCTAGTAAATCTAAATCTTCTGGCATCTTTAAAGATTTGTTGATGATTCTTTTCATTCCTTTAGCAATATCAATATCAAATTTATCACTTAGGTAATGTATAAGTTGTCTTGTAGATTCTATTTGTGCGTCTGTATAAGCATGGTAGTGTCTGTAACCCTTAAAGGTGAATCCTAAATCAATAACATCTTCTTTAGGTACCCTACTATTAACGTAGTTGAAATACTCCCCATCTTTAACTTTAATAGGACCATAGTTACATATCTCTAAACCAATACTTTCTTTATTTAGTGTTCTATTGTTTCTTGCTTTGATTCCCAGATGATGTGCCCACTTTTCTGGTGGATGACATTCTATGACAGTACCATCCCATTTAGTATTACCGTCTCTGGTTGATTTACCACCGATAACATAAGCAGTAGCGATGTGTCTTACTCCACCACTTTTGGTCTTGTCTCTTTCCCAGTTAGCAACAGTCCAATCAGGTCTGTGACTACCAGCTGTGTGATGTAAGTATATTGTCTTTTTAGGGACTATGTCATGATAATACTCCTCACTCTCTAAATAAATCTTTTTGAGTTCCATAATTTTGTTTTAACTATAAATACTCACTAAATCGTTCATTGTACTGTTCCCAAAGTTTTTCATCGTCATAAACGTCATCAAAATGACCTGGACATAATCCACCCCCACTATTTAAATCTCTATATATTTCACCAAACTCCGAGTATTGTAGTTCTTCTCCACTTAAAGCGGCCTCAATTAATATTTTATTTACCAAATCTGTAACTTCATAAACATCTGCCTCAAGTTCAATTTTTTCTTTTCCTCTGTAGTCATAGGTTTTATCTTTACCTACAGGTTTACCTAGTAACCTTTCTAAATCCTTATGGTATTGATTGTAGTAAATCGACAATAATTCATCATTATAAGCTCTTTGATAACTTCGTTTCATTTCATCTACATAATCCTCTAACTCTTCCGCACAACCAAGTAATACTTCGAAATTATATCTATCTGGGTCATTTAAAAACCAATTCATTCTAGAAACATCTACATAAAAAGTATCTTCACCAATATTGTCTTGTTCTACCCAAGACTCAAACTCTTCTCTGAAACAAGTTAACGTTTGGTGATTATTTAAGATGTTAGATATTAATTTTTTGTAATTTTGTGGTGATAAATTTTCAAGTAACCCATCTAGGTTAGGTGTCCAGGTATCCGTATTCTCCCAATTTTCCCACAAAGTATCTTCAAATACTAATCTTGCGGTTTCCTCACAACTTATACGGTCATATGAATCTTTCTCAAAAAAATCAGGTTTACTATACATGTCTAAAGTAAGGTATATCTTACCAGTTTCGTATTTTTTTAAATCCCTAATCTCATTCTCTACTATATTATCTACTACATACTTTACTAGTAAGTCTTCATCTATTAGACCCCTCCTATAAGCGTCTCTACCACCTAAAGCTTGTGTGATATAGTAATTTGGAGATTCTTCCCAATGAGTTATTTGATTTAAAAAGTCTTCACCGAAACCTCTACTCTCTAAAGCTTTGTAATATTCATGTAGGTCACCACCAAATAGTTTAAGAGTGTCGTGAATGTCATCCCAATCCCAACTATCGAGTGCTTGTTTAACCCAAAAAGGTTGTCCTTCCTGTTCTACTAGGGTTTGTATTGTATGAAGTAATTTCATACCCATAAATAGTTTGTGAAAAATAAAAAAGGGGTTTTATACCCCTTTCTTTAAATTACGATTTTTGTCTAGTTGTTCCTGGATTTTATCCCTAATCATTTTTTGTAGTTTTTCACCTACTTCTTTAGGGTCTTTTTCTTTTCCTTTATTTTTTTTACAACCACACCCCATGTTACTTGATGAATTTATCAAATCTACCATTCTTAACTTCGTTTACTAACAATTCAAATTGTTCTTTAGTGAATGTAGTAAAACCTTCATCGTCTCCTCCAATTATAACATCATCACGGTCCGTATGGATATCTACCGCTGGACATTTACAACTTCCTTTCCCACATAATGTAATTTCTAAAGAGTTATCAGTCTCTTTCATTGGTAATTCATGTTCTTGCATAGTTTTTTGTTTTGAGTTACTTTTATTATACCCATAAATAGTACTAGTTATCTATTTCTTTGTAAAGTAATTCTTCTGGGTTAATTTTTTCACCGTCTTTAATTATCTCGTAATGTAAGTGACACCCAGTACTAAAACCAGTATTACCCACTTTTCCGATAGCTGTTGAGTCTTTTACTATGTCACCCTTTTTAATAAATATTTTACTTAAATGTGCATATAGTGTTTGATAACCATTGTTATGACTTATTTTTACACACTTACCGTAACCACCCATACGTTTCGCTTCTACTACAACCCCTGCGGCTGTTGAGAACACTGTATCTCTATACCTACCTCTAAGGTCTACTCCTTGATGCATTCTTCCCCATCTCCAACCGTATTTACTATTAATTTTAGTACTATCTAAAGGAGAACCAATAGGTATATAATTTTTAAAATCTTTAATTAAAGAGTCTCTTAACTGTATTTCATACTTTAAAGAATCTACATAAGTCTGTTTATAGGTAAGTTCCTTGGAGTTGCTGTTTGAATTTTGATTTACCATTAACAATACGAAAAATAAGGTGATGGTAAATCCGATAATATATGATTTACTTTTATCCATAATATAAGTCTTTTAATAAGTATTTATAATAAAAAGAAAACTGTGTTACTAGTAGAAAATAGAATTTCAAGAGTAAAAGAAAAGTACAACGTACCTTTAGATGTCTGGGACCAGATGGTAACTGGTAGTGGTGCTATAGCAAATAATCAAAAATATTTGGAGTGGATAGCTAGAGATTATATGAACTCTATTGTACAAAATGTCATTTATTTAGAAATGGTATTAGACGCGGTAGAAGCTTTCGATAGGAAACGAAATAACTTAAAGATAAAAGATTTATACTCTTATAATTCTTACACTGACCTTAATGATGCTTTAGATAATTTAAAAAAACGACAAAGAGTTATTAAGACTCATGAACAATCTGAAGTTATTTACGAGGATGACCGTTTTAAAGTTGTGGTACCAGAATCTCATGACGCTTCTTGTTATTATGGTGCGGGTACCAAATGGTGTACAGCAGCTAAAGATAGTGATTATCAATTTAAAAATTATAATCAAGAAGGTAAACTTTTTTACATACTAGATAAAACATTACCTACTTCTAACCCCTACTATAAAGTAGCTTTAAATAGAAAATATTCGGGAGGTAAAAGTTTTTATGACGCACCTGATAATTTAATTAGTGATACAACAAATATAGATTATATTTTAGAACATCCTTTAATGAGTGCGATAGAAAGTTTTTTCGAATACACATATAAAGAGGAAATAGATAAAATAGGTGCAGAAGTAAAAGCTAGGGAACTGGAGAGACAGGCGAGAGAAAATGAATGGGCTCAACGTAGAAGAGAAAGAATAGCTAGATTAAATGCTGAAGCAGAATTAAGAAGAGAAAATGAGGAGTGGAATCCTGAAGATACTGACTCCGTTGGTATAAGAGCTAACGCATTAATGGAATTCCTAAAAGATGAAGGTGAGTGGTCGGACAACAGTGACGAAATCGAGTACTTAGAGGAACAAATTAGAGACCTTCGTAGTGATATGGAAAATGACCCTGAAGTTATAGAAAACCCTAATGGGGAAAGAGCTCAAGATTATGGGATGGATTTAAATAATTTAGAGGAAGAACTAGAAGAAGAAAGGGAAAATATTTCTACAGTTTATGATATTATGTATGAAGGAACTACTCACTATGGTGAAATGCCTATATTTGAGTACGATGGAGCTGAATATGCTGTAGGTGATGATGATGAAGCGGATGAAGCTGCTGAGGAACAAGTAAGAAACTTAGTTGACGATATCGGGTATGAAGGTTTTAATTCATGGTTCTATGAATCCCACGTAAATGGTGATGAGGTTGCGGACTATGTAGAAGATTATATTAGACAAGATGTTGAAGAAAGTCCTGAAAGTTATTTAGATGAAGAGGATGATAGAGTGATGATAGCATATTATAAAGAACAAATAGAAGCAATAGATGAACAAATAGGAGAACATCTGGAAGAGTTAGACGAGGTTGATAGAGAATCAGACGAAGAATACATCCAAGACCAAATAGACGCATTAGAAGAACAAAAACAAGATATTATAGAAGACGAGGACAGTTATGAATGGACTGAGGATGCTATAGACCAAGCTGTGGAATACAAATTGGATGAGATTAGAAATGACCCCATGGAATATATCCAAATGTACGAATTAGATATTACACATTTTATAGATGAAGATGAATTTGTTAGAGAAGTCATATCTTCTGATGGAAGAGGAAATGGTCTTGCTGGTTATGATGGTGAAGAAAATGAAATAGTCTATGATGGTGAATGGTTTTATATTTATAGAATAGGATAGAATGAGATTTAATAAACACATATTATTAGAAGGGAGAGTAGAAGACGCACAACAATATTTTGAAAAAGCTGTTGGGTCTTGGCCTGTTGCAGAACCAGGTAATCCAGCTGGGATTGGTGTGGGAACTAATTTAGAATCTGTTTTAGAACATTTTGTTAATTCGGACCCTTCAAATAACCAGAAATATCTTTTGTGGATGGTTAAAAGGTACATTGACGAACAATCCACAAGCCCTATAGACATATCGTCTCTAGCTATGAGGTTCGACATTAACTCACCTAGAATGACACCTGAACTTATAGAACAATTACCATTTATGGATGTTAATCAGAAGATGATAAAGGCTCCAAAAAACATAGACTCTTATGATGACTTAGCGGTATTAGAAAGACTTATGGATGAAGTAGAATCTATAATGACTAGAAAAGATAAAGAGAAAATGCTTAAGTCGGAGGTTGATAAGGTATATGAAGATGATAACTGGGTAATTATTAGACCTAAAAGTCATGGTGCTTCTTGTTATTACGGTGCAGGTACCAAATGGTGTACAACATCAAAAGATATGTCATTTTTTAATAAATATAATAACGAGGGTGTGTTATATTATGTCATAAAAAAACAATCTGGTAAGGATTATAAAATAGCACTTTATAAGGAATTACCTAAATTAGGCACTGATTATAGAACAAATAGAAGAGTACTAGGTAGGGCACCTGATGACCAGTGGTATGATATGCAAGATAATCTATTAGATAGTAGGACAGCATCCATAGTTAGTTCTATGTTACCAGATAAGGCTATTCAAGTAATTGACGATTTATATAAAAAAGAATTAGATTCTTATTCGGAAGTGTTAGACTTTAAGAGATACAAAAGTCTTAATGAATTTGTTAATTTAATCACAGATAAATTACAAGGTGAGAAAATTAAATTTAACACGGAAAGTGGTCCATGGGAACTTGAAGTGGTTGGTCGTAATGAATGGTACGTAAGTCCTATCGGAGATAATAAATATAAATTTTCTGTTGAGGTGTTTAACGACACGGAATATGAAATTATTGTTTCCGATTTTAATGGATATATAGAACCCACAGCAGAGAACGACTTAGCGGAAGATATAGGTTGGTATTTTAGACTTCTTCCTGGACATATTGTAGCTGCCAGTAATAATCTTGGCTATTATGAAATTGATGGAGAAACTGATGGAATAAAGTTAGGTTTGCCTCCTCGGGATGAATTCAAAGAGAGGTTCTTAGATAATGATAGGTATCAGAATAACTACTATAGAGGTTTCCCAGAAAAAGCTTTCTTAAATGGAGTCCTATTGCGAAACTTAAGGTTTCTTTTATCTAGACCGGAAGTTAAAGACCTTACTACAAAAGATAGTAAGACTTGGGAACCTATGAGAGGTAGAACACCTTTAACTTTTAAATACCCACCTAAAGAAGGTTCATTAACTCAATTATTTGTAGACTTCGTTAAGAACAACCCTGGTAAAACCAGAAAAGAATTTTATGATTCTATTGGTAGAACTTATACTCCAGGTCACAACTCTGAATTCTTTGCAGTTATAAACGACTCTGGCATAGTAAAAATGGATAGAAAAGGTAGACAGTTTGTTTATACCTTAGGTCCTAATTACGAACCTTGGACTAGAGGTGAGTTACTTAGAATTAAATATAGATAAGTATGTCTAACTGGTTTGACCAATATTACGGTTGTGATGGACCTTGTCCTGAGTATGATAGAATAGTTAACACCCAACCAATTTATTCATCTATTACTGAAGATTATAAGAGTTGTTTACCCGAACCGACTCCTTTTGACTGTGATTTAATAAAACATTGTGTAAGTGGTAGTAGTGGTACCGATACTTTTGTAACTGGTACTACATTATCTGGTAATAAGTCTTACACCACCAGAAATGATTCTCAACAAGTATTAATGTTAAGTGGAGGTAGTAATGTTACTTTAAGTAACCCTTCCACTAATTTAATAAAAATAGACGTTCCTGATAGTTCAATTACCCCAATATTAATTGTTTCTAATTCTATGCATGTAGAAAAACCAAAAGGTGGATTTGAATATATAGGAAATATAAATAGTGGATTTAATTCAGGTTCAGGTAATGGAGCTTGGAATTTAGTTAAAACTAGTTTTACTTATGCAAATTTAAATTGCGGGGTACCCTTTCCACATACTATAGATGGTTCTGTAAGTAATGCTTTAAATGTATGTGGTAATTTATACGTTGGGGGACATAGAGAAACAGTCAATGTACATATAAAAATTTATAAGTTTGAATGTGTGGAAGGTAGTAATACCCCAACTTTAACTCTGTTATTTACACTGATATTAGAACTCCTACAACCAGAAGGAGAAGCGACGGGAGTTACCACGTGTTGGAGTATGAATGTCACTAATGGGGAAGACAAAATAACTGAGTGTACAACCCATTTTCTGATTTCTTACACTTTAATACAGGGAGAGTCGGGAGCCACTATAATTAAATCTAGTTATAAAGCAACTATAGAAAATATAGCTTAATTTAAACCTATGTTAAATCCTTTTAGATTTTGAAAAACTTTAGATTCGTCTATATTAACTTTATCTATTAATCCCACATCTTCACCAAATTCTCTGTAATTTTCCTTAACATGTTCAATATACAAATCATTTAGTATATCTAAAATTTGTTTTCTACTTACTGCGGGGTCACCTCCTTTTTCAAAATTATCTTCAGCTATTTTAGTAACTTCTATTATAAAATTTTCAAAACTAACCCCAGGAACTGTCGACAATAATTCTTCTTTACTGGTAGGGTTATTAAGAAAAAAACTTTTAAAGTTCTTACAATATATTTCCACATCTACATTCATAATTTATAAATATTTGAAATTAGTTAAATAATAATACATTAAAGTAAAATACTTATCAAGATGATGTGGACTTTATCACCTAAAATATTAAACTTATGATATGAAAAAATTATCAGATTACGTAGGTCGAACCCCATTAATACCAATAGAGATTGGTGAGTTTACTGTATGGGGAAAAGCAGAATTTATGAATCCGTCTGGTTCAGTAAAGGACCGTATGGCTACTTACATTTTGAATGATGCAGAAAAAAGAAATTTAATAAAAAAAGGAAGTACCCTTTGTGAAGCAACATCAGGTAATAGTGGAATTGCATTTGCTATGTTAGCTGCGGAAAGAGGTTATAGGATGGTTATTATCATGCCTTCTAATATGTCCGAAGAAAGAAAGAATATGTTTAAAATATATGGAGCAAAGTTAATAGAAGTAGATGAAGGTGATTTCGATGGAGCAATAGCATTAAGAGATAAAATGTGTGAAGAAGAAGGTTGGTTTAATTGTAATCAGTTCCACAATCCTTTAAATATAAAAGCTCATTACGAAACTACGGGACCTGAATTTTACTCCACATATCCCTTATATACTAGTAAACCAGATGTAATAGTTTTGGGAACGGGTACTGGTGGAAGTTTAATGGGTACAGCAAAATATCTAAAAGAAAAATGGCCCGATATAAAAGTAGTCGCTGTAGAACCAGCTGAATCTCCAGTAATGTCAGGGGGTGAACCAGGACTTCACGGCATACAAGGAATAGGGGATGGTAGTAAATTTTTAGTTGACCTAGAGTTAGTAGATGAAGTTAGGACAATTAAAACTGAATGTGCTAAATTATTTGCTAAAAAATTAGCTTCTGAATTTGGTTTATTTGTTGGTGTTAGTGCAGCAGCTAATGTTAAAGTATGTTTTGAGTGGTTACGAGATAATGATAGTAATAACGGTTTAACAATACTCTGTGATAGAGGTGAAAGATATTTTAGTTGTTTATGAAAAAAAAGTACCCAGATAATATAGTTTATAACGAAGATACGGACAAATTTGACGCTAACTTAAAATCTTATCCTACGACTGTTGGTTCACAAAAATTTGAACCTATTAAGGTAGATAAAAGTGATAGTTATAAAGCTGATAATTATTTTGATTCTAGATTAAAAGAATTAAAAAAAGAGTATCAAAAATTAGTTGATGAGTATAATTGGACTAAGTTAGTATATGAATCAGAATACAACTTTCAACCTTTACTAGGGGAAGAATACTTTTTATATGAAAGAAAAAATAAAAATTTATTCTTAAGTTTAATTAAACCTACCGAATGGGATAAAAAATATATTGGTAGTTTTAAATTAATGAATAATGGGAAATGGGATAAAATATCCTAATTACTGTACTACAGTTACATCACCACTATCAATCATCGCTTGAACTCTAGGACCTATTTGTAATTTAGGATTGTTTCTAATATTTAAAACTTGTAAGGCTGGTAAGTCTGCTAATGATTCTGGTAGTGTTTTTAATTCTGGATTATTAGGTATAGAAATAAACATTAGATTTTGTAATCTATTAATATCTTCTGGTAACTCACTAAGTAAACCTTCAATATGTAATACCTCTAAGTTAGGGAAATTTAAAACTTTAGGATGAAGAGGTGTTGCTGGTAAGTCTTGGTCGTCTCTACCGTATCCACTTCTACCTTTTTCAAAATCAAATCTTTTTAATGATTGTGGAAGTTTATCAAAAAATTCATCAAAACCATATAGACCTATGAATCTAGATACTTGGTCATTAGGGTAGTTTATTTGTACCTGGTCACCAAAGTCTTTGTTAAGTGCTTTTGCAAATTCATGTTTAAAGAATTGTTTTAACTCACTAAGTTCCCCACCATCTTGTAACATTTGTTCCAAGTTAACACTTCTATCATCTTGGTCCATATATTGATTGGATGGGAAATGGAATTGGTATTTAGGTCGTGGTTCACCTTCACCTTTACCTCCACTAGTCACAATATCATTCTTATCTCTAATCATGTATAAAGGACCTTGTCCTGAATATCTTTCATAGTAATTCCAATTGTCGGAAGCTGTACACCATCTAGTTAAAGGTGCACCTGCCATATCACAACTCACCGCTTTAGTTTTTGGGACAACTACTTCCCATCTGTTCCCATCGTAAACATAATCAACCTCTTCACGTTTTCTTTTTTCTTTTTGTTCCGCTTTACTAGTGGTGGCTTTTTCTAATGAAAAATCTTTGGTTAAATCATACAATTCATCAGTAGAAGTAATCTTATTAATATCTCTTTTACTCGCATCTATTTGTGATTTAAATCTATCAAACTTAATTAAATCTTCAGTTGTTTTGTAAAGGTCTTCTAAAAATAGTTCTTGTAATTGGTTAAGTTTACCTTGGAATGGTGAGTTAGGTTTTGGGTCATAAGGGTATTCCTCTTGAGCTTTTTGTTGTAATCCTAACCATTGTTTAATTATCCATTGAACATACTTACCTACTTTTTGGACTTGTATATTATCCATCACATCTGGGTCTACACCTTCGGTGTCACCCTCGTGTCTACTAGTAGGGTCTGCAATGATTAATTTTATTAGTATATCTTCTGGTATTTTTGCTGGGATTACTTTTCCACTCGCCTTCTTTTTAGGTTTTGCATATCTATCCATCATCACGTCTAAACGTGATAACTCTTGTTCTAATATCTCTCTAACCTCGTTTAATAAACTTGTAAAACTCATTTCTAGATTTATTGTTTAATTATAAATATCACTTCTATGTAATAAATACTTCTATAATATGTTTAAAAAAAAAAGGAGAGTAAAGTTATTTACCCTCCCTTTCTTTACTCTGTGATTAAGACTACTCACAGACTAAATTATGTTTTTTGATTAGTCGTTTATCTACGTACTGTTCATTACCTTCTTTACAAGTTAAAGCAAAAGCTTTTTGAACCGCATCACTAGCACTTTTAAGATTACCCTCAACTAGTTTTTTACCTAAGTATATCCTACCTTCACAACTCCCTTTACTTTGGGTTACTTTTCCAAAACTTTTACTCAGTCCACCAGCCTTAATAATTTGTCTGACATCATATTTTCCTACTTTACAAATATAGTTTCCTAATTTTTCTTTTTTAGTTGCTCTCATTGGATTTTTTATTTTTGATAATTATTAATTTCTTTACACAAATCTAAATAATTTATTTCTATAAAACAAATTATTTAATATTTTTTTCTATCCATACCATATCTAAATCACTTATAGTATTTTCATTGTCTTTAATATATCTGTATATTAAATCTGTTACTTGTTCTCTAGTGTACATTCTTTTCTTATCTAATTCACATTGACTTAGTTGTTCTTGATGTGATAAGGGGTGTGTGTATACCGTGTCTTTTACTTGTCTCAATTCGTTTAATGTTCTTGTTTTTTTCATTTATTTATTTTTTTAACGTCCAACTTCTTTTAAATATTTTTCTTTCATCTCTTCCCAAGATATGTCTATCGCGTCCCAATAGAATAAAGTTTCTGGTTTTAATCTATTTTGTTTGTATAAACTTTCATATCTTCTGATAGCTTTTTTGGTCCACCATCTTTTAGTATATGGAATATCTTCTTCAAATTTTAATTTTAATTTAAGTTCATTCTCACCTATTTCTCCTCTTAAAAACTCATTACCATTTTCATACATCATCGCCAAGTAAACACCTCTTTTGAATCCGTGGTCATACGCTGAGGGTTTAATTCCACAATGTTTAAATACTTTATTTATTACATTTTGTTTAGGGCCTGTAGCACTTATAGCTTTTTTGTGTTCGTCTGGATGAGTTTCCTTTAACCACTGGTTCCAGGGCAAATAAACACTATCGTCTGGTTTTAATCTAACTTGTCCAGTAGTTTCTCCCATAGTTTTAAAGTGTGGGATACCGTTATACATAGAGTTTATCCCATATAATGAAGTAGTCCCTACCGCGATTAGTTTATTTCCGTACTTTGTTTCCCAAGCTTCTCTAATGGTCTTACAGGTAGTGAGGGACGCCACCAATTTACCCATTAACATATTAAATCCACCTGGTTGTGTACTACATATAGTAGTTGCGATTGCAGTACAATTAAGTTTACCTTGTTCAAACTTATTTTTTTTATCCCAACCAATATATGCGTCTCTTACTTTTATACTAGTAACATCAGAACCTAAACATATTTGACCAAGTACAGTATCTGTGTTACGGTCCTTAACCCAAAACTTCATATTTCTCCCTGGATTAGCAACCCATTCCATAGTGTGAATTAATTTTCTATAATTAACCCATTCTGTTACCCCTTTTCCACTTTCTGCCATTACCACATAAGGGTCTATATTTAATATTTCTGATATTGTTAATTCTAAATTATTGATATCGGTGGGTTTCCATAAGTTTTGTTTATAACTTAAAAGTTTCTTTTTAATCTTAGACATCTTACCACCTTTATTCATTTCTTGCCATTTTTTATATAGAGTTTGTTCTTGGACGGTCATTTCTTTTAACATATCCAAGTTATTAATTAACTCTTGTTTCATAAACTCAAAATCAAAAGTTTCTTCTTCGGTAGGAAATAAATTTAATTGTTCTTTCATTAAAATAAGGTTTTAATTAATTCTTTTATGTCTATGACTAAACTCACACTTCCATAAACTGCTAAAGCAGTATACAAAAAAATTAACGTTTTGACAAGGGGGGAGAAACCCTCTTCTTCTATTTTTTCTTTACTAAGGTCAGTTAGTGGTTTGTTTTTGCAACCTTTACACTTTTTTTTCTCCATTATTTAAAATTTTCTTCTTTTTTTAGTTTTTCTAATAAAACTTTTTCTTTATCTGTTATATCTTCAGGGTTTATCGGATTTAAAAATACATATAAATCACCTTTAAAACCAGATGGGTCATAAAAACCTTTTTCTTTTACACGTAATGGTTTTTTAAAATCTGAATTAGGTGGGATATCAACTTTCATTGGTCCGTCAAAATGTTCTATAAGAATTTCTTTACCTAAACATATGTCAACAAAATTTATATCTTCTGTATAATGTAACTGTTCAGCAGCACGTTTAAATTTACTATGAGGTAATATATTAATTTTTATTAATAAATCTCCATCTATACCTCCCCAAACAGCATTACCTTTTCCTCTTAATTTCATAAGTAATCCATCATCAATACCTCTAGGAATTTTAAATTTAACTTCTTCTATTTTTCTAAAACCACCCCCTTCAAAACCATTCCCATTACAATTAGGACATACCGAATTTAACATTTGTCTAAAAGGTCCTGATTGTACCATTTGTTGTACCATCCCACTACCTTTACAAGTTCCACACATTTTGTTGTTAGTTGTTACCCTATTAAATTTTACTGTCCTTTCTTTACTGAAATAAGATTCTTCCAGTGTTATATTAAGACTAAGACTAATGTCTTTACCTCTTCTAGTACGTGGGGGTTGATTAAAACCACCCTTCCCAAATAAATCGTTAAACATATCAAAAGGATTTCCACCTCCAGAAAATAGGTCTTCAAATCTATTTCCACCATTATCATATTTTTTTCTTTTTTCTTCGTCTCCTAATATTGTATAAGCTTCAGAAATTTCTTTGAATTTATCTTCGCCTTCTGGATTTTTATCTGGATGATATTTTAAAGAAAGTTTACGATAACTTTTTTTTATTTCTGCCGCGGTTGCCTCTTTACTTACACCTAAAATTTCATAATAATTTTTCATATGGATATTACTAGTTACCAAATTGTTTTATTTAACAACAAGTCTAAAAAAAGAATTGTTGCGAGTTCTCGTATTTTTACTAACATTAACAAAAAATACAAAGAAATACATAAAAAATCAAATGTTATATTCCCAGTAAAATATAATAAAAAAATAGAATGTGAATTTGAATTGGCTTTAGTATGTGTTGGGAAGTGTAAAAAAAATCCTATACATCGTCGTGACGAACTAGGTAGATTAACAGAGGTCACAATGAAAAATAAAAAATACCAAATTATTAAAATAAAACCTTTTGAGGTGGAGGAGAAGATTTACGACCACCAGTTAGCAAAAAGAATAGAGTTTAAAGAATTATACGATAGGTATTTAAACAGTAAAAATATAATGCAAGTATATTCTTTAAATAATAAAATAGTTATCCAAAATAATGATTTATTTAATTTATTTAGTTTAAAAACTGTTAGTGAATCTTCTAGATTTTTGTCGTGTATAAAGAAATATTTTACTACACAAGGTAAATTTAATTTTTTAATAAGTAGGGATTTATCAACAGTTCAAAGAAAAGAACTATATAATTTACTGGAGAGTAAAGGATTTTCTAGAAAACTATTATATAAACATTATACCTACTAATCTTTAATTTCCATTACGAATGTCATAGATATATTGCCAACCTGAACGTCAAAGGTTGGGTCTATATTAATCAATTCTGGTTCTATCTCACCACCCATTTTAATTCTTTCAACTTCTTTAAGTACCTTAACATATTCATTAGGTGGTAAAGTAAAAGTCATGTTTGCGTCTAGGGTTTGAAAAGGTAAATTTTCTGAAAGATTAAGGAGGGATGCTAGATATCCCTCCATTATCTTAGGTTTGTTTTCTTCCGCTTTTTCTCTTAAATATTTTTCACTAAACTGTGGCATATTTAATTCGTTTTTGTTGAATACAGGTAATTCTTTTTTAATTTTCTGTATTGTTTTATTTTTGTGGTTTTGAATCTGATTGTTGTCCTTCTTTACTTGTTTCTGTAACCACTCCAACTTCCTTGTTATCTTTTCCATTAGATGTTGTTATTGGTATGTTTGGTAAATCTATTTCTTTTTTATGGTTAAAAGTAATACTTTTCAATTCTTCTAAATTTTTAGACATAAAAAGTTTTTCCAATTCTTCTTTCTTCTCTATCAATAGTCTTTGTTTTTCTTCTTCGTCTTGGTTTACCTTAATTATTCTTAAAACCTCAGTTTCTAAAAAACTAACCTCATCTTTAGTGTCTATACAATAAAATGAAATAACAAAGGTGCCATTTGAATTTTTATTTACTTTAGCGGCTATTTTTTCCTTATTGTATAAACCTTCATATCTCCAATTGACTGGAAACGTTAAATCTAAAATAAAATAATTTTCATGTTTTCTTATACCATAAAAACTTTTACCTATTCTTTGTATACTGTCGAATAAACTCATTTAAAAAATTATATATGTGAAAAAATAAGAAACTACAAAATAAATTATCATTTCGTCCACGGCGATATCTTTGTAATATCTCATTTTCATTTTTTTAGGTGGATTACTTAAAAAATTGATAAGAAATACGGCCAAATATTTACCCATTATTAATATAGAAAGTAAAAATAAGAACCCTTTTATTGTCACCATTTTTAGTTAGATTTATTTGCTTCCAAAATTTCTTTTCTTAAGTCTTGACACAAATTCTTAATCTGTTGTGCTGTTTTTCTTGCTCTAATTCCTGCACTTTTATTTGTGTTTTCAAAAAACTTACCAGTATCTACCGATAAACTTTCTACTAGTTCTTTAAGTTGTGTTAATGTTTCCATTTTTTTCTATTAATTTAAATTTTATTATTGCATACGTGTTTGACGTATGTAAAAAAATTAACTATAAGATACTGAGAAGTCAACTTTATTTGATAAGATTATTATCTAAAGTTTTGTAAAGTTCTGTGTATATGTCTAATTCAGACTTGGTTTTGGGGTCATTAATAACAAATAGTGTAGAAAAAAATTTATCCACTTTGTCTATGACTAATGTATTATCATTGGTGTAAAAAGATTCTAAAAAGAAGTTCCAAAAGTAGTCGAAGTGTGGCCCATCCTTACTAAATTTAATATTTTCTTTTTCTAAATCATTTATCACTTTATTCCAACACCAGTTAAAATGATTTTTACTTTCTTCATTTTTTATAACGTCTGAACCAAGATAAGTTTTATCCACTAAAATGTATAATGACTTTATAAAATAAAAAAATAATTCGGACTTCTCTTGAACTATATCATTAGCCTTAAACCAAATATCCAAGTCTCTCTGAGGTACAGGTTCACTAACGTATCTATAAAATTCTATAGGTGAAAATCTTCTTTTATCTTCCATAATAATAAATATATGGAAACATTAGGCTTAATAAAGAATTAATAATTTAAAATTATCCTCGTCTTTTTAATTCTTTTTTTACCTCTTCAGAAATAAACTGTCTTTGTGATTTATTCTTAATACCTTCTTTTAACACATTCTGTGTTAATTCATTGATTGCTTCAGCTACCATATAATTTGCGTTTGCTTTTCTCTTACCGTATTTATTTGGTATAGCTTCAGCCCATTCATCACTTTGAAGTTTTTTGTATTTTCTTTGAGTTTGTTTTTTAATATTTTTACCAAGGTTAGAAGGTACTACGTTACCCACTTGTTGACCACTACTATCTTTACCTGTATTATTACCAGTTCTAATAGAACCATCAATATAGTCGTTTACCTGGTCTTCAAACTGTTTGTTAGGTTTATTTTGATATTGGATATTATTTAGTCCCATACCTCTCCAATCTTCAATATATTCTTCTTCTTCTGTACTATTTCTATACATTGGTGACTGATAGTCCGTTTTAGAATTATTCTGATGTGGAAATTCTGGATTAGAATTATTTTTAAAGTCTAAATATTTTTTAATTTTATCTGACACCATATCCATAGCATCAGTATTCTGTTTAGCAGAATCTTTTAATGCCTGATTAGTTATAACATAACCAGGAAAATTATAGGTGTCCTTTGCTTCTTTAATTTGTTTTTTAAGTTTCTTTTTTAACATTTCTTTTTGAACCATAGGTTTTAATTCACTCTCGAATATATCTTGAATGGTAGTTTTCAATTTTTTGTTTACTTTAATATTAGACATAATTTTTTCTTTTATAATATATAAATATATCTTCGGTCCTATTCGTACTTAGGTTTATTACCTTTCATAGAATAAATTTGACCTATAGGTTTATTCATTTTAAAGTTACCCACCAATGATGTGATAGGAGAGTGGTAAAAACCTCTTCTAATCATTTCTTCTACTTCTTGTTTGGTGTATTTACTCTTTTTCTTTTTATAAGGTTTCATTTTTTCTGTCTGGTATTTTTTCATGTCTTTTTTAAACATGCTTTCCATTTCTTGTAGAATTATATTTTTTATATAATTTTCTGACTTATTAGTTTTTTTAGAAACCACTTTAATTGCTTCTTGTAAATTTTTATCTTCGTAAAATTCTAAAGCGTTTATATCTCCTTGATTACAATACGGGAACTTTCTACATTTTTCTTTTACTCTAACATATTTAGCTCCTGGTCCCCCATACTTAGGGAAGTTGGGGTCACTAACAGCTCTCCAATTTTTTCTATTTTTTGCCCATATAGCTGGTTGGGAGTAAGCACCTGCTGAAGCACTTCCTGTCATCTCATCCAGTTCTTCTTCGTTTTGAGGTTTACTCATACCAGTATCATTATTCCAACCCATAGGAGCTACAAAAGCTCCAGCGGAACCAGCACTAGTCACTTCATCCATTTCTTCCTCTTTGTTAATCTCTTCACCAATTTCAGCTACTTTCATAAGTTCGTCTCTTGACTTAACGGCTTCAATTCCCTTTCTAGGTCCTAGTTCTTGACTAACATTGTTAATCATTCTTTTCATATTTTTTTCATGTTGGTCTAATGCATTCATATTTACTTAACGTTTTTAATTTGACTGTCCCAGAAATTTCTTCTTAACCAGAATGTTTTATAAAGTTCTATTAATACTTTAGTGCTTACGTCAACTACTTCAGCACGATGTGTTTTTGAAAGTTTAGTATTCTTTCTTTTGAGTTGGGAATCTACAACGTCTATAACGTCTTTTTCAAACGACGCGGTCTTAAGAAAATCTTTGATTTCTTTACGTGCTATTCTTTCTATTTCTTTTTTATCTGTATTGGTAAGTGCCATTTATATAAAGTATATTATATAAATACTTTGAAACTAAGGATTATTACTGAATTAAATTGAGAACTACAGCACTAGTGGTTATAGTGGCAGCACCAAGGAAAAAATGTACAATAGGTTTGTTATACCACTTTGGTCTTAACTCTTTATTTAAATCTATGTAAAGATTAATTCTATCATCTAATAGACTAACATTTTGATTTAATAGACTTATGTGAAGACTATCCTGTCTATGTAATAGTTTATAGTTATATAATTGTGATTCTAATATTACTATCTTCTCACGTTGTATTTCTATAGTTTGTTCTTGGGACTGTATAATGGAGTCTAATTTTATAACTTGTTCTTCACTGAAAGTAAAAGATGTATCAGTAGTTTGAGCTTTTAATTCACCTCCAGATATAATTAATAAAATTAATATTACAAGATACCCTATAAGTAACTTAACACAAGTTCTAGAATGTACCTTCATTTATTTTAATCTTTTTTTAAGGTCTTCCGCAGCTTGTTTACCAGTTTTACGTTTAACTGTTGGTTTTTTACTGTTAACCTCTTTTAATTTTTTATCAGTAGACTTAATATTTTTCTTTATCTGTTCTTTAGTCTTAACTGTATGTTCGATTTCTTTTTTAATTACTTTAGTATCGCCTTCATTATCTTTGATTTGGTCTTTGATTTTTCTAACTTTACGATTAGAATTAGAATTTAAAAACCATACTAGTCCAACAAAGAATCCTATAAATCCTAAAATATATTTCCAAGTTTTTTTAAAAAATTCTTTCATAATTATTCTATTCCACTATCCATTTCTACATCGACTGCAAGTTCATCGTCACCCAAACCTTCTTCTTTTTCTACTTCTGTTGTTCTTCTGTCTGCTAAAACTTTAGCCCATTTAGATTCGAAAGTATTATAAAAATTTTTAACCTTTCCTAATACTTCCATAAATTTATTATCTACTTTAATCATATTTGCGTTCCCAATATAAGTTCCTTCTACCTCAGCTATAGAGTAGTAAAACCTTACATCAAATCTTAATAAGTCACCAGACCACTCTACATTATTTTTGTAAATGTTTAAGGGGTGAAATTGTGCCATATCAGATACTTCTTCAGCAAATTGTTCCATAGTTTCTTGAAATGATGATTGTTCTTCATCAGTTAATACTAAGTCTTGTTCTGAAGCACCGTGTACTATAATTTTACCTCCACTTACAGTATACTCTTTTGTTAATTCTTCTTCAACTGTAGGTCTCTCCCTAGGTTCATCTTCATCCTGAGTTGCTGTTTCTACTTCACCCTCAACTTGTTCATTTAAAAGACGCACCCTATCTAACATGCTTTTCATGTCATCGTATTTTTGGTCTACGAAATTTCCGTTTACTATTTTTTTATTGTAGTTCATCTTCTTCATCGATATATGTTTTTAATTTTTTAAAATCAAAGGAAGGACTCAAGTCTGTCCAGTATTCACTATAATTACTTCTAGCTGTTACACCTGAAAAACTTAATACTCCGTCAATTTTTACATTATGTCCAACCATTTCAAGAGGTATATCATGTTCAGAACATATTTTTACTATTAACTTTGCACATGCTCTTAATTGTTTATCAGGGTAGTTAGACCAAAAAGTCTTATCTCTCCATCTTTTTTGATACACTTCTCCTTTATAAATATCACCAATCCAGTTGACGTACTTATTATTTAAAGTATTATATTTTAACCAACCCAGATTTTCTAAACATATGGTTATAGAAAATTTATCTATTTCTTCTACCCCAAAAAAATCTGAACAATATTTAGAATCAAAGTTTTCTATTATTTTACCAGTTTTAGATATGGTATAAGTTGGTATTCTACTGTATTCACCTCCTAATCTATATTTTAAAGAATTATTAAAATATGATATAGGTCTAGAAGTATGACACAATATAATCTGTGTTTTATTAAATTGTTTTTTATAATGAAATAAATTTTTTTTATGTGTTATCGTTGTTTCCACCTCTTTTTCGGTAAGTTAGTGTTTTTTTATTCTTTTCAATGTCTTCTATCACATCTTCATTTTTATCTAAACCTAACACTTGTTCTAATTTTTTCAAGTCTTCTTCAGAAGGTTTTATGGGTTGTAATTTTTTTTCTTCTTTACCCACCATCGTACTTACTTCATTTATTTTTTCTTCATCTAATTCTTGCATTATAACTTCTCTAGGAATGGTAGGTTGGGGTGAATAGTGGGGTGATGGAACTTCTTTTTCTTTTTTACGGGTTTTTGAAAACGCGAAATTCGCAGCTATAACCATTGCTATAGCCAAGGGGTCAAATACAAATATAATAAGTAGTAAAAACCAATTAACTACTTTATTCATGGGGTACCCTGTGACTTCTGCCAAATACTTAAGTGGGCCTAGTTCTCTTTGGTCTTCATTTGATATTTCTAAATTAAGTATTTCTTTATCTAATTTGAGTAATGAATCTTGTACAGCTTCTAATCTAACATTTAGGGTATCACGTTCACTTATTGTATTTTTTAATTCCTTCTCTAGTGCTCTTCTTGCAGAACTAGAAGTGGTAGTTATTAATTGTCCAGAAGCTCTATCTACATATTGTACTTGTGCTGGATTAGATAATGAGGTTCTTAAATCGGTAATACTTTGATTTATTTGTGATTTTTCTAATGTTAAATCAGTTTTTTGTTCTTCAAATCTAGTTTGTTTTAGTTCTACTACTTTTAATCCTTTATCTAATAATTCTGACTTAGTTGCAGTTTCTTGATATGCTCCTGAAAGAAATCCGTATATCCCACCACTGGTTATCACTATTAGAACAAATACTGCGACAGATAAGTAAAATCGTAACCATTTATTTATTGTTCTCCAATATTGGTACAGTAAAGAAGCTGATACTAACTTTGCGAACTCTAGTGACCCCGCCATGACCATTACCTGGGTGGAAGCTCCTGCAAATAATTTACTCAACCCAAAAACGGAATAAAAAGCTGCGGATGCAGAAACACTAAGAGCGGATAAAGCTATTAGAAAAGGAAATATTTTTTCTCTCATAATTCATACATTATATAATATAAATATAAATTACAGTATATAATCTAGAAGTTCTCTACTCTCATTACGTAATTTACGTAATGCTTTTTCTTTAATTTGTCTAACTCTTTCTTTAGTTAGGTTAAAATCATCACCGATGTCCGATAATGTTCTAGGTGTACCAGTCAGACCAAAATAGTCTCCAACAATTCTCATCTCCCTATCATCTAATACTGTCATTATTTTTCTAAGTTCTACTTTTAACTGTTCGTCAGTATCAAATATATCTTCAGGGTTTTGAGCATTTTCATTTTCTATTATTGTAACTAGTGTATCACCTTCTTCATTTATAGGTCTATCTAAGTTGGTGGTATAAGGCAAATTTTGTAGTTTACTATCCATCACATAATTTTCCTTTTCACTCATTTTTTTAGCTTTTTGTACCTCTTGTACTACATTAGCTGGGAGACGAATGGTTCTTGCGTGTTCATTAAGACATTGAAATATTGATTGTTTCACCCACCATACCGCGTATGAAATAAATCTATTTCCTTTACTCCAATCAAAATTTCTAATAGCCTTTAGAAGTCCGTGATTTCCTTCGGCTATTAAATCTGGTAAATCTACCCCTTGATTTTGGTAGTCTCTTGCAACACTAATAACAAATCTTAAATTACCTAACATTAATTCTTTTTCTATTTGTTCTTTTTGTTCTGGGGTGGGGTCGTTCAACATTATTTTAGCTAACATTTTTTCTCTATTAACTGTAAGTACGTCTATTTTCCTCACGTCTTTTAAGTAGTGAGAAATTTCTTCTTGGTTGATGAAGGGTCCTGTTTTTTTCATTTATATAATTTAATAAGGTTAATAATCAATTTGTATACCATAGTATTTTTACTGACATTTTGTCAGTTATACTGTCATTTTTTACTTTGTTCGTCTAGAAATTCTTTTTCTTCAATAGTTAAGGAGTTAATTCCTTTTTCATTTATTTTATCTAATATTTCATCGACATTATAAGTAACTGTAGGAAGTTCAGATTTATTATTAGGCATTTTAAATATAATATCCATGTCTTCTTTCATTGAAGTGAATATCTCACCAATATGTTTAAATCCTATACCTATATTCTCGTCAATTTTAGGTTGGTCCGTATTAGGTTTAGATTTTAAATCTGTTAGATGTTTTTCTAAATCTTTTTCTAGTCTTACTCCCATTTGTCTAGGCTTTGGAATTAAGAAATAAGCTATAATATTTTCATTAAATGTATTACTTAACATCCAATCTATCTCTTCTAGGGTATCTACACTTTGAAAATGACACACCATTAAATTATCATGATGAATGTATCTTAGAGTACTTTCATTTAATAACATAGTTAAAGTGTGAATGGTATCAGTAATATTATTATGTACGGTAGATGGGTCTGTAAAGTTTCCAACAATAAATAAAAAATAATTTTTCTTTCTCTTCATATCTATAAATATTTTATTTAACAAATATAGTAATATTTATTTAATAAAACAAAATAACTGATGAAAATTACATATAGATTTAATGAGGCTCTAGATGATTCTAAAATGACTATTAAAAAAGGTGTAAAAAAGAATGATTTCACTAAAGATAGAATACATCCAACAAATACTCCTGAAATGGACCCTTCCTCGGGATGGCCAGAAGAAGGAATAGATAAGGGACCTTCAAGATTAAAAAATGATAATCCTTCATTTGAAGGTACTGCTTGGTTTGATAGTAATAATTTTAACGATGAGGAAACCAATAAACGACCACTACATCCTGAACCAGACTATTTAAATCCTGACGATGAACATAAAGGAGATGACCATGTTGAGATTCATGGTGTTACTCACCCAGAAAATAAAGTGTCCCACACTAAAAATAACAACACCGATAGTGACAATTATGATGTGTTTGGAGATATAGATATAGACCAAAAAAATGCTGGTCATCTGGTGGGATTAGCTAAAGGAAATCCTGAATTAGACAACTACACTGCACCCACTGCAAGTAATAATGATATTTATACTGTAAAAGAAGAATATAAACATATTTATAAAGAAAATGAAAATACTATGAAAACTACTATTCAAGAACAAATAGACCGAATCAAACAAATGATTATGTTTGAAGAAGGAATGTCGTATGAAGACGTTAAATTACTCACCGAACAAGAAAAAGAAGGTGGAGGTGAAGGAGGCGGCGAAGGCGGCGGAGAAGAAGGAGGCGGCGAAGGCGGCGGAGAAGAATCTGGTGGAGAAAAAGGAGGCGGTGAAGAGTCTGGTGGAGAAAAAGGAGGCGGTGAAGAGTCTGGTGGAGAAAAAGAAAAAGGTGGAGAAGAAGAACCACCAGGAGGAGGAAAGAAAAGTGCTAAAGGATTTACGAATACCACTGCATTTGCACCAGGTGCTACAATGACTGTTTCTGCTAAACAGTCTGGTTTACCTAAAACTCTTGTTCCTGGAGTGGTTGCACCTATGAATGTAACATTTAGAAATGGTGAACTTGCTCTTCAACTTAATGGACAAGAACCAGAGGGATACACAGCAGGTAATAAGTTAGCAGGATTTCCAATGGCACTATATAGTTTTGGGCCATTTAGTTTATTAGCAGTACCATCTGATAATGTTGCCACTTATGTGAAGGTAGCAACTGCGATGAATCCTGGATTCGAAGTTTCACAGGTAAATATGGGAGCTAACAAAGAATTAGGAACTACTAGATTTGTATTTTTAACTATGACTGCAGGGGCACCTAAAGATGGTAATTATCCAGGTACTACACCTGACATGCTATTTAACGACATGATTTCGACAGAAATGGGTGGTGGAAAAGGTAAACCAGAATTCGGTGAAGGTGGTGGTACTATGACACAAGATACAAATCTTAATGAACCAGGTATATCATTAGGTCCACATAAAATGAACAAAGAAACTGGTTTTAGTACAGATTTAAATATTACTGTTGGTAAGTCTACCTACAACTTAAAACCTGGAAGTGTGGAAAAAGCTACCATAGATGGTGTAGACTTTGAGTATGAACTAGTAAATTCTGGAGAATATCAATTAGCTTTAGTTAAAGGAGGTCCAGACGCTAAAGCATTTGATAAGGGAATGAGAGCTGCATTTAAAGAAAATGAAATGGATGAAGGTATAATTAGTTCGTTTAAATTTAAGACTATTGCTCTATCTGGTGTTGAAGGTGCATATGTTTTATTTAACTTCGGTGGTTTAATACCTAAGGGATTTGGTAAAAGTTCTGGAAAGAGTGCTACTCCCACAAAAGCTCCAACAAGTAAAAAAGGAAGTGAGAGAGCTAGAGGTTCTTATACATCTCCTTCTTTCGGAAGAAGAGGTTTCAGTAAAGGTGGATTAAAATTTGGTACTTCTTCACAAGCTTACAATCCTTTCGGAGGTGCAGAAACTGGAAAATACTCCGCACCTGTTCAAGACCTTTCCAGAGGATTTAGAGGTAATGTAAAAGACATGAGTAGAGCAGAATTACTTAAACTAGTAGGAGATTTAGAAAAAGACGAAAGAGAAGAATTATCTGAGTCTAGAAAACCTAGAAGAAAATCTATTTCTAAAAAATCTAATAAAAATGTAATCAAACTTACAGAAGCTGACCTTTACAAAATCGTAGACAGAGTTCTTAAGGAAAATAAAGAAGGTAAAGGATGTGCAGAATCTGAAGGAGGTTCTGGATGTATCAAAAAAAAAGACGGCCAGTGGGTTATAATGAATAATAAAAAAGGTGGTATTTTTAAAAAATGTTCTTCTAAAAAAGACTGTGAAGAAATTTTAGCTGGATATCACGCTAGTAAATAAAAAAACTATTATGTGTGATTGTAAAGAATGTAACTGTACTACCAAATGTGAATGTACTTGTTGCAATTGTTAAAAACTAAATAATTAATTAAAAGGGGATTGAAAGATTCCCTTTTTTTATTTAACCTTGTTTATATTTATATTAAAAAGAATACCATGAGTAAAATTAGAATTACTGAAAGAGATATTAAGAAAGCTTTAAACAAAGTAATTAACGAACAAGATGAAGAAATGGATAACAGACTTCCTGTAGATGATGTTGAATTTGAATTGTCTGATTCTGATTATAATGAGATAATGGATTTTCGTGGTCCTGGTAGAAGTTTTAGAGGTTCCATCTATTATGATGGTGTAGTCCCTGAAACAGATGATAAGGAATATGATAGGAAGTTAGCTTTAGCAGTTCTAAACTACGAAAGAAGAAAAATGAACAACATGGAAACTTATGTGGGTGGTGTAGGATTTAAGAATCGTGGTAATCTTATGGAACCATTCGATAATATGGACTTCTAATTATTTACACTCAATAACATATCTTACTGGTCGACGAAATCCGTCATACTGTTCACAAGAATTCCCATAAAGAACTCCATCTACCAACGCTACCGCATGTCCTCTGACAATCATAAAGTAACGTCCTGTAGGGTGTTGTTCCATAAATGACTTTACAGTGTAACCAGTTTCTTTCTTATACTTAGGGTTAACCAATTTTTTCTCTCCCTTTCGTTGGTACTTAGGGTGGAAACCCATTAGTCTCATTTTATAACCATTCTTTTGTCGCCCCAAAATGTTTTTAATGAAACAACGAGTGTAAGTTCCTTTACGTGGTTGACGTTTAAGTTTAGTTTCAACAAACTTATGTGCTTTGTCGTATGGTAAATCTAAAGCCATCATGAATGCTCTTACCACACAATCATTTTTTTCTGATTTTGCCAAATCACTTTGTGATGTAGAAATAACATTAGAGTCTTTAAAAAAACCATCTTTGATTTTTTTTGTTGTAATGTTTCTTCCGTAATAATCTTTTCTTGTGGTGGTTTCGATGATGTTCATATTTCTCTTTTTGTATACTACAAATATAAGGAATATTATTGAAACTACAAAATTAATTTTACATTATCTTAGAAACGTTATTGTCTTTTTTTACTGTAATTGTCTGGTCACACCATTCTTTGACCAGGGGATTATGAGAGATTACAAATATTCTTTCAAAGTAATCTTTAATCTTTGTAAAGAACCTACCAACCAATTCTAAGTTCTCATCACTCACCTTACCAAAAGCTTCATCAAAACAAACTATGTTGGGTTTAGGTAACGCACATACTTTAGATAATACAGCACGTAATGCAAGTGAAGCTATAGTCTTTTCATATCCACTACCTGTAGACATTAATTTTTCTACACCCGTCCCATTATCTACCATCCAAAACTCTAATTCGTTTCTATCATTAATTCTAAGTTGTAAGGTAAATTCACAACTATCTGAAAGAAGTCTATTTAGTTCACTGTTGAGGTATGGTATGGTGTTCTTTAAAATTAATTTAGATATTCCGTTTTTACCATATGCAATTAGGTAAGATTTAAATATCTTATCTACCTCTTCTTCTTTTTTAATTTCACTAATTTTAGTGGTCTTATCAACTATCTCTTCTTCTTTCTGTGTTATAGTGGAAGTATTAGAAGTTATTTGACTTTTCAACTGGTCTCTTTCTGCTACAAGAGTTTCTATTAAAGTTCTAGCAGAAACCAATTTCTTTTCTATATCTCTATTTTCTTCTAATTTATTTTTGTTACTTTCCCAATCTTTAAGTAATAAAGTTTTTTCTTTTAAGGTTATCTGATTTTCTTTAATATCTAATTCTACCTTTATCTTTTTTAAAGATTCTTTATCATACTCCTCCCAACTATTTTTAACCGTTTCATGTTCACTAATAACTTTTTCACTATTTTCTAATTTCTCTGTTAACTTAATTAAGTTATTATTAAACTTTTTAAGTTTTTCTTGATTATCCTTAATTTCTTGAGTGTGGTCAACATCTTTTAAAGGTTGTTTACATAAAGAACATATTTCACCCTCTTCTAAATTTTTAATTAATTTGGTTATATTTTTTATATCCGATTTAATTTCTAAATCATTACTAGTTAAAGTTTTATTTTCTTTAATTAAAAGTTTGTGTTCTTCTTCATTATAAGTGTCTTTAGGTTTTACCAGATTAACTAAATTTAATTTATCTTGTAATTTATTACTCTCCTCTACCACTTTATCTATTTCTTCTTGTAAAGTTTCTGGATTTACTTTTACTAGGTCAGGATTTATATCGTTGTGTTGTGAAGATATTAACTTCTCTTTATATTCAACACCAGCTTTGTTTCTTTCATCTAGAGTTTTTATTTTTTCACTAGATTTTTTATTCTCATTTTTTAAATCTTTAATCTCTTCTTTTAAATTATCAATGTCTGTAGTTAAATCATTAATATTATAATGATTAGATATAATTTTTTTACTCCACTCAGAATAAATTTCTTTACAGTTTTCTTCTTTCTTTTTTAATTTTTCTAAACCAATGAATCTTGTAAGTATCTGTCCTCTTTGGGTAGGTTTAGCTTCTAGTAAATTTTCTAGGTTGTTTGCTGTTGTGAGAATAGTGAGTAGAAAGTCATCCATAGTCCCAATAGAGTTTTTCAGAAACTCTTCGGTTTCTCTTCGTTGTTCTCCTTGTAAGTTTTGTAGGGACCCATCACTTAATCTTTTACTTAAATTTAATTCAGTCCTTACTGACCAGTCACCTTTTTTTGTAAGTCTTCTAATAACTCCTCTTTCAATAATAAAACTGTCACCATCTATTTCTACTTCTCCACAAACTAAAACTCTATTTTTATCTGTGAATCTATTAAAGACTTCTATAGCTTTTGATGACTTAGTTGTGACATTAAAAAATAAAAATAATAACAGGTCTACTGTAAGTGTGGTTTTACCTCCAAAATTAGCTGGGTTAGAATCAATTGCTGTAATACCAGGATATCTAGTAAAATCTATTTTATTATCTTCACCGAAAGATAAAAAATTACTAAATTCAATCCACTTTACAAACCATTTTTTATTTGCTGTATTATCTTCTTCTTGGATATTGGATTCTACTCTATTATCTAATCTAACAAATTTATCCCAATCTATAGTGACATCTTGTTCTTTTAAGAATTCTTTTACTAACTTCTTTTGATATTCTTTATCTATGACGTTTTCTGTGACTTCCTGAGGACTATTAGGTGCATTTATACCTGTTACCCTAGTAAGAACATTAACTCTATCAGAATTGTACTTTTTCTTAAAGTAACTCTTTAGTCTTTTAATTTTTTCTTGCGTAAAGTTTTCTGGGGTGTCTTCCCATATTACCTTTATAAAAGGATTAACTAATTCCTCTTTATTCACCATAATACTAGTCTTCTTTTTCTGGACGATTTTGTTCAAACCACTCTACTATAGCATTGATTGCCCACACACCTCCACTAGCCAACATACCATCAAAGAATATGTTAGTGTAAGGTACACATAAATCAAACTGTAGTGTAGGTGACCAAAGTACTAAGGAGAAAAAGAACCCTACCCAAGTAGAGGTACACATCATACATCCTAGTAAGTCCCCAAAGAATTTAGATTTTTTAGTTATCCACTCTCTTGGTGTGTCAAAAATACTCCCATATACTAATATCTGGGACATGCCGTAAGCTGCTAATAGCCAAATTAATAATTCCATTTTTTTAATCTTTATATAAGTTATCGTCTAATCTAGAAGATTTGAGATGTGTGGCTTTACTACCACTAAATCGTCTAAAATGATTTAATACATCCTCGTATTCTTCTACTTTATTTTTTAAGGTTTTTATTTCGTTTTGTAAAGTGTTTATCTGCGTTTTGTCTTCTACTTTTATTGTAACCTCCTTGGGTTTTACTTTTAATTCCTCTTCTAATTTATTTATCTTAGTAAGAAGATTATTAATTTCAGTATCGTCAGTAATGTATTCAGTTTTAGTTACTATTTTTTCCACTTCTACTGGTACTTCTTTAATTACTTCTTTCTCTACTTCTACTATTTTTTCGACCTCTTTAATAACTTCTTTTTCTACTTCTTTTTCTACAATTTCTTTACCTGCTTTTATGGGTGTCCTTCCAAATTTTTCAATCGCAAAACCTCCTTTTAAACACCCAAGTAAAAACTGATTAGGGTTATCTATTTTGTTTAAGTCACAAAACATTTCTATTTCTTTTAATAAGTCTTTTGGAATACTAGAAGTTGGTGAGTTTTTCTTTTCCATTTTCAATATCAGTTATATCTTTTATTTTAAAATTTAAATATGGTGATGAATTACTTACTTCAACAAATTTGTACTCGTCTTCTTTGACATTATAAATCCCGTAACCATGTTTACGTACATTTTCACCAAAATTTTGTTGGATTAAGGACCCCACCATATATGCTTTTTTACCATTAGGTATGTCCAGTATTTGATGTTTATGTATGTCTCCAGCTAATACTAAGTCACACCCTCTAAACTCATTAGTGTTGTAACCATCATCAAAAGCAAATCCCATATCTGTAACTAACCCTTGTATGGGTCCATGAAATAAACCTATATTTGTTTTATCTGGTTCTGGAGTAAAATCTGGTCTTTTGTTGTGGTCCATAAGGGAGTATATAATCCAATTTATATTTTCATCTTCTTCTACCCCTGGAGTCTTAAAATACATGATATCTGGATTATCCATAGTATTGATAATAGGTGAAATAGCGTCTACCCTATCTAAATTATTTTCAAGAAAATCATGATTACCGATTAAAATTATTGTGGGACATATTACACTACATTGAGAAAGTACCCACGTTACCATATTAATTAATTCTGGTGTCATTTGATTTTTAGAGTGTACTAGGTCACCTGTAAAAACTATTCTATCTGGTTTTAACTCCGCCCACTCTTTAAAACATCTAGAGAGTATTTCTTGATATTGTTGGTGGTCTTTATATAGTTTTATATGTAGGTCAGAAAAATGTATTATTTTTTCAATCATAATGTTTTATTAAATTCTTCTATTAATGATACAACTTCTTCTCTATAATCTCTACACTTAATAGGTTCGTATGTTTCATTCTTTTCATTAAACCATACAATATATGAATCCCCTAGTTTTAAGTTAGTATTTTTTTCTATCAAATATTTATATAAAGATAATTGTAATGAGTATGTGTTGAATTCACAAACATCTAAATGTGATATTGGGTCTTTAAATTGTTGCCACCTATTATTTCTTTTAATCTCTTTATTAGTTTTCCAATCCCAAATCTGTAATTCATCCGCTTTATTATTCCAAAATAACTGGTCAACCATTCCACATATTTTAAATCCTTCATCTCCTACAATAACCTCTGATTTAATGGGTATAAGTTTCCCATAACAATCATCATAAAACTTATGGAACATATCTTTGATTTTATCAAAATCTTTTTTAACGTCTTCCTCACCCTCACCCAATAATTTTTTAATGCGGGTATTATCATATGGAAATACTTTGTTATTTAAATAATTTTCTGCGTACTCATGAAACAAAGTACCTTTTTCACAAGAGTAATCTGCTTTATATTTCCATTCAGCTAATACTTCATCTTTACTTATTCCTCTTTCTTTTGCCTTTTTTTCAGACCAGTAATCACTATCAAACTTTTGTTTGAACATTCCTATTACTCGTGTAACGGAATTCATCTCCTCACCATCTATATAATATTTGTGAGGTTTGTCAAAATATTTTATGTTATTGAAAACACTTAATTCTACACTTATATCCATTATTTATGTAATTCTAATATATTTTCAGGGTCAATCTCACCTTTTAAATCAGCGATATCCCTATTATCTGGTAGTTTAACTATCTTTATCCTACCTCTTAGTTTTCCTCCATTTATTTTTTCATAAAGTCTTACTGCATCGTCCCATGCGTCACCATCTAAACAAATTATAATATTCGCTTTAGACTCCTCATATAATCTTTGCCATAAATTGTCTGAAACTACCTTACCTAATAAAGGTATACTGTTTTCAACAAAAAACATATCAAATACACCTTCTACTAAATAAATGTCTTTATTCCAATCAATATGTCCTTCGTTAAATATTAAGTTACTTTTTTCTTGTTCAGGATTCTTATATTTTAATTTACTATTAACATAACTTCTAGCTATAAAAAACTGAAGTTCGTCTTTAGTGTTATAAGAGGGTACTATTATTCTAAATTTATACTCTCCTTCTGTAGTAAATCCAATTTTATATTTTTCAACAATTTCTTTACTAATGTTTCTTTTTCGCAGATAGTTCCAAACTTGTTTAGCATTTAAATCATGTGGAGATACTTCGGTGAGTTGGGAGTAACCTACAGGTAATTTTAACCTACTATTATACTTGGTGTTTTTATAGTGAAAATCTTCTGGACTTAGTAATTCAAAATCTCTTAGGTGTGTAGGGGTCCCCCATTTTTTAATTAATTTACCTAATCTGCCTTTTGTATAATGAGTTTCAGCACATGACCAACATTTATATACTCCCATTTGATAATTTACTTCCAGATTCCCTTTACCGTCCCCACAATCTAATCCTTTTATATCATAGGAACAGACTGGACAATCAAATGCGATTTGTCCTTTTCCAGGATGATGTCTATGAGAATCACCTAAAATATCTTCTAAAATTTCTAATATGAGATTATAATCTTCCATCTGTTAAATATAACATTTACAAATGAAATGTCAATTACCAGATTTCGTTTTGAGTCATATATCCTTTAACACAAGTATACGCATCGGACATATCATAACACTCTTTTTTGAGATTACCTGTTCTTGCATGAGGCCATGTGATTTGTGGTTCAGCTTTTTTAACTAGGTCCCATACAATGTGTTTTTTATCACATCCTTTTGGGTAACCACCGAATAAAACCTTTTTACCTTTATCATTATAATTGTATAACGTTGGGTGAGCAAATTTTCTAGAATTGTATGTGGAGATAAAATTGGGAACAATACCTAGTACATCATATACTGTTTTAACTATCATAGAGTTATATCTGAGGAGTGAGCCTACAGTATAAATGTTATTAGACGTAAGTAGAGGTTCTTCTATTACTACTTTAATAATATTATAATCTTTAACTTCCTTTAATCTTTCTTCAAAAGCTACAGATTTTTTTAATAATTCTTCTATCTTATCTTCTGGTCTAGGACTAACTCTAGGTGAAAAATGAGTTAACTCTAATAAATTTTTAGAATTAATTCCGAATAATGCCCAACCTATTGTCTTGGTTGAGATATCTAATCCTAAAATTTTAGGTTCTTTCTTTAATGCCATTTAAAATCTAAATTTCAAATTAAAGTAGGTTGGGTTATTATAATACTTTTCTACTGGTTTATCGGGTTTAGCTATCGCTAACATATCCCCATTAGTATCATACAACCCAACTTCACTAATGTAAACAGGTTTGTTAACAGAAAATAATTCATACTCACCATCCGCATTAACAGTAGGATTTAAATCCGCAGCTGTAGGATTCTTTGTAACGCCGAATTCTTGAGGTCCCGCTTCACACAATACATTCAAAACCCATTGTTTTTCAAAACTATAAAAAGTAACAGAAGAATCTGTTGAAAAACTAACTTGGGTTAATGCACTGTACGTGTAACCTGTACCCGCAGTTGATGCAGACCAGTTAATACTTTGAGTAGCTGCTGAGTCTGTAAGTACTATAAATCCTTTATCCAAATAACATATCCCTATAGGTTGGTCTAACCCCGTCGTAGCACCTGACGAACTTAAAGCTACCTTTTTATCTTGACTAAAACTAAAAAACGTAGTTGCGTCTGGATATCCTGCTGGTGGGGATGATGTAGTATAACCGTCTGACCAACTTCCTCCTCCTGCTGGTGCACGAAATTTATCAGAGAATAAAAATGCTACGTTAGTGCTAGGTGTTTCTACATCTGGATTGGCATAACCTAAATTTAACGCGGAAGTATGTCCAAAATACTCGGCTTCTTGACTAGGGTCACTAGATGCGTTGTAAGATAGGTAATATGAACTATAACAATCAAATGTACCACCAGTAATATATGGTAATGTTAATTTAATAGTACGACCATCTATTAATTCACCATAAGTATTTTTAGGTATTTCTATAACTACGACATTATTATCATTCTCAATATTTTCCAAAGCGTTAGAGTTCCATTCTATGTCCCAAGAATTAACAACAAAGTTAGCTGCGGGTAAATTAAATGAAGAGTATAAATTAGAGAAAGGTCTTCCATTATTAGGATTTCTCTGAGCTACTGTCATTTTTAAGTTATTACCCAATACTTCATTATATCCATTAAAGTTTGGATTCAAGGTACCAAATGGTACTATTTCACTGTCTACTGTTTTACTTGATACTGGTTTAAAATCCATTTTTATCTATTTTTTTATAATTTTATATTAATACCCACCTCCAGAACTTCCACCGGAACCACCACCTGACATCCCACTACTCATTGTTCCACTACTAGTAGACCTAGCTGTTGGTGTTTGATTGGCTGCTGCCCCTCTTCTTAATGGTGTTAAGGTTTGTCCATCTTTTGACAAAGTTAAAAACTGTGCTCCTTCAAAATCTAGTTTAAGACATAACCTAGGGTCAGTTATCCCGTTAATGTTACTTTGATATTTTACTGCGGGGGTGTAAGCAATTAAGTTAACACCACCATTTACCTCATCTCCTGTTTGGTTTTCCACTGATATAAATAAAGTTCTAACATAATTAGAACCTTCTACTTCACCAGTAGTGTTATTATTATTACCCGAAACTCTACCATCTATACTGTTAGAGTTATCTGAATAACTAGTTCCTGCACCGTACCGTACTGGAGTAACTCCGTTTGGTGTACTACCAAACTGACTTATAAAAGTATCTATTATTGTTTTAGTTGTTGCCATTTTATGTTATTGAACTACTATTAAATATAGCGTAACCACCTGGAGTAGTAGACGCTAGTGGGTTTATGGTATAATCTCCTGCTGCTGCACCTGCTCCAAAGAATTTATTTTCTTTTTTACTATCATCCCATACTAATATTTGGAAAGGTGAATCAGCTGTAGCTTCTAAGTATGTAAAGTTTTCAAATAAAGCTTTTAAACTAAAGTTAACATTTACAGTTAGAACTGCTGAGGAAACTTGTGAATTGTCATTATTACATATTTCAAAAGTAAAAGGTAAATTATATTCTTTTTCTAAACCAGTTCCTGTAGTCGTGATAAAATTAGTTGTAGCTGGGTCAACAGTTAAAGCATCAAAGAAATTTATCATATGTTCAACTAATAATGATAAACCAGTTTTAGGTTCTCTTAATTTTCCAGACGGTGTGTTAGGTACAAAAACTTTATCATACGTTCTCGCTTCGTCCTTTATAGTGTAAAGAGCTGTACCAGATAAAAACTTACTTAAAGTATTAAGTGGTGCAGTACTATCTGATAAATTTCTACCTACCGCTGTTCCAGACTCTGATTTAAAGTTTGTTGTATTATTACTATTAATTTGATTGGTTTGTAAAGGGAAATAAGCGTTACTTGTAGGATTAAATGGTAAAATTGCTCTACCCATAGGGACTAAAGTTTTTAAACTCTCACCTTTACCTTGTTCAAACCTACTATTAAAACTAGGATTGTGAACATCAAATATATTATACATACCACCTATCTCATTATAGAAACCATAAGACGGGTAATTATTTACATTTTCTACAAGTTGTCCAAACATATATCCATAATCCATGTAAGACCCTAAACTTAATGTCATTTCACCTGAACCTACGAATGCTTGGTTTTTAATATTTTTAAAAGTATTATTAGTTAAAGCAAAAGGAGATGAAATGGTAGTGGCTTTTCTTCTTAATCCTCTTTGCGCTCCTTTTTCAGTTACCTCTTGATTTTCTGAAGTTACATAAGCTCCACCAAAAAATATAGGGAATAATCTTGCAGTTTCACCAACTAATTTTATTTGGTTATTAGAAGGGTTGTATGAATTTTTTTCTTGTGTAAAAAATTTGTCAGATATTTTTAATCCCACACCTCTCCCTTTATTTTCCATAGCGTCAAAAAGTCCACCAATATTTAAAGACCAGGCTTTACCTGATGGTTGATATATTGTGTCAAAATAACCAGTAAAATCTGTTTTGGTTAAATTTGTCCATGAATGACTACCTATTTCGGAAAAAGCAGCGACTCTAAAAGCCGTTAATAAATCATGTATATATAAATTGGTCGTAACTCTACTACCCCAAACAGGTGTGTTAGTATCTGGGTCAGTGTAACTAATCATCATTTTAGATAACATTTGTTGGTTACTTAATGAGGTGCCACCTTCAACATAAGTTATTTTATTTCTAATATCATAACCATCATTCACACCAAAAATACAGTTATTATGATTACCAGTAACATCTGGAACAAAACCAGATGATAAATTTAAGGAATTACGGTAGTCTTTATCAGTATCTCCTAAAGCAAATTTAACTATTTGGTCAGCTAAACTTCCTTGTAAAAGAAATTTTCTACCTCTTTCCGTCATATGGAGGTCTAAATACTCTGTAGTTGCACTTGTTATATATCCCATTTTATTGTTTCTTATTATATAATTATCTTAATTTTTATTTCTTGAATGTAAACCATTATGTCTTAACATTTAATTTGTACCCATACTGATTACCAGTAACACTAAACCTTTTAGTCTTTTTAAGTAATTTACTTCTATACGTGTAAACCATTGTCACACAAAATTCATATTTCTTTACTGGGTCGTCATCAACTACATCATAAGTGGTGTCAATACTAGTGTAATTATCCATTTGAGATTCGTTCCAATAACCTCTTAAATAAGCTATATTAATCCCTTGTGTATTTCTTTTATTCAAGTTAATTGTAGCTATCGTTGGACTAATACATGCTTTTGTTTCTTTTGGATTCAATTTAGATGTTTTATAACCTGAACTTACAATCCAATAAAATTTAGACCCGTCACCTTCTTGTATTAAATAGTCTCCATATCGTGAAGTACTCTCAAATTCTACATCCCATTTTAATTTATCTTTTTCATAATACTGTTGTAAGTTAATGTTAAAATCTACCGTATAAAAAGAACTATAGTTATGGAAAGTAGAAGTTGTTTTTAGTGGTGGTAGATTTGCTCCAATACCAGTATTAGAATCTTCAATACCACTTCTAAAATTGGTATATGATTTAGGTACATAGGTATCATCTATTGGTTCCTTAGGTGGTAAGGTACTTACACCTGATTGTCCTATAATTTGGGAAGCTCCTCCACCATGAGTAGGGGAAGATGGTAATGGTCCACATATCCCTTGTGTTATAGGATTATCTGGGTCTGGGTCTGGGTCAGGTCCACCTGGTCCACCATCACAACACGCTTGACTAATGGTACCATCAGGACAAGGACACCCATCATCAACCACTTCAATAGGACCTTTTTTATTAATGAAAACCGCTGGTAAACATTGGCACTCAGTACAAGCAGTTAAAATTGTAGTTATAAAGAAACTTGACCCAGTAATGAAACTGTTTAGGTCATTTTGGAAGGTTCCTCCACTAAATATATCACCCACATTACAAGGTAGTGATGAACAACCTACTGTTGGGTTGAAATCCCAACCAAAGTTTCTCATTCCTTTTGTATATGGGAATAGGGGAGTTATGGCTTCAGCTGATGTAAATTGTGCTGAATTAAAAGGTTCCCAATTGTACTCTGTATTTTGTGTACTTACTACTACACCACTAGGGTCATAAGTAACAGGTATTAACACATCGTAATCATTAGTAATAGTACAGGCAGATAAGGTACCACCCATTGCTACTACGGTAGGGTTATCTTCAAACTCAGCAACTGGTACAACTTCCCCATATAAAGCACCGTATAAGTGAAGTGGGAAAACCATTTTAGAACTAGTAGCAGTAGGTCCTGAAGTTAAAGGTATTACAGGGTAGATAAATCCTTGAAAGTTTTCATATAATCCGTGTGTCTTTAAAAATAAATCTTGAGAATATTTCCAATCTTCTGTTGGTTGTTGTTGTCTCGCCTGAATTTGATTACCTGGAAGGTATATACCCCAGTTATCTGTTAGGGTTGGGGGTTGACCTGTAGTACCTTTTCCATGATATCCAGTATTATCATTTATACCCCAAGTGGCAGCATTTTCGCCGCCAAGGTCTCCCAACACAGTAGTGTTTAAATTAGCCGCGTTACCATCTGTACCGTTATAATATTGTTTACTTCCTAAAGGTAATATACCAGCCATTCTTGCACTAGAATTAGCCTGGTCTTCCCCACCTTGGGTTTCATCAAATACATCAACCACCAAGACATTACGGTCCATTCCTCGATACTTAACACAATCAGCTGTACTTTGTGTTAAAATTAAATCTGTTGTACCTGCAGTATAAGGTGTGGCACCTGTAACTATACTTGTCCATTTTTGTGCTTTATTAGAGTATTTATAAATTCTTCCACTAGTAATTGTGTTATCAAATGGGTTACATTCTTGACACCCAAAGAGTCCAGGTCCCGTATAATCTTTATCAGGACAACAATTATCCTCACATAAATTTATAGGTAATTGACCAAATAAGGTATTACTTGAAGTAGCGGGAGGAAGTCCTCCTCCAGTAGTTATAGTAAAATCATTAGGTGTGTAACCACTAAAAAGAGTACCTGTAAAAGCAGTTGTAGCAAAAACTATACCGGAAGCATCATTTGTATAAGCTGTCATACCCACATCAAAAAGAACATCTACAGACTGAGGGTTATAGTCATACATCTTAGCACGTTCATTTACTAAAGTACATCCAGTAGTCCAAAATTCTGCTATTCCACCAGTACCATTACCGTAATTACTAACACTAGCATTAGGAGGTAATACGTTAAATCCACTCCAATTCCCAGTACCGACACCGGAATTGGTACCATTATCTGCTTGTAAATATAAACCAGTTATAGGGTCTGGGTAGAGAGGGTATTCTCCAGTAGTGTCAAAAGGTCCAGAAACTTGTCCTAAGAAAGTAGAACTATTACCACCACAAGCATACCCTAAAGGTGAACCAGGTTCACCATTGCCACACGGTGTCCATTCCCAAGCATCTAATTTTCCATTCCATGGATACCAACTTGTATTTATCCATCTTTCACCAAATACGGCAATATGAAATAGTTTACCTACGTAATTAGCTGTAGTTGAACTTACTGTACTAAACCAAGATTCTAGACCTGATTTAGCTGCGTCTGCATCAGTTCTTGATACGGAAGTGACATCGTAAAATGCATATATATTAGTACAAGCTTTGACTCCTTGTGTTTGACCAGTCTCTGAAAAACAACTAATTATTTTAGTACCCCTATCACCTCTAACATCTGGCATATCATACCAACAATCACCTGATAAGGGTGCACAATCAGTACCATCACAAGACCTACATGGGTTATTAACACTTAAATCATCAAACCACACTGGACCACCACTATTATTAGTAAGACCCTGAGTAGTACCAAAGGGAAGTAAACTTCCGTCTGGAACAGGTGATATTCCGTCTACCCAAACATTACTTGTCCTTCTATAATCATAATCAGCATCATCTAAACTAAATCTGGAAATTAAATCGTAAAGACCTAAACCATTTTCTTTTAGCATTAGTTCCTTTCCCTTATCGGTAAGGAACATTTCAAGAGTGTTTATTTTATCTAGATTTCCTAAAAACCCCATCAATTATATTTTTTAAAAATCTATTTTTATCTGGAATGTTTGAGCACCTGTTCTTAAAGTTGGATTTTTAAGTTTTGCGATTGCCATTAAATCACTAGTATTGTCATATAAACCAATTTCTGTTATTCTTACTAAATTATTACTATCCCAACTTGGATTTAAGGATGTCGTAAATTGTCCTGGTGCTAAAGTAATTCCATATCTCATTTCATATATCGTAGCCATTATGTCACTTTCTAAATTACCATAGAAGAAGTATTCGTCACCAAATTGTAAACTATTAGGTTCTTGTCCATTATTTAACGGTATATTAATGTAATCGTGTAAGTTGTATGTACTAGCACTTAATAATGTATCACAAGTTAAATAGAACGCTGTTGAGGTTAGACCAGTCGCCCTAATAGGTTGCCCTACCGTATGCCCAACTATACTAGAAGTCATGTCAATTTTAGACCATAAAGATGGGTCAGGTGGAGCACCTAAATCGGTTTTTTGGTAAAGTACGTGGAATTTATCTACTTGGATACCAGAACCTGAGAACGGTATACATAATTCATTATCGTACTCTCTTAAAAATGGGAATTCACTACCAAACTGAATTGAAACATCTTTTGCTCCAGTGGTAGTATCACCTACAATATATGGGTAATAGTTACAGTGAAGACCAGTAGTGTACCCTGAAGTACTTTCTAATAAATAACTAATCCACACTTGTTCACTATTAGGTATTGAGACTCCTCCTCCACTACTAAAGAAACCTCCAGTACAAGAAGGTGGTGTAATACAATTAGCTGTATTTTCAGGAATCAATTCCAATTTAGGCATTGGTAGAGTCCAATTTCTGTTAGACTTATAACTCATAGACGCAACCAACTCTTGGTCGTCAATGGTTATCATTTGTAAATCAGGGAATACTTTACCCACCCTATTAGGTACTGCGGTAGTACCAGAAGTAGCGGCTAAGTTGTCATCCCATAAATGGTAATATCTTATACCTGGTTCATTCATATCTGGATTTACTGTCGAGGCTATATATTCTACTTGAGCCACATTTTCATATCCTGGAGGTTGTACATAAAAAGTTTGTCCTATAGTACATTCGTCACCTAAACCAGTACCAGTACCAGAACCACTATTTCCTCCTTTTTTCTTATGCCACATTAACGTAGGCATGTGTATTTTAAAGTTTTGCATTTCACCCACTCCATTAGCTCCACCTTCTCCTGTTCTCATTAAGGCAAATTTTTCACCATAGAAGTTAGATATAGTTTCATTAGTATAATGGAGAACAGCTATACATCTTTGGTCCTCTGGGACTATACTTCTAACATTACCAAATGAATCTCTAACATAGGTTCCAGAAAATTGTGGACTATATCCTAAAACAGGAATGGACCCGTAGTAATCAGGCATGTTAGTACTATCAAATTGTCCCTCAAAATTATTATAACCTAAGTATTCTTTAGTACCACAATATCCACTTGAGCCGTATTCGTTAACATCTTCATAAGTATTATTATTAGTCCCCGCTACAGTTCCCCAATTTAAATTATTATCGTAATATTGGGTCCAGTTTATATTCATGTTCCAAACATTTACATCTTTAACTGAGACATCACAGTTATTATCAAATGAAAGTGAACCTGGTGACCAGTAAGGTATTGGTGTGTCAGCACCATAGAAATTTAACATATTACCCTTAGGATAAATTAATATTTTAGCACATAAACCATTAGTACTATACATAGTAAAATCAGGTATATTTCTATCTACATTAACGAAAACTGTAGTACCTGTATTAGCACTTGTAATAACAGGAACACCTGAAGTATTTGTGGTTGCAGATACCACATTATAAAATAGATAAGGGACTGGATTATTTTGAGGTATATTTAAATGACTTTCATTACAGTCCGCAACTGTATCTTGGTACGGACCAAAATACTGCACCATAATTAAATCACCTACGGTTGGAGTGTAATTAATGGAATTACAAGCTCCACTCACAATTAACATTTGACTACCTCCAGTTAAACCACTAAATGGTACACACCAGTTAGCACCATATACATATTCAGAAGTAGTTATCGCAGAATAAGATGTGGAGGTATTACCTGAAAAGAAACCTCTAGGTCTAGCAGTATTAAAAACAGGATTCTCGGTAGGTTGGGGTTGTAATACACCATAAGTTTGTGCTGAACTAACATCAGATAACGGAATCGGATATTTGACGTTCATTTTATTTAATTCATACGATATATTAGAAATGTTTTGTGAATTCCATTTAGGTTCAATAATAAAAATTCCATTACTTTGTGTTAGTACTTGTGTATAACAGTTGTAACAAAACTCACTATCCCCTAATTGGAATTTGGTCAAAGCTAATTGACCTTGTGATAATTTTTTTCTTCCGGCGTCAGTAAGTCTTACCGATATTAGACCACTGCTTCCTGTTTTTGATATGTATCCTGTTCCCATTGTTTTTTTTATTTATAAATATTAATGTTAGTAGTTTTAATGTTAATATGTACTACTTGGTGTTATGTTTATTGTATTGTCTCCCTCTACTTCATAAAATATAGCGGCACTAATAGAAAAACTGTAACTTTCTGACACACTACTGTCACTTATAGTGTCACCATTTATTAGTGTGTAAATTGTGGTTGTTACAAAACTATAAGTGTATGTACCTGGTTCTGGAACACTTACAGTAAATGTTTTTTCAACTCCTTCATATAGTTGGTCCTGGTTTTGTGCATTTGTTAAAGCTGTAATGTCTTTATATTCATTGGGTTCACACATTTCTGTTTGTGTATAAACTATAGTGTTTAATTCATCTCTAACTATCAATAATATTTCATAGGTGTAGTATGTGGATGGTGCAACTATAAGATTTATTTTTGGATTTTTAGTTCCTGCAGCTCCCAATAAATTAAACTTGGTAAAATAGAACTGTCCTATAATATCATTCTCTGTTAGCCCGTCAGGATATTGAATTCCCGTAAATTGGATTATATTGTTATCTATTAATTTATAATCATCATTAGGGGAAAGAACTGTACCATTTAAAGTTATGCCTACGTCACCTATTGGTGTATGTGTGGTTTTAAAGAAATAGTAATACCCATTAGTGTAGAGGGTATTACCTGACACATCTGTCCCTCCACTAACGTTAGGAACTGAAGATGGGACAATATAACTATCGTAATAATAAGACCTTTCAAAGGTACCTGGAACGTATATGATATTTATTAAATCGTCTCCCTGTATTGTATCTGGTCTAAATTTAATTTGACTAGTGCCATCAAAATAATAATCACCACCATCTGATAAATCTGATTCTGCTGAAGCAAATAATGTTAAACCATTTAAAGTTACCTGTAATGGTCCCGCAGCAGGAAAATCTAGAGTGACAGTATAAGGTTGTCCAGAAAATACTAAAGGTGAAAGGGTAGTGCCTGTAGTTCCAGATGCTGTGGAAACTACTATTTGTTGTGAAGCTAATTTTCCACAACTGTTGTTAATTCCATATAAGATGTCGTTAGTTTCTAAATTAATTTCTGGTTTTGGTGGTTTAACTAAAAAGTAAAAATCTGTAGTACTATCATACAAACCATATTGTCTAGTATTAACTTCCCCATCGGTTTCCCAACTAAATATTCCAGTGGAATCATTATTTCCAACTATTTTAAAATCTGGATTTGGGTCAAAAGTATCGTACCATTTTTCTGTTTGGGTGATACCAGTAGTAGTTCCAGTTAAGGATTCGGCAATAATATTACAAGGAGTATTTTTTATATTTTTTAACTTATCTTTAAAAACATAGTTTGGTTTAATTAAGAATTCTGACCCAGCACCTATTTCACTTAATTTAATACAATCACTAGCTTCTAACCCTTCTCCAATTACTTGATTGTTATTAGTTGTTATAGTTTTTCGACCTTGTGGGTTGTCAAATATTCTAGTCATAGAAGCACCTTTATTAAATGCTCTTTCTTCCGGTACATAAGGATGTAAAGAATAGTAAGGTACCATATTACCACTTAAAAGGTCAGTGGTATTTTTTGTCCACGTAAAATTAAATTCGACACATGGTTCTTCTTTACCTGGTTCTACTTCTATTTCACTATAAATTATATAATCTTCTGTAGATGCAGATATTTTTGTTCCTCCAGTAGTCTCCATTATTGGTATTTGAGTGGTCTGCATTAAAACTGTTGGGATTGGTGTTACTTTCGGGATAGTAGGGTTACCTACTTCACCACCAGCACCCAATGAATTATAAAAGTTAAGTGCTTGACTAGTAGACATGTTAACACCATCTAAATCTGCATTACCTAATTCAAAATTTATGGAATCACTACCACCAAATAAAAGGGAAGTAAAATTATAATTACTTTGTGTACCTGTAAAACTTATGTTATAGAAAATTGAATTTTCTTGTGAACCTTGGAAATATCCGATACTTTGTGAACCTAAAAATTTATATAAGTCTTTTTCCTCCGCATAATATGCTGCTTTTCTATTATTTCCAACCCAAGTACTCTTATCTAAGATATTAAAATCAATTTCATAATCACTATTGTAAGGTTTTTGAGTACCGACATCCGTATCCCTCATCAAATCAGTTATTTTGATGTTAAAGTTTTCACCTAGGAATCCTGAACGTTCTACTCTTACACGCGTAGTGCCTTGTACGTTATAATTATTAGAATTAAAAGGTGATTTATCATAATTATTACTTATTATAGTAGTACTAATTCCAGTTATAGGTGTAACACCCCCATTAGTACTACATCCAGTTATACTACCATAACCACAATCTACAGTACGTCTATTTTTATCTGAAAAAGCGTAAGCGGAATTTCCATGTGCATTATAATTAACTGTTACGTTATCACCAAATAAACTTGCATTATTAAAATTAAATGTGAGTTGGTGGGGTATACCTTTAGGTCCGTATAAACCGTTAGTATCTATAAAAGTCGCTAACACTAACCCAATGCTGTCATCGTCATTATCGTTTGAACCTAATGAAACTTCATGAACATAATTTAAGTATTTACAAGGACTCACTAAGAAAAGTGGTATATTAGTATTTGTATCTATTTCTAGAGCGTCGGTTCCTGAAGCTAACGTATTCCACTGTACCACATCATTAGTTGCTCCTGTTACAGTATAACCCATGTATGTAGTCGCGGGTACACTAATACTGTCATATGTGGTAGAACCTGTAATTATAGGAAAAATAGCACCAGGAGTAGCGATGGGATAAACGTTTTGCCCTCTATTAGCTGTAGAATTAATTGTATACCAACTATTATTAGTGGTACCCACTCTATTTCTATAAACGAATTTATTTATTATAGTATTATAATAGAATTTACCTACATCTGCCTCTGTAGTATAACCAGCAGGGCCTACATTATCACCGTCTACCATATCTAAAGCATAAGTACCTAAATACCAATCTACTGTGTTTTCCGTTTGTCTGGTAGAAGTTTCTCCAGTGTATAACCAGACATATGGGTCGTCTACCTTTATATTACCATCATAGTTAACTCCACTATCAAAAACTAGAGGATGAGGAACTGTGTTAAATGGAGGTAAATTTTTTGGACCCCAACCAGTAAAAGGTGGTCCTCCACCAGTTTTAGCGAAATTAACAAAATATCTATTATATAGGTTGTAACGTCTAAAATCTCTTACTATATGATTAGCTGATAAACCAGTGTAAGTATTTACTACTTTTCCATACCCCACAGATGAATCTAAAGTGTAACCATCTAAACATGTACATAATTCTGTTTTTTGGCTAGTTTGTGATGTACTATTACCATCATAAGCAGTTAGGGTATAACTACCGTGAGGTAAGTTAGAAAATACGTGAGCTTCATCTCCAGTTAATCCCTGGTACGTATCATATAAATTATTATCTTTATATAAAAGATATGTAAAAGTTTGAGAGTTCGGGTGAACAAAATTAGTCACCTCTATTTTACAAAATTGGTTTATGTTAGTAGTACAACTGTCATCAGTTAGTGAAGCTGTTAATGTTCCAGTAGTGCCGTCTTGGATAGTAATAAAACTAGTGGTAGAAGAAAATAGAGAATCGGTTGTTAAAGCGGTATATTGACCCGCACACAAATTTGTTAAATTAGTACTATTACTACTAATTGTACCGTCTGGGTATCTTAATTGAAATTTATATGGGGGAGTTCCTCCCGATATTGTAATATTATTTAAAGTCCCACTACAATTAAAAATAGAGTTGGTTTGGTCCCAACTAACTAAAAATGGGTTAGCTGAACTTCCACATTCCTTCAACTCAAACTGGTCAGTAAAATAAGTAGCCATTTTATAATCCTCTTATTATTCCATTTGTAGGGTTAGGAACTATTACCCTTTTAAGGTTAAGACCATTTGCCCACTGGTTTATTGTTTTTTCTCTACATGGATAGTAGGTAGAATTTTCATAACTATTTACACAACACCACTGGTCACAACCCACAGTACTATTGTAAGGTACTGGAATAAAGGAAGAATCACCACATTTACAATATTGTGTCCTTTCTTTATCAGCCGTAGGGGTATTCTTATCATATATCACACTTTCTACCGCGACTATCTTTTCTCTAATTATAGTCCTATTATCATCAAAGCCTATAGTTCTTTCTTCTAAAGGTCTTGAAGATGTGTAAGTAATATTATTAGAATTAATTAATGTTTCTACGTCTACCATCTCTTCTTTAGTAGTGTCTGATTTAAAGTCTGGTTTAATAGTATTTAAAATTTTAAATTCGTTTAAAGTACCCTTAACTTTAACATTTGATTCTATTAGGAAAGTAAATCTTGGGTCATCTAAACTAATACTATCTACATTATTTCTAGTTGGTATTGGCACGTTCCATTTAACCTCCATATTATTTTCCACATTAAGTATTTTACCTGAATTTATTTTAAAGTCTTTTATTTCATTATTTTCTAATTGACGTACCCAATTATTTGTTTTATTTTGTGTTTCAATTAATTTTAAATTTCCTTGATAATCTGTTTCGTTAGGTAAGTCAAAATATGTTAAATTTTGAAGATTATTAACTCTTATATTTGGTGTCACGTAATCTAAGTTATCTTTAGTATCGGTAAAAACTAATCTGCCTACTTCACTACCCTGTGTCGGTTGTATTGTTTCACCTTTGGAGTATAATTGAGTACTTACTGGGCCAGTTTCATTAGCTTGCCAATAAAGGTAGGTTGTAGTTTCTGGAACATTACATTCTTTATTTATAACTCGGAACCAAGGTCTTTTAGGTATCGACTCACTGTAGTCAGTCCCTACTTTAAGACTTATAGTAGAAGCTGTGAGTCCACTACTAATACCAATAGTATTATTTTTTGTAGTGTTTTCCCACTCTATATTTATTCTTAATCTAATTTCATCATCCTTATTTAGTTGTACACATCCTGTATCAATATACGGTGTAAACTTTTTATTGAACACCTTAGTGGTCGCTGTCATTCCAGTACATTGATATAGGTCAGTAAACTTATCAGAATCATTGACTGGTAGTAGTAAGTGTTCATTAGCGTTAGGGTAGTCTGTAGGATTACTACCTATAACGTAATCTCCAATAACTGTAGTTGCTGTAGTTCCAGATAATAGTCTTTCTATGTAAACATTAACCTTAAAATCTTTAATACCATTCCCAGCATTATATCCAAAAATAGGTGACATACTAGTACCTGTTACACCCAATCTACTATAAGCGTCATTAATTATATTTCCTTCGTTGTATTGGTATGGTGCACTTAATTCTCCACCAACATACACTATACTAGAGTTTATTAATTGTATAAAATCATAATCATTTACAGGGAAAAGATTATTAGTTTGTCTTCTAAATGTATCTAAATATGTACACCACCCTTCATCAAAATAATCAAAATAAATACAACTTTTATATTGTAATCGATAGTTTTGGGTTTTAGGTACCTTATAATAGAAATAATCTCCAGATGTAGACACTTCTTCTCGTGGTAGGAAGAATAATTGATTATCTTCACTTAAAGTTTTCATAGGGATTACTGGTCGTAATCGTCTTTCATCACCAAGTAATTTAAAGTCTCTAGATATTACTCCCGACACTTCTCTTCTTTCGGAGAATGTAGGGTCAGAAAATGGTACACCAGTAGTGTAGGATATGTTATTTTCATTTAAAGATAAATCGAAAACAAAATCTGGACTAAGGTTTAACCCTTCATTATCTGTGTACCCACTTAAATTAGTATAACCAGAATATAAAGTACTTACCCCAGTCAATGTAATGGTAAGAGCACTAGATGTGGTACCAGTTTGATAAGATAAGTAATCTTCTAGTGACCCCATAGTGGAAATTATAAACTCCGTATGTGGGTCACCTATTGGTGCGGTACCTATTTTATATTGTGAGTTAGCTATTTCTGTTGTAAAGGTAGGTCCTATTTCAAATCTTTTTAATAATCCATCGTTACCGTATACTATACTAGAATTTGAAAAGTCTTTTACATCCCCTAAACTTCTTGTTGCCCAATCTCTTAAATCTATAAATTGGGTTTTACCTACTGTTTCAGTGATAGTGGTATTACTTTTATTTCTACCTGGTAAAAACTCCACTCCTTGTCCAACATTTTTAAGTTTTAAATCTTGTTCGAAACGTTTTTTATTTTCGTCACTAACAAATTCAATATTTATTTTGGTTTTACCGTTTTTAGTAAAATTATCTAACCAAGATAGTTTAGCTCTTTCTCTACCATTTTCTGTGAAAGTTCCATATGTTAACCCATTTTTTAAATTTCTACTTAATACAGGGGAGTTATATTCAACAACTCTATTATTTTTTAAAGGATTAAAATTACTTACAATGTACATTTCACTATTAGTAATTGTATAGTTTTTTATATTTATATCACTATTAACATCAGTTAATGATTTAGCTACTGGAATATCAGTTAAATTTCCACTGGTTTGAATACGGGATATAGATTCTACCTTACCATTTGCACTTTCATTTTGATTTATAATAGGTGAAGACATGTCAGTTCCACATACATTTTTAGTAAATGGTACTTGAATAGATGGTTTACTAATAACTACGGGTTGAGTTGTAGCTGCTCCTATTAATTGACTACTTCCTCCGATACTTGGTGCTTTACCTACACTTCCTCCAACACCTGGTTGAAGTGGTGTTCCTATAACCGCACCTGGTTCTTTATTTATACTTCCAGCTCCACCACTAGGTAAAGGACTAAATGAGTTAAGTGTAAATGAAAGTTCTAAAGTTTGTTGACCTTCACAAGATAATTCCATTTCCCAGTTAAATCTGTAACTTCCAATACCTAAAAATCCTGGACTGTCACCATGGTTTCCACTTATATTTAATAATTCGATTGGAGTTAAAGCACCATATAATGGTTGTCCACCTAAAAATGGGTCTAGAGCCCAATATCTATCAAAAATATCATTAGTTTCTTCATTAGTTGAGTTTGTCCCATTATCTGTCAAATAGTTACTATCATCTACTTTGAAAAATTGGTGTATATTCGAAGTGGTGTCTATTTTTCCTATTTGGAATGTTAAACTTTGTAATCCATTACCATTAGTGTTATTGAAGTAGTTACTCGCGCCTAAATTTTGGGTTAGGTATGGAATACCAAGTAATGGATTATCAATTATACTAATAGTAGCGTTGTTCGTAAGTGTGTCTGATGGGATGTGCATGAACATTTTAACTGTATCACCAGCTTCAACATGGTAAAATTCTATATTACAATTCTGATTCATGTCAAAATCAATTTCATACTCACCGTAAGTTATCTGTGAAGGGTCTGTAGGTATATTACCAGTTCTATGATACACCCTAAAATAATGGGTAAATTTATCTCCTAGACAACACGCATTTATTTGTGCTTTGTATACTTTTGGGTCAGTGGTAATACTATTGATTGGTTGTGTCCAGTTAGTTGGGTCAATAGCGTCTTCCTCCATAAAAAATTCCATTATAGAATCTGGAACACCAACAATACTATTCAATAAATAAAAATCTAAATCTACATTTCTAAATCCAATACCTTGACAATCACAAGGGTCAGTAGGATTTTCATAACTTGGGTCACAAGGGTCAGTAGGTGAATTTGATATTAATGAAGGTCTTCTTCTTCTAACAGTTTCTTTACCCCAAAAACCACCAGAAGTTGCACCTTCTCCTTCTGTTTCTGGTTCACATAATCTCCAACATTTACTTTGTGGTGGTGTGGGCCCACAGAGAGCTGGTATAAATAACTGTAAACTATCACAGTTACTACTTCCTATAACTCTAATCCATTTAGTCGGTGGTGTATCTGGGTCACCTGGACAACATACCACATCTCCCACTGCGAATAATACAGTAGTTTCATCAAACTGTCCAAATGTTGCAGAACACCCACAAGGGTCTGTTAATTCTTCACAAGGATTATATGTGGAATCAAAACAATCTTGTCCACCAACATTAAATATAGATTCTTTAAATATTTCAGGATTAGTGGTAATTGTTGTACCAGTTACTTCTGGGTTTTCAGGTATAACAGTAAAATCATCACAGTCATCATGTGGTCTAAAATCATTACCCCCTAAAAATGGAATACAATCTGCTGCTCCACGTAAAGACCAAGCTTTTGAAACGTCTGGTCTATTAGTATAGGTGTTGTCAAACCCTAACCACACCCATAATTGTCCTTGCCATAATACTATATCACCATAATTATAAAGTTTACTTTTACTCCATTCTTGGGTTTCTGTTCCCTCTCCATAACACACAGGTATACAAATTTCACAATCTATTAATGTGACATCACTACTTCCTTGTAAGAAGGCAAATAGGTCCTGTTGGAAGGTTCCGTCAAAGAATCTACTAGCGTCACTAGTTAAACATGATGATTGGAATCCTGGGTCCGAGCAAATTAAACCATTACAACTATCAGTACCTAAAGTATAGTTTGCACCAAAACCAAAGTTTTTCAATCCTGGTCCCGTATAAGCAGTATTATTATTAGTTCCTGTTAAACCAGTGTATGGATTGGTTATAGTAATTGCGGACAAAGTACCTCCCGCCGCAGTAACTGTAGGGTTCTCAATTAAATCACTGATAGCGACAATAGAAGTTTCTAAAGCTCCATAAACATGTAATGGGAAAGGTAATCTACTTGCATTAGCGTCTTTAACTACTGGATATATAAATCCTTTAAAGTCGTCGTAAGCATTAAATGCTGACATAAAAGTATTAAAGTCACCACTATAAGTCACTGTTGGTTGATTTAACCAATCTGTAGCAATATTACCTGACGGTGCATAGTAATTACATGAATTTAGTGAAGGATAATCGTGATAGACGGGTCTACTTTCATCAATAAAATATATTGAGAGGACATTTGGACTAACTCCAACTGGAACGGTATTTCCTACCATCCCTGACGGTAAAACATTAAAACCAGCTCCGTAAGTATTGGTTATAGGTAGAGTTCCTCCACTTATAGGTGACGATGCCCAACTTAACCATCTTTCACCACCCACGGGGATATGGTAAGTGTTACCAGTAAAAGAACTACCTAAACTAGACACCCAACTATCTAGTGAAGTTTTTGCTGCATTTGCCATATCGGCACCAGTGGAAGTAGTATCATAAAATGCCCAGATATCCGTACCATTAGGAACTGGATTTACTTGCGTGGTTTGTAGGGTAAGACAAATTTCAGATTTAAAACAATGTGGGTCAGAGCCACTATTAAAATTCCATACATCTTCACCATCGGGGTATGTAATACATCCAGGTTCAGTAGTTTTTACACACGAATCAGTACACACATCATATGTGTACCCAGAAGGACAGACATTAGTTTGAGTATTAAATGTATTTCCTACTTCGTTTAGACTAGAAAAAATAGTATTAGCGGTGTAAGTATCTATACCAGTTTGAGCGGAGAATATATCAAAATCTGTATTTACAGTAAAAGTACCCTCAGCAAAAGGTCCAACAATTTCACAACCAAATGAAGCAGGTCCACCCGAAAATCCGTTAGCTCCTTCCAATGTTAGAGTATTCTGACCCGCATTTAAAGTAACAGGCCATACCCACCAATATCTAAAATTGTTAGCATTCATTGTTCCGTTCCACGGATTGTTAACTATCTGAACACCATTAAGGTTTGCACGTATTTCATCATCTCCTGCGAGAGCAAATAAATATTCTCCTTTCTCTGGTACATCTATACATCTAGAGAAACCAAAGAAATGGTCACTCGTTAACATATCAGCATTATTTACCCCCACATTATTTAATCTACCTTGTGTATTAGTTGAATTAGCATCCCAAAAAGGATTACTAGCACCTCCAATTACCTTAAAATTAGAGGCTGGTGCTCCACTTCCACAAGTGGTGTAACTACCTGGTACACAAAACCGTGCTCCAAATTGATTATAACCAGTATTTCCAGCTGCTTTATTAATAGTGGTACCAGTAGTTGTGGTGCTTGCTGTATATGCCAAACATAATTCACTTACCGCGTCATATTCGTACCCTGGAGGACAATCACATACTTCTTGTCCAGTTCCACAAGGTCCCTGAATAACAATACAGTTAGGTTGGTCTATCTGAAGACCTGTAGGTGTATTGTTATCATTAATTAAATAATACGAAAGGGTGTGATTAGGGTCCGTTACATTTGTGGTAATACCACTAAGTATTTCAACCATATCATCTAACCATATATCAGTACTAGGTATATCAGTAATAGTTGTACTACTATAATAAGTGTTACCAGTATATACCGTCCCACCTAAAGTAATTTTATTTTGCCAAGTAGCACCTGAAAAAGCGAGTCCCCCACATTCTAAGGTAGCGTCCACTAAAATATCATTAGCGATAGGATAACAACAATGTACAAAAGACCCAAAACATTCTAAATCATCACAAAGAGGTTCGTGTTTATAAGCGTATTTGTATCGATGGAATATGGAGTTTTCATATTTAATACCTCCCTGCCAAATTGTTGTAGAAGGAACTAATTGTTCCAATAATCTTACCCAATAATCTCCCATGTTTTCTACATAGGCAATCATTTTTTCATACGTATACTTGTTACTAGGTATACCACAGGTTTGGTCACTTTTTAAATAATCTAAATATATACTTAAAAGTGTTGGGTAACCTCCAGCATGTCCATCGTCTATAGTTTGTCTATTTTTAACGTTAATTAAAACAGTCCAGAATTTTTGAGCAAATTCGAAGAAAGAAAGTTTAGATGCATCTGCAATTATTTCAGTCCAATCAGGTCCACCAACTCCTGGGTATGGAGAACCTAAAGCGTTAGGACCAAAAGGACAACTATACTTTTTAGAAAAATTCCACACATCCCATTCGAGACCTTGCCCTATATTAAGAAATATATCAACGTTTTTAACGTTGATTACTAATTTATCGTTTTGTGTTTGGTAATTTGTACCTCTATCTGGTAAATTTAAATATCTTTGTTGATATGAGTTTTTTCTTACCCAAGATTTTTTATTATCTACGGTTCTTACTATTGGGAATCCTAATTTAGAATCAGGGAATTTTCTATATAATTCCAAGTATGGTTCTCCGTAAGAAAATTGATTTAGTTTTGTACGAACAAAAGGAGTATTACCAGTAAAAACAGAATTCTCATAATCTATAACTTTTTTACCTTGATGTTCGGTAGTTTCTTCAAACCAACCAGCTCCTGATTGGAAATAAGAATCTGCCCCATATCTTGGGACTGTCGGGTAACCGTCTTTATCTACGGGTAATACTTCAGGTATTATATTTGTTGACTTAGTTATAGTTTCGTAACCAAATGTGTATCCTGTGATTACGACCGCTGGGAATGTATTATTTGTGGCAGCTGAAAAATAAGTATTTAAAACTGGAACTTCTTCTGTGTAAGTCCCTCCTGATATTTTTAATTCGTAATTTCTAAATTCTCTCATGTTTAGTGGTTGACCAGCAACATAAACATGTTCATTAAATTCTATAAGTGCTTCTGGTGCACCCACAAATCTTAACATAAACTCAATACCTCTTCTTGTACCTTTAGATTTAAATAGGTAAGCGGTATTAGCTAATAATCTTCTATATAATTCATAGTTAAGTTCAGTAGGTGTTTGATTTTGTGCAAGTCCCCCATACTCAACAGCAGTACTCCTTTTAAATATAGTATCCAAGAAACCTTCACTTTTTATAGCGGAAGGAGTGCCCCACCCTAAAGTTTGTGCAAAATTCTTTAATAATTCGTTAGGTATATTGTTTATCCCATCATAAGTGGTATTTGCCATATAAGCTAACCCATCTATATATTTTTTAATCTCATCAAAACTTCTACCATATATTTTTAATATTTTATCTACTTTTTCATCATAAGTGTCAAACTCTTTTAATGCAGCAGTAGTTAAAAATCTGGAAACTAAATTTGTTTTATAGGAGTCGTAGGTGTCAGCGATATCATATAATTTAGCTAGGTAAGACTCAAATAAACCACCGTTTATTATTAAGTTCCAATTATCAGTAGATGGCCAAGTTACAGACACACTAGATTTAACAATTTTACCAGTACTTGTTTCTCTAGGTTGGTCAAATGTGGCAGTATATAAAGGATTGGTGGTTCTTTCTACCAGATACTTCTCCACGTCTTCCATTTTATCAAACACTTCTTCAGTTGTTAGAGTGTTTGGTTTAACATAAAAAGAATCTGTAGTCACTGAGGCCCCACTAAAAGGATTTCCCTCAACCACAATATTTAAATTTCCGATACTAGTATTACCTGTAGTTGGTGTTAAAAATGTAAGGGGATATTCTACATTCTTATAATATAAAGAATATTTTTTATATTCTATACTTAAATTTCTTAAAGAGGAAATGTTTTCATCAGTATAAAGATTACCTACCTGAGTATATTCAATACTAAATGGGTTAAAAACATTATATAAGTGTAAACTTATATTTGTTTTATTCGTACTAGCGTTAAAACTAATATTTGTAGCAGTATTACCACTATTATAGTCAGACCAATCTCTTATTTTCTTAAAAACAAGAGCTGCTGGAAATTGTTTTATAACATTATTAACGGCTACTTTTAATCGTTCTCTTAAAGAACCGTATAAAGTAAAATTAGTGATTTTACTTCTACTATAATTAATAAAAACTTCTAATCGATTCGAAGCTAAAATTTTTGCCTCTTCAGAACTTTTAATGTTAAGTGTTTCTAGGGATATGGGTTCTGAAAAGTTACCTAAACTAAAACTTCTAGAATCTTTTTGATTTACATTACTTTTAATTTCAAAATTACCTAATGTAAATTGTGAAGACCCGTCTACGAATTGGTTACCTACTAATTTGTCTCCAAAAAAGTCAGCTCCATTACCAGGTATAGGACTATTATTATTGTTATAAATTCCAGCCATTACTGTTGTGCGATATTGTTAAATGCTTTCGTAAAGTCTATGTTATTCCCTCTATCTTGTCTAACCTCATATAGTGGTTGTCCAAACTGGTCTCTAGTTTCGTATAAGTTGTATTGTTTATAAATATTATTGTTACTATCGTATAGTGTGTATACACCATCACTAAGTGATTTAGTTTGATTACCGTACAGTGCTATACCTAAACTATCAACATCGTAATCAACCATTTCTATTTCAATGTGTACAGGATTAAAATGTGTGTTTGTTATTATAACATTTTGTGCTGGTTGTCCAATATATGGTAAAGCTGTTGGTTTATTGGATGGTGCTGAAGTAGGTGTTAATGTACAGAAAAGTAAATTACTCCCACCATTTATATAACGATATCTAATTGCTTTTTGATTACTATTTGTTAAGTTTTGTGTTATCGGTTCACAGAAAAATGAAGAGGTAACTATCCTATAAAAATTAGGTATTTTAGTACCATCACTATTTAAATATTCTACTCTATATCCTACTAAACCATTATTAACAAATTTATTTCTTGACTCTGTAGGAACATTATTTAAGTCAAAAACTAAACCTTTTACTGTTGGTAAAGATGATAAAACCCCACAATCTGTGATTGAAGTTCTAATTTCTAATGGTCTAATAATTAAGTTATATATACCTTTATCTTTAAACTCATTATAAGGTAATTTTAAGTTATACACCCCACCTAAAAGTTCTATATCTGGTGTTCCTCCAGTTTCTGTATTATGGTAGTAAGGTGTTAATATACTTTGTGCATTTAACTTTTTTATAATAGTCTCAGCTGCCGATTCCCTACTAGGTGTATATAATGAAATTATCTCCACATTTTCTGGAGATACATCTGATAATCTTTTTATTCCGTATGTTCCTAATGCCATCTTTTATTATATTTGTTCTTTTATGTTGTAAAATCCATACCCATATATTTTTAAACCTCCTATTGTTTTTACCTCATCCAATCTTTGGTTTGGTTCAAACACAGATTGTTTACCTCTTTCAATAAATACTTCTGATTGTATTTCTGTTGGTTGGCAAACATTCATTAATACCTCTTCTTTTGTTAAAGGTTCTCTACATATTTCCATTTCACTCCCATCTAGAAAGTTACTTCCCTCTACAGGGTAGTCACCTGGATATAAACAAGAAGAATCGTCTAGTGTTGCACTTGGATTAAAATTTAAAGCTGCTGGGTCAGTGCAACCTTCTATGTTGTATATACAACTTCCATCATCTGTATCCGCTAATGGGTTGTAATTTAAAGCGTTAGGGTCCGTACAACCAGGACCTGTTCCAGGGATTTCATAATCACAACATTCTATATTTGGTATTAAATTGTTACTTATGTCTGCATTAGTTACCCCATAATAGTTTGCCGCTTGAGATATTGTTCCTGTTAAAACATCGGTTTGACAAACTGGTAACCCATCTATAACATTTTGTGCTAAGGGGTCTGGACAACCAAACACATATTCACAACTAGTTTGAACGTGTACTGTAACGTTAGGGTCAAAATTTATCGCTGAATAACCAGGATAAAAAGGTGTCGCGAAAGAACCCCCCGCTAAGTTTCCACCATCATCTTTACACCCAGGTATTAATATTAATTCACAACTCCCATCATTTGTCAAATTAACTGTAGGTAAATTACCAGCGGTATTAGATAGTGGAATTGTATTAGCTCCAGGAACAGCACCATTAAGACAGTTAGGGTTTAACTGTTGGTTTACTGGGTCCCAACAAGGAGTCCCATTTGGTTCCATACAAAATTGGAAATTGTCTGGGGCACCATCCGCATCTAAGTCAACACTACAAAAGTAATTATTTTGTGGAGGCACGACATAAGTATTATCAGGGCAACCAAATTTAGTGAATGTACAACAAGTTACATCACCATATTGGTCATAGTTTGGTCCAACACCAGGAGGTATATTATTACTACAATCTGTATTATTTAAAGGTGAATAGTTAGATGCTCCTGGTAACATACAACCAGAATTATTACATTGACATAATGGTCTACCATATGCTCCTCCCGAAACTTCCCTAGCATCTTTGTCCCAGAATCTAGCTAAACCACCTCCCCCACCATTACCTACTTGTTGTTTAGCACCACCATATAACCAAGAACTAGGCTTTTCTTGTATCATAGCATTCCAAGCGGAGGGCGTGAGGAAACCATCTCCACCACAAGCGTCATATAATTGTTGAGTACACGCTGACCAAGTTAAATCATATTGTCCAGTACCAGGATTAATACAATTATTACATTGCATACCTTCTAGGGGGTCCCAACAAGGTTGGACTACACCATTTATATTTTCACAGGGTAATGGGTTGCCGTTTGGGTCTAATTGGAAAACATTACTTTTAGGATAACCGTTACAGTCTAGGAAAGCTTGAGGGTCATAGTTACCAAAAGAGGGGTCGGTACAACCAAAACTCACATAAGTACAACAAGCAAAAGCGTCATCTGATGAAGTGGTAGGTGTGGCTGGGTCGCCAGCTGGCATTATTCTCCACTCACTTTTTCTTGCCCATAAAGCACTATCTCCCTGAGGAAGAGTACTTCCTAGTACTCCTGTGTTAGGGTGAAGTAACCCCCAGGAGTTGTTGTTACCTGCATTTAAAGGTAAATACCCCACATATTGTGAACCATTTAAAGTGGGTTTAAATGAATAAGTTTCTGGTGTAGGGTTATTCCCTTGTGTTGGGTCCCATTCAATAGTTATAGTGGTATTTTCTCCAGGTACTGGACTATTATTTACAAATCCACCCCATTCATTATTAAATGTAGCCGGAAGGTATGTACCGTATGATTCATTGGGGACAAATGGGTCTGTGTTTTGTGGTTGCCACTGAAGAGGTGCAAATCCTGTCCAAATTAGTTTAGAACCAGTTGGCCCACTGTTTCCATCAAAGTCTTGTACTTTTGTTTCACAATCATAAGCAGTTTTTTCATCATAGTTATTGGGTGGATATTGAGCGTAAGATAAAAATTCACCAGCTACTCTTTCTTCAAAATAGTCAACGTTTAATTGCATACAATTACTAAGACAACTACCATTAGGGGAACCTGCATGAGTAACATTTACTGTGTCTGCCATTATTAAACCAAATGAATTGTGCATAGTACAATTACCTGGCATTCCCACCTCTATAAGTGCTTTACATGCAGACCATCTAGCAACGTATTTGGTTAATTTATCTCCATCAAAACCACCCCTTCCTTCACATGGTCTAGTATGATTTACATTTGCGTTATTACCTGTATTTTCAGAACTACTCTTATGGGGTACATATGCTTGATAAAAACACCCTGGGCATTTTTGTCCTGTCGCAGCAACTGTGTCAAACATTACATAGTCAGTGTCAAAATCCCACGCATAAGCGTTTTCACTAACCCTTTTAAATACATCACAACATAAACCTTTTCCTCTGGTTGTTCTGTTACCATTCCATTGAACATTTGATGGATTAAATGCGTTAGATTGTGTTAAATACCAAGCTGGTTTACATCCACTAGCTGATTCCAAAAAACTGTCTAGTGGTCCACCCTGTGGATAGTAAGCTCCACATGGATTACTTCCTCCACCTCCTCCCCAGTTTTGCCATCTTCCCATTTTTTATAATATTTTTTATAAACTCCATACTGAATATTTCAGTAATGATTGATTTGATTTATTTTCCCAATCAAGTACGTTAAATTCTGGATTTGTGGTATAACCCCCAATCCACAATCTTTCATTTTCATCTTGATAAGGAACAGTTTCCGTTATTGGTATATTATTATCATCTAAATAAGTAGTCACATAAGTAAGTTCAATCCATCCTGAGGTGCCATTAATATTACGTGTCGTACCACTTTCAGGTATAACAATTCTAGTTCCTTCAAATCTATATACATTTCCATAAAAAGAAACTTTATCCCCTTCTTTATATGTAGATGATGGGTTATACTCTTCTATTTCTAGAGTTCTTCTTTGATTTCCTGTTGGGTTTAGTGCTGTTTCCACACAAGGTAAACAAGGTTCCCATATTTTATCTCCGTAAGTTGGGGGAGCGTCACATTCATAAACCGAGAAAGATTCAGGATTACAATACCAACAACACCCATCATATTCTACTGTAGAACCTACCATATAAATTGTATTAGAATCGTAGGGTCCTTTAGGTATAGTATTACCTTTTTCTGGACATTGACATGGGTCACTTAGTGTTTCATCACAACATTCCCATTCTACATTATTTGGATTTATACCAGTACTCAGCGCATTAAAGAAAGTTGTGCCCCCACTAAAATCGGTATATATTATATCATTTATGGTATAAGCGGTATATTGTGGGGTTACCTCTAAAATTTCCCCAGTTAAATCTGATGTAAGTGTTATAGATGTACCAGTATTTGGTAACCCTTGGTTACCGTATTCTATAAATAAATTTAAATTACTAGTAGTAGTATAACCTGTCACTTCAAATGGAACAGTAATATAATTAAAACTAAAAAAGTCATATACGTCTGGATTACTATCTCCACTAAAAATGTAATCTTGTAAGACCGTATCACAACCTATCGGGTCACCAAAATTAGGTGGATGGATTTCTACTGTACCATAAGGATTATTAATTGTTACATTACCATCATATGGTAAATTTATAATTTTACTTATCCTTGTAGTTCCCCAAGGATTAATTTGTTCTAATGTTATTTTATATTCTCCACCCGAAGAATAAATATGATTCCCTATTGGTTGTCCTAGTGATAAAATGTCACTCGAACCGTCTCCCCAAATAACACTATAATTCCCAAAAGTTAAAAACCTTTTAAAGTCAACATCTGAAGTATTTTGTACTGTAACTGAAAGACCACTACCAGTGTATATAAAATTATTAATTACATCTCTTTGTAAAACTAAACCGTCCCAAGGTGTATATACACCTATATCGTTAAAATCTTCAGTTATTACTATAGGTACAGTTACCCCTGTAATACAAGGTGGTGGTTCTGGTAAGTCTTGTACCATACTTTGTGGGTCAGCCCATTTCTTACACCAATAATTATCTCTAATTTCAGCGTTCCAATACTCACAATAACCATTATTATAAAAGTAACAGTTTAAACAGTTTTGCCCCTCTGGTACACCCAATGAAGTTTCACTCACATAACCCTTTGGTAAATTAGGTGGAAGTGATTCGGTTTCACCTGGATAAAATCTTCTTTTTATTTTAAATTTATATTCTTCCATTTTAAGGTGAATTAAAGTATTGGTAAAATTTTATTGGGTTGGTTGCGTCTTCACCAACACGTACTCCATCCGAAGTTCTAAATATTGTATATGTAAATCTGTCTTGATTTAGTACAACTCTGTAATAGTAATAATTTTCTTTTGATATACTAAAGGGTTGGTTTGTGATGGTGTTTATGTCTTGTTGTGGGGTATTAATCATTTGAGTTACCACACCAGTTTTAGCATTATAAAATTTACAACTCATATAAAACACATCCAAATCTAAAAATGTTTTTTCTTTTAACCAGTATATAAAATAACCCTCATTATTGTTTACTGGGTCTAAATTAAAATTAGGGGTAGGACAAAATTGTTCACCCTCTGGTCTACAATTATATCTACCATCGGGTATTTCAGCTGGACATTGTACACTTAGTGTTGGTCTTAATATTTTTATACCATTTATAGGACTTATTATTATACTTATAAAAAGTTTTTGTTGTTTTCTGTCCCTACTATTATATAAATCTAATTTAAAAAAACTTTTAGTAAAAGATTTATTATTTTTATAAGTTTCTTCAGGTATAAAATTTTGAAAATCATATCCATACCAATCTGTTATAATATTTGGGTCATAAGGTTGGTATATGCTATTGGTACTATTGTCTGGATAGTAATCTTGTAAACTAGGAGGGCATGGTGGATTACTACCCCAACTCCCATTAACCTGGGGTTCATTAGGAAATAATGTAAGAAAAGTATTAGGGTTAGAGTTTACCATAGTACCAAAATTAAAATTATAAAAGAGGTTGGGGCTTGGGTCTCCGTTTAATAGTGGTGCGTGAGTATACCTAGCTACTTCATAATCTTTTTTAATTCCAACTAATTTATCGATAGTTTCATCTTCATAGGTTTGAATTAAATCTTCTCTACCTACTTCATCATAAGTTTGACCTAAAGGAAAAACCATTTGGCGGTCATATATACCGTCTTTAACTTGATTTACTCTTATTTTTATTTTATTCACAGCCATCAATCACAAAATTTTCTAATGTATTATTTGCACCACTAAATGATACAGAATCAGTGCTACTAAAGGCTGTACTTCTAACAGTTCTAGAAGTAAAGAAATTAATATCTTTTCTAGGATAGTGAGCCGCGTTTAAGAAAGGGTAATCGACACCATTATTACCTTCTACAAAACCTATTTCATATATGTCTCTCCATTTCCAAGTTTTCTCTATTTCAAAATAAGTCGCATAATTTGGTATGTTAGCTATCTTATTTGGGTCCCCACTTTCTATATAGTCTGAATATACTCTAATTGGTACTGGATAGTGGGGTTTGTATGTATATCCTTCTGAACCATTAAAAACTTGAGCATTAAAATTAAAATTATGTTTTATATCCGATATGGTCCTTTCTTTTAATTCATATGTGTTATACTCAGTAAAAGCTCCTCTTAGTTTGTCTCCAGGAACTAAGGGTAGACCAGATTTTAAAGGTCCAGGCACCCCACCAGGGTACGTATATATCAAGCCTGTAACAGGTTGTAGGTCACTAGGATTACCTTTTACTATTTGAGCGTTTGTAGCGGTATCAGTAAACGAATATGGGAAATTCCAATTCCATCCATATTTTGGTGGATAGTCAAAGTAACCTAAATTATTTCTTAATAATGTGGTAACGTATAAAGTAGTTAAAGGTCTTTTTAAATTATCTAAATATTTTTTAACATTTATATCTTTAGTAAATGTATAAACATAAGTTGGATAGGCTTGTTTAACAGCAATTCTATCTTCATTATTCGGTGAATTTTGTTTTGACTGAAATTTTTCAGTTCTTTTAAACACTCCTTCAGCAAACCCACATTGAGTTATCTGATAGTCTTCTACATTAGTTACTATTTCATGTACTATAACATAGTAATTAGAAATACTTTTATTATCATTTTTATTTAACTGTCTTTTAAATACACCTAAAGTCCCGTCATTAATAGGGTTACTTCCAATGTCTACTTGCGGGATATAAAGGTTAAACACATTTTTTTCACTTTTTCTTTTACCATTACCTAAACTATAAACTGGGTAAGTTGTTATACCATTACTAAAAGAATAAAATGGTTCTTTTATATCTAAAACTACATAATTATCTTTTTGTAGACCATGCGGTACTGGACAAGTAAATTCTAAAAGATTTTTACCACCTACTTTTTTATTTTTAATACTATAAGGTATTCCTTCATATGCTGAAAAAGACATACTTAACCCACCCTCTTCTGCGGTAAACGACATTTCTTGTAATTCATTACAAGTTGTAGGTACGGTTATATATAAATTCCAGTTTGTTTCATCATTAACTGATTCATCTACATCATTTCTAATAAAATCAAATTCGGAAAAATCTGGATAACCTTTAAAATTAACTGTAGTATTAGTAGTATTTGCACTCAAATAAGAACTAGTTAAGTACATATTATAAATTAAATTAGAAACTGTCTGGTCTGCTCTACCTGAATAAGCATTTTCAATAAATGGTTGTAATTTACCATAAATTCTATATAGTGAAAAATTTTGTCTTTCATCATTAAATCTCTCAGCTAAATTTAAAGGAACTGTTATATCTCCCTCAATTAAATGTCTATTAGTATTTTCTAAATTAATATCTAGGGTAGTATCAACTAATGGAGCACCCTTATATTGTTTATCTATGGGTATTAATTTATAATTGGTTTCCATCGTCTTTTGGTGGTAAATATTCGTTTATGAATCTTTCATACGCTGAAGCTCCTTGTCTTAAACCAAAATAAAAATAAAGTCCTGTACCTAACCTAAAACTTCCACCTGGTGAAGTGGGTTGGGTTGTCGGTATAGTACTGAAATAACCTAAAGCTGGTAGGGGTGAAGAACTATCTCCGGCATAATATGCTGGATTACTCCAACTTACAGAACTAGTAGATGAAGGTTCTGGATTTGCTAATCCTTGTTGGTATCCTTTTATTCCTACCGAGTTTGGCCAAAAATCGTAATCGTTATTAAAGGTACCATAACTAGATGCGGAATTCCAAGTATAATATGGGACCACTTGTGTGTTTTTAATACCAAAATTACCTCCTTGTATACAATTTATTAAATCGGGGTCTCTTGGTATTAATTGGAAATTTGTAAATGTGGCCCCTAAGTAACCTGTTTGTGAACCTGGATTATACGGAAACCCAGAACCTCCCCCATACTGTCCAAACCATACAGTACCTTGACCATAATAACTATCGGCTAAATCTGTAGAAAATACTGAAATACCCATTTGATTGTTAGTTGCCAATAATTGTGCTATATCTCCATCTATTACCCTATTTCTATATGGTCCTGGGTTAGTATTATCTCCATCACTACCTGTTCTTACATTCCCAGTATTTCTATCGTAAGTGGCACCTGGTTTACCGTCTGCACCAAACCATTTATTTACTCCAGACCATACGAATTGATTGTAGGTTCCTATAGCAGCAATTTTTCTTTCTACTAACATTCCTAACAACTCACTGCTGGGTTGGAAACTACTAGGTTTTAATTTATCAACATAGATACATTCCCCATCTGGGGTATCAGATTCTCTACATAATTCTGTTATGCAACTATCTAAAGGTCCCAAATCTACTATAGTAGTTGGGAAATTTATTCCTCTATGAGCAGCGGCTGACCCCGTACCTTGGTCTTTTGTGAGGTTCTGAGTTTCAAAACCTGTAACACCAAAAGGACAACTTCTATAGTAAAAATAAGTGTTATCATTTTCAGTTTTTGCTTCTACTAGTTTACCATCATAATCCAAATCACCTGTCCCAACACTTCCATCAGTCTGATTTATTTTTTCTTTTTTAACCATGAATTTAGGGAAATATAGTGTCCCATTAATCCAGTTATTACTAAATTTCATATTAAACACCCCCTCACATAAAGCTGTGTAGATATTAGCAAGTACTCTCCATTGATTTAAACTACGATACATTCTATAAACACTATCCAAACAACTTACAAATGTACTTATAAGGGTTACCCCTATTGCTACGTACACACCTATCGCACCAATATTAAATGGTGCGTAAGAAGCAGCTGTTAAAACACCTATCGAGGTGGTAAATGCGATAAATACCGCATCTCTAAACTGTAAAACATAACATCCCCTAGGAAAATTATTTTGTTTTCCTGTCCAATAAAATGCATTGTCATTAGGAAAACCTAACATGTATCTTTCATTATTACAGTCGTTTATACTTCCTGGGTCATCAGCTATAGTCTCCTGTAAAACTTTATCTTCTTCGTTTATAAATAAACTAATAAGTATGTATACATCAAATTTGAATGATGACCCACAAGCACATGGTTCACAGTTAGGGTAGTTATACAATTTTCTTACTACATAGAAATTTTTAACCATACTCCATGCCATGGGAATATATAAAAATACACCCAAAATAGGTATTGTGATAAATCCCGCTATCATATCTCCCGTAAAATTAGCTAAGATGGAAACACCCACAGGAAGGTCTATAACGGAGGCAGAAGCTACTCCACCCACAGTTACTAAACTAACCGCAGTAACTGACCTTAACGCCATTTGACCAAATTGAGCTATTAGAGCTATTAATTGGTAACTTATGAGAGATGCTGCAATTGTTAATGTTATTACTTGTAGTAGTCTTGTTATTTGTGCGGTAGAAAATCTAGTGGTACCACCTCTAAAAGCATCATTCACTGGAAATTCTTTAGTAATATCAGTACATCTAGTTTCAGCGGGTGGATTTATAGATTTAATTCCTAAAAATCTCCACCTACTATTGGCACTTCTATTTCCACCAGGATTAATATTTTTTCTATAATTATCTATAAAATTAGCTACACTATAAACTCTATTGGGTAAAAACTCATAAAAATAATCCGTACACTGATTAGCTGGAGAACCGTATATGTCCGCGGGAACAGTAACTTCAGGATAATCAAATAAACTATCTGAAAAACTATAATTTCTGGGTGCATTAGTACCGTCACTATATTCTCTTAAATTAGGCACCAAGTATCTTCCACTTCTTACCTCACCCCCTGTACCATCAAATGAAATTCTAAATCTGTATTTTGCTTTGGTAGCGATTCCTACTTTAGGGTCATCTGATATAACTTTTTGGCCATACTCATTAGTCACCACATAATCCAAATTCATAGGTAATTGAGTTACCCAAGTTCCATTACCGTCAATTAATTTACCTCCATTATCTAGATTAAATTTCTCTAGTTTTGGGGTACATCCGTCTTCTTCTTTTAATATTGTATGTCTAACAGCTTCAATAGTACCTGTACCTGTAGTTAAATTACATAACTGTCCTTGTTCTTTAGCAGGTACACCCCCTACTGAAACATAATTATTATCGTCATCTGTTATAATAGAACCCATAAAAGTAGCACTAGGTTCTATCTCTACACCAGAATCTCTCAAATCAAAATCTACTCTAGTTATACCTACACCACATAAATCTTCATCACCCCAAAAAGGAACTACTTGTATTGCCTTATTTTGTAATACTATCTGTGGTAAAGTGTCTAAATTTTCTGAAGTTTTAAATTCTAGTGAACTTTCAAATTTTGATGGACTTATCCCTTGTCTAATAAATTGATACGGTCTCATCGAATAACAACCAATATCACTAACATCAATACTAGTATGTATAGTTTGGTTACCTAAAGGAACTCCCCACAACATGTAATCACCACTCTCGTTGGTTTTAGTGGTAAACTTATAGTACTTTTCAAATACTTCTAATACTACTGGATTATTTATAACTTCTTTTGCTGTGAAAAAATTACCCGTTGCATTATGATTACAACTTTCAGATTCTTTAGGGAGTAAGTTGTACCTATAACCTTCCTCATTTTTATCTGTAACTTGCCTAAAAGGGTATAATTGAGATATTACTTCGTCTTCCGCGTCTTCATCTGTAATGGGTATAAATACAGAAACTTTTGCGTTAGGAATACCGAAACCACCATTTGCTTGTGCACGACCTACTATTACACCGTAGTCTGCACAGGTTCTAGAATAGACATCTGACTTAACTATCTTTAAACTTAATATTTCTAGTTGGTCAAAGTCTTGTTCTAAATTGACAAATATATTTTTGTCTTCGTTAGGTTGGGCTTTAATCCTATATGATTTAGGCATACTTGATTCTTTATAAAATAAATAGTTATTTCCTTAAAATCAAATTTAATAGGATAGTGAAATATGTAAACTAATTAAGAGACAGTTGTTTGATTTGTAGACTTTACTCTAACTATTACATCTTTAGTAGGATATTTAACTTGGAATGACTGGGTTGGTTGAGCAAAAATTACACCATCTATTAATTCTATCTGTCTGGTTTCATCATCCAAGTATCTTTGTGAAACCTCATTACTGGAATATTCTCCACCTACTTTATTAAAAATTCTTAAATCGATTAAGTTTTTAACCCCATCTTGTGCTGCAAGATTTTTTATAAGTTCACCAACAAAAATATCAGTACCCATTTCTCTATTTCTAGGAGCAAAGAAATCATTAGTAGTATTAATTACATTTGTAATTATTGCTCCACTATTAAATGACGGGTCAATCAATAAGTCTATTTCTAAAGACAAGTCTATAACTTCTGCGGGTTCAATAGTCAAATAATCATTTAACATTCTAAAATCAGACAAATACTCACTAATGTTATCCATTAAAGTAGTACTAACATTAGAGGTAAGTGAACCATCAGTATTATATGAAAGTAACTTAACCATAATTTTATTTTCAACTTCCATAACCCCACATTTTGCTGGTGCACCAAAAACTGAAGGCATTGTTTCAATTAAAACTTTGTAGTCTGATAATGTCACAGCTCTTTTTTGTGATGAAAAATTAAAACCAATATAATTTCTAATTTCCTCTACTGTAGGTTGATTAGAACCTCCAATAGCAGCGGTAACATTATTAACACTTAAAGATTCATTAACTGACCTATTTATGTTGACGTTTGGTCCATTTAAAACAAAGTCTATGGTACCAAAACTATTTAAGGTGTTAGGACCTATATTAGTAGATTGTCCACCACCCACTCTGTACTGAATAAATAAAGTAGTATTAGCTCTAGGTGAACTTCCTAAAGAAAAATTGTTCATATATCTACTTAAGTCCATCGTAAACCCTTGTGTTGTAAAATCATCTAACGAGTTTTGTGAACTACTAGTACCACCACCTAATGTTAGATAGAAAAAACCTTCTGGTGTATACTCAGTTATAAACCTTTGATTTGCGGTTTCCCATTTACCAACTTTAACACCAGGTAAATCAGAAGGTTTACTAGAATCGACAATGAATACTTTGTCTTGTGCTAACGCATCTACTTCATACCATTTATTTTGAGAAGTTAAAAACTCGGTAGCTTTAGGTACCGCTTGTATATTTGTACCATCTTTTTGTATTAATCCTGTCACCCCTAAAACATTTTTTTCTGGTAAATATATTTTTAAAAACGGTAACACATCAGTACTAGTTATAACTCTCTTGAATACTTTGGTTATACCATTTATTACCACCTCTCTTTTTGTAATTGTATAACTTACAATGTTTCCATTATTATTAAAATTAGGAGTTTTAGTTCTGTTTGGAAATCCAGTAGAGTCAAATGGTACTGAAAAATCTATATCGTGAATATTTTCAAACACTTGTCCGGCTCCTTTTATTTGAGAACCTCGTCTTAATGTGCCCAAATACCTAAAATCTTCTTTATCTCCTCCCCCAGAAGTCTGTAAAACAGGAACAGTAATACTAAAATCACAAACTGATACTGAAGGTCTAGTTCCAGGAATTTTCAATCCATAAGTCCTAGCAATATTAAATAAAGAAGACCTTTGATTAGCGTATTGTAAAACAGTTTCTTGTAAACTACGGTCAATGTGATAATGTAAGTTATCAGCGACCGCCGCGTTTAAATCTAAAAAAACTGAAAATAAAGAAGCGTCGTTCGCGTTTTGAATTAAGTCTGGATATTGGTCTTGAACATAGTTTAATAACTCTCCCCTTAAACCAACAAAATCTCTTTCTGAGTAAGATATTTTATTATTTGCCATTTTATATATTAATTATTACAAAATCTCGTGTATCAAAAGCATCACTAGTTATGGTAAAATCTATCCTTACTTTTGCTGTATGTTCTTTAGTCCCTTGACCTGCTACCCTATAAACACGAGGGTCATTATCCGCTACTACAGTTCCTGGAAGTTCTTCAGCGTCCAAAGCACTAGTCACGTCTATATTGGTAATTTTAAGATTAGGTATGTATTTTATAACCTGTTCTCTAATCTCTGCCTCTATTGAGGCAAACGTTGGTGAGTCTAAGGGTTCAAAAATATACTCGTATAAAGAAGTACCAAAGTCAGGCAAAAAATATCGACTGCCTTTTCTAGTTAGTAACAAATGAATTAAATTAGCTTTAATTTCATCTTCTGGAGTTTCTGTCATTTTTAGATAATCTCCATAAACACTATCCTGAAAAGGAAAATCAATACCAAATGTTTCTCTTTCTGCCATGAGTTTTATTTATAAATATTCAGTTTTATAAATCTAAACTGAAAGAGTAAGTACTTCTTTATTGTAGATGTGGGGTTTGCATTCAAAACCGTAAGTCTCTGCAATTTCAGTGACTACGGTTTTAATTACTTTACTGTCTCCAGTTATTATTTCTATTCTTTTAGTATTATATAATTTATGGTCATATAAAAAACTATCTACAACATCATGAGTTTCATGAATTTTGTAACCGTGTAGGTCCAGTGTGAACATCTTCTCTTAATTCTTTGTTAGATTTTTGATATGGTGGGCAATATGGACAATGTTTACATTTACCACCACAACAAGAACCTTTTTTTATATGGTATTTTTCTGTTAACACCATTTTATTGTTGTCGTCTAAATAAAAATCTTCTTTTTCAAATTTTAAACACATACTAATAAATACTAACCTTCACAACTAACACACTCTTCCATAGCTCTTGCTGCTATATCACCTCTAAGGACACTTTCAGTTCTAACATAATATAATGTTTTAACACCCATTTTCCACGCTTCTAAGTGAACTTGGTTTAACCACTTTGGTGTAGCTTCTTTAGGAAAAGCTAGGTTTAGGGATACAGCTTGGTCTATATACTGTTGTCTAATTCCAGCTTGTCTAACCAATTCTAGTTGGTTCACTTCCTTAAAGGTTTTAAAGACTTCTTTCACTGGCACAAAATCTGTATGTGAATTTTCTTTTTCTTCAACATGTGTAACCTTACCATTTACATATCCCCAATTATCTAGTTCTTTAATGTCTTGTACACTACCACCATCTGCCAATATTTTATCCCAAGTATCTTTGTTGTTAATACCTATTTTTCTAAATACCTTTTCTAACTCTTTATTTTTTCTAATAAAAGTTCCTTTAGCACTTTGGTCTGTATATACATTTGCTGGTAAGGGTTCTATTCCTGAACTTACTCCACCTGCTAACTTACTATTCGATACTGTAGGAGCTACAGCTCTTAAGTGACTATTTCTAAATCCACTACCAACACACCATAATGGTTCACCATATTCGGTAGCTAAATCTCTAGAAGCTTGTTCTGATTCAGTTTTAATTTGACCAAAAATTCTACGTGTTTCGAATTGTGCTGGAAGTCCTTCAAAAGGTATTCCTCTTTGTTGTAAGAAAGTATGCCATCCTAAAACACCCAAACCTAAAGCTCTTCCTTTTTCAGCACTTCTTACAGCATTTTCAAACCCTTTTCTATATTTTGCTTTCTGTAAAAATTCTTCAAGAACACCGTCTAAGAACCACGTAGCGGTATAAATTAAATCAGTATCTTTCCATTCATCATATCTTGCAAGATTAAGGGAACTTAAACAACAAACAAATGAGTGATTTTCATCAGTGTGTAAAACAATTTCAGAACAAATATTTGTCATATAAACTTTTAGACCATTTTTCTTGTAAGATTCTGGATTAGTTTTATTAACATTACCCCTATACATAATATATGGTTCTCCAGTTTGTCTACGTTTTTTAAGTAAAGATGCCCATTTTTTTCTAGATTCTTTGTCACCAGCTTCTAATTTTCTCATGAATTTATCTCCAACAACGGCACATTGGTGTAGATTAAGTGATTGTCTATTAACATCACCTTTAGGTTCTCTAATTTCTAACCAATCCATAAAATCATTATGTTCAATGTTAAGATTAACTGATGCAGCACCTCTTCTGACTGCACCTTGATTAGTTGCTAAAATCGTGGAATCGTAAATTTTACAAAATGGTACAACACCATCACTAGTACCGTTATCAGTAATTGTTGAACCCGCTGGTCTAATTTGATTTATACCAATTCCTACACCACCACCGTGTTTAGCTAGTAACATCATTTCCAAATTTTTTGCCCCAATGTCCTGTATTGAATCAGCTACATCAATACCGAAACAACTAATAGGTAATCCTCTTTCAGTACCAGTATTACTTAATACTGGACTGGCTAAACATAACCATCCTTTCCATATATAATCAAAAAATTTAGTAGCTAACTGTGGTTTACCTAATCTTTTTGCTACAGTAGTACATACCCTCCAGTATGCGTCTTTTGGTTTCTCTCCTGGTAATAAATAACCATTAGAAATAGTTTGTATATAAACGTGTGTGTTTGCCCAACTTGGGAAGTCCACGTCTACCTCCCAGCCCAAATGTTCTGCGTAATTTTTCATATTTCCTATTAAATTTTATTATTTAAAAAAGGGAATCTTCGTCCCAATCATCATCTTCTCCAGCTTTACTGTAATCAGTAGGTCTGATTGCAAAAAAGTCTGTATGGGTCACTCCACCTGTGAGGTGATAGAACCAGTCTAACTTACTGGATTTTTCCTGATTAACGACAAATATTTCTTCGTAACCCAATTCCTTTAATTTGTCATTTGTTCTTTGTTTGATAAATTCTTTTAGGTCATCAGATTTTAAATTTTCTAAATCACCCATTTCGAACATTTTATCAATAAATTTTTCTTCTAGTTCCACAATCAATTTAGCTGCAGCATAAATGTCTTCTTTACTTTCCTCTCTTAATTCAGGGTATTCTTCACACATGTGATTAAATAATTGACATCCCATTCTACTATGTAATGATTCGTCTCTAACTGACCATTTCATTTGTTGTCCAATACCTTTAAGTAAATTTCTGAGTTGGAAACTGTAAAGTACCGCAAACGAACTGTATAAACTTACCCCTTCCGCAAAAGCAGAAAATATAGCTAAACTTCTACCCACTTCTTTTCTAGCCTTTGCGTTATTAGATAAATCTTTATGTGTATAGTTAGCACTTGTATTCATTAACAAGTCGAATTTATCTGCGGTCGCCTCTTCATGTAAAAAAGCTTCAAAGTCTTCTAGACCTAGTGTCTCATTAAGATAAGAGTATGCAACAGCATGGATTGTTTCTTGACTTCCAAACATCATCGCCATTTGTCTAATTTCATGTTTTGGGAACCAATCCGTCACCATATTTGTCCAATAGTCTGAAACAGCACATTCTGTTTGAGCAAAACCTAGTAAGATATTACCTACTAAATTTTTCTCTGATTCATTAAGATTTTCTTTCCAATCTTTAACATCACCCTGCATTGAAATTTCAGTATGTAACCAAAATGCCTGTGCTTGTTTTAACCAACCTTCTGTATAATATTCTGGATATTCAAAAGGTTTATATGCTACTCTCTCTGTAAATAAATTTTTATTATTACTCATGTTATATCTTTTATTGTTGATTTATTTGTTGGTTTCTTCTATCTAGAGCTGCTCTTACCCTATCAGCAGTTCTTCTTTCTCTTTCTTGTTCTAGACCCAATAGGGTTTGGGATTGTTCAGTATCAATTTGTAACGTAGCGTTATCAAATTTACAGTTTTCAAAAACTATTCCGTCTTGTCCCACTCTAGACTTGGTAATTGCAATTGTTGCGAGACCCATTTCTTTTTGTTGTAGAGTTTTAGCTAGGGTTATAATTACGTGACCCACTTGTGCCTTTTTAATAGAACCTCCCATCATATCAGTAGTTACTACTTCTGAACTTATAGAAGTCCTATTTCCTTGTGCTGCGGTCCAACCTGCTACATCTAACTCATTACACATACTTTCAAATTGTCTCATAACAAGACCTTCACCTTGCCAAACTTCATTAAAATGTTTATCTGGGAGTACACAATCAATGTAATCCAAAACAATCATGTCAAATTTATTACCTTCAGCTACTAATTTTCTTATTCTATTTTTTATAGAACTTATAGTTATTCTATCTGAAGGTAATTTTTCTATAATTAATTTACCTCTTCCTTGTTTGTAAGGGGCAATTTTTTCTAAAACTTCTTCACGTCTAGATGACTGTTCTTGAGCTGGAATACCAGACCAACAGGTTATGTGTTTTCTTTGTATTACTTTAGGATTGTCTTCAAAAAATATTTGTAACACACTAAAACCCATGTTATAAGCTGTATTAGCTACTTTTGTTAGTACTGTAGTTTTACCAACACCTGTAGGTGCAAGAAATACTCCAATTTCTCCTTTAGCTAACCCACCATCTAAAATATTATCTATACCATTTATACCTAAAGGTATAGGGTCTCTAAAATCGTCTATTAAAGCTTCATCTAAATCTTGGAAGACATCCATAGCTCCGTCCGTGACTTCACCTATTTGTGTAGCTACTCTAATGTATTCTTCACACTTATCATATGATTCGAAATCACCCTTCTCGATTATTTTGTTAACTTTTACAATAGCTTTTTTTAACTCTTGTTGTTTACAAAATTTCAAAGCTTTTTCCTGTATCCATAGATGGTCCTCCACCTCACACTCTCGTATCTCCACCAACATATCAAATATATTAGTTCTAGCCATCTCTGACGATACTTCTAGTCGAGTCATTTGGTCTAAAACATCAAACGTAGGGGGTGTATTATATTTTTCAAAATACTCCTTACTCATTTGACTGATTAACTTAAAATACTGGTTATCGAAGTACTTAGGGTCAATCACCTCAATGATGTTATTTGCAAATTTTTTGTCGGTTATTATTTGGTTAATAAGTTTGACTTGAAACGTGTGACCTAGGTAACCAAAACTTTTACTTTCTTTCATCTATCTTAAATCTTTTAGGGTAATTAATAAATACTTTTAAAGTACCGTTTCGAGATACTTTCGCTCAACTTTTTCAGCTGACAATACGTCACTGAGTTCTCTCAAAAACTTACCAATAAAAGGTCTAATATCCACCGTATATCTTATTTTACCTGGATATATCCAAGCTGGAAAAATTCGGTGTGTAACTATCTCATTATTCAATTTTATGTAGATATTGAAATATTCATGAGGCGGCTCTTCACGGTCTTGTTCTGACAAATTGACAGTATGTGTATAACTGTTGTAGAGGGAGCTTAAATAATCGGTAGCTTTCATTTTTAATGAGTCATTTATCTCTTCTTGAATGTATTTTACCGATTCATACAAATCTAGAGATTTTGTATTTCTAGGTTTGTATCCTTTTACGTTAAAAAATCTTTGACAGATAATGTGGTCTTCTAATGTTAGTAAAAATTCAAACTTTGTTATTTTTTTGTCTTCCATTTTTAATTGTTTTGTATTTTAAAATATTTAATTTCTTTTTTTCTTAGTTGAATTAATGGGTGTATAAACGATGTCCAACTGTCATCTTTTTTAGGTAGTACAGAAAATAACCCATCGTCTTTCATCATTTGTACTACATTTTCATTTTCTCTTCCTTCTGGGTCAAGAGATTCATTTACCAGGTCATTTATTTCATTTTTAGCTTCTTCAGTTAAGAATGTATTTTCTAGATTAATTATTTTTTCATTAACTTCAAAAAATTCTTTACCTTTTCTTCCATCAGCTGAAATACCTTCTGATAAATTTTTTAATCCCCTATCCTTACTACCCTCATTTAATTTATTCCGAGCTTTATTTAATATTTCTTCTATAGAAATATCATCTTTTTCAATCTCTGGGAAGTGTTTAATCAAAGACTTTTCTCCAAAATACATAATTCCTTTGATATTGTCACTTCTATCACCCAATAAAATTTTAACTATTGGAATATTACATGCGGGAACAGACATAGGTAACTTACCTACTTTAATTTTATCCTTATGTGTTACAAGGGTTTCAGTTCTAGTTAGGAAAACACTTACTTGTTGATTTACTAGTTGTAGTAGGTCTTTATCGTTGGTGAGTATAGTTTTATTCTCATTAGGTGATATTCTACAATAATATGAGATACAGTCATCTGCCTCACAACTATTGTACCCGCCCTGTCTTACAAAAAACTCTTCTAGGTATTGTGATATACGATTTTTTTGACGAAACATGTCGTCAATTTTATCCTTATCTAATCTTTTTTTCCGATTTACTTTATATGGAGAATATAACTCTCTACGATATTTGTAATTTTTTTTACCATCCCAAAATACGACTACCTTATCATATGATTTTTTTTCTAAATTTCTTTTTAATGTATTTAGAAAATAAAATATAGCCCCAAAATGATTACCGTTATGGTAAAAATCTTTTACACCATGAAATCCTGTCTGTAATATACTATTGCCATCGACAACTAATGTCTTTAACATGTTGTTTTATTATAAAGTTAAACACTATTTTTCTATTTCCATTAACTCAACCTTAAAGTTAAGTTCTTCACCCGCTAAAGGATGGTTCAAGTCTAAAATTACTTTATTTTCTTGTAATTCTTTAACTTTTGCTAAAATTGGTCTTCCATCTATTGTTTGACCTTGTACGGTTTCCCCTACTTGTGGGTTGAAATCTGGTGGAAGTGCCTCTTTAGGTACTTCTGTTTTAGCTTCCTCTTTTCTTAAACCGTAAGCTTCTTCGGGTTTTAAATGTAGGTCTTTAGTTTCACCCACTTCCATTCCAACGACACCTTCATCAAATCCTTTTATCATTTGTCCAGAACCAACTTCAAATTCTAATACTTGTCCTCTATCATAAGAACTATCAAATTTACTACCATCGTTTTTAGTACCTGTATAATGTACTTTAATTTTACTACCTTTTTCTACTTTTGCCATTTTTTTTTTAATTTAAAATATTTCACCAGTTTCTTCAACTGCTAAGTTATAATCACCATCAGAACCTATAATGTCTTTCCAATATTCAGAATTTTCGGACTTATAACCTTCTATTGATTTTTTTTCTTCTCCAGCGTCCTTTCCTTTAAGGAAACCATGAGGTGTTACTAATATTTTTCCGTCCTCATAACCTAAACCATTAACATGGTTTTTCATAATTGAAATTTTAGTACGAGTCGCAAATTTAACTTTTCTTTTATCTTTTGTTGCTGTTATTTTAGAAGTTCCAGCATTCTTCTGATTACCAAATAAAAACACTATTGTAGAATTTAACCATAACGATTCTCCTCCTTTAGCTTTAATTTTTGGTTGCGAAAAAGGATTGTCAGGTAATTCAACCCAAGGTTGGTTAACTGTAACTAGTGTGTTTAAATATTTAGAGTTAGTATTCCTAGAACCAGTAATTCTCTGATTAATTCCCATACCTATCTTATCTGATAATACACTAGCGTTATGTTGTTTACCTCCTTTCCCATCAAACGTCATTTTACAAGGAACAGAACCAACAGAATCCCATAAAAGTGCTAAATCATATTCTAATTCACCTTTTTCTTGAGCGTCTAACAATTCATTAATATAGTCAGTAATTTGTTCTATATACTCAAATCCATTATTGAATAAGAAAAACCCGTCCCAATCACCGTCTTTATCTTTTTCACATTCTAAACCCATAAGTTTAGCGTGGTCAAAATCCCACTTTTGTTCTGTAATAATAAACACAGGTAAAATACCTTTTTTCTGTGCATCTACAGCTGTTTTAACTAAAGCTGTAGTTTTACCAGTATCACTATGTCCCAAAAGCATGTTAATATGTCCCATGGCTGGTCCTGGTAATCCTGTAGCGTCTAAGAACGCTTCCCCCAAATCAAAAAATCTATCTGGTTTGAAGGAAGCTTTTTTAGAGAACTTACTTTTTATATCTTTAAAACTTTTTTTCTTTATTGCCATTATTTTATTTTATTAAAATGGTAAATCTGAATCACTCTCTTGACCAGCTTGTGGGTCTACTGGAGCATTATTTGTTGGTTGTGGTGGGGTTATTCCTCCCATGTTTATAGTTTCTTGAGAGTCACCGTATACATACTTTTTAAGGTCTGTGTCCCATACTGGAGTTTCTCCTCTCGCAACAGCCTCTAAATATTCTACTGGTTTTTGTGAGTAAACATCCTTATACGTTTCAGTATTACCAACCCATTCTTTTACTTTCGCCTCGTCTGTTGATAGTGGTGAAGGGTCTTCAGCTAATACCATAGAGACAACGGTGTAATTTCCTTTACCATTAGGAAGTGGTACTGATTTTAACATTAATGTTAAATCTCTACCTTCTTTACTGTCAGTAACGTCTCCTCTTTTTTGAAAGATAGGGATAATTTTATCCATTACTCCGTCACCTTTATAATTCCATTTAAATCTCCAGAATTTAACACCATCATCTTCCGCGTCACGGTCAATTACTTTAACTATGTAAAATTTCTTAGAACGATATTGTCTAGCTATTTCTTTATCTTTTTGATTACCAGTTAGTTTCAGTGCCTCCTCAACTTCATTCAAAGGACTTCTTTCACCAGTAGGTGAACCATCACCATTTTTACCTGGGTCCATTAATTTAACCCACTTACCATCAACTTGTACTTCATGAAAGAAAACTTCTTTAAAAGGAGAACTACCATCACTAGTAGGTAAAATTCTAATGTTAGCTTCACCTTCAGTTTCTCCCTTAGGTAAATAAGTAGCGAAGTACTTTTTAAGTCTGTCTTCTCTACTAATATTATTTTTTGGACTGTTGTTTTGAACTTGTCCTTGTTCATACTGTTTTAAAACTGCGTCTAAACTACTCATTTGTTATTTATTTTTTAATTAATTAAAATGTTTATATGGGAAAATATAACACATAAAAAAGGGGAAGTCAATGACGTTCCCCAAAATTTATTTATTTATGTTTTGTTAATTTTATTCTTCTTCTGGACTGTAAACCCAACTATTTTTAATATCTGAATCATTAACATCGTCCACTTCATCAGAAGTTAAAACATATTCATGTTTATCTTTTTGTTTCTTTAAATCACCCTTTTTTTCTTCCCAATATTTTTTAGGTGACTGGTTAAATGGTCCACTATCTAAATAACGTAATTCTAATTTTTCCTGTGGTGTTTGTGGTCTATATTCTTCAATTTTATCTTCTAACTGATTAATGCTAGACATCATGTTATCCATACTATTCAACTTACTTTCTAAGTCATCTAATTTAGAAATTAATGAGTCAATACTGTCTTTTTGTTTACCGATGGTTCCTTCTAATTCTTCAGTTTTTTCACCAGTTTCTTTTGTCATTGTAACGATATCTGTCACATCTATTTCTTCAGTGTTATCACTAGTATCATCACCCAAATCATCACCACCCAAATCATCACCACCTAAGTCATCTCCACCTAAGTCATCACCTGTTTCTTCAGTAGTGTCATCCGTATCACCCAAATCTAAATCGTCCCCACCTTCTTCTGGTGTATCTGTTTCTTCTTCCTCTTGTTCACCCAATTCAGTTCTACCACCTGCAAAACCTAAAAATTGTTCGTGAAGATTTTCAACATATCCACCTATTTGATTAAATCTTTGTAGTTCTTCGGATAAAATACTTTCTATATTTTTTTTACGACTCATTTTATTAGTTTTTTTTATCCCATTAATAAATTCCTACCGTCTTCAGTAATCATTTTTTTATTTACTCTTTCAATCAAACCGTCTTTTGATTTAATTGTTTTACACTCTCCAGTTTCTGTGTCACAAACTTCTTCAAAGCCTTCTTCTTCAACTTTGATGTTTTTAGTTCTAACATTTTTGTTACCTAAAAAGTTGTCTAAATTTTTTTCTATATTTCTCATAATAAAGTTATTTTATCTATAAATATTACGAGATTAGTAAATCTCTTGTTAATTGCTTGCCAAATCTCTACCTCCGAATTGACCTGTTGAGGTAGACCAAGGGCTCGGTACCCAACCTTTACCTTTAGCTCTTTTAGAGAAGTACCTGACCATAGACGCTTGTCCAAAGTCTGGACCTGGACTAAATTCTCCACTTTCTAGAGCATTTTTTAATTTAATTCTCAATTTACTCATTAAACTACCAGGGCCCGTATCACTTAGGGTTCTTTCTACTCTAAAACACGGACACCTTTTATTAGCAAATTGATTGTGGCCTTTCAATACACTTTTCCATAAAGCTGATTGTACTCCTCCCGTATTATCTAATACCGTAGGATTTGTAACCTTAACATCTTCTTCTCTAGTTTTAATAGTTACACTTTTATTATCGGTCATCCTAAATAGTTGAGTGTCAAATAATAACCACAATAATGTCCACTCTAGTGTTTCTTTTTGGGTTGAGGTAGGATGGTCTCCTCCTTCAGATTTATCATACACACCCATTTTAGCACAATTAGCTATCATACTAACACTTACAGACCTGCTATTATGTCCTCTAGTATGTGCACCTACTTTATTTTGGGGTCTAGCACCATATAATGTTCCTTGTGGACTATTGTCATCTCCTTCAGCCCCCCTACCTATTAAGTAATGGTAACCAATTCCAGCAAACCCCCTATTTAAATGTTGTTTATTAATCTTTTCTACAGGGTTACTACCATATTTCAGTCCAGCAGTAACATGAATAATTATATAATCTAACTTACCATCATCTCTACCCCTAAAATTATAATTACCTTCTCTAACTGAATTACTTTCTGTAGTGCTCTCTGGTTCAAATCCTCCTTGTCTTTGAATTGCTTTTTCTTCTTTTACTTTTTTTCTTAGTTTGTTTAAAAACGTTTGATTAACTTTAGCTACTAGTTGACTTATTTCAGGCATTTTATGGAATGGTACTCTAACTCCAGTAAAACTAGTAGTCATAGTATTAGGTTGTATTGTATGTTCAACGTCTAATATTAAGTAAGGTCCACTAAACATTGGAATGTGTCTGAGTGAAAAGTACATTGTTGGTTGTATACACACATTACCCATAGCTTCTATTTTACATGTATACGACCTAGTTTTATAGATATTAAATAAACTTAATCCTTGTGTTAAAATACTTTTATCATTCGCTGATTGTGCCATGGATTCTGTAACAGCAAAAGATTCAGAAGTGTTTTTAAATTCACTCTGGTCTAAACTAATTCCTTTAAATACCCCTTGACTCTGTATTCCAAAATCTACCGCAAAAGCAACTACCTTATTATTTTTTTGTGGGTCATAGTCGGTTGAAAGTAATGGATTTTGAGCTGTCCTACCTAAAAGGAAGGAATCATTTTCATATTTACTTTGTTTAGCTAATTCACCACCCAATTGTGTTGACGGTGGTCCTACGTATTGACATAAAAATTTAGGTCCTGAGTCTAGAGTATCTACCTCTAAATGTGTACCAAAAATAGCGTCTGCTTCTTCTTGAGTACTTAATTTAGGGATGGGTGTGTTACCTTGTGATGTCATACCGTAAAAATTAATATAACTAGGCATACCCATAAAGTTAAAGAAGTTACCTTGTAAAATAGCTCCTATAATGGTTAATAAACTTTTATTAGCGTTATTAATACTATCAAAATTGGCAATAGCATCAGTAGTAATTATAGCTTTATCACCCACATCTCTGTTAGCTACATCATAAAATAAGAAATCCTCAAACAAATACTTATTACTGAATTCTTCCCCACTTACCCACTTATCGTTTAGAGTCTTAAATACCTGATATTGTTCTAATTTAGCTTCATCAGTTTCAAAAGTAGAATTGTTTGTAAATTCTTCGATTTCTGTTTCCGCTGTTTGTGGTAACACTTTTTTTAGTTGTATAAACAATTGATTTATAAAATCAAATTGTGCAAATTCCCACGCTTCAATAGATTCCGTTTTAATTCTTTGTAAAAATTCTATATTGTCTATATTTTGTGTCGCTCCCGCTTCAATTCTAGCAGTTACATACATTCTAATAATTTTTCTCAGGTTTTTAATGTTGGGGACATTAAAGTCGATATTAAACTCACGGAAAAATTCTGTTACATAGTTTCCACTATCGTTATAAATTAAATTTAATGTATAAGCGGAAGATAAAGAGTCACTATAAAAACCTACTTGTTGTCTTAATTCTTTCCACTCGTTTACATATAGGGTTGTGGAATCATTTAAAGAAATGTCTGGGGGTAAATTACCTTTATATTGACCAAAAGTTATGTAAGGTGTAGCTCCTGATTGGGGAGCCATACTTTTAAATACTAAGATATCTATATCTTTTGGGTTGTAGAAATTAAAAGCTGTTTGGTGTGACAAAAATTCTCTTAAAGTAGAGTTAATTTTATTTAACTGTGTTTGACCTAAATTATAACTTAGTTGTGTATTACTTTGAGAATCGTTAACTTTGTCTTGGTCTATTTTCAAAAATTCTCTAATGGTTTTTTGGAAATTCAAACTTCTAATGTCTTCACTATCGTAATATACTGGTGGGTCTGGATTAAAAGCTTCTGTAAAATTTAGAAAATACTCCTCAAATGTATCGAGTATCTGGGGTGTAAAAATATCAAATAATTCTTCAATGGAAGAATAGTTTTCATTATTACTAATATTAAAAGACAGTTGTTCTTCTTGTGTACTATCAATCACTTTAAGGTATTGGTCTGGTTGTGGGAAAGTATTTTGATTGTGTTCAAAATAACCGTAATTCGATAAAGACCAAACTAGTCTTGCGGCACCATTAGTTACATTACTATTATTAATTAAATTATATGGTGTATTAACTTCAAATTCTAGTTGTGATTTTTTCATACCCCCTTCACATGGGAAAAGTAAGTACTGTGCAGTAGTATATCCACTAAGATAACCCTCTCTGGTTAAATCATAATAATTGAACCACAAACTAGCTTTGGTTTGTACTGGGTCAGTAGGTATAGAAGTTATTGTTAATTCTTCCGCGTTTTTAAGAAATAACGCTTCCTGTAAAATTAACTGATTAACTTGATTGTCCGTTATTGGGAAACCACTTATATTTAACCCATCATATAAAAGTTCACCAGTTACAAAATAATAAATATAGTTGTTTAACTCAGGATAAAATCCAAGATTTAACTGGTCGGATGTTGGGGTGGGGGACCATTGTCCTCCAAAACTTGTTAATGTATTATTGGGCCCGACATTTAAATCATAGGTATAACCCAAACCATTACTATTATTAAAATAAGTGTTGGCATCAAAATTGTCCCAAATAGAGGAAAGAAAGTCAGAACCGTTATTTGTAAATTCTTTATATCTATGCCAAATAGCACCATACTTTAAAATCCACGCACTGGGTAAAGGATGCACTGCTGAAACTTGGTTCAGAGTTTTACCGATATAATCACCATATAAGTTATATGTAGACTGATTAGATAATAATGTTTTTTCTCTTAGTGTGGGTAAAGGTAATGAATTTAAAAATAAGTAGGCTGCTGATTTATAGGGATTACTAGTATTATTAATTTCATTATTTACACCTTCCACTAAACTATTAATAAAGTATGGTGTATTTAATAATGAAGTTATTTGTTTAGAGGATATATCTCCACCATAATCATCCCCATAATTCAAACTACCTTCTGTAGTTACCAAATTTTGGTTAGAAACATAAGATGAGTTTTCTTGGAATTGTACATTATCGAAAAATACTTGCCAAGAATTTTTAGTATTTTGATTGTTTATAAATCTTGTATCTATTTTTGTGGCTAAATCTGTTATAGCTGTTTTTGCTGCCCAATCCCCATCAGTATAAAATTGAATATTTTCTATAACAGATGAGGTAGTGTTATTAGGTATAATTGATGCAAAAACTTTTTGGTCTGATTGATAACTTATACTCTGTGATATACTGTTTAAATTTTCATAACTAGATATTTGTACTCCACCAGCTAAATTATTTACTGTCCAGGAAGTGTTTGGTGCATTAGAAACAAAATGAGAAAAAGGAAAAGTTTCTAAAATATTATTTTCTCTTATGTTTCCAGAAGCTAATACAGTATTTAAAGACTCTAATGAACTTTCTATTTCACCATCATTTAGTTGATATGTTAAACTTTTAAAAGAATTAAATGGTCTAATAGTAAAAGTGGAGTTATTAACTTTTTCTCTAATGTAGGGTGTACTAAACTGGTCTCTTAATAAGAGTTGGTAGTTATTTAGTGGTGAAATTTGTTGTAAGTAATCTATGTAAGTATTATAATCAAAATTTTGATTTTTTAATAATTCGTTAAGGTCCAACAGGCCTGTAAGATATTCTTTTATATTTGCTGCTTCTATTTTAGATAATTCATAATAGGTATTTTTAGCAACATTATCTTTTAATCTAGTAGCTAAACCATAAAAACATGAAAAAGCTACTGAACGGTCCCAGATTTCGTAGTTGAATGGGACTGTAGCTTTGTTTATATAAACTTGTTCTTCTCCCAACTCAAAAGAAGATATGGGTACCCAATTACCACCCACAGTATTTACAGAAAATTCGGGTTTAGTGTCCGAATTACTAATTACTTGTGCTTTAAAAAATTCTTCGACAAAGTTAACTTCAGGCCATAGTGTGGCGTTATAAGCTTTGGTTTGTCCTAAAACTTTGGGTGAACCAGGATAAGTACTTACATATTGTGGTCCGTTTTCTGTTGTTTCTTCAATATAATAATGTGGCCAAGGATAAACTATAACATCTTCATCAGCACTACTAGGATTTCCTGGTCCTTTAACCGCATTCAATCTATCTAGTTCATCTCTAACTTCGAAAGCTTGGGTGTGGGTTTCGTCCATCAATCTTAAGAATGTATCTGCATGAGCTATCATAATCGCAAATATATTTCTAACTGTTGGGTTAAACCCTAACGATTCTATCACAACTTCATTAACAGCAGATGTTAGTGTGGTTTCAATCTCAGTTCTTTTTGTGTTAAATACTGTAATTATTTTACCAATTTTTTCTTCAAAAACATCAAACCTAAACCAATTACTAGTACTGTCTTCAAACCCTGTAGGGGGTGAACTTTCAAAATCTTCTAATTTTATATCTACAGGAATCGCCTGTTTTCCCCCTTTACCAAATGTTTTATTTCTAAGTAAAGCTTCATTACCTTCTTTTATCCTTTTCTTTAAATTTTCAAAAGCGTCTTTTTGTTTTACGGGATTATCTCTATATGTTTTTTTAAACTGATAATAAACCACATCTGTAGATATATCTACTTGTGGGCCACTTACAGAATTTATATCATTATCTATATAGGTTGCTCTCCAACCTCCAGAAGCAAGTATTTTATTTCTATAGGAAGTAGAATACTTGTCATAAGTCTCAATGTCATCTAAAGCGTCTAAATTATAACTTTTTAATTTTTTTTCTATATCAGTTTCTAATTGTTTTATTCTTTCAATTAAGTCATCTATAGTTAAATCAGGTAAACTTTCTCCAATTAGACCTTTTGATTTATAAGCTGCATAAACTTGACTTAAGGTTTGTCTACCTCTGCTACTTATAAAAGAAGATTTTTCATCTTCTCCAGTTTCTATCTCATATGACCTAGCAAACATATAAGGTGCTATACGCATTTCTTGTAAGGTAATATCAGCTAATAAAGCGGTAACCCTACCTTTAAAATTACAAGTTACATTATAATTTCCAGTACTAGAATCAAAAGACGCGTTAAATTTTTCCAACATTAACTGATACTCCACCGCTTTACCATAATAACCTTTTAATTTTAATTTAAATAAAGGATATGGTAATTGGAAAAAAGCAGCATATGGTGAATTAGGGCCTTGTTCAAATAATGTTTGACCCCTAACGTCAGTAAAAGTAATATTAACTATTGGTGTAAACGCTCTGTTAAGTGTTACTGAAATGTTATTAATACCAAAACCTTCGGAATCTATTTTATTTCTAATTTGTTCTTTGAATAGTAATTGTCCGTTAGCTCCAATAGTACTAGTTTGTACCCTTTGATTAAAAGAACCTGCTTCACTTCCAAATCCTTTGCCTGTTTGTGTGTCAGTCCAATCACTTGTATAATAGTCTTTTCCTTGGGGTTTTAGAAAATTTATTTCTCCTTCAAAAACATCTACGAACGCTTCTGGTGTCTGGTTGTCAACTCCCGCACCACTAATTAATTTACTACGAGGTACTACCCTAGCTTTTAAACTAGCGTATATAACCAAATTTTCAGAGTCAACTAAACGGTCTTTTACTCTTCCACCCTCAAATACTCTATTAGGGTCTACTAGTAATATATTGTTTTCGGAAAACTCTACTAAGACATTATCACCATTAGAAATTTCATTTGCCATAATTAATCATACAGTTAATAAGAAGACGAATATGAACCACCACCATTAGACGTGTTAGGTGTGGTGTTTATGGTTCCTTGAGTTCCAGTTGTGTTGTTACTACCCTGTGTTGTACTTGTACCATTAGATACAGGTGCTACATAGGTTATTGGTGTTGAAGTTATATTAGGAACAGTATATGTATTCATAGGTAAATTTTTACCGTAGAAGAAAAAATAGTCGTCTACCGCTTGTTTATAATTTTGCAAAGAAGCTACTAAAGGATACGGAACAATCAATACTTGTCCGTCTTTAATATTCCATTCTAACCCACCAACCTGTGGATTAGCTTGTAAAATTAACCAACCAAAGTAAGGGCTATCATAATATTGTTGACTAATTTTATCTAATCTGGAACTGTTAACTTTATAAATTGTTTTTTTATCTGTTGGTAGTGATGGTAGTTTAAGAAATGGCACAGTAAGGTTTTCTCCATTTATATTAAAATCACTATATCTATTATAATATCTAGCCATAATTAATTAAATTTTAAATTAAAACTACTGTCTGGACCTTGATTTGTTTTACTCGCGTACTTTCTTAATTCGGCCTCTATACTTTGGTCAGTAATCTGTTCATATGTCATTTCACGTTTTTTATCATCTTTCAAGTCAGTTAAGTTTGTTGGGTATATTAAGTTGGTTAGTCCTTGTGATAATGTACTCTTGCCTTGTGGTGTCATTTTATCTACAAATTCTTCTTTAATGTCTAATAATTTTCTCATATAAAAATCTTCATTAAGTGCGATGTACTGAGATACTTCATTTCTAAAAGTACTTACCCAGTTAGGAACTGTAAATGGTGGTGGATAAAGTACATTAACCATATTATCTATAAAAAGTGCTGGTCCAGTATAATTTCTATTATTATCTTTTAGTGGTTGAATATTAGTAGTAACTAAAGAGTCTATTGTAGATTGGTCCATTAAGTCCATACCAAATAAGTAATACTCCATAATAAACGGGGTTAAATTTGATGCAGATGGAGAACTAAATGTGTTACCTACTCCACCTAACACACCCATCTGTAATTCATTAGGGCCAGTAAGTTTGGCACTTATAACGTCATTAAGGACATTACCTACGGATAATCCATTATCGTCTCCATTATAAATTTGACTATAACACGTTATTAGGTTGGTTAAGTAATTGTAGTCGTTGCCTAATTCTTCTAGTGTATCTGTTGGTGCTGTCACACCGTTAGCTACTGGATACGTTTCGGAACCTCCCGATAACTTTAATACCGTCCATTTACCATTTTCACCATAACCGTCACCACCACTATTAATAATATTTAACGCATTTATATTTTTTACATATTTTAGTGTGGCCGCTTTTAAATCTAGGTCCAACTGTGTAAACTGGTATTCATAATCTGATATATTTAAATCTAATTGTTCTAATAAGAATGTTTTTAAATCGTCTTCTTGGGTTGGTGTTAGGTCTGTAGCTAAAATCTGTATGTGGGTTGTCCCTCCCTCAATTTTAGATTTATAATCATCCTCAATCGATTTAAGTCTTACTTCCCAACCTTTTGATGTGCCTATTAAATTTCCAGAAGTACCTATTGGACCTGTTGATGTAGCAACAGTATACTCACCCTCAAACATTTGTTTTTTATCAAAGAATATTTTTAATCCTGCGTAGTTTTGATTTTTAACGTAATTAAATAAATCGTTGTTAGTACTAGTAATATATTCGTAAGCTGCATTACTTAAATCATTCCAATTATTTTTGTAATTAATTGTTCCAGTTTGTCCAGTTGTTCCACCGTATGAATTAGTTCTATCACCAATAGTTATTCCATCATTTGCTGATGTGTCTTGTTCGTCTGTTTCATCAGCTGTACCTTCAGGGTTTTCTAAACCAGTATTGTTAATTAAGTCTGAATTTTCAGCAATCCAGGCTTGTTCATCTGGGTCATCGTCTGTCACTGTTAATACCGCTCTATCATCATACATTTCAGTATTACCAAAGAAATTAAACGATAACGCGTTCTGAAGTTGATTTACGGGTTCTTTTAATCCTTGTCCACCAATAAAATTAAAGTTAAGACTTACAGTAGCTATCATAGGTTGTACACCTATACCCTCTGGATTTAAATCCAACAAGTTTTCATCATAAGTTAAAGAAACTTGATTTATAGCAATCTTAGTGTGATAAAAATCTCCAAATCTTAACACACATATAGGGGGTGCACCAAAAGATGTATTTTTAGCATCAACACTCCTATTTAATGTACCATTTTTATCTACAACTGTAGGTATTGTCGCTCCTGGTCTTACACATTGATTAAGGAAGGTAAGTCTACTATTTAACCCTTCTGGTGTAATAGCGTGAAATGCTGGGTGAAAAAATTTAAATTTTTGTTTTAAAGAATCGTAAATAAATTCGTTTTCTTCTTGAATCATATCAAAATAGTCACATTCGGTAACCATTTTCATTAAAACTTTATTAGCTATTTCTCTCCTAGTATTTTTATCTTTTTCTATATTAAGTTCTTCTTGTTGTTGTATTGGTCTAATTCTTTTTCTATCTACTGGTGGTTTTGGTTCTGGTTCAGGTTCGGGTTGTGGTTTAGGTACCAAATTAACTGAAGATATAGTAACGTATCTACAACTAGCTGCAGGAGCAGAATAAACAGCTCCAGATTCTCCTGCCTCACCAGTACCTGTTGTCGCTGAATATAAAACATTATTACAAAACTCTTCTCCTAAAGCTTCACCCGTAGGTATAGATAAGTCACCTGAAGTTAAATAATTATTAAAAGCGTTTTTACCATCTATTTCATATTCTTGAAACATCTGTACAACAGAGTCTAGTCTTCTTTTAGAAAGTTTTTTATTATAAGAATTAGAGGCTATGGAACTTGCAGACCCTTTAAAATTTAGTGTGACTTCCCATAACCCTGTATCCAACACCCTTTTTAATTCACGTGCAAATGTAGGCCATTTATCTTGGTATTCACTATAAGCTTTTTCTTCAAAGAAATTAGTTAAACCTGCTTTATCGTTTGTGGTAGCTCTGTCTATTTGAGGTTGGAATGATGTTCCTCCAGGTACCAAGTACTGTCCAAATTTAGACATACTTCCTTCAGCACACGCGACATAACTAACAGTAGAAGTTATTCTAGAAGTATTTGGATTAGGATAATCGTTATCAAAATAAAAAGTTAACCCATCTGGTAAGTTAGGTTCTGGTATTTCTACTATTTTTTCAGGTTCTTCTGTAGCTGATTCATTTATTATTTCTCTAGTTGCTCTATCAGATAGACCAGGTGTATTAAGTTGTTCATTTAAAGAAGCTAATTCATTAACTGAAAATTGTTTCCATTTTCTAGCTAAATCAAATATATCATATCTTTTACACCCAGCAAAGAAAGAGTCTACTATAGCATCCGTTTCTTCTGGACCTAGTTTTTCCAATTCTTTTCTAACTAACAAGTTTAAAATACTCGGGTGGTCTACCACTATCCTAAATCTTAAACTTCCAGTTCTATTAGTGTTATTATATGTGTAAATTGGTTCTGGTCTACCTAAGAAATTATTTTCTGTCCAATTTGCAGAACTAGATTCGTCAACACTTAAATCATATGGTGGGAACCACATTACTCTACCTCCATTTGGGCCTTTTTCACATGAAGGTAAATCGTCATATGTAAACCCTGGTTCTCCACTAGTTCTCCACGCTAAATTTTCTATAGAAAACATATATTTTTTAACTTTACCATCAACAATATTACTAGAACCTTTTCCACTTTCATCTGTTCTATGGGGTGCAATATTTAAATTATATGGACTATCTAAAACAGAATAAGTTTCTTTTCTATGGTTCATATTAAACCTGACTAATCTATCATATGTGTAATATGGAACATCTTTTGTCCATACTCTACAATATTCTCTTGCCTCTTCAACACCTTGACCTGATGTTGGGTCTGTATTTACATATTTTCTAACCCTAGAACCTTTGGTTAGTTCTTTGTACCCATCATTAAAAACTTTACTAACTTGATTCATGGCATGAGACACAGATTTTAATGCAGCACCTCCTTTAGGTACAGAATCTATGATTTGTTGGGTGGTGTCCATTATACTGTCCTCCCTAAATTTATAGTTAGTAGATTTAGTACTGTCGTAGTTGTTTGGTGTTTGATAACGGGTAGTATCGTCTGTTGAGGCTTCTGGTCCTTGTGTAGCTCCTGGTTCTTGTGGTCCTATTCTATTATTATTAGCGTTATTATTGAATAAAGACGCTACACTATTTAAGAAACCACCACCAGGTGTTTTATCAGTAAACCAAGTAAAACCACCAGGAACATTCCCTTGGTTAGTATACGCTCTACCTTTCATTCCAAACTCATATTCGTTAGAATCGAATTCCTTTGCCACCGCGTCTGGTCCAAACATAGGAACATAATTTTTACCAGCAAATGTATTGTCTGGAGGACTAGTCATATCAGCTACTCTATTCCTTGGTCCACCGATATATTGTGGTCTATTAGGTGGGTTATTACCAAAACCTAGTATTCCACCACCAATAAAGTCTATAGCTTCACCAAATCCAGCACCAATAGCTGTTTGTGCTTGTGCACCTTCACCATACTGTGGACCATATTTGTTATATCTAATAGCTTTAAATAATTTTGATTTTGTTCCACCACCAGTATATTCTAAAAATCTTTGTGATGGTGATTGTCTTCTTCTTGGAATTCCCACTAAACTACCTAAAATACCAGTAACATCTGATATTATTTTACCAGCGGTACTTAATCCTCTTGGTGGTTCTAATTCAAAATAGTCTCCAGGAATATAAGAATAAGGCACATAAACACCAGTAAGTCTTGATACAAAATCTAAACCTTGTCCTACAAGTGATTTAGGTTGTGTTATACTGTAGTTTCTATCTATTAATGGTTGTCTACCAGTTACTATCTCTAATGCGTCTACAGGGTCTTGTAAAGCGTCAACAAAACTTAATCTACCTATAGTTTCTTGATAAAGTTCCTGAGCTATCCTTTCTTGGAATTCTGCTCTTAACTGAATAGCTCCAGCTTGTTGAAGTGGGCTATCTTCTAATAATGTTTGTGATAATAGTCCTTCCGCGGACACACCTAAAAGTATGTCTATCGGTGAGTAATATCTACCCACTAACCTAAATGGATTTTCACCGAATAAACCAGTTCCTGTTTCGGGTGCTGTAAAATCTGGATACTCACCTTCATTAACCTTAGCTACTCCTTGACTAGTTGTGTAAATTTTAACAAAGTCAGAATAACCTCCTTCTGGGCCGTAAGCGTTGTTTAAATAAAGTTTATTTAAAAACATCTCCGAATTTTCTTCTACTGGTGGTTGGTCTACAACATCTTTAACTGATAAAGAAGCCGTAGAATATGTTGCATTTGTAAAGTTACCGTATGGTCCCAAACCTTCTGGGTTAGGTAAGTTTTTAGTTAGAAGTAAATCTCTAAGAGCTTTAGTTCCTGAAAAACTTAATGAAGAAAAATTATTATTTTGTGGTGACCCTGGCATATTGTCTCTTTTTTAATATAAATATTCCATAATAGAAATATTAAGAGTTTCTTTTGTTATGCTGATAACTCAGTATACCTTGCAAGTTCTCTTTCGTTGTCTAAACCAGGAGCACTAGTTAAGTTAGTTTCAATTAACATAGATTTTAAGTTCTGCATGAATAAATTATTACCAATCAATCCTCTCCAATTAAAGTCACCCATATTTGTTCCGTTTAATTCAATTGGTATTCTGGAAGGTAGTCCCGTAAACTCTACTTTCATAGTTTGTTGCGGTAATGTTTGTGCATTACTAACTAAGGAACCTAAGTTTGCTCCTCTAGCACCAGCTGTTAAATCAACACCACTTACTGTGTCATTTACTGAAGGTATTACAAAACCACTCTCTGTTAATACCGCTTTAGCTTCACCAGGACCTAGTTCAAAATCATTAGCGTTTTCACCTTCTGCGGTCATTTCACTAATTTTAAAATACCCTTGTTGTACAACAAAGTCTTTTTGGCTCGCTTCGGTCATTAATGACATTAAATCCACTGTACCACTCATCGCTGTGCCCATAAGAGCTTGCATAACATTTCCACCACCAGCAATCATTTCTGTAATATTTGACAATTCATCACCAAATACATTCTCAACACCACTTGATAGTAGTCCTGCAAATTGTTCACTAACTTTACCTAGTTCGTCAGAACTGAAAGCTTTACTTATCGCTTGACTTAAATCTACATCAATCTTACCCAAATTCAAACCTTGGTCTACACCAGCTAATAAAGCACTGTTTAAAGCGTTGGTATTATTGTCAATATTTTGTAAGAGTCCTGTTTGTTCCGCCATTAACTCTTTTTCGGTCATGTTTTGTTGGTCTTGGACTTCTTTTAAAGCGTCTAATTGTCTAGATGTTAGGTCTTCTATTTCAACCGCGTCCTCTAGACCAGGAACTTTAATTTCATATTTTCCAGTTTGTTGATTTAAACTAGCCATACTAGTTACAAACTCTTGCATGTCCTCTCTACCTTCTAATTCAAAAGAGAACTGATTTTGCATAGATTTAAACTTCGTTTGTAGTTTAATCATTTGAGCAAACTCGTCTTTATTCATCCCTAATGCCTCTGCCATAGCACGTAGTTGTCTTTGTGCTGTAGGTGGGAAAGAAATTTCACCAGTTTCTTCATTAAACATCGCAAGTTCTTGTCCCGCTTCAACTAAGGAGTCTTGTAGTCCAGCTAAATCGTTTGTAGCCATGTACATTAATTTAAATGGGTCAGCTAAATCACCAGCGGCTCCACCAATTACTTGTAAATTTGCAGCTAATTCTATAGCTCCCTCTGGGTCCATCACTTTTTCTGCTAAAGCAGCGGTGGTCTCCATACTGATACCCAATTTTTGTGCTTGTGCGGCCATTTTTGCAAATCCTTGTACTCCATCTGCAAAATTAAAGGTATTCATCAATTTCATATTACCTGAAATTGTACTCATGAAATCACCAACATTAACTCCCATCTGTCTTGCGACTGTGGCCATTTCATTACCTTTGTCTATAGCTTCTCCTACAGATAATCCCATTTGGTCAAAGAATTGAGCTACATTTGCAGCTTCAGTACTGGTAAGACCCATGGATTTTTGGAAAATGGCTACTCTAGCTAAATCCTCGTCTGATATAAACATGTTTCTACCCATAGCCTGAGCAAGACTAACCATAGTGGTCAATGTCTCATCTAAACTCACACCATATCTTTCAGCTTCTATCGCAGCTTGTTGGATATTTTGGTTTTGCATTAGTTGGAGTTTTCCAACTTGTCCTAACTCTTGGACTATTTCGGTACGTATTTTTTGTTCTCTTTGTAGAGCTGCTACCGCGATATCGGTAACACTATTAAGGGTAGTTTGAGCTTCATTCGCGTTTACTATGGATTGACTTAGATTAGTCCATAAACTTAAGTTTTTAGTAAGTATCCCTGTAAGTTTGTTTTGACCTTCCGCTAGATTATCGTTAGATTCGGTTTGTTTGGTCTGGTTACTTTTAAATTGTCTTTGTAAGTTTTGCCACTGTGCTTGACCACCAGGATATTGTGCTTGTTGAGTTGGTGTCAACTTATTCCACGGTGTATTTAAAGATTCCATAGCCATAGTCTTTTTTTATATAAATAGATAATTATCTATTTTTAAAACCCACCTGACTTGTTCTTTTGTTTTTCCGCAGCTTCTTTTTTCTTATCAAACTCTTCTATAAGTTTGCCAAGATAGTACCTACGTTCATAAACAGGCATATTTGTTAAGTCTTGATGATTAAAATTTGCGAATTTTACTAGATAATAGATTTCGTCGAGCACACCCTGCCTATAATCCGAAGAAAGGACGAAAAAAATGGGCACCAAGAACAACCGAAGTTGTAACCTCTTCTCCTGACGGTGCCCTAACTGTTATTTTTAAATCCAACCCAGGTTCGTTATCTCTAACGTAGTTTCTAAACTCCTGAGAATCTTTTATGGGCATTGATTGAATCATTTGTGCTAAATTACCCTTATCTCTTTCACCCTCTATCTCTTGTATAAGATATTCTAGTCTTTTTGTTACTTTAGGTGAAATTCGTCCTTGATATTGTGTGTCTATATTGGTTAGTTCTGTTTCTTGTGTTGAACTTAAGAATTTAAATTTAACTACTTTTTTTGTTATAGGAAGTGTGTAAGAAAACTCTCCCTTTTCATCAGCAACTAAATTAAACTCCTTCATACTCACGTTACTTAAATCGTGTGAGTGATTAAATGTTTGTTTGGTTTGTGGGTCAGTTAAAGTGAATTCATATACTGGTCCAAAAGCAGTATTACGTAAAAATATTAGAACAGCTTGTTTATCACATTCTAACATTTCGGTTATGTTAACTTCACTACCTAAAATTTTTCTTCTAAGTAGTTCATCTATTATATTTCCACTTTCAACAATATTAGGGGAACTTAAAAGATTTTCATCTGCTGCGGTGAGATATGTTACCTTTACAGACTCCAGTTTGTTTTTGTAAAACATACCTTTAGATGGTAATGGTACCACATCATAAGGGATGTTTGATTGTGACGGGTCTGAGTATTCTCTTGGGTCCATTTATTTATTTTATATACTTTTTAGTTTATTTTTGCTATAATTATTACAATGAATAAAACCTATAACATACAAATAATAAGTAAAGATTTATGTAAGTCCATACTTTCACAATATCATTATTTAAATAAAAAAAGTAAAGGCTTTAGAACTGGTTTTAATTTTGGTTTATATAAGGATACTGTTTTAGTTGGTGTTTGTGTGTTTCACTCTCCATCGGTACCCGAAACATTAAAAGGCTGTTTTGGTTTAAGTAGAACAGAACAAAACGGTGTATATGAATTAGGTCGTTTATGTTTAGACCCTCAAATTAAAGAAAAGAACATATTGTCTTGGTTTGTTTCTAGATGTATAAAAAAATTAAAAAAAGAAACAACGGTTAGGTCCATACTATCTTATGCAGATTCTTCTCTACACACTGGTTTTATATATCAAGCCACAAATTTTAAATATTACGGTTTAACTGACTCTAAAAAAGACTTTTGGTTTGAGTTAGGGGATGGTTCTTTTGTTAAACATCAGAGAGGTCCAGTTAAAGGTAAAAAAGGTGAATGGCGACCTCGTGAACGTAAACACAGGTACTTAATGGTTTTTGATAAAACACTAAATTGTTTATGGGAAGAAAAACCTTACCCTAAAATAAAAAACAAAGCTCCTTTAAATAAAAAACCCATACACTAAGTACGGGTTTTAAAATTTTATGTAATGTAGATTAGTATACTAATATACATCTATCTGGTCTCAAGGTTGCTGAAATAGTTGCAATTGCATCATCACTATATCCTAAACTATCGAAGTTAACGTCTGTTAAGAATGTTCCTTGCATTATCCACTTTTCAACTACAACACCTGTAGGGTCTAACATCTCTAAATCGATGTCCTTTTTATATCCTGCAGCGTAACCCATTCTACCTGTTACAGATTCTGCGTGTAATCTTACCCACTCCATAAGTGCTTGTGACGCTGATGGTCCTATAGGGTCTCTAAATGTCACACTGATTGTGTTCCATGTAAATCTACCAGCTACATAAGTAGATGTGTTTAAGAAAGGGATTTCTACTGGGTTAATATTAACAGCAGGTCTAGAAGTACTTTCCACATACCACTCATTAATACCCAACGACGAAGGGAATCTTAAGATAAACCTATTTTTCTTTTTAGGTTCATACGGTATGGGCATTTTCATTAATAAGTCAGCCATGTTAGTTTTTTTTGTTTTGTGTTCTTATTTCTTAATAAATATACGGGTTTTTAAAAATCGACCAATTTAACCCTTTACTTTATTTTTCTAATTTTATATCCATATAGCATACAAGCTATTATATAATATAAATATAATAATACTAATTATTCTTTAGCATGCATTACAAATAATTTCTTAGCAAGCTCTTCCGGTAAATCTCTTTTTAACATCTTCATTTGTTTAATATTTTTCATATCATCATCTATGAAAACTATTTCGTCATAAACTTTAACTAATTTTTCCATTATCTCCGCCTTTTTTTCATAATCAGTCTCCGACTCTAGTGTACTCATTCTGTTGGTGTCGTTTACCGCAAATACGTTTTCTCTATTTAGACGGTCCCCTATTGGTATTAGGTTACCTTTTCTGTCTTTATACATTAACCATTGTTTTAATCCGTCAAAAACAACCTGTTCATTAGACCTTGCTGTTAATATAGCTATCTGATGACCTAATTTTAAATAATCGTCCATTACTGATAAGTTAGTAACTATTGGTTCAGCTTGTTCTATTGATTGTTGTGTTTTTACTGGGTCTAAAAAGTCCCTATAGTCGTAATATTGTTTCGTTTCTGGGGTTACGTTTTCTAAACCGTATTCGTAAGGTGTTAATGCAATTTCTTGGGGGTCTGAAGGTAAATTTCTATAGATGTATACACCAGAAGGTTTAAGTAATGTATCGTCAACGTCAAGAACTATTAAACGATTAGTTCTAGCTAGTTCATTTAATGGTTGTTCAGTGTATTCTCTTAATATTCTTCTGACAAGATTCATTTATTTGAAGTTAGACAAGAAAGGCCAAAGTTCGTCTTCTTGAAGAATTTTGGTTATTGAGGGCATCATCCATGGAGAGATGTTAGATATTTTCATTCCGTTAGTTAACCAAACAAAGATTTGTGAGTTTTTCAAAGCACTAAACTGAGCTTCTCCGAATGTTCCAGCTCCAGCAGTACCATCAAAATTAATTAGGTTAGTGTCACACACTTTTAACATATATAAATCTTGTACAACTATTTGTTCTCTAATCTTTTCTCTAAATTTTTGGAATGTCTGTCCGTCTAGTTCACCAGCTTTCCACTGTTTAAACATTTGTTGAAATTCATCGTCTTCATCTCTTACTGTTTCTGCTCTTAATGGATTAAGTATTGCTGGAGTATCAAGACCTTTAAAACTCATGTTACCCGTGGTAATTAACTCAAATAATTTATCTCCTTTAACTACGTGACCAGGACCAAAAAAGTTCTCAACCTGAGTTCTCCATGACAACGCGTCATCAGCAAAATCTATACCACCACCTAAATACATTGCTCTAGGAGTGAATATACCAGTCAAGTCATTAGGGTCTAACGCGTCAATTAATTTTATGGTGTCCTCCATTTCTTGTGCACTAGCGTCGATTAAATAGTCTGAAGCTTTATCTGTTAAGAATCTTTTAAACCACTTACCTATTTTACCTACTAAACCAGTAGCTTTTAACTCAGGAATACCACCATACTCTATTTCTGACATTTCCTGTTCTGGATTATTATTTAATAAATCTATTAACGCTCCCTTAATTTGTTGTCTTTCATTAGGGTTCAAATTACCGATTTCATCCTGTACGGATAAATTTAATCCAGCTTGTTCTCTAATTATTTGTCTAATTCGTTTACTCATTTTAATAATCTTTTATAACGTCTTTATCACCACGTATTATTTCTTTGGCAGCTGAAGTTCCGATTCTACTAGCTCCAGCTTTAACCATTTTATTTAAATCGTCTATAGTATAAATACCACCAGAAGCTTTAACCCTCAGTGGTCCAGCATTTTGAGACATAATTATTACGTCTTCTTCTTTAGTTTTTTCAGGATTTGGTTTTTCACCGTTAAAAAATCCCGTAGATGTTTTAACAAAAACAGATGATGCTGGTATCTCACCAAACTCATTAACTACCACATCTCTGATAAGCTGAGTTATGTCTTGTATTTCTTGGTTTGTAAGAGCTTCACTTTCTATAATCCACTTAACAACTTTACCAGCATCCATACCAACCCTGGTTCCATCTACAATGTCTCTAATAAATTTTTCTATATTTCCTGCCTTAAAAGATTTATAGTCCGTTACATAATCAATTTCATCTACACCCATATTAATGGCTCTTTTAGCTTCATTAACTTTATCTGAAGTACTACCATTTCCAAACGGGAAATCAATTACTGTACCAACTAAAGTATTACCGTTTCTTTGGTCTATTACTTCTCTGGCTAATTCTACCTGTTCTGGTCTTACCATAACTAATTTCATATTATGGTTTAAAGCGTCATCTAATAATGACATAACGTTGTTTTTAGTTTCTTCGTCTGAGATACCAGCTTGTTCTGATGTTTTTAAATACGTTGAATCGAGATAATTTGAAATATCAGACTTAATGTCTTCTATTTCCATTAATCTCATCATTCTTTCGATAAGTAATTTTGTGTTCATGATTATTGTATTATTATCATTAATAAATATATTTATATAAAGATATGCTACTAAAAGAAATTGAGAAAATCAAAAGATTAATGTTTGTTGAGTCCAGGGTAGTTGGATTTGATAGACCTCAGGGTAATTTTGTAATTATTGCTGGTGGCCCAGGTGCGGGAAAAAGTTTCGTTACACAAAACTTTATAGACTTACCTGATTACAAACAATTTAATGTAGACAACTATAGAGTAGCGTTAGCTAAAAAAATCTGGGGTGATTCTTGGAAAGAAAATATTTCTACTGACGAGGGTTATAAAAAGATATTAGATATGTCATATACCACATCAGACCCTAGAAATTTAACTATTAGATTTTTAAAGAACTTTTTAGAGGTGGAGAGAAATCACACACCTAATATTGTATATGATGCGGGTGGTGGTCAAAGACAAGTTATGAATGATGTAATTAATTTAGCTAAAGACAATGGTTATGCTGTAACTATAGTTCATGTTGTTACAGAATTGGATAAAGCTTTGGAGAGAAATCAAGAAAGAGACCGAAGTTTACCTAGAGACATGGTTATTGATTATCACGATAAAGTTAGAAGAGTTGTTAAAGATTTAATTCCTATGGTAGATAATTATTGGATTGTAGATAATACTAGAGATTTACCTAAAGGAGAAAGGGCTACTGGTAGTATTAATAGAATTAAATAACTACTTTATTTATTTTTAATTCTATCTCTGGAAAAAAGTCCATGGTGTTTTTGACATCTTCTATATGTTTATCTTTATCTTCCCAATACTCAACAGAACCCACGTTATTATTTAATATCAAGTCCTTTACTCGTTTACCTTTAGACCTATCACCATCCACACCAATAATCATTTTGTAGTCGTCAAATACCAAACCGTATTCCTCTAATAAAGTCTTTAATTCTGAGTAAACATTGTCAATTCTATTTGTAAGTAAAATAACTTTCGTATTTTTTTCTTTTTTACATTCTTTAAACTTTTTTATAGTCTCAAGTATTGGTTCGAATTTCCATTTACGTATTGATAAACTTTCTGGTTTATCCATATAACTTGGACTTTCGTCATAAGGGGTTTTAAATAATGTATTATCAAAGTCAAAAAGTGCTAATTTCATTTATTATGTTTTAAAGTTCGATACAAATATAAGAAAAAATATTTAGTAAACAAACAAAAAAAAGATAAATTTAATTTGGTATTTTAAAATAAAGCTCTTATATTTGTATATAACAAAACGATAAAAGAAAAACATGAAGATAGAAAAAACAGAAAGCTTATTTAGTAACGACAAAGAATATTTAACAATTGTAGAAGGAATCACAAAAGATGATGTAATAGTCAAAACCTCCAACTCAAAAAAAGACGCAGACAGAGCTGTTGACGCTAAATATTCCTTTGACCGTTCTCTTTGGATGAGTGTTTATGTTGTTCTTAAACCAGAAATTGTAGAGACACTTAAGTCTATCAACCCACAATTATTAAAAGCTGTCAAACTTTCTCAAATTCTGAGAGAAGAGTCAGAATGTTATAACATGCACGAAACACATAGAGTAGAATTTAAATTTACTGGAATTCGTACAAGAAAAAAGAAAATTGAAAAGTACGATGGTATCTATGATACTTTTATTCAGGACATTCCTAGGATAACTGAAATTTTTACAAATAAATTGTTGGATACCATTAACGATTACCTTGAAGGTCAAGTATCCAACATCAATGAAAGGTATACTAGAAATCACGTTGAGTTATTTACTGATGACACTTATGAAGACGCTTGGAAAAAGGAGTTTAATGGTAGTGAAGAGTTGACAAAAGCTCAAAAAGAAAAAGAAGAGTTGGCAAAACAAATTGATGAATTAAGGTCTAAAATGTCTTCATTGAACAGTCAAATCACAAATATTAAATGTGACATAACCAAAAAAAGTTTAATTGAAGAGGAATTACCTACAGAAGTTGTTAGTAAAATTAATGAGAAATATGACAACAACGAAGCTTGGAGAATTTACAGTAAAAGACGTTTTAGTTTTTCGTAACATCACGTAAACTAATTACGTATATATTTGTGTAGTCCCACCGAATTTATTATCTTTGTATCATAATTATTAAAATACGAACCAATGACATACATTATCACATACCTTACGATTTCAATCATTACTATGATTTTCTTTATCGAAATAAATAAAAAACAGATTGAAAAAAATTATTTGGAACTTGAACAGGAAAACTCAGGGGAACCTTCAAACGGATGGTTCAACTTCTATATATTTACCCACATCTTAAAAGCACCATTAATGTTTCCTATGATATTTTTACTAATCCTTGGAAACGGAGGAAAAATAGATGAATAAAAAAAGGGTCCATTAGGACCCTTTTTAAATAATAAAAATGTTATAAGTTATTAATTACCTGAATAACCTTGGTACCCCATAGCTGCAAATTCTCTGGCTCTTTGTCTTGCTTCAGCGTCCTTTTTTGGGTCATTTCCTGGAATATTTGATTTCCAAGAATCTGGGTCATTTGTTTGTGTAGCTGAACTCACTTTATCTTCCTGTGAACTAACCGCGTCATCTGGCATTTCTTCTTTAGTTTTTCTAAACGTTGGGCAACCTTTATCTAACCTTGCTCTTGCTAAAGTAAATTTATCTCCAGCTAATGAGTTCCATTTAGTTGTACCTCTTTTTCTACTGTACCACTCATCATTTTCTACTTTATACTCATAGGTTTTGTCTCCTTTTAGTTGACATAACTTTGATGTTTCTTTTCCACTAACCGAATCACCAGGTTTTTTATCTGGTATCCCAGATGGGGGTTTTTGGAAATCTTTTTCCGCATCTTTTGTTGCAACTTCTACCTTTGTAATTTCTTGTTCAACATCTTTTACGAATTCATCTTTATCAGAACATTCTGGAGCGTCTGGAAATTTAGAACATAGTTGTTCGAATTTTTTGAGTTCTTTTCTTTGTTCTCTAGCTTTTTTTCTTTCTTCTCTTTGTTCTTTTCTTCCTAGTTTGTTTAAATCTCTTTTAGCTTGTCTTTCTCTTTTTAAAGCGTCTTTTAACTGTTTAATTTTATCTTTTCCGTCCTGTTCGTTAAGTAAATAAAATTCTTCAACTAAAGCTCTTCTTCTCAACTCTCTTTTAGCTTCTCTAACCAAACTACGTTTTTGGGACTCATTAAGTGAATCTAAATCTAACTCATCATCAATATCCTCTAAATCTTCTGGTTCGTCTAATTCAGGATAAGGTAATGGTCTAGTTAATTGGTCATTTCTTCTAGGTGCTCTTTGTTGTTTACCTGCCATAACTGCGTCAGCTGTGATAGCCATAAAGTTTTGTAACTTAACTAAGGTGTTTTCAATTTGTTTTCTAGTTCTTGAATCTTTAATAAAGTTATAAGCTTTTTTAATGTTCTTAACTAACTCTTCAATACCCTTAGCGGCATTTACTCCAGGATTATTGTAGTTACCTCTACCACCATAGAATTGTTCACCCATTTCAGTATAACCAACAAATTGTTCATTTAAAGTTTTTCTACTATAGTTACTCATTCTTAAACCTTTTGGTCTTTCTCTTCTAATAGATTCTCTAATCATTTTAAAAGTTTTGTCAACAGATTCCGCTAAACCGTTTCCTTCATGGTAAAAGTGTGTTCCTGGTTCTCTTCTGTACATATCATCTTTACCCACACCTCTTTTATCGTCATACTTCATTGAATCAATTAGAGCTGCGATATGTTGGTCTAGGTCGGACTTATGTCCACCATGAGCGTGACTTCTTTCACGTTCTAAATGATGTAATTCATCTCTGTCATGGTGTAAATCTTCATCGTAGTGATATGTTTCCTCTCCTTCAGAATCTTCATTCATCCCATAACGTTGTTTGTTAATGTCTGAATATACCCCAACAACTCTAGATTTTCTACCATCGAACTCGTCTCTATCAGAATGGTCAATAGACTGATAACCATATTCATCTAAATCAATCGGGTTATTGTCGTTTTCAGTATCCATATCTACATCTGAAGGTAAATTCAAACCACCGTCATCACCAAAGTTCATTTCGTCCATATGTTTTTTACCATACCCTTCTTTGGTTTCTTTTTCCATATCCATTTCATCTAATATGTCTTGGTCAAGTTCGTCTTGGAATGAATCAGAGAATTCTGCTAACTCTAAATCCTCCTCTTCCTTGTGTATTTCTTCCTCATATACTAAGTAAGACTCCATTAATCTTTTGAACTGGTCTGGTGTTACTTTAACGTTTTGTGGTTTATTACCATAATGGTTTTTGAAATTTACGTTAAAACCTAAACTTTCTACTAATTTTTGTTTTTTATAATTAAGTTTCATTTTTTACCTTTTTTTATCTTTTCTTATTATACATTTTCAAATGATGCTCCAGTAGGTGTAATTAAGAATTCGATATCGATAAATTCTAGAGACCTAGTTGGTTTTATGTAAATCTTACCTTCTAATGTATTTTGGTCAATCAATTGTGGGTCGTCAGAAAGAACAACTCTAAAGTCTGTTAAACCTCTCTCTCTTCTAATAGAGTCTAAGATTGGGTTAACTAAGTCTAAGAATTCGTTTCTTACTTGTTCGTCATTTTGTTCGAATAACAATTTAACTGCTACTGCCGAAATTAATTTTCTAGCCTGTAGTAACAATCTTCTAACGTTGATTCTGTCTAATGCAGATTGTCTACTTTGTAGTGTCTTGTTACCCCAGATAATAGTACCAACATCTGAGTAAGTTGCGATTGGGTTAATTCTACCAGCGTATAACGTATCTCTTTCATCAAGAGTAAGTTTCTTTCTAGCTTTAACCGCGTTTACAATACCTCTAGTGTAACCAGCGGACGCGAACCAAGGGAATGAGATATTATCTGTTAAAGCAATGTTTCTCATTACATCATAAGTAGGTGGTAACCATACTCTTGTATTGTTCTCTTGGTCGTTGTACTGTACCCATGGGTAGTAAGTAGCGGTGTAGTTAGAATCGATTGCTGTTAAATCTAAGTTATCTACCGCTTCAGTAGGTTGGATTATGTTTGCCGCTACCGTAGCTCCTGGTACAAACAAGTTGTAGTCAGGTGTTGTAGTAACATACAGTGAATCAGCTCTTTCAGTTTCTACCATGTCAATTGTTTCCTCTACAAGGTTACTATTGTTTACATAGTCAATACCTGGTGTTGCTAATACGTTAATGTTAACCGCTTCTGGGTTTCTAAATGTTCTAATACCGAAGAAATAAGCGTAATAGTCAGTTGTTGCGAAGAATCCTGATTCACCCCAAGGAGTGCTTGATAATAGTTTAAATGAACCATCACCAGACGCGTTAGGGAATGTAGTTGAAGTACAAGCTCCGTTTAAGAACCCTGATTTACCTCTAACATAACTATCTCCGTTACTTCTTGATTTTCTATAAATGTCCCATCCATCAAAACCACCATACGGTGCTAATGTGAATTTTCTAGACTGTAATGTGTAGTATGGGTCCTGTGAATTAGTTGGTTCACTTCTAAACGGTGCTACACCAACAGCGAACTGGTCTTCAGTTGTTGTTCCAGTACCACAATTTTTACAAAGTGTAGTTACACATAACTCACCTAAAGTATTTACACAAGTCGCTCCACTATCCATATGGAATCCTTGAGTTAAACAATTCCAGTCTGTACCATCTAAATCATTACATTTATCTGTAGGTGCTTGTTTTCCTTTATATTGGAAGAAGTCATCGTCATAAGCTGAAGCTGCAGTATCAGAAATACCTAAATAAACTCTTCTAATTTTATCTCCCGCACTTATCACTGAGTTATCCACAGTTGAACTTACAGCGAAAGGTGGGTTCCAGATTATATCACCTGGTTTATTATATTTTGTTTTATAGTATAATGTAGGACTTTGTTCTCCTAAGTAATTTCTAGTCACATAACCTTCGAATCCACAAGGAACAGCATCATGACGGTTAGTGTCAGTCTCTTGTTCTGGGTCTAAGTCTACCATAATGTATCTACTCTTCAATTCATATTCACCATTAGCGGTACCAATTTTAACCCCAACAAAAGAGTTCAAATTAGGATTCATACTACATCTTGTATATCTTTCCAATACAACTGGTGAAGCGTCTGTGTCATAGAAACTTCTAACTAACACATCGAATTCATTTCTTTCAAATGAAATGTTAACAATAGATATTTTAACTTGTGTGTTAGCTGCGTTACCATCACATATAGATATAAATCTAAATAATTTATATACTTTGGTACCTCTTAGTTCAGAAACAACATAAGGTGTTACTGGGGTTTGCCATTGTTCTTGGTAGAAACCAATAGTTCCAGTATTATTAGAATCTCTAAATGAAGGTAAATCTAGTAGACTACAGTTTAATCCTTTAATGTAACCCTTCTTATAAGCGTATGTTAACATGTTAGGATAAGCTTCCTCTACAAAGATTGGAACTTGTTCCATTTGTTTATCAAACGGTGCCACCCCAAATACTCGTTTAACAAAGTCTTTAGATGATGGAGACATAGAAGTTTCAAATCTAAATGAATCACCGTCTTTATCTGTAACATCCATACCAAAAGTGGCAAATGGGTCAGTATTTACTTTGGAGAAAGTGTCTCCCGTACAAACCATTGTAACATCTGTTCCACCAGTTACTTGATAAACAGGTCCACCTGAATTTTGTGTACTTACACCTCTTGAACGGAAAGTTGCGACTACTAAATCGTTGTAGTTACAGAAAGTTTCTCCTGTATATAATGTGTAAGAGAATCTTAAAGCAGAATCTCCAGAATATAATGTTGTTTGAGCGGATGTACTAATATCTAAAACATCATTAGTATTGATACCGATACTCATTGAGAAACCAGTATACTGGTCTGTTCCAGGAACTAGGTCAAAGAATCCGTATAACCAAGGGTCGTTAATGTCATTACAGAATACTGAAGGTTTAGGGTTACAAGAAGAACCTAAAACTTGTGTTTCTGTTATACCACTAAATTTAGACTGGTAAGTGTATCCTGAAGATGCTGGTGTTCCTGCATTTTCTAAATATGTTCCTTCATATAATGTATTTCCTGAAACCGTATCTCCATCATAGTTACAACCAAAAGCTTTTTCTACACTAGTTCCTCCTGTCATAGGTAAGAAACATGGGGTACCTCCAGTTGCACATACTGCTATGTGTGATAAACTAGAGTAATATGTAGATAACATACTATCTAACTCGGCAGAAATAGTTGTACTACTACCATCTGTTTTTGTTAAAGTTTCATTTATTTTTTCAGAAATAGGCCAAGGTAAAGAATCAATAGGTTTAACAGTTGTGGATGAATCAGTCCAAACGTCAGTCCCTCCAGTAAAGTATAACCCAACAGAACCACTATTTACCACAGCAGTAGAACCACTAGTTGACTCAAAAGCCGTTCCAGTGTTACATGTAGAAGCACTATATACTGTACTTGTAGTGTCAGCACACTGAGTTCTAATAGTTTCACAATCAGGGTTACCTATTGTTGTTATTGACCAAGAAGGTCCAGCGTCATATCCAGAATAACCTAATACTCTAGTCACAAATAACTGATTAGATTGTTGTAAATATGCTTTTGCTATATATGATAATTCGTATTTAGGGATTTGTGTTTCCGTAAACTTTTCTGGGTTTAATGAACCGAAATAGGTTTGGAATTCTCCATATGAACTTATGAAAATAGGTTCAAAAGCAGGACCCTGAAGAGTTTCACCAGCTAAACCAAGTGTTGTTACTCCCACACTTTGTGCTACGAAACTTAAATCTTTCTCTGACGTGTATACCCCTGGGGATACAAAAACTTTTCCGTCTGTTGCCATGTTAATTAATTTTTTTTATATTTTTGGTTTTATTTTATTAATAAATATTATCTCTAATCCCAAAAGATTACCACATTTTTGACTATTGCAAGTTCTTGTAAGAAAAAAAACATACTTTTTTCATACTTATGGTTATGCCTTACCCTAAAAACATAAAAAACATTAAAATAGATAGTGGGGTTCACAAACTATTAAAAGACTATTGTAGTAAAAACGGTTTAAAAATGTTTCAGTTTGTCGAGAAGTTGATAAAAGAAAAATGTTCACCAAAAAAAGACATTTACGGAGACCTTTAAATAAATTTTGTTTGTAAAGTAATTGTTTGGGGTTCTGACGCATCTAATGGAGTTAAATTAAATCTTAAACTCTGACCTCTAGACACATAGTATGTTGTAAATTCGTCACTAACTAATTCAGTAACTCCGTCAATCACAATACCTACAGTATAGTTATTATTATTGGTAGTTTCAGTAACCTGAACATTAGCGTCAAATTCAAAAGGTATGGTAAGTGTGGTTACACCAGCGTCAATAGTAAAAGTTTCAGTAAAAATACTAAGTGGGTTTTCTTTAGTTGGGCCTGCGTCACGTTTTTTAGTTTTTAAATCTGTTTCAAAAACTAATAATTTTCTTGTAATTGCTGGAGTTACCTCAAATTCTTCTTCATCTATTAAAAATCCTTGAAGTTGTAATTGATAGTCTTGTGTGTAGAACTTTCTTTTATCATTATCTGAAATTTGACTCTCATCACTAAGTGTTTCTAAAATAATAGGTATGTAATGTCCTTTTACAAACGTATATGCTTGTCTAGATGTGAAAGTTTGCATCATAACTTTATTAAATTGATTTAACTCCCTCATTCTATTACATACTATTTTAAGGTTATAGGTTATGTCTACAGGAACTGGTTGTGGTATTTTATATAAATCCATTCCTTTTCTTTGACCATCCCAGGTAGGAACTTTAGCATAGTGAAAAGTTCTTCTATCTGGTATAGTATAAATTAAAGAAGGGTTGGAACCGTACTGTACCGCTGGATTTCTTACAGTTACCAAAAACGGAATTTCAGGATTTAAATCCTTATCACTAAATGACCAAGTATTTGAAAATTCTGCCCACCTTTGTATCGTAAGTATTTGGTCCACAATTGAAATTCCTTTACCATTTACACTTATCTGAAGTCTATCCTTAACAAAATCTAACATACCTTTATCTAAATCAGCGTGTAGAACACTCTTAGGTAAAAATGTACCGTCTTCACTAATAAATTCAGCTAATTGTTTTCTTCTTTTAGGCGTTGATAATCCATCATAACCCGATGGATATTGTGGTTGATTTCTAACCACTGGATACATGTTAAGTGTCTTTTTAATTTTTTTATTTATTTTACCCATAATTAAATTCCTTTAAATTCATTTTCACTTGTTGGTACACATGTTATGGTTCTATAAAAAGATTTATAACCTAGGATAGTGTGTGCATTATCTCCAGCTACTCTACCATCATTAGATACAGTAAAGTACCTTGTAAAATCTTCAGTTTCTGGATAACCTATGTAGTCACCATATTTTATGTCTATACCTAACTGTTCAAGCTCTTTTTTGTAGACACTAATAGTAAGATTACCACTTTCTAAATATCTCATTAGACCACCCGCATAACTATCGTTAGTAGGGCCCGAAATGTTAACCAAGGCTTTAAATTCTACAGGAGGAAAAAATCTTATTTCTTCTTCAGCAGCTTCACCGTAAACATCATCAGTAACACTTTTACCCCTATCTACACTATATAAAACCAGAGTAAAATTTAAATTGCCGTGTAGGTATTCCATACCCATGGACTCCTGGAGTCGGAAGTCTTCATCACCGAAAAACTTATTTACTCTCGTTATGGGCACTCTTTTTTCACTCATTGTTAACGTTTTTTATTTATAAATATCTAGTTTTTACTTATATTTAGGTTGGATAATTATCATATTGTGGAAATAAAAATACCGGAAGTTGAAGCTCGTAACATACTCTCCACATATAGTGGAGCTAATAATTTCATATTAGATTTAAAAGAAAAAATTAAAAGTAAGTACTTTAATCTAACTAGAAATCAGGCGGACTATGTATTAAATAATCACAATATTATACCTAAGGTAGCTAGAAAAAAAGTAAAAATAGACCCTTACCTTTCAGAACAACTACAAGAAAAAAAATTACTACCAAAAGCACCAACAGAGATATGGGTTGAGAAAATACTAGTAGAGGGTGACAAATCATATCATATTTGGGGTAAGGTAATAGATTCGGAAAATCTTTATGCATTTTGGATACCCAAGTCTCAAGTAGTTCCATCCACCAATAAAAAAATTAAAATAGATTATACTCCCTTTTCACATAGGCCACCTATGGAACATCAAATCCCAGCTATAGAATCATTATTAAAAAACGATATGTATATTTTAGCTGATGATATGGGTTTGGGTAAAACTACTTCGGCTGTTCTCGCTAGTATAATAGAAAACAATAAACGTACATTAATAGTTTGTCCAGCATCACTAAAAATTAACTGGAAAAGAGAAATAGAAAATTATACAGATGAAGAGGTTGTTATTGTTGAAGGTAAAAAATGGAAAGAAGGTAAATTTATTATAGTAAATTACGATATTTTAAAAAATTTTCATTCACTTAAAAATGATTCAATTAGAACCTTATTAGATTCTGGTATTGAAAGAATAATAATAGACGAAGCTCACTACATTTCTAATCCCAAAGCACAAAGAACAAAAATTATTAATGAAATAGTTAATAAATTAGGTAAGGTGTGGTTACTAACTGGAACACCAATGACATCTAGACCAATAAATTATTATAATTTATTAAAATTGGTAAAAAGTAGGGTGGCTAACAACTGGATAACCTATGTTAGTAGATATTGTGAAGGTAGACAATTCAGAGGACCAAACGGTAGGAAAATATGGAATGTTAGTGGAGCTTCTAATTTAGAAGAATTAAGGGACAGGACCCAAGACAAAATTACTAGAAGATTAAAAGAAGATGTACTGGATTTACCAGATAAAATTATTACACCAGTTTATCTAGAATTAAGTTCTTCAGAATATGAAAAAGAAATGGGAGAATATTTGTCTTGGTCTGATGAAAATCAAAACGAAAGTATAACCATACACTTAGCTAAACTAACTAAGGTTAGACAAATTATAGCTTCAAGTAAGATTGTACACACTAGACAAATAATAAATGATATTTTAGAACAAGATAAAAAAGTAATTGTTTTCACTAACTTTACCTCCCCTTTAATGGAGTTACATTCCCATTACCCAAATAACTCTGTAATATTAAATGGCCAAATGTCTAAAGAAGATAGACAAAAATCTGTAGACGAATTCCAAAATAATCCTGATGTGAAAATATTCATATCGAACTTAAAAGCGGGAGGTGTGGGTATAACATTAACTTCAGCGGAGGCAGTGATAATGAATGACCTTAGTTTTGTTCCTTCAGACCATTCACAAGCTGAAGATAGAGCTTTTAGGATTGGTCAGAAAAAAAACGTCTCATGTTTTTACCCAACGTTCGATAACACTATAGAAAGAATTATATATAATATATTACAAAAGAAAAAAAACGTTATCGATACAGTTATGGGTGATATTTCTTCTCATCCTGACACAGATATTATGACAGAATTATTTAATGAGTTACATAATAATTGAAAGTAACATAACTTGTAATATTTATATAGAAAAACATTATGCCAACTAATATTTCAGTAATAGACAAACAGAGACTATATACCCAACTTAGGCATCAACTAGGTGCACCGATTGTCGGTGTAGAATTAGAGGATGATATGTTGGATTCGTTATTAGAAATAGCGATACAAGACTATGCTATGTATGTTAACGACTGGTTAATTGAAAACCAATGGGCATCATTAGACGGTATTAATGTAGACGAGGCTGATTTAGCTAGAGCATATACTACCCGTAGTTTGGATTGGGAAAGTTCGTTTACTTATGCTTATTCTAAAATTGTTGGTTTACAAACAATGGGTCCGTGGATTCTTAAAAAAGACTACGTTGAATTAGTAACTAACCAACAAATATATCAAATTCCAGCAGGAAGGGAAATAAACGAAATTCTTTGGTTTAATAGACCAGAATTAAATGAAATGTTGGTGGACCCATTCTTAGGTGGGTTTGGTGGTTTTGGTGGAATTGGTATGGGTGGAGCTGGTGGTTTTGCACAAATGGGTATTGTTGGTTCATATTACATGATGCCGGCTTATGATATTCTTTTAAGAATGCAAGATAGGAATATTAAAAATAGACTTATAGGTTCTGACTTAACATATAGAGTTACAGCTGGACCAGAAGGTACTAGATATCTTCACTTGTACAATGTACCTGGTGGTAAATTTGATTTTGGAAACTCTGAAATAAATGGAGCTCGTGTTTGGTATTGGTATTATGATGTTAATGATGATAATGTGAATGATTGTTTAGCTCAAAATAAAGACATTATTAGAGTTCCTTCCGACGCACCTATTAGTGATATAGAATGGATTGACTTAAATTCTCCAGCTAGAGCTTGGGTTAGGAGATATTTTACCGCTCTCGCAAAAGAAACTTTAGGTAGAGTAAGAGGTAAATTTAGTGGAGCTTTAAAAGTTCCTGATAGTGAATTGACTATGGATTATTCGTCGTTGTTTAGTGAATCACAAGATGAAAAAACAAAATTATCAGAGGAGTTAATGGGACGATTAGAAAGATTAAGAGAAGATAAATTAATGGAAAGAAAAGCTCTAGTAGCTGAAAATCTTAATAAAGCCTTGGGATACAGACCATTCCAGGACCCTTATAATGTAATATAATATGGGATATAGTTATCCAGGATTCGGACTAAGAACTAAAATAGATTTTTCTAGACAAGTTTATCAAAATTGTGATACAACTGCAGAAATGTCTGGTAGTAGTAGATTACAACAAAATGTTTTAATTAGTAAATCTGGTGATTCGTCTACTTATAATTTTAATTTTACATCTACATCAGCTAATACAGCGGTTTTTTCTATGGGGTTAGACCCAGATTTAACTTTTGGTAAGTCAGCTATACAGATTAATTCAGACCTAATCCCAACAGGTACTGGGACAGACTTAGAAATAGATGTGTCCACTAACGAAGTTTTTAGAGTAGCTTCATCTTTAAAATATAAAAAAGATGTAAAACCAATAAATCTTACTGAATTGAATTCTATTTTAGAATTAACACCAGTAAAATTTAAATGGAAAAATAATGGAAAATCTTCAGTAGGATTAATTGCTGAGGAAGTAGATTCCGTAGGTCTTAAAGATTTTGTAATTTATGATGAAAACGGTGAACCTGATGGTATAAACTATAAACTACTTACTATAGCATTAATTGCTGTATTAAAACAGGGTAAAATCCCTGTGGTTGAGAAGACAGTTGAAAATATAGAGAATATCCCCGTAAGTATAAATTCAAACTACACTACTCTTAATACAAGATATATTATAGCTACAGAAGATTTAACCATCACACTTAATGATACTAACCTTAACCGTTTTTATATTAAATCTATGGCTAATATTACAGTAAAAACAAAATCTGGTAAAATAGACGGTGAGTGGGAAGAAATTAATATGGGACCACAAAGTAGTATTGAGGTATTATCGGACAACACTAACTGGTTTATACTTTCTTCTGATGGTTTAAAAAATTCCTAGAGGTTCTAGAAATTTTTCTGGGTCCTGACCCATTTTATCCCAGAAGACATCTTCTTCATCAGACAATGATAAAACTTCATTTAAATCATCTTGGTCTCCTTCTTTTCTAGCTAAACCATTTATTAACTCACATTGTTTAGTCGTGAAAAATTGCCTATCTTCTGGTTTATTCACAATTAAACTATCCCTCACCTCTTGTTTAAAAACCACCAATAAAGGTTCAACCCTCTTATTAAAAGTGTTCATATATCTTGGTACGTTGTAGTCTCCACACATCTCAGGTTTTTCTTCTATGTCTTTTTCAGGAATTCTGTAACATCTTAATATAGTTTCTTTAGTTCCATCTTTTAATTTTTTATTTTGTACATCACCGTGAGACATAGCCGTTCCGTTATTAACGTAATAGATAGTGTCACCTAAATTAACTCTAAGATTTTCTTTTAAAACTAATTCCATATGTGCCATTTTAGACATAGGGTTTCCAGCTTTGGTTACTTTTTTAGCTCTTTCTTTGTATTCCGCGACAGTTAATTTAACTCTAGATTTATTAGCTATTTTAGATAGTGGGATTTCCTTGTTGTAAATTTTCTCAACGTAAGAGTAATAGTGTTCTATGAAAGATTTACCGTCACCTTTTAACAACATTTGTAGACCTTCGTCTATAAACTCAACCAAAAATCCCTGTAATGTTTTGGATTTAATAGAGTTTCCTGTTAATTTAACTTTTCCTTTATCTGTTAAAAGAGCGTAGTTTTTTCTAGCTACATTTATACAAGAAGGCCAAGTACCATCTGTATCTAGACCCATTTCGTCTCTCATATATAAATCATTATATTCAGCTACATCTGCATCCGCACCTTTATATTCCTTACCTTCCACCACTAATTCATTATGTCCCTTACCTATGTAAAGACGTTCTTCTACACCTTCTGGTGATGAAAAGTTTACACCATCAGTATCCAATACTAAAGGAGAATACTCACGTTCCATAAACCACCTAATCATGTGTCTTAGATATTGTCTTCCTGTACAAGTCACCATTTCACCACTATCCATTTCACCCCAAGGAAAAACCTGAGGAGCGGATAAAGAACCAAACATCGAGTTAATGAAAATTTTAATAGGTAATTGTTTTCTACCATAAGATGATGATTTTTTATTGTCTACACCATAATATTCTGCAGCTAATTTTTTATACTTTATTCTAGTGTCCCTAAAGTATTTTAACATAGATTCCATCGCACCTGTAACATCACAGTCAGGAAAAACTTTATGTACTAATTGTATTGAAGGGTATAGTGAACTAAAGTCCAGTTTAAGTACATTAGTAGAATAACCAGTCTTAAGTAATCTTGACAATCCACCAACAAAAGGTCTTTTTTCATCTTTTTTAGGTATAGCTAAACCTTGTTTGTATGACCAAGCCAACATCAACATTTTCCATAGTGTAGCGGTTCCCATAGTAGACACCCTTTCATAGGTAGTTGGTACCATTGAAGCCAATAAGAATGAAGCTTGGTTAAATTCCTCGTCAACGGTTAGTGTTTCTTCAATATCACCCTCAAGATATTTTTTAATTATAAATTGTCCATTAACTTCTTCGTAAACGTTTGGGTGTCTCTGTAATAAATTTTCTAACCCTTCTGTATTTCTTAACTTATATTTTCCAGTTCTTGGATTAAAATAATAGTCTTCATTCTCTTCATATATCGAGGATATTTTGTCACCAGGTACGTATACACGAGTTTCTTTATTTGCTCCAATAAATTGTGTGATGTATTTAAGTCCCCAAGACTTAATGTCAGAATTAATTGTTTGTGCTCTTCTAACCGCATGTGCAATATCAATAACATTATAACCCCACATATTTGTAGACATATAATCTTCTATCTCTGCACCTAACTTAAGTATAGATTCTTTTCTTCTAATATTAATATTTGGATGTAGTGTATGTGAAATTTCATTTATGTTTAATCCTAATATTTCTGCTCTTTTAAACATCCATTCCCAGTCAAAGGACGCGGAGTTATAACCACCTATTATGGTAGGTCTAATTCTATTAATAGTTTCAAAAAAATTAATAATTAATTGTCTTTCACTTTCATCATCATGGGCATAAAATATTTCACTATTGCCTCTATTATCTAATATCCCTACTAAAAATATCATACCATCAGAAGGTCTGAGTGCGGTAGTCTCAATATCGAAAACTAATCTATGGATATCGTTATAATCTTCAAAACCCTTAAACAGTCTTTTTTCTTTTTGAATTAAATATTGTTCTACAGGACTAAGTATAATAATTGATGACCTAGTATTTTCTCCCCAAGGGTTTACACCACCTTCTCTAAAAAATGAAACTAGGTTTTGATATGTTTTAGTAGTTTTAATTATAAAATTTAATCCTTCTACTAATCTTGGTTGGTTATGGTTGTCTAGTTTTTCTATAAGAATACCATGCTTACTCATAGCTTCTTTTTGTCTAGCTTTACTATTAGAATAAAAATTGTAAGGTCTTAAGTCTCCAACCCAAGCAAAAGGTACGAAAGTATCTTTAACTATTTGTTTACCATTAATTGGGTCTTCTTTGATTTTAAATATAGAACTGCTACGATAGTCATATTCTACCGCTACTATGTGTTTTTCTGGGTCACTCCCTTCTAAAAATTGTTGGATTTCTTCTTGTGTAGGTTTCATGTATATAATAATTTTCGTTTGTAATATTAGCTTCACTCTATTAGTGAATTTTACTTAACATTAATTAAAATATAAGAAACTATTTGTGAGATGTCAATTTAAATAATTCCAAAACTTTCTTGAATATTGATATATAAATCTTCTCTTACTGGAGCCACTAACTGGGTCCCGTCTGTTAAAAATTCGATTAAAAACTGACCTTGATATCTTCCCTCTTCCATTACGTCTGTTGGTTGCCATCTGTAGTATATATAATATTCGGGGTCGTTGATTGGGTCTACCTGTGTCTTTTGTACGATACCAGCAGCTTTATTTAAAATTACGTACTCACCAGTATCTACCTTTTTCATAGAAAAACTTAACATAGCATTTTCTAAACCTTGGTAAAACTTTCTGAAATCGTTTCTACCATCTTGTATTAATTGCATTTTTAATACTGGTTCTAATGAGTCTTTTCTTATAAAAAATTCCATGTGTGTGTTTTAGTTATAAATACCGATTTTATTGTTTTATCATTAATATTCCCGCCACATTTAACGGAGAGGGTCCAGTTCCAGTTGTTTGATATACGTCTCCAGTTGTGAGTCCCCCAAGTGCAGCATTTGCTTCATCTTGAAAAGCGGGGACATTTTTAAGTGTCATGGTACTTGCGGTAAAACTACCACTTATTAAAGTATCTCCACTAATGTGTACTTTAACGTTAGTGTCAGGATTAGGTGTCCCAACACCCAACACACTAATATTATCAAAGTAAGATTTAGTTTCACTCGTACCGTTTTCAATAACAAACCTTTCTATATCATTTGCACCCGCACTAGTACTATCTTTAGTATTAAATCTATATCCGACAGTATCGGTAACACCTAGGCCACTTGAATAACCGAGTAAAAAATCTATACCGTATGTCCTACTAGTGTAAATACTACTTCTAGTTCCCGCACCCGAACCAAAAGCGTTACTTTGTCTACTTATTAAGGTAAAACCAAAAGCGGAACTAGTATCAAATCTCCATCTACTATCATCACTTCCTGGTAAAAGAAAGTGTAGAAAATCTCCAGTTGCATCATTATCTCCCCCGATACCTATACCTGAAGAAGTAAAGGCTAACGAACCTCTATCGTTTGGTGTTTTACCCGCACCAATCATAAGTGTTGGATTTGTTGGTAGGGCACTATTAACTAAGTCTCCAACATGAACTTGTCCAGTATCTAAACCTTCTATGATATGATTACCGACACTATCTTGTACTAAAAATACCGTATCTGAAGTATTTGTGCCTGAACTTGTTACAGTTAAACCACTAGTCACATTAAGTTCACCTGAAACTTTTGCTCCAGTGTATGTAACTCTAAATTTTTCTGTAAGTGTAAGTCCTGGAAAAGTTTTAAATATAAGTTCATTGGAACTGCCTGCTGTACCGTCAAAATCAATACTTGCACCTATAGTACCACCACTGCCTTTAAAACGTAGACTAGGAACATTTGCGTTGTCAGTCCTTTTAAGTGTTAGGTGTGGAGTCTCACCTTCTATGTGTGCTTCATCTACTATATCAACACCATGACTACCCGTATCAAACTTTTTAACATTATTATGGTAGAGTTCAACAGCTCCATCGGCAATACACTTAATCATAGTTTCTGTAGCCGAATCCTTAGAAATTATGACATTATTATCACTTTGTAGGTATAGGTTTCCTGTTCCTGTTTCTCTTATTACTGAATGGCCTCCATTGTGGAATATTTTTAGGTCATCATTATTACCAAATCCAGCATAGTTATTACTAACATCACCATCATCCAGTAATATTTTCCCCCCCTTTACTATAGTGTCTCCCGTTACAGTTAAACCACTAGTCACATTAAGTTCACCTATTACATCAATACCTCCGATTTGTGTTTCTAATTTCATATTACCAGCATGGTATAAATTTACCTTAGATGCTTCAGAATCGGTTTTTAAAAGTAGGTTACTATCTTTATCTAGAACCCTAAAGTTAACTCTATTACCACCATGATTAATTGTAAGAGGGTAAGGTGTTGCTGCATCTTTATCAAGTTGAATAAAAGGTATGTTACCAGCATGTAACTGAAGTTTATTATCTAAAAATTGAATATGTGTGTCAGCATCACCTGTATGTCTGATGTATTGTGAGACCGACACGTCTTGTGAAAATTCTGCTTCTGTTCCGATAGTAACTGGACTACATCCAGAAATATTAGAAACCCATAATTCATTAATACAGGTAGCTGAAGTATTTCCAGTAAAGGTTCCTCCTCCTGTGGAACCTGATGAGGTAGTGGTGGAAAAAATATCTAATAAATTTGTACCACCTGAAAATATTCCACCTCCATTTGCAATATTAATATCACAACCAAAATTAGTTTTACCACTAACTATTAAAACTGTAGTGGTAGCAGAAGTACAACCACTCTCTGCCCCTATAGTTGTGGGAGAACAACCTATTATATTTTCTACCTTTAAAGTTTTACCAGCACCACAAATTTGAACGTTTCCATTGAATATGGTATCTAAAGGAATTGTTCCTCCTTGGAAGTTTTCTATAATATTTTTACATTTACAAGACATATTTTTTTATTTTATAAATAGTTTTTTACTTAGTTAAGTTGCCTATAATGGTAACTTTTGCTTCTTTAGTTGCATCAAATTTTATTATCTCAACCTGTATTACATCTGTGGGTGTAGCTAAAAATGGTGTGGTGACTATAGAACCACTTCCTGTACCCATGTTTTCAATTAACCTAATACTATAACTTACAACATTATCTACAAGAACTCCTGTAAACCTAACTGATGTATATTCTGGGGACACAATAAATTGAGATAAACTGTCTACTGATGTGCTAGTTTGACCTATAGCGTAATCTAAAATGATATCTAATGAGTCACAGTCACGTATTATTATAGCGGGACAAGGACCACAACCATTGGTACAACCACCAGCACAATCAACTAAATCATATCGGTCTTTATTAACCAAGAAATTATGAAATATTTCATCGACACCCAACGGCCTTATGTAGTATCTTAATTGGGATATTCCTCCGATATAGGTTCCCGCAAAATTCTTTTCTATTAACAACCCTAAATCTGCTGGGTCCTGCACATAAGGTGGACAAGTTATGGTGTTTCCACTAGTGTCAGCAGAAAATGTCTGGTTATCTATTAGACCCTGTGTTCCACCACCCCAAGAGATATTAAATGGCACACCAACCTGTTTTTGTTTTTCTGTGTTAAGTCTTCTAGGTATTATTTCTTCAAAATCTGGGTCTGTCAATACTGGTCTACCATTAACAAAAATTGTTAAAGTTCCCTTTCTTAAAAATCTTTCATCGGACCACTTTTTAGAAAATTTTATTTTTTCAACTAATTTTGTGTAATTAGTAGTGCATCCAGTAGCTGGGCCACAAGTATGACAATCAGTTTTAGTACAACCAGTACAACATTCAGTTTCCGTACACCCTGTAGCAATTTGACCCGGTCCCAAGTATTGACCTGTTACAACAACTTTATTCCCATTATCTTGCCATCCAGGCATTAATGGAGCTTCCCTAACTAAGGTAGTTGAGGTACTATTTAAACCTGAATCTATGTAACCTGGTGTATCCATTACTGGAATATCTATTAAATCATTAACCCCACCCTCATTTTCTAAATCACAACCTTCATAACAATAATCTCTTTGGAACCTCGCACTTACCAATAACCAAGGACAAGTATTTACGAATGTAGAACCTGTTAAACCACAAACAATATTACTATATTTTTCTACTACGGTGTAACCTGAACTATAGGTTAAACCAGTCACACAATCCTCAACAACATAATACTCATTTGTTTCACAATCTAAAACCTTTTTTTCAGAATATGTGGTTATACAGTTACCCGTGTAATATAAAGCCCTATATCCTACTCTTCCGTCGTCGGTTAATCTCAAAGCAAAAGCATTACTTAAAGAATCTATTTTTTCATCGTATGTTGATGTTATGACATTAACTAAGGTTCCACAGTGACCTGTTGTACCTGTAGTTATAATTGGTGTTGGTATCCCAGAACAACTAAAGTCTCCTTGGTCACAAGTTTGTAGGTGGGTTTCTGCAGAATAATAATTATGGAATTTATTTTCTGCTCGTGTTCCCATATAGAAGTATATACCTTTATTGTTGGGGTACTTATCATTTAAAGTTTGTGTCCCAGATATTATACATTCTGTCACACATTTAACATCAAATTTTAATAAACTTTCTACGGTCCAACCACACTCTACTCTTTCTGGTAAAACTTGGTACGGATACCCATAAAGTTCATAGAATCCTTGGTAGAATCCACCCCTAAGATTGTTGTAATAACCTTCTGGACCTCCCGAAACAGATTCGATACCGTAACTATACTGGTGAGTTAAACCAGTAACTTGTTTCATTTTAAATCTTCTATCATAATGTAAATGGTCCCATTTGTATTGGTCTGGCATGTCTGTCCACAATTTTATAGACTCTAGTTGACAAGGCGCTTGCCAATAACCCTTTTCGGTAATTAGGTCAACCGTAAATGTCTCCCCACTAAAGGTTGATTGAAAATTAGTAAAATTTAAATTATAACCGTCTCCTTGTCCACCATCTTGACCAGCGGTAAAAAAACAACATCCAGATAAAGCCATATCAGGTTCGAGTGCAGGTATACCCACTGCTGAATCATAAAAATTATTCCAATTTATTGTGGTCCCACTAGTAACTGATGTAGTACTTCCAGTACATGGATATTTTAAAGGGATGCTACCACCCACTATAGAACTTAACACGGTAACTGGTATAAAGCCACTTATAAGACTACGAATTGTGCCGACACAGTTTGTTCCTGTTTCTGCACTTATAGTTACTGTAAATGCTGTGCTTTTAATAAATTCTACCTTACACTTATCATATTCGGTAGTGTTTCCACTCATATATTGTACCAAACCATTATCTACACCAGTTAAACCAACATCACATATAGATTCTATGAATGAAGTGTTTCCTGTAAATTCTCGGTTTTCACATTTAGGACACGTACATCGTGTGTCACCTGAATTTGGTCTAGCAGAACACCAATAAGGTAAACTCAATAAAGTATTATTTTCATTATATTCTGTACATAAGTAGGGGTCTAACTGTCTACTGGACTGGGGATTATTTAAGTCAATCCAAAGAGGTAAACAATCTGAACACCAAGTATTGCCACTTAGATAAGCGTTAATGTGGTCACCCACACAAATAAGATAAGGAGAAAATACAACTTCTCGGTTGTAATCCCGCTCATCAGACGTTAAAAATATGTCATAGTAGCTGCTATAATCTAGTCTAGCGTCTAATTTATTGAAATAATAGTTATTTAAATTCTGTGGTCCCATACATAAATAAATATTTAATGAATGCATTAATATTTATAGATAAAAAGAAACTATGGATAGATTAAAACATAAAGGTAAAACTTCTAAAAAAACTTACTTAGATAAAGAGGAGGAAATGTCCGAAACTGAACTCTTAGACGGTAAAAATGAAGAAGAACTAGAAGAATTAGTGGATTATGATGGTTCAATGATGAACTCAAAAATTCCTTTAGGTATTAATAAAAGTAACAAAATTAGTAGAAGTACTAGTGATGATATGGTAAAAACCGCACATCAAAAAGGTAATGGTTTTGGTTATTATTATAAAAGATACTGGGGAGAAGCTTATCTAGGTGGTGGTCTTGGTGACAACGAAGAATTAGATAGTGAAGTAGAAACTACTAATGAATGTATGGAATACTTTATGGGTAATTATGGTTTAACTAGAGAAAAAGCGGTTAAAAAATGTGAAGAAAATGGGTACGCAACTGATGTATCACAAGAAAAAGCTGAAAACGATGAAAGAAAAAGACTGGTAGAGTTATCTAATAAAAAAATGAAAGATATGTTAGAAGTAATCTTAAATAAAAAAGATGAAGTAGACGACATTAAACCAGGAGTAGAAATGGAATTACGTGATAGAATGAATTATCCGATATTAGATAAACTAGGTTCTAGATTTAAAAAAGCGTGTGAAGCTCAAGGAGTGGACCCTAATGAAGTATTAAATAAATTTTAAATGCCTGATAAAGTTTTAAAAGGACACCAGATTAAAGTACCCGATAAATGTGTAAAACATATTAAAATCGCGGTGCATGACTTCAATGGTCCAAAAACTACTGAAGGTTACCAACGAGCACTTAACATTATTAAAAATCCTGTAATTAGTATGGAATTACTAAAAAAGATAAATAATTTTTTTAGGAATGAAGAAGAAGGTACACAACCATATAATTTAACAGGAGGTGATTACGGAAAAAAAGTTTTTCTAGAGTTAGAAAAACAATTAAGAGATGGAAAATCATCTGGAAGAAAAACAAAAATGAACAGTGGTATGATGAATACTCACTATGATGAGCATGAAAAAGACGGAAATAAAAATCCAACTAAAGTAAATGTCCCAACACCAGATAATGTAAATAATATGATGACATTAAGTGAAACAATAAAAAGAATGAATAAACTAATAAATTATTAATTATGAAAATAGATTGGATTAATTCCTGGAAAAGTGGAAATAAAAAAGAAAAATATAGTTTAACTTTTAGATTAGGTAAATTAACTGTATTTGAAGTTAAGATTTGTCCGTGTAGTACTGACAAATGTTCTAAATTTAGATTTATGGTATTAAATCTTGGTTTTGAACTATAAATAAAAATAAAATAAAATATTTATAAAATAAAAAGTTATGGCAGGAGAACAACAAATGCAACCAGGAGCAAAACTATCAGAGTTTGCTAAAGCTGAAAGGGATAAATTATTCCCTAAAAATCTTTATAGCCCAAAATCTGACCAGTACGGACCACAACATCAGAACGCGTTAAGTGACGGTGATGAAAAAGGTAGAGGTACAGCGGTATTTTTAGGTGTAAGAGACCAAGAAACAGGAACAAAAACAGATATTCTTACTAGAAAAGAAAATGTAAAAACTAATTCATATAATTCAAAAAATGGATATAGTGTTCCTGACGATAATGTCACTAATGGTACTATAGGTTTAACACCTTCTTAAGTTTTTTAAGATGAAACTTTACAACACACTGTCTTCCATTATACTTGAAGTAGCTAATAGGGACGAAGTCCAAAAAGCTATAAAAAATAGAAATACTGCTGTTATTTACTATGAGGGAGATACTATTAATAATCCTGGATGGAGAACAATAGAACCAGTGTGTGCAGGAACAACTAAAAGAAATAATCCTGTAGTTAGAGCTTGGCAAACCGAAGGAGCTACAGATACTGAAGTTCCTGGGTGGAAATTTTTTAGACTAGATAGGGTACGTAATTGGAATCCTACAACTGAAAATTTTAATGAACCTAGACCAAACTATAACCCAAATGGTGATAAAAGCATGAACCAAGTATGGATTAATGCAAAATTTGATTAAATGAAAAATTTAGAACAATCATTATTAAACGCTAAAAAATTCATGGAACACAAAGCCATGAACAATAATAGACAAGGAAGGGTAACTTCTAATGTACAAACAGAATCAGTTACCGTACCACCACAAAATACACAAACGCCACCAATGTCAATGCCTACTCCTAGTTCACCAAACATGAACCCTAAGGCGATGATGACAGAAGAATCAATCAGAAATTCTAAACTCCCAGACGCTATTAAACAAGCTATGATTACTAATCCAATTCCTGATGTTTCACCGACCCCTAATCTATCAGAGTCCTTTATGGAAAAAGTAAGTCAAAAAATGAACTCCGAAGAATATAGTATTCAAAATATGAGAAATACAGCTAACAGTAATGTTAATAGAGTTTCAATTCCAACTACACAGATTAAAGAAAATAAATCTACTGACCCAATACCTTCACCATTTGAATCATCTTCGGTAGATAGCAATTCTTTAAAAGAAACCATAAAAGAATGTATTAAAGAAATTATGGTAGAAGAAAATTTACTAATGGAATCTAAAAACATTAAAGAAAATTTACAAATTAGAGTTGGTAATAAAATATTCGTAGGTAATATAAAATCTATTAAGTCTGTAAAACCACAAAAAAAATAAAATTACTATTTTAAATAAGATTAGAAAGAGAGGTTTTCCTCTCTTTTTTTGTTTGACTATTTCTACAATTACTCGTATCTTTTTTCCATATAAAATATAAAAAAATATATGGCAAAGTACAAAATATTAGTTTTACCTAGTGACCGAACTGGTGTATCTAAGTTTAGGTCGATAGACCAACACTTAAAATTACAAGAAAAATTTGGAGATGATTTTTGGGTTGACATTGATTATTCCCCAAAACTAAACGATGACAATTACCTTAAACAATATGATTTAATTCATTATCATAGAACTTTACATCCTGATTATAACTTTTCTAGACAAATAATGCCTAAAATTAAAAAGTTAGGAATCCCTAGTATTATGGATATTGATGATTACTGGTTGCCGAACAAAGAACATCCAGCTTATATGATAATAAGAAATAAAAAGATGGATGAACTTATTACAGCTAATTTAAACTTAGCAGATTATGTGACGACCACCACACCTTTATTTGCAGATGAAATTAAAAAAATATGTAAAAATGTTTATGTACTACCTAATTGTGTAGACCCTAACGAAAAACAATTCCATCACAACCCTGAAAAAAGTGACCGAATAAGGGTGGGTTGGTTAGGTGGTTCATCACACTTAGCGGATTTAGAAATTTTAAGAGGTACTGTAGATAAGTTAACCTCTTTAAAGGATAAAATGCAATTTGTACTTTGTGGATTTGACACCAGAGGTAGTATAACTCAAATAAATCCACAGACTGGTGAAGAAATGACTAGAAAAATTAAACCTAAAGAATCGGTGTGGTATGAGTACGAAAAAATATTTACTGGTAATTACAAAATTGTAGACAAAGACCAGATGTTCCAACTAATGCAGTTTAAATTTGGTGAGGAGTTTGGGGATTCAGATACACCGTACAGAAGAGTTTGGACCAAACCCATCACTACCTACGCTAGTAACTACAACAAATTCGATATTAGTGTAGCTCCTCTTAAACACCACACATTTAATAGAGTTAAATCACAACTCAAGGTAATTGAGGCTGGGTTTCATAAAAAAGCGTTAATAGCTCAAAATTTTGGTCCGTACCAAATAGATTGTGTGAACGCTTACGAAAGGGGTGGAACATTTAACAATAAAGGAAATTCATTATTGGTAGATGCTTCAAGAAATCACAAACAATGGGCACAACACATAAAAAGACTAATCACCAACCCTTCTTTGATAGAAGATTTAGGTGAAAGGCTTTATGAATCGGTTCAAAAATATCATATAGATAGAGTTACTGAGGAAAGAGCTGAATTATATAAACAAATAATAAAATCACATTAAAAAAAAAAGAAAAACATGTATTATCAAGCAATCGTAGCATTTGAAACAGGGGCCTTGGATGGTAATGGTAACCCTAAAGTTAAAAAATTTAAATATATTGTAGAAGCTGAGTCAGTGTATGAAGCTACTACAAGAGTAAGTAGATATTTGTCAGAAGACACTAGAGATTCTGAAATTGTGTCTCTTATTAAAGCACCTTACGAAGATATTTTACACCCAACGTTAACTCCTAAGTATTATCAACAATGATTAAAGATATAAATAAACTTTTATTTCTAGACATAGAAACGGTAGGTATTGAGGAAGATTTGGATTCTTTACATGTAGAGTTTCCACATTTAAGTAAAATGTGGGATGAAACTGGATACGATTACTGTAAAAGGAGGTACCCCAATGAAGACCTATATAGTAATGAAATGTTTATTAAAAAAGCAGCCTTACTCCCTGAGTTTGGTAAAATAGTTTGTGCCTCTGTAGGGTTTATAGTGCCTAATGGAGAAATTAAACTAGATAGTTTTGTTGGTGAGGAAAAAGAAATATTGGGTAATCTTTGTGAGTTATTTAATAGGGTTGATAAATTAGGGTTTAGAATTTGTGGACACAATATCAAAAACTTTGATTTACCGTATATTGGTAAAAAAATGTTAGTACATGGTATAACTCTACCTAAAATTTTACCCACCTATAATGATAAACCTTGGGAGACCAGAGTTGTTGACACCAAAGAGGTATGGGGTTTTAATTCGTATATTGGGTTATCGTCACTAGACTTAATTTGTGCTTCTTTAGGTATAAAATCTCCTAAATCTGGAGACCTAAAGGGTGACCTCCTGCATCAATTTTATTATAGTGAAAAAAGAGATATGGATAAAATAAGGGAGTATTGTGAAAATGATGTTACGGCAACTATAAAATTAGTAAAACATATTACATAATGGGAAAAGAAAAAATAATAGCTGATATTAAAAAATTAAAAGAAACGATTAGTGAAATTAATAATTTAATTCCACAATCTGACACCCTACCAGAGACCGAAAAGATTTTAGAAAAATTTAGTGACATTGGTGAGACTTTAACACTACCCACCAATAGTACAAAGATAACTAAACCTAAAATAGAAATAAAATTTTTAAATAAAAGTAATAATACGGACCCAGATTACTTTCATGAAGGAGATAGTGGTTTTGATTTTAGAGCAAACTTAAATCAAGAAGAAAGCATAACTATAAAACCTGGGTCTAGAAAATTGATTCCTACAGGCCTTTACTTTGAGGTACCTAGAGGTTATGAATTACAAGTAAGACCACGGAGTGGTTTAGCATTAAAAAACGGGATAACCGTTTTAAATACACCAGGTACTGTAGATAGTAACTATAGAGGAGAAGTTAAAATAATTTTAATTAATTTAGGTGAAAAAGATTTTGTTATTACTAATGGTGACAGAGTAGCTCAAGGTGTTATATCACCAGTATTAGATAAGGTGTGGGGAAAATTAAATAAAGTGGGTACACTAAATGCCTCTAACAGAGAAAAAGGAGGTTTTGGTAGTACTGGTATAAAATAAAAAATCTAATGCAAAAAAGAACTATTTTAATAACTGGAGGAGCTGGATTTATAGGTTCACATCTAGTTAAACATATGGTAGACAACTATCCTACTTACGACATTCATGTCATGGACTGTTTAACCTATGCTGGAAACAAAAAAAATTTAGAGGATTATATTGATAAAATAAAATTTCACGAAGTAGATATAACTAATAAAAGATATGTAAACAGTTTGTTTGAGTTAAACAATTATGATGGTGTTATAAACGTAGCAGCAGAAACACACGTAGATAATTCAATTGATAGTCCCGATATCTTTTTAGAGACAAATGTCATAGGAACCCAAACATTAATAAATGCTTCTTTAAAATATAAAGTTAACAAATTTTTACAAGTATCTACTGATGAGGTCTATGGAAGTCTTAACTTTGATGACGGAAGAACTTTTTATGAATTTACTCCTTTTGCACCAAGTTCTCCCTATTCAGCGTCTAAAGCGTCTGCAGATTTTTTAGTTTTAGCCGCTTTTAGAACATTTAACTTACCTGGTTGTATTACCCATTGTTCTAACAACTATGGTCCTAAACAACACACAGAAAAATTAATACCTAAAGTAATTAAATGTTTAAAAGAAAATACACAAATCCCTGTATATGGTGATGGTGGTAATATAAGGGATTGGATACACGTAAACGACCATGTAAAAGCCATAGATAAAGTTTTTCATTCGGGAAAAAGTGGTGAAAGATATAATGTTGGTGGTGACTTTGAATTAACTAATTTAGAATTAATAAAGAAAATTTGTTCAACCTACGATAACATAAAGGGTTTAGTGCCTGGAACGTCTTCTAGATTAATATCGTTTGTTGGTGACCGTCCTGGTCATGATTTAAGGTACTCTATAAACTTTGATAAAATTTACACAAAGTTAAGATGGAAACCAGAAGTAAACTTTAACTTAGGAATCACTGAAACTGTAAAATCTTATTTGTAATGTTAAGTGTTGTTTATTGTACTCCAAAACCTATGGAATCTCATATTTCTCACATTAAAAAAACTGTGGGTTTAAAAGAAGTAGAAATAATCGAATATATTAATAAAGGAGAACCCCTAACAAAATTTTACAATAAAGCTTTAAAAGAAACTAAAAATGATATTGTAATTTTTTGTCACAATGATATCATCTTCAATACTAAAAATTGGGGTAAGAGGATTATATCCCATTTTAATAATACTAATTTTGGTATTCTAGGTGTTGCGGGAACTACTGAAATGCAATCTACTGGAAGATGGTGGCAAAACCCATCTTTAATGTTAGGTCAAGTTAAACACACACATGAAGGTAAAACTTGGAATAGTGCTTACTCACCAAAATTTGGGGACGAAATATTAGAAAGTATATTAGTAGATGGTTTATTTTTTGCTGTTTCTAAAAACAGATTAAGTACTGACTTCGACGAAAATATTAAAGGATTTCACTTTTATGAAATAGATTTTTGTTTTAATAACCATTTAAAAGGAACTAAAGTAGGTGTGATAACCAACATAACTATAACCCATAAATCTATAGGCCAAACTAACGAAGAATGGGAAGTGAATAGAAGACAGTTTGTTGAAAAAAACTCACAAAATCTACCTTACGAACTTACCCCACAAATCTTATTAACAGATAAAAAAATTAAACTTAAAAAATTACCAGGTGTGGGTGTGGTAATTCCCACTAAAGGTAATGTTAACCTACTTAAAGACTGTATAGATTCCATATTTGATATGGATGGGTATCCTAATTTAAAAATCTATATAGGTGATACTGGTTCATCACTAGAAGAGTTAGATGAAATAGAGGAATACATAAAGGATAAAAAAAATATTAAATTAATAGAATATAATTACTATAACTTTGCAAGTATTAATAATGACATAGTATCTAACCATGTCGATGACGATGTAGAATTACTGTTGTTTTGTAATAATGATATTAAATTATTAAATAACTCAATTACTCAGATGGTTGAGGTTTACAATACTAATAAAAAAACTGGTACAGTGGGTATAAGGTTACACTTTGGTGATAATAGGGTGCAACATTCTGGTGTTATTGCTTTTGTAGATGACAAATATAACATTAGGGTTAGTCATCATGGTATAGGTACATACTTTAATTACCATCAGGGTAGAAAGGAAGTTTTTGGTAATACCGCAGCTTTTATGATGATTAAAAAAGATTTGTTTAAACAGATTGGTGGATTTAAGGAGTCATATACCGAATGTTTTGAAGATGTAGAATTAAACATAGAATGTTTAAATAGAAAATATAAAAATTACTTTATAGGGACAGCGGTTGCTTATCACTATGAAAGTCAAACTAGAAATAAAGATAAAGAAAAATTAAAAAGGGAAGCTGAAGATTATATGTATCGTTTATTACCTAAAATAATAAAATCTAAAGGATGTCATAGTAATTTTTCTAATATAGATAAAAACAATTTATCTTTACTAATAAAAAATAAATATAAAGAATTGACAATATGAAATTAGGTGTAAGTTATAATATATTTGACGGAGAGGAGCTCCTAGAGAATTCTATAAAAAGTATTAGAAAAAACGTAGATTACATTTCTGTGGTTTATCAAGAGATATCGAATTTTGGTAATCCATGTAACGAAAATTTAATACCACTAATTAATAGATTAAAAAATGAAGGTCTGGTAGATGAAGTTTTTAAGTACAGGCCACAACCTCAAAGAGGAGGACACTTTAATGAAATAAGTAAAAGAAATATAGGTTTATTTTTATCTGAAGGTGCAAAATGTACACATCATATGGCCATGGATTCAGATGAATTTTATACAGACGAACAGTTTAAATTTTTAAAAAAAGAAATGATAGAAGGTGATTATGATTCTTCGTGTTGCCAAATGGTAACTTATTATAAGGAACCAATCTATAGGTTAGACCCCCATGAAGACTACTACGTTTCTTTAATTTATAAAATAAAGAGTGGTAAACAATATGTTATGGGTTTACCATTTCCCACGTTAGTGGACCCTACGAGAAGAATGGAATCCGGTAAATGTAAAATATTTACCAGAGAAGAAATTGAAATGCACCATATGAGTTATATTAGAAAAGATTTAAAGATTAAGTTGACTAACTCTTCATCATCACCTAATTTTAATAATATAAATAAAATAGTTAAACATTTTAATGAGTGGGAATATCCACAACAAGGTTTGATGTATAAACCTAATGAAGAACTTGTAAATTTAAAGAAAACTAAAAAATTATTTTTATGAAATTAGCAGCAATATATAACGTATTTGATGGTGAAGAACTATTAGAACAATCAATTAACTCTATAAAAGAATGTGTGGATTATATTATAGTGGTATATCAGACCACCTCTAATTTTGGTGTTTTTAATCCAGATGTGGAAGATACTGTCATTAATCTTTATAAAAAAGGACTCATAAATGAATATATCTCTTACAAGACATCACCTATCGGTCCTCAAATGAACGAACTAAATAAAAAAAATATAGGTTTAGAAAAAGTTAAAAGTTTAGGTTACACACACTTTATGACAATGGATTGTGATGAATTTTATTTTAAAGAAGAGTTTAATAAAGCTAAAGAATTTATTAAAACTAAAGATATAGACACTTCAGTGTGTTGGATACAGAATTACCACAAAATTCCTGAATATCGAGTTATTGGTTTGTCAGAACCTTATAAGGTACCTTTTATTAATAAAATTTATGATAATACACAGTTAGTTTTGGGTGGTGAATATTTTGTTTCACAGATAGACCCGACTAGAATAGTTAACACATACCATAACCCTCACTTATTTGATAAGAAAGATATTCTTATGCACCACTATACTACAATAAGAAAAGATATTAGAAAAAAATATGAGTCTTGGACTTGTAGATTAAACTATAAAAATGACGGTGTTATAGATGAAAGAGCAAATAAAATAATAACATACAATATAGATACTGACGAACCTAAATGTGAAATAGTACCTAATTACTTTAAAATAAAAATTTAAATACAATCATGACTAGAACAGAAGCAATTAATAAATTTATAAAACATAATGGGTATAAAACCTATTTAGAGATTGGAATAGATAATCCAGATTTAAATTTTAATAAAATAGAAATTGAAAATAAAATAGGTGTTGACCCATACGATAAAAACCTAAGAGTAGCTACACATTGGGGTGATGATAATAGGGAAATATTTTCTAATCAAATACAATTCGTTATGACTTCCGACGAGTTTTTTGAACAGAATAAACAAATGTTAGATATTGTGTTTATAGATGGTCTTCATTTGGACTGGCAGGTTAAAAGAGATATCGATAACTCATTACGTTTTTTAAACGAGGGTGGGACTATTGTAATACATGACTGTTTGCCAGAAAGATACGAAGGTCAATTAGAAAAAGACTTTGGTTTTGGTTGGTGGGGTACTGTGTGGAAATCTTTTGCTTTTTATCGGATGACTAGAAAAGACCTGAATATGTATACTATTGACACTGATTGTGGTTTAGGTATTATACAAAAAGGAGAACAAGAACCTTTTGTGTCGGAAAAAGAAATTTTAAACATGGAGGAACTTAACTGGAAATTATTTAAAAATGAACGTAATTCACTAATGAATGTGGTTACTGTGGATGAGTTTAAAAATAAATTAAAGTAATCAATAAATTATTTGACTCATGGGACTAGAAAAATTTTTTGATGGGATGTTTTGTATAAACCTAGAAGAAAGAACTGATAGGTGGGAACAAGCACAAAAAGAATTCGATAAATTAAACATAAAGGATAAAGTTTTACATTTTCCAGCATTAAAATTCGATAATGGAGCTTTAGGTTGTAGAGAAAGTCATCTAAGTATTATTAAAAAAGCTAAAGATGAAGGATTAAAAAACGTCTTAATATTTGAAGATGATGTGTTAGTTATAGATGAAAACATCACACATTTAAATAAATCTCTAGACCAACTCACGGACCAGGATTGGGATTTATTTTACTTAGGAGCTACGGTAGACCCTAATGTGGGGAGATTAGTAACCCACACACCTAATTTAGTTAAAACTAATTTTGCTTACACAACTCACGCTTACGCAATAAATCATACCATGTATGATTTTATATTGAAAGAAGCACCATTTCATCCGATTATAGATGTTTTTTACTGTAGGCATATCGTCCCTAGACAAAAAACTTTTATTATGAACCCCATGTTATGTATACAACAAGAAGGGTATAGTAATATAGAAAACCAACACGCTGACTATGGTTGGATGATAGAATTTTTTAATAGATGTTTAATAAAGTAATAAAATGGTTAATTCTAATCTTATAGGGGGTTTAGGAAATTATCTATTTCAAATAGCAACTAGTTTGGCTTTATGTCTTGATAATAAAGACACATTAGTATATGACGATAATGATGCTACGGTAGTCCATAAACCCATTGATAGTTATAGAGATAATATTTTTAGAAATATAAATTTTAATAAAATTAATTCTAGTGTAGTTCACTACAACGAACCTAATTTCCATTTCAACAAAATTGATTATGTACCCAATATTAGATTAAATGGGTACTTTCAAAGTGAAAAATATTTTAATCACCGTAGGGAAGAAATTTTACAGTTTTTTTCACCGACACAGGATATAATAGAAAAACTAAAAACCAAATATCCTTTTATTAGTAAATCTAACATTTGTAGTATTCATGTTAGACGAGGAGATTATTTACGATTACCTAATCACCATCCGGTTTGTTCTTCTGTTTATTATGGTGAAGCTATAAATTATATCGGTGGTAATAATGTTTTTTTAGTTTTTTCGGATGATATAGAATGGTGTAAAAATACTTTTAAAGGAAGTTCATTTATATTTGTAGAAGGCAATACCGATTTTGAGGACTTATACTTAATGAGTATGTGTAAAAATAATATAATAGCAAATTCTTCTTTTTCTTGGTGGGGTGCTTGGTTAAATAAAAATGTCGATAAAAAAGTAGTAGCCCCCTCAATTTGGTTTGGTCCTGGAGTAAATCACGAAACTAAAGATTTAATACCTAATACTTGGAAAATAATATGAGTTTGAAATTTTCAATATGTATCCCCACTTATGAGGCAAATAATAAAGGGTGTGAATTACTTACTGATTTGTTAATGACAATTCAAGGGCAAACATACGATAACTATGAAGTTATTGTGTCAGACCATTCTAAAAATAATGATATAAAAAATCTTATAACTATATGGGAAAAAAAATTAAATGTTAAACATATATTTTGTGAAAAAGGTAGGGGTAACAGTTCCATCAATATGAATAACGCTATTAAACATTCAACGGGTGATTTTATTAAAATAATGCATATGGATGATAGGTTTTCTAACCCAAATGTTTTAGAAACACTTAATAAATCGTTAAGTGGAACTGAATATAAATGGGGTGGTTTGGGGTTTATTCACTACCACGAAAATGAAAACATATTTAAAGACCCAGCCTCTCCTTTCCCACAATTTGATGGTGAAAATTTTAAATTTTTTGGCTGTCCTTCCATTTCATTTTTTAAACACGATAGAAATAATATGACATTGTTTGATGAAAATCTGATAATAATAAATGACTTAGATATGCATAAACAGTTGTATGAACTTTATGGTGCACCTCTAGTAATTCCAGAAATATCAATAATAATTAGAATACATGATGACCAGGTATATCAGACCCATAGAGAATTAGAAGAAAAAGAATGGAGATATTACAAAAATAAAATACACAAGAAAGATAGTAAAAATATGGATAATTTTTTAACAGAACTTGCAAATAAATATAGTTCCGATAAGGGTACTACCATACCTAATGATGGTAGAAGACATGGGCCAAGACTACATTTTAGTACAATTTATGGTGATTATCTTGAAAAGATAAGGTATGATAAACTTAACTTTTTAGAGATTGGAATTGGTGGTGGCCCATCACTTAAAATGTGGTATGAGTTTTTTCCAAACGCGACAATACACGCTATAGATATTAATGATTGTTCAGGACACAATAATGATAGAGTAACAACACATGTCTGTGACCAAGGAAATAGGGAACAACTAGAATCTTTAATGGAAAAAATAGGTCCTTTAGACGTAATACTAGACGATGGTTCACATGTAATAGAACATCAACTAGTTAGTTTAGGTACTTTATTTAAACATCTTAAAAAAGGAGGCCAGTACTGGATTGAAGATTTACACACTTCGGACGGAGAAGTTTGGCAAGGTAAAACCCTTTATGGGTATGACATGTCTTTCAAAGAGGGACAGTCTACAGTAAATGTATTAGAAAGATATATAGATGAAAATATTTTTAGTAGTAATCATTTAACTAAAAATGAAAACGAGTTTTTAACAAAAAACATTAAAGACATGAAAATGTTTTTATTACCAAAAACAATGTGGGGTATAAATAAACTTTGTTTAATAAATAAACAGTGAAAATATTAATAACGGGGGGAGCAGGTTTTATAGGTTCTAAAATAATTAATAAATTAGTTTTGGACTCCTCACAAACTTATAAAATTGTGGTTCTTGACAATATGTTAGAACAAATTCACGGTAATACACCAGAGTTAATTGATGGTGTTACTTATATTATTGGTGATGTTAGAAATGAGAGTGACTGGAAAAAGGCTCTAGAATTTAATCCTGAAGTAATACTACATTTAGCTTCAGAAACTGGTACAGGACAATCCATGGATGAAATTAACAGGTACACCACTACCAATATTGTAGGAACTTCATTAATGTTAGATTTAATTAATAGTGGTAAGTATGGTACTAAAAAAATTATATTATCCTCTAGTAGAGCGGTCTATGGTGAAGGTATTAATGATGAAAATAATAAATTTTTAGAACCCAAATCAGTCTACGCTATTACAAAATTAACACAAGAACAATTAATAAAAACATCTAGTAAAGTACCGTATACCATTTTAAGGTATCAAAATGTTTTTGGAGATGGACAAAGTTTAAATAATCCATATACTGGTATCATTAGTATTTTTAGTAATTTATTTATTAATAATAAAGATGTCACAATATTTGATAATGGAAAACCTACTAGAGACTTCATATATGTTAACGATGTGGTAAATGCTACACTAGGTTGTATAATTAATGAAAATACTAACTACAAAACTTACGATATAGGTACAGGTATACCATCCAAAATTCTAGATGTTACTCAACAGTTAAAAAAATTAATAGACTCTAATTCTAAAATAATTGTAACAGATTATCATAGAAAAGGTGATATAATGCATGCTTACACTACATCTAACAAACTTTATAAGGACATTGGGTGGTCTCCAGTGTGTACACTTAATGAAGGATTAGTTAAGTTTGTTAATTGGTTTAAAAAAGAAATAAAAAATGGATAAAATAAAAGTAAAAATAAAAGACACCTCATTTCAACACTGTAGTTATAGTAATAATCCTATGCCTCCTGTTAGTTTTTGTGAACATATGGAATGGGACTGGAGTACTCCATCAGAAAATGAACTAACTTTTTATACACATAGTACAGTAAATGAAGCCCTCAATGATAAAAATAATAATAAGGTTTGTTGGTTATTAGAACCATATGATTTTGTTCCAACAGCCTATGAAATTATTAAAAATAATAATAGTAGTTTTAAATATGTTTTTACGCACGAAAAAAGTCTATTAGATTTAGGTGATAATTTTAAATTTATACCTTTTGGTGGTTGTTGGATAGAACCTGAAGATAGAAAATTACACCCCAAAAATAAGTTGGTTTCCATAATAGCATCGAATAAAGTTCAGTTGGAGGGACATAAAATTAGACATCACATTATTGGAACTAATAGAGAAAAATTAGATGTATTCGGTAATGGGTATAAGTATGTAAATAAAAAAATAGAAGGTTTAGGTGATTATAGATTTTCAGTAGTGATAGAAAATTGTAAAAGAGATTATTGGTTTACTGAAAAACTTATAGATTGTTTAATTACTGGTACCGTACCAATTTATTGGGGATGTCCATCAATAGGGGACTTTTTTGATACTCGTGGATTTATCATTATTAATAATGTAAACGATATAAGTAAAATTTTAAATGACTTAAGTGTGGAAAAATATGAAAAAATGTTACCTCATATTAAAAAGAATTTAGAATTATCTAAAAATTTCACGTTAGGTGAAAATCAAATTTTTAATGACTACATAAAAACGGGTTTATTATAAAATAAATTTAATTATAATTTTAATATGAATATATTAGTTACAGGTGGTAGTGGTATGGTTGGTAAATCATTAAAAAAATATTTACCGAACGCCATGTACTTATCTTCACAAGAATGTGATTTGACAAATGAAAAAGAAGTAAAATCTTTAATGGTTAAAAATGAATTTGATGTTGTAATTCATTTAGCTGCAAAATGTGGTGGAATAATAGATAATATGAATAACCCTGAAAGCTATTTTACTGAAAACATCCAAATGAATACAAATATAGTTAAGTGGTCACGGCTTACTGGAGTAAAAAGATTTATAGGGATATTAAGTACTTGTATATATCCAGACAAAGTAGACACCTACCCAATGACTGAAGAGATGTTACACTCTGGACCTCCTACACCTACAAATTTTTCGTATGGTTACGCTAAAAGATGTTTAGCGGTACACATAGAAGCTTGTAATAAACAATACGGTACACAATATCAGTATTTAACACCATGTAATTTATATGGAGAAAATGATAAATTCGGGGAAAATAGTCATTTTATAGCTGCATTAGTTAAAAAAATAGTAAAAGTAGAAAAAGAAGGGGGAGACACTCTAAATCTTTTCGGAAGTGGTAAAGCTTTAAGACAATTTATGCATTCAGATGATTTAGCTTGGGTAATAAAGGAATGTTTAGATAAACAAATCTACGAAAACTTAAATGTAGCTACTGAAGATAACCTTACAATAAAAGATATGGCTCAGATAGCCTTAGAATCCTGTAATTTAAAAAATATAAAAATAGTATTTGATTCTACTAAACCAGATGGGCAACACAGAAAAGATGTGTCAATAGATAAATTAAAAGGTTTACTCCCTGAGTTTAAAACATTACCTTTAAGTAAAGGAATAAAAAAAGTATATGATAAAATTAGTTAGTGATACAATAGATAGAGAGGATATAAACCATCTCATTTCCTGGTTACAACAGGACCCAATACCCAGACTTACAAAAGGTGAACTCACCAAAGAACTAGAAAAAAAATGGGCCAAAAAAATAGGAACTAAATATTCTGTATTTGTAAATTCTGGTTCATCTTCTATTTTATTAACTTTAGCTGCTTTAAAAGAATCAGGTAAATTAAAAAATAATAAAATAGTTGTACCAGCTCTAAGTTGGGCAACTGATGTAAGTTCCCCTATGTTATTAGATTATGATGTTGTAATGTGTGATTGTAACTTAACAGATTTGTCGTGTGATTTAAAATCATTAGAAAAAATATTTAAGAAAGAAAATCCATCTACTCTAATTTTAGTTTCTCCTTTAGGATTAGTACCCGATATGGTAGAAATAAACAAACTTTGTGATAAGTATGATGTAATTTTATTAGAAGATGTATGTGAAAGTATGGGTTCTAAATTTAATGAAGATTACTTAGGTTCATTTGGTTTCGCATCTTTTTTCTCTATGTACTTTGGTCACCATCTATCAACTATCGAGGGTGGATTTATAAATACCAATGATGAAGAGTTTTATCATTTATTACTAATGATGAGAAGTCATGGGTGGGACCGAGATTTACCTAAATGGAAACAAAAACAATTAAGAGAACAATATGGGTGTACGGATTTTGATGCACTATATAATTTCTATGTTCCTGGAATGAATTTAAGGTCTACTGATTTACAGGCTTTTATAGGTTTAAGAGCTATCGAAAAACTAGATGAGTATTCTAAAAGACGTAGAGAAAATTTTAAATATTATATTAGTAAGTTAAAAACTAATTTGTTGGATTTAGATGAAAAACCTAGTGATTACGTTTCTAGTTTTGCTATACCGATAGTTCACCCGAAAAGAAATAACATTATTAAAGATTTAGTGGATAATAATATAGAAGTTAGGCCATTAATTGCTGGAAATATGGCAAATAAACCTATGTGGAAAGGTGATAAAGGGGGATTGAATAACTGTGAACTACTTGAGTCACAGGGTTTCTATATTCCTAACCATCAAGGACTTACAACCCAAAATATAGACGTAATAGTTAATATAATAAATAAACATGAATAAAGACGGATGGGTAGAAGTTGACCCTAAAGAATCTAAATTAGGGATTATAGATATGGGTGAAAAACATTATAGAAGAAAAAGAGCATTAATTACTGGAATTAATGGACAAGATGGTTCTTATTTAGCAGAACTATTATTAGAAAAAGATTACGAGGTATGGGGTATTGTAAAAAGAAATTCAGTTTCCGAAACTCAATCAGTTAGAATTGACCATATATTCGATTATTTAAATTTAGAGTATGCTGATTTAACTGATATGGCTTCTTTAGTTAGAGTATTACAAAAAGTAGAACCAGACGAAATATATAATTTAGCAGCTCAATCACATGTTAGAGTAAGTTTTGACCAACCCCTATATACTGTAAATGCAACAGGTTTAGGTACTTTAAATTTACTAGAAGCTTGTCGGATGGTGTCACCTAACTCCAAAATATACCAAGCTAGTTCATCTGAGATGTTTGGTAATAATATAGATTCAGATAGATTTCAAAGGGAAACTACAGCTATGAATCCAGTATCACCTTATGGTTGTGCAAAAGTATTTTCTTACAACATAACAAGAAATTATAGAAATTCTTATGGTATGAAAATATGGAACGGTATTCTTTTTAACCACGAATCACCTAGAAGAGGGACAAATTTTGTAACAAATAAAGTAGTTAAAGCTGCAGTTAGAATTAAATTAGGATTGCAAGACAAATTACATTTAGGTAACCTAGACGCTACTCGTGATTGGGGTCATGCTAAAGATTATGTGGAAGCTATGTGGCTTATGTTACAATCCACTTTAAAACCAGATGATTATGTGTGTGCCACAGGTATTTCACACTCGGTTAAAGATTTATGTGAATATACTTTTAATAGATTAGATTTAGATTTTAGGGATTATGTAGTGATTGATGAAAAACATATGAGACCTGAAGAGTTACATGATTTAAAAGGTGATTCTACTAAATTAAGGAGTGAATTAGGTTGGACACCTAAATACACTTTTGAAACTATGTTAGATGAAATGATAGAGTATTGGTTAAATAAATATAAAAAATAAAAATTTAGATGGCAAAACAAAACATAGATAAGGTCCCCCCTAAAGGGCCCGTTAGATTTTCAATAACCTTATCTCCAGAACAAAAAACAGCAAAAGCAGCTATATTAAATCACCCATTTAATTTTATTGTGGGTAAGGCTGGAAGCGGAAAAACACTATTAGCTTGTCAAAGTGCTTTAGATATGTTCTTTAAAAGAATGGTTAATAAAGTTATAATAACTAGACCTACAGTATCTACTGAAGATAATGGATTTTTACCTGGTTCTGAAAAAGAAAAAATGGAACCATGGCTTGTTCCTATTAGAAGTAATATGAGAAAGGTATATAATAAACCACAAATACTTTCTAGAATGGAAGAAGACGAAAGTATAGAATTAGTTTCATTAGCTCACTTTAGGGGTAGAACTTTTGAAAACTGTGTGGTGATTGTAGATGAATTTCAGAACTTAACTAAGTCCCAGTTAAACATGGCTTTGGGTAGGTTGGGTAAAAATTCTACTATGATATTTTGTGGTGATAATCAACAAATCGACCTCAAAGATAAAAATTACTCTGCTATACATGAAATTCCTAAAATTAAAGATTCAGAATTTGTTTTTAAAGCTGTTTTAGAAGATAATCACAGACATGAAGCTATAGATGAAGTTTTAACTTTATTAACGGGTTATTAATAGTTTACTACTATAGTATTTATCCTATTTTTTAAATGATGAAAAAAAATATTTACATAGAATTAAATAATTTGATTAGAGACATTGAAAGTAAAACTATATTAGTTTACAAGGCTGATAATTTAGAAAAAGAGTTTGAAAATGAGTATGAAGGACAAGGTCTACAAGAATATTTAGGATTTGATTCTAAAGAGGACTTAATTGAGTATATGTACATAGAATGTCCTATGAGAATATTTGGTTACTCCAACGAGTGTGAAGAAGGAACTTCATTTATGGTTAATGAATTTTATAAAAAATATAGAGATAAATTTAATATAATTTTATTTTCTAACGAAATTGAGAAATCTAAACCCGCTACTTTAATGTTTTTAGCTAGAATGGGTATCCTAATAGATAATATAGAGTTTTTTCCTTTAGAGGATTTTAAATCTGTTAATGAAAAAGCAGATATAATAATTACAAATAATTCAAACATTACTAACTATAAAAAAACTAAGTATATAAAAATAAACAAAGAGGAATATAATAAAGATGATAAGGTATCTAATTATCACGGAAATGTCTTATATGTCTCCTCGATTAAAGATTTAATAGAAGATGAGTATATTGAGAGAAATGAGTTCGCTTAAAGATTTTCAAGTGGACATTATGGGAACTAAAATGGTTGTTGACTTAGACGAGTTAATGAACTGTATAACGCTCGAAAAAGAATCTAAAACCAAAGAGGATGAAGAGGTTACAGATAATTTAGCTATAAATGCTGCAAAATATGAAATGTTAAGATTATTTTTAGATGTTATATTATCTACCAATGAAGAAATTGATGAAAAGATGGGTTATAAAAGTCTTGATAATTTGAGTTTTCCGTTTAAATTGTCTTTTAATACCTTAATTGAATATAAAATAATAAAAGAAGTAAATTAAATTAAAAAATGGAAAATAACATTAACGTACAAAAAATTGAACTTGCTTTAAATCTAGTCAGAGATAAAGAAGGTAAAATTTTTATTTTAACACAAGATAGTAAAGGTAACCCTAAAGCGTCTATCAGATATAACTACCAATTAGTTAAATCTTTAGTTGATGAGGGGTATAACGCTTTTATTCTACATGAAAATGAAGACTATAAAATTAACGATACTCAAAACGGAGAATGGATGTCTATAAGTGAATGGTTAGGGGAAGAGTACTCTTCTTTACCACACGCTTGTGTAAGTTCAGGTGGGTTATCTGTAGGACCAGCAGATGTTTTAATTGTACCAGAATTATTTGGTCATGTTATGGAACAAACTAAAGAAATGGTTTGTACTAAAGTTGTTCTATGTCAGTCATATGATTATATATTTGAGATGTTACAACCTGGTGTACAATGGATGAGTTATGGGTATAATCACGTTATTACTACTTCTGAAATTTCAAAAGAATACATACTTTCAGTATTCCCTAATGTCAATGTTTCAGTAGTTCCACCATCTATCACTGACGATTTTACTAAAACTGAAAAACCTGGAACTCCTTTAGTGGCTATCCATACAAGAGAACCTAGAGATACTATGAAAATTGTTAAAACTTTTTATGCTAGATACCCACAATTTAAATGGATAACATTTAGAGATATGAGAGGAATGGACACTAAAACATTCGCTGAAACTTTAAAAGATGTTGCAGTAGGTGTGTGGGTAGACGATATTTCAGGTTTTGGTACTTTCCCACTAGAGTGTATGAAAAGTGGTGTGCCAGTAATTGGTAAAATACCTAATCTTAAACCTGAATGGTTACAAGAGGAAAATGGTTTTTGGAGTTACGAATTTAATCAAATGGTAGATGTCATAAATGCGTACATGAAAACATGGTTAGAGGATTCGGTACCGTCTGAGTTATTCGAAAAAATGGAAGAAACTGTTTCACCTTACACCACTGAAAGACAAGATAAAGAAATCAAATCTTTTATTGATGGATTAATGAAAGATAAAGAAAAAGAATTAGAAGACGCTATTAATAAACTTACTGTAAACGAAGAAAATTAAAATGAAAGATTTAACTATTATATTACCCATTCATTTAACAAATGAAAAAACAGACGACCTATTTAAGAATGCTATTAAAAGCATCACAACTCAAACCGTAGAAGAAAAACCAAAACTTTTAATTGTACGTAGTAATGACCCTAAACTTAAAAGTTACCTAGACCAATTCGATTTTCAAAATTTAGAAGTAGATATTGTGGAAAACACAGGAGATACTTCATTTATGGGACAAATTAATTTTGGTGTTGATAATGTAAAAACCAAATGGTTCTCAGTATTAGAATATGATGATGAATATGCAACTATATGGTTTAAAAATGTGTTTAAATATTCTAATGAATATAAGGATGTGGATATTTTCTTACCATTAGTTGTAGATGTAACTGCGGAAGGTGAATTTATTAATTTTACAAATGAAGCAGTTTGGGCTATGAATTTTAGTGATAAAATGGGATATCTAGATAATCAGTGTTTATTACGGTACCCTAATTTCCAAACTAGTGGAATGGTAATAAATAAAGAAAAGTTCCAAGAAGTCGGAGGATTTAAAAGTACTGTTAGATTAACTTTTGTCTACGAATTCTTACTTAGAGCTACTTATAACGATTTAAAAGTTTTCACAATACCTAAAGTAGGTTATAAACATACTAATATGCGTCCTGACTCTTTATTTTGGAATTATAAGTTTAACCAGGAAGAGTTAATCGATGCGACGGAAGCTAACTTTTGGATTGAGACTGCTAAAAAAGAATATTTTTTCACTACCGATAGGGGAATAAAATATACTCCAGAAACAGCTGACTAAATGCCAAGGCCTAAGTCTAAAAATAATATGTACTTCGGAGAGGAACAAGAGTACGCTGTTAAAATGTTTTTAACAGCTACTACTCTTACCGAAAGAAATCAAATTTATACATCTTATTTATATGAACCATTAAATAAAATGATAGATAGTATAATAAGAAGGTATAAATTATATCGAAAAGGTTTAGAATTTAGAGATATTCATGCAGATGTACTTTCCTTTCTAATTACAAAAGCTGAAAAATTTCAACCAGCTAAAGGTAAAAAAGCCTACTCATATTTTGGTACTATATGTAAAAACTACTTAATGGGTCAAATAATAAAAGACCAAAAATTACAGAATAGAAGTGTATCCTATGAAGATATCTCCAAATCCATAGAAGAAAGGCCCGACCAAGTATATTATATGGGTACTGGAGAAGAAACAGATACTACTAGGTTTTTTATTGACTTAGTAGATGAGATAGAAGAATTTATGTCCATAACACCATTAAATGAAAATGAGGTTAAAGTGGGTTCAGCTTTAATAGAAGTTTTCACTAACTATGATGAAATTTTTATTCATGGGGAAGGAAATAAATTTAATAAAAATTTAGTTCTCTTAAATTTAAGAGAAATGACTAATTTATCCACAAAAGAAATTCGAAGTTCTCTAAAGAAATTTAAAATCATCTATAAGGGGGTTATGGACGGGTACAAGGACTAAGGTTTTTATTATTGTGGTATTTATGCAATAAATAAATTTACTATGCCTAGACCTAAAAAAAAGGAAATAAAGTTAGACCAAGAGAGTGTGTTAGCTTTGTTACAAGAAGTTTATAATGAATGTGTAGAACAAAGAACTACAGCTATTCGTATCCAAAATAAAATGTTGAGTTTTATGCAAGGTCCTGATGATTTACAACAATTAGGTCCAGTAATTAAAGAACAACAAAAGGTTATAGACTCCGCTTTAGAGAAAAAAATTCAGTTAGCAAAAATACAAAGTACATTAGTACAAAAAGATTTAAGTAGTAGTAATGCTTCTGCTGGCTTTTCTTTAGAGGACCGGGAGACCTTAAATAGTCTTTTAAATAAAGACAAAGAAGATGACAATAATCCGACAGAATATAAAATGTAATGGCTCAGGATATTGGAAATACTAAAAAAGATGGATTAAATGGTATTCAAAATCTAACTAATACCAAAGACGCTATAGAATCTTTAGATAAAGAGGCAAAATTAAATAGTCTCATGTCTTCATTGGACTCTGTAAGTGCTAACGTAGAGGAGGGTGAAGGAAATATGATACAATATTTTATGGACCTTTTACAAAATTTAGGTGGGGATGAATCTGTAAAAAAAGTTAGAAAAAAAATAAGTAACGAAATTGGTGGTAAGGTAAGCGAGGAGTGTAAAGAAATTATATTTGAAGAATTAATACAATTTATTAATTGTAATTTAGATTTTGTTATTCCCTCTGCGGATGGTTCAGGTGGTGTAGATAATTCTATGACTATTCCAGTAAAGAGTCTGGACCCATTTAAAATGTTACAAAACGCACCTACAACTAATGTCGGTAAATCCACCTACGAAAAAAATGACCCAGTACAACTAGATTTCCCCTACTCAACAAACAAAGAGTTATACTCCAGACTAGAAAATCCTACAGCACCTCAAGATTACTTCGGGGTGTCAGGTGAAAGACTGTTTACAATAGAGTTTGACGGGTCTGCTAATTATATAATTAAGCCAGTAGGTCTAGATAATACATTTAATGATAATACAATAACCAACGATAATGATAGAAAAATAACCACATTTTTAAGAGATTATTATGATTCGATTAAAATATTTGAACCCCATAATTTTTTAGCTACATTATTAGATTCTATGTCTGGGTTCTTAAGTATACAGGCTGACCTAAGTGGACCAGAAGTAGAATTAAAAGGTAAATTTGGTGCTTTAATAAATAAACTTTTAAATGTTTGTGGTGATGAAGGAGATGGTTCATTAGGTGGGTCTATAAATTCTTCTGGTGTTGGCCATTTATCCGAAGATGGTGGGGATGAAGATATTGACAAGTTTTTTGAGTTTGGTGACCAGGACCTAAGAAACTTAAATGAAGATGTAAATTTAAAATTAAAAGGTTTAATTAAGTTTGTTACTTGTAATGACATAGAAGGAGAAATAAATATAGATGAAATGAATAATGCTATAGATTCTCTTTTAAACGAGTCTAACTCTACCGTGGAAGGTGTAATGATAAATACAGCTATCGAAAATGCTATAAATGGGATGAGTGTAGATAAAGAATTAGGATTAGGTTTTAAATTACCGAATCTTAAAGTAGATTTTGATTTTAATATAATTAAAAAATTACCATTAATATTAATTAGTTTAATTCTAACACCTAAAGTCTTATTGGGTATTTCTATAGCCTTAAAAGCTGTAGGAGCTTTTTTAGAAAGTTTAGATATAATGGATTTAATTAAGAAATTTTTTAGAATAATCTTTAAAATTTTAAAACGTATTAAAGATTTAATTTTAGAATATGTTTGGGAGGAAGTTAAAAAATTTATAATACAAATAGTATCATACATAGTACAAAAAATTCTAAAAGAAAATGATGTAAAACAATCAGCTATTATAAATTCACTTATACAAACACTTTTAGCTGCTACTGAAAGTATAGATAACATTTCTGATTGTAGAAGTTTATTAGATACGTTACTAAGATATATTAAATTACCCCCAGTACCACCTAT
>Ga0209348_1000018_pt1 | contig 209286 bp, 189 predicted proteins | sample ETNvirenome_2_30_FD_184065 | JGI IMG/M metagenome (GOLD analysis project Ga0209348, IMG submission 184065) | Marine viral communities from the Pacific Ocean - ETNP_2_30 (SPAdes) (version 2) | ecosystem: Environmental > Aquatic > Marine > Oceanic | place: Pacific Ocean | collected 2013-06-22 | reverse complement strand
ATAAGGGAGCGGACATGCTCAATGAATTCTGAATTTATTTAACATCTTTCGATGTTGAATTGACTGTGCTGAAATAAGTAAACTTATTTCCGTTGGTCACTCAGTTCAATTGAGACTCTAAATTTGTTTGCGTTACTACCTAAGTAGCTTCGCTGTTAGAACTCAATCTGTACGAGTGCCCACACAGATGATTGCTTTATATTGTTAAAGAACGTTGCGATTAAAGCGTTTCACTTTAACTCGCTAGGACTGCGCATATTACGCTTTCCTATTTTTTTGTCAACACTTAATTTTGAGAAAATTTAATTTTTCGAAACTAAGTTTTACTTAACACCCTGAGTTGCTCTTGCCTCGCTAAGCGTTGCTATCTGCCGTCTCAGTGGGGTCGCATTATAGGGAGATGGATTTTTTACGCAAGCACTTTTTTCTAAAAACTTTAAAAAAAAGGGCTTTTTCACCAATTCTTATCTAAACAGCACAAAAGTGAAACTTTATTAACGCTTAAATAACCTTTTTCCTTGTTTAAGGCCCACTAAATCAAAACAAAAAGCCCAGCTAATGTAGCTGGGCTTTTTAAAATTGACAAATCAATTAACTAATTATGCAATGCCGTATTGGTCACGATACGCTTTAACCGCGGCTAAATGCTCATCCATTGTGCCTTTTGCTTCTAGGTAACTAATTAAGTCTGCTAGTTTCACAATAGAGATAACTTTTGTTCCAAAGTCACGTTCAACTTCTTGAATCGCAGAAAGCTCAGCTTTGCCTTTTTCTTGACGGTCTAGAGCAATAAGCACACCACTTAAATCTGCACCATTATCTGCAATGATTTCCATTGATTCACGAATGGCTGTGCCAGCGGTGATCACGTCATCAACTAACATGATTTTACCTTTAAGCTCAGAACCGACTAATGTGCCCCCTTCACCGTGTGCTTTTTTCTCTTTACGATTAAAGCAATAAGGTACATCTTTATCGTGGTGATCCGCTAATGCAACCGCGGTAGTTGTTGCAATTGGAATACCTTTATAGGCTGGACCAAATAAAACATCGTATTCGATGCCTGCATCTTCCAGTGCCGCAGCATAAAAACGTCCCAAGCGAGCAAGATCACGACCGGTGTTAAACAAACCTGCATTAAAGAAGTAAGGGCTAGTACGGCCTGACTTTAAAGTAAACTCACCAAATTTAAGCACCTGCTTTTCAAGTGCGAATTCAATAAACTCTTTTTGATAATCTTTCATTACTAAATTAACCTACTTCTAAATTATGCTAAAGCTTGCTTTTGAGCATCGATAATTTCACGGATAGAATGCTTAGCCAGTGAAAGTAGCTCATCTAATTCATCAAACGAGAAAGGTTCACCCTCGGCAGTCCCTTGGATTTCGATGATTTTGCCGGTTTCAGTCAAAATAACATTCATATCGGTTTCTGCTTCAGAGTCTTCTAGGTATTCAAGGTCTGTAATTGGTTGACCTTTATATACACCCACAGAAATAGCTGCAATCATATGTTTAAGTGGATTAGAGTTGATCATGCCTTTGCTGCGCATGTACGTCAGCGCATCAACAAGCGCAACACATGCGCCGCTGATTGATGCAGTACGAGTTCCGCCATCAGCTTGAATTACGTCACAATCAATTGTAATGGTGTTTTCGCCTAACGCTTTTAAATCAACCGCAGCACGTAATGCGCGTGCGATTAAGCGTTGAATTTCCATTGTACGACCGCCTTGCTTCCCGCGAGCTGCTTCGCGACCATTACGGGTATGTGTTGAACGTGGCAACATACCGTATTCAGCCGTAACCCAACCTTTACCTTGGCCTTTCATAAAGCGTGGTACACCTGCTTCAACAGTTGCAGTACACAATACTTTCGTATTTCCGAACTCTACTAATACTGAACCTTCAGCATGCATAGTGTAATTACGTGTAAATGTAACCGGTCTAATTTGGTTAGGTGTTCTTTCGCTTGGACGCATTAACGATCCCCTTAAATCTGAATTTGCCACATTATAAGTATATATACGTGTAGATGCCATGTTGATTTACATAATTAAATGAATGTGAAATATGCAGCTGAAAAAATTTCCGCTAGAGGTTAAAGGCTGATACGGTATAATCAACCAAATTTGTAAATAAATAACACTAGGAAATCATCCATGATCCACAGCATGACAGCTTATGCGCGTCGCGAAATTAAAGGCGAATGGGGCACTGGCACTTGGGAAATTCGTTCAGTTAACCAACGTTACCTTGAAACTTTTATCCGCGCACCAGAGCAATTTCGTGGGATGGAACCTGTTATCCGTGAACGTTTACGCAAACACCTACAGCGCGGAAAAGTAGAAGTTTTCCTAAAATTTGCAGCAAACCCAGCACATGTTGGTGAGCTAACAATTAATGAATCTCTGGCTGAGCAGCTTATTAAAAGCGCGCAATGGGTGCAGCAGCAAAGCAATGGCGACATCAACCCTGTTGATATTTTACGTTGGCCAGGTGTGATGGAAGCTGAAGAGTTAGACATGGATAGTGTAAATACTGCACTGATCGCAGGCTTTGATGAAGTAATCGAAGACTTTAAACAAGCACGAGGCGATGAAGGTGCTAACCTTCACGAAATGATTGCAACCCGTTTAGATGCAATTTTAGAGCAAGTAGTCATTGTTGAGAGCCACTTACCAGAAATAGCTAAATGGCAACGCGACAAACTAAATCAAAAACTAGAAGAGTTAAAAACGGATATCGACGAATCACGTCTTGAGCAAGAACTTATTTACCTTGCTCAAAAACAAGATGTGGCCGAAGAACTAGACCGCTTAAAATCGCATGTTAAAGAAACTAAAAAAATATTAACGAAAGGTGGCGCTTGCGGTCGTCGTTTAGACTTTATGATGCAAGAGTTTAACCGCGAAGCGAATACGCTTGCGTCTAAGTCAATTAACAGCGACATCACAAACGCAGCTGTCGAGCTTAAAGTGTTAATTGAACAAATGCGCGAACAGATCCAAAACATAGAATAATTCTGTTGTTATTTTAAAATAAGAAAGACCCAGCTGTTGCTGGGTCTTTTGTTTAAAAACCACTCTACAGGGGAATAAAGTGGTATTAGCATCGGTGAAGGGAGGCTAATTATTGTAAAAACGTGTTGCAGCTACAGCATAGTCAGCACGCGTTACCGATTCATCACCATTGAAGTGTACGGTTACTTTTGGCTCTAAGTCGAAGCGGCCTTGGTGTACATCAAAGTACGCATTCAAAATGCCAAGGTCTAGCGCCAGCTGTACATACCCTTTTAGGTGGTCAGGAATAGTATGTTGATCTTCCAGTGTATATCGCTCATCGTTGTAAACCACTGTAATATCACCGCTAAATGTAGCTGCTGTTTCTTGCAGTGCTAATGATTGCACGAGCGAGTAAGCAAGTTCACTTCGACTCACCTGCTCTGTTGGTGAAAACATCGTTGTATCAGTCAACATTACAGGCGCTTGATCTTGTGCTGTATTACGAAGCGCAGCCCCTTTTTGTGTTACTGCATTAATTGCTGCGCTATACGAAGCATCAACATCGGTATAGCTTACTTGTGTCGCTTTGTTTGATTGTCTCACTCCTGCACCGAGTGTTAAAAAGTCGGCTAATTCTTGGCGAAGTAAAAAGTCATCGGGTTTAAATCCATTCTCTGTTGCATCGACTAACTGCTCACTCACTGCCATTTCAATAAACGCTTTTGCAGGGTGATCAGCGGCTACATCATCAAGTCCAGTGTAACCATCTGTTTTAACTATTTTTACTTTAACAGGAATCGAGCCTGGCACAGCATAACCATTGGTTACACCAATGGGGTCAACATCTACCCCAGACAAACCACCAATACCACTGGCTTTTAGCACCCATTCGCCGGCTTCTGCTGGGGCTGTTACAGCAATATTTTGGCCCAGTACTGGCAACGCAATACTCGAGCCATAACGTTTACCCGAAGGACTGGTGAGTGACAACCCTACGGTGTTGTCAGAAACATTGGCACTCACCATCAACATTGACGCATCTGGGCTAACATTAATAAGGGTGCCTGAATTATCACCCACGGGGCTAAAATCAACGGTGTCATTGTACTCAGCCTGCACTGATGTTTGCGCTTGAGCATTAAAGTTACGGTTAAGTTTAGTCGTGGTACCAAACGTACGTTGTTGATCAACGACTGACTGTACTGCGGCATAAGCATTTGCATAACCTGCCCCAACTTCCCAATCTTCAAGTCCGGGCATATTTGTCGCGGTTTCTTGCAAAATGGTTTTCACTTCACGCCATGTCAGGTTTGGATTCGCCTCTAACATCAGCGCGACAATACCTGAAATATGTGGTGCAGCCATTGAGGTGCCGCTCATTGATGTGTAATACGGCACATGATTAATATCCATAATTTCACTGTCATCAGCTAGACTCAAGGTGCTCAAGCTTGAAAGTGAAGCTCTTGCTGAAATAACATCAACACCTGGCGCCGTAATTGTTGGTCTATCTTGCCATTCGAGCTGTTCACCATTAATGCTAACAACGCCACCTTTACCTTTCACACCGCGAGAACTAAAGCTGGCCAAATTACCGGTTTTATCACCGGCTGCCACAGTAATAACCCAAGGTGCTTTTTTGAAGTTGCCTGTAATCGTGCCTTCACCGCTTCCTGAGTTACCCGCTGAGAAAACAACAATTACCCCATTGTCTGCCAACTTTTTGGTTGCGATATTTGTTGGATCATCTGGGTTAAAGTCTGTGCCTGTGTCGCTTGTATTTCCAAACGAGTTTGAAATAACACGAATGTTATAATCGAATTGATGCGTTAAAGCGTAATCAAAACCACCCAGTGTATCTAGAATAAATAAGCCCGCACCCGACCCATAACCAATAATTTTTGCACCCGGCGCGACCCCTTGATACTTACCACTCGACATTGCACCATTACCACCAATAATGCCCGCTACATGTGAACCATGACCACCCGCAATATCAGTGTTATCAACATCTTCTTGGTAAGTAATGGGTAATACACTCGACAACGAGTTTAAGTTTGTTTGTGCAAGCACGTTTTGTACAACGTGGTTAGGGTATTTGATGTCGCCATGCGTTCCATCCACCCCTGAATCATTAACGACAACACCAATGCCGCGACCAGAATACGGCATGCCTTTATGTCGTAAAGAGCTATCGGCACGTAATCGGTCAACACCAGTAATTTGAGTTGAACCATCATTTTCTAGTGATAGTGGCGCGTTGTACCAAATTGAACGAACTTTGTCTGATGCGTAGATAGCCTCGATTTGAGCTTTAGTTGCCGTAATACCGACCATAGGCAGGCTTTTTAAACTAACACCGCCTAACACACCTGCCGACTGAATGACGCTCATCAGTTCAGAGTCGACCGCTTTATTACCTTCAAACGTAACAATAACTTCGAACACATCTTGTTCTGTTGCTTGGGTCAGTAACTGACTAATTTCTGGCCCCAAAGATTTAGCTGATAAATTCAGTGACATTAAGCTTAGTCCTGCGCCAACAAGACCCGCGAGTAGTTTTTGTGATTTTAATTGAGTGTTAAGCATGAGAGTAAACCTTAATTTGTTTTGACTCTCTCAGCATGGCAAACACGTAGGCTTTTAAAAATGAGGGAAAACCCCTAGAGCAAGAAGGTTAAAACACCTTTATATGAGTAAATTATATTTTGCAGCGTAACGGACCAGTTCAGCTGCATTGGCGACTTGTAACTTATCAAGTACTTTACCACGATGATTTTCAGCCGTTTTTACACTGATATCTAAAGAGCGTGCAATGTCTTTGGTGGTTTTACCTTCGATAATAAGATGAAAAACTTCACGCTCACGACTGGTTAAATTACGATAAGGGTCATCCCAGGTTTCAGCCGGTTTTAATGACATGGTTGCTAATACACTGGCAGCGTATTGGCTAAAATAGGTTTTCCCTTGAGCAAGTGCTTTTACGGCATCAATAAGCTCATCACTGGCGCTGTCTTTTAACAAGTAACCAGATGCACCAGCCCGTACCATATGTATTACGTATTCTTGCTCTTCATGCATGGTTAACACCAGTACTTTAGCTTCTGGTAACTGCTCATGAAGTCGTTTAACCGCTTCCATGCCGTTTAATTCTGGCATGCTAATATCAATAACAATCACCATTGGCTTTAATTCAAGTGCTTTTTGTACGGCAGATAAACCATCTGCCGCTTCAGCAAGTACTCGAATATCAGGGTCATTGCTCAGTAAACTCACCAGACCTTGGCGCAAAATAGTGTGGTCATCAGCAATCAGTACGCTAATCATATTAATTATTTCCTGTTACTAGCACTTTAATTTCGCAGCCCTGCTGTGGCGCAGTCGTGACCGTTAGCTGACCACCGTATGCCATAACTCGGTCTCGCATTGCCCCTAAACCAAAGCCTGTTGTTAGATCATCAGGTTGTAGTTCCATACCTTGACCATTATCTTTTACTTTGACCATTAACATGCTTTTTGTTGCTATCACATTAATGGTAATTAGGCTTGCCTTCGCATGTTTAATGGCGTTGGTCAGCGCTTCTTGTACCACTCTAAATACCAAGGTTTGTATATCACTGGCTAGGTTATTATCAACTTGGTGATGTAAGTTAATAGTAAACGCCTGCTGTTCAGACATCACTCTCACCAACCACTCAAGTGCAGGCACAAGGCCTAAATCGTCTAATATGCGCGGTCGCATAAGCCGTGATATAACCCGAGTATCTGATAATGCTTGGCGAGCTAATTCAATACTCTCATTGAGAGCATGGCTGGGAGCTTCATTTTTTGCTTGCTGTAATTGATTTATTAAAGCGGTGAGTAGCTGCCCAACCCCATCATGCAGCTCTTGTGCTATTTGCTTTCGCTCATTCTCTTGCACCTGCCAAACACGCTTTGCTAAACCACGCATTTGCTCATTAGAGTTTGAAAGTTGCTGCGAAATTTGCTGCTGCTTTTGGTTAAGTTCTGCCACCAGCGAGGTGATATCCTTATCATTATTCATAACCAGCCAAGTCCTGTAACGAATCATCAAGTTGAAAATAACTTTGATAGTTTAAAAATTCAGCCTTTCTGTCTTTAGGAAGATTGGCCAATAAAGTGTTTAACTCTGAATTAAGCTTTGCTTTTAAGCTACTGGGTGCTTGCTCATTGTGATAAGCAAACTGCACTCTTAATCGATCAAATTGAAAACTCCGCCAGTACCCTCCCATCTTACGAAGTAGAATATCAGCCTGTTTTAGCGTTGCCTGAAAATCAGGCCATTGCTGTTGCATAAACTGCTGTACAGCAAGCAGCTCTAAATACTCAAGATAGGCATATTGATATAAAGTAAAATCAACATTACCCAGCGCCGCTAAATGAGCACTAATATCTTGCTGTTGACGCAGTGCTTCACGAGCCGCATAAATGAGCTTGGCAATATAAATAGCGCCCTGACTATAATCTTTGCTCATGGGCTCACTCATTTGTTGTTGAGTGATCATCTCACCCGTTATGAGCTCACTGTAAAATGCAAGTCGGCTAAAATACTCACGGTTGCCCTTATCGGCGATATCTTGTTTTAAGCTCGCGATTGTTGACGCTGCGCCGGTGATATCACCTAATTGATACGACCAATCAACAAGCCACAAGCCAAATTCACTCATCGCGCGAATATCTTGCAATGACTTTGCTTGCTCATAAATGGCACTTAACTCAGTGATGCTATTTGCAAAATTTCCTTGTAAAAAGGTCAATTTAGATAAGTAACTACGCGATACCCATTGCTCAAAGGTGCTATTGAGTTGTTTAGCATCTGCCAGTGTATTATTGAAAAGATGGTACGCGTTTCGCCAATTTCCCTGTGCTAATTCAATTTGCCCTAAATTCTGCCTTACATGGATGATACCCAAGGGGTATTGAATACCTTGATACAGTTGCTCAGCCTGACGCCAATAAACCAACGCATGCTTTTTATTTAACAGCATAAAATACATAAAACCGATGTTATTCATACTCTCGGCTTGCAGCATTTGGTTGCCAAGCGTCATGCGTATGTCGAGGCCTTGCTGATAATATTCAAGTGCTTTTTGATACAAAGCCTGCTCTTCTTCAAGCACCCCTAACTCGTTAAAAGTATGCGATAGTCCTTCTTGATCGCCTAGTTGCTCGTACAATGAAATGCTCTGTTGTAAATAGCGTTCTGCTTCTGTGTACTGTGCTTTAGCAAGGTGCAATGAAGACAGGTTACCCATGGTGGTTGCCATTCCAGCAATGTCGTCAATGTTTTCGCGGATAGCGAGTGCTTGACGGTAGTAATCAAAGGCTAAATCAATCTCCCCGAGTTGATTGTAAACAACACCAAACGCATTCAGCGCTTCGCCTTCTTGATACGCATTTTTCGATTTTTTGGCAGTTACTAAGGCTTTAACAAAATACTCATCAACCGCTTTTTGATACTGCCCTTGTAAAAATGCAGCTCGGCCAAGCATAAACCATGCATCGGGATGGTAAGGGTCAAGGTTAACGACCTCAAGCAACAGCGTTTCCATTTTTTGATGTTGTTCTGTCAGAAAATAAAACTCAGCAAGGGCTATTTTTAATTCCACATCATAAGGAAATGCCTTTACAAGGGCTGCATAGTCAGCTTGAGCTTGCTCTGCTTTACCGGCGAGATCATTAAGCCTCGCACTGGCAAATTTTGCTGTGTAGGTTTTATCTTCCGCAAACTTAAGGGCCTGATTGTAAGCATTCTCAGCATCGAAAAATTGCTGGGTGGCAAGCAATAATTCACCTTGCAATAACCAACCTAGCCCTGAATTTGGGTGCTTGGTTAAAAACTGCGATAACGATGTTTGCGCTTTTTCAAACTCACCTTTTTGCAGGAACGACTTCACAATAAACAACTCACCTGCAGGTTGAGGGTCAACTTGTAATGCCTTCACTTCAGTTGATAATTGCAATTGCTGTGAAAAACGCTCGGTAAAACTCGACACGCTTTGTTGCCAATTAGCTTGGTTAAAATCGCTCGTTAAGAGTGTATTTTGCTGTAATGTGTGCCCTTCAAGCTGATAAACATTAAATTTAATATCGTGTTGCTCTGAACCACTTGGGTATAGTTGCGGAGCAATCAGGTAGCTTACATTTAATAAGTCAGCCACCAGCGCTAGCTTTTGCTCATCTAACGGCATTGTAATTCCAAGTTGAGAGAGCAACTGACTTAGCCTGCCTTGCTCTACTACTCGTAAATGACCTAATTCATGCAGTTGATAGTTAATATATTCAGCAAGCCCTTGTGCAACGCTATCGTCACTACTTTGTAAAGGTAAAACAGCCACTGCATAGTATTCTTTCTCAGGCTGTTGGGGAGTATCGTGTGGCATGCTTAAAAACACCGCAGCCATAATAAATAAGCCTATAACCACCACGACAGCCATCAACATAGAGTGTTTTTTAATGTTGTGCGGTTTTTCTTTAATTTGTTTTAAAAATGCCGTTTGTGCCTCAGTGGCATTTTTAAAACGTGCGTTAACTTGAGAATGAATAAGTTTGTTGATAAATGGCGCAATAAAAGCCAGTTGTTTATGCTTTACGCGACATTTTGCTTTATTAAGCTGCTTTGCCGTTAATACCTCATCAAGGCTTTGTCCAGTAAAGGGAAGTTCACCACAACACAGCTGATACAACACCACGCCAACCGCGTATAAATCAGTAGTCGAATTTACAGCCCCAAACTGCAAATACTCTGGAGGGGCATAATGAACCGTCCCCACAATATCGCCCACATCTGCGCTGCCTCCTAACACCGATAAACCAAAGTCTGAAATATACAGTCGTCCCTTTTTATCGAGCATAATATTGGCGGGTTTAATATCTCGGTGAACAACATTGGCTTGCTCCACAAAAACCAATGCCTCTAATAACTGGCTGACAAATGTAATAAGCTCTTCACGACTCTGAAAAGTTAGGCTAGCCTCTTCTAGCGATTGGCCGTCAATCCAATCCATCGTTATAAAATGTAGATTTTGCCAATGATAATATTCATGAACACGTAAAATAGTCGGGTGGCTTAATTGACGTAAATGCAGTAATTCTTGTTTGAACTTTGCAATCGCATCTGATTGCTGACTAATTGATTGATTAAGTACTTTAATGGCAATGTGTGTATCAAGCTGTTTGTCGTAGGCGCGGTAAACACACCCATACTGACCTTGACCACACATGGCTTCAATCTCAAAACGGCCAAGTAAACATTCGCCAGGCTTAAGATAAGTCGGTGAGCTAATTACCTGAGTTTCATGCAATTCATCACTGCTATTTTTAGAAACGTCGTTATTGCTCATATCACCTATTTAACAGGGGTTAATGACATAAATTAAATAAAGTATAGCCAGTATTTTCGTTAACGTGCTTATCTGTAACCACTTTTTGTAAGTTATCAATAGATTGTTGCAACAGTAAGGCTTGCACTGCGGCCTCGATTTGAAGTCCCATGCTGTGGAAAATTTCGATATCTAAATCAGTCAGTACTTTTCCCGCTAATTGGCTGTCGGTATACACAACCCCAATAACTCGACCGTCAAACAGTAACGGGATACACGCTAGCGAGGATATTTTTTTCAACTGAATACTGTCGCGGTGTTTGAGTAAATCATGTACCGACACATCCATAGCCACCACGGGTTCTGCTTTTTCAAAGCAACGAGAGATTGCACCAACACTGCCTTCAAAGCGTTTCAATTTAAAATCACCCGTTTTGAAACCTTGTGCGATACATACTTGTAATGAATCTAATTGTTCGCCTAATAGCAACACACCACGCTGCGTGCCTGTTAACGTAATTAGGTTATGTAATTGGGCAATTAGGCTTTCTTTTAAATAGTCTGTATTAGAAGACGGTGAGGCTAACTTACTTTGTGTTAATCGCCAGGTGTTATGCTCATTAATGGCCGCTATTTGCGACATTGACTTTGCTTCAAACAAGCAATCTAAATCACCAATCGAAATGATTGCATCATCAGCAAGGGTTGAGTGAGTGACAACGGCACCGTTTACTTTCGTGCCGTTTAAACTGCGTTGATCATTAAGTTGCCATGCATCATTACTGTGCGACACACGAGCATGCTGACGTGACACCGTTGGGTGTTCCAAAATTAACTGACACTCTTTCGCACGTCCTATGAGGTATCCACTCTGTTCGTATAAATAGCTTTCCATCGCAGGCTGATCAGTATAACAAACCGTAATTCTAGCGGGCATACACAACTACTCTACAAACCTTATTATTCTTAATTGGCAAGTCTCAAACTAAAGCGTAACGTATTTGCATAAGCTATCAGCTCACCCATCACGTTATCGACATCTCGGCTTGAGCGCCACACATCTGGAATTGCTTGGCCTCGATTAGCTTTCACATTATTAATAAACTGGCTAACTTTACTACTCGCTGAGCTGTAATCAAGCGTCATAATTGCTTGATTAATATCGGCGACGTCTTGCAATAGTGTTGAATAAACAACACTGTCAATCTGGCTAGAAAAAGCATTTAACGCCGTTTGTAAGTCGTTAAACTTTGTATTGATCACAACGGTTGCAGGGCGTAAGTCAGCGACAATTATAAACTGTGAAAAGCGGCCTGTTGAACCGCGAGCACGGTAACTCCCCGCCCCCATTGTTGTGGTAATATCTTTAAACTCACCGCCCAAAGGCGCTTTAAAAAAGCGTAGCGGCGTACCCGCTGTGTACTCTAAATTGTGCGTATGAATGTCAACACTGGCGACTCCCGAAAACGAAAAACCGCCACTGGTATCAGGCTCAATGGTAATCATCATTGGAAAAAGCGCTTGCAAAGAAATATTGCTACTGTTTGGTAATCGCTGCAAAAGATTAAGCGACGTGATATCAATAATTTCGGCTGTAATACCTATATTATCAGCGGTAAGGCCTACTGCATTTTCAAATTCAAGGGTGATATCTGCTGAAATATTTGCAGGGAGGTTAATCACGGCCTCAACAGTATTACCTTGAACATTGACACTGACTAATTCTGTGCTGTGTGATACGGGGCTTGAAAGCATCATTATTAAAGCAAATGCAATGATGTAAAACGTCTTGAACTGGCTCATATTCTCAACTCTCTCGTGACGACGGCAAGCCGAAGTAACACGTTTATTTAACAAACTACAACATTAAACTTACTTTCGACTGGGGTATTTCGCAAGTTTTTAATGAAAAATAACGAATAAAAACCAACCATTTTTCAGGTTGGTTTTTATTCATCAAGGACTTAACTATCTTAAATATTGATTGAACACTCGACCAATAATCACCGCGTAATCACCCCGGCTTACTACGGTGTTTGGTTCAAAGTAAGCAACAAGCGTCGGTGTTAAATCATAGCGACCCTGTTCAAGCTCAAAACGGACACCTAACAGCGACATATCAACAGCCAATTGCACATACCCTTTTAATTCGCTAGGTATCGCATTGCTATCACGAAGCGGGATTTGTTCGCCGTTGTAAGCAACCGTGATATCGCCCGTGTGATTGCCAGCCTGCGATTGTAAGCCAAGTGCTTGCACTAATGAGTACGCTAAATCGGTTTTGCTAACTGTGCCCGTCGGATTAAATGACTGCCCCGATACTGACATTACTGGATTTTGCTCTTGTTTACGGTCTTTTAACGCTGAACCTACTGACGTAACGGCATCGACAAACGCTTCGCTACCAGACATAACATCCACAAAGGCCGGTTTTTGTGTCGCCAGAATGTCACGTTGTTGTCTGATTGCCATTCCCATCACAAGATACTGAGCAAGCTCTGCACGTGATAGGTTTACATCAGGTCGGTAGTAGCCATCATCGTGACCATCAACGAGTCGTTCACTAACCGCAAACTCAATCGCTTTTCGAGCTGGGTGAACAAAAATATCATTAAGCCCTTGGTATCCACCTGACTTCAAAATACTAATTTCACCACTAATAAACTCAGGTAAGCCTGGGCCATTTGTGACACCTGTAGGATCGGCTTCTACACCTGATAACGAGGTCAAACCAAACGCAGATAACTTCCACTCTCCGGCTTGTGCTGGCGCTGAAACACGCATTGAAGTATCAAGTACTGGCAGAGTTAAGTTGCCAAAATAAACCGTGCCATCGGGTGCTTCAAGTTTGAGTTTAGTGGTGTTCGCCAGCACATCTGCAGCCACATTGATAAACGCAGCATCACTGCCAACAGTAAAGGTAAATTCCTCTGGTTCACCCACTGGTGAGTAGAACACTTCAAATGGGGTGGGTGAGCTGTCATCCACAATAATAGCATTCGCATTAAAGTCGTTTAAGTTATTTACTGTGACACTATTTTCAGCGTTATAACCCAATGCGCCAGCTACAGCGGCATACGCATTGACATAACCAGCGCCCACTTCCCATGCCTGATAGCCCGGCATGTTTGTCGCTGTTTCTTGCATAATTTGTTTAATTTGCAGCGGTGTTAAGTCGGGGTTTGCTTCCAGCATCAGCGCAGCCACACCCGCAACATGGGGGGTGGCCATTGACGTGCCTGAAATCATTGTGTAATAAGGTAAGTATTCAGCTTCAATTGCGTCAATGTCATCTGCACCGCCGTTCGATACGATGTTCGTTTTTGCGCGTGTCGAAATAATATCCACTCCCGGTGCGACTATTGTTATTTCATTTTTATACTGCCACTCACTGCCGTCTGGCATAGTAAAGGTGCCTTGTTCACCACTTTTACCCCGTGATGAAAAATCAATTAAATCACCTTGCTTGGTGCCTGCACCCACCGACATTCCCCATGGAATTTGTGCATATGGGTTGTGAGTATCTTCGCCTGAACCTGAATTACCCGCAGCAAACACTGATAACATACCCAACTTGTAAGCTTTGTAAGATGCCAATGAAATAGGATCATGGCTTTCGAACTTACCACTGCTTCCCCATGAGTTACTCATGATACGAATCGGCGAGTTAAAATCCCAAATATGGGTAATGGCATAGTCATAACCACCCAGAGCATCCAAAATAGAAATACCTGCGCCAGAACCATAACCAATTAAATCAGCACCCGGTGCTGCACCTTGGTACTTACCATCAGAATGACTTCCCCAACCAGCCACAGTGCCCGCACAGTGTGTGCCATGACCTACATTTAAATCGGTGTTAAGTTGGCCTTCAATCCACACACCGCTTGCGCCGGTAATTGAAATAGCACTGGCATGAGTAATCCCTTGCACGTTTTCAATGACTTTAGCGCCATACTCTAAATCAGCGAGTGACGCATCAATACCAGAATCATTGACAAGAACGGTGACGCCTTTACCTGTGAACGTCATCCCATTATTAGCCGTGAATTCGTCTGATTGAAGCTTTTCGACCCCCGTAATTTCTCGCGCTTCTAGGTTGTAATAAGTTAAAGGTCTATTTGCAAAAATAGAGCGAACCCCTTCCATTGCTGCTAACTTTTTAATTTGTGTAGGTGATGCAACAACACCAATCATTGGTAATGACTTAAATTGCACACTTTGTGTGATACCTAGATTAATTAACTTACTTATTTGTGTGGCTTTAAGTGCTTCCATTTGCTCGTAACTTACAACCACCATCGCTTTGTCTGTGAGCGACATAGTTTTAAGCTGTTGCTCTAATTGAGAGCCTATCACTGCGGCTGCCGCTGCGTTTAAACTGAATCCTGCAAGCGTTAAACCAACCGCCATATTTTTCATTAATAGTTTCATCTGACACCTACCTTGCGTGAATTGACGCCTAAAATGGTTAATGTTTTATTTACATTTCTAATTAAATAGCCGAATGAAGTTGGCAGCTATCAGGATCAATCCCTACATGGCATGAGGGAAATCCCCTATTAGGTAAGGTATTAAATGAATTTTTACGGGCACTACCCAGTAAAGGTTAAACGTTTTCTATCCCCTTTGAGGAATATCTTTCGTCCTATGTTTCAACTAGATTGATTAAACCATTCGTCATTTAAAAGTAAGGATTGAGAATGTCTGCTCGTACAGAAACATCAAATGATATAGCGAGCGAAAGCGCTAATGCTATTGACCTTGTCAATGAAGATAACTCAACCACCAAGCAACACACTCATATTGGACAAGCTATTTCAGGCAGTAACATAAACTGGGAGGCGCAATCGCCCATCAAGCTCATTGCGCATATCATCGATAATTTTCATGAAAAGCACAGAATGCAATTTCAACAATTGATCCAATTAACCAAAGCAGTGAAATTAAAAAATACTGATCATGCTGACTACCCTCATCATCTGGAATCTCATTTATCGCAAATGAAATATGAACTTGAAGAACATATGATGAAAGAAGAGGCCATTTTATTCCCAATGATCATGAAAGGTTATTATCCATCGGGTCCTATTAGTGTGATGGAAGCAGAACACTTAGAGCACGAGAAGGCACTCGACAAATTAACCACACTCACCAATAAGTTTACTCCTCCGCACGATGCTGATGAAGACTGGCAGCGTCTTTATGCCAAAATACATGAGCTCTACAACGATTTAAACGAGCACATTCATTTAGAAAATAATATTCTTTTTATGCAAGGTTAAGGCAAAAGGGGCAATAGACGCCCCTTTACATTGTTAGGCTAACGCTGATTGTTGTACTTTTGTGCACTGGTAATGTCGCAATTTGTGCTCTTTGCGTCGGCCATGACTAAATGACGACACTCTTTTTAAGTAGCCAATCACGCGTGTGCCATAATCAATATCTGTTGAACCACACTGTGAGCATGATTGCCTTGAGCGTTTGTCGATATACTCACAGTGATTACAAATGGTGATCCTCACATTAATGCAAAAATAATTGCACCCCGTTCGCGCTGCCACATTAAATAACTGCATATATTGCTCAGTGTCTAAATGCTCTTCTAAGTTCAAATGCAGTGCTGAGCCACCATCTAAAAACTCTGTCATCGATTTACCATGCAATATAAACTTATCAAGGTGATTTAGAGTTGTGTCTTCTACTAAATAGAAATAACTGTTGTAGCATTCTCTTGGCGTGAAGTAGCCATCTTCGCTATCCCATTTGGCATTTTTTATCCCTAAATTTTCAGCAGGAACAAACTCAGTGTTAAATAAAAAGCCGGTCTCTTTTGTTGCTAAGCGATTCTCTTTATAAATCACTTCTAACTGACTTTTCACCCACTCTTTATACGCATCATTAACCCCCACTTGAATACCTAAATACTCTGCGGCTTCAACCATGCCATTAATACCAATGGTTAAAAATTGCTTGTTAAAGGAAATAAACCCTGCGTCGTACACCGGTAACATGCCCGCTTGCTGGTACTCTTCCATTAAGGTGCGATACGCGATTTGATAAGCATGTATTTTTCTTATTTCTGTTGCTAGGTCTCTGCCATCTTGCACCAATCGATTCATATTGAGTGTAATAACATTGATAGAGCCCGTCGAAACGCCCCCCGCGCCTAAACTATACGAAAAACTATGATCGCTAATTTCATTACGAAGTCGACAGCATGAGGCTAATGAATCAGCATCGGTTGATTGATAAACAAAAAATGAGCCGCCTTGACTTAAGTTTTCGGCACACATCAATGCAAATTTTTTATCTTTAGGTTCATTGTCTTCTACTAGCATGGCAGCGGTGACAACAGGGAATGTTAAAACAGCTTTGTTTCGCTCTTGGTTAAACCAATTTAAAAACATGCTTTGCAGTGCCTTTAAAGACGACCAATCGGGAGCCGTCATATCAGGAAACACAAAATGACCAAACATAGCCTCAAAGTATGCACTATCGTACAACGAGATATTCCAAAATACGCTTTGATAACCTCGTGCAGCAGCGGGTTGATTTAAAGCGTACACGACGTGCTGTAAGTGATTTTCTATCTGTTTATAGTGAGTAACTAAATAATCATCGCCGTAATCCTTACGCGCAAAGTAATCAAAATACATTAAAAATTCGACCGTCGCGACAGCCCCTGCAAACTGCGCGCTAATTGCAAAAACAAGATTCACAAAACTGCCGCAGAACGATTCTAAATGCTTAGGTGCCTTAGACTCTCCCCCTAATTTGGTTAGCCCATCCAATAAAAATGGATACATGGTGATAGAAGTACAGTAAGGCTTTAAGCTCGTTTCATCATGCACATAAATTTCATGGTTCTCAATTTGTCGAAGGTACTCTTTGCCCAATGACTCGCCGAAAAGCGCGGTTATTTTATTGCTCACCTGAGTGCGATTAACGTGAATGAAAAAGTCTTTCATTATTTCTGATTCTAGCGTCGCTATATTTTTTAATGTCACATTTGCATTCGCATCCACTTTAGAACCATCGGCCGCATTCTTGGCCTGTGTATAGTTTTCGATGAAACGCATTTTTTCTTTTAATTGTTCACAATTCAGCATAGACATTTTTGTTATCCTTTTAAAAATAATGAGTTAAGTACCTTACCCGAAGCAATTTCAATAAATCGTTGATTAGTTAAATGGCTCGCCAGGCCACCTAATTCAGCGACATAACGGCCCGTTTTTACATAAGTCAGCTGTGCTTTTAATTGCTCCGACACATCCTCAAGCCCGGTATACAAACACGTTGCTAAGCCTTGCTGCGTTGCTAACTTTAAAAAATAAACTAAATCACCTTCCTGCCATTCTCCGCCAAAAAACACCACACAAGTTATCAAGTGCTTATAGCGCTCAAGCAGTGCAATAAAGCGTTGCGATGTTAACCGCTCACCATGCTTTGGATCCCATGTATCAACGCTATGACATCCAGGACAGCGCAAGGGGCACCCCGTGCACACAAAGCCTAACGCAATGTGTCCAGGGACTTCTTGAAAGCACACTTGGGGTTCTAATACATTAAACATAAACCACTACATATTGTGTTTTAAATTTCAATATGATCAATATATAGTATCAACACCGTTTTAAGCCAGTTTGAAACTTGATCTAGATCAAAGCAGCTTAGTTCTGCCAAAAGAACAAAATGGGTAGCCAATCAAAACCCCCTCCTGTCAAAAATAAAATGCAGCGAAACGGAGCGCCACCCAGACACCTCTACCTACTTTGGAGGAGTTACCTTTACCCATCACTTTGCTAGAGTGCGAATAAATGAATTGTAAAGAGATGAAAATGACTGCGAAAATTGGAATTTTGACTGTTAGTGATCGCGCAAGCCGAGGCCAGTACGATGACTTATCGGGACCCGCTATCACCGATACATTAAATGACTATTTAAGTTCGCCATGGCAGGCATGCTATCGATTAGTCGAAGACGAGCAACATTTAATTGAAGCGGCATTATGCGAGCTTGCCGATCAAGAACAATGCGCTTTAATCATTACCACAGGTGGAACGGGTCCCGCCAAACGAGACATAACCCCCGAAGCCACAGAAGCGGTGTGTGACAAAATGATGCCAGGATTTGGTGAGTTAATGCGTACTGAAAGCTTAAAATACGTGCCAACGGCTATACTCTCTCGACAAACAGCGGGGATAAGAGACCGCTCATTAATTATTAACTTACCGGGCAAACCCAAAGCGATTCGTCAATGTCTTGATGCCGTATTTCCTGCGGTGCCTTATTGTATTGATTTACTTGAAGGGCCTTACTTAGAATGTGATGAATCTGTGGTTCAAGTATTTAGACCTAAGTCATAAATAAGGTTTGTCATAACGTTAAAACATCCCCTTAGTTAATAACGAAAAAAGCCAGCTTAAGCTGGCTTTTCTATCGTATTAAGATTTATTTGTGTGATACATCAATCAGTTCAACAGTCCCGTCTTCGCGTACTTCAGCAATTTGACCTCGCGGTTCATCCATAAAGAACAAAGTAACAAAGCCAATCATTGCCGTACCGGCGATAACATAAAAGAAAGTTGCATAATCGACGAACGATAACACCGTTAAAAATGTAACTGCCCCAACGTTACCATATGCCCCTGTCATCCCTGCAATTTGCCCTGTTAAGCGACGTTTAATTAATGGCACGACGGCAAACACAGCACCTTCTCCTGATTGAACAAAGAAAGAGCACGCCATGGCTGTTGCAACTGCTAACCATAATGGCCACTGCGAATTAACCATGCCCATTAACAGATAACCTGCGGCTAAACCGGCGGTTAAAATAAGTAACGTTGTACGGCGACCAAACTTATCTGAAATAAACCCACCTGCTGGGCGTGACATTAAGTTCATAAATGCATACGCACCGGCCACCATCCCTGCCATAACAGGGTCAAGTGAGAAGGTCTCAGCAAAAAATAGCGGCAGCATTGACACCACAGCAAGCTCAGAACCAAAATTTGTAAAATACAAAATATCCAGCACAGCTACTTGCTTAAAACTATAGCGATGTAACTCAGGTACTTCTTGCTCAAATACCGTTTTATTTACGTTCCACACTTTTTTAACTTCAAACAAGTACAGCAGCACTAACCCACCATAAATAAGGTGTACGACATTTGCTTCAATCATCCCAACACCATTGGGTGAGAGTTTCCAAGCCAGTAATGCCATTGCTGCATACATAGGGATTTTCATGATTAGGAGTAAGAAAAAATCGCCTTTAGAAGTGACTTCCATCGCCCCTAAATTTTTAGGACGAAAGTACGTCGAGCCTTTAGGTGTATTGGTTACATTAAAATAATAAATAAAACCATACACAAAGCTCATTACACCCGTAATACCAATTGCATAACGCCAACCATCATCGCCGCCAAAAATTAATGCCAGCGTAGGCAGTGAAAAAGCCGCAGCAGCGGAACCAAAGTTACCCCAGCCACCATACACACCTTCTGCGGTGCCTAGCTCGTGATGAGGGAACCATTCAGACACCATGCGGATACCAATAACAAAGCCTGCGCCGATAAACCCAAGTAAAAAACGAGCAATAGCAGCTTGCAAAAAGCTATCAGCAAAAGCAAACATTAAACAAGGTACTGCGCTGACAATCAGCAAACATGAATAGACTAACCTTGGCCCGTATTTATCGGTTAGCATGCCAATAATCACGCGGGCAGGAATGGTCAAAGCCACGTTCAAGATCAGTAGTGTTTTTACTTGCTCTGTACTTAATCCCAAGGTGGTTTTTACAGCCTGTAGTAACGGTGCAAAATTAAACCACACAAAAAAGGTGATAAAGAATGCAAGCCAACTAAGATGTAAGATTTTCATTTTTCCTTGAAAGGAAAAAAGGTTGAATTTTTCACTCGCCATTGTCGTCTCCAAACGGTTTTATTAATTTGATTCTGAGCCGACTTACTAAAAAAGAATTGATGTAAATCAAGGAATAAAGGTAACCGCCGTGCAGCCAAAAACACGTCTACCCCCTATGAATAGGCGCACTGTAAAGCAATGCCTTTATTAACTGCGCTTACTACCTACTAAGGTGTATTAACACCCCCTATCACTCTATGAGGGAGATAAAAGGAGATATTGGAGGAATAACAATGAGGTTTTGGGATATCACACAGAAAAAAGCCTCCGAAGAGGCTCATAATTGCAGGGAACTGAAACTAATCTAGCTGCTAAAAAGCATGCTAAGCGGTTAAAACTTATGAGTGAGCATCAACCATACCTTATCGGTATCCGTGGCATAATCATCAGCGTTGTACATGGCATATTTAAACAGCACATTACAGTTGCTTGAAAGTGCATATGCAGCCGTTAAATCAAGCTCTTGGCCATAATCGATGCTGTGTGCATCACTATCAAAAAAGTGATAAGTCGCGCTCAGCTTTATATCTGCCAACTGCCCATTAACGCCAAAGTATAAATCAGCAAGTCCATTACCTGGGGTCGCTAAAAACTTATCTGCAAAACCTTGGAACTTATGCCCAGTTGCCAGTGGTGTACTAAAACCTATGTTGTTGTCTGAACCTAACAGCTCATAGCCAACTTTCCAGCCAAGCTTACTCACTTTGCCCTTTAGCTCCGCTAATATATAGTCAGCATCAAACGAATTGGGGTTATCGGCATAATCTTGCTGAGTTGCATAACTGAGCGTATAACTCAATGAATCGGATAATTGGCCTGTTGCGCGTACACCCATTGTTTGTGTTGAGCTGGCTAAAGCAGCATCAAAGTCATAGAGATAGGCAAACACACTGACATTAAATTGCTTATTAACTTGGTATGCAGCATTGGCAAAGTGTAATTTACCGTGCAAATCGCTTTTATTGCTGTCTTCACCAAAAATACGATTCACATTAAACACATAGCTGTAGTCGAACTTTAATGACTCTGATGGTTTATAAACGACTCTGTAACCATCAAAAGTTTGTTCATTCTGGCGCCATGCGACACCCCCTACAAATCGTTGGTCATCAAGGTTGATACGTTGTCTACCCGCAACAACGTGCAACTCTTTATTTTTGAATTGCAAACTTGCTTGATTAACCTCAGTACCTTTAGGGTCAGCAACAACGGGGTGATCCGTATGACCATTAACCGTACTGTTATAATTGTCATTACCAATCTCGGTAACATTATCAAACTCGAGAAGTGCTGAAACGCCTTTGAGTGTCGCCGTTGTATAATTAATACGCGTGAGTAATGTTGATGCATGTGCTTGTTCAGCGATCCCCGATTGATCGACATTTTCATATCGATAACGCAACATGCCATGCACTTCACCATTCGCCAACATGTTATGAATGCCATTATCTTCAGTTGCACTCACTTGCGTACTCAAAGCAAATGTAACTAACGCTGTTAGAACTGAGAGCTGTGTTTTCATATCACTACCTTGCTATGTTTTTAAGTTATGCACAGATTACGGCTATGCATAACTATGAAAATTGATTTAAATCAATTTTTTCATAGCGTTACCTAATATGACTCACTGCACCTCCAAAGAGGTATAACAACACTGCCCTATTTAATGTAGGCTTATAGACGCGTTCTAAAGAAGGAAAATTGCATGTTATTAGAGAGTGCCAACACCCTGCGTTATTGCCGTCATATTCTGCTTCCTCAGGTTCAAGAAGAAGGGCAAGAAGCCATTATGGCAAGCCACGTACTCGTTGTCGGAGCTGGAGGACTGGGTAGTGCAGTACTCCCTTACCTTGTTGCGGCAGGTGTCGGAAAAATTACTTTATTTGATCATGACACAGTGGATATAACTAACCTACAACGACAAATATTACACACCGAAAACAGTGTGGGTCAGTTAAAAGTTGAATCAGCTAAACAGCAATTAACAGCACTCAATAGCCAAGTAGAGATGACAACCTATGCTTCTGAGTTTACGACACACCATGAGCCAGAGTTAATCAGCGCTGATGTTGTCGTTGACTGCAGTGATAATCTCGCAACACGCTTACTGCTTAATCGCCTGTGTTGGACACATAAAACGCCCCTAATTTCAGGTTCTGCAATTCGTATGGAAGGGCAACTCATTCACTTTCCAATGCGTGACGGCGATCCCTGTTATGCCTGCGTTGCTCGGCTATTTAAAGAGCCCTCATTAAGCTGTATGGAAGCTGGGGTCCTTGCCCCAGTAGTTGGCACTTTAGGTTCATTGCAAGCCACAGAGGCGCTTAAAAGCCTGCTATCTATGCCCCCTAAAACAGTGTCAATGCTGTTATATGATGCAGAGCACCTGACATTTAAAGAGTTTATTATTCCAAAGCAACCCCACTGCGAGGTGTGTGCAGAGCGTTAAAGTTACATTGCTAACCTTAACGCTCTGCACACGGAAACATCGCAATCACTTTGCTTCCTGCGGCTTCCTTTTGATTCACTTTATGCTGCTTTGGTAGGACAGACGCGAGTTGATACTGCACCGTTTTTGTCACTTGCAAACAGGCCGCTAGCGAAGGTTTGCCCACGCCATTGTTTATTTTCTGAAGCTGCTTGGTCATATCAAAATGATAAAATGTATTAATAGATAACTTTTCGAGGCTTAACTTCGCACAGTTAAGCCCACAGCCATCAAAAACAATAATCGCAGGAGAAGATGCTAACTTTTGCCAATGCATAGCAGAACCTGCTGTTAATGCCGCAATGGAGACTTTTTCAACTTTCCCCTGCATAATTAAACTTTGTGATAAGTCTTCAGCCAGCTCTGCACCATAACTACAGCCAGAGCACGTTAACAATATTGGTAAAGATTGCTCCTTCATGCTTTCCACTCTTTTTACTGATACGTAAATATCAGCTTAGTAAGCGTACAAAAATTCAGCTTGATCTACATCAAGAGGAATGAAGTCCACACTAATTCAAAAGAGGTAGCTACTTTACCTAAACAACCATATTGACGTATAGAAACGTTAGCCTGCGCGGCCATCTGCTCTTGGTTGTGTTAACACCGGAAAATACACCAAGCAGAATAAACCATAAGCCATACACCATGTAATCACAGATAAAGAAATAAAATACAGGCTCAATTGTGAATTTATCAACACACCAAATACGCGTAATAAGGCCGCAATTAATACCGCACCAAATGCAAAAATAATGGCGTGCTTAACCACTAATTTTCTTCCAGTGTGGCCTAAGCTAACACGCGCCATCATGCTTAAAATCATATTGCCCATAGCCCCCACAGTCAGTGCATGGAAAGCGGTCGAAATTGACAATAAATCAGTGAAATAAGACATCCCCATTAATATAATTCCCACAGGAATAAACCAATAAGCCAAATGCAAACTCCACAGCAGTGGAACCGCTAAGGTTTTAAAGAACGGCCATCGCGCCGCACGAAGACAATGAAATACAGCACATATAATTAGCATGCCGCCAATGAGCTCATTGCTCAGGTAATAAACTGCACCAGTAAAAAACAACACAAAAATAAACCAGGTACTGCCAAGCGCTGCAATCTCTAACCAAGGTTTACCGTCGACCTTCTTTGTCGCAGTTGCATTTGCAGTGAAAAAGGGAATTACACGCCCGCCTAATACACTCATTAATAACGTAATTAGCCAAATAGCAGACATATAACCATGCTGATACAACTCAGGCATCCCCAGTGTCACGCCTAAGTGCATTAATAAATTGGCAGCACTGAGTAATAAAATAATCGGCACAAAAAAGAGGTTTCGCATTTGCCCTTTAACAATGATTGGTTTTGCTAACCAATAACCCGCTAAGGGCAAAAACACCATATCAATACCAAATACTAACCAGTGCGGCAAAGCGGGCACCACCATGGCAACTCGCGCGATTAACCATGCAAGAGTTAACAGCAGCAGCTTTCGACCATGAATAGAGCGTAAACCTGTCCAGTTTTGTACCGCGGTTAATAAAAAGCCGATAACAATAGCGCACACAAAACCAAACAGCATTTCATGGCTATGCCAAAACAAAGCCCCTCCATAAGGAGAAAAAGACCAGTGACCATTGAGTACTAATCCCCACACAACCAAAGCAATACAACTAAATAAGCCCCCACACAAAAACAGCGGACGAAATGCGAGCTGAAATAAGGCAACGTCACTTTTGGTTTGTTGTTCATCGGATATTTGCATCATAAACTATCATCTTCTAAAAAATTATAACTCGCAGCTTCATTCAATCTTCGTTGATAGCGCTCAGCACGCACCGCGAAATACATCAGCATCATACAGACAGCTAACACAGCGTAAAGCAACATAAAAGAGGCACTGTAAAAGCCAAATAAATCAACCACCGCACCAAACATTATCGGTAATGTGAATCCTCCCAAGGCCCCAATGGCAGCAATAAAACCGCCTACCTTGCCCATTTCTAACGGGTAGTTTTCATGGATAACTTTAAACACACTGGCACGCCCAAAACCTTGCGCTAAGCCAATCACAAATAATAAGCCGGTAAACACCCACACATTCACCGACACAGATAAATTCACATCTTGCTTAATACCATGAATGGTCATTGTTGTGGGCGGGTAGCTTAAGAAAAACAAACACACTAAACACACCCAAAACACGCTCCAGTTAACACTACGACCGCCATACTTATCGGCAAACCACCCACCAAGAGCCCGTATCACCGACGACGTTGCAACAAAAAACAATGTAAAGGCCATCGCTTGTTTAATTGATAATTGGTAGGCCTGCATATAGTAATATGGCAGCCAAAGCAGTAAGGCCAAGAAAGAACCAAACACAAAATAATAATAGAGCCCTAATCGCCAAACTTGCGTATTTTTCAGTAACAGTGTCCAAGTTTGCGGTTTACTATTAATAACATGAGCGTTATCTGGCTGGCTGGGGGCAAACACACCATACAGCACAGCAACAAATAACAAGCCAAACGCATACACAGGCCCAACCCACTGCCAACCATAGCGCTCCATTAACCAAGGCGCTAACACGAGTGTAATAGCGGCACCGGCATTACCCACGCCAAAAATCCCCATCGCGGTTCCTTGTTGACTGCGTTGATAAAAATCACACACATAACGGATACCAAGGGTAAATGAGCTACCACTGAGACCAATCCATAAACCGAGAAAAAGTAGTTGAGAATAGCTTGTCGTTATATACAAGCATGCAAGGGCGGGCACACACACTAACATTTGCACAACAAAGAGCACTTTTGCCGAATAGCGGTCAGCCAATTCGCCAGCGGGGATCCGAGACAATGCACCTGTGAACATCGGGGCTGCAAGTAAGCCACCTAACTCAGTGACCGTTAATTGCCATTGCGATGATAAAGGCAATACTATCGCCGCATACAATGTCCATACGGAAAAGTTAGCCGCAAAAGCTAAGGTAGCAAATAATAACGCACGTTTAGCGCGAGACTCTGACATGCGATGCTCCAATTAAAAACGGTCGATGAACACGTCATCTATAAATCATTGACCCATTCTACCTAAAGCACGCGCTTTTTATGAGGCTCTACCCACAATGCCACAACTTAAAAATATCAACAGACAAAAACGACTAATAAAATAAAAAGCACATAAAAATCAAAATATTAAAAACAACAGCAATTACCCCAAAAGAGGTAGTTAAGCTTATTTGATAATAAACAGACCTGAAAAACTGACCGTTTATTGATCTGTACAGGTTGAATACTCCCCCCGTTTTCTTGCACTATTTTGATATTATTTCAAAGCTAACTACACATTATGCAAAGCACTCAGGTTGATGCAGGATTTCATACCTCACGCGGAATAAAAGAAATCAACGAAGATTGCGCAGGTCTTTTTATTCCAAAAGATGAGTACCTCAGCAATATTAAAGGTGCCGCATTTTGTGTTGCCGACGGTGTCAGCTCAGCAGAAGCTGGTAAAGAAGCGAGCGAAACAGCCGTTGAACGCTTTCTTAGTGAATACTTTAAAACCCCCGATACATGGTCTGTTAGTCGCAGTGGCGAACAAGTATTATCGGCAATCAATTTACGTCTTTTTCGCAAAAGCCATGCATTTTCACAAGAAAATAAAGGCTACTTATCAACCTTAAGCTGCCTGATTTTAAAAGGAAATCATGGTCATATTTTTCATGTGGGTGATAGTCGAATTTATCGCTTTAGAAATGGAAACTTAAAGCAACTCACAGCCGACCACACCACCAATTTAGGGCAAGGAAAATCGTTTTTATCGCGTGCCATTGGCATGGATAACAACTTACACATTGATTACAGCAGCAATGAATTACAACAAGGTGACATTTACTTATTAAGCTCTGACGGGGTGCATGATTTTCTCCCGACCGATATCTTAATAGATAACTTATTGAGTTATCAGCCAGCCTCTAAAATAGCAGAGCAACTGTGTATAGAAGCCAAAAAGCATGGCAGTGATGACAACATCAGTTGTGTCGTTTTAAAAATAAAAGAACTGGCATATCAAAATGAAGCTGAATATAGCGCTGAGCTCACAAAATTGCCTTTTCCACCGCCGCTTAAAGCAGGTATGAAATTAGATGGTTATCTTGTCATTGAAGAGCTGTTTGCCTCATCACGTAGTCAACTTTATTTAGTGGAAGATGAGCTTACAAAAAAGCGTTACGCAATGAAAACGCCTTCAGCCAACTTTGACGACGACACACATTACATCGACCGCTTTATTAAAGAGCAATGGATTGGCAGCCGAATTGACTCCCCTTATGTGGTAAAAATTTATCAACATTCACGGCCAAGAAGTGCCCTGTATTATTTAATGGAATGGCTCGATGGCACCAGCCTCGACAACTGGTTAGCTGAGCATCAGCCCCTAAAACCTAAACGAGCAATCGCCATCGTTAAACACATTGCAGCGGCCTTAAATGCTTTTCATAGTAATGATGCGATTCACCAAGATCTCAAACCTGGCAATGTGATGGTATTAGAAAATGATGAAATCAAACTGGTTGATTTTGGCTCCGTGTTTGTAGCTGGAGTTGCGGAGCTTTATCAGCCAATAGAACATCAAGGGGCACTTGGCACGGCCAGCTATTCAGACCCTAATTATTTGCTGGGCAAAAATGCTGCCGTGCAAGGTGATGTGTATAGCCTCGCGACTATTTGCTATGAATTATTTACTCACCACTTACCCTATGGCGAAAAAGTTGAGCAATGCACAAGCATGGCAGACTACGACAAACTACGTTATCACAGTGCCATTAAACATAACCCCGTTATTCCAATTTGGTTTGATAAAGCACTGCAAAAAGGGGTTAGTTTTGATTTAACAGAGCGCTATCAAACCGTGGATGCACTCATGCATGACTTAACCGTCCCTAATCCTGAATTTTTAAAACCGGATCCTGAACCGAAGGAAGCCAGCAGTTTATTATTTTGGAAAATGGTAAGTGGTTTTTGGTTTATCACACTGGCTCTCATATTGTATTTATTTAGCCAGCACTAAGACTGGCAATGCATACCCGCAATGTGATGCCAAAAGCCATTAATATGTTCATCCGGTCTCTTAGAGTCGGTGCCCAAAGCAAACGACTCAATCCATTGTAAGTCGTCCATATCGTGCATACTTAGCCGCGCGATATCCGCACTGCTATTAAGTGCATGGCGGTCTTCACACAAGTTATACACTTGCCCAGACATTGTTTGAATGCCATTTAAGGTAAACACCTTTTTACCGTCTTGGCTGTGGGTCATTAATCCCGAAGGGTGCTTTTGACAAATAAGCTCACATTGATCTTTAGCTAAGTCATAATGGCGAGCCGTGAAGCATCGCGCACTGTAAGCCAAAGGCAACAAGCCATAACTAAACACTTCAAATTGCATCGGTAAATCTGTCAAACCCGCGTATTCGTGTTTTAAAGCCACCAGCCAATCTCTCGACAATTCAACAGGCATAACCCAGCGCACAGCTCCCATTTGAGCAAACTTTGCTAGCGTATAACCGTTATAAACATTAATTGCGGGGCCAATCACAAATGGTAATCCCAAGCTATGTAATTGCTGCACGGCGGCAAGATCATTCGCCTCTATTAAATACGCGCTTTGACGACACACACGTTTTAACTCTTGAAGTTGAGCCCCCGACTCCAACAAGGCTAAGCTAGACAGCACCACTTCTTTTCCTGCTTGCTCTAGCATTTTAGCCCACTCAAGGTAATCATTTAGGCGACTTAAACGTCGCTTTCCACAGACGGTTTCGCCTAAATAAACAATATCGGCTGTCGACTGCGCTACCCGCTCATAAAATTGTTCGAGCAACTCCTTTTGCCACAAAAACAACATGGGCCCTACCGCAACTTTTAACTGTGTCATTGTTACTCCTATTTCCACTTGCGATGATACGCACCTAAGGTGGTTTGCTGCCCCTCAGATAAACTGTCTAGTGTCGTTTGCCAATGCGTTTCAACACTGAAGTCAGTCACATTTTGCTTTGCATGGTCAATAGCCTGTCGCCAAACGCGTGTAACTTGCTCAACATAGGCAGGGCTGCGCTGTCGGCCTTCAATTTTAACGGCCGCAATATTCATGGCTAATAACTCAGGTAACAAAGAAAGCGTATTTAAGCTCGTTGGCTCTTCTAAGGCATGGTAGGTTTCGTTATTAACAACAAAACGCCCTTTACATAACGTTGGATAACCGGCTTGCTCATCGTCAGTGAACTGATCAATCAATACATCATTCAAGCGTGATTGCATTCGAGCGCCCTGTTGTTGCCAACGAACAAACTTGGCCGGTGAACAGGCACCTGTTGTATTAGGTGATTCGCCTGTTAAATATGAAGATAAATAACAACGCCCTTCGGCCATAATACATAAACTACCAAAGGCAAAAAGCTCAAGTTCGATGTCGGTGGTGGTTGCCAATTGCCTGACCTGTTGCAAACTTAATACCCTAGGCAATACCACTCGCTTCACACCAAACTGCTTATAAAAATCAATTGCGAGTGCATTTGTCACCGATGCCTGCACACTGACATGCATTTCTTGGTGCGGATAATTATTCGCAATAAAATCAAGCGCAGCAATATCAGCAACAATCAGGGCATCTACCCCCACTGCAATCGCTTCATCAATGGCATGCTTCCATCTTGTAAAATGATTGGGGTGAGCAAAGGTGTTAATAGCAACATGCAATTTTCTTTTATGCTGCTGACAATAGTCTGCCGCTTCAACGAGTTGCCGCTCATTCAAGTTTAGGCCCGCAAAGTGACGCGCATTGGTATCATTGTTTAAGCCAACGTAAACCGCATCAGCGCCTTGCGCAATTGCCCTTTTTAACGAGGGTAAGTTTCCTGCTGGGCAAAGTAACTCCATACCCACTCCTGATTATTTAAACTAAGAAATAAATTATCAATAATGGTAAGCCAGCAAACCTAATAAGGTAATCTACTAATATGATTAGTCTCACTGATATTATGAAGCATAAAACTCCGCCATTTTTTACCCCGAAATGGCTAACTGCTATTACTCATCTCACGCCAACCGCAGGCATAAGTTGGCTGATAGAACAGCGAATAAACCTCATTTTTAAGACACAAATCAACGACGGTGAGCTCGACTTTTTAATTGATAAACAGTTATGCATTGACGTCGATAACCTGCCACTCAGCTTGCTTATTTCACTCAATGCGACCTCTAAACGATTAACTATTTTCTCTATAAAACCGTGGTTACTCCCTAAAGAACACCTCAAATACGACGGAAAGTTAACAGGAAGTAGTGATACATTTTTAAGTTTGATGAGTGGAAAATACGACCCTGATACACTTTTTTTCTCACGTAAATTAGCAATCCAAGGCGACACAGAACTGTGCCTAACTGTTAAAAACTGGCTCGATACGCAAGACCCACAAGCAAGCTTGCCAGACTGGTTATTTAATCAGTTAACAGAGTATGTAGAGTCATTACAATAAAAAGAAGGCAGCGAGTAGCTGCCTTCTTTTTACATTTAGGAGAGTTGTGCACAGAGCACACTAACGGCCATTAATCAGTTTAATATCGACCACTTACTTTGTGCCATTATTGCCGTGCAATTTTTTATACTGACTTAACTACCGACCATTTCTACAAGGTTATCTTCTCTGTCGAGGACAACATACAACGCCGTGTTTTTACCACTTTGTACGTCTTTAATCATCGCCTTCATGCTACTTTCAATCAGGCTGACCTCTGTATTAGCACCAATACTGGTGACAAATAATAAATCCCATGCTTGGTTTATGTTATCTGCTTCGTGACAAAGCGCCGTATAGTCAGTTAACTCACTAGGCAGTTTATCAACACACATAACAGGCTCAATCACCCCTTTATTGACATCGTTAACTGAACTTTCAACATTTGCTTTTGTAAATAACAACAGTAGCTTAACGGGTTCAGCTTGATGGCGAGCCATGGATAATAATTCTTGAAACTTACTCATATTCTTTTCCTGCAACAATAGAAAAAGAGCCAAAAACCGAAGTTGATGGCTCTGGACAAGTGGAGATCGTTATGGATTATAAAATTCGCCGTCTTTTCTTAAGTAGAACCACCAATTAATAATCAAACATAGCGCATAAAATACCGCGAAACCAATCAGTGCTACCTCAGGTGTTGTCGCTTTAATTTGCTGACCAAATACCATTGGAATATAAAATGCACCGTATGCAGCCACTGCCGAAGTCCAACCTAATACAGGGCCTGCTTGTTCTTTAGGAAACACCATCGCAATCGTTCTAAAGGTTGAGCCATTACCAATCCCTGTTGCTCCAAATAGCACTAAGAATAAGATGAAAAATGGCATAAAGAACTCTTCAGGTGTAGGCGACTGATAAGCCTCTTTCATGTAATAGGCCGCACCTAATGACGAGGTAATCATTACCACAGAACACACTTGTGTTACTAACGCACCACCCCATTTATCAGCAATCCACCCACCTAGTGGACGAATTAATGCCCCAATAAATGGTGCCATCCACGCATACATGAGCGCACTTGGGCCATTTGGGTTTAAGGTACTATGGGTCATCACACCATCAACCATAATGTGTTGAAAACCAAAAATAACTTTGATTGCTAACGGAAATGCTGCCGCAAAACCAATAAATGAACCAAACGTCATGGTGTAAATCGTGCTCATTACCCAGGTATGTTTATTATTAAAGATTTGATATTGCTTAGTGAGGCTTTTACCAATCGCCCCCGGTATCATCTTCAGTAAAAATACGGTAATAGCAACAACCAGCACCAGTACCAACTCTTTCGGTACCCCAAAGCCAGAACCATTTGCTGATTCAGGAAGCATCAGCCACAGACCAGCCGCCGCAGTGGCAAGACCAATCGTTAGCATCACAGAAATCATTGCAAATGCACTCAGAGGGCTGCCTAAGTTTGGTGACACTTCTGGCGTGCGAATGTTATTCATACCAAACCATGTTGCAAAGAACAGCGGTATTAAGAACAGTAGCCATAAAAAACCACCGTTTTGCAGCCAAGTTTCAGAACCGGCTGGAATTTTACCAATCAAACTTCCCGACGTGCTCACCAACGTAATTGGATCGCCGCCCAATGCACCAAACACCCCATATGTCATAAACAATGGAATCAAAATCTGCATCGTTGTCACACCAAAGTTACCTAACCCTGCATTGAGACCCAGCGCTAAACCTTGTTGTTTTTTTGGAAAGAAAAAGCTGATATTTGACATTGAAGAAGCAAAGTTACCCCCACCAATACCCGACAACAAAGCAAGTAACTGATATTGCCACAATGGTGTCGTTGGGTCTTGTAATGCCAAGCCGGTAAATAGAGCCGGAATTATGAGTAGCGATGTAGTGAAGAACAGCGTGTTTCTGCCACCACAAAAGCGAATGAAGAAACTACTGGGAATACGTAATGTAGCACCAGAAAGTCCAGCTATCGCCGTCAGCGTAAATAGCTCATCTGCGCTAAAACTAAACCCTGCATTCATCATCTGAACTGTCAAGATTCCCCAGTAAAGCCAAACAGCGAAGCCACAAAGTAAACTTGGGATCGAAATCCATAAATTCCTTTGCGCAATTTTTTTACCTTGGGAATTCCAGAAAGCTTCATTTTCCGGTTCCCACTTGTCTAGTTCAGCCATATGCTGCTCCATTTCGTTCTAATTGAACTTACTATGCGCACATAAAATCAACTCAACAATTCACATTGATGGGTAAGCCACACACAGCATAAACAGCAAACAACTACCACTTAGTGGGTATATTTAAGTGTAAGTAATTGTTTATCATTAAGTAATATAAGAAAGCTTAAGGTTATTAGGAGTAATAGGGAGGCTTTTTGGTGAATACTTTATTGATCCACGTTAAGATATTTTTAAACCGCCAGTCTTTCAGGCTAAAGCCAACAAAGAGTTAAAGTATGAATGCACTAACCAGCTCAATTTTATTAGTTGATGACCACCCATTGCTACGCAAAGGCCTACAACAGTTAATCGATTTAGAAGACGAACTCGTCGTCATCGGTGAGGCAGCAACAGGCAAAGAAGGGCTACAGTTAGCTATAGAGCATGATCCCGATCTCATTATTCTTGACCTTAATATGCAAGGAATGGATGGCTTAGAAACCCTTAAAGCCATGCGTGCCAGTGATGTTACATCGCGTATTATTATGCTAACGGTTTCTGATAACGATGAAGACGTGCTCACTGCAATCAGCTATGGCGCAGATGGTTACTTACTAAAAGACATGGATCCTGAAGAAATTCTCGAAAAAATAAAACAAGCGGCACTGGGTAAAATGGTGCTGAGTGAAAAGCTCACAGGGGTACTCGCCCAAGCTATCCGCAAACCTGATGTATCGCAAAAAGCGAACATCCTCAATTCACTCACTAGCCGTGAATTTGAAATCCTCAAGTTAATTGCGAAAGGGTTATCAAACAAGTTAATCGCACGAGAATTAGATATTTCTGATGGCACCGTTAAAGTGCACGTAAAACACCTGCTGAAAAAGCTAAACCTGCGCTCACGTGTTGAAGCTGCCGTGTGGATAATCAATCAGCAAAAAGGGGCTTAATAATGAATCAGTTTTCGAGTGAGCAGCCCCTGCTCTCTTTTCAACACGCTAGCGAAGCACTTTTATCAGACACGCCGTTATTAGTTAAAACAGAGACACTGCCTTTATCGGCTGCTCATCGTCGTATTCTTGCTGCACCGATTATCGCCGACATTAATGTGCCTAACGCAGATAACTCAGGAATGGATGGTTTTGCATTTCGTTTTAGTGACTTAAATGAACACACACATTTAAATATTATTGGCACTGCTTATGCCGGGCATCCATTCAACGGCGAATGGCAATCAGGTTGCTGCATACGCATCATGACAGGCGCACATATTCCGGCTGGTTTTGATACGGTGATTATGCAAGAACATGTCACGGTCTCCACTGAACAAACAATCACTTTAAACACTAAGCCTTGCTTTGCACAAAATGTACGTAAACAAGGTGAAGATATCAGTATCGGCAGCCAATTATTTGCATCAGGGCAACGTTTAACAGCCACAGATATCGGTATGCTTGCCTCGCTTGGTATTGCCTCTGTTAGCGTTTATAAGCCACTTAAAGTGGGGGTTATTTCTACGGGCGATGAACTTTTTGAACCCGGCACGCCACTTTCACAAGGTGGAATTTACGATACTAACCGTTACACGATTCAGGCTATTTTAACTAATTTAGGCTTTGCGGTGCAGGATTTTGGCATCATTGCTGACGACCCTGACGCGCTAAAGTTGGCTTTTGAAGAAGCACTTTCAAATACCGATGTCATTATTACTTCGGGTGGTGTGTCGGTCGGTGATGCTGATCACACAAAAACAGTGCTCACAGAGCTTGGTCAAATGCAGTTTTGGAAAGTAGCAATAAAGCCAGGTAAACCATTCGCATACGGTCATTTTAAGCATTTAACACAAGACGGCCACAACAAGCGATTTATGGGATTACCGGGCAACCCGGTTTCAAGTGTTGTGACATTGCATCAACTCGCGATACCTGCGCTTCGTAAAATGGCAGGTGAAACAGTGCGTACACAGCCTCCCCTTCAGTTACCTTTAGCGTGTGATATTAGTAAAAAACAAGGTCGAGCTGAATTTATTCGTGCATCATTAGTTGTTGATAACACAGGAACCTATGTTGAGCCTTTAAAAGGACAAGGTTCTGGCATGCTCAGTACTTTTGCAAAAAGCCAAGGTTATTTATTGCTTGATGCTGAAAAAACTCAGTGGCAAAGTGGCGACTTAGTGCCCTTTATTCCTTTTGATTGTGCATTAAATTAGAAGCAAAGCAGTCAAATGCAAACACGTAAACCTGACCGCGTCACCGCAATGCAGCAATTAATCGAGCAGGTAAAAGTAGAACTTCCCTTATACGAGCCTGATACCTTTTTTTGTGGCACCGATAACTCGTGTATCGGCTGCCCTAAAAAGCTAATGGAGTTGGTTGATACCGAACTATGCTACTGGGAACACCAGCTGCAAATAGGCACAATCCCTAATTTTGACGATATTTCTCGATTCGCGAAGCTCTGCAAAAATGTAAAACGCGGTTTAGTAAGAAATAACTTAGTCGATAGTTAACCGTGTAATGCGTCCGCTTTACCTATTAAAAACCACGTTTCATCTAATTTAGGCTGTAATTGATTAAATGATAAGCGCGTGATCCACACATGCAATGATGCGGGTTTATGCACACCGTCTTGTTCGCTGTTAGCGAGCTTTACTTTCACCAACATACCTTGCTCTTTTCCCATATTAACGGGGTAAAACGCCGTGATCCGCACTTTTAATTGGTTCACAAAACTACTCTCTGGTAGTGCTGTTTTTGATAAACCCAGACGATTTGCTTTCAATATTAATGGCTGCAAACGCCCTATTTGATGCTCTGAATTATACGCAGCAAAGCAGCGCTGCCCACCAACGTGATACTCCGTTAAGCCCAGTGCAGGAAAGTGAGCATGAACCTGTCCGTAAAACATAGAGGTAAATTGACTTCCCTGTATGTTTTCACTCGATTGGCTCTCTAGTAACTGCTGCTGATAACGCTCAACACCTTCATCCACAGGGAACATTTGCCACTGTGTACTATCGTTTATCGTATGCTGCAATAAGCAGCTATCAGCTAATGCTAATACATCATCCAGTTGGTGACATGCTAACAAAGCAGCACCTTGCACTTTACAAAGGTAGTCTTTTATAACCCCTATACAGGCTTGCTTATTAAGTTGATCGAGACCGGTAAGCACTTCATCTAATAATAATAAAGGCGCTCCTTTTATCATCGCAAGCAAAAGCGCAACGCGCTGGCGCTGTCCACCACTTAATTGGTGAGCCCGATACACTAGTTTGTCGGTCAGCCCTAAGGGGTCGATTGCCCAACTTATATCAAATGGCTGCGCTTGTTGCTTAGCAACCAACTTTAATAAAGCGGCAATGCTTAGGTGGTCAAATAACAAAGGAGACTGTGTTACGTAAGCGATGCGGCGCTTATGTGCTGGCATACCTAACTGCTGCTGCCCTGTTACTTTTAACCCGCCAGAAGCAGGAGCAACACCCGCAATTGCATTAAACAAACTGCTTTTGCCTGTACCACTTGGGGCTAATAACACCGTTATTTGCAAGGTCTTAAGCTGACAATCAAGTTGCTGAGTAACAGGCTCTGAACAATTAAGTTCAATATGCGCAACCACAGGCTTAGACGTACACTGTGGGTCTGAAATACCCATGCTGCTGTCGCTATTTAATGCCATCATCTGTTTAAACCTATTCAAAGCAAGCTGGTTGGTGTACTTACATGCTGCGTTTGCCTTTGCCACCATTGACATGCAAACACAACGGCAAATGAGAACACGAGCATCAGCCCTGCAAGCATATTTGCAGCCTGAAGATTAAAACTCTCAACATGATCAAATAACGCCAGTGACACAACTTGAGTTTCTCCTGGAATATTACCGCCAATCATTAAAATAACACCAAACTCCCCCACCGTATGGGCAAAGCTTAAAGTCGCAGCGGTATAAATAGCCGGTTTAATCATGGGGAGTACTAACCATAAAAACTGCTTCCATGGCTTAAAGCCCAATAAGGCAGCACTGCTGTATAAGTTATCTGGCAATTGTTCAAATGCACTTTGTAAGGGCCGAAAAGTAAAAGGTAAGCTGTAGATCATCGACGCCACTAAAATCCCCGAAAAGCTAAAGACTAACTGTATACCCAAGGTATTTTGCAGCCATAAACCGATACCTTGTTGCGGCGAAAATAACACTAAAAAGTAATACCCTAATACCGTAGGAGGCAAAACTAAAGGCAAGGTAATTAAGGTTTCGAGGAAGGGTTTTATGGCCCGTTTACTTCGCGCAAGCCAATATGCGCAGGGAATCGTTATTACTAACAACGCCAGCGTACTTAACGCAGCAAGTTTTAACGTAATAAAGATGGCTTGCAAGTCTCCCTCGCTCATAGTATTACCTATAGCCCATTGATTTTATTAACTGTTGTGCTTGTTCAGTTTGAACAAAATGATAAAACTTACGCGCAAACACTGAGTCTTTTACTAATAAAACATGCTGCTCAATTGGCTGATACCACTCACTGGGAATGGCGATAGCCGTGCCATTATGTGGTTGTTGCAGTAGGCTTTTTGCAATTAAGCCTAACTCTGCATTTTGGCTTTCAACATATTGAAAAGCATGCAAAATAGATCCCCCCATTACTGTTTTTTTCGGCTTGGTTTGTAAATGAGCCAATACCTCAACCGCAGCCTGTCCATAAGGTGCATAACGTGGATTCGCAATAGCTAAAGTGATATGGGGCAAACGTGTCATAACGCCTTCCAAACTGTCATAGCCCTCAGACGAATAAAACACCAATTCGCCAAGCGCATACACCGTGCTTTCAATGCCAAAACCATCGGTTTTTAGTTGTGTAGGTAATATTGCATCGGCTGAAAAAAATACGTCATAAGGGGCTCCATAACGAAGCTGTGTTGCGAGTGTGCCTGATGAGCCAGTCACCACTTTAACCTGTATATCGGTTTTAATCTGTGCTTTGAATACTGGCAGCAACTGATCCATTACAGCGAGAAAGTTAGCCGAGCAAGCAATCGTTAGCGAAGAAGATGTGTCTTTATCATTAGCGCTTGCAGGCAATACACAGCAAAATAAAACCAGCACAGTCGCTATCGTGTATGTGGTTAGTTTATTTGTTAGCCACTGCATTGTTTCAACCCTACAGCCACTGGGCAGCCGCTATTTGATCTTTATGATTGGCACTCACCCAACGAGTCTGCTCCCCTTCAACGTGCTCTTTTTTCCAAAATGGCGCACGCGCTTTAAGTAAATCAATTAAATACTGTGCTGCTTCAAATGCGGCTTCGCGGTGGACACTCGACACTGCCACCAGCACAATTTGATCTGTTAAGCTTAATTTACCAACGCGGTGAATTAAGGTTACCTTTTCCAAAGGCCATAATGACAACGCTTGCTGCTCTAACTGGGTAAGGTATTTCTCTGTCATCGCCGGATAATGCTCTAGATATAAACTATCAACTTGGTGGCCTTGATTAATGTCGCGAACACGGCCTACAAACATAACCACGGCGCCCGACACCGAGTCGTCAGCTAACATGGATTGATACTCTTCGTTCATATCGAAATCATGTTCTTGTACACGGATCATCACTAACCTCCAGTGACAGGTGGAAACATAGCAACCTCATCGCCAGTGCCGACCGCAGCATTATCATCAACCAAAATTTGGTTTACGGCCACTAACACATCTTTATCGAGTAACCAGGTGTGCCAACGCTCATCTCGTTCAGCCAATGTTTGGCGTAACTGCCTAACCGACATACCTTGTGCATCTAGTTGCACCGAGTCACAGCCTAAACGTTCACGTAACTGTGCAAAAAAAAGTACCTTATTCATACATACTCCTCTTAATTAGCCAATATAGGTGCCGCGTCTGCCACCACTTTTATAGGTAACTCGCATGTTCTGTACTGTCATGCCTTGGTCAACCGCTTTACACATATCGATAATAGTGAGTGCTGCAATCGATACCGCAGCTAACGCTTCCATTTCAACCCCGGTTTGCCCAACTAACTTGCAATAACTGTGAATATCAACCGCACTGCCTTGGTTGTTAATAGAAAACTCAACCGCCACCTTACTTAACGCCAACGGATGGCAAAGGGGGATCAAATCAGCTGTTTTTTTTGCTGCTTGAATTCCTGCAATACGTGCGACAGCTAATACATCGCCTTTGTCTAACTGATTTTGCTCAATAAGAGCGAGCGTTTCTGGCTGCATCACGACCGTTGCGCATGCACGCGCTTCTCGCACTGTTGCTGATTTATCTGCAACATCAACCATGCTTGCTTGACCACTTTTATCTATGTGGGTTAACTGCATTAATTCATCTCCCGAGAATGGCATTGTTCAACACGATGTGATTTAAGCTCTGCTACAAAATTACATGGCCCACACCGCGAATCGAGTTGCTGACATAAAATCTCATCCCAGGCGGTAGCACACGCATTTGGGCTACCCGGCATAGCAACAACAAGGGTTCTATTCGAAAGCCCTGCTAAAGCTCTGGATTGCAGTGATGAGGTGCCAATTTGCGAACAAGACAAATGCCTGAATAACTCACCAAAACCGCTCACAGACACATCAAATAACACATCGATTGCCGAAGGCGTAATATCATCAGGTGTCAGTCCAGTGCCACCAGAAATTAGTACCACGTCAATATCGTCACTGGCTATCCATGTAGCGACTTCCGCGCGTACTTTATAAATATTGGCTTTATGTAATTGTCGATTAAGCACATGATGCCCACTGTCTATGACTTTTTGCTGCAACAAATCACCCGCAGTGTCTTGTTCAGGGCCTCGACTATTACTCACTGTTAAAATCGCTATGTTTAATGGTACAAAGCGGTTGCTTTTTACTCGCGCCATGCGTAATCCTTTTGATCAACCAAACAACGAGCCTGTGCCCATTGTTGTGGTGTATTAACGTTATATAGTTCACGACCCTCGCCATTTGACTCAAACAATTCAATGACGGCCGCTCCAAGCTCTTCAAGTAAACCACTGACAGAGCGCTGCCCACGCTCTAAACGTTGCTGGGCAATTAAACTCACGCGTTCAAGCCGATTGAGGTAACAAGGCAATACACTGTGTGCAAAGTAACAGGCACAATCTCGTCTGCGTCCTTGGTTGATAAGGGTGCGTAAACTTGTTTTAGATAGCAGCGGCATATCAATAGGAATAACAAGCGCATCATCATACTCAGCGTGATTCAAACAGGCATGAATACCTGCAACAGGTCCTTGCTGTACAAATTTATCAACGATAAAACCGCTGCTATTTCGACTCACAATGACCTCATCGCAGCCCGCGTCTTTAAGGCAAGCAATCGCGCGTGTTAATTGCGTTTGACCATTAATTTCAAGTAAAGCCTTATCTTGCCCCATGCGGCGAGAAAGCCCTCCAGCCAGAACAATACCCACTAACATACTAACCCCCTAACATAGCCAGTTGTTTGGTCAGCCCTGTTCGTCCCATTTGTAATTGATGGCCTTGCCATTTATGTTGAACACTGCTTAAAAGGTGAGTGGCTAAGCCTCTAACATCTTGATTATCTAACCAAGGCGTTAAGTCATCATTTGCTTCACCAAATAAACACAAATGCAATTTGCCTTCAGCAGAGACGCGTAAGCGGTTGCAGCTTGCACAAAATGCCTTACTGTAAGGCATGATCAAGCCAATTTGACCCGCATAGTGAGGGTGAAAAAATTCTTCGGCTGGGCCCGCATCCACCGCTTTGGGGGCTGCTCGCCAACCCGACTGTAAAAGCTGCTGTTTAAGTTGCTGACCTTGTACATGTTGGGCATTGAAATAAGCCCGGTTATCACCGGTTTGCATCAGTTCAATGAAACGAAATGTGACAGGCTTATCTTTAATATAATCAAGAAATTGCTGTAATTGGTTGGCATTGTATTGCTTGAGTAAAACCGCGTTTAATTTAACTTTTTTAACACCCAGCTCTAAGGCTTTATCAACACAGCTAAGTACTTCATGTAATGAGTCACTGCCGGTGATTTGCGAAAATGTATAAGGATTCAAGCTATCGGCGCTCAGGTTTAGGTTTGTTAAACCACTGGCCACTAAACGAGGAAGTTTTTCAAGTAAGCGATAGCCATTGGTTGTCATTGCAACGGTATCAATACCTTGGGTTTCACTGCATGCTGCGACGATATCGGCAAGATCTTTGCGCAAAGTGGGTTCGCCGCCAGTTAAGCGTATTTTTTTAGTACCCGCCATCGCAAAGGCGTTTACCAAGGTGCTAATTTTATCAACACTGAGGGTTTTCGGACGAGCATCACACACGTAGCCATCCGGTAAGCAGTAATTACATTTAAAATTACAGACTTCCGTTACTGACAAGCGTAAGTAATTATATTTTCTATCAAAATTATCTTGCAACATCACAGCCTTTCCAAGTCGGGAGGCAAACAAATTTCTTTATTTACCCGGTGGTCACCCACGGTACATTAACCATGCTAAAAACTAGTTTAGGTCGATGTACTTCAGCATCTTGGATACAGCTTAGAGAGTTTGCATTTGCATCACCATACAAAAGAATGGGCAGACAAACTACCCACAAATAAGTAATTTACAGCAACAAGCCCATTATCAATCATGCGCTTATACATTATAAAATCTTTAAATCACTGATACAGATCTTTACCGCCGACAGGCAAAAACGTCAGTTTTACTTGTGTCCCCTGCTCTTCTCGAGGTAATACCACTAACTCACCATTAAGGTGTTTGGCTCGCTCTTGCATAATAGCCATGCCGTAATGGTTTAATTTCTCTGCATTGTGGCTAATACCTACGCCATCATCACTAATAGCAAGCTCTAATTGACCATCATCAAGTTGCTTTAAGGTGATCCACGCATTGTTCGCCTGTGAATGGTGCACGGTGTTTTGGCTTGCCTCTCGTGCAATTTGTAAGATATGAATTTCTTCCATTGGTGATAAAGGCACTTGCTTAACGGCAAACTCTAAATGAAACGAAATGCTGCTTTGCGAGGCTAACTGATCAATCGTTTTATTCAGCGATGCCTCTAACCCCTCTTCCACCATTTTTAAACGAAAAGTGGTTAATAGTTCACGTAATTGCCGATATGCAGAATCTAACCCCATTTTAAGTTCATCAATAATCGGCTGCTGCATATCATATTGCTGCTTATTCTGCGTTTTCGACAAGCGCGTCACTTGAATCTTCAAATACGATAATGCTTGTGCTAAAGAGTCATGTAACTCACGCGCAATCACCGTACGCTCATGGAGTAACGCGATACGACGGTCTTGATTATGCTGCTCGTCAAGGTTAAGCGACAAGGCAACCTGGTCGGTCACCGACTGAACAAGCTGTAACTGCCAAGAATCTTCGGCAAAGCATTTGCCTCCACGCACAACAATCACACCATAATGGTTATCCCCATACACTAATGGAAAGCGTGTTACGGTGCTGTCATCAATTGATACAAATGCAGCGCTCCCAATACAGTTATCACAACTTTGAGCGCGGCATGCTCCCTTGTCATCGTGTGTCGGTTTTATTTGTACATACGGCTGGTCGCCACCCGATGTCATTAAGCATAACTCAATGTCATTAACACCAATGAGTTGCGACAACTCATCAAACGTTTGCTGTAAGTCATGCTTTTTTTCTCTGGTTTCCAGTAGCAAACGGGCTGTTTTAAACAAAAACGCAAGGGTCTGATTATTTAACTCAAGCTTTTCAGTTTGCTGCTTTACGCGTAATTCAAGTTGGCCATACATTGATGCTATCGCCTCGCAGGTATGGTTCAAGGTGGCTCCCATTAACGCCAGTTCGTCATCGCCCTGTAAATCAACATGATGCGTAAAATTTCCTTTCCCGATAGCGTAGGCAGCGTGAGTCAGTTCGGCCAAAGGCTTTTCAACCCTTAAACTGATTAAATGCAAGGTAAACATGCCCACCAATAAGGTAATAAACAACGCGCCAACTTGAATAGTGCGCAGTAATCTAATTTTGCTTTCAGCATCTATTTGCACTGCATAAACAAATGCATCAGCATTTTGAGCGAGTGTTTTTACATAGAGATTAAATTGAGCCTTATCTTCTATCGGTAGGTTAAGCAGTGCGGGCTTTAGGAATGATTGCCAATGAACAATGGTTTGCTGCCACAACACATTTAACTGTTCATCATTTTGTAGCTTCTGAAAAATGGGGTTTCTTAGTTTTTCTTCAAATATTGCAATGCGTTTATCTATTTCCTGTTTGTTTCCTTCAAGGCCGTACATTCCCAGCTGATACGACTCCATTCTCAGCGAGCCACTCAAATTAATTGCGCGAGCATCTAAGTCGGCTAATTCTGTGATCCAATACGATGCAAACAAGGTCGTAATGGCCAGACTAATAATCCCGACCAATGACCCTTTGATATACACCATGACCGAGCCATTAAATCGATTTTTTAGTTCATTTAACCGAATACCCACAATAATTACCCACCTTTTCTATGTTACGAAACCATAACGCTTGTATGTTATCAACACCAGTATTTTCACCCTAACAGCCCCACATTTACACTACCTCTTTGTAGGTATTCTCATAATATTCATGGCCTTACCCCCCATTGAGATATTGATCCTCATCAAGTTACTGTAGCGGTGAAACACTATATTTGATTTGCAATGTAGCTTTCTGCCGCTTCAAGGTGCCTAGTGATTGAGCGCTAAAGTTGAGCAGGATAGGAGAATAAGTAAATGAGCCATTTGTTGAATAAAATGCGCTTTTTCAAGACTAACAAGCAAAGCTTTGCGGGTAGTCACGGTGTAACAACTGATGAAAATCGCGATTGGGAAGACGGCTATCGTCGTCGCTGGCAGCATGACAAAATTGTACGCTCTACACATGGTGTAAACTGTACAGGTTCATGCAGTTGGAAAATTTATGTAAAAGATGGGCTAGTTACCTGGGAAACTCAGCAAACAGACTACCCTCGTACACGTCCTGACTTACCAAATCATGAACCTCGTGGTTGTCCTCGTGGAGCAAGCTACTCGTGGTATATTTACAGTGCCAACCGCTTAAAATACCCTAAAGTTCGTCAAGCATTATTAAAACTGTGGCGCGAAGCTAAGCAAGTACATAGTGATCCAGTTAAAGCATGGGAATCGATTGTTACTGACCCTGCTAAAACGAAAAGCTACAAGTCAAAACGTGGTTTAGGTGGCTTGATCCGTGCTAAATGGGATGAAGTGAACGAGATCATAGCGGCTTCTAATGTTTACACCGCAAAAACGTACGGCCCCGACCGTATCATGGGATTCTCACCTATTCCTGCAATGAGCATGGTTAGCTACGCGGCTGGTTCGCGTTATTTATCACTGATTGGTGGTAACTGCTTAAGCTTCTATGACTGGTATTGTGATTTACCACCTGCATCGCCACAAATTTGGGGTGAACAAACAGACGTTCCAGAATCAGCTGATTGGTATAACTCAAATTATATCATTGCTTGGGGCTCAAATGTTCCACAAACACGTACTCCTGATGCTCACTTCTTCACTGAAGTACGCTACAAAGGCACCAAAACGGTTGTTATTACTTCTGACTACTCTGAATGCTCTAAATTATCAGATATTTGGTTATCGCCAAAACAAGGTACCGATGCTGCTCTGGCAATGGCCTTTGGACATGTAATTCTAAAAGAATTCCACATTGAAAAACCAAGTAGTTATTTTACCGACTACGTTCGCCGCTACACCGATATGCCTATGCTTGTCGTGTTGGATAAAACCGACCAAGGCTACACACAAGGTGCCTTCTTACGTGCAGCAGACTTGGCTGATAACTTAGGCCAAGACAACAACCCGAAATGGAAAACCATTGGTCTTGATGAAACAAGCAATGAACTTGTCTCACCAACGGGGGCTATTGGCTATCGTTGGGGTGAAAAAGGCAAGTGGAATATTGAGCAACGTGAAGGAACAAACGGCAGCGATATCAAGTTAGCGCTCAGCTTAAAAGATCACTCAGATAAAGTTGAATCAGTATTATTCCCTTACTTTGGTGGCCAAGCACATGAACTTGGTTACTTCCAACATACTGAACATGACGATATTCAAGTTCGTAAAGTCCCTGTTAAAACAATTACCCTCAAAGATGGTAGCGAAGCACTCGTTGCCACCGTATTTGACTTAATGATTGCGCATTACGGCGTTGACAACGGCTTGGACGACCCTGCGGTTGCAAAATCATATGAAGACAATGTGCCGTATACACCGGCATGGCAAGAAAAAATCACCGGTGTTAACGCGGCTCACGTAATCCAAGTAGCGCGTGAGTTTGCCGATAACGCAGACAAAACTCGTGGCCGCAGCATGGTCATCGTGGGTGCTGGACTTAACCACTGGTACAACATGGATATGAACTACCGTGGCTTAATCAACATGCTGATGATGTGTGGCTGTGTGGGTCAATCAGGTGGTGGCTGGGCTCACTATGTAGGCCAAGAAAAGTTACGTCCACAATGTGGCTGGTTACCGCTTGCGTTTGGTTTGGATTGGCAACGTCCACCGCGTCAAATGAACGGGACGTCTTTCTTCTATAACCATTCTGATCAATGGCGTTATGAAAAACTTGAAATGACCGAAGTGCTGTCTCCTTTAGCAAATAAAGAGAACTGGACTGGCTCAATCATTGACTACAATACACGTGCAGAACGCATGGGCTGGTTACCTTCTGCCCCTCAACTTGGCATGAACCCACTGCAACTGTGTAAAGATGCAGAAAAAGCAGGATTATCAGCTAAAGATTATGCTGTGCAGCAACTTAAATCTGGTGATTTAGACTTTGCATGTGAAGACCCTGATAACCCTAAAAACTTCCCGCGTAACATGTTTATTTGGCGCTCTAATTTACTGGGTTCATCGGGTAAAGGTCACGAATACATGCTGCGTCATTTCCTTGGTACTAAGCATGGCTTGCAAGGTAAAGATCTTGGCGAAAGCGGAGATAAAAAACCTGAAGACGTTGTATGGCATGATGATGCACCAGAGGGCAAAGTTGATTTATGGGTCACACTTGATTTCCGTATGTCAACGACCTGTTTGTATTCCGATATCGTGTTACCAACCGCAACTTGGTATGAAAAAGATGATATGAATACATCCGACATGCACCCATTCATTCATCCACTTTCAAAAGCGGTTGATCCAGTGTGGGAATCACGTTCGGATTGGGATATTTTCAAAGGCATTGCGAAAAAATTCTCTGACTTATGTGAAGGTCACTTAGGTGTTGAGAAAGACTTAGTAACATCGCCACTCATGCACGACACGCCAAGCGAGTTAGCCCAGCCAGACGGCATTAGTATGTGGTGGAAAGGCGAATGCGATCTGATCCCTGGTGTCACAGCACCCAATATGATCGAAGTTGAGCGTGACTACCCTAATACCTACAACCGCTTTACCTCTCTTGGGCCACTGCTCGAGAAACTCGGTAATGGGGGTAAAGGTATTAATTGGAATACAGACCAAGAAGTGAAGTTTTTAGGTGAGTTGAATTACACGCACACCAGCGAAGGCCCACAAAAAGGTCGTCCAAAAATAGACACCGCTATTGATGCAGCTGAAGTCATTTTAAGTCTTGCTCCTGAAACCAATGGTCATGTTGCTGTTAAAGCGTGGCAAGCATTGGGTGAGTTCACGGGTCGCGACCATACACACTTAGCAACCCCTAAAGAAGATGAAAAAATTCGCTTCAGAGATATTCAAGCACAACCACGTAAAATCATCAGCTCACCAACATGGTCAGGGCTTGAAGATGAGCATGTGTCTTACAACGCAGGCTATACCAATGTGCATGAACTGATCCCTTGGCGTACCGTTACCGGCCGTCAACAATTTTACCAAGATCACCAATGGATGCGTGATTTCGGTGAAACCATGGTGTCGTACAAACCACCTGTAAACTTAAAAACAACTCAACCATTATTAGATAAAAAACCTAATGGTAATAAAGAGTTAGTTTTAAACTGGATTACGCCACACCAAAAATGGGGTATTCACTCAACCTACTCAGACAACCTACTTATGCTGACATTAAGCCGTGGTGGTCCGATTGTTTGGATCAGTGAAACGGATGCCACAGAAGGGGGTATTAAAGATAACGATTGGATCGAAATCTTCAATGTTAATGGTGCCATTGCAGCACGTGCCGTCGTATCACAGCGTGTACCACAAGGTATGAGCATGATGTACCACGCACAAGAGCGCATTGTAAACACACCAGGCTCTGAAATATCAGGAACTCGAGGCGGTATTCATAACTCAGTTACCCGCGCCATCATGAAACCAACCCATATGATTGGGGGTTATGCACAGCAATCATACGGCTTTAACTACTACGGTACTGTGGGCTGTAATCGTGATGAGTTTGTAATTGTCCGTAAGATGGACAAGGTTGATTGGCTAGATAACGAGTAACCGAGGATAAAATTATGAAAGTACGTGCACAAATTGGCATGGTCCTAAATTTAGATAAATGCATCGGTTGCCATACCTGTTCAATCACTTGTAAGAATGTATGGACTAGCCGAGAAGGTGTTGAATACGCTTGGTTTAACAACGTAGAGACCAAACCGGGTATTGGTTATCCGAAAGAATGGGAAAACCAGAGCAAATGGAATGGTGGCTGGAAACGCAACAGTAAAGGCGTATTAGAGCCCAAACAAGGTAATAAACGCCGTTTATTAGCTAATATTTTTGCTAATCCAGATTTGCCTGAAATTGATGATTACTACGAGCCGTTTGATTTTGATTATCAACATCTGCATAACGCACCTGATAGCAAGCACCAACCGGTTGCTCGCCCTCGCTCGTTAATTACGGGTCAGCGTATGGAGAAAATCAACTGGGGACCTAACTGGGAAGAGATTCTCGGGACTGAATTCTCAGAGCGTAAAAAAGATAAAAACTTTGACGACGTAGTACAAAAAGACATTTACGGGCAATTTGAAAAAACCTTCATGATGTATTTACCACGCCTGTGTGAGCACTGCATCAACCCAGCCTGTGTTGCTAGCTGCCCTTCTGGTGCGATTTATAAACGTGAAGAAGATGGCATTGTCTTAATTGACCAAGACAAATGCCGTGGCTGGCGGATGTGTGTATCAGGTTGTCCGTATAAGAAAATTTACTACAACTGGAAATCGGGTAAATCAGAGAAATGTATTTTCTGTTTCCCTCGAATCGAAGCAGGTCAACCCACCGTGTGTGCTGAAACCTGTGTAGGTCGAATTCGTTACTTAGGCGTCTTACTTTATGATGCAGACCGCATAGAAGAAGTTGCAAGTGTACCGAATGAGCAAGACTTATACCCTGCACAGCTTAGTATGTTCTTAGATCCGAACGATCCTGAGGTCATTGAAGCAGCACGCAAAGAAGGGATCCCTGAAAATTGGTTAGAGTCAGCACGCCAATCTCCTGTCTATAAAATGGCAATGGACTGGAAAGTAGCACTGCCTCTGCACCCTGAATACAGAACCTTGCCAATGGTTTGGTATATTCCACCATTGTCGCCGATTCAATCAGCGACAGAGGCTGGTCATGTTGGCATGAATGGCGTTATTCCTGACTTGAAGTCATTACGTATCCCCATGCGCTACCTTGCTAACTTACTTACGGCAGGTGATGAGAAGCCCGTTGTACGAGCACTTGAACGCATGATTGCTATGCGCGCTTTCAAACGTTCGCAACAAGTCGATGGCGTTGAAGATCTCGAAGTACTTCAGCAAGTTGGACTAAGCGCTGACCAAGTTGAGCAAATGTATCGTTATATGGCGATTGCCAATTACGAAGACCGCTTTGTGATACCCACCAGTCATAAATCGTATGCTGAAGATGCCTACGATATGAAAAATGGCTGTGGTTTCAGCTTTGGTAATGGCTGTAGTGATGGTAACAACGGCGTAAATTTATTTGGTGCCAAAAAAGCCACCGTGAAACAAATTATCCCCGTTGAGATCAAGGAGTAAGTTATGCAAGTTTTAAGTGTATTTTCTCATTTACTTGATTACCCGACTGCTGAGCTTGTAGAAGCGAAAGATGAGCTAATTAGCACACTTAAGCAAAGTTCACTAACAGAGCAAAATCAACGTGCTGTCTGTGATTTTATCACCACACAATGCGAAAAAGACATACTCGACTGGCAAGCAGAGTATGACGGATTGTTTGAACGTGGACGCGCGCTTGGTCTGTGGCTTTTTGAACATGTTCACGGCGAAAGCCGTGACCGTGGTCAAGCTATGGTCGACTTAGTAGAGCAATATAAACAGGCAGGTTTAGAGTTAAGTCAAAATGAACTACCTGACTACATTCCCCTGTTTTTAGAGTTCTTAGCAACCCAAGGTGAGGAGAATGCTCAGTCTTGGTTAGTTGAAGTTGATCATATTTTTGGTCTGCTATTGTGCCGACTCGAAAAACGAGAGAGTAACTACTCATTACTGTTTTTAAGCTTGCTAGAGCTTGCACAGAGTGACCTAGACCTCGAGGTATTACGCAAGCAAATCAACGGTGAAAAGCGCGACGATACGAAACAAGCAATTGACAAAGAATGGGAAGAAGAAGCCATTACTTTTGGTGCACAAGATGCAACTAACTGCCCAAGTTCAGTCAATCGCCCTGACGAAACTCAGCGCAAAGATCAATATGTTCCAGTTAGCTGGACTGACTTTAATCAAGAAGCCAGTTAAGGAGTTCATCATGAGTTATTTAAACACCTTTTTCTTTGGGATTTACCCCTATATCGCCTTAGCCGTGTTTGTTATTGGCTCGGTAATACGTTACGACCGAGAGCAGTACACATGGAAAACAGGCTCAAGCCAACTACTTGAAAGCAAAAAACTCAAGCAAGGCAGCCGCGCATTTCATATTGGTATCATTATGGTATTGCTCGGCCACTTTGTAGGCTTACTCACACCAGCAGAAGTATGGCATGTGTTTGGTATTGAAGCGGGTCACAAGCAACTGATTGCCATGACGTTAGGCGGTGTGTTTGGTTTGATTTGTTTTTACGGTCTAACCATTTTAATCAAACGCCGCTTATATGAACCGCGCATTAGAGCCACCAGCAGTAATATGGATATTGCAATTTTACTGCTGTTATACGTGCAGTTAATTTTAGGTTTATTGTCAATTTTTGTCTCAGCAGGTCATTTAGATGGTGCAGAAATGCTACTCCTAATGAGCTGGGCACAAAACATTGTGACCTTTGATTTAACCGAAGCAACCGCAGCAATTGCACAAGTACATTGGATTTATAAGCTACATGTTGCACTAGGTATGACGTTATTTGTGGTATTCCCATTTAGTCGCTTAGTTCATATTGCCAGCGTACCGGTACAATATTTAGGCCGAAACTACCAAGTGGTTCGTAGCAAATCTTAACCTATCATGCCCTGTTTCGACAGGGCATTCCCCCTCGAGGTCGATATGATTAACGTTAATCAACACACTATTAGCGAAACACAAATTCTTAATGAAATGCAGTATCACCCAGCCGACGATCATCGCGCTGCGATGGTAGAGGCGGCACAGAGTTTGATCATTGGCGAATTGTTACAACAACGCGCACAAGCGCTAAATATCAATCTAGATACGCACGCTTCAGACACCGACGAGCAACGCCAAAATAAATTGCTCGAAAAACTTATCGCTGCAGAAGTGCAACTGCCCCGTGCCAGCGCGACTGAGTGCGAACATTATTATCAACAAAACAAACCCAAGTTCACTACACCTCCCCTCATTGCAGCAAAACATATTTTACTTGCAGCACCGAGTAGTGATGAAAAAGCGCGAAGTCATGCGCTGAACCAAGCCGAAAACCTGCTTAACGCACTCTCGCAAGGCGCTTCTTTTAGTGAGCTTGCACAGCAATATTCAAAATGTGATTCGGCTCAGTTAGGAGGCCAACTTGGTCAAATAACAAAAGGGCAAACCGTCAGCGAGTTTGAACGTCAAGTATTCAGTGCTGATGTTGGCTTAATTGCTCACCCTATTGAAACCCGTTTTGGTTATCACCTTGTTTATGTTGATCATAAAGAGCCTGGGCTGCAACTGCCTTTTGAAGCCGTGGAGTCACGTATTGAGGACTACCTGAATAAAAAAGTAGAGCGCAAAGCCATCGCGCAATATATCCAACTATTAATTGCTGACGCCGATATTGAAGGCTTCGACTTTAATGTCAGCAGCAGTCCGCTTGTACAATAAAATAAAGGAAAACACATGAGTTGTTGTGGAGCCTGTGGTGGGCAAGAGAATACAAAACCAACCGATCAAGACAATACGCCAAGTGAGCATGCTTTGGCGGATACCGCAAAGCACAAAGATGAGGGGCAAGCAGTCCCTGACAATGAAGACGAGTAATCTCACTGAAACTTGAGCACAACGCGTCAAATAAAGTACACTGTAGAATACAGTAAAGGCTTGTTGGAGTATTCGCTCCTACAAGCCTATTTATTTTCAATAGAGACAGATCATGGCGCAAACTCGCGGAAATTTATTTATCTTATCGGCCCCTTCAGGCGCAGGTAAATCAAGCTTAATTAGTGCATTACTAAACAAACACAGCGATATGAAAGTATCGGTTTCACACACAACTCGTTCACCTCGCCCAGGTGAAGAAAACGGTGTGCATTATCATTTTGTGTCGGTTGAGGAATTTAAAGCACTGATTGAAAAGAATGATTTCTTTGAATGGGCGCAAGTGTTCGATAATTACTACGGCACTTCAAAGCAAGCAATTGAGACTCAGCTTGCAGCAGGCATTGATGTATTTTTAGATATTGACTGGCAAGGTGCACAGCAAATTCGTAAATTAGTCGAAGATGTTGAAACCATTTTTATTTTGCCCCCCTCAAAAGAAGAGCTTGAATCACGCTTAACGAACCGCGGCCAAGATTCGAGTGAGGTTATTGCAGGAAGAATGGCCAAAGCCCAGTCTGAAACCTCTCATTACAATGAATATGATTACGTTGTAGTAAATGACGACTTCGACACAGCCCTTGCTGAAATCGAAACAATTGTTATGGCAAAACGTTTATCACTCAAGAGCCAAGCACAGCGCCATCAAACGCTTTTAGATAATTTATTAAAGTAAGACACGCGTTAATTAACGAATAGAGATAAAAATTAACCACTAGCTATTGGCGAATCTGACTTGGTGCAGTAAACTACGCCTTTGCTTAAGAATTTATTTGGAGTGCTAAGATGGCTCGCGTAACTGTTGAAGATGCAGTAGATGCAATTGGTAATCGTTTTGACTTAATTTTAGTTGCGGCTCGTCGTGCCCGCCAAATCGCGGTAGGTGGAAAAGATCCACTTGTTGACGCAGAAAATGACAAGCCGACAGTCATTGCTTTACGTGAAATTGAGAAAGGGTTAGTAAATAGCTCATCAATGGACTTAATTGATCGTGAAGAACAACAACACCAAGAAGCAGCAGAAATGGCTGCAGTGGCTGCTATCGTAGGTGGCAACCAATAATCAAGCTCCCCGCTTTGATTTCGCTAAACGGCTAGTATTTCAGCACTAGCCGTTGGCAAGCCCTTCTTTTCATCGTATATTCTATTCATACCGTTACCGATTTACTTCATTTGCGCATTGGAGTGTGACTTTGTATCTTTTTGAAGGTCTAAAAAAGAAAATATCCGAATATTTGTCTCCCGCCGATATCGAGCTGGTGCAAAAAGCTTACGTGGTTGCTCGTGAAGCCCACGAGGGTCAAACACGTTCAAGTGGCGAGCCCTACATTACTCACCCTGTCGAAGTGACACAAATTCTTGCTGGCATGCATCTCGATCACGAAACTTTAATGGCAGCATTAATGCATGACGTGATTGAAGACACCGACTTTAGCCAACAAGATTTAGCTGAGATTTTTGGCGATACGGTTGCCGAATTAGTTGAAGGCGTTAGTAAACTCGATAAGCTGAGCTTTAAAGACAAAAAAGAATTCCAAGCGGAAAACTACCGTAAAATGATCATGGCAATGACACAAGACATTCGCGTGATCTTAATTAAGCTGGCAGACAGAACGCACAATATGCGCACACTCGGCGCACTTCGTCCCGACAAGCGTCGTCGTATTGCCCGCGAAACACTCGAAATTTATGCGCCAATTGCAAATCGTTTAGGTATTCACGACATTAAAAATGAGCTGGAAGATTTAGGCTTTCAGGCACTCTATCCTATGCGTCATCGCGCTTTGAAATCTGAAGTGATCAAAGCCCGCGGTAATCGAAAAGAAGTCATCAGTAACATTAAAAGTGAAATCGAAGCACGCCTTGAAGAGGCTGGTATCGACGCCACGATTTCTGGGCGTGAGAAACACCTCTACAGCATCTATAAAAAAATGCTGAACAAAGAGCTCTCTTTTAACGAAGTCATGGATATTTACGCGTTTCGTATCAATGTAGATAACATGGATACCTGTTATCGCGTTTTAGGTGTTGCGCACAACTTGTATAAGCCAATTGAAACGCGCTTTAAAGATTACATTGCGGTGCCAAAAACCAATGGTTATCAATCATTGCATACATCATTAGTGGGCCCACATGGCATTCCGGTCGAAATTCAAATTCGTACCCACGATATGGATCATATGGCCGACAAAGGGGTTGCCGCTCATTGGATGTATAAAAAAGCCGGTGATAGCGCAGGTCACACCGCACAACAGCGTGCACGCCAATGGATGCAAAGCTTACTTGAGCTACAACAAAGTGCTGGGTCATCGTTTGAGTTCGTAGAAAACGTTAAAACCGAGCTATTCCCTGAAGAGATTTATGTTTTCACGCCAGATGGCCGTATTGTTGAACTGCCCATGGGGGCAACCGCCGTTGACTTTGCCTATGCAGTGCATACCGATGTAGGTAATACCTGCGTGGGGGCACGTGTAAACCGCAAACCGCATCCACTGAGTAAAGCGCTTGATACGGGTCAAACCGTCGAAGTTATTACCAGTTCTGGCGCACACCCTAACGCCACGTGGCTCAACTTTGTGGTAACAGGTAAAGCCCGCTTAGGGATTCGTAACTACCTTAAAAGCCAACAGCACGAAGAAGCCTTGTTACTAGGGCGTCGCTTACTCGACTCAGCCCTTGGTGAGCAAAAACTGGATGACATTCCAGATGAAAATATTCGCCGCGTGCTTCAAGAACATGAACTGAATACCGTATTAGAGCTGTTGGTCGAAATAGGCTCTGGTAACTTAATGAGCGTCTTAATTGCCAAGCGCCTAATGCAAGTTGAGGCCGACGACCTTAATGCGCTTGCCAGAAAAGCCAAAGCGACCATTATCGGCACCGAAGGTATGCTCGTTAATTACTCTAAGTGCTGCCGTCCCGTTCCTGGAGATGCCATCACCGCTCATATCAGCCAAGGTAAAGGCTTAACGGTTCACCGCCAAGAATGTAAGAATATTCGCGGCTGGGAGAATGAACGTTCGAAATACTTGGTTGTAAAATGGGACGATAATCCCGAGAAAGAATACATTGCCGCCCTTCGTATTGAAATTATCAATCATCAAGGGGCACTCGCTAAGCTCACCAATGTCATCGCCTCAACCCAAGCAAACATTGTCGAGATAGCCACCGACGAAAAAGAAAGTAATCTATACATGATAGACTTAGGCATTACCGTGAAGAACCGTGTTCACGTTGCCAATATTATGCGTCGCATTCGTGTGATGCCAGATGTACAAAAAGTCTACCGTAAAAAGTAACAAGGATAATCATGAACAAATCTTTTATTTCTACTGACAATGCACCCGCAGCAATCGGCACTTACAGCCAGGCTGTTAAAGTAGGTACCGCTGTTTACTTATCAGGTCAAATTCCTCTTGTACCAGAAACAATGGACGTTATTTCTGAAGACTTTACAGAGCAAACACATCAAGTATTTAAAAACCTAACGGCTGTTTGCCAAGCCGCGGGTGGTCAAATTCAAGACATGGTTAAAGTCAATATTTTCCTGACTGACCTATCAAACTTTGCAATTGTTAATGAAGTGATGAGCCAGTACTTTAAACAACCTTATCCAGCTCGCGCTGCAATTGGCGTGCGTGCACTACCTAAAGGCGTGCAAGTTGAAATTGACGGTATTATGGAATTACCTTCAACGAACTAATACACACAGTGCCAGCAACCCCCTTGCTGGCACTTTTTTAGACAAAGTTACTATTTTCCTCAGCCGAAGTTCTTGACTCACAAACCATTCTCTAGCAATCTGTGTAGTAATAATAATTAGAAACCTTTAACTATTGTAGTACAAAAGGATCCCCCACGTGTTTAAGCTGGCTCATAATGGAAACGTCTTATTAGATGTTCACGAACACTCACCACCCAGTGCTGCGTTTATTATCGAAGCATTAGAAAAGTCATCCTTCTGCGAATGCAGAGTGGATCATGATGCGATCAATAACTTTTTTAAAAATAAATCTACTGAACGTATGCTCGTTGTAGCTTCAAAGCATGATGCAAGCCTTGAGGTATCATTAAGTGATGACAAAATGCTGGCCACTGGTGAGTTGACTATCGCTGAAGGCGGCAAAGCCCTAACCCTTGAAAACGCGAAAAAAGAACTCATTAAAGCCGGCGTAGCACGGGGTTATAAACAAGCATTTTTAGAACAGTTATTACAAAAACAGTTTGAGCTTCCCGCAGGCACTAAAACCAAAGGCGTATTAGCAAAAGGCCGCTTGCCCATTGATGGCCAGCCCTCAAAACTAGTGCCGCAAGTAGAAACGTTAAAAGACCGTTTAAAACAGCCCAAACTACGTGAAGATGGCACCGCCGACATGCGTGACTTTGGTAAGTTAGCCAGCGTAGAGCCGGGTGTACTGCTTATAAAACAAGTGCCTGCCACTCCCGGTAAAGAAGGGTTTACTGTCACCGGTGATGTGCTACCAGCTAAAGCTGGTGAGAGCCATGCCTTAGTTGCAGGTGAAGGCACTGAGATTTCAAAAAACAATCCGCTGGAGCTGATTTCAGTGATCGCAGGGGTGCCTGTTGATATTGCCAATGGCATGCGTGTAGATGACATTTTTACGATTGCTGATGTTAACGTTAAAAGTGGCCATGTTGATTTTGAAGGCAGTGTCATCGTAACCCATAACGTTGAACCCGGCATGCGCATAAATGCGAAAGGCGACATTACCGTCATGGGAACCGTTGAGTCAGGTCACTTAACTGCGGCAGGCGATATCACCATAAAACAAGGTGTAATAGGCCACCAGCTCGATGATAAAAGCTTATCTTGTCATATTGTTTGCCAAGGCGACATTCATCTATCTCATGGTCAATACAGCTACCTTGAAGGGAATAACATTATCATTGACCGCCAATCAAGCCATTGTGTGATGAAAGCCGCTAAGTTGCTGCAGTTAGGCAAAGAAGACAACCCTCAAGGTAAGTTATTTGGGGGCACTATTTTAGATGCACAAATGGTGATAGCAGGTGAAATTGGTAATGAATCAGGTGCCAAAATGGTTATTAACCTCGCGGCCTCTGGCGCACAAGTCACCGCACAAACCGATCAGTGTTTAAAAGACCTAGCACAAACCGACTCACAGCTAGATAACTTGCAAGAAGCCATTGAAAAAGCCGACCAAGTCAAAGACGCTGAAAAGAAAAAGCTGTTATTGGCTAAGATAGGCGCTACACAAATGCATTACTGTGAACAAGCAGAGCAACTCGAGAAAAAGCTCTCAAACTTAGAGCTTCATTTACATGAACTGCTTGAAGGCGCACAACTCGTCGTTAATAAAACATTGCACTCGGGAGTTGAGATCCATATTTTCGATAAGGTGTTACTCACTAACCGCCAATACCCACCTTGTAAAGTCAAACTCGAAGAAAGCAAAATTGAAGTAGAGTTTAAAACAAGTTAAAAAAAAGAGGCTTAAAGCCTCTTTTTACCAGGGTCATTAATCTTTAAACTAAAGAATTCCTTCAACTTGCTGCTTTAACTGCTCAGGCCACACGCCGACCTGCACTTGCCCGATATGGTGCTTTTGTAATAGCAGCATCGCTAAACGAGACTGACCAATACCGCCACCAATCGTTTGTGGGAACTTTTTCGCTAATAACGCTTTATGCCAATCAAATTCAAGACGCGCTTGGTCGCCCGTAATCGCCAGTTGTGTAGCCAATGCATCAGGACTTACACGAATTCCCATCGACGAAATTTCAAACGCATCTTCAAGTACTGGGTTCCACACTAGAATATCGCCATTTAAACCAGCAAACTTGCTGCAGGTTTGCGTCGACCAATCGTCGTAATCTGGCGCACGCACATCATGAATTTTACCATCTGCAAGCGCTCCCCCAATACCAATTAAAAATACCGCGCCGTATTCCTGCGCAATCGCTTTTTCACGCTGTTTCGCAGTGAAATCAGGGTACATTTGGCGTAATTGTTCACTGTGAACAAAAGTAATTTTTTCAGGTAAAAATGGGGGGATATCAAACTCACTTGCAACATAACGTTCAGTCGCTTTTATCGCTTGATAAAGTAACGTTACTGTTTCTTTAAGTTTATCTAAAGTACGTTCAGTGCTTTCGCAAATCACTTTTTCCCAGTCCCATTGGTCAACATACACTGAATGAATCGGGCTTAATGACTCTTCGTCTGGGCGTAATGCTTTCATGTGAGTATAAAGCCCTTCACCGACAGAGAAATCATACTCGGCAAGCGTTTTACGCTTCCATTTAGCGAGTGAATGCACCACTTCAAACTGGCTACCAGGAATCGTTTTCACCGCCACCGATACAGCATTTTCAGTTCCACTCAAGTTATCTTGAATGCCATCACCTACTTTTGCCAAGATAGGGGCTTGCACCTCAACTAAGCCAAGTTGTTGCTCTAATTGACTCGAAAAAAACTGTTTTACTTTACTAATTTGCTGCTGTTGCTGCAGGTAGTGTGAACTCATAATAATTGGCCTCATTCCCAGTTATTGTTACTTGCTTATAGAGAACTAAAATCTCTTCGTTAAAACAATCCTCAACCAAATGAAGATTATTTTCAATAACCCGCAACAAAAAGAACTTAACATTGCAATTATCGTAAAAATAATGCTATAAATTTTAGATAATCAATAATTACAACTCGGTTAATTCATGGAAAATTATCAAATCGATAATCTCGATAAAAACATCCTCAACGCATTAATGGAAAATGCACGCACCCCATACGCAGAATTAGCCAAACGCTTTGCCGTCAGTGCCGGCACTATTCATGTTCGCGTCGAAAAAATGAAACAAGCCGGTATAATCACAGGCACCCAAGTGAGTATTAATGCAAAGCAACTCGGTTACGATGTCTGCTGTTTTATTGGTATTAATCTCAATAATGCCCGTGATTACCCAGACACCTTACTGCACCTAAAAGAGCTCGAAGAAGTGGTTGAGGCCTACTACACCACGGGTAACTACAGTATATTTATCAAAGTAATGGCGCGCTCTATTGACCACTTACAGGATGTGTTGATCAATAAAATTCAAGCCATAGAGGCCATTCAATCAACTGAAACGCTTATTTCGTTACAAAACCCAATAAGTAGAGCGGTAGTGCCCTAGCCTTATACTGGGTATAATCAGCGCCAATTAGAATCCGTCAACGAGCACACAACTATGGATACAACTCGCTTTGAGCGTGTAAAACAGGTGTTAGAACGCCGCCAAACGGACCTAACGGTTTGTTTAGAAGAAGTACACAAGCATCATAATTTATCAGCCATTGCCCGTACTGCTGACGCAACAGGCTGTCATCATGTGCACGCAGTGTGGCCTGACAATCAAAAATGGCTAACCAATAACACCTCGGGTGGCAGCAAAAATTGGTTAGAAACGCACTTGCATCGCACCATAGACGACGCCGTAGCGATGATGCGAGCCCATAATCCAGAAGTGCAAATTTTAGCAACTAACCTCAGTGACGATGCGGTCGACTTTCGCGAAATTGATTACACCAAACCAACGGCTGTGATTGTAGGCCAAGAGCGTGATGGAATTTCGCCTCGCGCACTTGAGCATGCTGATAAACACATCATTATTCCAATGCAAGGGATGGTGCAATCGCTCAATGTATCCGTTGCAGCCGCATTAATTTTGTTTGAAGCACAGCGCCAACGCGAAGAAGCCGGCCTGTATGAACGTAATATGTTAGATGACAGCATAAAACACCGTATTTTATTTGAGGGATGCCACCCTATTATTGCAAAGCAATGCCGCGAAAAAGAACTGCCTTACCCCGCGCTTGATGAAAGTGGAGAAATAGTCGCTGATGATGACTTTTGGCAGATTTTAAAACATACGCAATCGCTTGAAGCCGCTAACGACTCACAGTAAACTGAAAAAAGTTTACTAATTAATAATTTGAGTCTCCATTGAGTCATTGTAGCTTAGCGTTATACCCGATAACTGAATTAAAAGGCGTTGGCCCCAAAATGGCCGAGCGCCTTGCTAAGCTTGGTATTCATACAGTGCAGGATATGCTGTTTCATTTACCGCACCGCTATGAAGACCGTACTCGCATTCACCCCATTTGTGAATTACAGCCACACAGCCATGTGAGTGTCGAGGCCACAATTGAAACCAGCCAAATTACATTTGGCAAAAGACGCATGCTAGTTTGCCAAGTTAACGATGGCACCGGTCGTTTAACGCTGCGTTTTTTTAATTTTAGTGCGGCACAAAAAAATGCGCTCAGCGCTGGTAAAATTATTCGCTGTTTTGGTGAAATACGCCGTGGTCGGGTTGGGTTTGAAATGACCCACCCTGAATACAGTTTATCAGACACGCCATCAGAACAACCGACGAACACCACCCTAACACCCGTTTACCCTGTTACTGAAGGCCTTAAGCAGCTGTCTATCCGCGCTTTAAGCGACCAAGCCTTAGCTTTACTTGCTAAATATCCCGTTGAAGAATTACTGCCAGAACAATTTCAACCCACAGGCATGCGCTTAAGTGATGCACTATTGACCTTGCATCGCCCGCAAAACGATGTCGATTTAACGGCGCTTGAGCAAGGCTTTCACCCTGCTCAGCAACGATTAGTATTTGAAGAGCTGCTCGCACAAAATTTAAGCTTGTTGAAGCTACGCCAAAAAGGCCAAAGTGTAAAAGCTATTGCATTAAAGCCTCATAACCCGCTAGAGACAGAGTTTTTGTCGACACTGGCATTTAGTCCCACCACAGCACAAAGCCGAGTTGTGGCTGAGATCAAGGGCGATCTTCAACACCCTTTCCCAATGATGCGCCTTGTTCAAGGTGATGTAGGCTCAGGAAAAACCCTTGTTGCCGCACTCAGTGCGCTAACAGCAATTAGCGAAGGCTACCAAGTTGCCTTAATGGCTCCGACCGAAATTCTTTCTGAACAGCATGGTATCAACTTTAGCCAATGGTTTAACAACTTGGGCATTGAAGTCGCATGGCTTGGAGGCAAAAGTAAAGGAAAAGAGCGCACCGCCACACTTGAAAAAATAGCCTCGGGTGAGGCGCAAATGATTGTTGGCACTCATGCGCTGTTCCAAGAGCAGGTCGAATTTAATAACCTTGTTTTAATCATTATTGATGAGCAACATCGCTTTGGTGTGCACCAACGATTATCACTGCGTGAAAAAGGGCGTTTTGGCGACTGTTATCCCCACCAACTGGTTATGACAGCCACACCTATCCCACGCACGTTGGCTATGACCGCGTATGCAGACTTAGAAACCTCTGTGATTGATGAATTACCGCCAGGTCGAACGCCTATCACAACCGTTGCCATTCCAGATACTCGCCGTGAGGAGATCATTCAACGAGTCAGAACAGCCTGCACAGCGCAAGGCCGTCAAGTGTATTGGGTTTGTACGCTTATTGACGAGTCTGAGGTATTGCAGTGCCAAGCAGCAGAGGACAGCGCAGCACAATTAAAAGAAGCCCTGCCCGAGCTAAATGTCGGCTTAGTACATGGCCGAATGAAAGCCGCTGAAAAGCAAGCGATTATGAGTGAGTTTAAAGCGGGTAATATTCATGTTTTAGTCGCGACAACGGTGATTGAAGTGGGTGTTGATGTGCCGAATGCCAGCCTGATTATCATTGAAAACCCCGAACGCTTAGGACTTGCGCAATTACATCAATTAAGAGGCCGTGTTGGTCGAGGAGCGATAGCATCGCACTGTGTTCTTCTTTATCACGCGCCTTTATCTGCAACAGCACAAAAACGCTTAGGTGTATTACGCGAAAGTAATGACGGCTTTGTTATTGCCGAAAGAGACCTTGAAATCCGTGGTCCAGGTGAAGTGCTCGGCACCAAGCAAACCGGTTTAGCCGAATTTAAAATCGCCGACCTTAATCGCGACAAACAAACGCTGGCCCATGTCAGACCCATTGCCTTTAAAATGTTAACCGACTACCCAGAGCAATCAAACAAGCTAATTACACGTTGGTTAGCCGGCAAATCAGATTACGCGCTCGCATAAAAAAGCCCCGCATCAATGCAGGGCTTAAAATAAGGGAGTTATCCGTGTGAACGGTTAGAATTTGTATTCAATACCAACGCCTAGGTAATCTTGATCCACTTGGTTGTCCATATCAAATGTTGAGTAGAAACCAAATACTTTGGTGTTTTTGCTAAGCGTGTGATCAACACCAGCAGAGATAGCCGTTTTCTTATCGCCTTCATCAAAATCAATCACTTGGTATTGAACTTTGAACGTGTTGCTATTCATTTTATACGCCGCATTCACCAAGTAACCATCCGCTTCTGCGCTGCCATCCACTTTCTCTTGTGTTTGGTACATAGCACCTAGTTTAAAGTCGCCGACTTTACCTTGTACGGTTGCACGTACAATATCGTAGCCTTTCACTTCACTATCTGCTGCAACAGAGGCATACAGTTTGCTGTCTTTTAATTGAGCGTCACCGTAAGTAACTGCAAGTGAATAACCGTTATCTGCATCAACATCATCTTCTGCAATATAGGTTGCAAGCACTTTAAAGCCACTGAAATCGTTAGATGCGTAAGAAATCGTATTACCTAAACGGTTTTCACCTTTAAATACATTTTTAATATCGCCTTCAAGGTCATTGAATAAATCAATTTTGCCTTGAGATAGCTTCATTGCTGTGTCGTTACGACCAATCACAACCTGACCAAAGCCACCTTTAACACCTACGTATTGGTTACGTGCAGTGATGTTGTCATCATTGTCGCCTTTTGAATCAGCGTCAGATACGTCAACACCAAACTCTAGTTTATAAACAGCTTCTAAGCCTTCAGTTATTTTTTCAGAGCCTTTCAGGCCAAAACGTGAGTTATTGCTTTTGATTTCAGTGAAAGACCCTTCACCATCGTCAGATGATTGAACAGTCACGTTTGCTTTACCATACACATCAACATCCGCTAATGCTGAAAAAGATAAACCACCAAATAAAGCTAAGAATAAGCTAGACTTTGCAAATTTCATGTCGTTTCCTCAATAATCGCAACAAAAACACGTGCTCGTGTTTCAATGCGGGCAGTTTGCCAGCGAAAAATGACAGAAAAATGACAATTGAAATAAAATCGTAAATTTACCTTCATGAAATGTAATTATTTCTGAAATAAAAACGTAACTTACTACTGCAAAATAAAATTTTATTTAAAGCATCGTTTAAAATTTTTTAAGCTTTAATTTTTAATTCAGTCAATAAAGTCACCAATTTCTCTAATAGTGGCGTTTGTTCATTATCTCTGTGGTAGGCAACAAACACATCTCGCGAGGTATGCGCCACATCTTCAACATGATATAGCTCACCCGCTTTAAGCTGCTCCTCGACTAATAACTGAGGAATAAAGGCACTACCGCCACACTTCAAAATTAAGTCTAAGGCAATACGCCCGGTACTGGTTCTAAAATAAGGAGGAGCGTGACCATTAAACTCACGAGCATGCCATAACGAAAACGAGGTGCCCCAGTCTACATACACATACTGGTTATCAAAAAAGTTCTCACTGTTTGCTGTTTCGTATGCACTCACCGGAATGATCGGCAATTCACAAATACGCTCAACAATTAACTCATCTACTTTAGGGGGATCGAACAGCACGGCTAAATCGAGTGTGCGCTCAAGTAATAAACGCGTGCTCTCTTGCTGCGCCTTCACTTCAGCAACCAATGAAACTCCCGGCATTGCCGAGACAATATTCGTGATCCCAAACTGTAAAAAAGCATCCCAAATATTCGGAGTGCCTGCTAAACTAATTTGCTTATGCATATTATCAGCAAGTGCCACATCGACTTTAGCCCTTTGCATGCCGGTGATAATCATTTGTGCGTGAGGTAAGAGTCGTTCACCCGGCGCTGTTAGCTGTATATTATTACGCTGACGAATAAATAAATTAACGCCTAAACCTTGCTCTAATTGACGGATCCGAAAACTCACAGCAGACTGGGTAATGTACAGGTTTTCAGCTGCCTTACCAAAGTGACGTGTGCGCACCACTTCAACAAAGGTCTTTAATAAATCGATATCCATTTTTTACCCTTACGATAAAAATAACTTGTTTAATAAAATCGACAACTTGATCCATACTCCTGCAAGAAAATAGGGTATGAGGATACAGCCATGAGCAATGACATTTCATCACTTCGTCAGGCATTCGTAAGCCAACGTCAATTTTATGATGATCAAAACTTCCCACGCGGTTTTGGTCGTAGTGGTCACTTCACTTTGCTAGAAGCCGACATTCTCGAACAGCATGGTGTTGTACTAAAGGGTTTATACAACAAAACCCTAGAACCACAAAATGAATTTCAAACTCAATTTGTGCAAGTAGTCACAGGTAACCTAGAAGCAACCAACCCAATTGAGCGCGCTTGGATAAAATACCTAAAACAAACTACCTGCAAAACTAAGTTTCATACTTTGTTCGGTCGTTCTCGTATCGCGAGCCCGACACCACAAAGCGTTGATTATTATTCTGAGTCGGATAGTTTGTAAGCAAGTTGCTTTTTTAACTTTTTAGAGTTACAACATGTAATAACTTACGCTACGCGATAAAGTTATTACAAGGTAAAACGTGACCAGAAAAATATTAATCATTGAAGATGCACCTACTATTGCGCGAGTGCAAAAGCATATCGCGCATAAAGTAGGGTTTGAAGCAGACATCGCAACATCGTTAGCTGAAGCTAAACAACTTATTGCTGAAAATAACTATTTTTGCGCCGTTGTTGATTTTATCCTTCCAGATGCACCCAACGGTGAAGCCATCCCCTGCAGCGTCGATGCCGACATTCCTACCATCGTTATGACCGGCAATTTAGACGAAAAAACCCGAAACACGGTCGAAAAGCATCCTATCATTGATTACATCACCAAAGAAAATAAACAAGCCTATCAATACTTAGAAAAACAACTGACTCGCCTACCGCGTAATGAACAAATATTGGTTTTAGTGGTTGATGACTCACCCGCAACTCGCCGTCACATTTGTAATCTACTCGCACGACATAAGTACCAAGTTATTGAAGCGGTAGATGGCGTAGATGCACTGCGAGTCTTAGCAGAAAACCCCTCAATCTCTGTGATCATTACTGATAACGAAATGCCTAATATGAATGGCGATCAGCTCTGTGTCGAAATTCGTCGCCTGTATAACAATGACGAAAAAGCCATAATTGGTATTTCAGCACAAGATACCTTGCATTTATCAACGCGTTTTTTAAAGTCTGGCGCTGACGATTATTTAAGTAAGCCCTTCAATAACGAAGAGTTTTATTGTCGCTTAAGCCAAAACGTTGACATGTTAGAAAATATTAAAACGATTCGCTTACAAGCGAATACCGACTACCTAACATCATTGCCTAACCGCCGCCATTTCTTTGGCGAGGCGAGTCAGCATTTAAAAGCGGCACACGCGGCAAAAAAATCGGTCTCACTCGGCATGATTGATATCGATTACTTTAAATCAATTAACGACAAGTACGGTCATGACTCAGGTGATGATGTACTCAAATGCCTGTCACGGTGCCTACTTAAGTACTTTAAAGATAATTTAGTCGGACGCTTAGGCGGAGAAGAGTTTGCTGTCTTTTTTGCTGATAATGATCCGCAACAAGCACAGCAACGATTAGAAAAATTTCGCCATTTCATCGAAAAACACAGCGCGGAATTTAGTCGTGACAACATTACATTTACGCTATCTATCGGATTTCATAATGGGCCTGTTTACAGCATTGATGAACTGATAAAACAGGCCGATTTAAAACTCTATCAAGCCAAAGAGACTGGCCGTAACAAGTTAGTGAGCTGATATTAAATAGGTTTAGTCACTGCTTTTAATGATGCTTTACGCTGCTTACGGCTTTGACGGTACGAATCCCAACTGAACAAAGCCAGCGCGCTCCATATACACGCAAACGTTATCACCCTTTCAGCATCAAATACTTCGCCATAAAATGCCACTGCAAGCACAAACATTAAACTTGGACCAATATACTGAAAAAAGCCCAATGTACTGTACTGCAAACGTTTAGCAGCGCCTGTAAAACACAGCAAAGGCAACGTGGTCACCACACCTGCACTAATAAGTAACAGATTGATATGCCAATCATTGGCAGTAAAATCAGAACTGTCTGTGGGCACCATTAACCACCAGTAAACCAGAGCAACAGGCAGTAAAATTAACGCTTCAAGTAATAACCCTGGCAGCGATTCGATAGGCAGCTTTTTACGCAGTAAGCCATAGATAGCGAACGAGCCTGCCAAAGAAAAAGCCACGATTGGAAAAGAGCCAAAGCTGAGCAATTGTAATAATACACCGCATAATGCAAGGCCAACGGCTACGCCTTGCCATTTACGCAGTCGCTCACCTAAAAACAGCATACCTAACAACACATTTAAAAGTGGATTTATGTAATAACCCAAACTCGCATCGAGCATGTGGTTATTGTTTACCGCCCAAATAAACAAGCCCCAGTTAAAGCCAAGCAAACTGGCCGTTACCACCAGCATTAGGAGCAACTTAGGCTGACCTAATACAACGCGAATGCGCTGCCATTGATGGCGTGCAGCAATGATGATCAACAAAAATAACACCGACCAAATAACACGGTGCATCAAGATTTCAAAGGCAGATATATTCTGTAAAAGTTTAAAATAAATGGGTGCTAAGCCCCACATAAAAAACGCTAAACATGCGAAAATAACCCCTTTTCGCTGTTCAAGATTGGTAGGCATAAGTCAGGCTTTATAGATTAAAAACACTATTTTACGCCGCCTATTTACTGGCGCAACTAAAACGCGGCAAATAAACCCATGTATACCCAAACCACCTCAAGATGCGAGTTTCAGTTGGAATTAAAAGCGATTTAGGCAAGACATTGATTGCAAGTAATAGTGGTTCTATTGTTAAAATCAATAACGCAGTGTAAATCGCTTTTAAACCACCCCTTTGGGCGCTCCACAGGCTCTTACTCTCATCGTTGTTACTTCTTAAAAGGGACTGCCATTGTTGCAAAGTAACGCCTTGATATTAAGCACCTGTGAAACGCTGAATTCTGCATATTGAGGTCGTTTAGGTATATTGCTACAGACATCATCCAAAAAAAACACTAAAATGCTCGGCGATGAATACCAATACCGCAATGACTAACACCCCCGTTCGATCACCACAAGCCGTACTCAAACAAGTGTTTGGTTACAAGGATTTTCGTGATGGTCAAGAAGCGATTATAGCCGCAGCGCTTGACGGACAAGACTCGCTCGTCTTGTTACCAACAGGTGGGGGAAAATCACTTTGCTATCAAGTACCCGCCTTGATCCTTGATGGTGTCACTGTCGTCATTTCGCCGCTTATTTCATTAATGCAAGACCAAGTTGCACAACTCAAAGCACTGGGCGTTCAGGCCGCTTATATTAACAACAGTCTGCCATTCGAAGAGCAGCAAGCGGTGTACCAGCAACTGCATTACGGGCAAATAAAGCTGTTGTACGTCGCACCTGAAAAAGTCTTACAACACGAATTTTTAGAGCGCCTTAGTCACCTAAAACTTGCTCTGTTTGCTATTGATGAAGCGCACTGTGTCTCGCATTGGGGCCATGATTTTAGGCCTCACTATTGTCGGCTTAATGAGCTAAAACAGCGTTTTATGCATGTTCCGATGATGGCATTAACTGCCACAGCCGATAAAGCGACACGTTACGATATTATTGAGCAGCTACAGCTTAATCAGCCTTACGTACACACAGGCAGCTTTGATAGGCCCAATATTCGTTACACCATCGAAGAAAAATTCAAACCCATGGTGCAGCTGCTGCGATATTTAAAAGAGCAGCAAAACCAAAGTGGAATAATTTACTGCACCAGCCGTAAACGTGTTGATGATGTTGCCGAAAAACTCGCTGATGCAGGCTTTAATGCCGCGGCTTATCATGCGGGGATGAGTAACGAACAACGACAATTTGTGCAGTCAGGTTTTGCCCGTGACGATATTCAAATTGTAGTAGCAACGGTTGCCTTTGGTATGGGAATTAATAAACCTAATGTACGCTTTGTTGTGCATTACGATATTCCTAAAAGTGTTGAAGCTTACTACCAAGAAACAGGCCGCGCTGGTCGTGATGGCTTAGCTGCTGAAGCGATAATGTATTTTGATCCGGCCGACATAGGACGCGTTCGTCGCTTTTTTGAAGATATCGAAGATGAGCAACGCCGCCGAGTAGAAGAGCAACGCTTTAATGCGATGGCCAGCTTTGCTGAAGCCCAAACATGTCGCAGACAAATCCTGCTCAACTATTTTAGCGAGTACAAACGTGAAACCTGTGGCAACTGCGATATTTGCTTAAATCCACCGACAAGCTTTGACGGCACGTTGGTCGCGCAACAAGCACTCTCGTGCGTATATCGTGCAGAGCAGCGTTTTGGTATTGGTTATATTGTTGAATTGCTGCGCGGGGCAAATACCAGCCGTATCCGCGATAACAATCACCACCAGCTGAGCACTTACGGTATAGGCAAAGATCACAGTGTGGAGTTTTGGCTAAGCATTTTAAGGCAGCTTATTCACCAAGGCTTATTAAGCCAAGATATAACTCAGGGCTCTTCACTGCGCTTAACCGAAGCAGCTCGTGCAGTACTTAAAAGTGAATACGCCCTGCAATTAGCCGAGCCACGCTTACAAGCCAAACACGTTTATCAAGATAAACTCGCGCAATTTAATTACGACAAAAAGCTGTTTGCTAGATTACGAGCTCTGCGTAAGGAGTTGGCTGATGCGGATGACGTTCCTCCGTATGTCGTTTTCAATGATAAAACGTTGGCTGAAATGGCACAGCTCATGCCGACCAATGATAGCGAATTTTTAAAAGTATCAGGCGTGGGGTTTACGAAGCTAAACAAGTACGGTTCTCCTTTTTTAAACACCATTCGCGACTACCTCGCCGCCCACTAGGATTACGATGACTGACCTTATTTATGACGCCGAGTATGAAATAATTGTCATTAACTCACGCGACCTGCCTAACGATGAGGATTTTGAACTGTGGGCTACCCTCTTTTTGCACGCCCCCGCAATTAAAATTGCAGACTTTGATGCCGGTGCCGATCGTCATCAGTTAAGGTTTCACTTTACAGATCATAGTTTTAATCTAAACTTTGAACATTATAGCGAAAGTGTTTGGATAAACGCTGAAGGCGTTGAAGCGGCGAGTGTTTTGCCAAAACTTCATCAGTATTTAGTCATGCAGTTACAATAATAAGCTAGACTTTTTCTCACGCTTAGTATGTAGTAGTTGCATAGCAAATAAACAACTAAGGGTGTAAATGGGATTTAAGCAGTCGCACTTTGTTGCTCAGATTTTACCAATGGTGTTACTTAGCGTAACATCGCATGCCTATGCAGAGCAGGTACTCGCTGACAATAATAACTACTGTCACAACCAACGCACTCTTAAAACGCAAGACAACAACTTACGTCGCCAGCTCGATAGTGACAATCCCCTCCCCGAAGCCGCCGATAACCGCAAAATCACTTCCATTAAGCTTGAACAGCTCAATGTCTTCAATACCGCACTTGAAGAAGAAAACAACGCGTTATTTCGCTTTGCGAATCGTGCTCATATGACAACCGAACCCGAAGTGATTCACAGTGTACTGCTGTTTTCAGAGGGGGATATTTATCAACCTCGTAAGTTACTAGAATCAGAACGGCTCTTGCGTAAACAAGGTTATTTATACGATGCACGCATTCATGCTGAACTTGATTGCGACGGCAACGTGAATGTTAAAGTCGTTACGCGTGACTTGTGGACTTTGCTGCCCGAAATTAGCTTTAGTCGCAGCGGCGGTGAAAACGAATCAAGTATAGGCTTTCGTGAATCAAACTTTTTAGGCTGGGGTAAACGGGTGTCGTTCTCGCGTACGCACGATGCAGACCGCACCGGGTATTTATTTGTATACGATGACCCTAATATCTTTTCGAGTCGCTACCGTGGTCGACTCGAATATTCAGATAACGATGATGGTAAACGCCATTACATCGATGTTAGTTACCCATTCTACTCAATTGATACTCCATACAGCTACGGTGCAACCAGTTACTCAGACCAGCGCCGTGAGCCACTTTATTATCGCGGCGAAGTTGTCAGTGAGTTCGAGCAAAAAACCACCCTCAATCGCGCTTACTTTGGACATTCAAGTCAACTTGCCCGAAGCTGGACACAACGAATCAGTTTAGGAATAGAAAACCGTGAAGACACCTTTAAAGCCATTGCTGCCACCCAGTTACCTATCGCAGATGATCGCAGCCTAAGTTACCCGTTCATCAGTGCGCAATGGTTCGAAGACCATTATGTAAAAGTAAGAAATTTCGACAGTATTTATCGTACTGAAGACCTAAATCTTGGCTGGAATATTCAAGCATTACTGGGTTATTCAAGTAAAGATTTTAGCGATGACGCCAGCCGGACTATTTATTCTTTGTCTCTGTCAAAAGCCCATTACAGCGGAGATAATCAGCTATGGCGCTTTAAAGCTGATATAGATGGTTATTGGAACGAAGAACAAGACGATGTCGAAAATCTCATAACCAGTAGCCAAGTACAATACTATTTGAATACCAGTTTACAACAAAGCTGGTATGCCAAAGTGCGCCTGCAATATGCCAAAAACCTAACAGCCGATAAACAACTCACCCTTGGCGGCGAAAATGGTTTACGTGGCTACCCGCTTGATTATCAAATTGGCGATCGTAGCTTTTTAGTAAGTCTCGAAAAACGCTATTATTGGGAATATGACTTACTGCAACTATTTAAAGTCGGTGGCGCGGCTTTTTACGACATCGGCCGCGCTTGGTATAACGACAAAGATAACGGCACGAATGGTAATGTACTGCAAAATATCGGTGTTGGCTTACGGTTAGCACCCAGTCGAGCAAATGCCGGAACAGTCATTCACCTCGATATTGCTGCGCCTATCAACAAAAAGGACAGCGACATTGATTCTGTGCAATGGCTTGTCACCGTTAAAAATACTTTCTAAGATAGTGTTATTCGGTTAGTAAAGAGCTAAAATCTCGACGCTTAACATTAATGTAGGATCCCCCTTGGACTTCGAAACACTCTTTAACGAGCAATACCATTTAATCGTGACGATTATCGCGATTTTACTTTACCCATTACTAAGAAAAACCACAAAGAAACTGCTGTTAAAAGCCATCAAAGGTAAAGCAGATCCTCATCGTGTTTATCGTGCAGAACTGCTACTAAACATTATTCTCGCCATTGTAATGCTGTGCCTAGTGTTAGTATTTTGGGGCATTGAGCTGCGCGGTTTATTAGTTTTAGGTTCATCACTATTTGCTATGTTAGGTGTCGCCCTATTCGCAGCGTGGTCGTTATTGAGTAATTTAACCGCCTTTTTATTAATGTTCATTCAAAACGACTGTCGTGTGGGCTATTGGATACGTGTCATCGATGGCGCGAACTTTTTAGAGGGACGTATCATTGAAATGGGCTTGATGAACGTGGTGCTTGAGCATGTCGATGGTCACAAGGTTATTTACCCCAATAATATTTTTGTTACTCGCCCAGTAATGGTGCTCAATAAAGCCCCGACTCCGAGTAAAACGCAATCAACAAAGCGTATTCTGGGACCCAAAAAATAAAGCCGCAAATGCGGCTTTTATTTTATGTATTGACGATGTCAGCAACTAATTATTGAGTTCAGCCGTTTTAAGCTCGTCTTCAATATCGCTTATTTCGTCAATAAAGGTTTCTAGCTGTTGCTCTACCAAGCTATTCGCATGCGCAAAGTAAGCAAGATGGAATACCGCATCGCCCTCATTTACAAGCGGCATGGTTTGCTGGCCAATTACAATGCCACTTCGTGGCGCTAATAGCTCAAGCTCAGCATCACCAAGTGGACTGCTGATATAAGCGAGCACTTGCCCTTTCATGACGCGCTCACCAAGGGATACTTGCGCACGGACAATACCATCAACCTCTGCACGCACCCAACTTGTTGAACTTGCAATCACCGGCTCTGGGAGTTTTTTCGCCCGCTTACCACGCACCATTTTTAAATGACGCATAACATAATCAACGCCTTGCACACCGGCTGCAATCGCAATGGGGTCGAATCGCAGCGCTTCACCCGCTTCGTAGGTTATCACTGGGATACCTAAATTAGCCGCTTCACTGCGTAAAGAGCCATTGCGTAATGAGGCGTCTATCACCGCTGGTGTACCAAATGCTTTTGCCATAGCCGCGGTATCAGGATCACTTAAGTTAGCCCTAATTTGCGGTAAGTTAGTACGATGAATCGCACCAGTGTGCAAATCAATAATGTGCGTACAGTGCATTGCCACCTGCGAGAAAAAGGCATTCGCCATTCGCCCAGCTAATGACCCCCGTGTTGAACCAGGAAAACTGCGATTCATATCACGACGGTCAGGTAAATAACGCGACTTATGGATAAAGCCAAATACATTCACTATTGGCACCGCTATAATTGTGCCGCGTAATTGTTCAGGCTCAATTTTTGCGAGCAATTGCCTTACAACCTCAACACCATTGAGCTCATCACCATGAATTGCCGCGCATACCATTAACACAGGCCCTTGCTGGACCCCATTAACGACTTCAATTGGAATATTAAGCGGTGAGTGGGTATAAAGCTTTGCTGCTTCAATAGAAAACGTTTTACGTTCACCCACACCAACCGTATCACCTAAAATTGAAAACGGAGTATTTTTCTTAACCTTTGCCACGCACTTTTCCTTTTACTAGAGCGCTTGTAAATCTTAGCCTTTACCACGTGTTGCAGTTCTTTTCGTTGCTGCATTTTTTTCAATAAAATCAACAATCATGCCTGCAATATCTTTACCCGTAGCCACTTCGATACCTTCAAGACCCGGCGATGAGTTAACTTCCATCACTAATGGTCCTCGTGCAGAGCGAAGTAAATCAACGCCCGCTACGTTTAAGCCCATTGCTTTTGCTGCAGCAACGGCTGTTTTTCTTTCTTCAGGGGTAATGCGAACCAATGTCGCACTGCCGCCACGGTGTAAGTTAGAGCGGAACTCACCTTCTTGTGCTTGACGCTTCATCGCTGCGATTACTTTATCGCCCAAAACGAAACAGCGAATATCTGCACCGCCCGCTTCCTTGATGTACTCTTGCACCATGATGTTCGCTTTTAAGCCCATGAAAGCTTCGATTACACTTTCTGCCGCTTTGCGCGTTTCGGCTAACACAACACCAATGCCTTGTGTACCCTCTAGTAACTTAATAACCACCGGTGTACCACCAACCATGCTTAGTAAGTCTTTAACATCATCAGGCTTGCTTGCAAACCCTGTGACAGGCATACCTACACCTTTACGCGATAATAGCTGTAATGAACGTAATTTATCGCGAGAGCGTGAAATAGCCACTGATTCATTTACAGGGAACACGCCCATCATTTCAAATTGACGTAATACTGCACACCCATAGAAGGTCACTGACGAGCCAATACGCGGAACAATAGCATCAAAATCTTTTAAATTTTCGCCGCGGTAATGAATTTCTGGTTGATCAGAATTAATGTTCATATAACAACGCAATGCATCAATCACTTTTACTTCATGACCACGTTGCTCAGCTGCTTCAATTAAGCGACGTGTTGAATATAAGTTTTGGTTGCGAGATAAAATACCAAGTTTCATAGTTAAAACCTTTACTGACAAACTCACACACTGAGCGTGCTATGAGCGCCTTTTATAATAAATGAGATAAAGCCGGATCGACGACTATGCGATTTTCCATTGCTGTACGCCCTAACAACATTCTAAACTTCATTGTTGAACGGTTACTTAAAGTCACTCTAACGGGCCAGCTTTGGCTTCCTGCGACTAACGTTGTTTCTATAAAGTAACGAAGCTCTCTTTGACCACTTGAACTGGTCACATACTTACGCTCCATCACTTTTGCACGACAGTGGACCACAGTATCCACATCATCCTGCAGAGGCTGGGTTGTGAATTTCACCCAGTTTTCGCCATTTTCTGAAAACTCTTCAATATCAAAAGCATGAATACACGATGTACGCGCCCCCGTGTCCACTTTTGCTTTGATTTTATCAATTCCTAAATCAGGAAGGCTTAGCCATTCGCGCCAGCCAACGATAATTTTTGCACTCATTAATGTGCCCTCTATAAAAAAGTGTCTTATACGCTACAGAGCTAGAAACACCAACAAAATATATTCATCTCATCGATAAATCGATTTCATTAATATAGTCTTGACTATACTAATGTATATACTCAACTATATCGCACTATTTGTAAAATGAGAGTTCAATATGATCAATGGGTTACTTCATGTCTTAATTTTAGACGAGCAAGGCGGTGCACGTGCTATTGACAATAGTACCGAGCTGGAGAATTGGCAACCCGAACATGGAAAACTTTGGGTTCATATGGATTACAGCCAAGCTGACGCTGTAAAGTGGCTTGCTGACAGTAATTTTCTGACTGACTATGAATTAGCATCCCTGATTGCGGATGAGACGCGTCCACGCCTAACAAAAGTAACCAACGGTTCGATGCTCTTTTTACGTGGCGTTAATTTAAATCCCGCACAAAGCCCGGAAGACATGGTGTCTTTGCGCTTATTTATAAACGAAAACGTTATTATCACAACCCGCAAACGCCGTTTACTCTCAGTGCAAGATGTTGTTGCAACATTTGATGACAGTAACGGTCCATGTTCAATTTCAGAGCTCGTGTGTCAATTAGCACAAAATCTTACATCGCGTATGCAAGGGGTCATTGATAGCCTTGATGACACGTTGGATATATTTGAAGACGAAATTGATGAGCCAAGCAAAGGTTTTGATAACCAAGCTTTAGCACAAATGCGCCGTCAGACCATCGCCCTAAAACGCTATTTAAGGCCACAAAAAGAGGCCCTTATTACGTTGTTAAACAACAAATACAAGTGGTTAGATGAAGACGACAAAGCCCGTTTAAACGAAACAACCAATATGTTGATTCGCTTTTTAGAAGAGCTAGACAGCTCAATTGAACGTGCACAAATTATTCAACAGACTATTGCTAACCAAGTGTCTGAACAACTTAATCAGCGTATGTATGTGATGTCGGTCGTTGCAGCATTGTTTTTACCATTGGGCTTCTTAACGGGCTTACTTGGTGTCAATGTGGGCGGCATTCCGGGCACAGAAAGTCCGTATGCATTTAGCCTATTTTTAATCTTCTTAGTGGTCCTTACCGTTGGTATTGGTATCTACTTTAAGAATAAAAAGTGGTTATAAGCCTACCTTAGCGTGGCTCAACAGATTTGATTAAATCAAGGCGAACGGCGTGTTCGCCTTTTTTTGTGCTCAAAATTAAGTGCTCACCTTCAGGACTTATAATCTGTAAGTTAATCGCTTTGCCATTTACTTGCTCGCCTGAGTGCAATGTAATCTGTAATTCTGTTGAGTGCATACACCACAATTCGAATTGGTCGTAATCACCACATGCAATGGGTTGATAAGTCATGTTTTAAAATCATGAAGATAAAAAGGATATAAACAGTGTAGAAAATAACAAAAGAAGGAGCAAATGGCGCTCTCGGCAGGGATCGAACCTGCAACTTAGCCTCCGGAGGGCCACGTGATATCCATTTCACCACGAGAGCACATTTGTCGTTGTCAGTACCAACTCGCGATATCAGCATGACAACCCGGCAATGATAATGGCATCTTGCTATAAATGCTAGCATTGAACACTTTACATGCTTATAAATTCAGCAATTTTCATTAAAACACTTCACATTAAGGCAGAACCACGGTATTAACGTATACTTATAAAATTAATAACAAGGTGGGAATTTGATCATGAGTTTAATGTCAACAGAGCAAGTTGCAGAATTTTTAGGTGTAAAAGTAGAACGCGTGAAACGACTTGCTCGCGAACATTTACTGATCTCGAAATCACAAGATGACAAAGGTGAGCCTTTGTTCGAACACGATGATGTAAAAAAATACAAAGAGCTTGCCGAGCGAATTGGTGGCCTTTAGCGTTTTTGCTGTTTAATGAAGTGGTGAAGCTGCACAAGCAGTGGCGCCACTTTATCCATTGCCCCTCTTTGCTCGTACCAACAAATACACAATAATAAAAATAGCCCCTGAAATGCCGCCAGCTTGTTGAGCGAAAGGGTAAATTCGTGGTGGGCTGATACAAGTGTTCGGTATTGTTCAAGCAAAGCTTGCTGTTGTTCAGTATTCAGCTGAAAACTGACTACTAAGGCTGCCAAATCAAAATAAACATCATTACTTTTGGCATATTCGAAGTCAATTAAAAACATACCGCTATTATTCACAATGATATTTTCTTTAACCAAATCATTATGGCAAAAGCCCATATCTTTTGGTGCATTAGCAATATAAGCGAGTGACTCTTCTATTAATGTAAGATGCTGTTGGTAGCGAGTGGTGTGTTGATAACAATTAATTTCATAAGCGATGTCCATTGGCTCTGTGAGCAAGGGATACAGGTGCAGATTGACTAAATCTGGCAGTAAACTGTCACAAAAATCGCCGCTGGCAATACGACCTTCAACATAATCGAAAATAGCCGTGTCTGTGGCTTGTTCTAGCCAAAGAGGCGCTGGGCAGCAACTTTGTTTAGCAAAATGTGTTTGAGCAGCCAAGCCTAGTGCAGGCCAATGGTCGCGATAATGTTTTACCAAATAGCTATTGGTCGCTGTTTTTACTAAGTAATTATCGTTACTTAACCCTTCAACCAATGGACTGATTGACGTAATCGTTAACGCGGGATCAAAACGCGAAAATAGCGCGTTTATTTGTTGTTCTGTTTTCATTTAAAGTTGAGCTAATGGCTTAGCTTGATGTTGCTCATACTCTTCATACCAGGTTTTAAACCCCCACGCTGCCATAATGGTATAAAACACAAACAGCACCAAGGTCGGGTAATACCCTTTTTCAAAGTACAAATACATGGAAGCCGCATCTATAACAATCCAGTATAGCCAATTTTCAAGAACTTTTTTGGCGACAAGGTAGGTTGTAACCACAGCAAAACAGGTGGTAAAGCTGTCTAAATATGCAAAATCTGCATGCGTGTAATTGGTCATGATGAAACCAATCACCACCGAGGCTAATGAGGTAGTAAATAAGATCACGACATGCTTTTTTAATGACCACGAAACAATCGGCAACCGGTCTTTATGGTTTAAACCTCGTCGCCAAATTACCCACCCATACACAGCCATGTACATGTAGTATAAGTTAAGCAGCGACTCCATTAATAGTGCGCCATTCCAGTACATTACGGTGTAAATAAAGGTGCTTGCAAACGCGGCAGGCCAACACCATAAGCTCTCTTTAATCGCGAGCAACAAGTACGCCATCGACAACGCCACTGCAATATATTCCCAGTGCGACATTGCCGTAAAGCCAGAGAAAGTTTCGGTTAAAAATTCCATATCACGCCGTCGTTATCGATTACTTAATCATCGCTTGGCGACAAATCACCGTGTAAAAATTTACAAACAAAAATTGCTTTACCAAACTCTTCATAAGAGCGCTTAATTTCAGTGTTAAGTACAGACATGACTAAGTCGTAATCACCAAAAATCTGTGTAGATAGCGTATTAGTAATCACTTTAAGGCCATCATAGCTGTTTACGCGGTCAATAAAGCCTTTAATAAATGGAATGTAATCTTGATGAAGTGGGTATTTACTAATCTCTACAGAAAGTTTCATTTTAAGCTACCGAGTTTTTTAACAGTGTCGCATTGTAACCCGCTTATAGCGACAAGTCATGGCTAAGGCTCGTATTTAGTGTAAAATCAGCCCTATAAATTAAGAGGAGTCATTATGGCACGCCGCATTACATACACATTTAAAAACCAACCTCGCGAAATCAACTTTTCTAAAGACAAGTACCGCGACATGTACCACGCCATTGCGGCAGCTGAGGGAATTGACTTAAGCAATTATTTAAAGATGGAACAACAAATAGAAATGACCTCAAAAGGCTCTGCGGCAGTGCGTAATTTTCGTGACCAAGAGTTTGCAAAAATGGGTTTTAGCGACATCTATTTTATTAAAGAGTAACGTGCTTCGTTACTCTTGATACTCATAGCTGACTCGCGGAGTAATATTACACAGTAGCTCGTAAGGTATGGTACTAGCACACTGCGCTATTTCTTCGACAGGCAGCTCTGGGCCCCACATGATTACTTCGTCACCCACTTGAATATTGTCGCCATTATCGCCAATATCAACTGTTATCATATCCATCGCGACAGTGCCGACAATACCATAGCGTTGTGATTTAATGATCACCGGTGTGCCTTGTCGTGCATGGCGAGGATAGCCATCACCATATCCCATCGCGACAACCGCAAGCTTGGTTGGCTTATCACTGCACCAACGGCCTCCGTAACCAACACACTGATGCGCATCAACATCGCGAATCGCAATAACGCGTGTTGTTAAACGCATCACTGGCGCTAAACCGTGTTCTTTACCCACGCCATTTAGCATCGGCGAGACACCATAAAGCATTAACCCTGGGCGAACCCAATCACCATGCCCATGCGGCCATGCTAAAATACCCGCTGAGTTTGCTAAACAGTGCTGCTGAGCTTTGCCATCCGTTAATGAATCAAATAACGCTATTTGCTGGGTGGTTTTCTCATCGTTTACATCATCAGCACACGAAAAATGCGTCATTAATTTAATATCATCACGTGCATTGTCACTTGCTTTTAAACGATGATAAAACGATTCAAATTGTGATGGTGCAATCCCTAAACGGTGCATCCCTGTATTAATTTTTAACCAACATGCTATCGGTGCATCCAACGTGGCACTTTCAAGTGCAGCCAACTGATTTTCATCATGAATAATGGTCTGAAAGTTATTCGCGAGCAAAATAGGTAAATCGTCTTGATGAAAAAAGCCTTCAAGTAAAACGATTGGTTTTGTTAAACCTCCCGCCCGCAGCGCTAATGCTTCATCAATACGTGCCACTGCAAATGCATCAGCGGCACTTAGGTGCTGGGCAATTTTAACCAAACCGTGGCCATATGCATTGGCCTTTAACACCGCCATCACCTTGCAATTAGGCGCAAAGTGCTTCACTTGCGCTAAGTTATTAGCCAGTGCTTTTAGATTAATTTCGGCGATGGCTAAGCGCATTAATATTCGTCATCCATAGCTGGGCCCGCGTAGTTATCAAAACGTGAGAATTGACCTTGGAACGTAAGACGCACTTTACCGATAGGACCATTACGTTGCTTACCGATTATGATTTCAGCGACCCCTTTCTCGGCACTGTCTTCGTTATACACTTCATCACGATAAATAAACATGATTAAGTCGGCATCCTGCTCGATTGAGCCTGATTCACGTAAGTCAGAGTTGATTGGGCGTTTATCAGCACGTTGCTCTAGCGTACGGTTAAGCTGCGACAGGGCAATTACAGGGCATTGTAGCTCTTTGGCAAGGGCTTTTAATGAACGCGAGATTTCGGCAATCTCTAAGGTACGGTTATCAGATAAGCTCGGAACGCGCATTAGCTGCAAGTAGTCGACCATGATCATACTAATACCGCCATGATCACGTGCGATACGGCGTGCACGCGAACGTACATCGGTCGGTGTAAGGCCCGATGCATCGTCAACATACATCTTCCCTTTTTCCATCAATAAGCCCATGGTTGAAGAGAGGCGAGCCCAATCATCATCATCTAATTGGCCTGTACGTACTTTCGTTTGGTTAATACGACCGAGTGAGGCAAGCATCCTCATCATAATTTGTTCTGACGGCATCTCTAGTGAGTAGATAAGCACGGGTTTGTCTTGCGTCATTGCCGCATGTTCAGCTAAGTTCATCGCAAACGTGGTTTTACCCATTGATGGACGTGCAGCAACAATAATCAGATCTGAAGGCTGCATACCCGCCGTCATTTTATCTAGATCGGCATACCCTGTACTTACACCCGTTACACCATCTTGTGGCGATTGATATAACTCTTCAATCTTATCAACCGTTTTTTCTAGAATGCTATGTAAGCTTTGTGGACCTTCGGTACTTTTAGTACGTTGCTCGGCAATTTTGAATACTTTACTTTCTGCAAAATCGAGCAAATCATGGCTTGTGCGTCCTTCTGGACTAAAGCCCGCTTCGGCGATTTCGTTTGCAACACCAATCATTTCACGAATAACGGCACGTTCACGAACGATATTTGCGTATGCGTCGATGTTGGCAGCACTGGGAGTATTTTTTGCGATTTCAGCAAGGTAAGCAAAGCCACCCACATTGCTCAGCTGATTATTTTTTTCTAAGCTTTCAGAAATGGTGATCAAATCAATCGGGTCGCCTGCTTCTGCAAGACTCACCATCGCTTCAAAAATCAACTTATGTGTGCGGGTATAAAAATCCTGCGAGACAACCAACTCAGCAACACGGTCAAACGCTTGATTATCAAGCATTAAACCACCTAAAACAGATTGCTCAGCTTCAATTGAATGGGGAGGAACTTTTAACGTATCGACTTGCTTATCTGGTTTAGCCATATCTTCACAAAACTTAAATTGAATGGCTCTATTCTATCGACTTGCAAAGGCTGTGCAAATAGAAAAGCGGGAAATCTTCCCGCTTTATTGTAATTAAGCTAAACCTTGGTAACTAGACATATTACTCAGTGCTTAGATTAATGACGCTCACCTTAGTGATTATTTTTGTTTGCGCAGTTCTATGCGACCACTAATGGTATCCATTTCAATATCAGCGTTCCCGCCATTGACACTAAACTCAAGATCACTCGATGGCCCATACTTCGCTTTTATTGCTTTATCATCACTTAACTCATTAACAATTTTGCCGTTTGCATGTGCTTCTATTTCAAACTGGGCTGATACGTCAGCTGGGAAGTAAAACTCCGCATCTCCACTGACAGATTCAAAGCGCACATTTGCACCGGTGAGTAATTTATTAATATGCACTTCGGCTTCGCCGTTTACCGTATTGATACGTAGTTTTTTAATTGCATCAAATGCAAAGTCGATATTACCGTTTACATTTTCAAGACGCACATCTTCGGCTTTGGTTTTTGACTTGATATCGCCATTTACTGCTGTAAAACGCAGCGTACCTTGTGAGTTTTTATCATTAATTTCACCATTCACCGTTTCAAAACGAATGTCACCGTTTAGGTCAATCGCATTGACATCACCATTCACCGTTTCAAAACTCATGTTACCGCTAATATCCTGCACCGTTATATCACCGTTCACAGTATCAATGTCGGCGCCTGCTGCCAGCTCTTTGGCACTGACAGTCACATTCACCCCAGCAAATTCGAGCTCACTGCTTTTTGGCATATAAATCGTTAAACGTGAACCGTCGCCTTTGTTCCAGCCACTTATGTTACGTGGCATTTTGACAATAAACTCGACGCGGCTTCCTTCCACATCTAAACGATAACCGTCGGCTTTATCATCTAATTCACCTTCGATTTTTAACACCGGTTTATCCCACCCTTCAATACGCACATCACCACGTTGGTTTTCAATAAAAATGCGCTTATTCGCAGGTATATCAACCTGTTCATTGATTGTTTGTCCTGCCATTGCCATCAGTGGCAGTAATCCTAATGTTAATGCGAGTAGTTTCATGGTTATCACTCCTAAATCGTTTGCCACTTAGGTGCATGCACCTTATTAATTAAATCAAGTTGTTGCTGATAAACCTGCGACAGCATTTGTAATAACGCAGGATTTTCAGGTTCATTTTCCAGTGCTTGCTTAATGGCACTCTCTGCTTCTTCTAATTCTTTAAGCTGCTGCTGCCAATTGTCGGTAAGTGCAGGTTGATTCTGATATTGCACCAACAAGCCCTGTTTTTGCTTCGTAAAATAATCACTCATGGCTATCATCGTATTCGGCTCGGTCTGAGCAACAAACAATTGCACGCTAAGCAGTGCCGCAACACAGCATGCAGCAACGGCTGCAAGCTTATTCCACGTAAAACGTGACTGTTCAGCTTGTTGCTCTGTAGGGTGAGCAATTGCACGCTCAATACCCGGCCATAAGTTTTTATCTGGGCCGATATCTTGCTTAGGTTGATTAAGCGAGTCATTTAAAAACTGTTCAAAATCTGGCTTACTCATTTTCATACCACTCTTTTAATAACTGCCTTGCACGGTGAAACTGCGATTTACTTGAACCAACGGCCATATCAAGCATGCTGGCTATTTCTTCATGGCGATAGCCTTCAATTGCATGGAGTACAAACACCATACGCGCTCGTTCGGGCAACCTGAGTACTAATTTATCAAGGCCATTTAAACCCTGACAGTCCGCTGCACTTTGTTCATCCATGCCACTTTGCTCAAAGCTCACGACTTTCTGTAACCAGTTTTTATGTTTACGAATATAGCTAATCGCAATATTACTCGTCACGCTGTGTAACCAGGTCGTAAACTGTGAGCGCCCATCAAAATTGGCGATTTTGTGCCACAACTGTACAAACACTTCTTGTGTTGCATCTTCGGCGTGCTCTTTATCTGCAATAAGTCGCAAACAAAGGCTGTAAACACGTTTCACATGCAACTCATAAAGTGCTGCATAGGCAACTTGATCGCCGCTTTTTACGCGCTCAATCAAGGTGTGCTCACTTTGCTGTGCAAACGCTTGCTCTGCATCTATCAACATCCCGGATGTTGTCCTTTATGATTATTGTTGTGAATTTAGTGTATTAGACGTAAGGAGGGATTCAAAAGGTTTAAATGAAACTAAATATTTTTTCGAGCAAGTATCACCTTGCTCGAATTAGGTCATTATTGTGCGGGGCTCGGTTCACTCTGTGGCGGTGTTTTGTAGCTCCAGCCTAAAAACACAATCCGTGCAGGGGTTGACGGTTTCCCCCCATTTTGTACTTTAAGCAGACCCGCATCATAGTGCGCCCCACTGCCGCCTGATGAGGTGATCACCGCACCACGAACACTGCCAAATAGCTCGCCACTTCCCGACAATTTTACCGTGGTAAGCGGCGCATAAATTGCGGCATACAAGTTTGCAGCGCCACTAAATTGCACACCATTCACACCGTTAAATGACGAGTAAAACGACAGCGATGGATGCCCACTGGTCGTTAATCCTTCTTGTTCAGTGATCACTTTAGCACCGGCACCAATATTAACTTTTCCCGTTAATAATACAGTAAGACTGCTGTCTTTTTTGATCGTCAGGGTGGTATCACCTTCCATTGAAAAATCACCATCTATCAATAAGATGACATCGCCCCCTGAGACTTCCATTTTGCCATCACTGGTCATTTTCAAACCATCTAAAGCAAATACATACTCTTTAGAATGGCTCCCATTAGATTGATTTTGAATCTTCTTATCAAACAAAAATACATCAGCTAAGGTCGGCACAATAATTTGGCTGCCACCATTGCTGTGAAACCCTTGTTCAGTATTAAACTTAAATAGTTGAGTAGGCCCAACCGAAATAGAATCATACCCAGTGATACCAGCCATTATGTCAGTCATTTTTTCGGGCAAAATTAAAGGGTCACAGTTGGTATCAGGGTTACTCGGATCGTAATCAGGTGCCGTGGGGTCGGCCACAGTGACGGGTTCAACATTCGGGTTTATATTAAATTTACTATTACTGTAATGTACGCCGTCTTGCTGGTTATTGTAGGTGTCTTTAAAGTCACCAGTACCACCATACATGATATCGAGGGTCTCACCTTGAGTATTATCAATGTAAGTAGACCATTGCATTGTGGCATCACCATTTGCTCTTACTACACCTGAAATGCGGCCACCTCGGTGTTTATAGTAGCCCCGAGTATACACATTTCCATCGACTCGCAGACCACTACCTGGAGAAATATACACCCCCGTATTAGAGTGAATATTACCTATAATGGGCGATGACCCGTTTAAGTAAATTACACCACTGGCTTTTACATCACCTCTAATTGGCGAGTGCCCTGAAAGCACAACATCAGAGTCACCGGCAATAGTTGATACATCACCGTCGTCCGATTTAGTTTCTTCGTAAGTACCTTGGCTTGAATCATAACTGTCGATACTTCCACTGCCCGACAAATTAACCCCTTTACAGCCAACCATCGCATTGGTAAATACCGAGCTGCCTTTGGCACCTTGAATGCCAAAGCGTGCGACTAAATTACTCTGTGCATCGCCTTCAAAGCGCTGCCCTAGGCTGGCAATTTCAAGCTCGCCATCAGGGTTTTTAGTAAGGGTTGCACTAAAGGTAGCATCACTCGCAATAATGCCGGTACCAGACGCTAAATTCGTTTTATTAATTAAATCATCAACCGCTAATACGCCTTCACGGTTCAGTGTTTGTTGTAATAGTTTAGCTTGCTCAAACACCCCTTTTTCGGCTAGCAAACGGCTGTTTAACTTTTTCTGAAAATTACCGCTCAAACGTTCTTGCACAATATTTTCACGCAGTGAGCTCAGCACCACAAGACTGGCCATGCTCGTTAAAATCAGCACTGTAATTAAGGTAAAACCATGTTGCTTATTAAACACTGCCACCACCATATGCCTTCAGTAAGATTGTGTTTGTGAGCGCAATATCGATATTTATACCATTGCCGAATTGCCCAGGTAATTGCTCTGGTTTCACACTCACCGTCACTAATTCACCCGCGATATCAAACGATAAGCTCTCGACCCCAGTTAACAAACGCTCCGCAGCTGCGCCATTCAGTGAGCACATTAAGTTATTATCGTTTAAGCTATAAACTTCAGTAACTTGCACTGCGGTAACTTGACCATCACAGGCAATGACACCAGCAGGCTGAGTGATGGTTATCATGCTTTTATCAGCACTAATAACCGGGGTTATTTGAGTTTGCTTAATGCTGCGATTAAACACTTTACTCGTGTAACGAAGCACCTCTTGTGCATTTTCGAGCTCTTTGCTCACCTGAATCGTGCCTTTAATCGCCGAGTAAGACAAACTAATCCCAGCAAGTAAAAATGCTCCCGCAGCCAGCGCCACCATTAACTCGACTAAGCTAAACCCTTTTGTATGTTTTATCATTAACACACCGCCGACAAATCAGGGAAACTCGCATTCAAACTGATCTGGTTCTCAGCATTATCAGTCATGCGTTTATCGACCCAACTAACATTAATTTGCATGTCATTATTGTATACAGCAGGCAGAGTTATTTCGTAGTCACTAACCTGTGGAGAAAGACTCGCTCTAAAGGTCGCATCTTGAAATAAGCCGGGGTTGGTTTTTTGAATATCACAAATATGCGGCCAAAGTCGCTCTATGCTGTTTTGACCTTGAATAAGCGACACCGTGTAATGAAAACTGTTAGTAGCATACTGAAGCGATTTAAGTTGGGCAGCAGCCAACCCTAATAAAGCGATTCCGGCGATTACCACAGATATCATGACTTCTAGTAATGAAAAACCTTGCTGCTTAATCATGCACATCCTCGCTCTGAACTTTCAACTAACCAGTTTTGGCCACTTTTTAGTACACACATTACATAGTCAGTGGTGTTGCTGTGATTGTCTTTAATATCTATTTGCGCTTGCTGGTTAACCTCGCCACTGGCACTCACGGTCAAGGCTGCTAAATCAACCGTTATGCCAGATTTGGTTACACTAAATTCTTTAAGAACCGTAGCCACGCCCGCTTCATTTAGCGTTACCTGCCAGCGGTTGTTATTAACGACTAAGTTAATTTGTCGCTCACGCTTTACTGCTTCACTGCGCGCATATTTATAGACACTATTTAGTTGATTTGCGGTCGTTACAACGCGATCTTGCAAGATTTGCTGGCTAAATGACGGGAAAGCAAGACTAGCCATAATACCAATAATAACCAGTACGACCATTAATTCTATCAGTGTAAATCCGGCCTTTCGTCGCACTTCAACTACTCCCAACAATCATTCTCTGAGGCGGTGTAACTGCCATCATGTTTCACAGTGAGATCACCACAACGATCACTTGCTTGCGCCGAACCAGACTTTGGTGATGCTTTTAAACTATAACCACGGTTTTTAAAGTCACTGATTGCACCGGCGACTTTATCTGTAGGGGTGTAAGTGAAAGTATAAAAATCAGTATTTTGTGCCGTAAATGCGTTAGGGTAACCACCATTTCTTGAATAAATACGCTCAAGACTCGCGCTATATTGCAATAACTCTTGTTGTATGTCGGCACGGCGACTGCGTTGCATTTGTTCGGTATAAACAGGTAACGCTACGCTATATAAAATACCTAAAATAGCGATAACGATCAGTATTTCAACAAGTGTAAAACCACTGTGTTTTCCCGATGATAATGTCTCCTTCAACTTTCATTCCTTACAACTTTTTTATGAAACCACTATAAATGACAGCGCTGTCGCTGTCAATTTAACCAATTCTAACTAACTAGCCTGATTATACTAACTAAAAATAAAAAATTAAGACAAAAGGCTGTTTGTGTTTAAAATAGGTAAACAAAACCCCATTCCATTAAACATTAATGCAAATAGCACAACTATTGACAGGGAAGCAAAGCAAAAAGAGTAGTAAGTAAGTAAGTAAGTAAGTAAGTAAGTAAGTAAGTAAGTAAGTAAGTAAGTAAGTAAGTAAGTAAGTAAGTAAAATTTAGATACAAAAAAGCCGCGCTTAATAAAGCACGGCTTTTTTTCTACTTAATATTGCTATTAAGCTTCAGCGATAACGATTACTTTGATAGTAGCCGTAACGTCTGAGTGTACTGCGATTGCAACGTCAAATTCGCCAGTCTCACGGATAGTACCTAGAGGTAAACGAACTTCTGATTTTGCAACTTCAACGCCAACAGCTGAAATAGCTTCAGCGATGTCGCGAGTACCGATAGAACCGAATAACTTGCCTTCGTCACCAGCTTTAGAAACTAGTGTAACTTCAGCTAATGCTTCTAACTTGTCAGCGCGAGCTTGAGCAGCAGCTAGATCTTCAGCGATCTTAGCTTCTAACTCAGCACGACGTGCTTCGAAAGTTTCGATGTTAGCTTTAGTTGCAGGAACTGCCTTACCTTGTGGGAAAAGGAAGTTACGTGCGAAGCCAGATTTAACTACAACCTGGTCACCTAGGCCACCTAGGTTTGCGATCTTGTCTAGTAGAATAACTTGCATGTCTCTACACCTTTTAAAAACTGTTAATCCGCTGCTTACTTATGTAAGTCAGTGTATGGAAGAAGGGCTAAGTAGCGAGCACGCTTGATAGCAGTTGCTAGCTGACGCTGATATTTAGCGCTAGTACCTGTGATACGGCTAGGTACGATTTTGCCACTTTCTGTAACATAGTTTCTAAGAGTAGCTAGATCTTTATAATCGATTTGTTGTACGCCTTCCGCTTTAAAGCGGCAGAACTTACGACGTCTGAAATAACGTGCCATGAGTTTAATTCCTCAAAAAATTCTTTCTATATGCTGAGCATGCAAGACCAATTGGCTTAAACCATTTCGGCCTTCGTGTCGGTTTAAAAAACCCGTCACTTGCACTTGTTGCCCAACGTGCAATTGTTGAGTCTGTTGTTGCATTGGCGTGCCACTGGCAACAACTTGAAGCCTGACATAACTATTACGGTTAAGGTCTGCTTCAACTTGCATCGATTTATGTTCAAGAACAAAAATACAATGCGGTATACCAGCAGGGCTTTGACTATATTTTGGGGTTTTACATACAACCCCAGATAACGTCAGCTGATTCATAAAAGGATTAACCGGTTGGCTCATCTTAGTGTCTCAACTGCAAGCGCCATGCTTGGACTCAAAACGATTAAGCAGCTGGTGCTTCTTTCTTCTCTTCTTTCGCAAGAGGAGATGCTTCAGTTACAGCGTCTTTAGTACGCATAACTAAGTTACGAAGCACTGCATCGTTGTAGCGGAAAGTAGTTTCTAGCTCGCTGATTACTTCAGTAGGTGCTTCAACGTTCATAAGAACATAATGAGCTTTGTGAAGCTTGTCGATTGGGTAAGCCAATTGACGACGGCCCCAGTCTTCAAGACGGTGGATAGTACCACCAGCTTCAGTGATAGAACCAGTATAACGTTCGATCATACCAGGTACTTGCTCACTCTGATCAGGGTGAACCATGAATACGATTTCGTAATGACGCATGGATATTCCTTACGGTTAATAGAGCCTTCTACCGTTTCGGCCAGTCGGTTTAAGGCAAGGAATTAAATTTAATAAGCCGAAATGAGCGCGCATTTTACGCTTAGATTGATAATTAAGCAAGATAAAACAGCAAGCCAAGTTGCAATCTTATAAATATTTGCAATAGCTTAATTTTCTAAGGTAGTTAAGCATAAAACAAAAAACCCAGCCGAGGCTGGGTTTTTGAGATTCTGAAAAACTAAAATTACTTGATTTTAGCTTCTTTGAAAATCACGTGTTTACGAGCTTTAGGATCGTATTTTTTGATTTCCATTTTTTCAGGCATGTTACGCTTGTTCTTGTCGGTAGTGTAGAAAAAACCAGTACCAGCAGTTGAAACTAAACGGATCTTATCGCGCATGATTCAGTTCCTTAAACTTTTTCGCCACGAGCACGGATTTCTGTAAGAACCGCGTCGATGCCTTTTTTATCGATAATACGCATACCTTTAGTCGTAGTGCGTAATGTTACAAAACGTTTTTCACTTTCAACCCAAAAACGGTGAGTTTGTAGGTTAGGTAGGAAACGACGTTTAGTCGCGTTTCTCGCGTGTGAACGGTGGTTACCAACCGCTGGACGCTTACCTGTAACTTGACATACTTTAGACATGTCTATATATCTCCAATAACTTCGCTCGAGCTTAATTTTCCCTTAGGCCATGTATTTGTGCCCCGGGATAAATCGAAGGGCGCTCTTTATACAGCTTATACAGGCAAAGATCAAGTAACAGATCTTATCCAATCAGCTCATGTGTAAATTTGATAGCGGCTAATTATAATGATCGAAAGCCCTTAGGGAAAGTAAAAACTGCATTTAAATTAAACTAATTTCTAAAAACAGCCTAAACTGCTCATTTTTAACACACTCTCTCGGGCATACAGCCTTATATAAGCCCTCGCTCGGCAAAAGAAACACAATTTTTACCGCCCACAATGATGTGATCCAGCACATTTATGTCAACCAACGACAGCGCTTGCTGTAATTTTTGCGTTATGAACTTATCGGCTTGACTGGGTTCTGCCACACCACTTGGGTGGTTATGAGCCAAAATAAGTGCCGCTGCATTATTTCTTAATGCGGCTTTAACCACTTCGCGAGGATAAACAGATGCGGCATTAATTGTGCCATAAAATAGCACTTCATCTTTAATCAACTGGTTTTGGCTGTCTAAGTACAGCACCATAAACACTTCTTGCTGTAACCCCCGTAGTTTAATTGTTAGGTAGTCGTACACCGACTGAGGCGAATTAAATACAGCCTCTCTATGGCATTGCTCGAGCATGTATCGCCGGCTCAGCTCTAATACGGCTTGTAATTGTACGTACTTTGCAGCACCTAGGCCCCTTTGTGCACAAAACTCATGTTCTGTGGCATTAAACAAGTTGTGCAATGTACTATTTATACGCAATAGATGCTCAGCCAACTCAACCGCGTTCATGCCTGGCACGCCAGTACGTAAAAATATCGCTAATAACTCAGCATCTGAAAGCGCTTTAGCTCCCTGTAAAAGCAGCTTCTCACGTGGTCTCTCTGCCAATGGTAAATCCGTTAATGGCATCATTTGTCCCTAAAAACATTACTTTGGTCATTAAACTGTAATATAAAATCCAGTTTTTTCCTGTCTTTAAAAAAGAAAACTTCATGCAATCGGCAAAGATTTGCTATCGTTAGCCCATATCGACAAAGGTAAAATTTCACGTAATGACAAAATCAGTTAATAAAAAAATCCTGTTAGGTATGAGTGGTGGCATTGCAGCCTATAAATGTGCAGAACTTGTTCGTCGTTTAAAAGACGCGGGCTGCGACGTTAAAGTGGTCATGACCGACTCAGCCAAACATTTTATAACACCACTGACAATGCAAGCTGTGAGTGGAGAAATTGTCTCTGATTCATTACTTGACCCTGCAGCCGAAGCAGCAATGGGACACATTGAATTTGCCAAATGGGCTGACCTGATTTTAGTCGCCCCCGCAACCAGCAATATCTTAGCGAAAATGGCGATGGGCATTGCCGATGATTTACTGACTACGTTATTGTTAGCCACACCTGCTAAAGTAGCGGTTGCTCCTGCAATGAACCAACAAATGTATGCTCACCCAGCGACTCAAGCAAACCTTAGAACTCTCAAAGATCGCGGCGTCGCAATTTGGGGACCCGGTAAAGGTGAGCAAGCCTGTGGTGATGTAGGTGCCGGAAGAATGTTAGAGCCTCATGAACTAGTGGCGCTGTGTACGCAACCAGACATTGAGCCATTATTGGCAGGTAAAACAATCACAATTACCGCTGGCCCCACGCGTGAAGCTCTCGACCCTGTGCGTTATATTTCGAATCATAGTTCAGGCAAAATGGGTTATGCCCTTGCAGAAGCAGCGCTTGCTTTAGGTGCTAAGGTCAACCTTATTTCAGGGCCCGTCGCAATTACAGCACCCGCGAATGCAAAGCTCACCAATATTGAAAGCGCTGAGCAACTTTTAACTGCGTCGATGGAACTTGCGGTGCAGTCTGATGCTTTTATTGGGTGTGCTGCTGTCGCCGATTACCGCGCAGCCGCAATTCAAGATCAAAAAATGAAAAAACAAGGTGACGAACTCACGCTCACTTTAGTCAAAAACCCTGATGTGATCGCAAACGTAGCTGGGCTTAGTAAAAACCGCCCTTACACTGTTGGCTTTGCAGCAGAAACGCAAGATGTGGCTAGCTACGCCCAAGGTAAATTAAAAAACAAAAACCTCGACATGATCTGCGCGAATGATGTGTCAAAAGAAGGTCTTGGCTTTAATTCTGATCATAATGCTTTAACACTGTTCTGGCATAATGAGCAGCTAGATTTAGCCATGGGGAGTAAAAAGGATCTCGCGATGAGCGTAATGACTGAGCTTGCCAAGCGTTTGTAAAAATGCTGGAAAGAAGCTGAATAAAACATTAACATAAGCGCCTCATTTGCACAAAAAATGGCTTGTCTGACTCTACTGAGCACAAGTAATAAATTATAAGAAAGGAATGGTCATGCCTGCGACAAAAAGAAGTAATCGCAAAGAGCAGATTCTGCAAGCACTCGCACAAATGTTAGAAACCAGCCCAGGTCAACGTATCACCACCGCAAAATTAGCGGCTGAAGTGGGCGTGTCTGAAGCTGCGTTATATCGTCATTTTCCGAGTAAAGCACGGATGTTTGAAGGCCTAATAGAATTTATTGAAGATACGCTGTTATCACGCATTAACCTCATATTAGAAAATGAGAAAGAAAGCCAAACCCGTGTTTATAATATCTTGCTGTTATTATTAGCCTTTGCTGAGAAAAACCCAGGAATTACTCGCATATTAACCGGCGATGCCCTGCAAGGTGAGCAAGAGCGTTTACGCGAACGAGTGCAAGGCTTATTCGAAAAGCTTGAAACACAATTTAAGCAAGTATTGCGTGAGCGAAAACTACGTGAAGGCAAAGCATTTCAATCAGACGAAACCACGTTAGCCAACTTCTTACTTGCCTATGTCGAAGGTAAGATGAATCAATTCGTGCGTAGCGACTTTAAAGCAAAGCCAAGCTCACAATTTGAAAAGCAATGGCCAGAATTACAAAAAATCTGGTTGTAAAACAAGCTTTATAAGCGCGATGTCATATCGCGCTTAATCCCCCACCTTTTGATTGTCCCCCATAAGCGAGTCCTCGTAGCTCATTTCTCGTAGCGCGTTTCACGTAAGTAATAACTTTAACCCACCTTAGGAAACTGGCAACTTATCGTATCTACTCGAATTGTTTATTAAAAACGCTACACTGGGGCATAAACTTAAAAACAATGAGAAAGGTAAATGAAAGCGCAATTATCACTTTTGAGCTTAGCCTTGGTGACTAGCCTAGGCAGCACACAAGTCAGTGCTAAGGAAGCCCTGCAATTTAAAGACGTATTTGATTTTAAATACGCAAAAGGCACACAACTGTCTGAAGATGGCCGTATTTTAACCTTGAGCGCAGACCCTTATCGCGGCAATGCACAAGGCCAAGTATACACGCTTAATAACAATGCCTTACTAAGCACCGTTGAACGCGGTACGCGCCCTACTATTAATAAAGCAGCAAACTGGGTCGCGTTTACACAAGTACCAACCCTACTTGAAAAAGAAACCACCAAGAAAAAAGATGAGCTAAAAAACAACCTAGTTTTAGTGAATACTAAAGGCGGTGAACAACAAACGTTTAACGATGTAAAAGATTATGCGTTATCAGATGATGGCGTATGGCTTGCTTACCGTCTTGATCAAAAAGCAGATAAAACTGAGACCAAAGACGACCAAGAAAAAGACGAAAACAGCAGCGAAATCAAGCCAGACAAAAAAGATAAACGCTTTGATTTAGTGCTTGTTAACCTTCAAGACAAAACCACTCACACTATAAATAATGTATTTAGCTATGCGATTAGCAGCACTGGCGAGCAATTATTAGTAAGCCAAAGCTTTAGTGATGGTGCCGACAACCAAATCGTATTAGTCGACTTAACAAATAGTTTTAATACCAGTGTATTAATTGATGAGCCAGGTGTGGTTGCAAACAAAATTGCATGGCAACCTAACAGCAATACCGCAGCGCTTTTAGTGGGTAATTATGTAAACGATGATACAAGACGTCGCGACCACAGCTTACAGCTTTTAGAAAACGGGGCTCTATCAACCATTAACTCTGCAGATAGCAGCTGGACTATCGGTAAAACAGCCTCACTCACATGGTCTGAAGACGGTAAGCGTCTATATTTCGAGAATCACCCAAAACTGGCTGATAAAGTAAAAGCCAAAGAGTATACAGACGAAGCCTCTTTATATGATTTCGATACAATTCGCGACCATAAAGGCTTAAATGTTTGGCACAATAAAGACGTTGAAATTAAACCTCGTGAAGAACAACAGTGGAATGAGGCTAACAAACTTCGTCACTACCAAGCGGTTTACCACGTAAACGGTAAACAGGTTGTACAATTAAGTACACCCAATATGCCCGAGGTATCACTTAACACTAATCGTGACGCGCTTTTAGGCTACTCAGACCTGCCGTATTTAGAGCGTGTTATGTATGGTGGTTTCTTTGCTGATTACTTCAGTGTTGACGTTAAAACAGGTAAACAAACACCTATCGTCAGTGACTACCCCTTTAGACCCAGCCTTGCGCCAAATGGTCAATACGCGGCATTTTTTAAAGACAGCCACGTTCAGCTAAAAGACCTAGGTAACAACAAAGTTTCGACGTTATCTAAGGCAATTAACGCTATTTTTGCCGATGATAAGCATGACTACCCATCACCTCAACCGGGTTATGGTTTTGCAGGCTGGTTAAACGACAGCAGCCAAGTACTGGTTTACAGCAAATTTGATATTTGGGCTTTTGATGTCGCAACACAAAAGGCAACGCGCTTAACACAAGGTAAAGAAACAAATACCCAATATCGTGTTATTAAACTTGATAAAGACCACGTTGGCTTTGCTAAAGACGACACATTATTACTAAGCGCAACTAACTTACAAGATAAGCAAACCGAAATCGCTAAGCTTGACTTAACAAGCAATAAAGTAAGCAAAGTACTGTCGGGTAAAAAGCGCTATGATGTGGTGAAAAAAGCTAAAAATGCCGACAAATACCTCTTTACTGCGCAAACGTACCAACAATTCCCTGATTACTACCAAGCAGATTTTAGCTTCAAAAACCCACAGCGTGTGACGAACCTAAACCCGCAAATTAGCAACTTTGCTTGGGGCGAAAAACCTGAACTTATTAGCTATAAAGGCTTTGATGGTGAAGACTTACAAGGTGTTCTAATCAAGCCGGCAGGCTACAAAAAAGGCGACAAAGTGCCCGTCGTTGTGTACTTCTATCGCTATATGAGCCAGCGCATGTATGACTTCCCGAAAATGGAGTTAAATCATCGCCCTAACTTCCCTATGTTTACTTCGAATGGTTACGCCATTTTCTTACCGGATATCCGCTTTGAAATTGGTCACCCAGGTAAATCATCGACTCAAACCATGATCAACGCGACTCAAAAGCTGATTGATTTAGGCATTGCCGATCCTAATAAAATTGGTTTACAAGGTCACTCATGGGCAGGCTACCAAAGCGCCTTTATGATCACCCAAACAGATATGTTTAAGGCGGTTGTATCGGGTGCACCTGTATCTAACATGACCAGTGCTTACAGCGGTATTCGCTTAAAATCAGGTCTTGCGCGTCAGTTCCAATACGAAACGGGGCAAAGCCGCATTGGTAAAACATTATTTGAAGCACCTGAACTTTACATCGAGAACTCACCGGTATTCTTTGCAGATAAAGTAAACACACCTATTTTAATTATGTTTGGTGACAAAGATGACGCCGTGCCCTGGCACGAAGGCGTACAGTACTATTTGGCACTGCGTCGTGCAGGTAAAGATGCTACGTTCTTACAGTATGAAGGCGAGCCACATCACTTGAAGAAATTCCCTAATCAGGTGGATTTTTCAATTCGCATGATGGAATACTTTGACCATTATCTAAAAGGTAAACCCGCCGCTGAGTGGATCAAAAACGGCGTACCCTTTATTGAAGAATAAACAATAAGCTGAATATCAGCTTATCTTCCCCCTTCCAGAGCCAGCATTGTTGCTGGCTTTGTTCTATAAAATCAATCATTCCATCTATTTTTTCGATTTTATCAATCGATTTAAACCCCAGTTTGTAAGTGGAAAGTTAACCAGAACAGCTCTATATTTCACGCAACTTCCAACTGGAGACAACACAATGTTAAAAAAATCAACCTCAGCATTTTCAAAAGTCGCTGTTGCTGTTTCATTACTCATCGCAACAAATGTACACGCCACTAACGACATCAAATCAAATCAATTTTGGTGGCCAGAGCAACTCGACTTAAGTCAACTGCGCGCACACGGCGCTGAATCAAACCCAATGGGTCCTTACTTTGACTACAAAAAAGAATTTTTAAAGTTAGACCTTAATGCAGTGAAAGCCGATATTGAAAAAGTGCTGACTGACTCTCAAGACTGGTGGCCTGCCGACTACGGTCACTATGGTCCATTCTTCATTCGTATGGCGTGGCACGCATCAGGTACTTACCGTACATTCGATGGCCGTGGTGGCGCTGGCGGTGGTCAACAACGTTTCGACCCACTAAACAGCTGGCCAGATAACGCCAACTTAGACAAAGCGCGTCGCTTACTTTGGCCTATTAAACAAAAATACGGTCGCAGCATCTCATGGGCAGATTTAATGGCGCTAACAGGTAACGTGGCACTTGAATCAATGGGTTTCAAAACCTTCGGCTATGCCGGTGGTCGTGAAGACGATTGGGAGCCAGATTACGTTTACTGGGGCCCTGAAGGCAAAATGTTAACTGACGAGCGCCGTGACAAAAAAGGCAAACTAAAAGGCCCATTAGCGGCGGTTGAAATGGGTTTAATCTATGTGAATCCAGAAGGTCCACATGGCAACCCAGACCCACTTCTTGCAGCTGATGATATTCGCTTATCGTTTGGTCGTATGGCAATGAACGATGAAGAAATCGTTGCACTTATCGCAGGTGGTCACAGTTTTGGTAAAGCACACGGTGCGAAAAAAGCGACTTGTTTAGACAAAGAACCCGCCGCAGCCGCTATCGAAGAGCAAGGTTTAGGTTGGAAAAACAAGTGCGGTAAAGGTCACTCAGAAGATACTGTTACTTCAGGTCTTGAAGGCGCATGGACCGTGACGCCAACGCAATGGTCAATCAACTACTTACAAAACTTATTTGCATTTGAGTGGGTTAAAACAAAAAGCCCAGCAGGCGCAACACAATGGATCCCAGAAAATGGTCAAGCGTCTAACCTAGTGCCAGATGCGCACATTAAAGGTAAGCGTCATGCGCCTATCATGTTCACAACTGATATCGCGTTAAAGGCAGATCCCGCGTTTCGTAAAATTTCAGAGCGTTTCTTAAACGACCCGAAAGAGTTCGAACTAGCGTTCGCTAAAGCATGGTTCAAGCTAAACCACCGTGACATGGGCCCACGCGCTCGTTACTTAGGTGACTTAGTGCCAGAAGAAGTGCTAATTTGGCAAGATTACATTCCTGAAGTTGACCACAAGCTAGTTGATAGCAAAGACATCGCGTCACTTAAAGCAAGCATTTTAGATTCGGGTTTATCTGTATCTGAACTGGTACGTGTGGCGTGGGCATCAGCAGCAAGCTACCGCGATACTGACATGCGTGGTGGTGCAAATGGGGCACGTATTCGTTTTGCTCCACAAAAAGATTGGCCAGTAAACAACCCGAAAGAAGTGGCAAATGTGCTGAGCAAGCTTGAGAAAATCCAAACTAAGTTCAATAAAAATGCAGCAGGTGGAAAAGAAATTTCACTGGCAGATATGATTGTTCTGGGTGGCGCGGCTGCTATCGAAAAAGCAGCAAGTGATGCAGGTTTTTCTATTGCAGTACCATTCAAGCCAGGTCGTATGGACGCATCGCTCGAAATGACTGACGTTGAATCGTTTGAAGTACTTGAGCCTACGGCAGACGCGTTCCGTAACTACTACAGCTCAGCATGGAAATCACCTGCTGAAATGTTAGTTGAGCGTGCTGATTTACTAAGCTTATCGGTGCCAGAAATGACAGCACTACTAGGTGGTATGCGTGCCCTTAACGCTAATACTAACCAAACACAACACGGTGTATTCACGAAAAAACCTGGCACATTAAGCAACGATTTCTTCGTTAACCTACTCGATATGTCAACGAAGTGGTCTAAGTCATCTGAAGAAGGTGTTTACGAAGGCCGTGACCGTCAGTCAGGCAAGCTTAAGTGGACAGCAACACCGGTAGACTTAATCTTTGGGTCTAACTCAGAGCTGCGCTCTATTGCTGAAGTGTATGCATCTGACGATGCTAAACAAAAGTTTGTTGACGACTTCGTTGCAGCATGGACTAAAGTAATGACGCTAGACAGATTCGACCTACGTTAATACCAATACCAACTCGCTTAATTCAGTATTATTGCGCGTTGGTATTCATTTTTCGCAACCCATTAAGCCGCTTTTACAGCGGCTTTTTTTATTTTGGATAAAATTCGCTCGACAATGCAGCTGATTACGTTAAAAATAACACTTTATTACTAAACAATTTAGCCATAGGCACCAAGGATGATCGCACGTTTATTATTACTATTTTTTATCAGTCACTCCTTCTTTGCCTTTGCACAAAATAGCCCTACCACATCCGTTGACTCTGTTATATCACTCAACAATGAACAGGTTAACTTAACACGTTTCGATATGAGTTATTTTATTGATAAAACAGGAAAAATGACACTGTCGCAAATACAAAATCAAACATTCACAGCCAGTAAAAATGAGCTCACTCTGGGCACCAATGCCAAAACAACGTGGTCAAAAATAACCGTCAAAAACAACGACAGCGATACCTTACGTTTATTTATTCACAACCCCGATGCTTACCATCTAGAAGAGGTAGGATTTTACGAAACCCACAATGGGCAACTCATTAATCAATCTGAAATTCAACTAGATACATCGGGTCCAAAAGCCAATATGTTCGGCGGCAGTGCTGTGTTTTCGTTCTATATTGCCCCACAGCAGCAAAAAACCATTTATGTAAAAAGCGTTACTTTTTCGCATCAATGGTTTGCTCTAAATATTTATAATGAAGAGCATTCAAAACGCGCCCTAGTTGGCAACGGCAACTACATTGCATTACTGGTTGGCATGATGCTAGCGCTGATGATCTATAACTTTTTCTTGTACTTATCGGCACGTAAAATAGAAAATATTGTTTACGCCCTGTATTTAATATCGGGCACGGTATGGGTGGCGCTTTCGTATGGCGTAGCTGCTAACTTTTTTGGCATTTTTAGTGCTGAAGTACTGCAACTTAATTCTAGTTTGCTCAGTATGCCCAGCTTTTTAGTAATTTTTGTGATGCTAATTTTCGAGACTAAAAAGCATTACCCAAAAGAGCATATAGCCCTGTCGCTCATTCTCGTATTACTGGTTGGCGACTTTATTTACAGTTTATTCGATGTCGTTGGCGCACTAAAACCAGCCAGCACCCTTGCCGCAATGATGATGACCGTCACCTTTGGTGTCTCTATATCACTGTGGCGAAAAGGGGATTCACTGGCCAAATATTTTTTACTTGGCCATTCACTGTTCGTTATATTCAATATGCTGGCCGTGCTTTATTACAAAGGTATCACCGACGCGAACGTGATAAACAGTCATGGCGTCGGCATAGGTATTTTACTCGAAGCATTAATGATGGCGTTTATATTGTCTTACCGTATAAAAACGCTCGAAAAAATCAAAGCACAGCAAAAAGAATTAACGCGCCTTGTCGATACCGACCCAATGACAGGCCTGTATAATCGACGCTACTTTGATAGAAAAAGTGAAGAGCTCATTGCTGCAATGGCAAGCAATCATCAAGAGTTAACGCTGATCATCGCCGATCTCGACCATTTTAAAGCCATTAACGACACTTATGGCCATGATATTGGCGATAAAGTCATTATTGAGTTTGCAAACATACTCACTACACAACAACGAAAAGACGATATAGCCTGCCGCTACGGCGGTGAAGAATTTGTACTTTTACTGCATTGCAGCCTACACGACGCCAAAGCCGTGGCCGAGCGCATCCGCGAAAAAGCAGCAAACACCCGCATCAAAAGCAATGATGCTCAAGCCGTAAAGTTTACCGTAAGCCTAGGCGTTCACAGCGTTGCCCATGCCTCAACCACAATAAAAGAAACCCTATCAATTGCCGACAAAGCGCTTTATAAAGCAAAAAACAATGGCCGAAACTGTGTTGAAGTAGCGGTGTAAGCGAGTTCACATTACGGTAATGAACAAGTTATTCACCGTCGGCCATTTTATACAACTGCACGTTTAAAGCACTTCGCACATACTAAGCCCAACTAATAAGCAAAAGTGGAATTGGCGCAAAGCCGAGCGACTAGAGTCTAGTATCAATGATTTCTCATAATAGACCGAAGACAAGAGCAGTACATTGTTTTATATAGAAATAATATTATTTCGTATTATATTCACTTTATTAAATGGTAATCGAATTACTGCAAGAGACTATCTTTTAGCGACATTCTGTGAGCAATATCTTAGAAAAACACAGCTAAGCTATTGCGTAAAAAACTCATGCTCTTGCCAATTGTTGGGAAAGCCCATGGGAAACAGAGGTATTTCTGGATGAAGTAATATTAGAGCCTTTACTTTGTTATGCCACTGGCTATCCGGACTAACCTGCTTCATTAAATGTGCGAGCATTAATAAGATCATGTATATACGTCGACTTGGTTGAACTTGGCTTGGCTCTAGTCTATTTGGTAATTGCCAATTATCACCACGAGGTATTTTAGGCTGGATTGCAAGCTCTCTATTCCAAAGGCGACTATGATGGGCGCAACAGTTTCGTATAAAATTTAAAGTGTGAAGCCAACTTTCCAACACTTCTTGAGGTAATTCAAATCGCTTTGCAATTTCTTTTCGATCAATATCTTTAGCTAAGCCTCTATAGAGGTGTGAGATACTACCAAATGTTAATTCTTCAGCCATCGCCCATCCTGGCATTAATCTGGGTACTTCGTATGTATGATGGTAAAACCGTGGGTAACTTTCTCTAACTCTTCTTTCAATTCGCTGTTGCTTTATCTCTGAGTTCGTTGAACTACGCTCAATTTTATTAATATCCCGTTGAAGATCGTTAAACTCTTTTGCTTGCTTATCTTCGACTTCTTTTAGTAAACGTTTGTGTTGGTAAGAACGTTTAAAAAGATTTTCATTCAAGTACCAATGAGAGCCGCTGCATTCAGCTTCTGTTTGATATTTTATACCCATCACATTATTTAGAGTTGCTCGAATAGCTACTTCTACTCGCTCAACAGCATCCATAATAAGGAGTCTTAATTCCCGATCAAAAGCATATAGATCAACTATCTGTTTGAACTCCACACCTTCTTTGAACTGGTGTTCAACCTCTTGTTGTTCTCTACCTTTTTGAAAAGGACGCATATAAGCACTAAGGCGAAAAAAACTTATAACTTCTAAGTATTTTTCTGCTCGTTCTAGTTGCTGAATATTGAGACCGCGATTTTGAAGAAGGGAAATTTGGTCTGTTACACTGATCGCGGGCTTGTTGAATTGAGTCATTATGTCTTCTTAAATTTTAGAAAAGCAGACATAAAAAAGCCCGCACAATTTGAGCATTAGAAAGAGGCTTGGCGGGCGTGTTGAAGACAATACTAGTCTGAAGAGATCACCCCGTCAACCTATTTTAATGAAAATACGTTTCTATAATTAACTCATAAAGATCATAAACAAACAAGCTACCAAGGTAAAACAGTGACTAAAATGATGTTCTGTAAGCAATATCAAGTGCCCACTCTCATATTAAATACATTTTGTCTATTTAGCAGTTTGGAAATACAAAAAGTAGTTCTAACGATTTCTTAGACTGTAAATTAAAAAATATTTCTGTAAGTCACCAAACCTTTCACCTATAACTAAATCAATAGGTTAAATATACTAAAAGGTGATTATATATTGATTGTCTTCGTTTTAATTATATTGGATCATCTGTGCTTTGACATTTAAGTTTGCACAGCACATTAGATTTCGACCTTAAAGTTTGCACACACGGCTACACACTAAGCACAAAAACAGCAGGTTTTAAAACTCATTTATAATACGGTTAACAAATTTATTCGGTATAAGTACTTTTTCAAAAAACCAACATTAAGTACTTTCTGCATTACTAAAGCATTTTCATTGACTTGTAAATTTCAGAATATATATTACTTTCTCTACCTTCATTTTTAATTGCCTTGACTTTAGTTAGCTTTAAGTTATGAATATTGCATATAGAAAATTTATACCAACTACATTTAAAATAACAAACACCATAATGATAAAGCATTTCTTTAAAGCATTCTGAACAATATCTCACAGGAGATTGCCAAGAATCACAATTAAAAAATATAAACTCATCATAAAAAAAACCTTTTTTATCAAAGAGGTTTTTAAATATAAGTGTTAGTTCAATTTGGCTGGGTCTACAAAAGCAACCAACTGCTGGTAACCTTTTTAAAATAAATTCATAAACCAACTCCTTGGGATAATCTGCTAAAAAACTTTCACTTCCAACTTGAGGGTAGTTAATCCAATAACCATTGTAACTAATTACCCCCTTTAAATCTTTCAGCCTTAAGGTACCTAGATCTAACATAGCTCCCCTAATTATCAAGCTATGAAGAGTTTCATCTGGAAACGGTAAGATCATTTTCTATTTATTTCCTATAAAGAATAAAAATTGCATTACTCTAAACCCTGACTAAAAAACAGGTCAAATGGCATTTAAGGTTATCAAGTGACCGCTAGAACGGCGGAACTAAGCAGTACAAAATTTTCACTAAAAAGTGCAATTCTTTACCTTCTAACTGATGGTTTATTCATCTAAGTTTTATTAATGGGTTGAATAACATCTATCGAAACAAGTGCAAAAACATGGTTATTTTCATATAATGAACTTAACAAAACTACTAAGATTACTAAAATGAATGCTTCTGTCTCACATAATGTGTTTATAAAAAAGAAAAAACCTAATGAATCCATAGTATTTGAGACATACTGGAAATTTGCTTTTTTAAGACAAGAAGCTTTTTTTCGCCGACTTAGCTGTAACCAAGGCCCTTGGTCTGATGACGAAATCATTAATGAGTATAAATTCACGAATGCTTATAGAGCCTCTGATAGAGTGAGTCAGTATTTAATAAAAAATGTAATTTATTCAAAGCATTGGTCAGAGAAAGATACCATATTAAGAATTTTGTTGTTTAAATTTTTCAATAAAATAGAAACATGGCAATTATTAGAGTCAGTGTTTGGTGAAATTTCATTGAATACTTTCTCAGTGGAAAAGTACTCTGAAGTATTACAAAGGGCTATGGACAAAAAGCAAAGTATTTACTCTGCTGCTTATATCATGCCTTCAGGGCCGAAGAAGGACTACATTGGGAAACGTAAACATGAGTTTCATTTATTGCTACTTCAAAAGCTGATCTCAGGCTCGTTTGTCGACGAATTGCTTTCATGCAATTCAATGAAAGATGCATACAAGCGAGTTTTAGGTGTTGAATCTCTAGGTAAGTTTTTAGCATATCAGTTTGTCACAGATTTAAATTACTCGAATTATTTTCCGTTTAGTGAACAAGAGTTTGTAGTTCCTGGCCCAGGTGCAATGGATGGTATAAAAAAGTGCTTCACAAATTTAGGTGATTACACAGAAGCAGATGTAATCCGTTATATGATGGAAAATCAAGATAACTACTTTGATAAGTTTGGATTTCCGTTTAAAAACTTATGGGGCCGCCCCTTGCAACTAATAGACTGCCAAAATCTGTTTTGTGAGGTTGATAAGTACTCAAGAGTTGCGCATCCAGAAGTTTCAGGCATTAGTGGGAGAACTCGAATAAAACAAAAATTTAAACCTCAAAAATCATCTATTGAGGTTTGGTACCCACCGAAATGGAATATTAACGATAGTATAGAGTCTATTTATCCGGGTGTGGTCGCAATGTAAGCGTTCGCTTATCTGCATCAACATGTAAAACACCAGAGCCAGTTTCTTTTAGTTCCCGAAAGACTCTGTAGCCTTCTAATATACAATGTTGCCATTCCCATGGTTCACATTGACTAACTTCATAGCCTCTAACTAAGCGTTGTACTCGTTTAATTAACTCTAAATCAACGTGTTTAATTCCCTCTAAAAAATCAGGCCTCGCATAATCGTACACATGATTTATTATCGCTTCTTCGATAATTGCAGCTCTCGCCCCATCTTCGACTTCATCAACTTTTGGATTACTTTTACGTTTAGCTTTTAGTAGCCTTCTAAAAACAGGGGACCACCCCAATAGCCCTGCACCTGCAATGTGAAATACATCATGAAATCTATAACCATCGTCTTCGTAAGAGTTATCAGTAAGTCTATCCCCCAGTTGAACGCCATTCATTCGCATAATTGTTGTGCTGGGTTCTTGTAATGGAAGAAATTCAATTTCAAATTTACGTGGTAATTGCTCATATATGGGGAAACCTTCATCGAATTTAAAGGCTGGGAAGTCATGATTACGTCCCCAATATGAAAGGGTTTTATTTACACATTTATCGGCAATTTCACTTAAATTTTGATCAACAAACCCTGCAAGGTGTTGCAAATTACGAAGAGTCTCTATGTAAAGATTTACATCTTCCTGATTGACAGAACGAGTTTCAAATAGTGAAGCCCTTTTTTTATGAAGTAAGTAAATGTGGTCAAGTAAAGAATATGTAGATTGAAAGATATCTAGCTCTAACCCCTCAGAAGTCGGCCATCTATCAAAAGTAATATTCATTCTGGAAGCCATTATTATGACATACCAAAGGATATCTCCGATTTCTTCAGAGAAATGCTCCTTAAAATGCGAGTAGGCTTCATTATCTCGTTGCTTCTTTTTAAGTACAGAAGCCAATGAACCAAGCTCTCCTATCGCACCAAGAATTGCTATATCTGGTCCATTTTCACGAGCCCAATTTATTCGAACAGTCCTTAAAGCTTCCTGCTGAAAGCGGTTTGCATCCATTTTATTCTTCCAATGATTTTAATAGCTTATTAAAAGGCTGAACTTTTCTACTGTCGTCTAGCTTTGCATAAGTAGCATGACATACCAGTGCTCCCATATCCACACCGACTTCTCGACATAAGAAACTTTGTAACCGAGCAAGCCCAAGTAGATTTCCCATAGCTTTTTCAATAAAAAACTGCGATCTATAAACTGCTGTTAAGTGAAGCTCTTTTCTATCGTAAGATAACTTGAAGCTTAAATGGCTTAAACATGGAAAACCGTATCGATTTCTATCATTTTTATTTATCGGAATAGATTCACTGTCATCTATCGATATCTCATGAGCACACCTAATGCCAGAAGGTGATTTTGCGGCAGCTTTTAAGCGGGATACGACTTCTTTTAATGGGTTTATTTCCTTCCCCACAGCACTTGCAGCACGTACGATACGCATAGCATATGTGCCTCTATTGTTAGATTGAATGCCCTTAATAGTTGGATAAATTTGCTCAGGGTAAATTGTATAGACCCCTTCCGAGCCGTACTTTTTATAGAGGCTTGCTGGAAAAATCGTTTCAGCTACAGTGTGCGAATTATATGGGAGGTAAGTCTGTGCAAAACTGTCGAACTTATCTCTTATGTTCTTAGTTCGAGCGTTCGTTAAAGCTGGTTTTTTCACCTCTAAAATTAAGTTGTACTCAATCTTATGCGAAGTGCCATATTTTAAATGTTTAACAGCTTGTAACCAAGCTTCCTCACGTGTTTCTGTGCTAATTACATGCATATTATTTAGCTACCTTTATCAGAGCAAATGTTCTCGTTTTTAAAAAGCTTTCAGATAGCCAGCAGTGACCACCATCCCCCCATGTAGCCCCCCAACTATTCCTTATTAAGAAGAAGCTTGAGCCACATTGCCCTTTTGCTTTTCCTACGATTAAAACCGCATGATTACCTATTTCGCCCACCTCATTATCAAGAATGTATGGAGCGGTTAGAGTTTGGAATGTTTTTGGTAAAGCAATGCATGCAACTATCACGTTCCTATCATTTAAATGCTCGTTAATTGAATCAATACAAGTTGTAGACTCTGTTGCCTTTACATAATGTTTTGGTTTGAAATCACTAAGAGGTAAACGAGGAGAGGTTGCGGAGCAATCATAAGGAAATTGCGCTTCACTGGGCTGCCCTTCACCATACAAAGCTTCAACAATACTTTTAGTTGTGAGGCCAAGTTGGAAATTGCCATGCCCGTCTTTAATGTAAGCGTGATGCGCAAGGTATTCAACAGATAAATCAAACGTAAGTTGGTTATGTACTGAATTAAAATCACTAGCCGCAAAAGCAAGACAAAGGGGACGAGGCCCTTGGTCCCTGACATCTGGCAATAAACCTCTCAGATCTGTTTCTATGATTAACGAGTTACTCATTAATTATACGCCCTTGGAAGGCCACTTTCTTGACCACGAAAATCCAACGTAACTTCAAAATTATTTATAGGTTTACCGCCTATATCCCAAGGCCTTTGTTCTTTGGTGCTAATTTGTGCCACCTCATTTCCTTGGAGTACCAACTTTCTTTGCGATAATCCACCAACTGCGGAGTCGCTAGCAACTTTATGGATGTCGAATAATGTATTTACAGTCGCAGATGAAGGGATTTCAGTCCAAGAATAACCACTTGTAGAATGTTCTTGTAGATCAATGATAATAGTGTCTTCTGGCCCAGATAATATGTAGCTTCCATTGTCTTTTTCTGTAAGGTGAAATACATCTGGGTGAGACGCATTTAATCCTAGCTCTTTCAAAAGTTGTTGTTTTATTAACTTTGGAGAGACCGATGCAGCCATAGTTGAATCTTGCAAAGAAAGGAAATTATGGTTTTGCATTGCTACCCTAGTTGCGGAGTAGCTAGCACCTAGCCTTAAGGATAATTGATAAATAATTTCAGGATTTTTTAACTCTGACTTCGCATAGTTTTGGCGCCGTATGGTATAACCAACTAAAGTTTTGGGCAGAATAAATTCTGATGCAAAAGCCTCAGCCTCAACTTCGGGAAAAGGTGCATTGCCTCTAAAGTTACGTGCATTATCTATAGATTCTTCACTATCTATGCTTGTACCATGTTTTAGCCAGAAATGCCCAAGTTCATGGGCGGCAGTAAAACGTTGTATAGGTAAGCGCCTATTTGTTGAAACCATTACTCCATGCGTTTGTCCGTGTGCAGTATAGGCACCAAGTAAACCATCTAAAGGCCTACATACAGTAACCACATCTAATTGCTTTAAACAGTCAAATACATCTATTTGCTGCAAACCTTCTTTGATTTTTGTTTTAAGCCCCAGATGAGATAGAGCTTCTGATGCTCCGCGAGTACCACGTAAAGTCGCTTCCCTGTAATTCATTTTTCACCCGATGACTTCATTGATAAAAATTCAGCAAATTTTTCCAACTCTTTGCGGTCATTTTCAGATAGTTTGTCAATATTTCTAGCAAATACCGCCGCATTGGGGTTCGGCTCAACACTAAAATTTTGATCTGTAAAATATGCTACTGGCCTTTGATAAAGCTTTGCCAATTTTATTAATTCAAATGTATCTAATTTTCTTTGACCGCTCTCAATTAGAGAAAGAGCAGATCTGTTTATCCCTGTTTCTTTCGCAGCTCGTTCCTGTGAAATGTCTAAATATTCTCGGGCTTCTTTTAACTTTGTACCAATTACAATCCGTGCATCTGAATTCAATTTACGGCTCCTCAGCTTTGCCGAACTCAAGCTCTAACTGTTCCATAATATGATCAACCGCTTCAGGAACTGAATCGTATCCACCACACTTAATCCAAGAGGGATCCAGCTGTGTTCCTGTATACTTTTCAACCACAGGTGATATCTTAACGACTGCTTTTGAGTCAACAGCTGGTGTATCCCATAAGCCTTCATCTTCAGTTTCAAATTCAGCAAATTCAACTTCAGAATCAAGTTCGTCAGTCAGCTCCGCTTTAAGAGCAGCTTTTACTTTTTCATATTCTGCTCTTGTTATTTTAGGTGATGCTTTGCTCATCATAAATACGCTTTGTTATTTTATCTAACAACATAAAGTATATTTGTGCGAAAATCAAACAGCAAAAAAACTATGTGCCTGATATTTAATAAACCCAAGCAGTTGCCATCACCCATTTATTTTCAAGTAATATTGCGCGACCAGAACATTGATAAGCAGCCCATGAAAAATTAAACTGATATACACCTGTAGTCACCGATGTGATAATAGGTAAAATACCTTTAAGTGTTATACCCTCGTTTTCACCTAAAGCCATTAAGGCTTTAAATACACTCTCTTTAGCAGAGAATAAAATGGATGAATAAACATGAAATGGAAGGTTTAACCTATCAAAATGAGCAAAGTCTCTGCTCAAACTAAAAACAGATGCTGTATCCGTATTCCACTCGTCAACTCGCTCAATATCTATACCTAATGACAAAAACTCTTTCTTAAGCCCAACCAAAGCAACCACATATGGGTACTTATGAGAGAGACTTCCGGTTAATCCGCAGGGTAACACAGGCCTACCTTGCTTTGTACGGCCAATAATTGCTTCAGTAGAAGATATTTTTTTGATTGTTTCTTTCAGACAATTTCTTCCAGCTACGAATTCTGCGTACCTTCCTGGACTTGCTTTAGTCGATAATAGATACTCTTCTAGCTCTAGAGGTTTTTGTAATTCCATTATACGACCACAGAAACTATAAGATTTTAACGGAACAACTATATCTAGAGCATTTTCTAACTCGTTTAGCAAAAATCATATCTCCATTATTAAATCTTATATCCTGCAACTAGTTTTACATTAATGCAGGTGTTAAGCTAGCTCTGAAAATTTTAATTTTTCCAAGGAATATGATGAGAAATAAAATAGCACTTATGGGGATATCTGGTGCAGGTAAAGATTATATTACAAACCACTTAATCAAGGAGTTCGAATATTATCGTTTTTCTTTCAGTGACCAGCTAAAAAAAATCGCAACCATGATTTATCCATGGTTAGAAACTGACTATCCCCCTTTAGTTAAAGAAGACTCATTAAATATTACTTTATCCACTGGAGAGAGAATCACTAAATCACCCAGAGATATTTGGCTGCACTTGAATTCATTGAGGGATGTAGAAAAAAATATTTTCATTAGGATGTTGCAGGAAGAAATAGCTAACTTTAATGATAAAAATAAAAATATTATTATTTCTGACATCAGGTCGGAAGATGAATTTCAGTGGTGCAGCTCAAACGGATTTAAAATAATTCATGTAAAGGCCAATAAGAAGATTTACAAAAGCTACAATATTGATTCAAAGATATCTGAAATGGCTTCTAAAGCGGATTTTATTTTCGAGAACAATTTTAATGGACTGGATGAATTTAACCTATTTTATCAAAATACTGTAATTCCAAAGCTTTTAACTACACCCAACTAGTTATAGTTTATTATACTTTTTGTTTTTTTTCTGATATACAGCAATAGTCTCAGGTAATTTATGTTGGTAACGAATTAGCCAACCGTGCCCTCCCAATTTTTTATCAAGTGTAGTGCGTGAAATGGGAGCTTGTAAGCTACTCATGATTGTTCGTACTTTGGTAACTAATTCATGGTCTCTTTTCTTCCATTCAACTTTTAGTTTTGGTTTTGGCTTACTAGGAGCGGGTAATATTGTGTCTAACCAAACTCTCTCATGAACATACAACCAATGAAAAGCAGCATAGCAGCAATTCTTTATTTCTTGCTTTATAGCTGTTGGATTACCTCTCAGCGCTCTTAATATATGAGCCTTATATCTTCTCCTTTTAGACTCAAATTTATACTGTTTTCTCCTTTCGACAAGGCCTTCTTCAGAAGAAATTATTTGCTCTATACTTCCTGTAGATACATGAAATTCTTTGGCGATAGCTTTACGATGAAACCCTTTATACGCCATTGATATAATTGCGTTAATGACTTCTTCCGTGATAACTTTTGGTTTGAGCTTTATCGGAATATTTTTTTTCATTGCTAAAGCTTTTAAATAGCACCTACTTTTTCCAGTAATACGGCTTACTGCTGCCATTGAACTGCCTTGCTTTAGCAAGTATTCGCATAACTCTGATTTGTCTACGATATCGTACTTTCTTTCAAAATTCTTAACTTGTGGTTTATCGTCAGTGTTTAGCGTGCTATTCAACCAAAATAGTACCAATAAATATTTAAAGGGATGCTGACTAACATTGCCTGACAGCATATAAGACAAATAGCGATAATCTTTGTCAGAGTAGGGAAGTAAAGTTGTTGAAGTGCGCTCCAAGCCTTTTATAAACTTAAATAAATCTAATGTTAATTCCTGCCTTTTAAATCGTTTGTTACCAAGAATATACCCACGCTTACTTAATTCAGCTAGCAGCTCTGAGTGATTAAAACTGTTGTTTGATTCTGAAATATCATGCAGAAACTGTTTCGTAAAATTAGCAAATTGAAAGCTAAGCTCGGTGCAATGTTTGACGGGCGTTGAATATGAAGGCAATAAAAGCGTCTTTATATGAGGTCTCTCAGGGAGTTTCTCATGTATAAGCCAAACTTTATGTTCTGGGCATGCTTCAACACCCGAAACTTGGTGATTTCGATGCCAATACGCCACTCCGTAACGTTTTAAATCCTCCTTTGCACAAACTGGACAATATTTTAGTGATAATGGTTCGAACTCTTTAAACGTGACGAGTTGACACACTCTAATTGCAGTACTGCCATTGCTTTGAAGTAAAGCTTGCGAAATTGATTTGGCATGTTGGGGTAAAAAGTATGAAAATAACCTTCCTAATGTTTGTTCACGAAATATTATAGTTTCAGAGTCTTCACATATTTGTGCCGCTCTGCGAATACCAATAGTAAGATAAGGGTGAATGCTAGCACGAGGCTTATTTAACAATGCTGTAAGATAATCTTGCTCACTCATACCTAAAATAGTCATATGTCGAACATAACGACTAAATAAAGTTTCGTCAGGTAATGAACCAGGGAGTTGCATATTCTGCCTAAAAGCAAGTTATCCTGACTATATTATAGACTACCTTAATTAAACTGCTCTAATGGTGAATCACACAATATTTCATTGCTCTGAAGATACTCAAGAGGATCTTCTTCATCTGCTGCCCTTCTTAGCAAATCAGGATCTATGATTCTATTTGGCAAGTCGATTGCGCTTTGTAACTCCCGAAGCTGAAATTCGAACTCAGGATGTTGAGGTCTAGTGATATCAACAATCACTTTTTTAGCTTTAGTAACATCATTTTTTGTTGGCGTGTCTGTTTTAGCTTCTATTTTTTGTCTTCTAGGCAATGTATTTTGTTCACGCAATGTCATAACTTCTTCTGTTTTCGATGAAAGGCCACAGGCATAAATATATGCTTGCTCCAACACTGCCGATGTTATTCTTTCGTCGCCAGAGCCAATTACTAACTTTTGTGCACTACGGTAAATTCTGTGTGCCATATCTAAATTACCAACAGATAGCTCGTGCAATTTGTCATTAAGCTCTTCACTTAGTTCAGTTGTAATGTTAGTCCAATGCAAATCCCATAATTCGTGAACGAAGCAATCCCATGCGTCACTATTACGAGACAAAGCTTCCATTTCGAAATAACCTCCACTTTCAGCTCGCCTAGCTGCCTTTAGCGTCTTAGCGAGCGTGTCATTGAATGGTGGATTAGCGCAAAAAAATAATGGAACGCCTAATTTGTTTACTAAGCTGTGTAAAAAATTAAGTAAATTGTTTTCGCCACCTGTTCTCTTAAATTCAAGACGCTGCATCTCATCTATAACTAAAATACCAAGGAAATTTGCTTTTATTTTTTGTTCAATCTGACGAGTAAGCTTCCCGATAGTGGGTTCTGGCTTTGTTCGCTTGTCGCCAATAGCTTGATCTAATGTAGCTAAGATTTCTTCACATAGATCTCTTACGCTGGAGTTGTTCGGACAATCAACTTTTAACCAAACGATTTGACTTTTATGCTCCATAACTTGACCGTTATAGTTGTCATGTACGATAACATTTGGGAAGTAATTGAGTACTTGCTCAAGCATACTAGACTTACCAACACCACTTTCCCCTACAAGCGTAATACCATCACCCTTTGGCTCAAAGTATCCAGTATGAGGCGCTATATCGGGTCTTTCATCAACTGGGTAGTGTAAATATTGCGCAGTTGTCGGGCTTAATGGGTTTTTAGCTGAATAACCAGCCTTAATTGCATCTTCAATTGCTCTGAAGCATTTATAGTATAAAGGTAGCGGCTGGCGTAAATTTTTCAACCGCACAGTGTATTCTTCTCTCACTAGAGGATCTGGGTGCTGTCTTATGTGTTCATCCAACTCAGGGTAGTTGCTAAAGGCTTCCATGACGGTCTCTTGACTAGCTTTCGGCTTTAAAGCTTCTATTAGCGGATTACCCTGGTGCTCAGGCAGTATAGCTTTATTGTATCTGGCCTTTTCTTTACGCATAAATTATTGACCTTTATCGCCTTCTACGTGGTAGATAAACAACACTGGAAGATTTTGACTCAGTATTACTATGCGACTTTTCTTGAGGAGAAGATACTGAATTGCCTTCAACTTTGTTTGCTGTTTGTTCGATTTCAATTTTGCGGCGCTCCCTAGTATTTTTAATTTTCTCAGTGGGAGTGAGCTTGTCGTTTCTTGCTCTCGCTTTTGCATTTTTCTCAATGTTAGCTCGTTTGACTTTGCTATCAATCGATTCAACACTAATCGGATTTTCCTCATGATTTTTGTCCAACCAATCCATAACAAATTCAGATTCAAGCATTGGTTGGTCTTTCATCATGTTGCTTTTACCAAGCAAATTACATTTCGTGAACACATCATTTTTTTCAAACCTTACGTAGATGTAATTTGTGGTATTTTCGTTAATTCTGACATCTAGCTGCCATTGGCCCTTTGTTCTAGCAATTGAAGCGAGCTTATCTTTAATCACACGATCGCATGAATAATACATATCATTATATTTAATACCATCACGAGTCATACTTGCCTTAGCGGGAGGGTATAATCTACTTATAACCTCACTACTATCGGCTAGTTTTAGCGCATGTTTGTGTTCTGCTATGTGCGATCTCCAGAAATTCAGTGGAGTAGGTGAAATGTCTTTCTCAATTAATAATGGGCTAGAAGTTGCTAAACTATTATAGATTGAGCGGTTTAGTTCTAGCACCGCGTCAATCAATAACGCTGTAAACTCTTTTAATGTGTAAATTGCATCTTTTCTAGGATCTTTATCACCTCGAACAACTTTTCCTCCTCTTGTAGTACCAAGAAGTTTATGGATCATCTCATTATTAAGTAACCCAAATCGACGTTCAACCATCGCTTTAAAGTCAGGTCGATATGGAGGCGACAACTGAAGTTCTGTAAATGGAACTACTAATTTTTGAGGCGCTAAACCTATCATTTCACCGTTGTCACACATTAGTCGCAAAGGGATATGCGCAGCAGGCCAATCAGAATCTTGGATAGTGATACCAAATTCTTTGCAATAAGAAGCCTTGGGTAAAAAAGCGTTTGCTAGTGCTTGTCTAGCCGCACGCCATGATGCAAAGTACAATGAAACATTTAATCCTACAATTAAGCCACTTGCTCTATCAACTATTGAATATATAGTAGGTCTTCCAAGTACATACTGTTTCCCGAAGCTCGAAACTATATGAACATCTGCGACTGTAGCATCTATTTCAAAGCAACTTCCCGGAACAGGCCATTTTTTCTTTGTGTCACCTAATAACTCCCTTTTGTTTAATAGGAGGTCTTTTTCAGTTGATGACTTTTCCGATATTTCATTGTTAGTAAATAACTTATATTTCCATTCCCTAACCTGCTTGTAGCTGGGAACATAAGGCGCCTCCCCTTGAGCTTCAGCTCTTTTGACCTCATTGGAATAGTACTCTCTCAATAGTTCTTTTCTTGATTCGACTAAGCTTTTACCTCCTGGCTTTAAATGATGCTTTTTCAAAATTTTACGAATATTGTCTTTATCCGTATCTGTCATGATAAAAATTTTTGGCCTCTTTACTGCTAGCGTTCGGGAGGTTTTTGGTGCTCCAATAGGTTTTTCAAATACTTTACGTTGCTGACCAGCCCCACCGCTATACTGATATGCTGGCAATAAGGCGTTTTTGTCCTGACCATACCGCCAATAACTATTTAACAACCGAGAAATAGTTGTACGAGCCTTTCCTTTATCATTTGCGTGCTTGGCTAATCTGGGTATCTTCTTTTTAGTTGCATAGTCAAAAATAAATTCAAGATCACTGACAAGAACTTCGATTAGCGAGAAATTTTCATCCCTTATCGTTTTATAACTCTCGTCAATTTCTTCTTCACTCAGAAGTAAATGGGGTGGTAATGAAAAGCTTCCTTCCAATATCTGTTTTTGCTTTATAGACCTTGAAAACTTGTCTAACTCAATTGCTATAGGTCTGGTAATGCCTTTAGGATTCTCTAGATAAAATAAGATTAAACAAGGGATGTCATCAAAGACTTGCAGTAAGCGGTATAACCCCGAAGATAGCCCATCTACTTTTCTGACATTCCATACACTATTTTTAACAAGCTCCACTAACCAAGTCCTTTTCAATATTGCGTATATTAAAAATATTTATAAAATCAGCGTTCTCTAGAGATGAAGAAAAATCAACAACGACCCTTTTACTTCCAATAAGGCTCCTTAACATTGTAAGAGCCATTTCATGCTGCATACCCATCTCATTGACGAATTGGTCACATATATCTCTAATAAAGTATTTACCTGATGTTAGGAAAGATGCGGCAACATCCATCTCATGTTCAGTGAATACTTCCGTTTGAGATCTTAGAGGATGAGTTGCCCAGTTAATATTTCGGCTTTGTGTTTGTGTAAGTTCATTACCGACATAATAAGAGAATTTTACCCCAAGCAGCTCCCACCAAACCCTCTCTATTTCTAACTTTTCAAGAACTCTTTGGTCGTCCGACTCACCTTCAGGTTTTACAGAAATGGCTTCGTATATGACTTGTTCTCCAATTAATCTTGTGAGGAGAAAGTCTGTTGTGATAATTATTGGTTCTTTTGTTCTCGGATGAGCAGGATGCTCAACACCCAACGCTTCGGCAATTTTTATAGATAAGTTGATTGGAAGAAGGGGAAATTGCTCCCTTATATCAGTAACGGAGTCAGAAAACTCTGCTAGATAGAAGAAATCAGTCTCTATTGCTGAAAGTGTATGGTGAACTCTATCTGTTTTTAGTCCAAGTATTTTTGACCGAACACCTTTCGATTTTACATCCTGTACTCGCAGCCAAGGTTTGTAAGAACCTCCTTCCCCAATTCCATATTTGTTTTTTAATGCCCGATTAAAATCGTCAAATGTTTCAAGCTTTCTCCGAGCCATAAAAACTTCCAGTAAACCAATGCCCAAGAAAATTCTAGTAGCAAATCACTTACCGTGCAAACTTTAAGGGAAATATCTCTTGTTTAGTGCAAACTTTATGGGAAGTGTGCAATCTAAATTGTCACTACACATCATCAACAATACTGCCCTGCTGCAAAGCCACAGCTCCAAGCGTATTGGAAGTTGTAGCCGCCTAACCAGCCTGTCACGTCGGTAACTTCGCCGATAAAGTAAAGGCCGGGTGCTTTTTTGGCTTCGAATGTTTTTGAGCTTAACTCATCGGTGTCTACACCGCCTAGCGTGACTTCAGCTGTGCGATACCCTTCGGTGCCGTTAGGTTTTATTTGCCAGTTGTGGATGTAGTCGTGCAGCGCATCTATTTGCGTATGGGTTAGCTGATTAACATTACAATCAGGAATAGCTTTGGTGTCGTGCAGCATCTCTACAAAACGCTTTGGCAATATCGTCGCGAGGGTATTTTTTAGCGACTTTTGGCCTTGGCTTTGACGCCACTCTTCAAGCTGCTGTTTTAAATCGAGCGCTGGTAATAAATTAATATACACACTCTGCCCTGCGCGCCAAAACGAGCTAATTTGTAAAATAGCAGGTCCCGACAAACCTCGGTGAGTAAAGAGTATGTTTTCTTTAAATTGTGTACCGTCTTCACTTGTTACCACACACGGAATACTGATCCCCGACAGTCCATCAAAACGATCTTTATCGTGCTGGTGCAAAGTGAATGGCACAAGCGCTGCCATTGTGGGTAAAACCGTTAAGCCAAATTGCTCAGCAATTTTGTAGCCAATGGGCGATGCACCCAGTTTTGGCATTGTTAAGCCACCCGATGCAACCACCAGCGATTCACATTGATAAGTATCTTGCTCGGTTATTACCTCGTACCCTGCATCAGTTTTTGTGACGCTAAGCACTTCGTTGCGCAAGGCTATGTTCACGCCCGCCCACTCACATTCAGTCAATAAAATATCAACAATATCTTGAGCGCTGTTGTCACAAAATAATTGACCCAGTGTTTTATGGTGATACGCCAAACCATGGCGGTCTACCAACTCAATAAAGTCGTGTTGGGTATAGCGACTTAAACACGACTTTACGAAATGAGGGTTTGTACATAAGTAATTATCTGGGCTGGCATTTTCATTGGTGAAGTTACACCGTCCACCACCGCTGATTAAAATTTTACGGCCCGGCTTTTTACCCATATCAAGCACTGTAACCGCTCGGCCTCGGTAACCTGCTTGTGCTGCACACATTAAACCTGCGGCACCGGCGCCAATCACAATTACATCTACTTGGGTCATTACGCATACTCATTAAAAAATTTAGCTGATTATAACAAGTTATTTTATACGCGGTGTTAACAGAAAGGTGTTTTTACAAAAAAGATAAACCTAAAAAACGAAATAAAGCAAAAACTCTAAATAGAAAAATTAAAACTTTAGAATGAGAAAACCACCTTAAAACCCAGTTAAAAGTCAGATTTAGCCATCTATACACTTGTTTATAACTAAAATAGAGACAAACATAACAAAACGATATTTTAACTTAATTTACATTTATTTTACCTTTGTCCCCCTTCGCGAAAAACATTGCGAAGAAACTTATAACAATCTAGGGATCATTATGACAACTAACAATAACTTAAAAAAGTGCGCAATCGCACTGAGCCTCACTGCGTTGTTTGGGACGACGGCAGCGATGGCAACGCCAAACCAAATGATGTCACCGTCTATGGCGGAAACAGCCGCTAAGCTACAAGGCCAAGACGGTTTTGGTACACAATTCATCATTAAATACAAAAATAACAATGATGAAATGATGACTATGTCGGCTGCAGAACAAACGCCGATGCTAATGAATAAAAAAGCGCAGGGCTTTGTTAAAAACTTCACAAGTAAAAAAGGCCAAGTGAAAGCACAATACGTGCGTGCAATGGCAATGAGCAATCACCACGTTATGCGTGCTGATAAAAAGCTATCAGCTGAAGAAGCTCAAGAGTTTATGCAAGAAATGGTTGCAACGGGTAACGTTGAATACATCGAAATTGACCAAATGTTAAAGCCATTTGCAACGCCTAACGATCCACGTTATTCAGATCAGTGGCATTATTATGAGCAAGCTGGTGGTTTAAACCTGCCTACAGCATGGGATACAGCAACAGGGAGTGGCGTTGTGGTTGCGGTACTTGATACGGGTTACCGCCCACACATTGATTTAAATGCCAACATTTTACCGGGTTACGACATGATCTCTAACCTATCGGTAGCAAATGACGGTGGCGGTCGCGATAGCGATGCACGTGACCCAGGTGACGCTATTAGTGCTAATGAGTGTGGTTATACACACGGCGCACAAAGCTCAAGCTGGCATGGTACGCACGTTGCGGGTACTGTCGCTGCTGTGACTAACAACGGTGAAGGTGTTGCGGGTGTTGCGTATGACGCCAAAGTTGTGCCTGTACGTGTACTTGGTAAATGTGGTGGTTTAACATCAGACATCGCCGACGGTATCATCTGGGCATCAGGTGGTTCTGTATCTGGCGTTCCTGCGAATGCAAACCCTGCTGATGTTATCAATATGAGTTTAGGTGGCAGCGGTTCATGTAGCTCTACAACACAAAGTGCTATCAACCAAGCTCGTAATAACGGCACTGTGATTGTAATTGCAGCAGGTAACGATAACGACAACTCAGCTAACTATAATCCTGGTAACTGTAATGGCGTAGTAAACGTTGCGTCAGTTGGCCGTAACGGTGGCCGTGCTTATTACTCTAACTACGGTAGTAATATTGATGTTGCTGCACCGGGCGGCGCGCAAAGCTTTGCTAACGATTCAGAAGGTGTGTTATCAACTCACAACTCAGGCTCAACTAGCCCTTCAAGCGACAGCTATCACTATTCACAAGGTACGTCGATGGCTGCCCCACACGTTGCCGGTGTCGCTGCGCTTATTAAGCAAGCGAAACCTTCTGCAACACCTGATGAAATAGAAAGCATTTTAAAATCAACAACTCGTGCTTTCCCAGCAACATGTACTAGCTGTGGTACTGGTATTGTAGATGCGGCAGCAGCGGTTGCTGCGGCGTCGGGTACTACACCTCCACCGCCAACAGGTAACGTGTTAGAAGATGGTCAAGCTCTTACGGGTCTTAGTGGTGCGGCTAGCAGCCAAACTTTCTACACAATGGAAGTTCCAGCAGGTGCTACAAACGTAACATTCACGATGAGTGGTGGTACAGGTGATGCCGACCTTTACGTTCGTGCAGGTAGCGCACCAACAACATCAACATACGATTGTCGCCCATACAAAGGGGGTAATGAAGAAGTATGTTCGATTGATAACCCAACAGCAGGCACTTATCACGTTATGCTTAACGGCTACTCTGCTTATTCAGGTGTGAGCCTAGTGGGTGATTTAACAACATCTGGTGGTACAGGTGCACCTCAAGCAGGTGGCGGCACGGTTACTGATATTTCTGCAAGTGCGGGTCAGTGGAAACACTACACACTAGAAGTACCAGCAGGCATGGCAAGCTTCACTGTCACGACATCTGGTGGCACTGGTGATGCTGACTTGTTTGTTAAATTTGGCAGCCAGCCTACAACATCAAGTTATGACTGTCGCCCGTACAAAAATGGCAATGCTGAAACATGTACATTCAGTAACCCACAAGCAGGTACGTGGCACTTAAGCTTAAATGCGTATCGCACCTTTTCAGGTGTAACACTTGATGCACAATATCAACCTTAATGGTTGAATACTCCCGTTTCCCCTGGGACTTTTAGCCGGACTCTCGTCCGGCTTTTTTGTACTTATAGCTTTTCTAAAATAGCCTCAGCACGACTTACTGCAAACTCTTTATCTTGTTCAACAAATAAGCCTGCTACCGTTTGGTTTTCTACGATCATTGCATAACGCGTCGAACGGATACCACCAAAACTCGCGGTGTCTTTATCTAAACCAAGCGCTTTAGTAAAACTGGCATCACCATCGGCTAACATACGAATGTGTTCAGCGTTGTGCGCCTCACCCCATGCCTTCATTACAAACGCGTCGTTTACCGATACGCAGTAAATAGCATCAACACCTTTCGCCATAATTTTATCGGCAAGTGCCACAAATTCAGGTAAATGTGCATTTGAGCACGTTGGTGTGAAAGCACCAGGCACTGCAAATAAAACCACTTTCTTGCCTGCAAACAAAGACTCTGTTGAATGCGTTTGCATTCCTTCGCTCGTTAGTTCTGTTAGGCTTGCTGTTGGTAAAGTTTGGCCTTGTTCAATCATCATAATTCCTTGAAATTTTAGTATGAGTTCAGAGTATATACCTAAACGATACATTGCAGCACATGCTTCATTTTACGATACACAAAAGTGCGTGATATCTGCGAAGCCATTTTCGGCTAATTACAATCCTAAGCTACGTTTAATGGTATTCATTTGCTGTTGTAGGCGCTGTTGAATATCGCTCACAAGAACATTTGATTCGCTTACTTGGCCTTTCATGCTGAGCATTGACTGACTAAAGTTTTCGAGTAAAGCATTTTGCTGCTTTGCAAGCTCCATGGCATCAAACGCGACTTTATTGGCGTCTTGTGCATTTTCGGCAACCCCTTCTGAGTTGCGCTTTAACTCTTGGGCATTTTGCGTTTGTAACTCGGCATCACTCGCAAGCGCACTAATTTGTGTTGATACCATGGTTGAGTTTTCACTTAAGCGACTAAGCTGGCTGTTAATATCATCCAGTGAGCCTTGGGTTTGTCTTGCTAATTTACGCACTTCGTCAGCGACAACGGCAAAGCCGCGACCATGCTCTCCTGCCCGCGCCGATTCAATGGCGGCATTAAGTGCCAGTAAGTTAGTTTGTTCGGCAATATTTTTAATGACTTCGATCACGTGGCCAACATCATTTACGCCACTTAATAGTGCTTTTAAACTTGTTAAACCTTGCTCTACACGTTGCTCAGTGTGTGAGCTGGCTATGAGCATGTTGTCAGCAAACCCTAAGCTTTGCTCCATGGCATCGAATGTGTGCTTGGCATTGTCGGCCACTTGGCTATTTATACTGTTAACTTGCTCGCCGATATGCTGAATATCATTGAGTAAAGCTTGATTTTGCTCGACCTGTGTTCGGCTCGCATCAGTTTGCTGACCAATCGTGTGGAGGTGTTCGCTCATTTCCAGCATAAAGTCATTAATGACTTTAAGCATTTGCGCTCGTTCTTCGGCTTCACCGCGTTGACGCTCAATTAGCTGGTTAAAGTAATGTGCTATTTCGCCCACTTCTGTCTTGGGGTTATTACTTTGAATATTTTTTAGTTCATTGCTTTCAATTAAAAATGCAAAACCATCACGCAATTGACGCAGTGGGTTCAGCACTTGATTACGCTGTACAAAGTACACGCCAGCCGCTAACACCACTAACATGCCAATAGCAAAGCAAAACACAATAAAAACCTGTTGCTTAAGTTGCCCTTGTTGCTCTTTTAATTTTTGCTCAGCACCGAGTACCGTACTAGACAGCGCGTTTATTTGCGCACGTAATGCTTGCATGCCTGTTTGGCGTTGCTCTGCTTGCGCGATGGTCGACGCTAAGTCGCGCGGAAAGCGCTTAGGCCAGCTGCTTAGCTCTGCTTTTATGTCGCCTGCTAAGTCTTCGGCCTCTTCGCCAAAAAATAAGGCGTCTTCGTCAACCTCGCTCATGACCCCCAAATTATCAAGTTGCGCTATTTTATTGGCAAGGGTGTTAAGGTTCGCCACACTTTGATTAAGGCTGGTTTTGGTGTCTTGATCAAAACTAACAATAAGTTTGTAAGTATATAAGGCAAGGGTCGTTACTTCACTGTAGTAATCACTTGCAAGTTGATAATACTCAAGCGCTAATGCAGTTTGTGGCTTGGCTTGTGTTGCATAACCCACTAACGATGATGCCGACCCTGCCATTTGCCTGAGTGAATTATCAAGCAGCGCCATTTCGTTACCTGAAAGTTTCCCCAATGCTCGGTATTTACCGTTAATGTCTTTATCTAATTCGCTGAGTTGTGCCGTTAGTTGGCTTGCGAGCTCGTTTGGTAAGCTTGCTAAATGCTGTTTTTTAACATCGCTGATCAGGGTAGAGGCTTGATTTAAATGTTGGCTATCACCTTGCTCTAAATAATCATCAAGGTGGCTTTTTAAATCAATAATAATGGTGTTTTTTAGCTTGTTGTAAGCGTTATCTTGTTGCTCTAAGCCGAGTAAGGTTTGGCTTGCCCAAAACAAGGTGGCCGCCAGTAAGATACTGGCAAGAGTGAGTAAAACGGCTAATAACCGAGTAAATGATGACACGCGCATGAACTACATTCCCAAAAGTCGTTACGCGCGTAGAATATTAACCTTTTATGACAATTTGATGTAAACCATCCAAATTAACGTCAAATGTAATCACAAATTAATACTTAATAACTGCACTACACCATGGCAGCTTTTACATACACATCAAAGCGGTTTTTCTTGGTTTTGATTTGCATGCTGGGGGTTTTGTCATTTAAAAAAGGCGCGTAATCAGGTCGCTTAACAACAACCCGCTTAGTAGCTAATGGATACGCAAATTCGAGTAAATCGTCTGCATCGTTGTCCGCACCCACCAGCTCTTGGAATACACGCATTTCTTTTTTAACCAGTGCCGACTTTTCTCGATGTGGAAACATAGGATCTAAATAAACAACATCTGGTACGTTGTTACACTGAGCCAGTAATGTGTGGCTTGAGCCAAACACTAAGCTCATTTTTTCTTTCATCCATGGACCAATATCAGCATCGTTATAGGCTCGCTCTAGGCCATCGTATAATAACGCAGCAACCACAGGATGACGCTCATGCAAAATTACATGACAACCTAACGACGCAAGCACAAAGCCATCTCGGCCAAGGCCTGCTGTTGCATCAAGCACAACGGGAGTGGCTCCTTTATTTAAGCCCACCGCTTTGGCTATCGCTTGACCTTTACCGCCACCAAACTTGCGACGATGCGCCGCCGCACCACTCACAAAATCAACATGAATAGCGCCCAGCTTCGGCTCATCCTTTTTTTTAAGGCTTAGGCCCTGATCGTCATAGTGCAATGAAAAGCCATCATTATTTTTAGCCCATTCGGCTAAACCGAAACGTTGCTCTATGGCGTCTAAATAAGGACGCATTTCTTTAAAAGGACAATGAATTACCACAATTTACTCCGTGAACCGAATGCAACGCAAGTATATACCCAAACGTATTTAAGATACATGGTTCACAGGTGTGCAAAGTAAAAGTTACGTCACTATTTAAATCGCTAAAATAGCTCGATATCTGTTTGCGAGGTGACATCTTCAGTATGGCGTGGCTCTGCAATTTTTTGCAGGTTTTCTAGTAACTCATTACGCGATTCAATAATGTGTTTAAGCTGATATTTAATAAATGCTAAATCATCATTAAGCGATGCAAATAACAACTGGGTTTGCTGTAACTGCTGAAGGTGAAAGACCACTTCATCACTGCTTGATACGTTACTTTGTTCCACTGACTTAGTTAGCTCAACTAATTGTGCGGCAAACTTTTCGACAGCCCGCTCTCGTGAGTCACTATTTTGATACATCTGTTCCGACAGCTCATTAAAAGCATTACCAATTTGCTGTGCTTGGGCTAACGCGCGCTCGTTCACTTCCATATCTTGTACTTTGGCGTTAGTCACTTCGAGAATATGCGGAAACAAATCTTTGTAACGCCCATAAAGCTGCGCATCGTCTAATGGCATGTTTTTTACTAACATCGATATTTTTGGGTAATTAACAATGGTGCGATGCCCAAAATCAACAAAGCGGTTTGCGTCACGGTGTTTTTCAAGTAGCTCTTGCTCAAGCGGACATACTCCACCTTCTGCACTGCAAAATACGCCGATATCTTGATACCAAAATGCAAGAACCACATCGAGATCCATCGGATTAAAAAACTCAAACATGTGTTCAGACAACGCTTTAATATCATGCGCATGATAACTTTGCCCTACGTAGCGCATTATACGCCCCATATCGCCCGAGTCTGTCATGGCTATTTCGGCGGTGATCTGCGCACGTTCAACATCACTTTTTAACTTTTTAGAGTGCTGACGATATTGGTATAACACGCGAATACGCGCCATAAGTTCTTCAGCGTTGAACGGCTTAACAATGTAATCGGCTGCACCGGCATTGTAGCCCTTAACACGGTCGGGCAATTCGGTTTTACCCGATAAAAACATCACCGGTGTATCTTTCGTTTGTGGGTGTGCTTTAAGTTCAGTGCATACTTCAAAACCCGTTTTGCCGGGCATTTCAATATCCAGCAAAATAATATCTGGATTATATTTAAGTGCCTGTCTTAATCCTTCTTCGCCATTTTTAGCATGGATCAATGTGCAAAAGCCCGAGAGCGACTCTTCGATGACATGATGTACGTATTTATCATCATCAATGGCTAACACCAGTTTTGACATGCTTTATTCCTGTAAATGCTTTTATAAAAAGCATAGTACGCAAGATTGATTTTGCTAAGATTTATTAATAAAAAAAGCGCCTTACGGCGCTTTCATACAATAATAACTTAGGCTGCAATACCACTGTGTCTGAGGAGTGCATCGACTTGTGGTTCACGACCTCGGAACTTTTTAAATAATTCCATCGGCTCTTCACTGCCCCCTTTTTCTAAAATGTTCTTTAAGAAAGCGTGACCCGTTTCTTTATTAAAAATACCTTCTTCTTCAAATTTAGAGAAAGCATCTGCCGACAAAACTTCAGCCCATTTATATGAGTAATAACCGGCACTGTAACCACCGGCAAAAATATGGCTGAAACCATGCTGAAAACGGTTAAAGGCGGGGGCTTTAACAACCGCAGTTTTACTGCGAACTTCATCAAGCGTGGCTTGAATATTACAAGGTTCACCCGCTTTGTAATCATGGTGAATGGTAAAATCAAACAGCGAAAACTCTAACTGACGTAGCATTTGCATGCCCGATTGAAAGTTCTTCGCGGCCAATAATTTATCAAGCAGTTCTTTTGGCAGCGGCTCACCCGTTTCATAGTGACCCGAGATAAAGTTAAGGGCCTCTTCTTCATAACACCAGTTTTCTAAGAACTGGCTTGGCAGCTCTACAGCATCCCATGCCACACCATTAATGCCCGCCACTGGCGCAGCATCAACTTGGGTCAACATATGATGAATACCGTGTCCAAACTCATGGAATAAAGTTGTCACTTCGTTATGAGTAAACAGCGCAGGTTTATCACCCACTGCTTTATTAAAGTTACAGACTAAGTAAGCGACAGGCGTTTGTAATTCGCCATTGGCGCGCACTTTACGCCCCATGCAATCGTCCATCCAAGCGCCACCACGTTTACGGTCACGTGCATATAAATCAAGATAAAAACGGCCGCGTAGCGTGTTACTGCTATCGTAAATCTCGAAGAAGCGCACATCAGGATGATAGCTATCAAACTCATGCACTTCTTTCACGCTAATATCAAACAAGCGGTTTACGGTGGTAAATAACCCGTTTAAGACCTTATCGGCAGGAAAGTATGGACGCAGTACTTCATCAGAAATTGCGTACTTTTCTTGCTTTAATTTTTCTGCGTAATACGCGTAATCCCATGCTGCAAGCTCGCTTACACCATGCTTTTCTTGTGCGTAGGCTGTTAATTCAGCAAGCTCTTGCTCAGCTTGTGGCTTTGACTTAGCCGCTAAATCTTCTAGAAACGAGAACACTTGCGACTCAGATTCGGCCATTTTAGTTGCTAATGACATTTCTGCGTAGCTGCTAAAACCGAGTAACTCGGCCAGTTCATGACGAAGTGCAAGCTCTTCGCTCATGATATCTGAGTTATCAAACTCACCTGCATTAGGGCCTTGGTCAGACGCACGAGTTACAAACGCAGTGTAAGTTTCTTCACGTAATTTACGGTTATCGGCATAGGTCATAATAGGCAAATAAGAAGGGAAATCTAAGGTGAATACCCAACCATCAAGCTCTTTGCTTTTTGCTGTATCGGCACCGAGTGCCAGTGCTGACTCTGGTAAGCCTGCTAATTCACTTTCATCTGTAATGTGTTTTTGCCAAGCGAGTGTCGCATCCATCACATTATTGCCAAACTTAGAGGCAAGCTCTGATAAGCGCGCACTAATTTCACCGTATCGTTTTTGTTGCTCAGGCTTTAAGGCAATGCCCGATAATTCAAAATCACGCAACGCATTAGTAATGGTTTTTTGCTGTGCAGTGGTGAGTGTTTTAAATTCTTCGCTGCTATGTAAAGCGTTATAGGCATCGTATAAACCTTGATGCTGACCAACAAAGGTTGAGTACTCAGATAACAACGGCAAACATTGCTCATAAGCTTCGCGTAGCTCGTCGCTATTTACCACCGAATTCATGTGCGATACTGGCGAAAATAGTCGTGATAACTTGTCATCAGCCTCTTCAAGTGGAAGAACTAGGTCATTCCAAGTGTATGACTTACTTGCCAATACCTCATCAATTTTGGCACGACAGTGTGCAATCGCTTCTTTTAATGCCGGCACAACATGGGCTGGTTTAATCTTAGAAAACGGCGGAAGCCCTTCTAATCCAATAAGTGGGTTATTTTCTGCAATTGTCATTTTCGTTCTCAATTTTTATGCGAATATGGTGTTGAAGTTGGGGCGAATTGATGAAATACAAGGGGCTTAACCTCGGTCTTTATTATGCTATTATCAACTTATTAATAAATCGATTAATTAATAAAAAACTATCTGTTTTTGAGGACAAACTATGGCTCAGCATTTTGATTACATTGCAATTGGTGGTGGCAGTGGCGGTATTGCCTCTGCAAACCGTGCAGCAATGCGTGGCGCAAAAGTCGCACTTATTGAAGCAAAACACATGGGTGGCACCTGTGTGAATGTAGGTTGTGTTCCAAAGAAAGTAATGTGGCATGGCGCACAAATTGCTGAAGCAATTAATGCATACGCACCCGATTACGGCTTTGATGTCGAATTAAAAAGTTTTAGTTGGGCTAAATTAGTAGAAAGCCGCGAAGCTTACATTGGCCGTATCCACCAAGGGTATAACAAATACTTATCAAGCAATGGCGTAACGGTAATCAACGGTTTCGCGACCTTTGTTGATAACAAAACCGTTGAAGTTAACGGTGAGCTATACACCGCTGACCATATTCTGATTGCCGTGGGAGGTCGTCCAACGATTCCTAACATCCCAGGTGCTGAACTAGGTATTGATTCAAATGGCTTTTTTGAGCTAGATGCCCAACCTAAGCGTGTTGCTGTTGTGGGTGCTGGTTACATTGCTGTCGAAATCGCAGGTGTACTTCACAGCCTTGGCACTGAAACGCATTTATTTGTTCGTAAAAATAAACCATTACGTACTTTTGACCCTTACATTGTTGATACGCTTGTCGACATTATGGCGAAAGAAGGCCCGACACTTCACACTGACTGCACACCAAAAGAAGTGATTAAAGAAAGCGATGGCAGTTTAACTATTCACTTTGAAAATGGTCACAGCCAAAATGTCGATGAAGTTATTTGGGCAATTGGTCGTACACCAACAACCGATAAACTGAATATCACAGCGACCGACGTTGAGCTTAACGAAAGTGGCTACGTAAAAGTTGATGAGTACCAAAATACGACCGCTAAAAACATTTATGCCGTTGGCGACATCATCGAACACGGCATAGAGCTCACACCCGTGGCTGTAAAAGCGGGCCGTATTTTATCAGAGCGTTTATTCAATAACGAATTGCCTGATGATTTAAAAATGGACTACGAGCTAGTACCTACTGTTGTATTCAGTCACCCACCAATCGGCACGATTGGTTTAACAGAGCAAGAAGCAATTTCGCAATATGGTGCTGAAAACGTAAAGGTTTATAAATCAAGCTTTGCAGCTATGTACACAGCAGTTACTCAACACCGCCAAGCATGTAACATGATGCTCGTGTGTGCAGGTGATAACGAAAAAGTAGTTGGCTTACACGGCATTGGCTTTACTGTTGATGAAATGATCCAAGGCTTTGCAGTCGCAATGAAAATGGGCGCAACCAAAGCAGATTTTGATGCCGTAGTAGCGATTCACCCTACTGGCTCAGAAGAGTTCGTGACGATGAGATAAACTCGCGTTGCGAGAAAACATTAAAAACCTTGTGGTGCTGCCGCAAGGTTTTTTTATGCCTTATAGAAAGTCGGCACAAACCTTGTAACTGCTAGGTTATACCAACATTTTGCCATTGTTTACTGTGTTATCGAGTAAAGATTACGCAATAAGCTTGGCATTTTTACAAGGAGGCACTGTGTCTAAGTCTGCAATTTTATATCGCATGGTGACCGATGAGCATATATGCCCATTTGGTTTAAAATCTAAAGATTTGTTAGAGCGCAATGGTTACGAGGTTGATGACCGCCACCTCACTAACCGCGAAGAAACAGATGCATTTAAAGAGCAGCATCAAGTAAAAACCACGCCACAAACCTTTATCGATAATAAGCGTATTGGGGGGTATGATGATTTACGCGACTTTTTCAATCTGCCCGAAGCGGGTCAACAAGGCACAACTTATACCCCTGTTTTAGCGATTTTTGCGGTTACCCTGCTCTTAAGCTGCGGGTTTAGCTACGCCAGCGGCACAGCTTTACTGTCGATGCAAAACTTAATGCTGTTTGTTGCACTGACAATGGCGGTGCTCGCTATTCAAAAACTACAAGATCTGTACAGCTTTTCAAACTCATTCATTACTTATGATTTACTGGCAATGCGTGTTGTGCCTTATGCCTATGTTTACCCATTTATTGAAGCCTACGTTGCCATAGGTATGGTGGCTAAGCTGCCAGCTTTAGCTGTCGCGCCATTTTCGTTGTTTATTGGTGGCATAGGTGCGGTATCGGTGTTTAAGGCCGTTTATATCGATAAGCGAGAGCTAAAATGTGCCTGTGTGGGTGGCGACAGCAATGTGCCGCTGGGCTTTATTTCTCTCAGCGAAAACTTATTTATGATAGCGGCAGGTATCTGGATGCTGAGTACACTTTAGCCGTTTATGCTAAAGCTTAAGGTGATAATTTTCAGTGGCTTAATAAGACGTTAAGCCACTGTAATGGGCGTGCTACCCGCCATTGCGTAAGTCACGCTCAAACTCAGTTTCTGTTTTAACCGGATGACACGTCGACGTCACTGAACCTTTGTTGCTGTCATCTTCGTCTGTACTAAAAATGGTATAGCTGTAATCGGTTTCTAGTTCACCGCCTAAACACTCGTGCTCGGCATACACTTCATTTGCAGACCCCTCTCTTACTTCCTGTGATGCACAGCCGGTAAGCATGAGTAGTATTAATAAAATTGGCGTTACTTTCATATTTTCACCTTAAAATTATTATATTTACTGCGAACAGTAACGAATATAGTGGTATTGATGGTACCTATATTGATACATTTTTACTGCGAAGTGAAGTGTTATGAAATGAGGCAGGTTAAAAATTTAACCTGCCTTACTGAAGCGGGAAAAAGAGGGCGATTAAGCCGTACCACCGACCGTTAAGTTGTCAATTTTAAGGCTTGGTTGACCAACCCCTACCGGCACGCTTTGACCGTCTTTACCACATACCCCGACGCCTTTATCAAGCGCAAGGTCGTTACCTACCATCGAAATTTGCTGCATCACTTCTGGGCCGTTACCAATCAGTGTTGCGCCTTTGATAGGCTGAGTAATTTTACCGTTTTCAATTAAATACGCTTCAGAGGCGCTAAATACGAACTTTCCTGAGGTGATATCAACTTGACCACCCCCAAAGTTTGGCGCAAAGATGCCTTTTTTCACAGAGCTAATAATATCAGCTTGGCTGTGCTCGCCCCCCAGCATGTAGGTATTAGTCATACGCGGCATAGGTAAATGAGCATACGACTCACGACGCGCATTACCTGTTGGGTTTACACCCATTAGGCGTGCATTGAGCTTATCTTGCATGTAGCCTTTTAGAATACCGTTTTCAATAAGCACGTTATACGCAGCAGGTGTGCCTTCGTCATCTACATTCAGTGAACCACGACGGTCGGCTATGGTGCCATCATCCACTACAGTACACAGCTCGGAAGCCACCTTTTGACCTACTTTACCGCTAAACGCAGAGGCACCTTTACGGTTAAAGTCACCTTCAAGACCATGACCCACGGCTTCATGCAGTAGCACACCCGGCCAACCTGCACCCAGTACCACTTCCATGCTACCTGCTGGCGCATCAATGGCTTCTAAGTTCACTTTAGCTTGGCGTACAGCTTCTTCTGCGTATTCCATCCAGCGCGGCTTACCATCAACTAACTCTTTAAAGTAGCCGTAATCTAAACGCGCACCGCCGCCTGCACCACCGCGCTCACGGCGACCATTCTTCTCAAGTAATACGGAACAATTTAAACGAATAAGCGGGCGAATATCGGTGGCAAAGGTGCCGTCGCTTGCTGCAATGAGTACCTCTTCGTACACTGCTGACATAGAGCTAATCACTTGCTCTGCGTCGGGGGCTAACTCGCGAATGTAGTTTTCAAGTTCGCGCAATAGGCTCACTTTGTCGTTATCGCTCATACTTTGAATTGGCTGATGCGGTGCATACTGCTGTTTTGCTGCTACATCGCTAAATACTTGAATCGTTTTGCTTTCGCCTGCATTAGCAATGCTTCGTGCTGCTGTTGCGGCTTTATTCAGCGCTTCAAGATTGATTGCATCTGAGTACGAAAACCCTGTCTTTTCACCGCTTACAGCGCGCACACCCACACCACGCTCAACGTTGTATGAGCCTTCTTTTACGAGACCATCTTCTAACACCCATGATTCATGGTGGCTAGATTGAAAATACAGATCGGCATAATCCACTTGATGCTGATGAATAAAAGCGAGCGTTTTTTCTAATTCTTCTCTATTTAGCTGGCTGTCATGTAATAAATGCTGTTCAACCGTGTTCATAATAAATGCTCTCTAAATCGTTGCTGAGACTGCACAGGCATGTCTTGGCGAATTGTATTCAGTCGGTTTAAATCAAGCTCATGGCTGATAAAACCAGTGCCTGAGGCAAGCTCACTGAGCGTGTTTCCCCATGGCGAAATAATAATGCTGTGGCCATATGTTTGTCGGCCATTTTCGTGCTCACCCCACTGTGCAGCGGCTACCACATAACATTGCGTTTCAATCGCTCTGGCAGCCAACAAGGTATGCCAATGAGCGGCTCCTGTTACAGTGGTAAAGGCACTGGGTACTAAGATGAGCTCAGCCCCTTGGCGCTGCATCGCAGTGAATAAACCACTAAAGCGTAGATCATAACATACTGCTAAGCCGATTTTACCAAAGGGTGAATCAACCACTACAATATCTTTGCCCGCTTCGGTGGCATCAGACTCCCGATAATTACGCGTGCCATCGGCAACATCGACATCAAATAAGTGGATCTTATTGTACTGCGCTACCACCTCACCTTGGTTATTAAATAAAAACGAGGCGGCTAAATATTTACCGTTAGGTTGTGATACCGGCACTGTCCCAGCAGCCAACCAAATATTATGTTGTTTACATAGCGCAGCCAGTGCGGCTGTGTACTGTTCAATGTGTAATCCGAGCTGATAACTTGCTTGAGTGTGCTTGCTAAAAATTAAAAAGCTCTCGGGTAAGCATACAAGCAGCGGACGTGTCGTGGGCAATTGCGCCAGCGTGTCTGCTAAAAAAGCCATATTTTGCTCCGCATTCATTCCCGAGCACATTTGCACTGCTACAACCTGCGGCTGAGTATTAACTGTCATTGTTGTCGAAGCTCGCTGAGGTGGCTGCATCTTTTAATTTAAGCCTTGTTGATGACTGCGGCTGGCTTTGTGCCGCTTGCGGTAAGGTTACTTCACGGCTCTTACGATCAATTTCTTCAACAACCGGATCATTCATACTGCCTGTCACCTTAAAGTTGATTTCTGAGATCACTCTCGCAGAGTGAATTACTTTATCGATTGCAAGCGCCGCAAGGCCACTTACCGGGTTGACCATCCATGCCACGATCACTGGAATACTTGAGGTAACCTGCGGGGCAACGGCTAGATCGTAGTCTATTTCAAAGGTATTTAAGTTAGTGTGGCCTTTAATCGTTAAGTCGGCAGGCACACCATCAAGCTTGGTATCTTGAGTGTAAGCAATCCCTTTCTCTAACTGCATCGTGCCTTGCATCTTGTTATAAAAGAAGCCTTTTGAAAATACATCTCTAAAATCAAGTTTGAGCTTACGTACCAGTGAGTCGAGACTAAGCAATGAAAACACCCTAGCACCACCGTCACTCACTTCCGCTAAATGCCCTTCACCTAAACGCCAATCTAACTCGCCTGCTAGCGTAGGCACATCAAAATTATACGGCGCACCTTGCCAAGCGAGGGCAAATTTTATGTCGGCATCGGAGTCTTTTACAGTAGTAGTAATATCAAACTCATCAAATAAGTCGCCAATATCATCACTTTGTAAATGACCGTTAAAACGCGTTGAGCCATCAGCAAATTGCCCTTTTGCTCTCAGTATATGGTCGCCTTTATCTATCACGAGCTCAGTAAATATCAAGCTATTATTATCACCACCAAACGTGGCTTTTACTTTATCAAGTTGGTACTCGGCTAGTTTGCAATCTTCACAGTTAAATTCGATGGCTGGAATACGTGTTAACCAGCTTAAGTCTTCAGGTTGTTCAACTTCGTGTGCAGACTCCGTCGCGGTGTCATTAAAGTTAACCCGTAAATAATCAGTAAATATTTGAATAGGTCTACGTGTATCGCCTGTCGGAATGAGTGCATCAGCTCTAAGCTCTTTGGCATTTAGTTTAAGCTCTAAATCGGCTTGCTTTGGTGCTAGCCTAAACTCAACATCATTAAAATCGATATTTTGAACCGCTAACTTATTAAATTGACCCGTTACATTGTTAAATGCAGGCATTACGCCAGGACCGCCTGATTTAGCCTTGGTCAAATCGATAATTTGCTCAATCAACCCAAACCATGGCACAAGCTTAGTTTCTGGTAGGTCAATCGATACCGCAAAACCATCTCGGTTAAGGCCTAAATCTTTTGAACCTAAAATAAGGTGTGCGTTATTAAACTGCTTTTTGCCATTATCTAAAATAGCATTGAAAAACAGCTGTTCATTGATATTTGCAGTGATCAAATTAGAAATATGATCGCCCTGCACTACCGCTTTGATAGGCCAAGCATTGTCAGCACTTTTTGTGTAAGGTGCGGGTAATTGACTGGTTATACCGACTAAGTTACCACTGATATCAGCGCGATAGTTAAAGTCGTTGGGTAAAAAGTTAAGGGAGACATTAATAGCAACGTCACTTTGCCCCGTTAAATAACCTTCGAGCAGACCCTGCCCTTGCTCAATTAATGGTTCTGCATCTAAGGCCAATTTAATCGCAATTTCTGCGCGGTAGTTATCAGCCACATTTTCGCTATTAAAGCTGGCTGTTAACGGCATACCTAACCAATCAGCTTTGGCATTTTTTAAATCAATTTTGTCGTTATTAAATTTAACAATGCCTGTCATATGATTAAGTGTGATGCCAGGCTGAGCAAGATAAACAGGTAAATTAGCAAGCTCAACTTCGCCGAGGGTATCAACATGGCCTGAATGTAAATCGACAAGCAAATTAATATTTGCTGTGGCTTCACCTTGCGCTTGTACTACTTCAAAAACACTTGCTAACGGTTTAGCGAGCGGTGTGGCTGCAAAAAATGACTGTAATTTATTGCCGTGGGCACGTTTATTTATCGCTACATTGAGTGTATCGGCATGCATTAAATCAGCAATACTTACGTGTACACTGTCGCCAAGTGATAAGTTTACAAGTGTGCCTGACTTGCTGTAAATATCCATGCGTTCATTTTCAAAATGCAAAATCACATTGGCATTTTCAACGCTGGGCCAACTGGGTGTGAACTGGTATTTGGCATTGTTCACATTTGCCAATACTTCGAACTGCCCTTGTTGCTCTTTAAACGGAAAACCGCTAAACGGCCCCGAAAACAACACCTGTGCTTTATCAACTTCGCCGCCTTTAATGGCGCCGTTTAGGTAGTTAACTAAGTTTTCGCTCATTACCGGTAATGGAAAATAATGCCCCGCCACGTTGGCATCAGGTGCGTACGCTTCGGCATATAAATCAAGGCGCGGCTCTGCAGTTAGGCTAAGCATCATTTCTGCTGCAACGGTTACTTCGTCATTATCAAGCCAAATGTTGTCACTGCTAATACGCCAGCCATCGTCGTAATGACGTAAATCAAGTTCAACATTTAACTGATTATAAGGAATGTCTTGGCTAAAACTGCCATTGGTTAACAAACGGTTATTTTCGCCAAATAACGTTATTCGCCCCGCTGCTTGGTTAATATTTCCCTCAACCCGAATAGCTTGCCCACCAGGGATCCCTTGTAAGGATAACCAATTGAGCTGTTCACCCTTAAACCACAACTGCCAGTTATCTTGCGCACCAAATTCAACATACGCTTCGCTTAATTGGCCATTAGGCTGTCGTTCTAAAAATGGCGCTAATACTTCAAAGTTACTCAATTGAGATAATTTTGATAACAATGCAAAGTCAAACTGCTTGAGCCAAATCTTATTTGTATCTCCAAGCTGGGCTTCAAACTGCAATGTTGGCCATTGTTTTAAATCACTTTCAAAAGCAAGTCCGGTACTTTTTAAACGCCAACCATTCTGCCAAGGGAATAAGTGAAAGCCCCCTTCATTTAAACTAATTTGATGCGCTTCTTGGTTTTGTTGCCAATTTATGTAGCTGGGTAACCATTGCACTTTTACGTCACTGATCAGTCCTTTTTCAAGGCTAAACCAGGTTTGCAAGTTCATATCGGAGTGCAATTGTTGTTTGTCTGTATTGATGTATTGTGCCAACCATTTTGAGACATCGACATTCGCAGCTTGCACATAAATATCGCCAGCCATGGTCTCAAGCGTTGAACCATTAAGTGCCATGCGGGCATCAAAGTTGCCGACAGAAATCCCCGGTAAGGCTAGGCTTCCTGAACCTTGGTGCTGTTCTGGGGTATTTTGCCACACAATATTTTCAAGAATTAACGTACGCTCTTTGCCATCATTAAGCATAAAATTAATGCTACTGTCTTGAATCGCAAAGTGGCCCGTTTCACCCAAAAACAAGCTTTCTATTAACTCTTTTTGCTCAAAACTGTCTGCTTGCTTGTTGTTGCCAAACTTAAGCATGGTTGGCAAATCAACATCGGCATGAAAACCATTGATCACAAAGTAACTTGATTTAAGTTGACGAGTTTTAATCGACTCCCACAGATTTACCTCTAGGCTGGCTTTATCTATGGTTAGTGCAATCGGTGAAGTCTGGTTGTCCTCAAAAGAAATATCTTCAAGGACTAAGGAAGGGCCTTTACCTTGCCAACTGGCTGAGATAGCACCTATTGAAAGATTTACATCGAACTGTTCATACAAAAACGCTTCAATGTCGCCTTTATAGTCATTGGCATATGGCAGGGTATACTTTAAAACAGAGACAATAACGGCCAGCAGTACGATAGTAATAGCAAAAACTTGCCATAACTTACGTAAACAAAAAAAGCAGACCGTTTTTGCCTTCATTACATCATTACCACATCAAACTGTTCTTGATTGTATAAACTCTCTGTTTGAATACTGACCTGTTTACCTATAAATAGTTCAAGCTCGGCGAGGTTATGATACTCATCGTTGATCAACGCTTCGCTTACCGAAGGCGCTGCATACACCATAAACTTATCGGCTGCGTAGGCACGGTTAACCCTGACAATTTCACGCAGAATTTCGTAGCATACCGTTTCAACGGTTTTTTGCGACCCTCGGCCTGAACACGCAGGGCACACGTCACATAAAATATGTTCTAAACTTTCGCGGGTACGCTTACGAGTCATCTCGACTAAACCTAGAGCAGATAAGCCATTGATATTGGCTTTTGCGCGGTCTTTTGCCAGTGCCGACTCAAGTGAGTGTAAAACGCGACGTTTATGCTCGTCACTTACCATATCGATAAAGTCGATAATGATAATGCCACCTAAATTACGTAATCGCAGTTGTCGTGCGATTGCCGATGTTGCCTCGATGTTGGTGTTAAAAATGGTTTCTTCTAAATTGCGATGCCCAACAAATGCACCGGTATTTACATCAACGGTGGTCATTGCTTCGGTTTGGTCAATGATTAAATAACCACCTGATTTAAGCTCAACTTTACGGTGAAGGGCTTTTTGAATTTCGGTTTCGACATCAAACAAATCGAAAATAGGTCGCTCACCTGGGTAGTATTCAAGCGCCCCAGATAAGATGGGCACAAACTCTTCAGTAAATTCTTTTAACTCTTGGTATGTCAGCTTTGAGTCAACACGAATGCGCTCCATGTCTTCGCCAACATAATCACGCAGGGTACGAAACGCCAGCGTTAAGTCTTCGTGTAAGATGCTCTCTTTACTGATTTTTTTGCGTTTATTGACAATTTTTTGCCACAGTTTTTTCAAAAACTCTGCATCGTGACGCAGCTCAGCTTCTGAAGCGCCTTCGGCAGCAGTACGCACAATAAAGCTGCCATCTTCATCGCCATATTCAGCGACTATTTTTTTCAGTCTGGTACGTTCTTCTTCGGTTTCAATACGCTGACTTACGCCAACATGGGTCGCGTCAGGCATGAACACTAAATAGCGTGATGGAATTGTGATATCAGTCGTTAAGCGCGCCCCTTTGGTGCCCAAAGGATCTTTCACTACTTGCACCATAATGTATTGACCTTGGCGCACTAGTTCACGGATATCTTGCACCTTTTTAATGGGCTGCTCATCGACCCCTTCAACAATTGAAGCACTATTTACAATGTCAGATGCGTGCAAGAACGCTGCTTTCTCTAAGCCTATATCAACAAATGCGGCTTGCATTCCCGGTAATACACGGCTGATTTTGCCTAAGTAAATATTGCCAACAATGCCTAGGTTGCCGATTCTTTCTAGCTGGATCTCTTGTAGTACGCCGTTTTCAATAAGCGCAACACGACTTTCACTCGGTGTAACGTTGATCAGTAATTCAGTGCTCATGTTACCCTCTTAAAAATTCATTTAATAACTGCTCAGTCTCATATAAAGGTAAGCCTACTACTGCAAAATAGCTACCAGAAATATGACTTACAAACCGTCCACCTTGGCCTTGAATGCCATAACCACCCGCTTTATCGTGCGGTTCACCAGAGTGCCAATAAGCGTCGATTTCATCATCGCTAAGCTGTTTAAAAGTGACATCGGTAATTACAAGGCAGCTTTTTACGTGCTGTGTATCAGCAATTGCAACGGCGGTCATAACTTGGTGAGTTCGGCCCGACAAACGTTGCATCGTTGCTACAAAGTCGGCTTTATCAAGCGGTTTGCCAAGGGCTGTGTCATCAATAACCACAACCGTATCACTGCCTAACACGGGCCTGTCGGTATAGCCCATTGCAACGCCTGATTGTGCTTTGAGTTTGGCTAAACGTTCTACGTAATGACGTGGCGATTCGTTCGGAAATTGGCTTTCATCTGCATCAACGCTAAATTGAGAAAACTCAACGCCGAGTTGGCTGAGCAACTCTTTTCGGCGCGGTGATGCAGACGCCAAATAAATTGCGGTTTGCATTATCTAATCCTGAAATGACGGCGGTATTTACGCAAAATTAAGAAAATCCACCACCAACACAGCATGCCAGTCAGCACGGGCCACATATAATGAGGGCTGAAGTAAACTCCCATCAAAAAGTGATTAAGCCAAAATTGCATTAAGTGGTAAAGCGTTAAAAACAAAGCAATTAATATACTTTGCTGCCATAAAGAAAAGTTTCTAATTTTTTGAAAGTTACTGGCGGTAATAAAAATACACACCGAATAGGTCAGCGAGTTCACGCCCAGTGGAGAGCCCGATGCTAAGTCCATTAATAAACCCACAACCCACGCTGTGCCAATGTTTAAACGGTGCGGCACCGCTAACGACCAGTACATAAGCACCAGTAACACCCAGTCTGGGCGGTATGGCTCAAATGAGATAGGTAACGGCATTAATGCCATGACCAGTGCAAAAAAGATACTAATTGCAATCAGCAAAGAGTGACGGCTATTCATTGCTTATGCTCTCCTGCTGATTACGCCACAGCACAACCAATAAACGAATTCGGTCAAGTTGGGCAATTGGCTCAGCATACACTTGTGCGAATGGGTGACCTTCATCACGATTAATTTCGGTTACCACGGCCACAGGATACCCCTCAGGGAAAGTCCCCCCTAAACCTGAAGTCACTAAAATATCACCAATACGTACATCTAGACTATGCGGCACATGCGACAGCTTCACTACATTTATTTTGCCAATCCCTTCAACCACAGTGCGAACATCATTGCGTAAAATACGTACCGGTGTTGCATGGGTTGTGTCGGTCATAAGCAAAACGCGAGAAGTGGTTGAACCCACTTGTGTAATTTGCCCGACAACCCCCATTTCATCAATCACAGCTTGGCCTTCGCTTAAGCCATCTGTAGTGCCACGATTGATCACAACCTGATGGCTGTATGGATTTGAATGAACAGAGAGCACTTGGGCAATTATTTTACGATTTGATTGCTTTGCAGACGAGCCGAGTAACGCACGCAACTTGTCGTTTTCACGCGATAAAAATTGCAGCTGTTGTAGTTGTTCGCTTTGTAAAAGCTGTTTTTTCTTCAGTGCTTCGTTTTCAGTAAGAAGCTGATCGCGAGTATGAAGATTCTTCGCACCAATACTAAATAGCTCATACGGCAAATTGGCAAGATAGATGAGTGGGCTAACCAGTGTATTTAAACTGGTGCGGATTGTTGTACCACCTTGTGTATATCGATCGCCCACAATCAATACGACACTCAAAAGCACTGCGACAAAGAGTCGCAGTTGCAAAGAGATGGTACGACCAAACATTAACTTCATTAGTCGTAACTAAATACGTCACCACCGTGCATATCAATCATTTCTAATGCTTTACCGCCACCACGAGCAACACAAGTTAGTGGGTCGTCAGCAACAACAACAGGAATACCTGTTTCTTCCATTAATAAACGATCTAAATCTTTTAACAGTGCACCACCGCCTGTTAATACCATGCCGTGTGCAGAGATATCAGAGGCAAGCTCAGGAGGTGATTGCTCAAGTGCAACCATAACCGCACTTACAATCCCCATTAGAGGCTCTTGTAATGCTTCTAAGATTTCATGTGAGTTAAGTGTAAATGAGCGCGGCACGCCTTCAGCAAGGTTACGACCACGTACTTCAATCTCAACAGGCTCATCGGTTTTGAACGCCGAACCGATCTGATGCTTGATATTTTCAGCGGTTGCTTCACCAATTAGGCTACCAAAGTTACGACGGACGTAGTTGATAATAGCTTCATCAAATTTATCACCACCAATACGCACAGATGATGAGTAAACCACGCCATTAAGCGAGATAATGGCCACTTCTGTCGTACCACCACCGATATCTACAACCATTGAACCGGTTGCTTCTGATACTGGTAAGCCTGCACCGATTGCCGCAGCCATTGGCTCTTCAATCAAATACACTTCACGTGCACCTGCACCCATTGCTGATTCGCGAATAGCGCGTTTTTCAACTTGTGTTGCCCCACACGGCACACAAATTAAGACACGTGGGCTAGGACGCATAAAATTGTTGTTATGTACTTGTTTGATAAAGTGCTGGAGCATTTTTTCGGTGACATAAAAGTCGGCAATAACACCGTCTTTCATTGGACGAATCGCTTTTATGTTCCCCGGTGTACGGCCTAACATTTGTTTTGCTTCCGTACCTACAGACGCAACACTTTTAGGACCACCAGCTCGCTCTTGACGAATAGCAACTACTGAAGGTTCATTTAATACGATACCTTCTTCTTTTACATAAATAAGGGTATTGGCTGTACCCAAGTCGATCGATAGATCGTTTGAAAAAATACCACGAAGTTTTTTAAACATGAGGCTGGATGACCTTTGATAATACGTTCTTATACTAGCTGCTCTCACTCTACCATGCTAAGCACAATAAAGCGCAACTGCCTTTATTAAATTGCTAAAAAAGGAAGCCTGCTTTGCTTCCTTTAAAAATTTTTATCGCTCGCGTACTAAACGAAACCCGATATAGTTTGCACGAAAATCTGGCGCTAAAATTAAGCGTGTTGATACACGTGCTAGGCTCGGAGCGAAATTCCATGCCCCACCACGAACAGTCACATCAGACTGCCCCGGTTTTTTGTTTGTCCATTCCCATACATTACCTACTGTGTCATACAGACCAAATGCATTAGGAGAAAACGACCCGGTTGGTGCAGCGCTTTTGTTTGACCATTCACTACCACACCAGCCACAGTTCGCTAAATTTTTACCTATCTCGTTACCCCAAGGATATTCAGTTTCTTTACCTGCGCGTGCAGCGTACTCCCACTCAACCTCATTCGGTAAACGAAACAACTGCCCTGTTTGCCCTGATAACCAATCTGCATATGCTTTGGCATCATTATACGTTAAGCAAACAGCCGGAAAATCACTGTCTTGCTCAAAACCTGGGTTGCGCCAGTTTAAGGTCGCCTCCCATACTGGCTCACCATTTAAGTAATAAGCACAGCCACGATTCTTTTCGGCTTCTGTTTTATAACCTGTATTAGCAACGAATTGCTCATATTCACCCACACTGACTTCTTTGCTTTGCATGGCAAATGAGTTAGCAATGGTTTTTTCAACAACAGGGCGCTCATTAGCTAAGCCATTACCGTTAATGTCACCCATCTTAAATGTACCCGCTGGGATAACCACAATACTCGCTGTATTGGTTTTATTAACAATACTTGCCACTGGCGCTGCTGTAGGTTGCTCTGTTGCGACAACGGCAGCGACAATTGGTTCAGGCTCTTTAACTAATTTTGCACTAATAGTTTGAGCTTTACGCAAGTCTAAACGCGCTTTATAGCTTTTATAACCACGCTTGCGTATCTCTATATCATGAAAACCTCTTGGTAATGATGTCGTTAGCTTGGTTGACCCAAAGCTCACACCATCAATAAACACTTCATCATCATAAACATTTGAACGAAGTGTTAATTCAACCATTTTAGATTTTTTTAGATCAGGTAATGGTTCAACCCTTACTGGCTTTTTTACTGAGTAATCACTTACAGGTTGTTCGCTCATACGCGAAACCGATACCACCTGACTATTATCCTGAGAGTCACTGAATGTTAACTGACTATCAGAGTAAGTGGTGGTGTAATTGGGTTGGTAGTTTCCAGCAAGTGGTGAACCATAATCTGCGCAAAAACGGTTGTCTAAGTTAAGCAGACTACATAAACGGCTGCTGTTCACATCACCGCGCATCGTTACGCTTAAGTTCACGTTATAGTTACCTTGTCCGCTAAAGGCACTATTTACAACATGACTACTTAAAATTTTAACTTGTGCACCCGCTAAATTGCGTTTCGGCTCAACTAAACGTTCTTCTGTTAAGTTAGCAAAAATTTGATCTACAAAGCGCTTGGTGGCTTTTTGTAATCCCATTTGCTGACCACGTTGCTCACACGCTGCTAATGTTTCAGTGCGCTTACAATTAATCGTATGATTAACTTCAAGTGTGCCTTCACGCGTAAACTCATTGCGCAAACGTTCAACACGTGCTGTTGCGAGTTGCTCTTTTAAGCTCTCTAAGGTGTTTAGTTGGGTATGCTTAGCAACACGAATTTGCTCAATATCTTTTCTATGCGATGCAATTGCCGCCAATTGCATCGAAATGTCATCTTTGTTCTGTTTGTGATCCACCACTGCTTTTTGATAGCGCGTTTGTGCATTGCTAATATCTAAAGTGGGGTCATCAATTAATCGACGATACATCTCGTTCATTGCATCAAGCGCTTGGTTTTTTTCTTTGTCTAGCTCAGCTGAGCGGGCGCGCAATAATTCGAGTTGTTTTTGTAACTGACTTTCTTCTTTTAGGTGTTTTTCGAGTATTAAGGTCGAGTTATCGTATTCGGCTTGTTTTTTACTGATCTCTGATTCAATGCCAGTTACCGTAGCAGTATCTTGTGCAAATGCACTCGATGCTAGCAAACTAACTGAAATTAACAGAGATAAAGGAGCAATTCGCATATATTCCATTCCCAAAAAGCGGCAATTATTTGGTCATTATTATTTTTTATAATTAAACTCTTATGCTATGTACTTGCAAGGCAAAACACAAGCTTTGTTCAATTATTATCTGAGTTTACAACTATTACCTTAGTTGATGCCAGTAAATAACAAAATCATTTTAGTTTAATTGACTAATTTCTATCTCTATGACGACTTTGCTACAATTAAGCGTCTTTTTTAGCGTAAATTAAACCGTGACTATTATTTCTGAATCGCCTGTTCAAACCATCAACCACGAACTGTTATCAGCACAAAAGCTGACATTACAGATTAAACGTGATGATCTTATTCACCCACAAATTAGTGGTAACAAATGGCGTAAGTTAAAATTTAATTTACAGGCTATGCAACAACAGGGAAAAACTGAGCTACTCACTTTTGGCGGCGCATTTTCAAACCATATTCATGCCACAGCAGCTGCGGGTCAGTTATTTGGGTTTAAAACGCACGGTATTATTCGCGGACCTGAGCTTGATGAACACAACCCCACATTGCAGTACGCCAAACGCTGCGGGATGACATTGCACCCCGTTAACCGTATTACTTACCGTTTAAGAGGCGAAAGCGGCTATTTGGCAGAATTACAAAAGCAATTCCCGCATGCTTATATTCTACCCGAGGGAGGCACTAACCCTGCGGCGCTGCTGGGGTGCCAAGAATTAGCACAAAGCTTACCGACGAGCGATGTCATTATGTGCCCAACTGGCAGTGGTGGCACGCTGGCAGGCTTAATTGAAGGCAGCCCACACTCCACAACCGTGCTCGGTATTGCAGTATTAAAACAAGCCGAATATTTAATTGATGACATTAAGCAACTGAGCCGTAAAGCAAGACAACAAAAAAATTGGCAGCTATTACTTGAACATCATGATGGCGGTTATGGCAAATTCAGTCATGAACTGTGGGAGTTTTGTCAGACATTTACGCAACAACATGCCATCCCACTAGAGCCTATTTATAGCGGTAAAATGATGTATGCGCTGTGGCAATTGATAGAACAAGGTTTCTTTGCAGAAGGCACGCAGATCATGGCTATCCATACTGGTGGCTTGCAAGGGTTAGACGGCTTAAAGTACCGTCGTTTAATCTAACTAAAAGGCGTTATATCGGCAAGCTTTTGTAGGGGTTCAGCAAAGTAAAAACCTTGCGCTGCGATGACGCCTAGGTTTTTTAATGTTGCAAGCTCGTTGCGTGTTTCAACGCCTACAGCATAAACAGGAAAATTAAGCTCATTGCCTTTCGCTATAATCTGTCTAACCACTTTTTGTTGCTGCGTATTAGTATCAATATTATGAATAAGCTCGTATGCCAATTTAATACTACACACATTATTAAGTTGCTTGTATTCAACAAGGTTTTCGGCACTGCGAACATTGTCAATCACAATACCTGCGGATAATTTTTCTAAACAAGCAAACTGCGAGCTTAATTGTTTATGCTGTTTTAAATAATCGTCTTCACTGAGCTCAAATTGTAATTTATTAGCTGCATCAAAGCCTTGCATTTGCGCTTTAAACCAATGCCAAAACTCATCATTAAACCAGTTCATCGCATGTAAGTTTATACTTACCATCATCGCACCTGATTCGTTATCAAGCATTTTTTGTACTTGTGTCACTACGGTCTGATCTAACAATAAAACATCTTTCTTGCTGGTCATCTGTGGAATGAAATGACGAGCAGCAAGTAATCCTAAGCTTTTATGACGAATTCTAATAAGCGCTTCATGCTGTAAAATTTCCCCTGTTTCTAAGTCAAACAACGGTTGAAAGAACAGCATAAAATGCTTTTTCTTAATGTACTCAAACAGGTGCTCATTACTATCAGTGAGCATACTAGATTGCGTATGCCCAAACGGTAAGCGGTGAATATGTTGCCATGCACTTTGCTTAGCTAAAGTCAGTGCCGATTTAGTAAGCTGATACACCACAGCCTGATCAGCCCCAGTACGGTAATTACAGACACCAATTTTTATATCACCACGCGATAAATCGCTGCGATAATTAAGGCACGCTTGATATACAACGTGATGCAAACGCTTGGTGTACTTATCAACTTCGGTGGCAGGCACACTGTTTAGTGTTACAGCTATACCGCCCGAGGGAAGTAGTTTTACCGAACGGTTAACAAGTTCCCCAAACCCTTTGGCAATCACTACTTTAAAGTAATTATCGACATCAAGATTCGCCGGAAACGGGGTTTTCAAAAAAAACAGAGCAAATAAATGATTGTAGTTTGTTGGTACCCCATACAAAATATTTAAATCTTGATGAGGCAGTGGCTTTGGCAGCTCTCCTTTTTTAAGTACCGGCTTGACCTGTTTTTCAATAGGCTTCACTGGCAGTGCTGCGGCTACCAATACTTTTTTAGACAGTACTCGCCACCAGCGGAATCCCCAATACCCAGCCCCAATTAGAATTAAGTTCAAAAAGATAAATAAATGACTTTCAACGACCCATGAAGGCCAGTGAAAAAGGCGCAAACTCACAGTGTGATAACTAAATACCTCCTGCTCTAAATCAATAAAGTTGGCAAAATTATGTGGCACATCTGTCACGTTCATAGCAAAACCTTTACTTTCAACTAAGGTTGCAATGATATCTTTTGACGCAATGGGGTCTAAGTTTAAGTCGTATACTTGCCTTGCAAGCTCAGTACCTGTGCGATGCACTTTCTCGTGTAATACGTCACTTAAAAAAATATTAAAAACAACTAATAACAAAAAAGCGGCCGTCACATAAATGACTTCCGGTTGCTTTATTTGTGATGTTAGGTCTTTTTTCATTTCACAAGTTAGTTGCCCAAATATACACAAAGTGTTGTTCAAGAACCCTATAAATACAAGGCTGCAGCGCGATTTAAAGAAATTTCTGATTCATCCCCTGACCAACGCTGTCAAAAGTTACGTAAATTTAAACACCTAGCAAAATGCCTTAATGAGAATTATTTTGTAACCGAAACATATCCGAAGCCATCCCCATTCGTTTATACCATTGTGCTCAATTAAGTGGTCTATTTTGAGCAATAAAAAACCCAGCACCAAGGCTGGGTTCTTAATACAATCTTTATATAAAGTATCTTGCTTAATACTTTAACTTTTCCCCGATGCTAGAACGGGATATCGTCGTCAAAATCGATTGGTGGTTCCATTGGGTTTGATGCGCCACCTTGTGGTGCATTTTGTGGCTTAGGAGCAAAACCACCTTGCTGTGGTGCGCTGCTTTGCTGTTGGCCATAACCACCGTATTGGTTGTTATTTTGCTGCGGTGCAGGTGCGGGCTGTTGTTGTGGGCGCTGTTGTTGTGCTGGCGCCGGTGCTGACTGCTGCTGAGGTGCATAGCTGTTGCTTTGCGCTTGCTGCGAACCGCCACCATAGCCGCCACCTTGTTGTTGACCACCTTGGTAACCGCCTTGTGATTGGCCACCTTGATAACCACCACCCTGTTGGTCGCCACCACGGCCACCTAACATTTGCATTTGACCGCCCATGTCTACCACGATTTCAGTGGTAAATTTTTCTTGGCCAGATTGATCAGTCCACTTACGTGTTTGTAAACGACCCTCAATATAAACTTGTGAACCTTTACGAAGGTACTCACCCGCTACTTCAGCTAGCTTGCCAAATAAAACAACACGGTGCCATTCTGTACGCTCTTGCATTTGCCCTGTGTTTTTATCTTTCCAGCTGTCAGTCGTAGCAATGCTGATATTCGCTACACCATTGCCATTAGGCATATAACGTACTTCTGGATCTTGGCCTAAATTACCAACCAAGATTACTTTGTTCACACCGCGTGCCATGGAACTTCTCCTTTAAACGTTAGATTAAACCAGCCGCTTTTCGTGCTTGGTCTAGGTCAAATTCTTTATCATTAATCTTTAAATAGCTGCGATTTTCATCGCAAACAACCGTTGCTTCTATTACGCCCGGTAAAGCAACTAGACGAGAAGCAAGCGCTTGTGCCTGCTGCTCGGAACTTAATTCTGTCATTAAGCTAATAATTTTACTTCTTGGTGGGACTTGCATATTCCAAGCAAGGATAAGCCATATTACCCCAACAAGTGCCGCCGCCGCAAACACTGCTTGCGCACTTAGCGCTTGTGCAACATAGCCCCCCAATAAACCACCTAAAAAGGCACCAAAAAACTGCGTAGACGAAAACACGCCCATGGCAGAGCCTTTCTGGTTTGCAGGGGCAATACGAGACACTAATGCAGGCATAGTGGCTTCTAAAAAATTAAATGCGACAAAGTAAACTAACATACACACACCGATGCCAATCACAGAATCAACCCAGAATGACATCGCCAGCATGCTCAATACTAATAAAGCGATTGAACCAATAAACGCCTGTTTTTCTTTTTCTTTGCGGATAGCCACTATCATCATTGGCGCCATTAAGAAAAACGCTAAAAATAAGACTGGAATATATAAATACCAATGATGATCAGCAATTAATCCATCTTTAATTAATTGCCCCGGTAAGGCTACAAACACCGTGGTTAACGTAAGATGAAGTAACATAACACCAAAATCTAAACGTGCTAATTGCGGGTGTTTAATTAATTGTTTTATGTCATCTAAGGTGGCAAGCGTGTCGCCTTTGGGTGCCTTGTTTACAGCATTCGGAACCAAAAACAAGACAATAAAAATACCTAAAATGGCCAACCCAGCTGTTAGCCAAAAAACGCCAGCAACACCCCAAGATGCCGCAACTATTGGCCCTAGTAGCATCGCAACAGCAAAGCTCATACCAATACACATACCAATAACAGCCATCACCTTTGGACGCTGCTCATCTCGGCTTAAATCTGAAGCCAAAGCAAGTAACGCACTGGCAATCGCGCCCATACCTTGTAATGCACGGCCAAACGTCACCATTTGTACCGACTCGGCGGTGGCAGCAATAACGGAACCAAGCGCAAACACGCACAGGCCTCCAATAATCACTTTTTTACGGCCTATTTTATCCGACAACCACCCCATTGGAATTTGTAACACGGCTTGCGTTAAACCATACGCACCGATTGCAAAACCAATCCATAGCGGCGAAAAACCTTCCAATTGCTGACCATAAATAGCCAGAACTGGCATCAACATAAATAGGCCAAGCATACGGAACGCAAACACGCTCGCTAACGAAACGGCAGCGCGTTTTTCTCGGGAGTTGAGTGAAGATGCTGTCATGAATTACTGAATCTTGCTGTCTATTAAAATGTAAGCGTGGATTCTACCACAAGCGAAAAATAAATAATCACCTGTAAGTGAGGATTTTTTCTTTGATCAAGGATTAATCTTGTCGCGTATTGTGAGATACTGAAATAATCACTTGGTAATAAAACGAGATAGCATGGAAAACATTGAAGTCCGAGGCGCCCGTACGCACAATTTAAAAGACATCAGCCTAACCATTCCCCGTGATAAGCTGATAGTTATCACTGGCCTATCTGGTTCAGGGAAATCGTCTTTAGCGTTTGATACATTGTATGCAGAAGGGCAACGTCGTTATGTAGAATCACTCTCAGCCTATGCAAGACAATTTTTATCGTTAATGGAAAAGCCTGATGTTGATCATATCGAAGGTCTTTCACCGGCTATCTCTATTGAACAAAAATCAACCTCGCACAATCCACGTTCGACGGTTGGCACAATCACCGAGATATACGATTACCTGCGTTTACTCTTTGCCCGTGTTGGTGAGCCTCGTTGCCCTACCCACGACCTACCACTGGCAGCACAAACAATTAGCCAAATGGTCGACACGGTTTTAGCTCTGCCAGAGGGCAGCAAACTCATGCTACTCGCCCCCGTGGTTAAAGACCGTAAAGGTGAGCATGTAAAGCTACTTGAGCAACTAGCAAGTCAAGGTTTCATTCGTGCCCGTATAGATGGTGAGGTATGTGACTTATCAGATCCTCCCACGTTAGAGCTGCATAAAAAGCACACGATAGAAGTGGTTGTCGATCGTTTTAAAGTGAAAGATGGTCAGCAGCAGCGCTTAGCCGAGTCATTCGAAACAGCCCTTGATCTTTCAAGTGGTGTTGCGCACGTCGCTGCAATGGATGACTCACTTAGCGAAGACATGCTTTTTTCAGCAAACTTTGCTTGTCCAACATGTGGCTACGCTATGAGCGAGCTTGAGCCTCGCCTTTTCTCGTTTAATAATCCTGCTGGTGCATGTCAAAGCTGTGATGGTTTAGGGGTTCGCCAGTACTTTGATCCCAATCGTGTGGTGCAAAACCCAGAGCTAAGTTTATCGGGCGGTGCGATTAAGGGCTGGGACAAACGCAGCTTTTATTATTTTCAGATGCTGCAAGCAGTGGCTGAACACTATGGCTTTGATCTAGAAGCCCCGTTTCAAGAATTAAGTAAAGATGCCCAAAAAGTCATTCTTGAAGGATCGGGTAAAACCAAAATCGCCTTTAATTATCGAAATGACCGCGGCGACCTTATTACTCGTAATCACGAGTTTGAAGGTGTATTAAATAATATGAACCGCCGCTACCGCGAAACCGAGTCAAACTCAGTTCGCGAAGAGCTGGCAAAATATCAAACCAGCCAAGCATGTCCAAGCTGTCATGGTTCTCGTTTACGCCAAGAGGCTCGTCACGTATTCATAGGTCAAACTAATTTGCCAGCCATCACCACCATGAGTATTGGTGAAAGTATGGCATTTTTTGAAGGCCTAGCGCTTACAGGTCAGCGTGCTCAGATTGCCGATAAAATCTTAAAAGAGATCCGTGATCGCTTATCATTTTTAATAAATGTTGGCTTAAACTACTTATCACTTGAGCGCAGTGCAGACACGCTATCGGGCGGTGAAGCGCAGCGTATTCGCCTTGCAAGCCAAATTGGTGCTGGGCTTGTTGGCGTTATGTATGTACTGGATGAACCGTCAATTGGTTTACACCAACGCGACAACGACCGCTTGCTAAAAACCCTTATTCACCTTCGCGATTTAGGGAATACCGTGATAGTGGTTGAACACGATGAAGATGCAATTCGCGCTGCAGATCACATTATCGATATTGGTCCAGGTGCCGGTGTTCATGGTGGTCATGTTATCGCACAAGGTACGCATGACGATATTTTAGCGAGCAAAGACTCTATCACCGGGCAATACTTATCGGGTGTGAAAAAAATTGAAGTACCAACCACTCGTCATCCAACGAACGACAAATGGCTTGAGCTATTCGGCGCAACGGGTAATAACCTAAAGAATGTTGATTTAAAAATTCCATTCGGTTTGATGACCTGTATCACTGGTGTTTCAGGCTCTGGTAAGTCAACGCTTATCAACGACACCTTATTTAAACTCGCTCACACTGAACTTAATGGTGCAACGACCGCAGAGGCCGCACCGTATAAATCGATTAGTGGTCTTGAACACTTTGATAAAGTAATTGATATTGACCAAAGCCCGATTGGCCGTACGCCACGTTCAAACCCTGCCACATACACCGGTATTTTTACTGGTATTCGTGAACTGTTTGCTGGCACCCAAGAAGCCCGCTCACGAGGTTATAAAGTCGGTCGCTTTAGCTTTAACGTGAAAGGCGGTCGTTGTGAAGCGTGTCAAGGTGATGGCGTAATCAAAGTAGAAATGCACTTTTTACCAGACGTGTATGTGCCGTGTGATGTATGTAAAGGCCAGCGCTACAACCGTGAAACACTTGAAGTACAGTACAAAGGTAAAAATATTCACCAAGTATTAGAAATGACCGTGGAAGACGCGCGCGAGTATTTTGATAAAATTCCCGCGATTGCCCGCAAGCTACAAACCCTAATGGATGTTGGCTTGTCTTATATCCGTTTAGGGCAAGCAGCGACAACCTTATCGGGTGGTGAAGCACAGCGTGTAAAACTGGCACGAGAGCTATCAAAACGCGACACGGGTAAAACACTCTATATACTTGATGAACCTACAACAGGTTTACACTTTGCTGATATTCAGCAATTATTAGTGGTGCTTCACCGTTTACGCGACCATGGCAATACCATTGTAGTGATTGAACACAATCTTGATGTGATCAAAACTGCTGACTGGATTGTCGATTTAGGCCCTGAAGGGGGCTCTGGCGGCGGTGAAATTTTAATTTCGGGTACGCCTGAAGAAGTGGCCGATTGCGAACGTTCACACACAGGCAGATACTTAAAACCACTACTATAAAAAAGGACGTTGGGTGCGTAGGTATTTAAAAATAGCGAAGTGGCGCGCTAATAAACAGTTTCAACAACAGCAGCGCAGCTGGCAACCTCATAAAACAAGGTTGGTTGAACGTATACAAGCCATTTGGTTTAACTTAAGTACCGCACAAAAGCTCTACCTTTTAGCATTAAGCAGCCTGATTGTTCTGCAATCAGGCTGGCTCAGTGCCACCATCACTATCATTGCCCTCGTTATTGAATTTTGGCCTAAGTTTAATCAGCTGTGGCACTCTTTAGCGGGCAAAGCACTCATCTTAATTTTCTATGCCAGTATCGCGAACTTTGTATTAGCTGGGGCCAGTGGCATTGTTAACGACGTTACCCATGTGTCGGCCAACCACTTTAACTATACCCATAACTTTGCCACCTTACTGTATTTGCCCCCTTGGGCAATGGGGATCACATTAGGTACCCTGCTGTTGTTTCAACTTTTTTTACCCTTCTATATTTTCATTTTATTATTAATAAAACCGTTTGGCTCAGAGCGGATAAAATTTATTAGTCAAAGTTATTCACCATTATTAACGGCTATAGTGCGCTTTATATTAGCGTCAGTGGTCTTTATTAATCTGACTTCGTTCATTAATGACAAGCCACCTGAAGAGGTGCTTGATAATATTCTTACAAGCTTTGTTGATGGCCAAGCGATAGCAAAAGAGTCACCCACTGAGCAACAAAAAGCCGTTGAAGAACTCAGTGAAAAAATAGAACAACACCTTCCAAAGAGCAGCGCAGAAACGCCCCCATCTAAGCGCAATGTTGAGATAGACAGTGAGGGTGAGAGTGATGGTGAGAGTGAAACCGTTGAAAACTTACGTCAATTTTTAAATACCAAGGGCTACTTTGAGCGCAGCAAACGTCTCATTGCCATGTTTGCTTTTAGCTTTGAGGCTGATAGTTACTCTCGTTGCTTAAAAGATGAGACGAGTAAAGCTGTGGAATTGAATGATTATGAGATTGTTCAAATTACCCCCGATCACAATGCGCCGTATGGCTATCGCTTTTCGGTGATCGCTTGTGATTCGCCTGGCGTTACGCCCGTTAAAAAATAGCGGCTCAAACACGCTACTCACTTAGCTTACTGCGCTTTTTTAAACCAATGAAAGAAAGCGCAGTAAAAGCAAAGCCTACTAAGCAATAAAAAACACTAAAAAGTACTGATTAAAAGCTTATTTCCTTTCATAAGATTTAAATATAACCAACTGATAAATAAAAGATATCAATTAAAAAACCTTATCAAACAAATTGCTCATATCTTGATAAGCGACATTCCCCCTCTAAGGCCGTTATTGTAGCGCTATCAACAGGTCACCAACCTTTATACCTGAAGATATACCCAACCAGCTTTGATGAAAATTGAGTCATATTTTAAATGTGATGAGGAACGTAGAATGGAAAAAACAGATAAATATGCTGTGTCACTCATTTGCCTATTTAGCGCCTTAATGGCATTGAGTTTCTGTTAGACGCTTAGATATAAAAATACCGCTTATAAGCGGTATTTTTATATCTTTAAAAGCCGTTGTTATATGACTACGGGCGAGGAATAAAACCCACCGCGTCGTACACTGCTTTTAATGTTTTTTCAGCACGAATACTCGCTTTCTCAGCGCCAGACTTCATGATGCTATTAAGTAACGCTTGATCATCACGAATTTCATGAAAACGCGCTTGGATAGGCTCAATCATGCTAACCACGGCTGCTGCTGTATCTTTTTTCAGGTGACCATACATTTTATCTTCGTACTCAGGCACTAAGTCTTCGATAGAACGTTTAGTGGCAACTGATAACAAGGTAAGTAAATTAGATACGCCTGGCTTTTCTTCACGGTCGAAGTAAATACGTGCTTGCTCGTCTGAATCAGTAACGGCTTTTTTCAGTTTCTTTTCAATCTTCTTCGGTTCATCTAACAACATGATGTAGCCGTTTGGATTTTCATCTGACTTAGACATTTTCTTTAGTGGGTCTTGCAAGCTCATTACACGTGCACCAAATTCAGGAATGTATGGCTCAGGAAGCTTAAATACGTCTCCGTACAGGTTATTAAAACGCGTCGCAATATCACGAGTAAGCTCTAAATGCTGCTTTTGGTCTTCGCCTACTGGCACTTGATCTGCTTGATACAACAAAATATCAGCGGCTTGTAATACAGGGTATGAAAATAAGCCCACGTTTACGTTATTAGCATGCTTTGATGACTTGTCTTTAAATTGCGTCATACGGTTAAGCTCACCCATTTGCGCATAGCAGTTTAAAACCCAACTAAGCTGAGCATGCTCTGGCACTTGAGATTGAACAAATAACGCAGATTTTTCAGGGTCGATACCACACGCCGCATACAATGCAATACCATCTAAAACACGTGAGCGCAGCTGCTCAGGATCTTGACGTACAGTAATGGCATGTAAATCAACCAGCATAAAGAAACTTTCGTGGTCTTCCTGTAGCTTAAGCCACTGGTTAATAGCGCCAACATAGTTGCCTATTGTCATACCACCGGTTGGCTGAATGCCACTTAACACTACTGGTTTACTCATGATGTTCCTTTATTTTACTAAACTAATAAGACTAAATTTAAAATGCACTTACCTTTGCGTAAGAACAGGTATTATATCTAAGAAATTATCACAGAGGTACTCTGGATTGAAATCAGCAAGGTTTTCACCTTGGTTATAACCATAACCGAGCGCGATAACATCAACATTAGCAGCTTTAGCTGCTAATACATCGCTTTTAGAGTCACCGATCATAATGGCTTTTTCTGGGCTTACATTAAGTTGTCTGCAAGCAAATTGTAACGGTTCAGCTGATGGTTTTTTTGTCATATCATCGCCGCAAACAATAAACTGAAAATGATGAGTAAGTGCCAATTTATCAAGTAGTTTTTCAGTAAAGCGGCGTGCTTTGTTGGTTATGATGACTTTGGGTATGCTTGCCAGCGCTGCAAGACCTGTCTCAACGTGCTGATAAAGCGCGCTATAATCACCAACAACCTCATCATAATGCTGATAAAAAAGAGTGATAGCTTGCTGTGCCAACGCATCATCTAAATGCTCGCTTATTTGCATATCACCGCTCAAGCCTCGCTTAACAAGCGTTTCTATGCCATTACCAACCCAACCTTCCACTAATTTTTGTGTGACCACTGGGAACGCTAAATCTGTTAGCGTTAAATTCATGGCAATATACAAATCATAAACACTGTCGACTAATGTGCCGTCGAGGTCAAAAAAGGCAGCATCGTATCTCATGAATTAACGTTTCCTAGCTCTGCACGCATTTTATCGATCACCTCTTTGTAATCAGGTTGGTTGAAAATAGCAGAACCGGCAACAAACATATCGGCTCCTGCCTCAGCGATTTCTGCAATGTTATCCACATTAACACCGCCATCCACTTCAAGGCGAATATTTCGACCTGATTGTTCAATAATTTTACGCGCTTGACGTAACTTGTCTAAGGTATGTGGAATAAAGCTTTGACCACCAAAACCGGGGTTTACCGACATCAATAAGATCACATCAACTTTGTCGAGTACATGCTCAAGGTAGCTCAGGCTGGTTGCAGGATTAAACACCAATCCCGCTTGGCAACCACAATCTTTAATTAGCTGTAAGGTGCGGTCAATATGTTCACTGGCTTCTGGGTGAAAACTAATAATTGATGCCCCAGCTTCAGCAAAATCAGGAATTAAGCGGTCAACCGGCTTCACCATTAAATGCACATCTATCGGTGCGGTAACACCGTAGTCACGTAATGCTTTGCAAATCATGGGGCCAAAGGTCAGGTTTGGCACATAGTGGTTATCCATTACATCAAAATGTACAACATCAGCACCACTGGTTAAGACGCGATCGACATCTTCGCCTAAACGCGCAAAGTCGGCCGATAAAATAGACGGGGCAATTAAATACTTTTGTAATGTTTCCAGCATGAGAGATCCCTTAAAATTTGCTACAGCAATGAAAGTGCGCTTAATGTAACCCAATCGTTAGCTGATTTAAACACCGGCACGAAAGCGCAGCGCCCGACAAAATAATAGAGTCAGCCTTTTAGACTATTGAATCTAGGTAAAAAGAACGACCCCATTGCGTATAACCTCTTTTTTAATAACAACTAAAAACAAACAAAAATCAAACATTTCATTTACTTCAAGCTGCTAATTTTACTAAAAAATCATCTAATTCAGCATTAATTAAGTTTGTTATTTGAACAACTTTTATGTATGCTTATCTAAATAACACAAACAAAGGTTATTACAATGCGTGCTTTTAAAACTGGGATCTTAATCGCGTCCGCACTTTCAGTTACTGCTTTTGTATCACTTTCTTCAAATGATGAAGATACATTTCTAGCAGCCACATCAGACTGTCAATGCAATACGATTACTGTATCGTCTTCGACTAATCAATGTATTCAAACTAATAAAGAAACGGGTTGGTTTTCGTGGATAACGGGCGATAGCCGTAGTGCTCAATTTCATTACTTAGATTTACTTGAACTGTTAACTAGCAGCGAAGAATCAAATAAAGTTAGCGGTTTAGGCTCGACGTTCTAAATCGCATGAAAAAATTCTTTAGTGCATTACAAAGTGTCGTTGCGGCATTTTTTGGTGTTCAATCAGAAGACAAACGTCAAGCTGATTTCAAAGAGCATTCACTCAGCTCCCTCGCTGTGATTGCCCTCATCTTATTTATTCTTTTCGTCGCTGCTATCTATTTCACCGTGTCTTTGGTGCTAAATACATAGCCATTAACTCATTGACTTTATTGCGTGAACCGCCTTTAGGGCTGATTGTTCGCTTAACTTGAATCTCGTCTAATGATGCTTGGCTGTAAATTTTACGCGTCCAGACCGTATCATGATTCGAGATAAGCACTGGGGTATTGTTTTCAAAAGCAGCTTGCTCGGCTAAATTTGCTAGGTTTGCTTGATCATCTAAGTTAAACCCCCCTTTAGCATATGACGTAAAAGACGCAGTTTTACTGAGCGGCACATACGGTGGGTCACAGTACACAACAGCGTTTTCAGGAATAAGCTTAAAGACTTCGTCATAGCCTAGGCAGGTAAACGTAGCTTGCTGTGCTTTCTCAGCAAAAAAGCTCATTTCTTTTTCAGGGAAATAGGGACGTTTATATTTTCCAAAGGGGACGTTAAAAATCCCCTTCAAGTTATAACGGCATAGACCATTATAACCATGACGATTCATGTATAAGAATAAAATAGCACGCTCATACACATCGCTACTTTGATTAAACTGCACACGATATTCATAGTAAGCTTCTGGGTGGTTGTTTAATTCAACAAACAACTTTTTAGCGTCGCTAATAAACTCATCTGGCGAGCGCTTTAACTCAGTGTATAAATTGATGAGATCTGCATTGATATCATTCAAAATATAATGCTTAAAATCAGTATTTAAAAACACTGAACCCGCACCAACAAAAGGCTCAACTAAGGTGTCTGCATTCATACTCGCTTGTTTTAAACGGGCGTGAATGTCCTCAACTAGGCTGTATTTTCCGCCTGCCCATTTAAGGAAGGCCCTGGTCTTTTGCTGCATCTGCTCTTAACTTCAATTCAGTGTTGCGCGATTTTACACTAATCAGTTTTAATTTACTGATCTAGTGAAGCGATTTCTTGTTTAATTTTACTTATTTTTTTATAAAAAGGCTGATTTTTACGCACATTTTCAGAAAGTGATAAGGCTGCTTTCTTAGCATCACTTAAGGTCGAAAAACTGCCATAAGTGACAATCCACCATGGCTTGCCACTGCGCATGCTTTTATAAGTATTCACTTGCCCTTGTAAGGTATTTTCAGCGATAAATTTCTCGCTGATCTGTGGGTTCGTGACAGCCAATAGCTGAATAACAAAATTATTGTCTGGCTGTGCTAAATACCAAGCATTACCGCTAAGTCGTGGCGGTTTGTCATTCACAGGCTCTTCTATGAATGAATCAATGTTATCAGTATTTTTCGCATCAGATGTAAGCGCAGCGGCAATTTCATCACTGCTTGGCTTTTCTATTGGTTGTGATGGTTGCTCAATCGTTTTATCTGGCGCGAGGCTATCAACAATTGCAGCAACATTATTTTCATGCTTTTCAGCGGGTTGCTTAATAACCTCTGCAGTTTCAACTGTTGGCGATGGCAGCTCAGGTGCTCGTTCTGGTTCTAGCTGCTCAACGGCTTTAAGCTCGGTGTCTCTTTGCGAGTTAACAACAGCGTCAGTAGAAAGTGCCGTTTCCACCGGTAAGGCGGTATCTTGTTGATAATGCGCTTTCCACCACTGCGTCATATCAGCTTTGTATAAAAAGCCAATAATCAACAGCATGGTCGTTAACAACATTAAAATGATATACAGCAGCTTATAACTTTTTTCTGGCGCACGAATATCAGCAGTTTGTAGCTCAGGTTGCCATGCAAGTAGCAACGCAGGATTGCCCTGTGCTTCTTGTAAAAAAGTACGAAATACAGGGTCTTCCTCAACAGGTAAGTTATCAAAGAACCAGCGCATTAGCTGCTTACTTTCACTTATGTTCAATGCTTCAAGATGAATTTCAACCGCTTGCGTAAACTGCCCCGATGATTGTGAGGCAAGCAAAATATATAAAGTTGTTGGGCTTTGTTTGGCTAACGTTTCTAACTGTTGGATCATTTCATCTGATAAATGACGGCCGCCATCAATCACCCACAAACAATTACCGCAAGGTTGTTGTTTATAAAGCTGATAAAAGTTTTCAGATAAACTGAGGGTATGATCAATCAGTGGGTTACGAAAGTTTTGTTCGAGTAGCTCAGTGATGAACTGTTGATCAGTCATCTTGCCAGAAAGTTGTACAAATGCTTTGTTGAACTCAAGATATTTGTCGGTAATAAACGTTTCCAACAAATAACTTTTTCCTAATCCTGATGCGCCTAATAAGCATATTAGGTTCTGCCCATATTCGAATTGGAGGGCAATACGATCAACTAGCGCTGCACGGCTAGGCAATATTTGTGATTGCATTAGCGCGCTATTAAATCACAGACCTGCTGATCGGTTACATCACTGACCAGCGCACATTGACCAAATTGTGTAGGAAGAATAAAGCGAATGGTGCCTTTTTTATTTTTCTTATCTTTGCGCATATGAATCAGAAACTGCTCACTGGTCATCTCGCTTGGAATATCCACAGGTAAATCATACTGTGATATTAACTGTACAATACGCTCAACCTCAGATGCTGATAAGTCGCCTCGCGTGTGTGCCAGTCGGGCTGCAAGCACCATACCTGCCGCCACGGCTTCTCCATGCAACCAATTACCGTAACCCATTTGTGCTTCAATAGCATGACCAAAAGTATGGCCCAGGTTTAGGAGTGCACGTAAACCAGCTTCTTTTTCATCTTCTGCAACAATAAGTGCTTTGATTTCGCAGCAACGATAAATCACATGCTGAAGCGTTTGCTCGTCAAGTGACTTTAACTTTGCGATATTTTGCTCAAGATAAGCAAATAGCTCTGTATCGTAGATTAAGCCGTACTTGATTACTTCTGCCATACCGGCTGCAAACTCGCGCTCTGGCAGAGTATGCAATGATTTGGTATCAATAAACACAGCTTGCGGTTGGTAAAAAGCACCAATCATGTTTTTACCCAGCGGATGGTTAACCGCTGTTTTACCGCCCACAGATGAATCTACTTGCGACAACAATGTCGTCGGTATTTGAATAAACGGCACACCACGCTGATAACACGCAGCAACAAAGCCCGTTAAATCACCTACAACCCCCCCGCCTAATGCAATTAAGCAGGTGTCACGACCACAGTTATGCTCAAGTAAAAACGCTGAAATCTTTTCAAACCAATCCAGTGATTTAAATTGCTCACCATCAGGTATAACAAAAGATAACGGCTTAAGATCAGCCAACGACGTCATTACATCATCTAAATACAAAGGTGCAATGGTGTCGTTGGTGATAATGATAGGTCGACAATCGCCAATGTGCTCGCGGAGTCGACCTGTCTGTTGAAGTGCAGATTGACCAATATAAATAGGATAACTTCGCTCGTCCAAATTAACAGTTAATTCAAGCATCGCTAATTTCCTTTTTATTATTGGTTTTTAAAAATCTAATTTCTCAATGATTTGATTAGCAACAACTTTAGCGCTTTGCTCATCAGTGCGGACAACAAAATCAGCCACTTCTTTGTATAACGGTTCGCGTTCTTCAGCTAAGCGCTCTAATACATCGCGCGGTGCTTCTTCTGTTTGCAATAATGGGCGACGCTTGTCGCGCTGTGTGCGTGCAACCTGCTTTTCGATCGGTGTCTCTAGGTATACAACAATACCTCGAGCAGAAAGCTTATTACGAACTTCTTTACTGATCACAGAACCACCACCAGTAGCAAGAACAATGCCTTGCATCTCAGTTAAGTCTGAAATAACAGTCTCTTCACGAAGTCGGAAGCCCTCTTCACCCTCAAGATCGAATACCCAAGCAATATCTGCTCCTGTACGACGCTCGATCTCTTGATCTGAATCGAAAAATTCAAGGTGTAATTGGTCAGCAATGTGACGACCAATTGTGCTTTTGCCAGCCCCCATAGGGCCCACTAGAAATATATTACGTTTCTCAGCCATATCTTTTTAGTACAAACGAACTCTAAAATTTGAAATAAAACCCCGCCTAACGACCTGGCCCCAAAATTAAGGAGGGGATTATCTCAGTAATTGATTGGTCATTTCAAGTCAATTAGCGTAAAAAGCCTGATAACGAGCAATTAAACCTGCGAATTGCTCGTTGCTTAAGAAAAAAACACTTAATCTATCTGAATTTTTGGTGTTACGAAGATTAGCAACTCTCTTTTTTCATTAAATTCACTCGTACTTCTAAACAGCACACCTAAATATGGAATGTCACCTAGTAGAGGTACTTTCTTTGTTGAGTTCACAATTTGTTGTTGAAAAATACCACCGAGTACGACGGTTTGGCCATTTTCAACCAACACTTGTGTTTGGATCTGTTGCGTATCAATAGCGACTGCAGGGCCCGTTGGAGTCTGTACCGTATCGCCTCGTGTATCTTGAGTGATAATAAGGTCAAGAATCACCTTGTTGTCTGGCGTGATATGCGGTGTCACTTCAAGGCTTAATACCGCCTTTTTGAAACTCACCGTTGTTGCACCACTTGAAGCAGCCTCTACATAGGGAATTTCAGTACCTTGCTCAATACGGGCTTTTTGCTGGTTTGCTGTGGTAATACGAGGGCTGGCAATGATTTCACCTTTATTTTCTTCTTCAAGCGCAGTCAGCTCGAGATCAATTAAAGTGCCATTGGCAAGTTTCGCAACATGCATACCAATGCTCCCTGCTGGGTTTGAAATTGGTAAGTTAACATTTAGACGATCAGCGACGTTCGGGATCAAACCATTTGAAATCGTTTCAGCGCCTTCAAGTGTTCCCGCTAAGCCATCAGTGCCTTGCTGGTCACTAAAGCCCCAACGCACACCTAAATCTTCTTGTACGTTATCACGAACCGTCACCATACGAGACTCAATAACAACTTGTCGCACCGCAATATCAAGCGTATCAACCATACGGCGAACACTCTCTATGCTCTTAGCGGTGTCTTTAATTAATAGTGTATTGGTGCGCTTATCAACCGACACGCTGCCACGCGCAGAAATGATGCTGTTAGTGTCGGTTTTTAATAAATCGGCGAACTCTTCCGCTTTCGCGTAGTTCAGACGAATATATTCACTGTATAAAGGCTCTAGATCTTCAACTTGCTGTTTTGCTTTTAACTCTTTCGCTTCGCGAGCAGCCAACTCTTCAGACGGTGCCACCATTAAAATGGTGCCATCCATGCGTTTGTCTAGGCCTTTCACTTTTAACACCACGTCGAGTGCTTGATCCCATGGCACTCCTTCTAGGCGTAATGTGATGTTACCTGACACTGAGTCGCTGGTGACAAGGTTGAACTCGTTATAGCCTGCGATAATTTGCAGCACAGCACGGACCGGAATATCTTGAAAGTTTAAGGTCATTGGGCGACCTTGGTATTCAATACCGCCATCAAGGTATGCGCGTTGTGAGTCATCTTTTTCGACGGTCAAAGTAAAGATATTTTCGATCTGCTGATGCGTAAATTTAAATGCGGCATTAGGTTCAATTACAATGCGCGTCAAATTATCTTCTTTAAACGTTTCTATCGTGCTAACAACAGTGCCAAAATCAAGAACATCTAATTGATATAATAAATCGTCTAAAATGTCTGTATGGTGAAATTCTGCAACAATTTTACCACCGCTTTCATGTACATCGATTGCCGCTTGCGTATCTTGTAAAAACACAAGTAAGCGCGCTTCGCCTTTATCACCGCGACGAAAATCAATTGATTGCACCGTATTAATGTAATTATTTTTTGCTGATAGCGGATCAGCCGACTCATCGGTGGTGATTGGGTTGTCTGATACGTGTAAAGTGACGATGTTATCTTTCGCAGTCGTTTTATAAATTTTTAAACGCTCTAAAGAAACGGTTACTTTCAAGCCTTGTGATGTCATTGTGCTGCTGACATGTTTAATACCCGCCTGATTTATTTCAACATCGCGGACATTGTTATCTACACCGACATCGCTAAATAACATCTCAATGCGTGCAGGCGAATTGTACACTTGCACTTTTGGCTCAAAGGTAAGGGCCTCATCAAACACTAACTGTAATTGCGTTTCGCCTTTCATCAAGGGGTTATAACGCACATCATAGAGAAGAGGAGCAGCAATCGCTGTCTGCGTCATTAAGAGTGCCAATGCCGCCAACATAAATTTGTGCATGTGTACTAACCAAGCCATTCCTTTATGCATCTTATTTTTACCTTTCATACGATTAACTTGCACCATTTGTATCTGCCTCTAACATTTCTAGTTTTGTCAGACGCTCTTTCCAACAACCAGACCCATCAGGAATTAATTCTAATAATTGTATATAATTGTCGTGCACTTCTTTTATTTCACCATGATACAAACCTAGATAATTACCCTCTGTGACACGATATAGCGTGTCGTCAGCGGCTTTGATCAATGCCCAGGTTCTCCCTTTACTACCGATAGTGCCTTTCATTGACAAGTTATCGAGCGGGTATTTTTCAAGTGGTTGACGAACACGGTCAGGATCTGGGTGTAAACAGTTTTTAACTTGAACCAAGTTATTTTGAATTATTTCTGGTTTGGGAGCGACAAACGGACTACGTAACTCACCTGCACTGTATTCAAAATATTCAAACTTTGCCATTTGAGGAATAGGCTCAACCTCAGGGGTCGTGCTCGCTTTTACCTGATCAATAAACTCTTTTTGTTCTGAAGTATCATCATTACAGGCGCTGAGAAGCAAGCTCATAACAATAATTAACGGGAGCTTTCTCATTTCTTAGGCCCCCCTTCATAACGGTAGGTTTTTGCCACAACGCTAAAGGTTAATTCATTCTCGTTCGACGTTTGAATGGTAAAATCATGCAAACTCACAATACGTGGTAACTGTGCCACTTTGCCAACAAAGTCACCAAACTCATGATAGGTTCCTATTACCTCAATTTTAATGGGTAATTCGGTGTAAAACTCTTTTTTAATTTCCGGCAACCAGCCAATCTTCAAAAAGGTTAAGCCGCTCGTTGTCCCCACATACGATAAGTCGTCAAGGAGTCCCGGTGTTTCATTCGACGTTGGTAAGCGTTTTAAAAGCTGTGAAAACTTTTCTTCCATGTCGACCATTTGTTGACGATATAACTCTAATTTACTGGCTAAAGCGTATTTTTGTTTGTACGTATTGCGCAGTTCGGTTTCTTTTGCAACCGCGGCGTGATAGCTGGTTATTTCGTCTGACACTAACAAGCTATAGCTGAAATACAACACGATTGCCGCAACAAACGCACAACACAGTGCTTTTACAGCAATGGGCCAATCGCCCATGTTTTCGAGTTCTATTTCATTCCAATCTATTTCAGTTAACGATTTGATATCAAGGCTCATTAGGTGCTTCTCCTATTTTATCAAACGGTTTAACGTAAAAATCCATATTAAAATCACTCAATAGCCTAGATGTTTGTTCACCTGCAACAATGCCTTGCATTACGGGTCGTTCTAACAAATAAGAGCTTTGCACTTGTCGTAACATCGTCGATAAGCGATTGTTAGATTCACTGCGACCAATCACATGAATACGGTCATTTTGGCGCTCAAGCTTGGTAAGATAGACACCCGCTGGCACTATTTTCGCCACTTCATCCATAATCTGCGTACCAAGGTTACGACTACTTTGCAGCTCTTCTATTAAACGCATACGTTGTTGAAGGCTTTCTTTTTTCTTATCAAGATCATTAATCTCGCGGATACGCTGATTAAGCAAGGCAATTTCCGTATTTAAGAAATCATTTTTTATATTTTGCCCTTCGCGTAAACCGCTATAAAAAGAGCTTAATATATACATACTTATGAAACTGATAACCACAACTGCAAAAAGTACTGTCACAAATTTATTCTGTGATTCTTTACGTTGTTGTTCGCGCCAAGGCAGTAGGTTTATATGTGGCATGATGAAAAGCTCCTTAACGCCAACCCAGTAGCTATCGCAAACTGCGTTCGGTGACGCTGCAGTACATTGCGATCAACTCTTGGAGAAATCTCAATGTTTGCGAAAGGATCAGCAACCACAGTATGAATTCCTAATTCTTCAATGAGTAAGCGATCTAACCCTTCAATCATCGCCGTGCCACCGGTTAAAACGATATAGTCAACATGATCTTTGCCACTTGTGGTTAAGAACATTTGCACCGCACGTCTTACTTGCTGTAGCAACGATGTTTGGAAAGGTGCCAATACTTCAAAGGTGTAATTAGGCGGCAAATCACCGGTTGTTTTGCCGATTTCAGCTTCATCAAAACTTTTGTTGTAGTAAGCAACAATGCTATTTGTATATTGATCACCACCGAACACTTGGTCACGGGTATAAATAGTTTCACCCGCTTGTACCACGCTCACTAACATCAGCACGGCACCAATATCAACCACAGCAACACACTTATTGTACGCATCGCTTGGCAACTGCTGGTAGTACACATCCATCGTTCGACTAAGTGCATAACTTTCTACATCGACCACTTTAGCTTTTAAATTAGCCGTTTCTAAAGCACCAACGCGTGCCTCAACACTTTCTGTACGGGCAGCTGAGAGCAATACATTAACCTTACTCGGATCGGCCTCATTAATGGCGAGTTTTTCAAAGTCTATATTTACTTCATCAAGTGGGTACGGTATGAGGCTATCTGCCTCAATTGCAATTTGCGACTCTAATTCAGCATCAGTTAATGATACATCCATGAAAATCACTTTGGTGATCACGGTTTGACCAGACACGGCTACTGCCGCAGCCTGAACAGATTTAGGTATTTTCCTTTTTAATTTAGCGATAACATTGCCAATCGCTTCAATGTCTTGAATTGTACGCTCAGACATTGCTCCCTTTGGCATTGGCTCTATAGCTAACGCCTCAAGTCGCAAACCTGTGTCTGTCTCCTGCAACAACACTGCTTTAATGCAGTGCGATCCAATGTCGATCCCTACCATCATAGATGAAGGCTTTTTAAATAGCTGACTTAGCATGTTTGCAACTTGGCCTTTGTTTTAATAATAAACAAGTTATAATTTTTATCTGAAAAAATATTATTCATTTTTTAATCAATATATACTAGCAGTCTCCGATTCTAATTGGGAGTCCATTTAGGGAAAATATAAGTGATTTTATTAAAACGAACTTTACAATTTATTATCATCTGCTCATTTTTAGGACTAATCACTTTAGTCGGTCTATACTATTACGTTAAACCTGATATTCCTAGCGTTCAGGTACTGAAAGACGTTCAATTACAGACACCTATGCAAGTATTTTCTAGAGATGGTTTATTGATTAACCAATTCGGTGAAAAACGCCGCATTCCGGTCACAATCGATGAAATTCCCCAGCCTTTAATCGATGCTATTTTAGCAACTGAAGATAATCGATTTTATGAACATATTGGTATCGACCCTATCGGTATCATCCGCTCAGCCATTGTACTCATATCTACAGGTGAAAAGAAACAAGGCGCAAGTACTATAACAATGCAACTTGCCCGTAACTTCTTCTTAACTCGTGAAAAAGCATACATCCGTAAAGTGAAAGAGATCTTCATTGCTTTGCACATAGAAAGCATATTAAGCAAAGATGAAATTCTCGAATTATATTTAAATAAAATTGAATTAGGTAACCGCGCATTCGGTATAGGTGCTGCTGCACAAGTGTATTACGGTAAAGAACTGAATGAGCTTACACTGCCTCAAATGGCAATGATTGCAGGTCTCCCCAAAGCGCCTTCGGCTTTAAACCCCATTCGTAACCCTGCACGCGCAAAAAGTCGACGAAATGTTGTTCTTGGCCGTATGTTAACCGAAAAATATATTACCCAGAGTGAATACAAAGAAGCCATTAACGCACCAATTACCGCTAAATTTCATGGGGCAGAAATTGAAGTTTATGCACCGTATATCTCTGAAATGGTGCGTGCAGAAATGGTGGCCCGTTACGGCCACGAACGAGCATACAACACAGGTTTTAAAGTGTACACCAGTGTTGAGTCTAATATTCAACAAGCAGCCCAAGATGCGCTCGTAGACAATCTACATGCCTACGATATGCGCCATGGATACCGAGGCGCCACCGCGCAGCTTTGGGATAGCAATACGGATAGTCCGCTTAGCGAAGACGCTATTTTAGATAAACTAAAAGACGTGAAAGAGTTTGGTCCTTTACGTGCGGGCGTAGTCACTAATGTTGCTGAGCAATCTGCGCAGGTATTACTAAAAAATGGCGAGCATATAACCCTTGAGTGGGATGGCCTAAAATGGGCACGTAAATACATTACCCGTTATCGCCAAGGTTTTGCACCGAAAACGGCCACCGAAATTCTCAATGCTGGCGAACAAATTTGGCTGCGTAAGAATCCAGATGACAGCTATATTTTAAGCCAAGTACCCGAAGCATCAAGCGCCTTAGTATCACTTGACCCTCAAGATGGTCGCATAAAAGCCATTGTGGGAGGGTATAGTTTTGAGCAAAGCCAATATAATCGTGCGGTACAAGCTAAGCGCCAAGTAGGTTCGAATATTAAACCATTTATTTACTCAGCGGCGTTAGAAAATGGCTATACCTTAGCCTCAATCTTAAATGATGCCCCCATTAACCAATGGGACAAAAGCCAAGGTGTTGCATGGCGTCCTAAAAATAGCCCAGCAGTCTACAATGGCCCTATTCGTATTCGTCGTGCTTTAGCACAATCTAAAAACGTTATTTCAGTTCGGTTATTACGCGGTGTTGGTTTAGAGCGCACAGCAGATCATTTATTAAAGTTTGGCTTTTTGAATAGCGACATTAACCGCAGTGAGTCGCTGGCATTAGGGAGTGCCTCTATTACGCCTCTTGAGCTTGCACGCGGCATGAGTGCCTTTGCAAATGGAGGGCACTTAATTACGCCTTATTACATCTCTGAAATTCAAGATTCTGCTGGAACAACTTTATATAAAGCCACACCAGAGCTTGCCTGTGATACCCCAGAGCAAAAGGTCACGCCCGATTTTGCAACACTTGATGATAGCCAACTAGTTGCCACAGAATTAGAACACAATGCTCAGCCTCGCTGCGCGCCTCGTATCATCTCAAAACAAAATGCTTTCTTAATTTCGCAAGCAATGCACAGCGCAATTTGGGGTGGCGGAAGCTGGGCACATAAAACAGGTTGGAGTGGTACTGGCTGGCGTGCACAAGCGCTTGATCGCCGTGATCTAGCAGGTAAAACCGGAACCACGAATGACTCTGTTGATACATGGTTTAGTGGTTTTAATCGCAATGTACTGACCTCTGTGTGGGTTGGCTTTGATAACCCAGGCAACCCACTGGGTCGTTCAACCTACAACAGTAACCTTGATAAGTCACAAATATCAGGGGCTGAATCAGGCGCTAAAACGGCCCAACCAGCTTGGGTTGATTTTATGCGAGTTGCTTTAGATGGTATGCCTGAGGCACCGATTGAGTTTCCTGAAGGCTTAGTGTCTGTGCGCATTGATTTAGCAACAGGGTTACTGAGCCATAAAAATGATTACACCAGTCGCTTTGAGTACTTTATTAAAGGCACCGCTCCGACGAAGTATGTCCTTGAGCAACCGACTAATGTGTTTGAAGAGTCACTTTCTACAGAGGAAGAGCTGTTCTAAAAAGTCTTTAACACCTCTATTCGACTAATAAAAAAGCGCCCATTGGGCGCTTTTTGCTTAGCTATTTAAACTAAGATCAGCAAAATTATTTTAAGTTATTCACTAACCAGTAAAGGTCTGAATGAACTCCCGCAGCAGTCACTTCTTTTCCTGCACCAGGGCCTTGAATGACCAGCGCGTTGTCTGTGTACCACTGCGAATTAATCACAAAAATATTATCACCCGGCTTTAAGCTGGCTAATACATCATCGTGTGCAACATTCACTAAGCCAACGGCTGCTTTCGCTTTACCATCAACGAGCGTAATTGCACCGGTGTAGCGAACAACTTTATTTTCGGCCTGTGCAATGGCAGCCTTTTCTTCGATGAATGCATCAAGCAAATGCCTGTTCGCAAGGAAGTCTTGCCAACTTCCTGTTGCCAGTTCTTCAGGCATCAATGGCGTTAATGCAATGTCATCAAGCTCTAAATCTAATCCTAAATCGCGGGCTAAAATAAGTAACTTGCGCTGCATATCTCGGCCAGATAAATCTTCACGCGGGTCAGGTTCGGTGTAGCCCATTTGCTGCGCTTGTAGCACAAGTTCAGAAAACGGAACATTACCATCATAGCAACTGCACAACCACGACAGCGTCCCCGAAAAAACCCCTTCTATACGATGAATGCTATCACCACTATTTTGTAAGTCTGCCAACGCAAAGTTAATTGGTAAGCCCGCCCCTACACTGGTGTTATAACGCCACAACAAATTACGCTCAGCTAAATTAGAGCGCAATGTTTGATACCAATCATTTGCCGCTGTGCCTGCATATTTATTGGCACTAATTAAATGACAATTAAGCTCAACGAGTGCTGGGTATAATTGGCTAAACGCTTCACTGGCGGTGATATCAATCACCACTTTGTGTTCGTAATCAAGTTCGCTAATACGTGTTAGCAGTGTTTCTTTATCGTAGTGTTGGGCTTCACTTTGCCACTGCGCTTGCCACGTTTCTGTGTTCAAGCCACTGGCACTAAATAGCATTTGCTTTGAGCGTAATAATGCCACGACTTTAATCTGATAATGAGCTGATAACCTAACAAACTGAGCCTGTAACTGTGATAGAAAGACTTCACCAACATTACCCAGCCCCGCCACGATAATAGCCAGTTCTTGACCCTTGTTGACCAATTTATCATGCAACAGGGTCAGTACATCGCTGTCTATAGCTTGATCGTTTAGTAGCAGCACATACTGTTGATCTTGTTGTACAAAACGCGGATGAATACTTTGCTCTTTAAGGAGCGAAATTGCTTGTTCAGCTAACTGGCTCACATCGCTACTTGGTGCCACAACCGCGCAGCCGCTTAAATTAGATTCAACAATATTAGCCCGCCCAGCAAGGTGACTCACCACTTGATGAGTACTGTGCCCTGGTACCAGCAAATAGGTATCACCTTCTTTCACAAAATGATGCAAACTGTGCTGAATTAGCTGACTCAGCTCCCCCACTTCACCTGTGCTTAGCGTATCAACACGCAGTAAATCGATATTATCTAAGGTCGTAATAAAACGCTTCGCCTTGCTATACCCTTCTTTTACAACCTCAGTTGGGCTGGCATCACAATCAAAGCTACTTCTTACAACAAGTTTAATGTCGCTGTCTTTAAGCGGTGATAAGGTTTTTGCATGTAAAACAGGGTTACCTAAGCGAGCCAATAAATTAGCTTGCTCTCGGCACACTTTTGCGTATTTAACGGCGTTTTTAACCTTACGAGGGTCTGTACTGAATACACCTTGGGTATCAGTCCAAATAGACACTTGCTTGGCAAAGGTATAGCTTGCTAATAAGGTCGCACTGTAGTCACTGCCATTACGACCCAGTGTTACCGTCTTACCCTGACAATCTGCAGCGATAAAGCCTGTCACCACATTGATCTTTGCTTTACTGATCGCATCGGTGCATTGCTGTTGATTCTTTTGATGCAATAGTTGGCCATCATTTAGTGTAAATAACTGCCGTGCATCCACATCCTGTGCTGCCACACCCAGCTGATTTAGATAGCCCGCTAATAAACGCGCAGACCATACTTCTCCATGTGCTAGCAACACGGCTTCTTGTAGTTGCTGTTTAGCAATAAGTATATTTAATAGCGCCAGCTCATCTTTTAATTGTGCCAATGCCTGCTGCTTGTTTTTTGCTACTAACAGCTGCTCTATTAAGGCGCGCTGATTATTATCAATCAGCAATAAAATATCACTAACCGCTTGGTTATCTTGCTGTTGATAACTTTGCCAAAGTTTTACCAAGGTGTCGGTTGTTTTGCCCGATGCAGACACCACCACACAATCACCTTGCTGCGTATTTGCTAAAACAATATTTGCCACAGCATGATAACGCTCTGCAGAGCTTAAGCTTGAGCCACCAAATTTATGAACAATATTTACCATTTTTCTACCACAATGCCGTATGTGCTGGCGTTAACTTAAAAGTGCTGCTTTGTTGCGTATTGGCTTGCGTGTGCGTTTGCTTCGCGTTGCTCTGAGTGGCTTGCTGCCCCTGACCTGGTTTAACTAAATTGAAAACACGGTCTAAATCGGCAATTAAATCTTTTACATCCTCAATGCCAACAGAGATACGAATTAACGTATCACCCACCCCTGCTTCTAAGCGAGCTTTTGCCTCCATTCCAGCATGAGTCATGGTCGCAGGGTGACAAATTAAACTCTCAACGCCCCCCAATGATTCGGCTAAGCTAAACTCTTTAAGGCCTGTTAGAAAAGCCGCAGCATCATTAATGTCGCCTTTAATATCAAAACTCACCATGCCACCAAAACCGCGTTGCTGTGCTTTAGCGAGCGCATGCTGAGGATGAGAAGCGAGACCGGGATAATATACTTGGCTCACAAACGGTGAATCTTCTAAATATTCTGCAATTGCAAACGCATTCTCTTGGTGCTGTTTTAAACGCACATTTAAAGTGCGTAAACCACGCAGAGTAAGATAACTATCAAACGGTGCACCCGTAATACCAATATTGTTTGCCCACCAAGCCAGTTCATCACCCAGCTCTTGCGTTGCTGCAATAACAGCACCGCCAACCACATCAGAGTGACCGTTAATGTATTTAGTCGTTGAATGCACGACTATATCAACACCAAACTCAATCGGGTTTTGCAAGGCCGGCGATAAAAACGTGTTATCAGCCGCAACAAGTGCACCGCATTGTTTAGCAATGGCGGTAATCGCTTTAATATCTGTTAGGCGTAAAATGGGGTTACTGGGTGTTTCAATCCAGATCAGTTTAGGTTTTATCGCTAAGATTTCTTGGTGATTTTCAGCTTTTGTTAAATCAAGCACTTTTAGTTTCAGTAAACCGCGCTTCTCTAATGAGGTAAATAAACGATAGCTACCGCCGTAACAGTCATGTGGAATAACCAAGGTATCATCGCTATTCAAAAGCTGTGTCGTTAAGTGAACAGCCGCCATGCCTGTCGCAGTGATAATGCCTTTAGCTCCGCCCTCTAGTTCAGCGAGTGTTTCGGCTAAAATATCACGGTTAGGGTTACCACTGCGGCCATAGTCATATTGGCGCTTAGTATCAAAATCAGCGAACGAATAGGTGGTTGATAAGTAAATTGGTGGAACGACTGCACCGTGGTGTTTATCGGCTTCAATGCCATGACGAACAGCAATCGTCGCTTTATTTTTTTCACTCATTTCATCACCTACTTAGAATTGGATGTTTAGACGTCTAAAAGGTTAGATGATCAAATATGAGAAGTCAAAGCATTTATCGCCATTACATAGAAGTTTATACATTTACACGACTAGATGGCTAAATAACTAGTATTTGACTATCTTTTTTAAAGCGATAGAATTTCCGCATCTTGCGCTGTGGATAAGGCGTAAACAACTGACAACCGAGGCAACGAAACAACTTATGGCTAAATGGAACGGTGAATACATTCACCCATATGCAGAACACGGTAAAAAATCAGAGCAAGTAAAAAAAATTACCGTATCAATTCCGCTGAACGTATTAAAAGTATTAACTGATGAGCGCACGCGTCGTCAGATTAATAATCTTCGTCATGCTACTAACAGTGAGCTACTGTGCGAAGCCTTTTTACACGCTTTTACAGGTCAACCATTACCGAATGATGACGACCTTCGAAAAGATAACCCTGAAAAAGTACCTGAAGAAGTAAAAAGAATTATGCAAGAAATGGGGTTAGATATCCCCGTACTTGATTCAGAGTAAATATTTCGGCCACCGGATCGTAGCCGATTTCTCAGACATAAAAAAACTCAGCCTTGGCTGAGTTTTTTATTTGCAGTTAGTAATACCCACCCGCTTAATCAAACGAATAGGTACCTAATTATTTAACGCATGTAGTTTTCTGGCATGTCAATTTGCGCCACACCAGACTCAACGGCTGCTTCTGCAACAGCACGTGCAATACGTGGTAATAAGCGTGGGTCCATTGGTTTTGGAATAATGTACTCAGCACCAAACTCAAGTGAATCAACACCCGACGCCTTAAGCACTTCGTTAGGCACAGGCTCTTTCGCAATACTACGAATAGCATGCACCGCTGCGATTTTCATTTCATCATTGATTGATGTCGCACGCACATCAAGCGCACCGCGGAAAATGAATGGGAAACACAATACATTATTAACCTGATTAGGGTAATCTGAACGCCCTGTTGCCATAATTAAATCATTACGTGCACCGTGTGCAACAGCTGGCGCGATTTCTGGATCAGGGTTTGAACATGCAAAAACCACCGGCTTATCTGCCATCAGTTTTAAATCTTCAGCGGTTAATAAGTTAGGGCCAGATACACCAACAAATACATCAGCATCGGCTATTACATCTTGCAAAGTGCGCTTATCGGTATTGTTAGCAAATAGCAATTTATACTCGTTTAAGTCATCACGACGTGTATGGATCACGCCTTTGCGGTCAAGCATATAAATGTGCTCACGCAATGCACCACATTTAATAAGTAGTTCCATACATGCAACCGCTGCTGCACCGGCACCTAAACACACGATAATCGCGTCTTCGATATCTTTACCCTGTACTTCAAGCGCATTTAGCATGCCTGCTGCTGTTACGATTGCAGTACCATGTTGGTCATCGTGGAAAACAGGGATGCTACAACGCTCAATAAGCGCTTTTTCAATTTCGAAACACTCTGGCGCTTTAATATCTTCTAGGTTGATACCACCAAACGTATCGGCAATATTTGCAACAGTATTAATGAAGTCTTCTGTCGTGCGGTGTTTTACTTCGATATCTATCGAGTCTAAACCTGCAAAGCGTTTAAATAAAAGTGCTTTACCTTCCATCACAGGTTTTGATGCAAGCGGACCTAAATTGCCTAAGCCTAAAATTGCGGTACCGTTTGAAATAACCGCAACCATATTACCTTTGCCGGTGTATTTATAGGCATTTGCTGGATCGGCTGCTATCTCACGGACGGGCTCTGCGACACCTGGACTATATGCTAGAGCGAGATCATTAACCGTTTCTGCTGGTTTAGTTAGTTCTACACTAATTTTACCTGGAACGGGGTGAGCGTGGTAATGTAATGCTTGTTCACGAAAATCTGACATAACGCGATAGTATCCTGCAATAAGTTAAAAAGTGAGAGGGCTTGCATCTGTACGATACCTGTAATATATAAAAATTCCAAGTATTATCAGGTCTATCCTGTTATATGCTATATCGCTTAATTTTAAAGGATTTCCCAACAATTTCTGCACATAGTTTTAATTCACAACAGATAAAAATTCATCTATTTGTGGCCATTTAAGCACCTGTTTTTGTATTTTATAGGCACGAACACAGCAAATAACCGAAACTTAGCAAAATGAGCAACTTTAACGAACTTAACAGCATTTATAGGTGAAGTTCATATAAATTGTTACTTTTTACAACTTTTGGAATCATTTATATCATTCAAAATATAGCGAAGGGATCACTATTTGTCTGCATTATTAGCGATATATTGGGCATAACAAGCAGAAATAGTTATGCACATAAAGCGTGTAGGCATGGGATATAAAAAAGAATGGTTCTGAATTTCAGGCATAAAAAAAGCACCCAAAGGGTGCTTCTTTCAACTAAACAGCAGATATTACTTCTTGCTGCTAAGTGCACCGAAGCGCTTGTTGAAACGATCAACACGGCCGCCAGTGTCTAAAATCTTTTGCTTACCAGTGTAAAACGGGTGACACTCAGAACATACGTCTAAGTGGATGTCTTTACATAAAGTAGAGCTAGTTTCGAATTTGTTACCACATGAACAAGTTGCAGTGATAGCTTCGTACTTAGGGTGAATACCTTCTTTCATAGGAACCTCTAGTTAAGGCCGCATCGCTCTCCAAACCCGAAGTCTGGCACCATACGTCGTTAATACAATTAATAGGTCGCGTATTTTATAGCTCAAGCAGCCTCTCGACAAGCTTTAAATTCATCTTTAGCTAAAAAAATAAACAAGTCATCAAACGTTCAGTATTTGTTGGTAGGTTTTTAGCACTAATTTTAGTACATTAGCAGCACACGCTATTTTTTCTATTCTTAATTCAGTTGAGTTGTTATGCACTTTGTAGAAGTTGCCATAAAAGTCCCTTTACAGCGTACCTTCGATTATAAAGTTGAGCAGCTGCTACATAGCCCTGAGCTGCGAGTAGGCATGCGTGTGCGTGTGCCTTTTGGCTCTCAAAAAAAGATAGCTGTCGTACTGGCAGTCAAAACCAGTACCGATGTACCCGAAGATAAAATTAAAGCCATTATTGATGTTATAGACGATGCCCCTATTTTATCTGAGCAACACTTAGCACTGCTAAAATTTACTGCTCGCTATTACTGCTACCCACTTGGTGAAACAATTCATACAGCGCTTCCAGCGGCACTGCGCCAAGGTGAATGCCCAGACAAAACCAGTATAAATATGGTTGAACTGACCGACAAAGGTGCAAAATTACCTTCACTCAAAGCAAAAACACAGCTTAATTTGCTGAAGCAGCTAGCGCAGTCAGGCAAGTCATCCTTAACCGAATTAAAAGCACTCGGCTTTAATAAAAAAACCATTGATAGCTTGCTCGAAAAAGAACTCATTAAACAGTTTATCGAACATGATAACCAATGGCAGCAACGCGCCCCAACAATTGGCAGTAAACCAACTCTAAACAAAGAACAAGCCGTTGCATGCACAACGATTAATCAAGCCAGTGGGTTCACCTGTTTTTTACTTGAAGGCGTTACCGGCAGTGGTAAAACAGAAGTGTATTTACAATGCCTTGAAGAGGTTCTAAAAAAAGGCCAGCAAGCACTGGTGTTAGTGCCCGAAATTGGCCTAACACCACAAACCGTTAATCGTTTTCGCCGTCGCTTTCCCGATACCCCTATTATGCTTTGGCATTCAGCATTAACCGACAACGAGCGCTTGCAAACATGGCGTTTCTGCGAAAAAGGCAGCTGTGCCATTGTTATCGGCACTCGTTCGAGTATTTTCTTACCTTTTTTATCACTTGGTATGATCATTGTTGATGAAGAGCACGACAGCTCGTTTAAGCAACAAGATACGCTGCGTTATCATGCTCGCGATTTAGCAGCCTACAGAGCTTATCAACAGCAAATACCCTTGATACTAGGTAGCGCAACTCCCGCTCTCGAAACCTTACATAAAGCAATAAATAACAAGTACCAACTATTGAGCTTAACGGAGCGTGCGCAAACCAGCACTGATAACCAATTTCACTTAATGGATATGAAAGGCCAACCCGAACAAGCCGGTATTGCCCATGCAAGTTTGGCCTATATGCGTCAACATCTTGAGCGCGGCAAGCAAGTCATGGTGTTTTTAAATCGACGCGGCTTTTCTCCCACACTCATATGTCATGAGTGTGGCTGGTTAAGTGAGTGCTCACGTTGCAGTACCAGTGCCACATTCCACAAAGCAATTGGACAAATGATCTGCCATCATTGCTCCGAGCAGCATGCAGTGCCCCATCAATGCCCCGATTGTGGCAGCACACAGATTTTTCCTAATGGTAAAGGCACGGAACAAATTGAAGAGTTTTTAGCAGAAACTTTCCCTGATATACCCATTAGCCGCATTGACCGAGATTCAACTCGTCGTAAAGGCAGCTTAGAAAAAGCCCTCGACGACATAAATCAAGGGGGGGCGCGTATTTTGGTGGGCACGCAAATGCTTGCGAAAGGCCATCATTTTGCCGATGTCAGTTTAGTGCTTATTTTAGATGTTGATAGTGGTTTGTACTCGTGTGATTTTCGCGCTACAGAACATTTAGCACAGCTTGTCACTCAGGTTGCAGGCCGTGCAGGACGCAGTGGTGAACCGGGACAAGTACTGTTACAAACTCACTTTCCTGAGCACCCACTATTGCAAGATTTAGTGAATAATGGCTATCAAGATTTTGCGCGCTATGCCCTTGCAGAACGAGAAGATGCTCAGCTCCCCCCCATAACAAACATGGCAATTGTGCGTGCCGAAGGACATAACATAAATCAAGTCATGGATTTTTTAACTGATTTGGTTCCTGTCCAGAACATATCTGGTATACAATTGCTCGGACCGATCCCTGCGCCATTGGAGCGTGTAGCAGGTAAATATCGGTTTCAGTTACATATTCAAGCGCTGGAGCGCTCCCACTTACACCAATATTTAGCGCAAATGGTTGACTATATAAGCACCAGTAAATTAGCGCAAAAGGTGCGTTGGAGCTTAGACGTTGATCCAATAGATATGATTTAAAGGCCAATAAAAAAGTCATGGCACAACACGATTACATAAATAAAAAACCATCAAATCGAAATAATAAAAAACAAGCCCCGGCAAAAAAGCCGTTCCCTATTGTTCTTGTCTTTGTCGCCCTTATTTTGCTGGGTGGGTTTGGGTATGGTTTATGGTATATCAAACATAATGCCGATCCTGAACTTGTTGAGCAGCAAGCTAATCCAACAAAATCAGAAGAAGAAAAGGTTATTCCAAAACCGAAACCACCCGAGTTTATTAAAGAAATAAAAGAACACGAAATTCAGGTTGAAGTAAAAGAGATTGAGCAAAAAGGCCCTTATGTAATGCAATGCGGCTCTTTTAGAACGCTGGAACAAGCTCAAACCTTAAAAGCGAAGATTGCATTTGCAGGCTTAGTGTCTGAAGTTAAACGCGTAGAAGGCAGTAATGGCATTTGGTATAAAGTGCGTTTAGGCCCTTACGAAACCAAACGTCTGGCAGAAAGCGACAAAAACAAACTCAAGCGCATTAAAATAATGGGCTGTGGAATTTGGCTTTGGACTTGATTTTAGCTCATTCACCCATATAAACACCTCATCAATCGCTTTTTACGAGCGGCTTCGCCGCTCGATGATGAGGAATAATCATGACTACTATTGTAAGTGTTCGCCGCGACGACAAGGTCGTTATTGGTGGCGATGGCCAGGTTTCACTTGGTAACACCGTAATGAAGGGCAACGCCCGCAAAGTTCGACGTCTTTATAATGGCAAAGTAATCGCTGGTTTTGCTGGCGGTACTGCTGATGCCTTCACCCTTTTCGAACGCTTTGAAAGCAAACTAGAAATGCACCAAGGTAACCTCACCAAGGCCGCAGTAGAAATGGCCAAAGATTGGCGAAGTGACCGCGCACTCAGAAAGCTTGAAGCGCTACTGGCCGTTGCTGACGAAACCGCCTCGTTGATCATCACCGGTAATGGTGACGTAGTACAACCAGAGAACGACCTTATCGCCATTGGCAGTGGTGGTAACTTCGCACAATCTGCTGCGACAGCCCTGCTTGAAAATACCGACCTAAGTGCCCGTGAAATTGTAGAGAAAAGCCTAACAATTGCAGGCAACATCTGTGTATTCACGAATAATTTCCAAACTATTGAAGAATTGTAATAGGAACTGCCATGTCTGAGATGACTCCAAGAGAAATCGTTCACGAGCTTGATCAACACATTATTGGCCAAGCAAAAGCTAAAAAAGCAGTTTCAATCGCACTGCGTAATCGCTGGCGTCGCATGCAGCTTAGCGACGAATTACGCGCTGAGGTTACGCCAAAAAATATCTTAATGATTGGCCCTACCGGTGTCGGTAAAACCGAAATTGCACGTCGCCTTGCTAAACTAGCTAATGCGCCTTTCATTAAAGTCGAAGCAACAAAATTCACTGAAGTGGGTTATGTTGGTAAAGAAGTTGAGACGATCATTCGTGATCTAGTTGATATCTCAATCAAAATGACCCGTGAACAACAAACCAAAAAATTCAAGCACCGAGCTGAAGAAGCGGCAGAAGAGCGTATTCTCGACGCCCTACTACCACCAGCACGTGATACGTTTGGTGAATCACGTTCTGATGAAAACTCTTCGACACGTCAGTCGTTCCGTAAAAAGTTACGTGAAGGCCAATTAGACGATAAAGAAATCGATATTGATGTTGCACAAGCACAGCCTAACGTTGAGATCATGGCTCCGCCTGGTATGGAAGAAATGACCAACCAGTTACAAAGCATGTTCCAAAACATGGGCGGTGATAAGCGCAGTAAGCGCAAGCTGAAAATCAAAGAAGCTTTCAAGCTATTAGTTGAAGAAGAAGCCGCTAAACTTGTTAACCCTGAAGAGTTAAAAGAGCAAGCTATCTTTGCTGTAGAGCAAAACGGCATCGTATTTATCGACGAAATCGATAAAATCTGTAAGCGTGGCGAAGCGTCAGGCCCAGATGTAAGCCGCGAAGGTGTTCAACGCGATTTACTGCCATTAATCGAAGGCTCAACAGTGAGCACTAAACACGGTATGGTTAAGACTGACCACATGTTATTTATTGCATCTGGTGCATTCCAAATGGCAAAACCGTCAGACATGATCCCAGAGCTACAAGGTCGTTTACCGATTCGCGTAGAGCTAGAAGCGTTAACCGCCGATGACTTTAAACGTATCCTTACAGAGCCACATGCATCGCTTACAGAGCAGCAACGCGAACTGTTGAAAACAGAGCAGGTTAACGTTGATTTCACTGAAGACGCAATTGAGCGTATTGCTAAAGCCGCATGGCAAGTAAACGAAAAAACCGAAAACATCGGTGCACGTCGCTTACACACTGTGATGGAAAAGCTAATGGAAGAAATTTCATTCGATGCTTCTGAAAAAGCGGGTTCAACGCTCACAATTGATGCTAATTACGTCGAGCAGCACCTAGGCGCATTGGTTGAAGACGAAGATTTAAGTCGCTTTATTCTTTAATCACTAAATTATCGTTATAATTAAAAGCCTCCTGTTGGAGGCTTTTTTGTTAGCTTAAAAATCAATGATAGGGTTTACTATGAAAGAAGTGACGAAAGTGCATTATCACAGCGTAAGCAAAGTACTAGACGTTTACTTTGACGATGAGTCGAGTGCTTGCTTTAGTGCAGAGTTCTTACGTGTTCACTCACCCTCAGCCGAAGTACAAGGCCATGGTAATGAGCCCATGAAGCTGGTACTAAATAAGCACCAAGTAAGCATTAGCAAAATTGAGCCAGTTGGTCATTATGCGCTTCGTTTAGTATTTAGCGATAATCACAACAGCGGCTTATACAGCTGGCATTATTTAGCCGATTTACAGGCTAATAAAGACTCACTTTGGCAACAATACCAAACCCGTGTCCATGAGCACGAAGCGAATAAAGACAGCGTACCAATAAAGTTTGTACCTTAGTTTTATTAGCGCCACCTAAAACAAAAAAGCGCGACAAAATTGCGCGCTTTTAAATTTATCTGTTACTGAATCCCTACACTTTAAACTTATCAATTGCTTGGTACAGCACGCGAGCCTGCTCAGAGACTTCCTCGCTGGTTTGTGCATTAGTGACTGCATGTCCAGAGGCTTGTTGAGCAATATCTCGAATACGCACCACGTTTTTGTTAACCTCAGAAGCCACCTGACTTTGCTCGTCAATCGCCGTCGCAATGTGCGTACTCATATCCATAATCGTTTGCACGTCTTCAGTGATAGAGCGTAGTAACTCACCTGCTTTCGTTGCCTGAGCGGCACTTTCGCCACCTTGATTACGGCACTGCTGCATAATACTGACAACTTCTCGGGTACGCCCTTGCAAGGTCGTAATAATGCTTTCAATTTCTTGAGTTGAGTCTTGTGTACGTTGTGCAAGCGAGCGAACTTCGTCAGCAACCACAGCAAAACCGCGTCCCTGTTCACCGGCCCTCGCCGCTTCGATTGCAGCATTCAGTGCGAGTAAATTCGTTTGTTCAGCAATGCCACGGATCACATCAAGCACCGAGCCAATCGTTTCGGCATCTTTTTCTAATTGCGACACAACACTCGAAGCATTTCCAAGCGACTCAGATAAATGATTAATCTGTACGACCGTTGACTCAACTTCTGAGCGACCTTGTTGGGCACTTAAATTGGTTGACTCTGCTTTTTTAGCCGCTGCTTCAGTATTATGCGAAATATCTTGAATGGTTGCCTGCATTTCAGTTGCAGCAGTTGCAACCATATCGGCTTCATGCAGCTGCTCTTGCATACCCGAACTGGTTGCTGATGTGGTTTCTGATAAATGTTCAGTCGCGATATTAAGCGTACTCAGTGCCGTGTTAACTTCGTAAATCAGCTTTTTAAAATCACCAATTAAGCTGTTAAAATCAACCGTCATAATCGTCACTTCGTCTTTGCCCGACTGCTCAATCGAAATACTTAAATCGTTACTACGACGAATCTCATTAATTGTATGGTATACACGCTCAATAGGCTGAATAATTGAACGGCTGGTAAAGTAAACCAAAATCATCACAACAGCACTTGCAATAATAAACACCATTAAAGCAATTAACTGTGCTTGCGATGCGCTTGATTCAACAAATGTTTTTGTCTCATCGGTCAGTTCAGAAACAATGGCATCACTCATCTCAACGCTTTGCTTCATTTTACCCAAGGCACCCGAATCTAAGTCTAGACCGAGTAAGACTTGTGCATCGACGAGTGCTTTAAATTTAGTTTGATAGGTCGACAAAAGAGCCAGTAATTGACTTTCGTAGTTACCATCAAGCTCAGCTACTTTAATGGCGGACTCAAAATCAGCGACTAATTCATCAAACTTGGTCAGATATTTTGTGTCAAATCGCAGCATAAAATCTTTTTCGGCGCGGCGTAACTGCAACATGTAAGTGAGTAAACGGTAATCTTCGCGCTCACTTAATAGTGTTTCGACTTGATGCACAGCGTTACGCAAATCACCATAAAGCGCATCTTTTGGGTGTAAACCTATTTGTTTTTGTAACTCTACAACGCTGTTAAAATCATCGTAGTACACTTTAGCTAGACGTCTAAACTCGCCTAACTTATCTGTGTTCATCGATAAATCGTTTAGCAATTCATCTAATCGCGCCATTTTTGTTTTAAGTTGTGTGTACTCATTTTCAAATAAGCTAAGGCTGTTTACATCTTTGTAAAACAGAAAGTTTTTCTCATGCTTACGCATAGAAAGCTCATGAATATCAAGCTCCTCCGCATTTTGAATTGTCTCATTGAGTTTTAGCATCGTGCGAGACTCAAAGATAATGACACATAGCATCACAATCATTGCAAGACCAACAACTAACGCGTTTAATTGTAAACGACGTTTTATAGTTAAGTTTTGTAATACATTCATTCAGAGCGCCCTATAGATACATGCATATAAGAGTATAGCTAAACTATTTAAAGCAGCTAATAAAAGTAGCTAATGTTGCCGGGCATTGTCGTTGATACGAATGGTTTAAACAATAACTTTTTTTTCAATATCAACCTGTTGCCACAAGTGGTAGTGCAATTTATCTAGTTGTTGCCATTGTCTTTTTTGTAACCAGTCAACCAAAGGAGCCGGATCGCTAGGAAAATTCAGTTTTCTGTTTTGTGCTGATTGCAGCCAGTCATCCATGGCATAGGGATTTAAATAGCTCATGACATGCGCCGCCCCCATTGACAATAAAGTCTGTGCATTTATGCCTTGCTCAAATTGCTTACCAAGCGGCTTTAACAGCAGCTTTTTACCCAATTGCAAGGCCTCACTGGCCAGTTCAAATCCAGCATTTCCTATCACTCCCCCCGCATTGGCAAGATCATTTAAAAAACCGACGCGTGATGGTGATCTTAAGTGAATATTTCCAATTGATGAGTTTTCTGCATCAGGGTGGTAGCAATAGAATTCGCGCTCGGGAAAGTCTTTTAGGTAGTCGACTACACTGTCTAAGTTTTCGAATGGTAAATAAACTAACACCTTATTTTCAACCATGACAGGATTATTATGCTGATGAGCCGCAATAAACGGAGGAATAATATTTTTTGCATAAGGTTGCCAATGCACACCTAAATAAACATTAGCGGGCGCATAATGACGAATTAACGCTCTTCTGAAAAATGAGCGACCAAACATCGGCACTTTATCTGACAAAAATGCCGCCTGATGACTCATACCAATAACCGGCACCCCCTGCTGTTTAGCCGCCCATGCTGTGATCGGCTCAAAATCATTAAACACCAAATCATAGTGACGTAAATCAAGGCTTTTTATATCTTTGATTAACTGCAATGGCCGAGCATTTTTGAGTGTTTTTAAGCTATCAACTTGCCCCGATTTACTGGTAAACGATAAACCACGAAACGCTCGGTAGTTAGCAAATTCATCCATATCGAAGTAATCGTGCTCACGGCGGCCCGAAAACACATAATCAACATCGACACCTAATGCATTGAATGTTGTTGCCATAACCCGAGCTCGTGTTATGTGACCATTCCCTGTACCTTGAATACCGTACAAAATTCTCATATATATTCCACCACCATCACAGCAAGCACAGCGCAACTCGACCCTATCACCGCACCAACAATCACATCGGCTGGATAATGCACGCCCACGACAACCCGTGAAGCCGCAACGCCTGCCGCCCAGATAAACCACACAGCCATAAAAGCAGGGAAGTACATCGTTAAAATAGTCGCAACAACAAACGCACCAGCACTGTGCCCCGAGGGCAAACTAAACTTATCACTGGGCACCAGGTAAGCCCCTTGCACTAAACAATCACAAGGCCTGACTCGAGCAATGCGTTTTTTAGCCAAAAAATAAATGGGTCGCTCTATAGCAAAGCCAACCAACAGGCTCAAGGCAAACTGCTGGAAATGTAATTGTTCGCTGAACCACCAAAACCCCACAAATAACATCAGGTATAGCCCACCATCGCCGGTTTTTGATAGACCGATTGCTGAGCGTCTAAGCCAATTAGGCGATGCATCGTTAAATACGCTTAAAAACAACTGTTCATCCACTTTTGCTAACTTCGTCAGTATGTTATTTGCCATGGCCAAGCTCCTTGTCATACTTTGTGTCTGTTTTTAATACAAACATGACCTCTTTATAAGAGGGCTACTCATCTCAGCTTAGGTGTTAAAAATAACAATTAGGTGACGCTTTTGAGACACTAATGTTGCGGTGAGTTGATTCCTTTGATTTAAAGTAATAAACACGTATTAAGTCGTTGTTATTGAGTTGTATCAGGGTATACTGAGTACTAAACAGACAGTCTCTTTAGAGGATGAAAAAATGGATTACAGCACTTCTGATTTATGCGACCACTTTGCCGATGTGGTTGATGTGCTCGAACCTATGTTTATCAATTTTGGTGGACGCCCAAGTTTCAGTGGTCGAGTTAGAACCGTAAAATGTTTTGAGAACAATGAGCTGATCCGCGAAATATTATCAACAGATGGTACCGACAGTGTACTGTTAATTGATGGTGGTGGTTCAACCCGCCGCGCACTAATTGATATTGAGCTGGCTGAAATCGCATTAGAAAATAACTGGCAAGGTATTATTGTATATGGTGCTATTCGCCATGTTGATGACCTTGAAGAATTAGATTTAGGCATTCAAGCAATTGCGTCTATTCCTGTTGCTGCCGACAGTGAAGGAGCCGGTGAAGACGGCATTGGCGTTAATTTTGCGGGTGTCTCATTCTTTGATGGTGACTTTGTTTACGCTGATAGCACCGGCATTATATTATCTGCTGATGAATTAGAGTTCGACGTAATAGAAGAAGACTAAACTCGGTGACTGACTACCTTAAAATTTATGATGAAGCGGCGGTTAAACATTTATGTGTCCGCCGCGCCAACGAACAGAAAGCGTGGCAAGCCCTCGCCCTCCTCGATACACACACAAACGCACCTCAAGCCCTTATCGATGCAAAACAATTCGGCATTCGCTATGTACTCGTTGGCGTGTGTGAAGATATTGGTCCCCGTGCTAATTTAGGCAATGGCGGTTCGCATCAAGCATGGCAAGCTTTTTTAAAGCGCTTTCTTAATCAAACTCATAATCAATTTCTAAATCATGAACGCGTGTTATTACTCGGCGAAGTGGAACTTGATGATTTAAACCAGCAAGCCGCTCACCTCGATAACAAAAACGACGCTGACTTAGCTCAGCTGCGCCAACTTTGCGCAGATATCGACACCCGCGTTGAGCGCGTACTGGCGATGATCTTTGCTGCAGGTTTAGAACCTATTGTCATTGGTGGGGGCCATAATAACTGCTTAGGAATTTTACGTGCGTTAAGTAAACAGCACGCTAAGCCTGTTAATGCCATTAACTTAGACCCACATGCAGATTTTAGAGAGTGTGAAGGTCGCCACAGTGGTAACGGCTTCAGGTACGCCTATTCTGAAAGTCACCTTGCGCAATATCATGTAATCGGTTTGCACGAATTTAAAAATAACCAAGCAATTCTGAATGCTCTCAAAGATGCAAACTTCTTGTTTGATAGCTACCAAGATATTCAAGTGCGTCGCACTATCGACCTTTCAACGGCCTGCAAACAGGCGCTTGCTCGCTTTGACAGCGCCCCCCTTGGCGTGGAAGTAGACCTTGATAGTATTTCACTCATGCCGGTAAGCGCCTACACAAACTGTGGTTTTAGTGTCAGTGATGCTGAGCATTTTGTGCATTTAGCTGCTAGGCATGTTCATGCCAGCTACCTGCATTTATGTGAAGGTGCACCATCGCAACACCCCGTAGGGTTAGAGGCAGGAATAAACGATGCTGGGCAAATCATTACCGCATTAGTTAATGCTTACTTGCAAGCAAGAGAAAGCCTGTAATAAAACGCGCCAAGAGCCGGGTGAGTAACCTCGTTTTTAGGCGCCATGCATGGCGCGTTTGCGCGAAATAAATTTAACGCCTACATTAAACCGTAGGCGTTATGCTTGCATGGCGCGTTTGCGCAGCAACATCTTTTATAAGATTCACGGCTAAAGCCCTTCCTACAAGTGATACACTTCACACGTGGGAGGCGTTTTAACGCCGAAAAGCAAACCTGTTCAACGGTATTAAACAACCATCTCGATTTAGCTTTACTAGCTCCTATCTCGCCTTTCGTAACTCGTTGCTTGTAACCCTTTCACGCCTACATTAAACCGTAGGCGTTATGCTTGCATGGCGCGTTTGCGCAGCAACATCTTTTATATAATTCGCGGCTACAAGTGATGCACACTTCACACGTAGGAGGCGTTTTAACGCCGAAAAGCAAACCTTTTAACTGGCATTAAACAACCATCTCGATTTAGCTGTACTAGCTCCTATCTCGCCTTTCGTAACTCGTTGCTTATAACCCTTTCGCGCGAAATAAATTTCACGCCTACATTAAACCGTAGGCGTTATGCTTGCATGGCGCGTTTGCGCAGCAACATCTTTTATAAGATTCACGGCTAAAGCCCCTCCTACAAGTGATACACATCACACACGTGGGAGGTGTTTTAACGCCGAAAAAGTAAAGCTTTACAGCGGCATTAAACAATCTTCTCGATTTAGCTGTACTAGCTCGTATCTCGCCTTTCGTAACTCGTTGCTTATAACCCTTTTCGCGCGAAAGAAATTTCACGCCTACAAGAGATACACACTTCACACGTGGGAGGCGTTTTAACGCCGAAAAGCAAACCTTTACAGCGGCATTAAACAACCTTCTCGATTTAGCTGTACTAGCTCGTATCTCGCCTTTCGTAACTCGTTGCTTATAACCCTTTTCGCGCGAAATAAATTTCACGCCTACAAGTGACACACATCACACACGTAGGAGGTGTTTTAACACCGAAAAAGCAAAGCTATTCAACGACATTAAACAACCTTCACGGTTTAGCTCGTATCTCGCCTTTCGTAACTCGTTGCTTACACCCTTTCACGGCTAAAGCCCCTCCTACAAGTGACACACATCACACACGAGGGAGGTGTTTTAATGCCGAAAAAGCAAACCTTTTCAGCGGTATTAACAACCATCTCGATTTAGCTGTACTAGCTCGTATCTCGCCTTTCGTAACTCGTTGCTTATAACCCTTTTCGCGCGAAATAAATTTCACGCCTACATTAAACTGTAGACGGCATGCTTGCATGGCGCGTTTGCACTATTCACGTTCTAGCCGCCATTGTTTTAGCCAAGACATCATTCCCACACTGCTCAGCGGGTAGCTAAAATAATAACCTTGCGCGGCATATGTATTAAGTGATTTAACAAACTTCAGTTGCTCGAGTGTTTCAACACCTTCACAAATTACTTTAGCATTATTTTGCGTGTGCATATCGACCATACCCGATACTAAGCTGCGCACTTGGGCTTGATGCGCAAAGTCTGCGGTTAATGACGGTGCAACTTTAATGTATTCAACATTAAGGTTAGGTAACTTAGCCAACCAAACGGGGCTGTCTCCCAAGCCATCAACACACACTTTTATACCAATACTATTAAGCCGCGCGACCATGGCTTTACCTTGGTCATCTAACCCCATGAATAAGTCTAACGGACACTCTATAATTAAATCTCCGGGCTCTAAGCAATGCTCAGTTGCGATGCGGTCTACAAACTCTATAAACTCTTCATGAAGCATTTCAGGGCCAAACACATTGATACTCAATGGTAATTGAATGCCTTCCATACGTAAGGCCATTGCAAGCTCTGCGGCACGCTCAATGACAAACGCAGCAACCGGATACCCAAGCCCCGCAACGCGAATATCATCAATAAACTTATTGGCCGCTAATATGCCTTGTTTGGGGTGTTGCCAACGCAGTAAGAGTTCTAAAAACTCAATATGCTCATCACTATTACGAATCACGGGTTGAAAATACAGTTCAAGCTCACTGGCAAAATCAAGATGAGCAAGTTCACGTAATCGGGCTTGTTGCTCTAACTGTTCGATCATCATTTGTGATTGATACGGCACTATCGCTTTATCTGGGTTTGAATCAAGTGCAAGGTAAGCAAAAGAGATTAAATTATCAAAACTGTGATCAGGGTCGTTACAATTCACATAACTGGCACGCACTTTAACTTCAATGGTGCAATTGGCCACATTGAACGGCTTTAATGTCACTTGCCTTATTTGGCTAATTAATTGTTCATGAAGGTGCTTTTGCTCTTCAACCGCGCAAATAAACGCAAAGTTTAATCCACCTAAATGAGCCAGCTTATCGACGCCCCCTGAGCGCCCTTTCATATTCAGAACTGCATCTGAGGTGAGCTGCTGTTTGATACGATTGGCCGATTGAGCCAGTAATAAATCACCAAATTCACGACCTATGTGCTGGTTAACGGTTTCGAATCCTTCGAGGCGAATCACAACCAGCACACAGTTTTTTGAATGCGCTTCACTGTATACTGCGAAGCTTTTTTCTAATCCTTTGCGATCGGGAAGCTCTTTTAGCGGGGTTTTATCTAAATCGTCGTGGCGGCTAGGCTCAACGGGAACTTCTTCGTCTTCTGCGGGCTCTTCGTAATTAAAAAAGCCTGACACACTGAGTATTACTACCGACAATACTAACCAATAAAAGGCAATATCAAGTAAAAAATGCGCAGAAAATAACACGGCAAAACAGAGTGCTGCCGACACACTGAGTGTGATTGCTAACCAGTTGGTCGTTCTAAATGCTTGCCACAGATGAAAGCACAGACTTATGGCCAGTAATAAAATAAGCCAAGGTGACCCTACACTCAGGATTGCTAAGCCTAATACGCCATTAACGACTAGGCTTAACCTTAATACGGGATGATGGGTTACACACAAGGCACATATCATTGCCATAAAAACGGCACCAGCTAAAAAAACTGGTACAACATCACTACTTAAATTTACGAGGCTCGCAGTACTGCTCGCTAAACTGGCAATTAATGACATGTAATCCAAAATGTGTAAAAACTCTCTCTAACTTAGTCTACCCAAAATCCACAGATTTAACAGTTTATTTACGCCAAATTGGTAACTTAATTGCGCAGGATGGGATATTTGCCAATGGGCAATATCGGCACGCGCACCAACTTTAAGCACACCACGATCACTGAGACCTAATGCCCCCGCTGCATTACGTGTTACCCCAGCTAATGCTTGCTCTGGTGTCATACGGAAAATAGTACATGCCATATTCATCATTAAGTGCAATGAACACAAAGGTGAAGTACCTGGGTTAAAGTCAGTAGAAATTGCGATAGGCACGTGGTATTGCTGTAGTAATTCAATCGGCGGGTATTTTGTTTCACGTAAAAAGTAAAAGGCACCCGGCAAGAGCACCGCCGTCGTGCCAGCGCTAGCCATTGCTTTAATACCCGCTTCATCAAGGTGTTCAATATGATCAGCGGATAAGCCATTAAACTCGGCGACTAACGCAGCACCATGTTGATTAGATAACTGCTCAGCATGAAGCTTCACTGGCAGGTTATGCTTTTTAGCCGCTTCAAAAACGCGTCGAGTTTGCTCGTTACTGAAACCTACATTTTCACAAAAAGCATCAACGGCGTCAGCAAGGTTTCCTGCAACCACTTGTTCTAACATCTCGCCGCAGACAAGCTCAATATACTCATCGCTTCGGCCTTTGTATTCTGGCGGTAACGCATGAGCACCTAAGAATGTTGTCTTCACATCGACAGGGTGGTTTTCACCTAATAAGCGAGCAACTTCAAGTAATTTAATTTCGTTTTCACAATCTAAACCATAACCAGACTTAATTTCTACGGTAGTCACCCCTTCGCCGTACAACGCATTTAAGCGCTCTTTCGCTGCAACAAATAGTGTTTCATGGTCGGCTTCGCGTGTGGCGCGAACCGTACTGGCAATGCCGCCACCGTTTGCTGCAATTTGCTCATAACTCACACCTTGCAGACGTTGTTCAAACTCCTCTGCACGGCTACCAGCAAATACAAGGTGAGTGTGACAATCAATTAACCCAGGTGTTAACCATTGCCCTTTTGCAGATACTGTTGGGGTTGCTAACACATCAAATTGTGGCAAGTCAGCCTGTGATCCTAGCCATGCTATTTTGCCGTCTTTTACAGCAATTGCAGCGTGTTCAAGCGCACCATATGGTGCATCAATTGCAGGGTCCATCGTCGCGATATTGGCATCTGTGATCAATAAATCCCAGTGTGCGTGATCATTATTCGTTGTGTGCATTTTTCACCTATACTGATGCGTCGGGTTTGGTCGTTTGAACCCTGTAACTTGAAATTGTTTAAAGTTTAACAACTCACCTTGTATATACAAGAAAATTATGCCACCTTGAAACACACTAAAAAGTTACCAATAACGTTCTCAGCATGAGTGTTCCTAAGTTTGCGCAAATAAAACAATTTATTCTTGAAAATATCCGCGCTGGTCACTGGCAAGAAAATGACCGTGTACCGTCAGAAAATGAGCTAACTAATCAATTTCAAGTGAGTAGAATGACAGCAAGACGCGCTTTATCAGAACTCACCGAAGCCGGTATTTTAACGCGCAATCAAGGGTTAGGCACATTTGTAGCAAGCTTCAAATCGCAATCTTCATTGCTAGAAATAAAAAACATTGCCGACGAGGTAAAAGCACGAAATAGTCACTACAGTTGCACTATTTTGGTTATGGAATCGATACGTGCTATCGCCCCTATTGCCATTGCACTGAGTGTTGAAGTAGACAGCCATGTGTATCGCAGTGTTATTGTGCACAATGAAAACGAGCAACCACTGCAAGTTGAAGAGCGTTTCGTGAACCCTTTACTTGCCAAAGACTACTTACAGCAAGATTTTCACAACCAAACACCGCATGAATATTTATCGCGCGTCGCCCCACTCACCGAGGCACGCCACACGGTTGAAGCCGTTATGCCCAACCCTGAAATGTGTGAATGGCTCAACTTATATAACGAAGAGCCTTGTTTGCAAGTAATCCGCCGAACATGGTCATCACAAGGTATTGTGAGCTTTGCACGTCTTGTTTCACCCGGCAGTAAATACCGATTAGGCGGGCATTTAACCTTTAAAAAATAGCTAAATAGCGTGTTGGTAACTAAAGTTGAGCGCTTTAATGGCTTCACCATTAATAATTCGCTCCCCCACCTCATTGCTGGTAAAAGTAGGCGCTGGATTACCCTTCTCACGGCACTTTTCTCGATAGTAATCAGCTTTAGTTGGGTGAGCAGGGTTAACGACGTTATAAACACTTTGTGCCACAGGCCAATGCGTAATAACACTAAATATTGCGTTAATTACATCTTGCTGATGAACCATATTAACGATTTGCTCACTTGAGCTAGACAACTCTTTACCTGCCACAAATTGTCCCGGCTCACGTTGTGGACCAACTAAACCAGCCAAACGTAATACTTTTCCACCTGCTTTTAATACGGCTTGCTCTGCATCGTATAGCTGTTGCTGACGGTCTGTTTGACACTCAATAATACTTGCTTCGCTGTAAAGCCCATTATCATTAGCATAAACCCCTGTCGACGAGCACAAAATAAAGCCTTTGCAATGCAATGAATCGGCAAGAGCCAGTCCTGCATTTAAGGTCTCTAAATAATTACTTTGCTGTTGCCTACTACGTGGAGGAATAGCACATACCCACCATGCATTTTCAAGGCTAACATCATGCTTAACTTTTCCCTGTTCAAGTAAGAATTGTCTATGAAAATCAAATTGATGTTCACTACTTCGATGTGTGCCTTGCACATCCCACTGTAATTTTTTGGCTTCAAAGCAAAGTGCCTGACCAAGCCACCCAGCACCAAGTACAACTATTTTATTATCAAAATTAACCATTTAATAATATCGCCTTATCTATATGTAATATTTTATTAATAAGCTTCACTATGCAATGTAGCGATTTAGGTGCAAATATGATTAGATAACTAACTCTACCCGATAATAAAAACACGTGCACCTATGTTAAATAACCTTTCTTTACGTAAAAAAATATTATTACTCATCGGCGGAACGATAAGTGTATTACTTATCATCGCGTCTAGTTTTTTTGTGAGCCATATTGCTGACCTATCACGGCAGGCTATCCAACGCGAAGCGGATAGCTACTTACAAAGTGAGCGGCTTTCAATGCAAAGTTACTTTGCCAAATACGGTAAAGTAGTTGAAACCTTTGTAACCAATCCGCACTTAGTAAATTGGTTTGATAATTGGAACAAGCGCGATCAAAGCCTTGAGAACCAACCCGGATACGACAGCGTTAACCAAGACTTTGTGCGTATTAGTGGCAACGACGACAATATTTTATCTGCCTTCTTCGCATCGGCGACAACCGGTGAGTACTTTAAAGAAAACGAACGCACCACCCACTACAATGGCCAGCCTTATTACGCTTATAAACGTGGCTGGTGGCAAGATGCCTTAAAGATCAACAAATTGTATGTTGGTCCTATTTCTGTTGATTTAACCACAGGCAACGCCTCAGCTGTAGTACAGCAACCTGTTTATAATAAACAAAACAAACTGGTTGGTTTTGGGGGGGTTGATTTACAACTTAACAATATCAACGACATGGTTGAAGATATTCGCTTTAACGGACAAGGGTTTGGCTTTTTACTTGATGGCAACCAAAAGGTGGTTCACTTATCTAAGCGCACCGGCCATAAACTGTCTGTGACAGACGAAGGTCCAAACGGCAAAGAAGGTCTTGATGCCCTCGAAAAACAATTTAGTGACACATCAGGCTTCAGCGAATTAAACCGCACCATGAAAAGCAACAAAGACGGCAGTGGTTTTGTCACCCTAAAAGGCGAGCAATATTACGTTGTATACAACCGCCTTGAATTAGAAAGCCCATACCTTGATTGGTATGTGGGTATTTTAATACCAACCAGCATGATCGAAGAGCCAGTAGATGATGCAGTCATGACAACAACGACCTCTGTGATCATCATTTTAGCGATTATTATTGCGATGATCTTCTGGGCTACGCAAATGATCACTAAACCACTGACAAAACTTACTTATATCATGCGTGATATTGCTTCAGGTGATGGTGATTTAACCCAAAAAATCGAAATAAAGAGTCAAGATGAAGTTGGTCAGCTCGCTCACCACATGAATACCTTTATCGATAAATTACGCGCCATGATGCTTAATACAGCAGCCCAAGCTGAGCAGTTAAGCCAAGCGGCTTCACAGCTTAAAATCGTCTCCAAAAAAACCAACGACGAAATTCAGCAAGAAAAACAACAAGTTGACAGTGTTAGCGCCGCAGTAACAGAAATGGCCTCTACGGTACTCGAAATTTCGCGAAATGCGCAACACACCAACAATGCAGCCGAAGAAGTGCAAAGCATTACAGCCGATGGCACCAAGCGTTCAACGCAGGCGCAATCGGTGATGACCGCACTTGCCAGCCACATCGGTGAGGCATCTAAAGTTGTTGCTGGGCTTGAGCAAGAAAGCGGCAATATTGGCGCTGTTGTCGATGTAATCAACTCAATTGCAGAACAAACCAATTTACTGGCACTCAATGCAGCCATTGAAGCGGCGCGTGCAGGTGAGCAAGGGCGAGGCTTTGCGGTGGTTGCTGATGAGGTACGCTCACTGGCAAGTCGTACACAAGAGTCGACCGATGATATTCGTAATATGATCACGCGTTTACAGCAAATAGCTCAAAAAGCATCCACCATGATGCAGCAGGGTCAAGAGCGTGCAGAAGGCTCTGTAGAGCAAACTCAAATTGTACTGCAAGCTCTGCAAGATATTGCAGGCTCAGTGACGAATGTACAAGACCAGAGTCATCAAATTGCGACCTCAACTGAGCAACAAACGGTGGTTGCTGAGGACATTAACAATAGCCTCGCGGCAATTAACCATTTAGTAAATAGTACAGCAGATCATGCACATGAGTTAGCAGACGAAGCACGCGATCTCAATGAGCTAGCTATTTCACTTAATAAAACGGTTAATCAATTTAAGTTGTGATTAGTCATTGAATTGTTCTAGGTGTGTGTTCTTGCTACTTATTATAAGTAACAAATCAGGCACCATGCAGTCGTCAATAAGAAATTTTTAACGCTGCAAACGACAGGTCTAAATCATTCACACTGATTTGAATTGGTATTGAGATAGATTGCAGATGTAATTAAAAACCCGATGTCACCTGAAGATGACATCGGGTTTTTATCGTCAGCCTTCCTTGTTACCTGTGGCGTAACCGCTTTAGTAAGTTCCATAAATAGTTGCCACTGTTGCTCATTCCATGTAGCAACTCCCTTGTTGTTCAGTCCGTGTAATAATTGCGCTTGTACTTGTTCCATTTTGTCACCTCCTTACGCTAGCTTCATCCATATTTGGCTCCTAGCCTAAACCAAAATCCTTGGTGTTTATCCTTTCACTTTATCCATAAAGCGTTGCCATTGTGCGCTTGTCCATAACGCCTTGTTACTTCCTTGCTGTCCTTTGTGCTGTGTTACATTTTCCATACTGTAAATCTCCTTGCAGTGTTGTCATCCATTATTACGTGTGCATTTCCTTGCCGTACACCCATTCCTTTGAACCGTGATTATTATCGCTTACCGATAATATACACAGCATGAATCAAACCTGGAATGTACCCTAATAAGGTTAAAATAATATTAATCCAGAATTGTGCCCCCAAACCTACCTGTAAAAATACGCCAAGAGGCGGAATTAAAACCGAGAAAATAATGCGTATTAAATCCATAACTCACTCCTTGAAAAAGATAAGCCCAGCCAAAGCTGGGCTATAGGGCGTGCTATTATTCAGCAACAATCTTAAGTTCATCGATGACTTTACGCACATCTTCAGCATTTTCAGCAATGCTCACTGCTAATTGCTTTTCTGCATCTGACTTAACCGTACCTTTTAGTGTAACAACGCCTTTATCTGTATCGACATCAATATCAGTGCCGCCTACTTCAGAGTTAAATAAATAACGTGTGGTGATCACTGTACTGATCTTCGCATCAGTTAAGTCACTTTCTACTGAGTCACCTTTATCTGCACTCGCTGCCTTAGACTTCATGTTTTTCACAACCGTTAATTTGTTATCAACAGCAGTTACACCGTCTAGACTAAGTACAAGCTCTTCGGCTAACTCTTTGTCTAATTCACTATCAACTTTACCGGTTAATACAACTTTGCCGTTTTTTACGTCTGTGTTGATATCAAAATTATTTAGGTTAGTGTTCATAAGAAGCACTGTTTCTGCCTTACCATCAATCCAAGCATCTTTACTTTCATTTTCCCAGTTGCTTGCCTGAGCACTCATACTTGTTGCACCAATTACTAACGCAGCAATCATAGTCTTGTTGAATGTATTCATAATCTTTCTCCTTTTGATTAAAGACGAGATAACTAATGCGACTACGATGCCAACTTTTTATTTTTATATTATTCAATAAGTTAAATTGATATTCAGCCATGATTTATATTCGTTTCGGTAATTATTTACAGACAATTCGGTAAGAAGTTCACTCTGTTATAAAAATGACTAATTAATTGTCAATCTTATTAATCTATGGTTAATTTAACGAATGAAAGCCCACATCAAAAAACATAAACCAATGAATATTAATAAAATAATTTTTGGCCTACACTTTGCTTTGTGATTAACATAACTTTAAAACTCAACAGGGAATTATCATGGCCGTCAAACTCGAAGATCGCCCCATCGAGCAAGTAAGAGAAGAAGTAATCGATCAACTTATCTATAACTACAGTCATGCAGTTATTTCAGCAGAAGCATTTGAACGAAGACTAGACCAAGCAATGGAAGCCACCAGCAATGAAGTGTTAATTGAGCTGGTTTCTGACTTAGAGTTAACAGCAGATATTGACTACAAGTCACATAAACACGCGCAGTTTAAACCTCACTATGCACATGGTAGCGATGCAGAAAGCCTGCAACTACGCAGTATTTTAGGTTCCAACGAGCGTAGCGGCCAATGGCTAGTCCCGAAAGAAATTCACCTAACTAACTGTTTAGGCTCAATTGAATTAGACTTTAGTGAAGCCGTTTTTCAGCACCAGCATGTCACCATCTACGTAAACTGTATTTTAGGCAGCGACGAAATCTACGTGCCAGAACATGTAAATGTAGTGTCAAAGTTGTTTAGTGTGGTAGGTAGCGTTGAAAATAAATCGGTTGCACTCAATAAAGGGCAAGGCCCCACAATTACGATAGAAGGTAATGTTTGGCTAGGCTCAGTAGAGATTAAAGTCAAACGCACCATGAAAGAAAAGTTCATCAGCTTTGCCAACAGCCTAAAAGCCAGCTGGAAAGAAATGAATAGAGTGCAATAACGAAATGCGAGTTGCGAAACCCCTTCGCGCACAATAAATTTCACGCCTACATTAAACCGTAGGCGTTATGCTTGCATGGCGCGTTTGCGCAGCAACGTCTTTTATAAAATTCACGGCTAAAGCCCCTCCTACAAGTGATATACACTACATGTGGGAGGCGTTTTAACTATACAAGCTCGCATCTCGCTTTTCGTAACTCGTTGCCTATAACCTTTCACGGCTAAAGCCCTTCCTACAAGTGATGCACACTTCACTCGTGGGAGGCGTTTTAACGCCGAAAAAGCAGACCTGTTCAGCGACATTAAACAACCAACTCGGTATAGCTGTACTAGCTCGCATCTCGCTTTTCGTAACTCGTTGCTTATAACCTTTTCACGGCTAAAGCCCCTCCTACAAGTGACACACATCACACACGAGGGAGGTGTTTTAATGCCGAAAAAGCAAACCTTTTCAGCGGTATTAACAACCATCTCGATTTAGCTGTACAAGCTCGCATCTCGCTTTTCGTACTTCGTTGCTTACAACCCTTTCACGGCTAAAGCCCCTCCTACAAGTGATACACATTTCACACGTGGGAGGCGTTTTAACGCCGAAAAAGCGAACCTTTTCAGCGACATTAACAACCATCTCGATTTAGCTGTACTAGCTCGCATCTCGCTTTTCGTCACTCGTTGCTTACACCCTTTCACGGCTAAAGCCTCCTACAAAAGATACACACTACACTCGTGGGAGGCGTTTTAACGCCGAAAAAGCAAACCCATTCAGCGATATTAAATAACCAGCTCGGTATAGCTGTACTAGCTCGCATCTCGCTTTTCGTCACTCGTTGCCTATAACCTTTCACGGCTAAAGCCTCCTACAAAAGATACACACTACACTCGTGGGAGGCGTTTTAACGCCGAAAAAGCAGACCTGTTCAGCGACATTAAACAACCTTCACGGTTTAGCTCGTATCTCGCCTTTCGTAACTCGTTGCTTACACCCTTTCACGGCTAAAGCCCCTCCTACAAAAGATACACACTACACTCGTGGGAGGCGTTTTAACGCCGAAAAAGCGAACCTTTTCAGCGACATTAAACACCCTTCACGGTTTAGCTCGCATCTCGTAATTCGTCACTCGTTACTCGTTACTTATTTCGCTCGTACTTCGCTCTCGTTTTTTCATCACTAAAGATCGTTATTTCTTTCACTTGGGATGTCACTGAAATATTCGACAAACTCGACTTCAAAGCCTGCGGGGTCAATAAAATACACGTTTTTTCGGTAAGGGTTTTCAGGGCCTAATTTATCCACTTCGTAGCCTGCGTCTACAAGGCGTTCAATCACGGCATTAATATCGTGTGTCACATAAGCAAAGTGAGCAAGGCCCACTTGATGGCCCGATAAATCGCGATTTTCATCTTCACCATTATCGCTGAATGCGATGTACTGGTAATCATCACCAAAGTGCAGCCATTTACGCGGCTTTCCAGACCAGGTGCTGTCGCCTTGGCTTCTTACTCGCCAATGAGGGAACGCGGCTTTATAAAAATGCAGCATGGCGTCAACATTACTTACGACTAGGTTTATGTGTTCTAAATGCATAGCGAATTTCCTTTTAAATTATGAAACTGCCAGTACGATAAAACCTAAAGTTTAGTTGAGGTAAAGCATTTTTTAATAAAAAAGCCCCACTTTATTAAGTGAGGCTTTATGATGCTTCGTTGCGTGTTAGCTTCCTGCTATCTGCATTTGTTCAATCAGTACAGAGCCCGTTTGAATCCCGCCACGACGCTCAATATCGCCACCCAGCCCGACAACCGCTTTAAACATATCTTTAAGGTTGCCTGCTATTGTTATCTCGCTGACAGGGTATTGAATCTCGCCGTTTTCTACCCAAAAGCCCGCTGCGCCACGCGAGTAATCACCTGTTACCGTGTTGACCCCCTGTCCCATGAGTTCTGTGACTAATAAGCCGGTGCCCATGGTGTTTAACAGCGCTTTTAAATCAGCGTGCGTTTGCTCAACTAACCAGTTGTGGATCCCGCCCGCATGACCGGTTGGTGCCATTGATAATTTACGAGCCGCATAGCTTGCTAATAGGTAAGTTTGCAGCTCACCGCCTTGAATAATTTCACGGTCGACTGTTTTTAAGCCTTCCGCATCAAACGGTGATGAAGCAAGACCTTTTAATAAATGCGGACGCTCAGAAATATTCACACAATCGCTGAACACTTTGGTGCCTAAACTATCGAGTAAAAAGCTCGATTTACGATAAAGTGCACCACCGCCAATCGCCGACACTAAATGGCCAAACAACGAGTTGGCAATATCTGCTCTAAAAATAACGGGCACTTTCATGGTACCGAGTTTTTGACTATTAAGTTTAGCGAGTGTTTCTGTAGCCGCTTCAAGACCCACTTTTGCAGCATCGTTTAAATCGTCTTTATGGCGAGCAACAGTGTATGCAGAGTCACGCTGCATTTGCTCACCTTCTTTGCCAATCACCATAGTGCTTATACTGTGGCGAGTACGCGGGTAACCAGCAATCATGCCATGGCTGTTACCATATACGCGAAGCCCTTGGTGAGACGAAAAGCTCGCACCATCAGAATTTACAATGCGCTCATCAGCATTTAATGCGGCCTGCTCTGCTTGATGACACAACTCAATACCTTGATCTGGGCTGACATCCCACGGGTGATATAAATCTAAATCTTGTGGTGCAAATTCAAGTAGTTCTTTATCGGCAATACCGTTGAATGGATCGTCAGATGTAAACTTAGCAATATCAATTGCTTTTTCGACCACAGTACGTAACGTTTTTGGGTTTAAGTCGGCGGTTGATGCCGAGCCTTTATTATTACCCACATACACACTGATACCTAAGCCACCATCTTGGTTAAACTCTATTGTTTCAACTTCTCCCATTCGCGTGCTAACAGACAAACCTGACGTGCTCGACATTGCAGCTTCTGCAGCGGTTGCTCCGAGCTTTTTAGCATGCTCAAGAACTTCGCTTACGGCATCTTTCACTTGTGAAATATGTTGATAAATAGGATCTTTCATCTTCGGTGTCCTAGGCTATGATATTTTTTATAGTGTAGCGAATGCTAACACACTGCGAGACGTGCATCAGCTAATATTAATCATTAACTAAATGGCGTATAATAGTGAATAGTTAAGTTTACCGGATGAGCATCCTTATGGCGAAGAAGAAAAAGCCTGCAATTGAAGAAGAAATTATTTACGTATCAAAAAGCGAATTAAAGCGTGAGGCAATGCAATATCACGATCTTGGCGCTGAAATCGCAGGGATGGCTAAAAAGCAACGCGACCGCTTACCATTAAACGACGAGCTTAAAGAAGCCCTCGTCGTTGCAGATAAAGTTAGCGATAAAAGCGATGCTTACCGTCGTAACTTAAACTATATTGCAAAAGTACTACGTACCACTGAAAACGTTGATGAAATTCAAGCCATGATTGACATCATGCTGAACAAGAATAACCAAGCTGACGTATTAATGAATAAAATAGAAAAGCTTCGTGATGACTTGATCAAGCAAGGTGATGACTTAATCAACCCGACTATTGAGCAGTATCCATCGCTTGAGCGTCAAAAAATGCGTCAACTAGTGCGTAATGCAACCAAGGAAGTTAAAGCCGAAAAACCGGCAAAGAGTTACAAAGAGTTATTCCAGTATCTAAAAGATGCGATTATGGTTTAAGTCTCTTTTAATATAAAAAGCCGCTTAATGTAAATTATGCGGCTTTTTTTATAGCCATTTCGGCGTTAAAACGCCTTCTACAACACCTGTAGGAGCGGCTTTAGCCGTGAACAAAACACAATAACCATAAACATTTCGGCGTTAAAACGCCTCCTACAATTCCTGTAGGAACGGCTTTAGCCGTGTATGGTAAAATTTAACTATAAATAGATACAATCCCAATAAGGATAATCACGCACATTTTTAACAATTCCAGCCCTCAACGGGTTTGCAATAATGTACCGCGATACGTCTCGTAAATGCTCTTCACTCCGGATCAAAGAATCATAATATCCTGGCTGCCAAATTTTTCTTTTTGAGCTTGCTGACTTGTTTATCAAATATGAACTTTTCCCTTTAACTTCTCTCATTAATGTCGCTAAAGGTACTTTATCTTGTAACTGAAATAACCAATGTAGATGATCAGGCATTACAACGAAGCAAATTGTTCTAGTTTTAATATCTTCTATAGCCTTTAAGGTATTAATTAAGACTCGAGCATTATTAAAGTCAGAAAAATAACAGTTTCTATCAAGAGTTGAAGTTGTAACACTGTAGTAATGAAAGGGAATTGATACCCTATGTTTTCTTAGATTTTGATAATGTGCGGTCATCCATAACCCTCCATTCACTGTATTAAACCTAGTCAAAGATAAAACAGAATCAAGATAAATATACATAGAAACGGCTTTAACCGTGAACATTAAATAAAAAAACCCAAACAATTCGGCGTTAAAACGCCTCCTACAATGATATACATACAAAAAAGGCTCTGAGCAAACACTCAGAGCCTTCTTTTCAAACCGTGGTTTATTACCAGATCTTCACACGATCTTCTGGTTTGATATACATTTTGTCGCCTTCTTTCACGTCAAATGCCTCATAGAACTCAGGCATGTTTGAAAGAATACCGATTACACGGTAGTGGCTTGGTGAATGAGGGTCTGTCATTAGGCGTGTACGTAACTCTTCATCACGATATTTACGACGCCAGATTTGTGACCAGCCCATAAAGAAACGTTGCTCGCCGGTATAGCCGTCAATCACTGGCGCTTTTTGATCACCCAGTGATAATTGATAGGCTGTATAAGCAACTGTTAAGCCACCTAAGTCACCAATATTTTCACCAAGTGTCAGCTCACCATTTACGCTTGCATCTTCAAACGGCTTGTACTCATTGTACTGAGCAACAAGTTGACCTGTGCGCTCTTCAAACTGTTTAAGATCTGATTCGCTCCACCAGTTACGTAAGTTACCGTCACCATCATATTTTGCGCCTTGGTCGTCGAAACCATGGCCTAGTTCGTGGCCAATTACCGCACCAATAGCACCGTAGTTTACTGCGTCATCGGCTTCTAGGTTAAAGAACGGCGGTTGTAAAATAGCTGCAGGGAATACAATTTCGTTATTTACTGGATTGTAGTAAGCGTTAACCGTTTGTGGTGTCATGTGCCACTCAGAGCGGTCTACCGGCTTGCCTATTTTTGCAGTCATGTCTGCAAATTCCCACTCGCTGTAGCGAATGTAGTTACCAACGAGGTCATCACCTTTAATTTCAAGCGATGAGTAGTCTTTCCACTTGTCTGGATAACCAATTTTAGGCGTGAACTTATCAAGCTTCTCTTTCGCAGCAAGTTTCGTTTCAGGGCTCATCCATTCAAGACCTTCAATCGCAACTGCGTAGCCCTTAATTACGTTATCAACCAGCTCTTCCATACGCGCTTTTGCTTCAGGCGGGAAGTTATCTTTAACGTATACTTTACCTAGAATTTCGCCTAACACACCATTAGAGGCATCAACTGCTTTTTTCCACAGAGGTGATTGCTCTGTCACACCACGAAGTGTTGTGCTGTAAAAATCAAAGTTAAGGTCTACTAGCTCTTTATTTAAAAGACCTGCGTAATTGCTCACAAAATGGAATTTAAGGTAGTTCTGCCATGTTGCTAAATCAGTATCGCTATAGATACCTGCAAATTTTTCTAGGTAGCTAGGCTGGCGAACGATTACGTCGTCGGTTTTAACGCCCGATGCATCAAAATACGCAGCTAAATCGAACTCACCCGTCAATTTATTCGCATCAGCAATGCTCATCTTGTTATAAGATTTGGTTGCATCACGGCTTTCAACGCGGCTCCACTGTGCATCAGCGATACTTGTTTCAAGTGCGATGATATTTTTTGCAGCAGCTTCTGCATCAGCAACACCCGCTTTGCTTAAGATAGCAGTAATGTATGCTTCATAGGCTGCGCGAATCTTGGTGAATTTTTCATCATCTTTTAAGTAGTAATCACGGTCAGGTAAACCTAGGCCTGATTGGTAAACATACATCGCGTTTTCGCTTGAGTTTTTCGCGTCGTTATTTACGTACCAACCAAATGGTAAGCTTCCGCCTTTAATACGTAACTCAGCCATTAATGTAACGAGGTCTGATTTATTCTTAACTGCGTCAACACTTTCAAGAATTGGCGTTAATGGTTTGATACCCGCAGCTTCGCGGCCTGCTTCGTCCATATAGCTGTTATAGAAAGCAGCTAATTTAGCTTCGTCAGAGCCTGGCTTAACATTTTTATTTGCAGCGGCTTTTTCGAGTACTTCTTTCATCGCTTTTTGCGAATCATCATAAAGCTGAGTGAATGAACCGTAGTTTGATTTATCACCTGGAATTTCTGTTTTTTCTAGCCATTCACCGTTAACGTGATAGTAAAAGTCGTCTTGTGCACGAACAGACTTGTCCATGTTCGCCAGTTCAATACCTGAATCTAAAGGTGCTTTTGCTTCAGTGACGGTTGCCGTTGCAGGTGTTTTAATTTCTTGTTCTTTTTCACCACAACCAACAAGACCAAGTGCAAGCGCAATACTTGCAGCGGTAAGTGTTACTTTTTTCATGGGAGTCCTGTACTTAATTGTTTTTGAAGTATCTATTGAAAAACCATAATAGCAGGTAGTTTTTCGCTTCCCCCATAATAAACCTCATATGCAAAACAATAAAATCGAATATGTAACAATTTTTATCAAAAAGGGATGAGCTGCATATTTGAACGATGAAACAAAAAATTAGAGGTTAAAAGATAGAAAATAGAAAATAGAAAATAGAGGTTAGAGGTTAGAGGTTAGAGGTTAGAGGTTAGAGGTTAGAGGTTAGCCACCTTCGCGCGAAATAAATTTCACGCCTACATTAGCTCGTATCTCGCTTCTCGAAACTCGCTGCTTATAACCCTTTCACGGCTAAATCCCTTCCTACAAGTGATACACATTGCACTCGTGGGAGGTGTTTTAACGCCGAAAAAGCAAACCTGTTCAGCAATATTAAACAACCTTCACGGCTTAGCTCGTACCTCGTAATTCGCAGCTCGTTGCTTATAACCCCTTCGCGCGAAATAAATTTCACGCCTACATTAGCTCGCATCTAGTACTTCGTAACTCGTTGCTTATAACCCTTTCACGGCTAAAGCCCTTCCTACAAGTAATACACACTACACACGTAGGAGGCGTTTTAACGCCGAAAAAGCAAACCTTTTCAGTAACATTAAGCAAACGGCTCAATTTAGCTCGCCTCTCGCTTCTCGCAGCTCGTTGCTTACAACCTCTTCGCGCGAAATAAATTTCACGCCTACATTAAACCGTAGGCGTTATGCTTGCATGGCGCGTTTGCGCAGCAACACCTTTTATAAGATTCACGGCTAAAGCCCTTCCTACAAGTGATACACATCTCTCACGTGGGAGGCGTTTTAACGCCGAAAAAACAAACCTATTTAGTGGTATTAAACAACCTTCTCGATTTAGCTGTACTTGTACTAGCTCGTACCTCGAAATTCGCAGCTCGTTGCTTATTTATCTCGTTACTTATTTAAAACGTTGCTTTATCTTTTCAACTATTTCGACGTTGGCGGCTGGGAACACGTAGTAATCAAGCTCATTAATGGGTACCCACTTACCTTGCTGACCTTCTGCGCCATGGGCTTCGCCTGTAAAGTTATCAACTATATGAACATCTAAACGCACACATTTATCGCCGTAATCGTGTTCGATAACCATTAATTCATCACTGCCATTAACCGTCAGGTTTACTTCTTCTAATAGCTCACGTTGTAACGCTGCAAACACGCTTTCGCCCTGCTCGACCTTGCCACCAGGGAACTCCCATAAGCCACCTTGGTGTTTATCGTCTGGGCGCTTACAAATAAATAATTGTTGGTCTTTATAAATTACACCGACTGCGACATGCACTATTTTCTTAGTCATTTTATATTTCCTCAATCATAAAAAAAGCGACGCAAGCGTCGCTTTTTATCCCAGTGTTTTGGTTACTTTAATTTACCACAACACTGTTTAAACTTTTGACCTGAACCACATGGGCACGGCTCATTACGGCCTACCTTAGGCTCTGCACGGTGGCTAACTACAGCACCTTGTGGCGTTTCGCCGCCAATGTGCTCAGCTTCTTCGTGTTGGTATTCACGTGGTGCATTTTCGCTACGACGATGTTGCTCTTCTACCTTTTCAACATCTTCTTCTGCACGTACTTGAACTTTACTTAAAATACTCACTACGTCGATTTTTAAGTTTTCAAGCATTTCAGAGAATAGCTCGAATGATTCACGCTTGTACTCTTGCTTCGGATTCTTCTGTGCATAACCACGTAAGTGGATACCTTGACGAAGATGATCCATTGCAGCCAAGTGATCTTTCCAGTGTTGGTCTAGGCTTTGTAGCATAATCGCTTTTTCGAATTGACGTAGTACTGAATCGCCCACCATCTCTTCTTTTTGCTTGTATGCTTGCTCAACGGCTTCTTCGATACGCTCACGCAGTTTTTCTTCGTAAAGTTTACTGTCTTCAGCTAGCCATTGTGAAATTGGCAGTTCAATTAAGAAATCTTGCTTTAAGCGTTCTTCTAGGCCTGGAATATCCCACATTTCCGCTAAGCTTTGCGGTGCAATGTATTGGTCAATCATGCCATTAAGAACATCGCTGCGGATTGCAGTGATAGTTTCTGAAATATCGCCTTCTTCAAGTAGTTCGTTACGCTGCGAGTAAACTACGCGACGTTGGTCGTTTGCAACATCATCGTACTCAAGAAGTTGTTTACGTACGTCGAAGTTACGCGCTTCAACTTTACGTTGTGCGTTTTCGATTGCACGGTTAACCCAAGGGTGCTCAATTGCTTCGCCACGTTGCATGCCCAGTTTACGCATCATGTTAGTCATGCGCTCACCCGCAAAGATACGCATTAACGCATCATCCATTGATAAGTAGAAACGGCTCGAACCTGCGTCACCTTGACGACCAGAACGACCACGTAACTGGTTATCGATACGGCGCGACTCGTGACGCTCAGTACCAATGATGTGTAAACCACCAGCTTCGATTACTGCATCATGGCGCTTTTGCCACTCTTCTTTAATCGTTTTGATTTGCTCATCAGTTGGGTTTTCTAGCTTTTCAATTTCGCTGTGCCAGTTACCACCTAACACGATATCGGTACCACGACCGGCCATGTTAGTGGCAATCGTTACTGTGCCAGGTAAGCCCGCGTCAGCAACAATGTCGGCTTCTTGCGCGTGGAATTTAGCATTAAGTACATTGTGCTTAATTTTTTCTTTACGTAAGAATTGCGATAAGTACTCAGAACTTTCGATAGAAATAGTACCCACAAGTACTGGCTGACCACGTTCTTGACAGTCTTTAATATCGGCAAGGATGGCTTCGTACTTTTCTTCTTGTGTTAAATACACAAGATCGGCACGGTCATCACGGATCATCGGTTTATTAGTTGGCATTACAACCGTGTCTAAACCATAAATAGACTGGAACTCAAACGCTTCTGTGTCTGCTGTACCCGTCATACCCGCTAACGTGTCGTATAAACGGAAGTAGTTTTGGAATGTGATTGATGCCAATGTTTGGTTTTCGTTTTGAATGCGTACACCTTCTTTTGCTTCAACAGCTTGGTGTAAGCCTTCTGACCAACGACGGCCTTCCATTGTACGGCCTGTGTGCTCATCAACGATAATTACTTCGTTTTCTTTAACAACGTAATCAACATCTTTTTGATAAAGCTTATGCGCACGCAGTGCTGCGTAAACATGGCTTAATAATGTGATACTTGAAGCTGAATAAAGTGAATCACCTTCTTCGATTAAGCCACGCTCAATCAGTAGTTCTTCAACCTTAATTTGGCCACGCTCAGTTAAATGAACCTGCTTAGACTTTTCATCGATAGTAAAGTCGCCGTCGCCTTCAACGCCTTCTTCGTCTTCTTTTTCTTGCAGCTCAAGTTCTGGCACAATCTTGTTGATTTCGATGTAAAGCTCAGAGCTGTCTTCAGCCGGGCCTGAGATAATAAGCGGCGTACGCGCTTCATCGATTAGGATTGAATCCACCTCATCCACTACAGCGTAGTAAAGTGGGCGTTGAACACGCTCGTCAATGCTAAATGCCATGTTATCGCGAAGATAATCAAAGCCAAATTCGTTATTTGTACCGTAAGTAATGTCGGCACTGTAAGCCACTTTCTTTTGCTGTGGCATCATACCTGGCACATTACAGCCTACGGTTAGGCCAAGGAATTCAAATAATGGACGGTTGGTTTCTGCGTCACGCTTTGCAAGGTAGTCGTTCACGGTAATAACATGAACACCTTTACCCGTTAAACCACGCAGGTATGCAGGCAATGTTGCCGTTAGTGTTTTACCTTCACCGGTACGCATTTCTGCGATACGGCCTTGGTGTAATACCATACCACCTAGTAGCTGTACGTCGAAATGACGCATGCCATTTACACGCTTAGATGCTTCACGTACCACAGCAAATGCTTCTGGTAGAATATCATCTAGGCTTTGTCCGTTATCGTAACGCTCTCTAAATTCTGCTGTTTTTGCTTTTAGATCTTCATCAGAAAGCGCTTCTAATTGCGTTTCAAGCGCATTGATCAGTGCGACCGTCTTTCTTAGGTTTTTAATAGTGCGGTCATTGCGACTACCAAAAATCTTGGTAAATAAATTAGATATCATGATAAAACCGTTACAATATATTCTTTGTTAGCTACTCGTTAGCTAACCCACTTTCTACAATTGATAATTAATATGCGCTTATGCTTATGATGTAGAGCATATTAATTAACAATTTATCTGTACGCTGTTCAAAACACCGCTTATTTCGTGCGCTATCATACCAGAGTCTGCGCAACATCAAACCATCTCAGCGTGAAGATATGGAATTTCAGCAAGAAAATTTAAAAATCAGCCGTAAACTTTAGTTTAACCCCGCAAAAAAACACGAAAATTAAACCACCCGATAGATATGGCGACATTCGAAATAAAATCAAGATGTGGGGTGAAAAAAGGCGATTTGGTTAGTGGTTAGTGGTTAGTGGTTAGTGGTTAGTGGTTAGTGGTTAGTGGTTAGTGGTTAGTGGTTAGTGGTTAGAACAAAATAAATCCACTTTAATCTCAAGCAAGCTGCGTGATCTAACTTCTAATATCTAACTTCTAATATCTAACTTCTAATATCTAACTTCTAATATCTAATATCTAACTTCTAATTTCTAATTTCTAACTTCTAATATCTAACTTCTAATTTCTAACTTCTATTATAAACCTTCGCGCGAAATAAATTTCACGCCTACAAGTTACTTCTTTCGCCCGTGCAATGCCAAGCGCTCAAGTTTTTCTTTCAGCGATGGCGGTGCATCAGCGGCGATAGCCGTTAAGTAATCAGCTGTTTGCTCGCTCATTTTGCGCTTAGAAACGGGTTTATTGTCGTGTTTTGGTGAGGCTGATAAACGTTGGGTTGCTTGCGGATTCGCTGTTATTTTAATTTGCCCGAGCTCTGCCATACCCGCAGCACGAAAGTGCGAAAGCATATCCATTTTTAAATAATTTAAACGCAGCGCAATAGGCGCAGAAACAGCTTCGATCATTAACGTACCATCACGATAGTTACTTACGCGGCATTTTTTAGACAGTATTTCCCCTAAAAACTCATCAAGAATAGCTTGTTGGCTCGAAAGACCTTGCGTTTTTCCAGCATACGACGCAAGACGGCCACTCAAGCCAGCCATAATATCGCCAAGCGCTTTTGGCGCGTATCTATCTTTTGCCATAATTATCTACCTAAACGGTTTTATTACCTACCAAAGAGAATATACCACCGACCGCCAAGGTAAAGCGAGAATAACAAGATGCGAGAACCGAGATACGAGCTGCGAGCTGCGAGCTGTAAAGCACCTTCGCGCGAAATAAATTTGACGCCTACATTAGCTCGCATCTCGCTTTTCGTAACTATAACCCTTTCACGGCTAAAGCCCTTCCTACAAGTGATACACATCACACACGTGGGAGGCGTTTTAACGCCGAAAAAGCAAACCTTTTCAGCGACATTAAACAACCAGCTCAATTTAGCTCGCATCTCGCTTTTCGATGCTCGTTACTTATAACCTCTTCGCGCGAAATAAATTTCACGCCTACATTAAACCGTAGGCGTTATGCTTGCATGGCGCGTTTGCGCAGCAACGTCTCTATTAAAATTCACGGCTAAAGCCCTTCCTACAAGTGATACACACTACACACGTAGGAGGCGTTTTAACGCCGAAAAAGCAAACCTGTTCAGTGACATTAAACAACCGGCTCAATTTAGCTCGCATCTCGCTTTTCGTACTTCGTTGCTTACAACCTCTGCACGCAAAATAAATCTCACGCCTACATTAGCTCGCATCTCGCTTCTCGTAACTCGCGGCTTATTTATCTCGTTACTTATTTATCTCGTTACTTATTTATCTCGTTACTTATTTATCTCGTTACTTATTTATCTCGTTACTTATTTATCTCGCTTTTCGATGCTCGTTACTTATAATTTCACGGTTCAAGCCCCTCCTACGCCGTAAATATTTCTGGTAAACTTTTCCTTTGTTTTTTCACTCTGTATGCGCAATGACACAACACTCTCTAACTTTAATCGTATTGGCGGGCGGACTTGGTAGCCGTTTTGGTGGAAATAAGCAAATTGCTGAGATCCCTGGCCTTGGTTGTACCATTATGGAACTCAGCATTGCCGATGCAGTAAATGCGGGGGTAAGTCAGGTTGTCATCGTGATTAATAAAAAAATACGCGCAGAGTTCGAGGCTACCATTTTACCTCGCTTACCTAAATCACTCGATATTGTGCTCGTAGAACAAGAAATCACAGCGATACCCACTAAATTTAGCTCTCTAGCCACAACGCGCACTAAACCTTGGGGTACAGGTCACGCACTTTTATGTGCAAAACCGTTTGTTCATAACCCTGCTATAGTTATCACCGCCGATGATTATTACGGTGCTTCATCATTCGAGATTATCGCAGAACATTTTAAACACAACTCGCAGTGGGCAATGGTTGGCTACCCAATTAAAGACACGCTTTCAATGCAAGGTGGCGTTAACCGAGGGGTATGTAAAGTAGATCAGCAAGGTTACCTTATCGATGTGGTCGAGTATTTAGATATAAAACGTGAGAACAACACGCTTTATGGCAATAACCCACACTCTGAACAATGCGAAATAGCGAATGATGCACTAGGCTCAATGAGCTTTTGGGGAATTACACCGCGTATTTTTGAGTATTTAGAGAGTGGTTTTTCTGAGTTTCTAGAAGATAATGACAACGGTGTCACAAAAGAGTATTATTTGCCTGACCAAATCCAAAAAGCAATCAAAAACACATTTCAATCAGTGGCTGTCTACCAGGCTCAATCTGCTTGGTATGGTGTTACTTACAGATCAGAGCTAGAAAAGGTTTCAAAAAAGCTTTATGAATTACATCACGGACGAACTAACAACAAGCACACCTGTTCAAATGCAAATTAAAAGTGAATTTCCTATGAAGTCTAACCCAGTTGCAGCGCATTTATCTGAATGTTTTGGCCTAAACAAAGTGGATGTAAGTCTAAAACCAATTGGCAACGGCCACATCAACACCACAATGCTTTTAAAAACGGATGAACATGCGCTAGTTGTGCAAAAGCTCAATACCGATGTGTTTCCACACCCAGAGCAACTGGTCGAAAATGCACGTTTGATTGAACAGCATTTAACAGAAAAACACCAAAAAGGTGAGTATGATTTAGACATTATTCGCCATGTACCCACAATAAAAAATGACTTTTTGGTTGAGTACGATCACGGTGTATGGCGTGCACTCGAATTTATTGGCGGCAGTTACAGCGAAGATGTTGTTGCAACTATTTCGCAGGCACAAACTGCAGCCAATGCATTTGGACAATTCGCTTTAGCATTGCAAGACTTTGAAGCTGACCAGCTGCATCATGTCATTCCTAATTTTCATAATTTAGCGATGCGTTTTGACGCTTTCAAAAAGGTCGTCGAACATGACCCAGCAAGCAGAGTGGCGCTTTGCCAAAGCGATATTGATTTTTGCTTAAACCAATATACGCTAGTCGATGAACTAAAAGAGCTTGAAGGTAAAATTCCACTTAGACCTTGCCATAACGACACGAAAATAAACAACATGCTTTTTTGTAAGCAGTCAGATGATGCCAAAGCCGTTATCGACCTAGATACCTGCATGCCAGGCTACTGGTTGTTTGATTTTGGTGACATGGTGCGTACATTCTGCTCACCAGAGCAAGAAGACTCTACGAATTTAAGCAACGTGCGCGTTCGCGAAGAGATCTTCGCCGCTATCGTAAAAGGTTATGTAGAACCGTTAAAAGAGGTTATTACCGACGCCGAAAAAGAAAGCTTTTGGCTTGGTACAAAAGTCATGACCTTTATGATAGGTCTGCGCTTTTTAACCGACTTTATCGATGGTGATAACTACTTTGCCACCAAGCACGCACACCATAACCTAGAACGTGCCCGCAACCAGTTTGCCCTATACCGCGATATTCTCGCCAAAGAGCATACCCTTAAAGCGATTTTAGAGATAAATAAGGGATGAACTGAAGTAGAGGTTAAAAGTTAGAGGTTAGAAGTTAGAAGTTAGAGGTTAGAGGTTAGAGGTTAGAGGTTAGAGGTTAGAGGTTAGAGGTTAGAGGTTAGAGGTTAGAGGTTAGAGGTTAGAAAGATAGAGGTTAGCCATCTTCGCGTGAAATAAATTTCACGCCTACATTAGCTCACATCTCGCTTTTCGTAACTCGCTGCTTATAACCCCTTCGCGCGAAATAAATTTCACGCCTACAAAAGATACACATCTCTCACGTAGGAGGCGTTTTAACGCCGAAAAAGCAAACCTTTTCAGCGGTATTAAACATCCTTCACGGTTTAGCTCGCATCTCGCTTCTCGTAACTCGTTGCTTACACCCCTTTCACGGCTAAAGCCCTTCCTACAAGTGATACACACTTCACACGTGGGAGGCGTTTTAACGCAGAAAAAGCGAACCTTTTCAGGGACATAAAAAACCTTCACGGTTTAGCTGTACTAGCTCGCATCTCGTACTTCGCAGCTCGTTGCTTATAACCCTTTCACGGCTAAAGCCCCTCCTACAAGTGATACACATCACACATGTGGGAGGCGTTTTAACGCCGAAAAGGCGAACCTTTTCAGCGGTATTAAACATTTTTCTCGGTTTAGCTCGCATCTCGTACTTCGTAACTCGTTGCTTATAACCCTTTCACGGCTAAAGCCCCTCCTACAAGTGATACACATCACACATGTGGGAGGCGTTTTAACGCCGAAAAAGCAAACCCATTCAGCAATATCAAACAACCTTCACGGTATAGCTCGCATCCCGCGCCTCGTTGCTCTAACAACCAATAACCTCTATGCTGAAAACTACCCCATTAATACCGAAGGTATATTATGCATATAAAACACCATGGAGCGGTGAACGGCGTAACTGGCTCATGCCACCAGCTATTCATAAACGACTCGGCTTCTTTACTTGTTGATTGTGGTTTGTTTCAGGGAGAAGAAAGCAAACACGATCTTAATATCGAATTTGATATTTCAACATTAAAAGGGCTTCTTGTTACCCATTGCCACATTGATCACGTTGGTCGTATTCCATACCTACTCGCAGCAGGTTTCAGAGGGCCTATTTATACCTCTTTAGCAAGTGCAAAACTCCTGCCTATGGTGATTGAAGATGCTTTAAAAGTAGGCGTCACCCGTGATGAAAGCATGATCCGCACTTGCCTTAAATTACTTAAACGACAAATTATTGCGATTGATTTTAATCAGTGGCATGTTCTCGATGACTTACAGCTAAAAACAAAGTTTCGTTTACAGCGTGCTGGGCATATTTTAGGCTCCGCTTATATTGAAATTGAACTTGGCAGTAAACCAAATACACATCGCGTCGTTTTTTCTGGTGATTTAGGCGCCCCCTATACACCACTGTTACCTACTCCTAAGCCACCTTATAAAGCTGATACTCTCGTTATTGAGTCAACCTACGGTGATAAAAACCATCAGGGCAGAAAAGAGCGAGTAACAATGCTTAAAAAGGTTATTGAGCGAGCTGTAAGCGACAACGGAGTGGTGCTTATACCTGCCTTTAGTATTGGCCGAACGCAAGAGCTCCTATACGAGCTTGAACAGATTATTCATGCCGCGAGTAAACGCTCCATGTGGCATACACTGCAAATTATTGTAGATTCACCCATGGCGGCAAATTTCACTACTGAGTACCTGCACTTTAAAGAACTGTGGGACGACGAAGCTAAAAAAAGAATAAACCAAGGCCGCCATCCGCTCGATTTTAGCCAGTTACATACCATCGACACTCACCAAGAGCATCAAGCACTTATTAACTTTTTAGATTCTAAACAACAGCCTGCCATTATTATTGCCGCAAGTGGCATGTGCAGCGGTGGTAGAATTGTGAATTATCTAGCTCGCTTTTTACCAGACAAAACAACCGATGTCATTTTTGTAGGCTATCAAGGACAAGGAACACTTGGGCGCGATATTCAGACCTATGGGCCACGCGGTGGTTATGTATTTATAAATAACGAAAAAGTAACCATAAACGCACAAATCCACACAATTAGCGGCTACAGCGCCCACGCAGATCAAACCGGATTAATTAAGTTTGTAACCGGTATGCGTAAAAAACCCCGTTTAATTAAAATCGTTCATGGCGATGAACAAGCAAAACAGACATTAGCAAAAAAACTCGAACAGGTTTTAGGAATAGAAATAGGAATAGGAATAGAAATAGTGGTTAGAGGTTAGAAGTTAGAGGTTAGAGGTTAGAGGTTAGAGGTTAGAGGTTAGAGGTTAGAGGTTAGAGGTTAGAGGTTAGAGGTTAGAGGTTAGAGGTTAGAGGTTAGAGGTTAGAGGTTAGAGGTTAGAGGTTAGAGGTTAGAGGTTAGAGGTTAGAGGTTAGAGGTTAGAAACTAGATTAAAATAGCACAAGGAATTTGTTATGAATTTTGAAAACTTAGATGTATGGAAACGTTCGGCACGGTTAAGTGCAGATATTTATAAATCAACAACTAAGATTAAAGATTTTAGCTTTCGAGACCAGTTAACGCGTTCAGGTTTGTCTGTACCTAGCAACATTGCAGAGGGGGTTAGTCGCGAAAGTTTTAAAGAAAAAAGTCGATTTATCGATATTGCGAGAGCTTCTCTTGCTGAAGCAAGAACACAAATTTATATTGGTATAGAAATAGGCTATATAAACCGAGATAAAGCACAACTCTGGATCAAAGAAACAAAAGAGTTAGGGGCAATGCTAACAGGTTTAAAGCAACGCTTTGATAAAGGAATAGTAGCGAGTAGCGAGTAGCGAGTAGCGAGTAGCGAGTAGCGAGTAGCGAGTAGCGAGTAGCGAGTAGCGAGTAGCGAGTAGCGAGTAGCGAGTAGCGAGTAGCGAGTAGCGAGTAGC